>Ga0187827_10000002_pt1 | contig 412737 bp, 444 predicted proteins | sample ETNtaG_39_FD_167969 | JGI IMG/M metagenome (GOLD analysis project Ga0187827, IMG submission 167969) | Marine microbial and viral communities from oxygen minimum zone, Eastern Pacific Ocean - ETNP2014_SV_150_PacBio MetaG (Illumina Assembly) | ecosystem: Environmental > Aquatic > Marine >...
TATTACTCTCTCAACAATTATAATATTATTATTAACTCCCAACAGGGGGAAGTTAAATGGACGCCTGTGAGTATTAGATCCCCTTCCTTTTTAATTTGAAATAGGAAGATATTTATCTATAGTTTAGCCCCACTTACATGAGGAGAATAGAAGGGGAGAAACGTGGAGGAATATTTGGAGAAAAGGATATAAGGGTAGCACCTAATAATACTATAGGCTTTTGATGTGGTTCAGGTAAGCCCCCGACGAGATTCGAACTCGTGACCTGCTGATTACAAGTCAGCCGCTCTTCCAACTGAGCTACGGAGGCGTTTAAAAACCTTTATTATACCTGAGTCTTTAATATTACTAAATGAAGTTTTAGATTTCATATATACTTATTCAATTTCTAAGAACACGATCCCGCTAAAAAATGCTCAAATTGCCAAAGAAATTATTCAAATAATCGTTTAGATTATATAAAGGATATGATGGAAGCATGATTTGTGGTTTAGATGAAGCTGGCCGCGGACCAGTTTTAGGAGACCTTGTAGTCGCTGGAATATGCTGCAATGAAGAGGATGTGAAAATACTTAAGGAGATAGGGGTTAACGACTCGAAGGTTTTATCACCTAAAAAAAGGGAAAAATTATTCAAAATCCTTACAAGAGATTATCTATTTGATATAGTATCAATATCCCCCCAACAGCTTGATAAACTTCGTCTAAAATATACCCTTAATGTGATTGAAGCTATTGCCTTTGCAAAAATAATTGACAGACTCAAGCCTTCCAAGGCTTACATAGACTGCGCAGATCCTATTCCGAATAATTTTAAAAATGCTATAGAACAAAACCTTCAACACGAGTGCAGACTTGTAATTGAACACAAGGCAGATCAGAAATACCCAGTTGTGTCTGCAGGTTCTATAATAGCCAAGGTTACAAGAGATGCCAAGATAAAAATGCTATCCCAAGAATATGGTTCAATTGGTAGTGGTTATCCAGCAGATCCGATTACTAGAGAATTTTTGTCTAAATGGATAAGAAAGTATAGGTCTTATCCTCCATTTGTGCGTAAAAGCTGGAAAACAACATCCAAAACTGCAAATTTGAAAATAGATGATTTTTTCCCATAAACACTGAATTTATGTTTTAGCTTGCTCCGACCTATACTTGTTTATGGCTTTGTGCAACACACTCGCGCTGAGATTGGAACAATGACGTTTCACAGGAGGCAAACCCCCAACAGCTTCTTCAACGTCTTTTTTTGTTACTTCAATAGCCTCGTCTAGAGTTTTACCCTTAACCATCTCAGTTATCTTACTTGTGGTTCCAATTGCTGCTGCACATCCAAATGTTTCGAATTTAACGTCTTCTATCCTATCGTCTTCAATTTTTAAGTAGATATACATAACATCTCCACAGACAGGATTCCCACCTTTTCCAACAGCATCTGGATTTTCCATACGACCCTGATTTCTTGGTTTCCTAAAATGCTCCATTAATTCTTTACTGTACATAGTATCACTCCTGTAAAATGAAATCCTCCTTAAATGGTGATATTGATCTAAAACGTTCAATAACTTTAGGCAGTACCTCTAGAACGTAATTTACCTCTTCCTTTGTGTTCTGCCTACCTAAGGTGAATCTGATAGATCCATGAGATTCTTCGGGCTTGAGTCCAAGGGCACCTAGAACATGACTTGGTTCAAGACTCTTTGAAGAGCAAGCACTTCCAGTATTGGCAGATATTCCATGAAAGTCTAGCTCAAGTATCAAAGATTCACCCTCAACATAGAGGTATATACAATTGACGTTATTTGGCAACCGTTTTTTTGGATGGCCATTCAAACGAGAATTGTCAATTAATAAGGAACCTTTGATAAGTTTATCTCTAAGTTTTGACTGCTTTTTTTTATCATGAGACATTTCGGACTTAGCAATTTTTGTAGCCATACCAAATCCAACAATCCCGGGTGTATTTTCTGTTCCGGAACGCTTTCTAAATTCGTGTCCTCCTCCATGAAAAAGTGGTTGCATCCTAACACCTTTCCGGATGTAAAGTGCCCCCACTCCTCTAGGCCCATATATTTTATGAGCACTCATAGATAAAATATCGACTTGCATTGCCTCAACATCAACTGGTATCTTGCCATAAGTTTGAACAGCATCAGTATGAAACAGCGCTCCATGATCATGGGCTACCTTTGTTAGTTCTTCAATAGGTTCTATTGTTCCTATTTCATTGTTAGCATGCATTATTGATACCAAAATAGTATCTTTCCTTATGGCGCTCTCAAGTTCCTGAGGATTGACCATACCATATTTATCAACCGGAAGGTATGTTACCTGGAATCCCTCTTTTTCAAGCCATTCACAGGGTTCTAAAATAGCATGGTGTTCAATTTTTGAAGTAATAATATGCTTTCCTTTTTTCCGATAAGCATATGCTACACCCTTTAAAGCAAGATTGTTAGACTCTGTACCGCCAGAAGTAAAGACAATTTTATCATAAGTATTTTTCACATTAAGAAATTTTGATATCTGACTTCTAGCTTCATCTATACCCTCTCTAGCTTCCATACCCAGGGTATAAAGTGAAGACGGATTCCCATATTTGGTTAGAGAATATGGCTCCATTTCCTTAGCAACTCTAGGGTCGAGAGGAGTTGTGCCTGCATGATCCATATACACATTCATTTAATCACCTATTTGCAAGTTGTACATACAAAATCCTCAAAGATTCCATAGAACGTTTTTGAAAATTCTTTACATGTTCTAATCATAGCTTCTTTTCCCGTATCTGTTAATTCATAAACCTTTTTTCCCCTGGTGCCTGTTTCTTTAACTTTAATTAAATCATTTATCTCTAGCTTTTGCAATGCTGGATAGAGTGTTCCTTGTTCTACTTTTGTTTTTTTAATTTCATTTAGTTGCCGCATTATTTCATAACCATGATTTGGATTCCGCCCCACAAGCCAGAGTATCTGCATTTGTAAAACACCTAGCTCTAGATTTGAACTTTTATGTTTGTTATCCGACATGTCGGTTAATATACCTATACCTCCTATTTAAAGTTTTCCCCTATTACGGTTTAGTGTCCCCTATTACATTGTTAAGTGATCGAATTAAATTATCTATATCTATATTATGCATCTTACAAGCCTGCTCAATGGTCAATTTATATGGCATAGTCTTTCTAAGAACAGGATCTTTTAGAGGAGTAAAACCAAACTTAAGGAAAATATCTAGAGTTTCGGGATACGTATCTAAAACATAACCAACAATCATGTTTTCTTGTATTTCCATATTATTCCTCTTGATATGATGTATTAATTGTAGCCCAGATGTTAATTCCAAATACGGCATAAGCAGAAAGAGTGATAAAACCTGAAAATCCTAAAATAATTTTTAATGGAATAAGAAATGGGTAGAAAAGTTCAAAAAAGACTCTGATGAGATTACCCCCAATTAATAAAAAAAGAGCTAGATTTGCAAGTCGCAAACTGTACAAGTCGACTCCTTTGAAAATCGGAATTACCCTATTAGAGAAACCAAACATCATCATCGTAATGAAGCCAATAGTTAATGAATGTATATAAGCTCCATAAACGAACATGTCCCCATGCATATCCCTAACTGTTAGATATAGATTTAGAACTACTACAAATAGGAGCCAAACGTATCCCCCTTTGGCTGAAATCTCAAAGTTAATACTTGATTCTAATGATGGAAGTTTAATCTCTGGTTTTTTGAAAATATTTAAACTGTATATGAATGTGATAACTGCTAAAAACTCTAATAAAACCCCTCCTATAAGTAGAGAATGCGCCACGAAAGAAGGAGTTTCTATTATATTGGTGGTATAAATCAAAATCGGCGAAATTACGCTGATAATAACTCCCAAATTAAAAAATACTAGAACGAGTCTAATGGGTTGCTTTAAACCTTCTTTCAACCCTAGAAAAATTGGAAGAGTTCTAATACTGACTCCCATAATCATCATTGTTGCAAAGCCGTAGAGGATTACATGTATTAAAACTTTGTTAAGAACTATTGGAACATTTACAAACCCACTTTTTACCATATGAATACTAATTCCTAGATTTAATATACTTCCAATGAAAAACCAGGTTAGAGCAATAAAAACATATCGTTCAAAAATCTCTGGTTTTTGATCACTACTAAGAATTGTTTTTATCATCACGTATAAGAAAATTGCAACGGCACTCAATTCCAATAAAGAGGATAATAACACTATAAATTTAAATGAACTTCCCCATACAGACGATATTCCTGTGCCTCTTAATAATACTCCTAAAATCATTAACCAAAAGGAAATATTGGCAAGGCCCCGGTTACATAATTGAGTTGCTTTAAAGCGGGGGATAACATGGTAGGAGATACCCATAATAAAAAGCCCCAGCCATCCAAATAATTCAAAGTGACTATGAGTTTGGACAAGCCTCCAATAAGGACCAAGAGATAAACCAAGTACTGTTGAAGCAAGGATCAATACTCCAATAAATCCGCCCATAAAGACAGCTATAATTACGCTGCCCTTGACAAAATTTTCATAGACCTCTTTTTCTTCCATTTCATTGGTCCTTATTAACCAAATTGTTAAGTTCTTCTAGTAGAACTTCTGGATCGACCTTGTGGACAGTTGCAAAAAATGAAATTGCCTCTTTAGGACCTTGAGGCCCTCCGCAACCCATTAAACCATACTTATCAAAAACTTTCCTAGCATCGGGATATTTTTTTAATACATCTCTTATAGTATCGTCGCTTTTTATAGTCATATTAATCCTCCTAAATTATTTTATTTAAATCTAGTAATATTTTTTCTAAATCTAATTTGCGTTTGTGACTCTCAGCTGCGATAGTTGAATATGAACCGCAACATGCATCTATGCCGTATTTTGTAAATACTTTTAGCGTGTTTTTATTTAGATTTAGAACTTCATCTATCGACATATCACTTGTTATTGTGATTTTCATAACTCAATAATGATAAAACTTTGATAATTTATCTTTTCCCCGAACATGTTCGGGAAAAAATAACGAGGTTACATTTTTATTTAGGAGTATGATAGAGGCAATTATTGCTATAAAATCCCCAGAATGGATAAACAAATTAACCGAAAAATATTACGCTCATATCCGTGTACTTAGTTGTATACCATTTGCAGCTGGAGGGGTGAAAGATTTAATAGAAATCAGTGCCCCAGAGACTAGTTTAAAGGAAGCAGTTGAAGAGCTTAAAAGTTCAAACAAATTTCAGGATGTAGATGTTGCACAAACTGGAAAAACACGGGCATTGGCTAGCATTTCAACGAATAGATGTTCCATGTGTCAAACTCTTGCAGGATCAGAGAGTTTTCTTATAAACGCAAGTACTAAGAAAAATAGGATTTACTGGACACTTCTCACCAGTAGAAAAAAACCATTAAAGAAAATCATGAAAATCCTTGAGCTTAATGGATTTGAAGTAGAGATTATAAAGATGGCAATGATAAAAGGCAGAAAAGAATTAACAGGCAGACAGGAGGAGATAATTAGGATAGCATTAGATAAAGGTTACTTTGACTGTCCAAAAAAGACTTCTATACGTGAGCTCTCAAGAATGTTTGGAATTTCAAAATCTACTCTTTCAGAAGTTCTTAGACTAGGCCAAAAGAAAATAATTAAATCTTACTTTAAGGGGTAAAAGGAGTTAAATAAACTCAATTGCTCTTAAAGGACATGCATCTATACACAATCTACATGCCTCTGACTCTGCATCGCTTTCGTCTTCTTCAAAGCGTCTACAAGAATGTAAATTATTATCAATTACAATACCGTCAGTCATTTTTAAAACCACATCTTGAGTGGTAGGACCTTTACCACCACTTGCTTCAATACTGCATGCAAGGTTGGGAGGGCAATTTATCACGCAATTGCCACATCCATTACAAAGTTTTTTATGAATTACTAATTTTGTCTCTTTTGCATTTAAAATGGGTGCTAAGAGTTCTTTAAGAATAATGTTATTCTGGATATGTTTAGCCTTTTTCAGATGAGCGCATTCATTTAGATTAGCACTTCTGCTTAAGATTTTAATAGCAAAGCCCATACAAGTTGCAGTTTTGCACTCCCCACAGTTTGTTTTAGGTAAGTGCTTATGAACGTCCAAAGGGGAAATCTTGTTAGTTTCTTCCATTATTTTTCCTCTCATCAGTATTCTAATATGGATTTATTTTCTTAGTTAATGATTAGTATCTTTATCCTTTAATAATACGCGGGATAATAATAATTATTTATTTAGTCTCAAAATTAACATAATAAATCAGTTTATGATATGGATTGATTTATTCTAAATCGATTAAATTTAGGGGAAAAAAAATAAGATTGGAATGGATTTATATCCATCCCGGTCATAGAACCACTTTTAGGTTATAGACTTTTAATATACTCAAGGATTTTAAGAGCATCTGATTCACTAATACCTAAATTAACCATTGCACTAAAGCCCTTGACTACTTCGTCTTCAGGATTTGTTATTGATTTTACAATAAATGAATCATCCGCTATAACCGTTGAACCATCAATTAATTCAACTTGGGATCCTGCAAGGCCTATCAATCCTGGTCCTACTCCTGGCACTCCCTCTCCACTAGGACCATGACATCCCCCACATCCTTTATTCATATACAGATTTTTACCTTCCGTTACAGCCGCAGCCGATGAAGATACAGATTGGGAATTTTCCTCAGATTGTTTTGACTCAGTTACAGGAGCTTCCGTAGATTCAGATTCTTCTGCAGGACCCTGACTACAGCCAGCCAAAGCAATCATTCCAACAAATAGCACAAATAAAACTAAACCTTTTTTTTCAATCAAAAATGCCACCTCAAATTCATTTATAATTGAAATAATCTACAACTATATTTAAACATATTGGTTTATTATTTGATTTTTATTAAAATACATCATTCCAATATTAGATTTAATAGTAATATTTGTTAGTAAAAGTATTAATTAATATCGAATTATAAATACATTTGAAAAAAAAGAAAATAACCTAATGATTGATGAATTAGATATGAAAAAAAAAGTAATAATAATTATTGTAACTGTTTCTTCTTTATTATTATCGATTAACAATGTATTAGCTGGAACTTTTGATGACTACCCAAATCCCAACATAGTTGTTGACTCAAGTTATGTTCAATCAAAAATCAATAATAGTAATATTGTAATAGTTGATGTTAGAAATTCTATTGAGTACAAAGATGGACATATACCTGGAGCTATTAACATACCTGGGGACAGTATCAGAACTGCTGGAGGGACTTCTTTTATGTTTCACATTGGTGGGATTGATCTTCCCGAATCTGAACATGACATTGCAAAGTATGAAACAATTTTTAGTAAGGCTGGTATTAGCAATGACAAAGAAGTCATATTTTATGGGAGTAGGGGTGGAAGGACGGATGGTACAGCCCCATTCATTATTTTAAGTATGCTAGGCCATCCAAACGTAAAATTCTTAGATGGTAACGGATTATATGAATGGGGGTCAATAGGTGGCAATATTGAAACAAATACAAATATTCTAGAAAGTGCCATCTTTACTTCTCAAACAAGCATATTCAATGAGATGATGGTAACTGCAGAAGAAGTATTAGACTGTATGAAAGATGATAATTGTATCATATTAGACACCCGTAGTTACGAAGAGTATGCCGGGATACAGATACCTGGCAGACAAAGAGGCTTAAGGGGTGGGCATGTACCGGGTGCTATACATATTAACTATGTAGAGTTTTACCGTGAAAAGGAAGGTCCAGACTACAAGCTCAAACCTTATGCCAATATTAAGGCACTTTTAGAGAACAATGGACTAACACCTGACAAGAGAGTAATAATGTATTGTTGGACCTCCACCCGAATAGGTGAAGCCTGGATTGCCCTTAAGGCCAGTGGATTCAATGATCTGGGGGTATACGATCATGGCATTACTGAATGGAACATGCTTCCGATAACAGAGTATCCGATGACTCCTGGCAATACCTACAGAATCGAGGAACCTAAGGGATTTATAGATACAAATACGGACACTGCAAATGCTGAAGATAAAGCTAACGAAGAGACCGATGATTGTTGTATAACACCAATGAAGAAAGCTGATTCAGTTAAAACTGGAGAAAAAAGTGTTTGCGGGCCAACTGCCATTTTAGCAATCGCTATGCTAATTCCACTAATATATTATAATAGATTTTATTAGCTAATTCTGTTAGAGTCGTATTGGTGTGGTTTAAGTATCTTAACTAGCACTACACCAGCAATAAACCCACCTATATGGGCAAAATATGCAACACCTCCAGAGCCCTGTGTTCCATACTCTAAAGAACCTATTCCTGAGAAAAGTTGTAGTACAAACCAGAAAAAAAGAACAAAAAATGCAGGAAGTTTAATCCATTTTATGAAGAAACCGAAAATGACAATACAATGGACCTTTGCTCTTGGAAAAGTCACCAGGTAGGCACCTAGTACACCTGCAATCGCTCCACTAGCACCAATATTTGGTATAATTGATAAAGGATTAACAATGATTTGCAAAACTGAAGCAGCTAGGCCAGATAAAATGTAGAACTCGAAAAAACGTGTCCTCCCTAAATAATCTTCGATATTATCTCCAAAAATCCATAGGTACAACATATTGCCAAATATATGCATAAACCCTCCATGCATAAACATGGAAGTAAATAATGTATACAATCTATTTCCGTTTGAAATGTCTAGGGGTACTAGCCCATAATCATAGATAAAATCATTAAGTAGATTTTGGCTACCTAAAAGCACTTCGTAGAAAAAAACGAGGATATTTAGCAATATTAATAAATAAGTAATTATAGGTTTATTTTTAGTTGGATTGTCATCCTTTATAGGAAACATGCAAAGTAGTTGAACTACTAAAATAAAATACTATGGTAGTTTTAATTGGTGTTATAGTATGAAAAGTGTAATAATGAAGTTTGGAGGTACTTCCCTGGGAAATGGGAAAAAGATAAAAAGAGTTGCTAAAATGCTTCGAGATAAAAGGGCTAGTGAAACTGTTGTAGTAATTTCAGCCATGAGCGGATTAACAGACTCATTAATTACGATTGGAAATACGGTAGTTAAAGGAGTATCAGAAGATGAGATTCATACGCTAGTAGAGGATATAAGGAATAGACACATCACTACCGTCAAGCAAGCAATGCCCACCGAATTTCAGAGTTTCGTAATTGCTGAAATTGAAAAGATGTGTTCTGAATTAGAGAAGGTCCTAATTGGTGTTTCCTATGTAGGGGAATTAACTTCGCGTTCTCTGGATTATCTAATGTCCTTTGGAGAAAAGCTCAATGCCCCTATAGTAAGTGGAGCATTAAACAGCGTAGGAATTAAATCGATGTGGTATGATGGATTCAATGCAGGTATCATAACTGATTCAGACTTTGGCAATGCTTCTCCTATCTGGAGAGATACCAAAAAAAAAGTAATGGAAGTTCTAAAGCCTATTTTGAAAAATTCAGTACCAGTCGTAACAGGTTTCATTGCAGGGGATGAGAAGGGTAGAATAGCTACTTTAGGTAGAGGTGGAAGTGATTATACTGCGGCTATTTTAGGATCTGCTCTAAAAGTAGAAGAAATCTGGATTTGGACAGACGTTAATGGTATATTGACCACGGACCCTAAACTTGTTAAAGAATCCAAAACCATTGAGATTTTATCATTTATTGAAGCTATGGAACTAGCGTACTTTGGAGCGAAAGTATTACATCCAAAAACGATTGAGCCCGCAATGGAAAGTGGGATACCTGTAAGGGTTCGTAACACATTCAATCTTAATAACAAAGGTACTCTAATAGTCAAAGATCAGAAAAAGAGTACTGAAGTGGTTAAAGCTATAAGTGTCATGAAACATGTGGCACTCTTGACAATATCAGGACTTGGAATGATTGGAGTCCCTGGTGTTGCTGCTAGAGTTTTTAATGCTCTAGCTACCGAGAAGGTTAATATATTGATGATTTCCCAGGGGTCCAGCGAAGTAAATATCTCTATAGTAATAGAGCAAAAAGACCTAGAAAATGCAATTAACACCATTAAGATGGAATTTTCTGGGAAACAAATAGTACGAGACATTAATTACAAAAAAAATGTAGCCATAATAGCAGTGATAGGAGCAGGAATGCAAGGAGCTAAAGGAGTTGCTGCAAAAGTTTTTACTGCAGTTGCTGAATCAGATGTAAATGTACTTATGATATCGCAAGGGTCTAGTGAAGTAAATATCTCTTTTGTAGTTTTTCAAAAAGATGCTAAAAAAGTAGCAAATGCACTACATGATAAGTTTATTTCTTAATTTTTTTTCTTTTGTTTCTCAAATAATGCTGATTGCAGAGAATGAAAGTAAAGAATACCCTCGACACTGCGTTGATCTATTGTAGAATCATCAAAAGAAGCAAGTGATTTTGAATATAATCCAAATGGAGAACTCCTTTCTAAAATCATACAGGAACCTTGGTGTAATTTAACCTTGACTTTCCCTGTAATCCTTTTTTGTGTTTCATCGATAAAAGCATCTAATGCAAATCGCAAAGGGTCAAACCATAATCCTTTATAAACTAATTCACTCCATTCCTGTTCCGCAATTTTTTTAAATTTCAACTCCTGCCTCGTCAATACAAGTTGCTCTAACTGTTCATGTGTCTTGAGTAGAGTAACAGCAGCTGGACATTCATAATTTTCTCTGGCTTTAATTCCAAGGATACGATCTTCAATCATATCAATCCTCCCGATACCCTGGTTCCCGGCTAATGTATTCATTTTTTCGATTATATCTGCAGGAGATTTTAATTCGCCATTTATAGCCACTGGAACTCCACATTTGAATTCAATTTCAATGATATTACTGGCCTTCTCTTTAGTCTTTGTCCATTTGTAAATCTCTTCAGGAGGAGTTTCAGATGGATTTTCTAATATCCCACCCTCAATACTACGACCCCAAATATTCTCGTCTACACTATAGGGATTATCAATATTTACGGGTATAGGAATATCATTACGGTTTGCGTATTCGATGCTTTCTAATCTTGTAAGATTAAGCTCTCGTATAGGAGCTATAATTTTCATTTGAGGAGCTAAAATTCGAAAAACCGATTCGAATCTAAATTGATCGTTCCCTTTACCTGTGGCCCCATGTGCTAAAGCATCTGCTTTTTCATTCTTCGCAAGCTGAACAACTTTATCAGCTATACATGGCCTAGCTAAAGCTGTACTGAGCGGGTATCCCTCATAGCTTGCATTCGCTTTAATTGCTTTGAATATGTAGTCCTGGGAAAATTCTTCTTTTGCATTAATAGTTTTATGTTTTAATACTCCTAATTTACTAACTTTTTCTTCAGCTATTTTCAATTCACCCTTTGATAATCCAACGTCCACAGTTACCGTGATAACATCACAATCATATTTTTCTTGTAATAGTTTAACACATATGCTTGTGTCTAAACCCCCTGAATATGCTAGAACTACTTTCATATAAAATCCTCCAATCTAGGTTCGTTCACATGACCAACATAGTAGTCGCTAAGAGACCTAATTGTCACTTCTCCTTTTAAGATACTTTCAATTGCTTTAACCGCGGCTTCAGCACCAGTTATAGTTGTAATGTACGGAATTCTTAGATCCACAGCGGATCTACGGATATAAAAACCGTCAGTATAAGGAATCTTACCTGCAGTGGGAGTATTAATTATCAATTTTACACCTTTATCCTTCATTATATCAAGAATGTTTGGCGATCCTTCGCTTACTTTCATTATTTCTTTAGCAGGTACTCCTGCACCCTTAAGGACTTCCATAGTTCCTTCTGTTGCAAGAATCTGAAATCCTAGTTCATATAACCTTTTTGCTATAGATGTAATTTTAATAGCATCGGTACGTTGAGCGGAGATAAAAATCTTCCCACTTGTGGGCAAACAATTACCAGCTGCCAGCTCTGCTTTATAATATGCTTTTCCAAAGTCAAAGTCTATACCCATTACTTCCCCAGTACTTTTCATCTCAGGTCCTAAAACTGGATCAACCCCTGGGAGCTTTACAAATGGAAACACCGCTTCTTTAACCGCTACATGGTTTATTTTACGTTCTCCAATATAACCAAGATCTTTAAGTGAAATTCCAAGCATTACCTTAGTAGCAATTTTGGCAAGGGGAACACCAATTGCTTTACTAACAAAAGGAACGGTTCTACTAGCCCTAGGATTAGCCTCTAAAACGTAAACAATATCGTCTTTAACTGCAAATTGGATATTTAACAGTCCTATAACGTCTAATTCATTAGCTATCTTGATAGTCAAGTTTTTTATTTTACTGATTATATCACGACTAAGAGTTTGAGGTGGTAATACGCAAGCTGAGTCTCCACTATGAATACCTGCATGCTCAATATGTTCCATAATCCCCCCAATAAACACGTCACCATTCCCACTTACGGCGTCTACATCTACTTCAATGGCCCCTTTTAAGAATTTGTCCACTAAAACTGGATGTTCATCACTAACATCAATAGCTTCTGTCATATATTCTTTAAGCTGAATTTCATCGTAAACAACTTCCATTGCTCTTCCGCCAAGAATGTAGGAAGGTCTAACTAATACAGGGTACCCAATTTTATTAGCAATATCCTTAGCCTCATCAACGGAAAAACCTGTACCATAGGCTGCCTGAGGAATTTCTAACTTATCCAGTACCCTGGTAAACTTCTTTCGATCCTCTGCTCGATCAATGTTCTCAGTACTAGTTCCTAAGATTTTAACTCCTTTTTTAGAAAGCGAAGCAGCTAGGTTTAATGAAGTCTGACCTCCAAACTGTACAATTACACCATATGGGTTCTCCTTATCAACAATATTCATTACATCCTCAAAGGTAATTGGTTCAAAGTAGAGTTTGTCACTTGTATCATAATCTGTAGAAACAGTTTCTGGGTTGTTATTAACGATGACCGCCTCTATTCCTTCTTCCTGAAGTGCTAATACACCGTGAACGCAACAATAATCAAACTCTATCCCTTGAGCTATACGGATTGGTCCACCTCCGATAATTACCACTTTTTTTCTATCTTCTACATTTACCTCATCAGATGTTTCATAAGATGAATAATAATATGGTGTTGAAGCTTGAAATTCAGCAGCACATGTGTCCACCATCTTATAGGTTGGTTTCACAAATTTACATCGTAAATCTCTAATTTCATTTCCTTTAATTTTTAAAATATTTGATAATTGTACATCGGAAAAGCCCAATTTTTTTGCTCTTATTAAGATTTTAGGATTAATTTCTTCGAAACGACAATCATTTAATTGAACGATGAAATCATGAATATTTTTTATTTTTTCAAGAAAGAATGTATTTATTCCTGTAATTCTATTAATCTCGTCCACAGACATTCCAATACTTAGAGCATCATTAATAAAAAAAATTCTTTTATCAGTTGGCTGACTGAGATTTTTAATTATCTCCTCTTTGTTACTACATTCAGACCTGCCATCTCCACATAATCCAAAACGTCTAACATCAAGGCTACGAATAGCCTTCTGCAGAGATTCTTCAAATGTCCGTCCTATAGCCATAACCTCTCCAGTACTCTTCATCTGTGTTCCAATTTCTTTTTCAGCATTTCGAAATTTATCGAAAGGCCAACGTGGTATCTTGGTGACTATATAATCCATTGTAGGTTCGAAGCTTGCAGGCGTCTCCTTTGTAATATCGTTAGAAATCTCATCTAAAGTCAAATTTACTGCAATCTTCGCACTGATTTTTGCAATAGGATAACCAGTGGCTTTACTTGCCAGGGCAGAACTTCTAGAGACTCGAGGATTAACTTCTATAACGTAGTACTCCCATTTTTTGGGATTTACCGCAAATTGAATATTACACCCTCCCTCAATTTTCAAGGCACGGACTATTTTTATAGCAGCACTTCTCAATATTTGATGTTCTTCGTCACTAAGAGTCTGTGCAGGTGCCACAACAATGCTTTCACCTGTGTGAACCCCCATGGCATCTAAATTTTCCATATTGCAGATAGTTATACAATTGTCTTTAGAATCCCGAATGACTTCATACTCATACTCATACCATCCAAGAAGAGATTTTTCAATTAGAACCTGTTGTACCATACTTGCCTCTAAACCTTTCTTAGCAACTATTTTAAGTTCGTCTTCATTAAGGCCCACTCCCCCACCAGTACCACCTAGAGTATATGCAGGACGAACGATTACCGGAAAACCTATTTTATTAGCTACTTTAATAGTGTCTTTGATATTAGTAACTGCATACCCTTCAGGTATTGGCTCACCTATTTTTCGCATCAAATTAGCGAAAAGATCCCTATCTTCAGCTGTCTTAATAGAATGGATAGATGTACCAATAACCTCAACCCCCATTTCTTTTAATATACCTGAGTCAGATAATTGTGTTGAAAGATTAAGACCCGTCTGCCCTCCCATAGTGCCTAGAAGACCATCAGGTTTTTCTTTTTTTATTATCTCAGCAATGATCTCTGTTGTAAGAGGCTCAATATAGATAATATCTGCTATTTCTTTATCTGTTTGAATTGTTGCTGGATTAGAGTTAACAAGTACTACTTCATACCCTTCCTCACGCAGGGACTTACATGCTTGAGATCCAGAATAGTCAAATTCAGCTGCCTGACCTATGATTATAGGGCCACTTCCGATAACAATTATTTTCTTTAAGTCAAAACGTTTAGAAATTCTATCATCCACCCCGTAGCATTTTAATATATTCATCGAATAAATACTCACAATCCTTTGGTCCAGGATGCGCCTCTGGATGAAACTGTACCGAAAAAATAGGGAGTTCATCATGAAACATTCCCTCTGTGGTTTTGTCATTAAGATTGATATGAGAAAGATTAAAACCAATATCTTCAAAATTTGAAATATCTACTGCATATCCATGATTTTGTGATGTAATATACACTCTTCCTGTATCCAAATCTTTAACAGGATGGTTAATTCCACGATGCCCAAATTTTAGCTTAAAGGTTTTTGCACCGGCTGATAAAGCTAGAATTTGATGCCCTAAACAAATTCCAAGAGTTGGAATTTCCTCCATAATATCTGTAACTGTTTTAATTACATAATCTGATTTTATTGGGTCTCCGGGGCCATTAGATACTACTATTCCCTCTGGTTCAAGATCAAAGATTTCTTCAGATGACGTTGACGCCGGAACTACATTTACCTCTAATCCACGTTTCAATAGATTTTGCAAAATACTACGTTTGACTCCGCAGTCTATAATTACAACTTTTGGTCCATTACCTTCATAGATTTTTATCTCTCTACTAGTGACTTTGCTAACCAGATCTAAATCAGAGATATCGGGTTGTTTTATTGTCTGTTTGAAAAGATTTTCTGCGTCTATCGGATTATTCGATGTCTTTAATCCTGATTTCATAGTACCTTTTTTCCTAATTTTTATTGTGAGAGCACGAGTGTCAATTCCTGAAATACCTGGGGTATTATGTGATTTGAGGAAGTTTCCAAGACTATTTATTGCTAAACGATGACTTGGAGATGAACAGCTTTCTCGTAGGATTAAGCCCTCTGTCTGGATATCATTAGACTCAAAATTTTTTTGATTAAGACCATAATTTCCAATTAAAGGGTAGGTAAACATTAATATTTGTCCTTTATAGCTTGGGTCTGTCATGGTCTCCTGATAACCACACATACCAGTGTTAAAAACGACCTCTCCGTATACTTCAGATTCTTTACCTAATCCTTGACCTTCAATGATCGTTCCATCTTCAAATACTAAAGTAGCGTACACAAATTCACACCTTAAAGTTTATAATTTAAAATTTCCTTAATAGAGAAAGTTATATATAAATTCAAATACTTATTATTTATGGCAAAAATGAGTCATTATTCTAAATTATGAAATATTTAAAGAATAAAATGAAACTTTCAACTAAGGTTCGAAAAGCTTTAGGGAGATATCCATATATTGAAGAGTATCTTGATATGGGAATTATCAACAATCGGGCTTTAGCAAGAACTATTCAAGATTATTTAGATGAAGAGGTAAATATCCAAAGTATAGTTAGTGCCATTAGGAGATTTCCAGTATATGGGGTAAAATCAGAACAAGAGAAATTACTTACGATATTGGCAAATAGTGAAGTTAATCTAAGATTTGATTCCGCTACTGTTACCCTAAATATCAACGAACATTCTTTGGAGGAAATTGATGCATTACACACATATCTTGAAGGTAAAAGGTATATGCTCCTACAAGGGATGCAAACCCTTACCATTGTGACAGAGGAACGAGAATCTAAGAAATTAGGAGAAAAATTAAGGATAACAGGAGCTGATTTTAAAAAAAAATTAGCAACCGTAATAGTAACTAGTCCAATTGAGATAGTAACAACCTCAGGCGTCATTGCTCATCTTGCTACACTGCTAGCGATGGCTGGAATCAATGTAGTTGAGATGATGTCCAGTCAAACAGAAACTTCATTCATTGTAGATGAAAGAGAGGCTCTAAAGGCTGTAGAAGTAATAAGGAAAGAGATAAAACGAGCAAGAAAAAATTGACAAATAGTTCCATTTTTAATTCACTTCCCAAAGTTTATAATATTAGATTTAAATATGAATTAATAAATGTTGGATTTAACTTATGAAACTTTTGCTAAAAATAAGATACGAATTAAAAGACGAATAAACGAGCTAAAGCGGAAAAACTCATTATTGAAATACTCAAATAAATGGAACAAACTAAATATCGAACCCCTAAACCTCGTAATAGGTGCAGAGGATGGAAGTGCAAATCATAAAAAGTACAAGAGTATCGTCTTCTATGCGGTCAATGCAATGGCTGTGATTTACGATGAAAATATTAAGGAGTATAAATGCTCTGATGTAGATATTCTCAATCCCTATTATGATATTGAAAATCGTCTTTCATTATATCGTTCTATTCTTGAGTTGAAAGCAAGTCTCCAAGTTCTAGACAAAGTTGACTTATTTCTAATTGATGGATCTATCTTTAGTGACCTTGTGATCAGCCGGGATTTTGGAAAGGGATTGAAACAAGAAGAAGTTGATGAAGTGAAAGATTTACTCCCATTATTTGAGAAAGATGAAGGTACTACAATAAAGTCTAAAGAGATTATAAACGAATTGAATTGGGATTCTTCTCAACAAATAGCTTTTTTAGAATACTTAGAATATCTTTCATGTTTGCAGAAGATTTTGGCTAGGGGGCATAAGAAGCTCATTGGAATATCTAAAACATCCATGAGGTCTGATCTAAATGAAGGTATCCCGGATATGGCTATTTATGAGGAAATAACCAAAGATTCAGGATATTCTAAACCAACTTCAAATTCCCTTATATGGAAAAAGTTTCCAATATACCAGGATTTCTTTAGGAGCTTTGTTTTCACTACATGTTGTACGCGCCTTGAAAACAATAAAGGTGTCTTGATGGCGGAATTCCCTAGAGAAATACCCGATAACGAAGTCGAAGATATATTGAGTGCAATTAAAAGCACTAGTGTTATGGGATATCCTTATCTTCTTAGGAAAGCTCATAGAGATGTTGTAATAACAAATAGAGAGATGCAAAAATTTGCTATATCTCTAGGTATAGTTGAGAAAACCGGTCGGGAGGTATTAAGTTGAAAAAAAAGGTTTTGGGAATTTGTATAGGTGAGTCCTCTCAAACACGGATAATGTTCATTTCAAAATTAATGCCAACATCAGGAGAATATGTTACCCTAGAATATGATGGAAAAAAGGTCTTAGGGATGATAGAAAGTCTAACTAGGGGAAGTCCGTCTATATCTGGCGATATTCTTGATCCTACTGTTGTTGAGAAAATACTTCGGTATGAAAGTGTAGATGAACACTATGTTCGTGGGAGGGTACAACTGTTATGTGATGTTGAAACACAAGAGTTATTAAAGTCTCCACCGCCACCTGGAACAAGAATAAATAAAGCAGATAAGCAAACCTTAAAAAAAATCTTTGGTGAAGGACATATTTCCATAGGGAATCTTATTTCAAATCCGGCCGTTGAGGTAAGGGTTGACCTAAATAAGATGATTACTCGGCATTTAGCAATCCTTGCAATTACAGGAGCAGGAAAATCTAACACCGTGAGTGTTATCGTGGAGGGAATATTAAATCTCAAAGGAATGCCAATTATCTTTGACATGCACTCAGAATATGTGGATGCTAAGTTTACTGGAGGTGTTAAAAGGATTGATCCCAGTCTAAATCCCTTGTATCTATCTAGACGTGAGTTTCAGGTTCTATTAGATGTTGGTAAAGACGCACATGTTCAAGCTCGCTACCTTCGCAAAGCTTATTTTGAAGCTCAGAAAAAAATCCGAGATGGTGAGAAAAGAGATTTTATTTACCATGTTCTTGACTCTCTGAGAGAAATCCAAGATACAGAAGAAAATTCAACTTCAGGCGAAAAAAGTGCTTTAATAGGAATAATTAATAAAGTTGAAGATTTCAACCACAAATTCAGAGGCTTAGTGAACTCATCAACAAATAATATTGTTGATACTCTAAAACAGGGATCAGCTAATGTAATTGATTTGGGTCAAGTTGATGAAGATTACGCAGATGTAATTGTAAGCCATGTGCTTAGAAAACTACTGAATAAGAGAAAGATTAACAAAGTACCTCCTGCTTTTTGCATTATTGAAGAGGCCCATCTTCTAGCTCCAATGTATACCTCTACACTATCCAAACACTGGATAAATCGTATAGCTAGAGAAGGAAGGAAGTTTGGACTTGGGCTATGCTTAGTTAGTCAGCGTCCAAAAAATCTTGATCCAAATTCTCTATCTCAAGCAAATAACGCAATTGTGATGCGACTAATTGAACCAAGCGACCAACGGCATGTTCAGAAGACAAGCGAGAGACTAAGTGATGACTTACTTGCCCAGCTACCGTCGCTTAACATTGGTGAAGCTGTTGTTCTAGGACTTATGACTAAGATTCCTGCATTGGTGAAAATTAGAAAAATGGAAGGAAAGCTAATAGGAAACGACCCTAATATTGTAGAAGAGTGGCAATTAAAAATTAAAGAAAAAAAGAAAAAAACCGAGGAACAACACCACGAAATTAATGCGTTATATGAAGGAATGGATTAGCCTTAATCAATTCTATAAACAATATCTTTAGGCCTTACACGTTTTGTTACTTTGATTCCTACACTGGATCCAATAGAAGCTTCTTCAATATTATTACCTTCTATTTGAAGAGAATCAACAACTTGCTCTATACTTGTTGTATGTCCTTGGATACATATTTTATCCCCGATTTTGAGAGCACAATTAGTTATCTTAATTCCAGCTACACCTACTTTAGAAAAATAGGTAAAAACTGTACCTACTTCATCCATAAAACTTCTCCAACAATACCATTACGTATTATTTAAATAAAAAGGTTTACACATAATCCTAAATAGATATGGAAGATATTAAAACTATATTTTGTGTTGAAAAATGTAATACTTTTCCATCTCTTTAGGGGAAAACTTCTATTTCACATAAGTACACTTACTAAAATAAGAAAAAAAAATAAATGTATATTATAAGAGGTTTGAGAATGCTCTTTGCTCATATAGCTGACACTCATCTTGGTTATCGACAATACAACTTAGATGAAAGGGAAGAGGACTTTTATAATGCATTCCATGAAGCCGTGGATAAGATAATAGAGAAACAATGTAAATTTGTTTTACACTCAGGAGACCTGTTTAACGACTCTAGGCCACATGTTCGTGCGATGCTTGAAGCAATGAACGGTTTAGAAAGACTAACAGATGAAGGAATAGAATTCATTGCAATCGCAGGCAATCATGACTTAATGAGACGACGTGGAGCTATACCACCTCATAAACTTTATAAAAATCTAGAATTTCTAACTGCAAAAAACCCATTTAGAATAATTGATGATACCTATATTTGTGGCCTACCTTATTACTCAAAAATTCATATTGACGCTTTTAAAGAAAAAATTAATGAACTAGTTGAAAAAGGTAAGAATTTTGAAAAAAAAATACTAATGTTACATCAAGGATTAGACACATATCTCCCACATTTTGCAAGCGAATTAAAATTGAATGATATCCCAAAAGGATTTGATTACTATGCTTTAGGACATGTTCATAAACGAATAATAGCGTCTCATGGTAATGGTAAGCTAGCATATCCTGGATCAACTGAAATTTGGAGTGTGGATGAGATAGATGATTGGAAAAAGAAAGGTAAAGGGTTTTTTATTATTGATACAGACAGTTTCGAAGTAGAAAAGGTTAACATTAGTTGTGTTAGGCAATTTTTCAAGATGGAAATTGATTCAACATCTAATATTGAGAAACTAAAAAGTGATCTGGATATAACAAAAAAACCAATTCTCAATATCACGCTATCCGCAAATTCGTTTGATTACTCACGTTTATATAATAAAGTTAGAAATGAACTGGGAACTGCACTTTATTTGAACATTAGAAAGAATAGAATCGAAAAAAAAGACGAAATTCCATTAGAAGAAAATGTGAATATGGAGAAATTAATAATTGCAGCCCTACCCAAGGATGGATACTCAAAAGATGAGAGAGAATATGCTTACTGTGTTTATAAATATCTAAAAAATGGAGAAAAAGATGGTGCGAAAAAAATAACAGATGATTTTTTTAAGAATTGGGATCCGAAATCCAGATCAGATAAAACACAAAAAAATCAGGAAGTATCCAAATGATTCTTGAAGAAGTAAGGATTAAAAACTTCAGATCACATAGCAACACCCGGGTTAAATTTAATGAAGGAATAACAGTAATTGTAGGACCTAATGGTTCTGGTAAAACCAGTATATTAGAAGCAATCAATTTTGCACTTTTTAGAAAAACTTCAAAGAGTACATCTAAAAGTGTGAAAATTGAAGATCTAATTAGAAGGGGAGCTGAAAAAGAAGGAATGGAAGTTTCTTTGTTATTTCATTCTAATGGAAAAAAATATCGAGTAAAAAGAGGTATTTCTGGGAGAAATAAAATTAATAAATTGTATGACGGAAATGGTGTAATTTTAACAGACGGAGAAAAGGATAGTATTACAACAAGAGAAATAGAGGAAAAATTGCGCATGCGAAATGAGGATTTTAAAAATACAATGTATATTGGACAAGGGAAGATAGACACTCTCATTACAGAACAACCTGGAAAAAGAAAAGCGTTAGTGGGGAGACTTATAGGTACAGAGGACTTACAAAAAGCCTGGGAATCTATGCCCGATCTGATAAGTGAATATGAAAAAAAGATTTACCAACTTTGGGATACTCCTAAGAGAAGAAAAGATATGGAAGAACAGCTAAATCAAAAAAAAAAAAGAATTATTCAGCTTAATGAAGAAAAAAAGATAATAGATAGAGACCTCAAAAATGCAATTGAAAAAAGAAGGGTGGCAGAAAGAGAGCTACGACATTATGAAAAGCTAAATGATTTAGAAATAGAACAAGGAAGAATTATTTTAGATATTAAAAATCTTCAAGAAAAAATTACGGGAATCAGCATCTATGAGGATCAAAAAAAAGAAACTGAAGGGGCTAATAATGAATATCTAACCTTGAAGGAGGAGATTAAAAAACTAGAAAATGAGAAAATAAAATTAGTAAAATATTCCACAAAAAAAGACCAATTAACTGAACAAATTGAAATCTATAGGAAAGACCTATCCGATATTAGAGAAAATGTAAAAAGTGAATTTAAAAAATGTCACAGAGTTTTTAATAATGAAGAAGAATCTCTAGAGAAACTTTCACTCCTCAACAAAAAAAGAAAAACTACTATTCAAAGAAAAATTGAAAAATGTAGAGAGCGCAAGAAAAAATTTACTTCCATGGGAGGTGTATATAAAGGGGGGAATAGTCATCTTAAAAAGGCTATAAACAATCTAGATGCAGCAGAAGATAAGTGCCCAGTCTGCAATGAGAATCTTACGTTAGACCACAAAGAAAAATTGAAAACGGAATATGGTATCAAAATTGAAGATAATGACCTTGGGATTTTAGAATGTAACAAAGAAATAAACCAGTGTGATAAAGATGAGAAAAAATTGGAATCACAACTTGAACTAAACATTGATGTTTCAATCGAGAATATTGAACGACTAAATGAAAATAGACTTAAGAAAAAAAATAGTATTAGAGAAATATCTGATGAAATTAAAAGGATGGATAAATGGTTAATAAATTCAGATGCAATCATAAAAACCCTATCCAATACAGAAAACCGCTTAATTAGTCTTGAAAAAGGATATAAAAGATACGTTGGAGCAGACGATTATCTAAAAAAGAATTATCCTTTAAAGGATAAATTCAAATTGGAAATCAATTTAAAAAAGAAACAGATTAAAGAATTAGAAAATGAGAAAAGTAAAATAGTAATATTATCAAAAAACGTTGAATTGAAAGATTTAATAAGAGTTGGAAAAAAAAATTTGGAAGATTTACAGAAAAAAGTTATAGAAAATGAAAAAGATAAAAGCGGAATAAAATCGACAATTAAAGAAAACCTTCGAAACTCGAAAAAAAGTACTGAAAAACTCAATGATTTAGTAGTCAAAGAAACTAAACTTATACGATTGACACAATTTAAAGAATTTCTAGAACAAATAAGAAAGTCATTTTCAAAAGACAATTTACAGAAGGATTTGAGGGTTAGATATAAACCCCTTATCGAACGATGCACTCGAGAGGAATTAGATAAATTTGATCTACCCTATTCTGACATAAGTATTACCGATGATTTCAACATTACTGTTTATGGGATTAATGGGGAGCAAAGTGTTGATATGCTTAGTGGTGGAGAAAGAATTGCTATTGCCATTGCATTAAGGATAGGTATTGCAAAAGCTATTTCAAGTTCTTCAATGGAACTTTTAATGTTTGATGAGCCTACTATACACCTCGATGGAACAAGAAGAAGAGAGCTTGTAGAGATAATAAAAAAACTGGCTGTAATTCCCCAAACAATTATAATCACACACGACAAAGAGTTTGAAGGAGCAGCAGATAAACTGTTGGAAGTCAAGAAGGTTTCAGGAATTTCCCAAATAATTGAGAGTTAAAATTGTAAATTGTAGAGACAATAGTTAATCAATTAGAATTTAAAGAATTTTTTATAATAGAACATTATTTTACTTCTTATTTTTTACTGAAAATACATCCACAATAGTCCTGTCTCTTCATTTCATACTTCTTGCTCAAGGCGACACTTTTCTTAAATCCATCTTTTTTCTTAAAATTTGCCTCAAAAAAACTCACACCATGATTTTTACCTATTTCAGAACCAATTGCATTTATAACATCAGCGTTTTTATGTGGACTAACACTAAGAGTTGTTCCGAAAAACCCGAAACCTTCTTTTTTTGCTTTTATAGCGGTTTCTTCAAGGCGAATACGATAGCATATATTACATCTTTCTTTACCTTCTTTATCGTTCTCATGTCCTTTTACCTTACTCATCCAATCCTTAACAGAGTATCTGCCGCTATGAAATCTAATATCGATTTTTTTAGAGTGAATTTGAGATTCAAAAAGACGATCATCATACTCATTCTTGGGATGGATATTTGGATTAAAGAAGAATGTATCAACAGTAAATTTTTTTCTAAGAACGTTAATAACATGGGGCGAACATGGAGCACAGCACATGTGTAGCAGGAATCTGGGTTTTTTCATCATTCTAGTTACTACCCTTCAATTCAAAAAACTTTTCTCATTTAAATCTTGAAGTTGCAACAAATGAAATCAACATTAAACCACTCAACAATAGAAATCCTGCCCGTGGTTCAATATAATCTGAGATTAATCCCAGCCCTAAAGGTATCAGAGCTCCTAAGAAGAATCCAACTCCATACATCCCCCCATAACTCTTAGAGTAGTCATTTTTTGAAGAAATATCTGCAACAATCGCATCAAAGATTGGGAGAGTCATGTATATTCCAAAAGAGGTCAATATAACTAATAAAAAAAAAGCATCTTTTCCAGATAAAAAATAAAATCCTCCAAGAGATAGAGTAGTTAGCATAATTGCACTTTTGATAATTTTAATTCTATTAAACTTGTCTGCTAGAAATCCGCCAATAATATTTGAAATGAGACCAATAACTGGTAAAAGACCCAATAGAAAAATTGCAGATGTAAGAGAAAAATTAAAAACAGATACTGCGTATATTGGCAAAAACGCCTTAATACCCCAGAATACTGAATCCCTTAAACCAAAGGCTATTACAACGATCTGAAATCTTTTATTTTTAAATATATCCAACATATTACGACTATCTTTCTGTTGATTATGTTCCTTGACGGAATAAAGAAAAATCAGTCCGAATAAGACTGAGATTACAATAAAAATATTCAACGCATAATGGTAGTCAAACTTTGAAATAAAAAACGCTATGAAAAAGGGGCCTAGGATCATTCCTAAACTACTTCCAAATCCATGAATTCCCATTATTCGCCCCCTAATCTGTTTATGGTATTTATCCGCTAAAATGGAAGTTCCTGCAGGATGATAAATGCCGCCAGCAGAACCAAGGAATGCGTGTATAGCCAAAAGCGGGAGGTATCCATGGGTTATAGAAAGAATGCCTAGTCCCCCTCCACTTAGAATTTTTTCCATTGCTATCTGAAGTCTCTTAGGGATTCCATGAAAAATTATACCTGAGAGTGGATTGAAAAGAGCATAAAAGAGAAGATAAGTAGAAATGATAGCTTCGGTACTAAGGTAACTTAGATTATATATTTCCCTAAATATAGGTAAAAGGGATGCTATAATTAATATCTGAGCATGATTTAGACCATGTGCCAAAGTACACATTAACAGGGTACTCTTATCCTCAACATCCATCGGCATCATATAAATATACCTTTAAATAAAATTTTGGGATATTACTCAAAATTTAGATATCATAAACATAACAATTAGACCCTGGGAATATAATCTGGTTACTTTTTACCCCAATTACCACCAAATTTTAATAAAGTGGAAAATATGTTTTCAAAACCAGTATCGCAGCTTTGTCTGTTATCCCTTGAGGAAATTGTAAGAGGCTCAAAATCTTCACATTTAGTTGGATCTTTTACAGCCTCTTGCTTTTTCTCACATTTATAAAACATATATAGCCCTTCCTGAATGTCAAGTTTACCCTCTTCAATAAAGTATAAATCCTTTACTTTTTCCTTATTGCCAGTCATGTATTTCTTCACGAACTGGCATTTATCACATAAAATTGTCATAACAACGTATATTATTCTCCCTTTAATTTAAATGCTTTTTCAGAAATCGGGGAAATAATATTTGTTAAGATTTCATATTTCCATATTAAAATTATGTGTGAATTTATTAAAAAATTATTAATTTGAATTTAACTTTTTTATCGTTAGGTACTTCATAAACCAATGACGGCGATAAAGTGGAATTCAGATATAAGGGCAAATTAATAATTAATCCACTAATGAGAGGTGGAATAGTTCCAAAAGAAGTCCAACATAAGCTTTTTGATGAAGGCTGGGCGGAAGTAGGTTATGACTTATGTTTTGATTGCATTGAGGGACGCAGTAGTTTAATAACTAAGCCTCCAATAAAATCACATTTAGAGCAAATTGCCAAATTTTTTGGAGGTGATGTTGCAGAGCATACATTTGGATGTAGAGCATCACAATTTGCAGTGATGAAGGGAGTGAGTGACGTAGCAGAAGATCAAAAACGGAAAAAAATTGTAATTGCTGATCCCAATAGTCATTATTCAACAAGTATAGCTGCTGAAATGTGTGGTCTAAAAGTAGTAGAACCTCCTCATACAGGGTACCCTGAATATAGAGTAACTCCTGATGCAATTAAAGATAAAATAGCTGAGGTAGGTAAACCAGCATTGGTAGCAGTTACACATGCCGACCCTTATTTTGGGAATATCGCTCCTCTAAAAGAAATAGGAGAAATTTGTTACGATAAAGAAATCCCATTTATGATAAACGCTGCTTACACAGGTGGTGTAATTCCTATCAATATGAAGGAATTAAAAGCTGACTTTCTAACCTTATCAGCTCATAAAAGTATGGCTTCTATTGGTCCTCTAGGATACTTGGTAACCACTTATGAATGGAATAAGGATACATTTGCCCTATCAAAGATAACCCCTGACTGGACAGGACGGGCGTTTGGAAAAAAAATCCCAAATATATTTGGATGTAGCATTGGATCCTTACCTCTGGTGAGTTCAGTTCTCTCCTTCCCAGAGGTAAAGAAAAGGGTAAAAAAATGGCCATCTTGGGAGAAGAAAATAAATACTTTTATTGATGATGTTGAAGACTTAGGCGATATCATGCTATTAGGTGAACGACCTCATGCCCATCATCTCTTACATTTTGAGACTCCTGATTTCTGGAACATATCGAAGCATCATAAACGTAGAGGATTTTTCTTGGCTGAAGAAATGCTAAAACGTGGGATAGTTGGTCTTCATAAAGGTTTGAGTAAGCACGTAAAACTCAGTATTTATGGATTAAAAGATAAGGAAATTAAACAAGTACTAGATGCTCTAAGTGAGATTTCTAATATGAAGACTGCAATAAAAAAAAAAATGAGTTAAATAAGAAGATTAAATAAAATACTTAAAGTTCTAAGACAGAAAAAAAACTGGTTATATAATTCAAGCCTAGATTATTATCTCACGAGCCTTTGATATTTTTTTTAAATCATTGATAAATTAATAAAAAAAAAAAGATTAATTTGAAACACTAATCTTCTCAACAATATCTTCAATGGCCTCTGTTAATCCTTTACCAGTGTAAATATCAATAGTTTCTCCAACGGTAAAAGTTATAGTAACATCCGTCCATTTTCCCCGCTTCTTAACAGTTAGAGGGCCCTTAACTTTCACTTCTCCCTTTATTGGTAAATGGATAGTAACAAATTTTACTTTCCCTTTGAAATCTTTATTGAGATAAATTCGAACACTTTTACCGTTAACTTGACCAAAGAAGTAATCGATACCCTTATCAAATCCCAATTTTTCAAAGCTCTTTACAATGTAAGGAGAAATATCACTTGTTTTACAACCGCAAAGAGCGGAGCAGGTTTTAGAGATTCCCTCTATCTTTAAAGCAAGATCTTTAAATACTTCTAGGGGAGCTCCAAGAACAAGCTCTGAATCCTTATATCCTCCAAAGGTCCGGGCCCCTCCACAGAGAAAAGTAATATTAGGTTTATCATCCATAAGAGGCTTAGCAGTACCCTCACCACAAACAGCCATACTTCCAGAGAATTCTGCTTTAACACCATCCAATAGTGAAGATACCTCCATTATCTGCCTTGGATTAAGAATGGCAAGTACAATATCAGGATTTTTAAGCTCATCCAAAGGGGCTATTTTGACTACTTTAGTTTGGGCAGGATTAATACGTGGTTGAATATCAACAAATTGGGGAGCCTCATATCCTAAAGTTATTACAGCATTTGGGCAGGAATAATCTTCTACCTCAACTTCAAAAGAATTACAGTCTGCTGCATGCCGTACCATCTCACAAAATCGCATCCGCCGTGATGGTTTTTTAGATGCAGATGCATTACCCTCAGTAATTATTTTAACTCCAACTAGGTTGTACCTAGTCCCAAGATGAGCACGAATTTCTTTATCCATTTAAACCCCATTTTAATCCCCCTTTGAGGGAGCCTCTATCAACAATTCGTATGTATTTCCCTCAACATTTTTAACATCTAAAATTCTATACGCCCATTTTTCTGACTTAATGCTAGTTGATATATTTTCAACTGCTGGAGGATAATCTAATATCACCTTTAGTACTCCCCCATCACCTAAAGAAAGCTCTTCAAGTTTAATTTTAGTGTAGAGAAATGTGTTTGGGCATTTCTCTCCACGAATATCTAAAATCTCAGCAATTTGCATTTATTCATCACCTTTAACTTTAGGTTCAACTGAAATTTCACACACTTCATCAACTGGTTTGGGAACAAAAGTACTACCACAAGCCGTACAATCCTCACGTCTAACTATTTTGACTTTATAAAAATCCATAGTATCTGCATTTACGATGAGAAGTCTATTTAATAATCCTATTTTGTGTCCTACTATATACCTAACTGTTTCCATTGCTTGAATAGAGCCTATAAGACCCGTCATCGATCCAATTACACCTGCCTCTCTGCATGTTGGTACCAATCCCTGAGGGGGGGCTTCTGGAAAAATACATCTAAAGCATGCCGTTTTTTCAGGAATAATGCTTGTAGCTCTACCTTCATACATTAAGACCGCCCCATGAAAAACAGGTATTTTATTTACCATACAAGCATCATTCACCGCATATCGAACAGAGAAATTATCGGTTCCATCGACAACGGCATCATAACCTTTTAAAATCTTAAAAGCATTATCATACGTAATCTTTTTATTTATACCATTAATTTCAACAGTAGGGTTTAAATTTCTAAGAACCTGAGCAGCTCTTTCCGCCTTAGCATTTCCAATGTCTTCAGGACTATATAGGAACTGTCTATTAAGATTTGTAAGGTCTACTGAATCCATATCAATTATATCAATTTTACCAACACCTGCTAAGGTTAGATAGGTTGCGGTAGGACATCCTAGACCCCCAGCACCGGTGATTGCAATTTTAGCTTCTTTCAGTTTCTGCTGCTCCACAGTGCCAAAATCTGGCAAAACGAGTTGTCTGCTATATCGTTTTATCTCCTCTAAATCCATGGTCATTTATAAGAACTCCTTCGAACCTAGCTTTTTTTCCTTTAAAAAATCTTTAATTTCTTTAACAAACTGATTACCTAATTCTTCGATAGAAGCCTCAAATTTTTCATCTTTATTTGATCCCTTACCAAAACCGGGACACTCTTTAATAGCCTTTACTTTTAACACAATTTCATCTGCATAGATAATACCATCAAACTTAAATGGAAACATTCGACAAAATAAAGGCTTAACTCCTAGTTTATGAATTTTGCATGAACTATCTTCTCTAAGAAAGAAACAACTATTGTTTATACTCTTAAGTCTGAAAAGCCCTTTATCGTCATTAAGATCTGCAAATTCCTCAGGATTTAACCCCGTAGAATTTGCAATCCGCCTAATATCTCCTGCTGTAACCTCTCGCTTACTAGAACAGCACGCAGCTTTACATTCCTTGAAAACACATTTCCATTTTCCTAAAGGCTCACTATAGATTAGTACCATGTTATCCTCCACTTACAGCTGGTAAAATTGAAATGGTATCATCCTGTCCAACATTTGTGGTCAATTCATCTCCAAGTCTAACATCCTCGTTATTGACATAAATATTAATAAATCTCTTTATTTTTCCATTTTCCAGAATCTTATCTTTAAAACCAGGACCTTTAACATCAATGTTATGAATTACTTCATCCAGGGTGGATCCTTCAACTTTTAACTCTGGTTTTCCATTACTGAATTTTCTTAATGGTGTTGCAAGTCTCACTATTGCCATTAAATCGCCTCCTTTTTAATTTTTTTATTTGCAAATTTAGTATCTAAAATATTGTTGAACTCTTTAAGATCTGGATTTATCCTTATGCTATCAGGGATGTAATTGGATAAAACATCCTGAGTCTTAAGCCCATTACCCGTGATATAAACAACCGTCTTTTCATCCTTATCTATTTCTCCTCTTTCTACGAGTTTTTTAAGAGTGGAAATTACAACCCCCCCTGCAGTTTCAGTAAATATTCCTTCAGTTTTCGCTAGTAGTTTAATCCCCTCAATAATATCATTGTCACTTCCAGCTGCTGCAGTACCGTTCGAATCTTTTAGAACCCTCAACGCATAGTACCCATCTGCAGGATTTCCGATAGCTAAACTCTTTTCAATTGTATTAGGCTTAACAGATTTTATGTCGCTATCAGACTCATATGCAGTTACTATGGGGGAACATCCCTCTGATTGAGATGCTGTTATCTTTGTTTGTACTTCATCGACCAAATCAAGATCAAGAAATTCATGGTAACCTTTCCATATCTTGGTTAAAAGAGAACCTGATCCAACAGGTATTATTGCTCTATCTGGAGTTTCCCAACCTAACTGCTCTATTACTTCATATCCTAAAGTCTTAGAACCTTCTGAGTAATAAGGTCTTAGATTAATATTGACGAAGGCCCAATTGTAATATCCTGCTGCCTCAGTACATAATCTATTAACATCATCATAATTGCCATCTACACTTATTAGATTAGGTCCATAAGCTAGAGTCTGAATTACCTTTCCCATGTTCAAATCTGAAGGAATAAATATGTAGCAATTGAGTTTTCCCTTAGCAGCATGAGCTGCAACTGAGTTAGCTAGATTACCTGTTGAAGCACAAGCTAGGGTATCAAATCCAAATTCTAAAGCTTTTGAGACAGAAACAGCAACCACGCGATCTTTGAATGAGAAGGTAGGATTTACTGAATCGTTTTTTATGTATAAATCTTTTAATCCAAGTTTATTTGCAAGATTGTCAGCTTTATGAAGTGGAGTAAATCCTGGATGTAAATCAACAATTTTATCTCCTACAGGTAGAAGTTCTTTATATCTCCATAGAGATTTCGGACCATTCTCGATATCTCTTTTGGTTACATTTTCTCTAATTTGTTCAAAGTCATATTCGACTTCCAAAGGACCAAAACATTCCTCGCATATACTAATTGGCTGAATCTCGTATTTATCCCCACAGTTTCTACATTTTAAACAAGTAACGTTAGTCACAACATATTCCTCGATTGAGTAGATATAGGCTCACTCAGCCTTGAAGTATTATTCATGATATATATATTTATTGGTCATTATTATTACTCATAATAATAATAATTCCCTTTGAAAAGTTATTTTATTCCATACCATCTATATTTTAATAACTGTAGCAGTGCTGTGAAGATTGACAATAGGGTAAGGTAAGAGTTGCCCCAGATATGATACATTATAGATATCGTATCATTCAAAACTCTACAAATTAGTACCTCCCTAGGTAGCATGAATTTATAGATTCTGAGTTTATATGCCTAAATAATAATATAAACTGAATTGACAAATAAATTTAAAATATGATATTTGATAAAAAATTCAAAGATAACTACATAAGTTATATTCTCCAGAGTGCATTAGCTGGTTTAACCATAGTAGTGGTAATGTTATTCTTAAATATCACAAATCAGTCAGTCATTATCGCTGCCTTAGGAGCAACAGCGTTTATAGTATTTGCTATGCCAAATAGCAATACAGCAAAATTTAGGAATGTAGTTGGAGGACACTTTATTGGAATTCTTTCAGGATTTATATTTTTCTCGTTGCCAACGATAGAGATAATCCAGAGTTCATATATTCATGCCTTTGCAGTATCTCTGGCTGTTTTACTCATGGTAGTTACCGATACTGAACATCCCCCCGCAGCCGCCACTGCATTAGGAATATCTACCGCAGGTTTCTCCTATAACCTAGGGCTTTTCACCTTAATAAGTGCTTTAATATTAGCCACGACCCATTTTGTCTTAAAGCCATGGTTGAAAGATCTAGTATAATCAATTTAAGATATTTAGAGTACCTCATCCATGCTACCACTTCTATAACCCTCCAGATCAAGAGTTACATAACTGAAACCAACATCTTTTAGATAATCCGTGATCTTACGCCGATTTTTTAAAGTTTTAGACAAATCATGTTCCCTCAATTCTATTCTAGCAATGCCTCCATGAAATCTAACTCTAAATTCTTTAAAACCCAATAGTCTAAGAAAATTCTCTGCTTTTTCAATTTTATCAAGTTTATCAACAGTTATTGTCTCACCATAGGGTATCCTCGATGCCAGACATGCCATAGCAGGTTTGTCTGCAACCGAAAGATCTAACTCCTTGGCTATATTTCTTACGTCATTTTTTCCAAATTGAAGTTCTAATAAAGGGCTTTTAACCCCATTCTCTTTCATTGCAAGCATTCCAGGACGATGAGCCTTTAAATCATCATGATTTGATCCATCAACAATAACTTGAATACCTTTCTGTTTAGCGATTTCATTTAAACCTGAAATCAGCGTATTTCTACAATAATAACAACGATTAACTGGATTTTCAGCAAAATTTGGATTTTCAAACTCGTTTTCTTTAAAAATAATGTGCTCAATTCCAATTTCTTTTGCAATTTTTTTTGCATTATAAAGTTCGTTTTCAGATAAAGTGGCTGAATTAGCAGTGGCTGCTATTGCTTTTTTTCCTAGTGCCAATAAAGCAGCTTTTGCTATAACAGAACTATCTACTCCGCCTGAAAATGCGACTAATACACTACCCTTATATCTAAACCAGTCAACCAAATTATTTAATGGATTCATTAAGTAAAAAGATTAAATCTAAACTATAAGATATTTATTACAGTAAAATAGAGAATAATTAATTGGTGTAAAGATGATTGAATGGAGGGTGCTTGCTAATTTTTTTTTCTGGTTAATTATATCCTTGGTAATAATAAACTATATTTTATCTGCCTACAATTCAGGGCATATTCTTATGCTCTACAGAGAAGATATGAATAACTATGCATTGTTTAGCCTTGCTTCTATCATCGCATTGGGATTCACCCTTGGCATGTTATCTGAGAAAATAACTGCATTATTGGGTCTTGAAATAGAAAAGATTGAGCACTTTGAGCGATAAAAATGGCATTCTTCCCAATTTCTGGAGTAGAAATAAGCTTATTATTCCCCCTTTTTTTAGGTTTCACGGTAGGCATTGTTGGAGGATTTATTGGTGTTGGAGGAGGATATATGGTAACGCCAGCACTTATAATTTTTGGAATCCCAGCCCATCTAGCTGTTGGAACTGACATTGCCCATATTTCAGGAAAATCGATAATAGCTACTATTCGACATCGTCAATTGGGAAATGTTGATATCAGACTTGGATTAATTATGGTAATTTCAACAATGATGGGTGTTGAACTTGGTGTTCAACTAATCAATTACTTCAAAGGAACTGGTCTAACAGATATTGTAGTTTTAGTAGCTTCCCTAATAATCCTGCTTAGCATTGGAATTTACACACAAATAGAAACACGAAAATCTAAAAAAATATTAGATAAAATGAAAAAAAATGGGAAGGCATTACCGAGAGAGGTCATAAGTTCATCATTTTCCAAACGTATCCAAAAAATAGAGATTTCCCCAATGATCCAACTAAAGACATCAAGAATACGAATATCTTTTTGGATAGTGTTTATAGTGGGATTTGGAACGGGGATACTAGCGGGTTTCTTTGGAGTGGGTGGAGGTTTCATCCGGGTTCCAGCTTTGATTTATCTAGTTGGTACTCCAACTTTAATAGCAGTTGGAACAGATCTCTTCGAAATAATAATTAGTGCTGGATATGGAACTATACGGCATGGAATGAGTGGAAACGTAGATATTATGATGGCTCTAACTATGTTAATTGGTGCAACCCTTGGAGCTCAGATTGGAGCTGTTGCTACCAGCTATGTTAGAGGTCCATCTGTGAGATTGGTATTATCTTGGTCCATACTTCTAGCATTATTTGGAGCAACCTTAAACCTTGCATACATTCTGACTGAGAAATCTATTATTTTATTAGGAATTGCATCTAAAATAATGGTTATAACCCAGATGTTTATTCTAATTGGAATGATTCTAGGGCTAGTAGTAATGGCTATTCTTTCTAGAAGGGGTTATAAAATACCAAGATTTATAGAAGCTATGATAGTGAAGTGAAAATGATAAAGAAAATACTAGTTGGAGTTAAAGGAGATAAAGAATCTAATAATGTGTTACGTTATGCTGTAAACCTTGCTAGAATAACAAAATCTAAACTGACTGCGTTACATGTAATAGAAACCCTCGACGAGTATAACTTCTATGAAGATATTAAACTCAATTATAAAATAGAAGCAGAGAGAGATAGAGATAGATGTATACAACAAATAAAAGATATATCTGAGGAATATCATTTAGAAAATCTTGATATTGAAATAATATATGGAAAACCAACTAAGAGTATTTTGAATGAAGCTAAGCGTGGTGAATTTGATTTAATTATTGTTGGTTCTCACAGTAGGTCAAATTTTATAGAATTTCTACTGGGTGGAGTTGCATTCCAGATAACTCATTATGCGAAGAGACCGGTAATTATTGTTAAGAATCTTAAAGAAATAGATACTATTCTTGTTTGCACAGATGGATCTGATTACGCTAGGGATGCAATAGCTTTCATGCCACAGATAGTTAGTCATTCAAAGTCAAGAGTAACTGTGCTTCATGTAGCCAAAAAAGGACAATTAAAATCAGCTGATTCAGAAAAAATCGTTAATGAGGGAAGCGAGATTTTAAAAAAAATGGGAATTGACACAAAAATTATAATTAGGGAAGGATATCCGTCTAAGGAAATTCTAAGAGAAGCCAGAAAAAGAAATTATGACTTAATAGTAATGGGTCATAAAGGGAAATCCTCTATTAGGGAATTTTTTTTAGGAGATGTAGTATCAAAAGTAACTCATTTATCTTCACGTCCGATACTTGTATATAGAGCAAAAAAAGGGAAGTTTTAAGTACTAGTTGAATACCCAAATATTTATTGGGAAGGAGATTAAAAAATGGCAAGAATATTTGGAAAACAACTAGTAGGGAGGAAGGTTGTTAGTGATAGAGGAACTATAATAGGACGATTAAGTGATCTATCAATAGAGACCCTTGCCGGAAAGGTTATAATGCTAATAATTAGTCCAGATAGCGATATAGACGCACAGAATTTTACCCTCAATGATAATGGGGAGATATTAATACCTTTTAATGCTGTTAAAGCTGTTAAAGACGTATTAATAATAAGTGAAAGTGGAATCCCTCGAAGGTAATAAAGTAAAGTTTTTTGTATTCTTATAATTTTAATTGTAAATTTTAGAATTTAATATTTATTCTTAATTTTTATATTCATCTTGAATTTCACCTACTAATTCTTCTAATACGTCCTCCATTGTTACTAACCCTGTAGTGTAGCCTTTATCATCTACTATAATTGCCATTTGAATTTTATGCGCTTGCATTTCCCTTAAAAGATCATAAATATTTTTATTCTCAGTAATAAAGTAGGGAGGAATTAAAAATCTTTTAAAGGACTTCTTTTGATCCTTATTTCCTGAAAGTCCAAAGATGTTCTTAGAATAAAGAATGCCAATAATATTATCGATACTTTGATCATAGATAGGAATTCTAGAAAAGCCAGTTTTTTTCATAAATTTAGTAGCATCATAAATATTTTTATTCCTATCTAAACATTTAATTTCATTTTTTGGCACCATTATCTCGCCCACTTTTGTATCACTTGAATTAAAAACACCATGGATAAGCTCTTTCTCGTCCTTCTCAATTACACCTTCCTTCTCACCAACATCAACAAGCATCTTAATGTCGTCCTCAGTTATATAATGACTAAAACGAAAATTTCCACCTAATTTTTTAATAAGAGGCTTAGTTAAAACTGTTAGGATTATAACTAATGGATATAGAATCTTTACAAGATACCTCATAGGATTCGCGATTGAAAGAGAAATTTTTTCAGCGTTCGCTAAAGCATATCCTTTAGGGGTAATCTCTCCAAAGAGAAGGATTAAAAAAGTCATTATTCCGGTAGCTATACCCACTCCCTTACTCCCAAATAGATCGATTGCAATTGATGTTGCTATAGCCGCTGCACTGATATTTACAAGATTATTTCCGACAAGGATAGTTGCTAATAATTTGTTGGGATGCTTCAACAATCTAACAATGATGTTAGCTCTTTTATCGCCATCCACAGCTAACTTCTTTATTTTAATATGATTTAATGAAACTAATGCAGTCTCAGAACCGGAAAAAAAGCCTGATAATAAAATCAATATAATTAGTCCAAATGATTGATATAAAATTAAAATATCTAACAATGATGGTTTTCCTCCAAATCCTCTGAGCGTTTTATTTCTTTAGTAAAACTGCATTAACAATACCATCTTGTCCAGTTCTTGAAGTAACTTTAACCTTTCCTAATTCTGTTTCTAGGATAGCACCCTTCGTGATGATATTCCTTCTAACAAAGTGGGGATTTGCATTATTTTCAACAACGCTTAATATTTTTAACTTGGCGGCCTTTTTCTTACTTGGGTCTGTTACATTAGCGTGTTCTGCAACAAGTAACCGCCTCTTTCGATTCCCTCCACGCACGTCAATATTTCTAGCCCTTTCTTCACCTAACCCTGTTTCAGTTTTATCTCTCCCCATCTCAAACTTTCTCTTCCTTGTTCGAACTTTAGGAATTTTACCTGCTCTTCTACCATGCTTTCCTTGCCAAAGGGACAATTTAGTTACCTCTTATTTTACTAGGTGAATTGGTTACCTATAAAAACTTTACTAGGATATCATTTCCACCTTTATCTATGAGAGACTCAGCACATTTAATTCCAATTCTATTATAATCCTTTGGTTTGCCACTGACATCTGTTTCAATCTTTTGTTTACCATTTGAGCTAAAAACTGCGGCCTTCATATAAAGTTCTTGATCTATGTAGGTGCATGCTCCTATAGGTACCTGACATCCACCGCCCAAATGTTTCAGTAAAGCCCTCTCTGCAAAGATTCTCTGCATGCTTCTTTCATCATTTATTGTCTGAAAAAGTTCAAGATGCTCAGAGTTACTTTGTGCTACTATTCCAATAGCACCTTGACCAACAGCAGGAAGAAAATTCTCTTTTGACAATTTTTGAGATATAATATCTTCAAATCCCAGGCGTTTTAAACCCGCATGAGCCATAACTAGAGCATCAAAACCACCTTCGTTGAGTTTTCTCAACCTAGTTTCGATATTACCCCTGATATTCTTTATACAAAGGTCTTTCCGATTAAAAAGAATCTCAGCCTGTCTTCTAATACTACTAGTACCTACTATCGATTTCTTTGGGAGATAATCAAAATTAATATTATTATTAGAAATGAGTACATCGCATGAGTCCTCTCTAGTAGGAACAGATACTATTTCTAAATTTTTTATTATGTCTGTAGGAATATCCTTCATACTGTGGACTGCTAGATCAATTTTACCATTAAGAAGAGCTTCATCAATCTCTTTGACAAAAATCCCTTTTCCACCAATCTTTCCTAACGGCACATCTAGAATCTTATCCCCTGTTGTCTTTATAATATCAATATTAAACTCCACATTAGGATTTTTCTCAACTATCAGATTCATAATGTAATTTGTTTGCGCAATAGCTAAATTACTTCCACGAGTTCCTATATTCAATTTCATTTTAATACGCTCATAACTTCATCAAAAACTTCAATAGTAGTGTCAACTTCAGATTTGCTGTGTGCATTTGATAAAAAATTACATTCAAATTGAGATGGAGGGAAAAAAACTCCCTTATTTAACAAACCCCTCTGAAATTTTAAGAATTTTTCTTTGTTTGATTTTAACGCTGAAGAATAATTGTTTACATTAATACCTGTAAAATATATTTGAAACATAGACCCAATACCATTTATCTTCACATCTAAATCATAACACTGAGAAATATCCTCCAAGCCTTGTGTTATTTTAACTCGTAATGAATTAAGTTTATTATAGATTCTATCTTTTATCAATATCTGAATTGTAGTGTAACCTGCATTGAGTGACAAGGGATTTCCGTTAAATGTTCCAGCTTGATAGACTCCACCTAAAGGTGAAAAATGTCTCATAATTTCCTTACTTGAAGCTATAGCTCCTATGGATAACCCACCTCCCATGATTTTTCCTAGAGTTGTGATGTCTGGAGTAACATTAAATAACTTTTGTGCTCCACCTAAAGAAAGACGAAAGCCAGTGATAATCTCGTCAAAGATTAAGAGAACATCATTATCTTCAGTTATCTCTCTTAATGACTGTAAAAATCCATCATCGGGAAGGATACATCCTACATTACCCATAACTGGTTCTAGAATAACAGCTGCAAGTTTATCTCGCTTAATAATGCGTTCAACAGAATCTAGATCATTAAATGGAGCGATGATAGTGTTCTTAGTTGATTCAGATGGAACCCCTTTTGAAGTTGGAACTCCATGGGTTGTTGCCCCGCTCCCTGCTTTAACCAAAACACTGTCATGAGCACCGTGAAAAGCACCCTCAAACTTCAATATTTTTTTCCTTCCTGTATAACCTCTAGCCAGTCTTATAGCTGCCATTGTTGCCTCTGTACCAGTATTAACAAATCTGACCATACTAGCACTAGGAACATGATTAATAATCTTTTTAGCAAATTTAATCTCAAGTTCAATTGGAGTACCATATAAAGTTCCTCTATCTAGTTGTTTCTTTAAATTTGTTAAAACTAATGGATGCGCATGACCAAGGATAAGTGGCCCATACGCTAGACAATAATCTAAATATTCTTTTCCATCAATATCATAAATCTTACTTCCCGCCCCATATTCTGTGAAAAAAGGGTGCGGATTCATCGCTCTAACAGGTGAGTTCACCCCACCAACAAGTACCTTTTTAGCTTCTTTAAAAAAATTTTTTGAATTCATTTGCCTACTTTCCGTTAAGCCATTTAGCAACATCTTTAGCATGATAAGTGATGATGATATCAGCTCCAGCTCGTTTAATAGAGGTAAGTAGTTCTAGAACTACAGCAACCTCATCAATATAGCCTTTTTCAGCTGCTGCCTTAACTAGACTATACTCCCCACTTACATTAAATGCTGCAGTGGGTAACCTAAACTCGTCTTTAACTCTCTGGATGACATCAAGATAAGATAAAGCAGGTTTAACCATCAGAATATCTGCCCCTTCTTCAATGTCTAAAGAGGCTTCTTTGATAGCCTCATTAATGTTGCTAGAATCCATTTGATACGTATTTCGATTACCAAATGTGGGAAATGATCCAGCCGCATCTCTGAATGGCCCATAAAAGCTAGAAGCGAATTTGGCAGCATATGACAATATAATTGTATTTTCAAAACCTGCAGCGTCCAAAGACTTTCGGATTGCTTTTATTCGGCCATCCATCATATCGCTGGGTGCTACAATATCTGCCCCAGATTCAACGTGGCTAAGAGCAACCTTCTGCAATATCTTTATTGTATCATCGTTTATTATTTCTTTATTCTTAACCACCCCACAGTGTCCATGATTCATATATTCACACAAACATACGTCGGTAATAACAATAAGATCGTCTCCAACTTCATCTTTAATTTCCTTAATAGCTTTTTGGATTATGCCGGTAGGAGAATACGCCTGAGAAGCAATTTTATCTTTAACCAACGGAATTCCAAAGAGGATAACACCCGGAATTCCAAGTTGAACTAACTCTGAAACTTCATCTCTAAGATTCTTCAGAGGAATGCAATATTGTCCAGGCATAGATTTGATTTCTTCAGCATTTTGATTTCCTTCTTTAATAAAAAGAGGCATTATTAAATCATTTTTCAACAAAACTGTTTCCCTAACTAATTGACGTATTTTAGAATTCTTTCGAAGTCGTCTCATTCTCCTAATTGGAAACAATATTAGGTCTCCTTTTTATGTTCTAAAAACCATTTTTCAGCTGCGCGTATAGAATCTTTATCTCCAGTTTCAGCGGCTTCCCGTATTTTATCAACAAAAGGTGACATGGTTCTGCTGATAATAACTTTAGTTAAGTCATCTAAGATACGTAATTCTCGTTTTTTTACGCCATTTCCTAACATCCGTGAGGCTCTAGCAACCTCTTTTTTTCTTATTTCTTCAGATTTTCCAAAAATAGACTTTACAATACTTTCAACGTCGATATGATAAATTTGTTTTTCAAGTCTTGAAAGTTCCTCTTCGATTATTGCTTCAACCTTTATAGCTTCCATTGCCCTAAAGTGTTGGTTTTTATCTGCAATATTCTTTAAGCTATCAATATTAAAAAGACGAACACCTTCAATATTTTCTACATCATCTTCAACATTCCTTGGTATCGATACATCAATTATTATAAGCTCCTTCTTAGAACCGTCCATCCCTTTATTTACATCCGCTTTTTTTATTATATTTTGTGGAGCTGATGTTGCAGTTATAACGATATCTGCTTTCTTCAATCCATCCACAATATTATTAAATCCAATAACTTCACCATCTATTTCTCGAGCGAGATCTTCACTTTTTTTCAATGTTCTATTACAAACTAATTTCTTAACTTTAAGATTCTCTAAAGATTTTACAATCTGTGTTCCCATATCTCCAGAACCTACAATTAATATTGTTTTTCCCTCTATCTCGTCAAATAATGATTTTGCTAGCTCAATTGCAGCACTGCCTACTGAAACTGCCCCCCTGCCAATATTTGTTCTTGTCCTGGATACCTTACCTACTTGGATAGCTTTATCAAATACATTTTTGAAAAATGGACCGACGGTATTCGCGCCATATGCTAGATGGTAGGCATCACGTACTTGCCCAAGAATTTGATCTTCTCCCACTATCATTGATTCTAATCCTGAAGTTAACCGAAGAAGATGATGCAAAGCCTTTGAATGAATCTCGACTTCAATGACATCGTGGAATTTTTTTGCATTTTCTATTATTTTCTCTAAAAGATCAGCATTATTTATTTCTCCGTTAGAACGTAACTGCTCTCTGAATCGAGAAATGCTTTCCCCCATAACAAAATCCTGAATGTCATGACATGCAACATCTACATCCTCTGCCGCTGCGAATATTTCAACTCTGTTGCAAGTTTGGACAATTATGCATTCTTTTATAGAGGATATTGAATCCAATTTCTTCAAGGCTAAAGGCAGGTCTACAAAAGAAAGTGCCTCTAAAATTGGTACTTCCGCTTTATTATGGGTAACCCTAATGTTTACCGTATGCATTTACTGCTCTCCGAATAACTTTTTTTGCTTTTTTAAGGTCACCTTTACTTATTAAGTATTTAACTTCAATATCTGTCATAATCTCTTTGATAAACGCCCTTCTCATCTTCTGGTTCTTAACCTTTTCCTTTAATTTATACCTTGTAAATTCCTGGAGTTCGATAGATAGTAAATCTTCCTCAGTTAACAATTTTTTTAGCCTTTTCTTTATCTCCTTAGCCATTGCAGGGCTTTTCCCAGTTGTTGATATAGATATCTTAATGTTATCCATTTCAATAGTTGCGGGGACCATGAAATCTACAATCTTATCCGCCCTGTTTACCAACTTACACTCTTTTTTTGACTCACTTTCTAATTTATTGTTTAGAGTTCTGTCGTCAGTTGCAATAAAAATAATATCAAACTTCTTGTAATCGATTACAGTTTTATTTAAATCGATAGTTACAAGCTTTAGATTAGAATTACTAACTTTAGTTAAACCTGCGGAAAACCTTTTACTAAAAACTTCAATATTCATGCCTGCATCTAGAAGTTTCATTACACGTCTCTCAGCGACTTTACCTCCACCAAAAACCGCTGCGTTCCAACTGTTGTTACTTAATACTACTGGGAACATGTTATCAAATAATAATTGTATAAAAATGAAGATAAAAAGGTTACTAATTAAATCTGCTATTAAATAATGTTTCACCTAGCTGAGATATTAAAATCCTAACACCTTATATTTTTGAGCTAAATGATAAGCGATATATACCATAACCCATCCTATGAGAGAGAAAAAGATCCAAAATTCGATATATCGTTTTTTACAAAAATCGCACTTCCAGTAAATAATTGCAAAGCTCATATGTTTGGTACATTCTGGGCATCGCATCTCTTTAAATACCCGATCAAAAAGTTTCTTGCCTTTTCCCATTTTAAAATCACATCTAATAAATTTATATAATTCGTTAATTTCTTGCTTTTCTGATTGCTTGGACTATGAAAGTCCCAACGTAAAATCCAGCATATAGCGTAATAACCTTAAAACCAATATTAACAAATTGTGCTGGAAACCAAATAAAAGGGAATACAATAAGACCTGACAATAAAACCATTTCATAAAATTTTAAAGGTCTAGGTGCTATATGGCTTATTATTCTAAAAAGCACAACTGCTGTAGCAAACACTATTAATAGAGCTACAATTGGATGTATTATACCTGGAATATTTGATGCGTCTACCATTGAAAATCTTTCCTTTTTTTATTTATTCATATTGAATCAACTTAAATATGTTACGTTTGAATTTGACATAGGTATTATTAATATGTTTAATCCTATGATTTCACATAAATGTTTTAGAACTCACCTGTTAAAATTTAACCTTCTCATTTATAACTTTTTCATTAGAAAAGTATTTATAATAGTTTTTACTATAAAAACTGTAATAAAAGGAAAAATAGTTGGAGGTTATAACATGTCGGAAAAGATAATTAGTGTTTGTGCAAAAGATTTGGTAGATATGTTAATTTTGAAAAAGAACCGTTCCTTTATGACAAAATATGGTCTGAGTAGAGATGAATTAGTTAAAATCCGATCAGGTCTAAAAAGGGGAAATTGGGATATTGGAGGCTTTAATAAGGTAATTAAACATGAAGCAGTCGTAGAAACTCCTCAAATAGGGGAAAGTATATAGTCCTGATAGTAGTAGAGCCCACCCTATTACGAGGATTCTATTTTTTTTTGGAATTAGATTATTTAATTAGATTGCTAGTTTAGTTTATTCACAGGGAAATTGATAGAATATTTTTCCATACTATCTTTCCACATTGTAAAATAGTTTTTAGCAGTATCATGGATGTATCTATCTACATTTCCAAGTTCGTTAACTTGATTGTTCATAAGAAAGATATTCTCATTTAAAATCCTTACTGTCTGATCATAGTAATTGCCCCATAAAACGGATAAAGTTTCATAGTCTTTAAACTTAGTTATAATCTGAAATTCATTCTCAAAGAATGTAAAACACTCTGATTCTAATTTTTTCCAAGGAGCTATACATCCTAATTCCGGCCCATCATCCCAACAAACAGAATCTTCTAATTCTTCCATTTCATCAATAACGTTATTATGATCGGCAATGACTTTTTCAAAGCTTGCGCATAAATCTGTAAATTCTACAGGAGCTCCAGTATTTTCTTTGTTTAGAAGATTTAATCTAGCTAGGGCAAAACTCAACTTTTCTAGATTACCTCTAATTCTTTGTACCGTGAATTTATTACCATATTGGTTCATTAAGAAAGTACTGCGAGCTAATTGAGTTATAATATTCTCTTTGACAAGTTTTTCATCAGTAATTAATGTCCCTTTCCCGTCTGAAATCAGAATTCCTAAAACTTCTTCAGTTTTCTTCTTGAATTTTTTATTATTTCGTATTGTGAGAAAATAATATTTTTCCTCTTCGGAGTAAGAAGCAGGTGTACTAAGCTCTATGACAACATGATGTCCTTCTTTTGTACATTGATTTTTTAAATTTTTCAAATTAGCAATCATAGTTTCATCTTTAGGTCCTTTATCAATTCTTGCCTTCTTTCGCATAAAATATTGCCACAACTCATATTGACCAAAAGTGACAAAATTATAAAGGAGCCGTCTGATACCTGTGACTTTTTTTTCTGCCATCCATCTACCTCTTTTAATATTTTGTTAAAGTCATCATTCCCGCTAGAAACTTATAAATTTTTCGATGTTGAACATTATGTCTATCAGCTGAATTAAACTCGTCCATTCACTATTTAGATTAAAATCCTTATTTATGTATTGTGTGTTCAGTATTTTTAGAAAATCTATTACAAGCATTCTAAATGTGTTCTTGTAGAATAAGATAGATTTAAATTTGTAATTCCCTTGATTTATTCGTCAAGACTTGTCGAATTATTTATTGTAGATTTTGTTATTTACTACCTTTTTTTAAAAAAAAAAAAAAAAAAAGAAAGGTAAGTAATTATGGCGGTGCATATACAAATCCAAAGATCATAAGGATTACGTATGCTGCCACCATGATTGCTATACTTTTCCCTAACCAGTCAGCGTCTTTATATTCTTCTGCTACCATTTTATATCACTCCTATATTTCGCTATTTTAACTACCCCACATAGTTAAAATATCCATATATGCCAAATATCACATAAAAACCTATAACTATAAGGGTAGCTGCTACTAAAGACCCTCTAGGTTGATATGGCTTAATGGCTTTAACGCCAGGTTTAACTTCTTCTTCAACTATAGTTTGACCATATCCCATTTTAAACCTCCAAACACTTTTTAATTTGTGTCATAATTATTCTTTCTTCGGTCTGACCACGAGTACTGCACAGGGAGCGTGTGAAATAACATATTCTGACACACTTCCTAGCAACATCCGATCAATTCCTGTCCTTCCATGAGATCCGACGACTATCAGATCGATATTTTCCTCTTGTGCATGCCTTACTAGCATTTTTTCGGCAGGGGCATCGTATTCAAAGCCTAGGGGAGGCTTAGTTGGATCTGCTTGAAGAATCTGTGTAGATGTTTTAACACCTTCATCTTCAGCAATTTTTTTGGCTCCGTCTAATGCATCCTTTGCCTGAGTAGCAATTTCGGTAGATACATCACCGGTTGTCATTACATAAGGTGTACTATACCCTATAGCTGCAACGATATGTAGAGAAGCATTATTTAGTTTTGCTTGCACTACAGCAGCGTCGACAGCTAGACATGATGCTTCAGATCCGTCCGTCCCGACCATTATTTTTTTAATTAAACTCAAATTATTTGCCTCCTATTCAAGAAATTTCAACCGAATATACATAGGTTTTACCAGAAGCAGGTCCTTTAAGCCATTCGATTTGATACTTGTAAGTACCTGGAGTATCAAAGTAATATGGTTTAACACCTGGTACTGCTATCTTAGTTGCAGGTAGCTCCCAATTATCACTAGCCGAAGTTATGATGAATTCACTTTGTGGTTCACCATTCTTAAAGCCTAAATTAAGGCCGACATTTCCTTTGTAAGGATCTGATCTTGGGCCTACAGCCTCTATGACAACCCATTTATCCGGTATTCCTCGAGCACCTTCAGGTTGCAGTTGACCGCCAGTGGAGGATGTACCTCCTCTGACGCAACCAGCATCTGCGATTGCTATTGCAAATATCGCTAACACTAATATTGCACGCATAGGTATTTTCATTTAATCACCAAATTCTTTTACCTAATCGTCTCTGTTGGTCTCATCAATTCCTAACTTCCTATGTGCTACATACTCCATATATACAGCAATTATTGTAGCTAAGGCTGCTAGGGCACCGCCGACGTTGATAGTCCAAATGGAGAACCAAGCAATAATGCCTGGGAATTTAGCTCCGAAGACCAGCATATGCAGGATTATAAAGGTAGCTAGCAGCTGAAGGAACAAATTATCCAGCCGATAGAAGAACCTTTTCTCAGAATCCGGAAGCATCGTCCACTCGAAGTTATGCATCCAAGGGGCACCTCGCTTCCTTATCTTCCTGACCATACGGTCATATTCTTTCGGAGTTACTCCTCTCATCACAACCTCTGCTTCGTGATGAGCTTTGAATACATTGTCGAGAGGTGTTGCCATTACATCTTTGACTAACTTGGCTTCTTCTGCCGTTAGATTTAGATCATCTATTTCAGACATTTCATATCACCTCTATTTCAAATCCTCGCCTAATCTAGACCTTTTGACGATGTCTGCTTCTAGTAATAGCTCCAACTTATGAGGTCTCCCAGGTTTGATAAGTGAAATTATCACAGTCACACCTAATGCAATTCCTTGAATCGCAATGAGACCCCACCAATTACTATAGTAGAAGTAGATTGGTATTCCTATAACAGACGACAAAATTATACCTAATGTCGCTCCCACTTCGCTTGTCTTATCCCAGATGAAAGTCAGTAACAGCGGGAAGAGTAATCCTCCACGGGCAGTTAATGTCATTATTATTATACCGACCATAGATAGACCGGACTCTACAACACCTACTGCACCTATAGCGCCTATAACCATACCTATTCTGACTACATTGCGAAGACCACCGTCCGATATTCCTGGTTTATAGTACTTCACAAAATCAACAGCTAGAATACTTCCGACAGCCATGTAAGCTGCATCAAGTGATGACATACCTGCTGCAAACAGAACCATCATGTACGCTATGGCTGCATATCCAACTCCAATGTGAGATGTTACCCAAGATGCGACAGCTGCTCCATCGCCTCCAAGATCTGTCATCAGGTTAGCACCCATTGCAATACCTATAATTCCGAAGTATCCGAACAAGATAATTTCAAGAGTGACCCATATTATACACTGAATAAAGGAATTTTCAACTGCCTTCCTTTTCATGGACCAGACTCTCTGCCAAAATGCTTGTTCGCAAATAACGCCTGAAATCAGTCCGTAATTACCTAATATCCCATATTCTACAATGGTTTTTGGATCCATAAGGGTCTGGTATCTTATTGGGGTTTGCATCATTCTTTCGGCAATCCAAGTTGTTCCTCCGACCTGATGAATGGCCGTAGCCAAAGCTATGAAACCGAAGATACAAATCATCCAATACTGGATTGTACTTATAACAGCTACTCTCCACATTCCTCCGAATATAGCATATGCTAAAACTCCGAAAGCAATCAGATATACAGATGGCCTAAAGTCAAATCCAAACATGGTCATTAGACCTAGTGATACACCCTTGATGTTAATTGAGGCGAATCCAATAGCACCTAATATCAAAAACAGAGCGAATAAGAATCGTCCTAGATTTCCTAATCTAACTCGAGCATACTCAGCTAACGTGTATCCCCCTGGCATTACATTTCGTATATACCTAGTAAAGGGAACAATTAACGCGAACGCTGGGATTTGAGGTAGACAGAACCACCATAGTCCTGCAAAACCAAAGAGGTATGCTACAGCACCAGATGCTGCAATTCCCATAGCCCACATCCAAGTTGCGGATACAGACGCAATACCCATACCCAAACCAACGTTTCTCTCTGCTATCAAAAACGTATGCGTGTCCTTAGCCATATATTGATTGATTACTAATCCTATAATTAGGTAAATAACCAACAACATTATTGCTAATCCTGCTCCAAGTGCCGGTGAAAACAGAGTTGGTTTAACTATATCTTCAGCCAATGGTAGTTCGTGTTCACTACCGGGGACACCTTTAAGCGGACCAGCTTCAACCGCAGCCATAGAACTCAAAAGTAAGAGACCTACAACTGTCATTAAAATTTTTCCATTCATTGCCCACCAATTCCTCCTTTAATTAATCACATATATTCATTCTATAATCAATTTAGTCGATTCGGAGACCTAATTCTTTCCTCATTTCTCCTTTAACCTTCTTATATACTTTGTTAAGTTTATCCAATGGTTCAATAGTATCCAAATCATAGCATTCTTGGAACAACCATCCCATTTTATGGGCGGTTCTATCGTTTATGAACTTTTGATATTTACCTAAACATTTGATTACCATCTCATTGGCTTCTTCTCTCTTCAAATCAGCTTCACCAACGGCTCTGCCGACTTCAGCGGCAAATCTTGCGCCGATACCTGCAGCACAATTAGTTCCACCACTCTGCTCACCAGTGCCTCCAGAAGTACCTGCACCTAAACTTACAGATCCTATCGCACCTGCTGCAGTCTCCCAGAAGTATTCATATCCTATTCTAGAAGTCATTTGCCAAGCCGCTCCTAAAATAGATGGTATTTTAGTATGCTTGTGCATTGCTGCAACTGCCCAGTTAGCAACGAACAGAGAATATTTACTAGAGTTACTGAAGTATAAAGCATCTGTCGGCCAAACACCCAACATTGTAGGCTGATACAATGTTTCGTAAGCAATTAATTCAGCTAAACAATTAACAGCTGAAGTTGCTGCTGCACCAGGTATACTACCTATATAAGCCATTCCAATACCCCAAGTTTGGGAACCAAATTGATGCCACATGAGTGCTCTACACATCTCATCATAATTTGTTTTCAGATGAGGCTGGAGATAAACGTGGTGTGCATCCCCAGGATTAATACCTGGACCATAAGTACCCATCATCTCTGCTTGAAGACTAATTGGCATACTTGCACCATCGTGTAGATACGGTCTTCCACCTCTCCTACAAACGTCCTTTACTTTAGATACCCTCTTCATCTCCGACATCATCTCGAAGGGAGAAAAAGGTTTAATATCAACACCGTCAAGGTGAGCAATTACACCCTGAAAATGCATCATATCAACCATAGGTTCCTTTACGAAACTCATACCTACTTTCTCATAGACGTCATCAGTTATAGGTCCTAAAATTCGTCCCATAGCAACATTAGGATTCTTACCGCTATTTCTGACACCATAATCCTCTAAGCCTCTATGTTTCCATGTATATTCATCTGTGTGAGATCCTACAGTAACCTTCTTAGGTACATGGTACATTGCATCATTAACTTCATCTTCTGTAAAGTAAATGACTCTCTCAGTATTTTGACATAAAACTCCGCATTTAACAACAAACTCTTTTGCAGCCTCCCAAATATTGTCAATAGTTTCATTATTGCAAGGTACAACTTCACTAGGAAGTCCATTGGTACCCTCTTCATACTTGAAACCATATTTCTCGCATGTCTGTTTCAACAACGGATAATAATGCCTAGTCATATACTCCTTCTCAAACATTATAGGACCGGTCTCGACCCTTCTCCAAAAATCTAGAAATTTACCTTTCATTTTATATCTCCCATCAATCTTTTCCAAGTAATTTCATTGCCATTGTTCTAGCTTCCACTGCATCTTTACCCCATCCGTCAGCACCAATACGCTCGGCCCATGCCATGGTAACAGGTCCACCGCCAACCATTATTTTGTATTTGTCAGCTAAACCTTTTGCTTCTATAAAATCTACCAAGTCTCTTTGTACAGGCATGGATGTGGACATTAATGCAGAAGCACAAATTATATCGGCTCCTAGCCTTTCTGCCTCTTCTATAAAAACCCTTGGAGCAACATCGGTACCAAGATCGGTGACATCGAAACCAGATGTCATTAAGAACATTTCAACCATATCTTTACCAACACTATGGATGTCCCCTTGAACTGTTCCATGAATTACAGTTCCCATTTTCTCGATTTCTTCCCCAGTCTCCTCCAGAGCTTTTTCAATATGCACCATTCCCCTTTTAACACCATCGCCGGCTAACACTAACTCAGGTAATGCAACTTCCATTTTTTCGAATAACTTACCAAGATAGTTCATAGTTTCTCCAATGACAGCTACAGTTTCAACCGCACTTATACCTGCATCGCACATTTCTTTAATTGCAGCTTCTATTCCATCTTCATCAAAAGTCTTAATTTTTTCACGAAGATTGTCACTTAACTCATCTTTATTGGCCATTAATTTGCCTCCACCAATTGTATTCCAAATATTTTTATCACCTTTAGAAATTTTTTATTATATTGAATAGAAGATTAAATCGGCATGTTATTATTTAAACTTTTCGTTATAATTGATTTAATTCAAAAGAAACTAGGATATTAGAATAAAATTTTTAGTATAGCTTAACATATTGGAAATTATCTAATTTATTATAATTTTAGTAGAAATTACTGTATATAATGTATAAATAATGCAAAGTATATATATATGTGCGAATTAACAAAAAAATTGATATGATTTAGGAAATTATCTAAATTAGACAGATTTAGAAAACTTTTAAATGTATTTAGTCCTTAGTAAAATAAAATTTGATTTGGGAAATTATTAAGTATGCATACAAAGGATTAACCATAAAAAATAAAAAAAAACAGTTCTTCTGTTTCCCATTTAATGTATAAATATTATATATACAGGTAAATAAAAAAAAAATGTGCAGTATCTAGGATAAATACACAAATAGACTGCAGGAAATAAAAAATGACAGACGAGATAAAAGAAATTAAAAAAAAGAACAGGATAATTGGAAGAGATAATGAGCTTATGTTGGCCTTATCTGCTCTTGAAGCTAATAGACATATTCTCATTGAAGGCGCAGTGGGCGTTGGTAAAACCGAGATATCTAAAGCCCTTACCGATCATCTTGGAAGATCCTTTTGTAGGATTGACGGTGATGAGGGATACACTGAACAGAAACTAATAGGATGGTTTGATCCTCCTAAAGTAATATCACTTGGTTACACTTGGGATTCATTTGATGAAGGACCGATAATAAACGCTATGAAAGATGGTTCAATATTATTCATTAATGAAATCAATAGAATGCCGGAAGGTACTCAAAACGTCCTACTCCCTGCTATGGATGAGAGAAAAGTAATAGTTCCAAAATTAGGGGATGTAGTAGCCAAACCGAACTTTAGAATAATTGCAACACAAAATCCAGAAGAATTTGTAGGTACTGCACCTTTAAGCGAGGCTATTAAAGATAGATTCATTTTAATAAGACTTGAATATCAAACAGAAGAGGAAGAGAGAAAAATAGTAAAGAAAGAGACCAATTGTAAGGATGACGCGCTTATAAATTTAGCTGTAGGAATTATTAGAAAAACCAGAGAACATCCTGATATCAGCAGGGGATCTTCTATTCGAGGGGCAATTGATTTAATTAAGATGGTACAGAAATTTAAGGATAAGTTCTCTCTCAATGACGATAAATTGTTAGAGCTTACAAAAATGGCTTTGGCAACTAAGATAGAGATGCATGACAGGTCATTTAAGCAACTTGAGCAAGTGATTAAGCAGATTATTTCAGAAGTAAAAGAAGTAAAAGAGAAATCCGACTCTAAAAAAAAAAAAATAAACCTGTGAAACAAGCTCAATATATTGGTATTGAACTGGAAAAAAAAGAATATTTAGACAGAGCTTTTCTAAAATTTATTAAACAAAACAATTCTGGAGATGAAGAAAATAGTGACACTGGGCCTTTACTTTTTACTGAAAAAAAAGAACTGATAAAATGGCCCATGATAAAATTTTACAGCAAAATTGGTGCTACATTAGATAAAAATACAAAAGAAACAGTAAAGTGGGCTGTAATCAGATCAATATTAGCTCTTTCTAGAGGAATAGTTGGAACTGGACTTAGGCCATCGATTAAAATTAGAAAACCATTCAACCCAGGCATGAACGAAATTGATCTGGAGATGACTTTAGAAAACTATTATGGGAAGAAGCATTTAGACTATAATGATATTGTATCCCTAGAAAAAAAACCTAAGAAGTTTGCGGTTACTTTGATGCTTGATATAAGCAATTCTATGAATTTTGAAAAAATATCGATTGCTGCAATTGCAATTGCAAGTCTATCTTACAAGCTTCAAAATGATTATTATTCAATTATTTCTTTCAATGAAAATGCAGAAATTATAAAGCCAATTAACAAAGACTGGAGAGTAGAAAAATTAGTTGATAAAATTCTGAATCTTAAAACCGGAGGATTGACAAACATAAATCAAGCTTTAGAAAAAGGTCTAGAAGAACTGAATGCTTCGAGCATATCTAAGAATGCTCGAAGACGAACAGGAATCCTTGTAACAGATGGATGGGTAACAGAAGGTCCTGATCCAAAAGAAACGGCCAAGAAATTCGAGAGGCTCCATGTAATAGAGATACCGCCTGGATGTGTAGATGATGAATTGTGTTACAAAATGGCAAAGCTAGGCAAAGGACGGTATATTAAGGTGCGAGATTTTTTTGAACTAACTAGAATTGCAAAGATCGTTTAAGAATCTTAATTAACAATTCTACGTTACTCAAAAGCCAATCAAATCAAACTTTACCAAATTCCTTAGTTGCATTAACCAACGCAAGCATGTTTTCTTTAGAAATCTCAGGCCAAATATCACAACCCGGCATTATTCCATCTACTCCTGCCTCGATAGCTTTCTGTACATTTTCCTTAATGACATCAGGTTTAGATTGAACAAGCACATTATATGCATCGATATTTCCAAGGATTACAGCATCTTTTCCGAGCTTTTCTCTTGATGCAGAAATGTCATTTCTTTGTTCAACACTAAGAGCTTCTGCTCCGCACGCCTGCATCATCTCTATTATAGGATTGGTATCTCCACACATATGTAAAATTCTGGGACCTGGTAGGCCTTCAATAAGCTTTTTTAATGGGGGTACAATAAGACTATTAAACATCTTTGGACTTATTATATCGGAAGGGGCACCCATTTCACGTACCGTAATATAATCCGCACCAGCATCTTTGTAATGCTTAGCTAAAGCGATGAGGGGTGGGATTAAGCCCTCTAATATTTCTGTTACTGCTTCTTTTTGCTTAAATGAGTTTTTCAAAAGATCATTAAGATCCATAAGCTGTCCAGCCATGGTATATGGTCCTAAAATATATGTGCCAATTGCTATTTTATCACCCCAATTTTTTTGAAGCAATCGTAAAGCATCAGCAACCACCGGAATCCTGCCTCTTTCTAAAAAATCGTCAGGAACCGATACCTTATCCCCCGTCTTTAATACCTTAGTCTTAACAGTTGGATAAAGAATCCCCTCAGTATGTTCATAATAATTTATATTACATCCAAATGCTTCAGCCTCAACACCCAAGTCAAAAGGAACTACTGCTGTCTCGTATCCGTATAAATCATACGATGAACTAGCAGCATTCGCCATTTGTTCAGCATTTTTATGAACTTCTTGAAAAGCTGCACCATATTTCTCTAAACCAGGAACAGTTATATTTCCCATTCCACTAAAGCACGGTACTCTATCAACTTTCTCTCCATTTAACAAACCTAAAACTCTTTTTTTGGAAGACCATTCATTTGACATATTAGACCTCATTTATCTTTTTTTTTGCTTTCACATAATTATCAGTATCTTATATACTTTTTCCATTTGAAGTGAACTAATATTGTCGATACAATTTATTTTATAATTTTCTCAACAATATTATTCTACTTTACTTTTAAAAAAAAATTAACTTTATAAAATATTATTTATTGATATTAAAAGTTTTAATAGTGCCTTTAACCTCTTTCTAGCATGTTTGATAATTCATTAGTAGGATATTATTTTAAAAATAGTCGCAATTAGCAAGATATAAATACCACGTATAGTTATTGTAATAAAGATATATCTAAAATTAAATAAATTTTTTGGATTTTAGTTCAAAAAAATTGGAGGATAAATAAAAATGGGAGAAGAAAAATTAATTCCTACAACAATGGTGGGGGCATACCCTCGACCAAAATGGTATAGCCAAGATATGGGTGACAAAGATCCAATAGACGCATTGCGAGATATCGGTTATAGAGAAGCATTTGAAGATTCCGTAGGCCTTGCAGTTCAAGATATGGATCTTGCAGGTCTTGATAGTATCCCTGATCCAAGACAGTGGTATGATGGATCACATATCGAATCGTTTTTTTGGTATGCACCTCAAAGAATTAATGGGTACAAAGGCTGGGGAACAACTCCAGATATACTAGTCAAAGCGGTTGAAGCAAATTCTGTAAAGAAAGAATTCCTTGACCTAGTTTTAGAGTACCATAGCTTTCCGAACGTAGTAGAAAAGGTTACACGTGGTCCTTTAAGAATGGCAGAGATGTATAAGATAGCTCAGAAGTTTACTAAAAAGCCAATTAGGATGCCAGCTCCAGGATGTGGTCCGGCTCACTTAGCTTTAGTGACCAGTGGCCCAGGTTACGATAGAATTGAGGATCTTGCTATGGATTTGGCGAAAATATTTAATGCCGAATTTAAAGACTGCGCTGACGCAGGTGCTCAGCAAATTCAGATTGATGACCTGACACTTTTCCTTGCTACGGTTGTTGGAACAGACAACATTGATTGGGTAGTAGAGGCTTTGAATAGAGCTTTCAAAGGAATTGATGCTAAGAAAACGTTCCATATATGCTTTGGAACCTGGTGGGCAAACATTGGTTTTCCAGGATCTCGTGATGGTTATGGACCTATCTTTGAGAAAATGCTTGACATTAAATGTGATGAATTCATGTTAGAATTTCCCCCACAAGGAGATAGAGGGTGGGGAGCAGACCTCAAGCTCTTCTCAGAATATAGTGTAGATCAAGACTTAGCAGTAGGTACTTATGGTCCTAGATCGTTAGTGGTTGAATCTCCTGACCAACAGGCTGATAAATTACGTGCAGCCTTAAAACATGTAGACGCAGGCAAACTTTCGTTAAGCTCAGATTGTGGAATGCGAATAGTACCGAAGGCAATAACGAGAAATCAAGTAAAATCATCCGTTGAAGCAGCTCAAATAGTTAGGGCGGAACTCAGTGGGAAAGGCTGACTCTTTCCCATCTCCCTATTTTTTTTTTTATATTTGATTAGTGACTTAGTTTTTATTAGACTCTAAATTATCAGTCTTAAATTAAACAATATCCTGATGAAAAAAGATAAGCTAGAACTTTCATCATAAAATACAGTAATACCAGACAGGCGAAAACGGAAAAACCGTATTTTTTTTGCTTATCTGCGATTTTCAGATAGATTACGAGAGAGTTTTGATACTAAAATTGGAGAAAATAAAGAAGAAGGATTTTTTTGATAAATATTAATTTTTACGTTTATTAAAGGACTTAACGGCATTTGACATTTCACGGATGTTTTCAATTGGAGCTCTTGGTGGAATTCCACATGCAGGAGCGAGGATATCAACACCGTCTGCTAAGGCTTTGAGAGACATCTCATTAACATCTTTAGGACTTCCGAATAGGAGGGTAGAAGTAGGTATATTTCCAACAGTAACCATATTATTATTTAAAACTTCTTTAACTCCTTTCACATCAACTGTAGGGCCTTCAAAAGAAAAACTCTCTAAACCAGTTTGTAATAACATTTTAAGAAAGTGAGTAGTACTCCCACATATATGAAGGATGATAGGACTTTTTATTTGACTATGCATTTGCTTATAAGCTGGAATAAGGAACTTTTTGAAGCTTCTAGCGCTAAGCATATCACCAGAAGCAACAGGATCTAGGATACATATGACATTTGCCCCATTTTCAAGGAGAGTATTTGCATATTCAATACTAAAATCCACAAGTGAATCAATAACCTCCTTTAAATCATTTGGATACTTGATAGTTGATTTTAGAATCCATTCGGTGCGGAGAATATGTCCTGCCAAAGTAATAGGACCAACTATACCACCATAAATTGGAACATCACTATATTGTTGACTTAATAAATTACAAGCAGATAGTACGTTGGGTATTCTACCCTGTTCCAAGAGATTCTTTGAAACAGTAAAATCTTTAGGATCCTTAAAAGCTGGTTCTAATATTGAAGGTGGCCTATCAATAATTCCCTCCTTAATTTTACATCCGAAGGCTTCACCTTCAACACAAAGATCAAAGGGAATTCTTATACCATCAAAATCAAGGATTTTATGGGCAGCCCCGGCCAAGGAAGCCATTTTTTCAGCTTCTATTTGGGCTTCTGGCCAAAAGGCATCTTCTAATTCCATTTGCTCAACTGTAGGGGTTGCTAATGGACAGGAGCAGATTTTCTCATCCATATGTTTTCCCTTTAGCAATGAAAGAACTTTTTTTCTTTTCGTCATTGTAATACTCTTCAAAAAAATTCTATTAAAATGAAAGGGCAAATGTCTGTCAATTATTGGACCTTTCCGTTACAATACCCTTATTCTTTAACTAAGAAAAACCCATTGTAAATTGAAAAAAAAACCACATATAAGTTATAATATTTTACCTTCTTCAGTGATTTTTCCATTTCTTATTCTTGTTGAAGATATTCGTTTTCCATTTTCAGCCTTAACCAAGGGGACTACAATAATTGCCATTGAATCTAAACCATGATTCTGACGATGAAAATTAATTTCTAAGGCCTTCTCCTTGGTTTCAGAGGAAACCACTATAGCATCAATTTCTTTATCTGAAATAGCTGGTCCATATGCATCTTCAAGTTTAAATATCTCGTAATTTTTTTCCTTAAGGTACTTCTCAAGGCTACTCTTTCTAATATTGTACTCTTGAGATTTATTAACAGAATAAGAATCAGATGTCAGACCAACAATCACCTTATATCCTGATTCAAATGCTCTATTTAGAAGCGCCTTATGTCCTTTATGGAAATGATCAAAAGTTCCTCCTACAGCAACTTTATTGTATTTCATAAGCAAAAGGATTTATCTCCAAAGTGGATTATATTAATTTCTATGACAAGCAGGGTTGATATTGCACTAAATAAATTAAATTCCAAGGGAGTAGACTGTGGTATTCTATTAAAACCTGAAAATATTTACTACCTAACAGATTTCTCTCCCACTTCAAAAGCCGCCCTTATTCTGAAAGAAAATCCTATCCTTCTTGTTTCTAGAATGGATTATCAACTTGCAGAAAAATCGAAAGTGGAAGTCGAAGTGACTGAAAACTTCGGAGATAAATTAAACTTAAAAGTCAAAAAAGTAGCAGTAGAAAAAAAATACGTCTCAATAGAGTTTTGTGAAAAACATTTAAAAGATAAGAAAATATATGATTTGGATTTTGTTCAAGAGATGAGAAAATTGAAGGATAAAGGGGAGATAAAGACAATGAAAAGAGCGGCAAGGATAACAGAAGGAGTTATAAAAACCGTTGAAGGAGAACTTAATGGAAAGATTGAAAGAGAAATTGCTGCTCTAGCAGAATATAAAATAAAAAAGAAAAGTGAACTTGCCTTCAACGCTATTGTTGCATCCGATGAGAACTCAGCAATCCCTCACCACCAACCAGGGGAGAAAAAAATAACTGGAAAGGTAATTATTCTTGATATTGGAGCTAAGGTAAATGGGTACCATTCAGATATTACCCGGACTTTTTTTCTAGATAAAGAACCAGAATTGTATCCCATTGTGTTGGAAGCACAAAAAGCAGGGATAAAAGAATGCTATGCTGGGAATAACGTGAAAAACGTAGATTTAGCTACAAGAAAAGTGATTAGAGAGTATGGATATGAGGATTATTTCCTTCACTCCACAGGACACGGTATTGGATTAGAAATACATGAACCTCCGATTCTGCACAAAAAAATAGATGGAACATTAGAGAAGGGAATGGTTGTTACAGTTGAACCAGGGATATATAAGGACTATGGAGTAAGAATGGAAGATATGATATTAGTTGGTTCTAAAGCTAAACTTTTAACCAAAATGAAGAAGTGTTGAGATGTTGATATATATCGATGCCTCTGTAGCAGGAATAAGTGGAGATATGATCATTGGTTCTCTACTTGATCTTGGGACTAAAGAAGAAAGCATCTATGTCGTTGAAAGAGAAATATCTAAAGTATTAGGTCATCCAGTTAAGATTACAATTAAAGATGTAAAAAAGCATGGAATGACATCAAAAGGAGTAACTGTTGATACATTTGAAGAAAGTCTATCTACAAAAAAATTGAAAGAGAATGTTGCCTCGCTAACAAAAATCCTCAAATTAGATATAGAGGCCAAAAAGTTTTCTATTGAAACTCTGATGACCCTACTTAGAGCAGAAGAAAAAGTTCATGGTGAAAAAGAAGACCCGCATCTTCATGAACTAGGCTCAGTTGACACTCTTGTAGATATTTTAGGTACAGCTAAACTAATGCAAGAATTGGATTTTTTCGATAAGAATGTAAATGTTTATTCTTCATCAGTAGCGGTAGGAAATGGGACCATTGAGACTTCCCATGGTACACTATCAATACCAACTCCTGTTACTACTGAAATTCTAAGGAGATTCAAAATTCCATTTAAGTTTTCCCATGAAGACGGGGAACTAGCAACGCCAACTGGAGTTGCCATTCTCGGCAATATTGCCCATTCTTTTAAGTCCCCATTCTATCCAGTTAAGGTCGAGAATACTGGTAGGGGATCTGGCAGATATGACTTTAAATCCTTCCCTAATATTCTGAGAATAATGAAACTATCTTCAAAAAAGGGAATTGAGGAAGTTTCGATTGTTGAAACTAGTGTGGACGACGTAACTGGTGAAGTTTTAGGATATGTTATTAAAAAACTTTATGACAAAGGTGCTTTTGACGTTCAGGTTATCCCTACAATTTCAAAGAAAAATCGCCCAAGTTACATAATTTTTGTTCTTGGAAAAGTAGGAAGTGAGGAGGAACTTGCAAGAATTCTTATGGAAGAGATTGGAACCCTTGGTGTTAGAATACTCCCCGCTCAAATGCGGATGGTATCTAAAAGAAAACTAGAAAATATCAAAATATCTATAAATGGGTTTAAAGAAACTGCCAGAGTTAAAGTTTCATATTCAAGAGGAAAAAAACATGTAAAAGCTGAATTTGAAGACGCAAAAAAAATAGCTGCTAAGACGGGGATTCCTCTGAAAGATGTGATAAAAGAGATTGAAAAGCGTGCTACCTAAACTTCGCTACTCTATTGGCAATGATAGCAGCTATCATACCCGCTCCTAACCCATTATCAATATTAACAGCAGCTAACCCTGGTGCACAACTCTGCAACATCGAGTAAAGGGCTGCCTTACCTTCCCCTCCAATACCATATCCTGTAGACGTTGGGAGACCTACAACTGGAATATCTACTAAACCAGCTACAACGCTAGGAAGGGCACCTTCCATACCTGCAGCGACTATAATCACATCAACATCTTCATTTACTGAACTTTCAATGGCAGGGATTAATCTATGAATGCCTGCAACACCAATATCATAAAAAGAATAAACTTGGCATCCCATTTCTTTTGCAATGGTTACTGCTTCTTCAGCACTGGGAATATCTAATGTGCCTGCCGAGAAGACTGCAATCTTACCACCGGTATTATGATTCTGATATTTTTTATCTTTGATTACAAGAAGAGCAGCCTTACTGTTTTTATGTACTAATTTATTTCGAAACCGATTTGCAAGAAAATTCTGTTTGTCATCTGATAATCGAGTGATTATACATCTACCTTTCTCCTTTAATAGGGAGATAACTAACTGAACTAATTCATCTTCCGTTTTACCTTCGCCATAAACTACCTCTGGAGCTCCTGCTCTACATTCCCGTTGTAAATCAATATTCCCCCAGTTTGATATCTTTGAAAGACTTATAAGACGAAGCTCCTTTTCCGCATCTTTAATGGAAATAAATCCATCTTTAAAATTATTTAATATCTGTTTAATTGACATTCAAGGTCCTTTGATTTTATCAGTTAAAAAAATTTTGTTCCTACGTCCATATTGTTCTTTTCTAATGGCCTCCCTTTTTTCAAGTTCTGCTAGGATTTTACTAACCTTTGCCTTTGAGAACCCGGTTGATCTTGTTATTTCTCTTTGGTCTATACCATTATTCTCTATAATTATCCTTAGAATACTTTGCTCATCCTCCTTTAAGATATCTATTTTATCAAATACTTCATTATTTTCTAATATCTCTGAATCGGGTCCTTTTCTTTTTTTATAAAAAAAGAATGCAACTATCCCTAGGATTGATAAAAATAAAAATACGTGTAGAATGGAAGGATACCATCCAACTCGTTCAAAAAAAATAACAACTTTAAAGTTTCCTTTTAACTCTGGGGGTATCGGTTCTAACATCTCCCAAATTAAAATCATGCTTCGACCATCAGATAGAATGTATTTTGAAGTAGGAACTGTTCCCTCTTCTGATAAGACATAACCTTCAGGGAGAAATACCACCATCTTAAAGTTTTTAACGTTAGCCAGAATGGATTGTGCAGAAGTTAAAATAAATGTATTACCAGCTTTACCTTGGATAGATTTTTCATTTTTATAATGATAAATAAGAGTTTGATTATCATTAGGTTGAAGGGGCTCTCTAAAAGGAACAGTTACATAAGTCGTTCCACTCCGAAGAGTGGTAGAAAAAGATATCTCTCCTATATTATCGGATACTCTAAGATCTACTAATTCAGCAGAAAAGGGATAGCTTACTTCTTTTAGAGGATTATTCTGAGAGTTTTTAAAAATCATGGTTATCTTTTCTTCTATTTGCCCAGGATTACCCAAAAATAACAGACCCCCACTTATCGTTAGCGATGCATCATACTGGATTACTTCTTGTGAAAATACCGGTGGGAGAGTTAATAACAATATAATTAAGACTATAAATCCTTTCATCAGTAAACCTCAAAACATTTTCTCGAGCGCATCCCTCGCCAACATTCCATTTTTTACACCGATTTTTTGCGCATCTAATGTCAAATCCACAACCCTTGCATTAAGCATATCATCAAAGGATGAAACACCAGTTACTTTTGCTGCAACATCTCCAAGAGAGGAGGCAGCATCAATATTAAGATACCCACACATTATAAAACCCTTTTCAGCCTTTATTAATAAAAGTGGGGCTTTAGACATGGATACTTTTATACCAGTAGCAACTCCGCTGTTTAGTTTAATGAGTTTTATTTGGATTTCTTTACCCCCCCCTCTATATGTCTGAAATCCCATATAATATTTTCTAAATTAAAATTATATTAAATCATGTAAATGGATACTAACCTTTCCAAGGGTGCCACCATAATTACCCGCAGATATGCGCTTTATCCCGCTCAAGTTTTGGATTGATTTAATTCCTTCTGCCATTGCCTCTCTCACCTTTTCTTCAGAAATTCCGTCTATCACTATCTCAGTTACACCGCCAAAATCTTTTACCTTAGTATCTTTGACTTTATCTACAAGTGTTGGACAATATATCTGATTTGTAGTTGCTCGCATAAATTTATATTTATCCGATCCAACTTTTGAACCAGCTCCACATACTCCACCAGGAAAAGGCGTTATAACTCCACCAACCTTGTGAATTGCGTCTAATGCTTTCTCTGCAGCGAGAAGTGCTCTGTTTTGGGTATCTGTAAAAATAAACAAATTACCCCCCATTACTCCTTTCGACACCCCAAATTCACATTCTATTAAAAACTCACCAGACATAACAGGTATAGCAACCATCTTGCGATTAGCTATATTTTTAATTTCTTCATAACCATCACCAAAATAACGCATCTTATATCCTATATCCAGCATTTCTTCGGATTCACAATGGTTCCAAACTGCTGCAGCTGGTGCAGTAAGGATACATTGACCTATTCTACTTAAAAGTTCATCCTTCATCCTTTTTTTAGCAGCCCAAATTTGTATTATATGGCCAGATCTACCATCAGGGTTATTGAAAGAAGCATTTTCAATTCCTGCCTCAGATGAACAACCAATCATTGAAGTTGCATAACCTGTAACTTCACGAACAGCTACCTTAGCCCACTTTTCACTTGGGCCTGTAACTATCATCCTTGAATAATAACCCTCGAATGCTTCGGCGTAGGTATCTTCAATTTCCATCTAACTTTTCCCCCCAAATATCTTATCCCAGTTCTTATCAATTTCAGCTTGAATATGCTCGATAGCAGGTTCATCTAAATGTTTAAATCTTTTCTGCATTTTGAGATAGCTCTTGACTGACTGCTTTTTAGCTGGTTTATAAGTTACACGTTTATTCCCATTAACTATCTCATAGAGCACCCACATACCACTATCAACTGCAAGCCTGGGAATTTCTATTCCTTTATCACTAGGTATCCCCCAACCAGGAGTGCAAGAGGCATGGATATGGATATAGCTAGGGCCTTTAACCTGTAGTGCTTTTTCAACCTTGGCCATATAGTCAAGAGGAAAAGCAATGGAAGCAGTTGCAACGTAAGGTACATTATGAGCTGCAATTATTTGAGGCATGTCTTTCTTAGGGCGATCGTTTCCAACTGAGTGGCTCCCAGAGGGAGATGTAGTAGTACTAGCACCATATGGAGTTGACCCGCTGCGTTGTACTCCAGTATTCATATAAGCCTCGTTATCGTAACATATATAGAGCATATCATGACCACGCTCCATAGCACCGCTAAGTGCTTGTAAACCAATATCAACTGTACCCCCATCACCGCCAAAAGCAATAACATTGACTTTATCTTTCTTCCCCAAAGCCTTAAGAGCAGCCTCAACACCGCTTGCAACTGCTGCACTATTCTCGAATGCAACGTGTATCCATGGGATACGCCAGGCTGTCTCGGGATATGGGCTAGAAATAACTTCCATACATCCAGTTGCATGAGTAGCAACAGTGTTCTCTCCAGCTACTTTAAGAGCAAGGCGCATTGCAACTGTACATCCACATCCAGCGCAACCTCTATGACCAGGGGCAAAAAGTTCATCATTGCTTACCTCTTTCATATTTTTTCTGAACTTGAAGCATCGTAAGGCTGAAAGATTTGATTTGCATACACGCCTACATTTTACAAATGCAGGAACATTTTCAGTAACTAGCATTATTCTTCCTCCTTTAGACCAACCCAAGTTACTTCTTGGACTTTACTATCTAATGCTTTATTAGAATTGTAAATTATTTCTTTTATATATTTTGAAGTTACATCTCGTCCACCCAGACCAACAATGAAATTTAGAGCCTTAGGCTTATTATTTGAATTATAAAGTAGACCTTTTATTTCGCTATACAGTGCACCCTCTCCAAGTCCCAAGGAAATATCTTTCTCTATAACAGCTACTACTTTAGCTTTAGATAGTGCTTTAAGAAGCTCATTTTTTGGAAATGGGCGATAGCATTTAACTCGTATTAAACCAGTTGACCCATATTCATTTTCATCTATAACTTCTTTGATAGTACCGGCCACAGAACCGATAGTAATTAGGATGACATCAGCATTATCTGTCTTATACTCTTCAATTAACCCGTATTCTCTTCCAATAAGTTTCCCATATTCTTTATCTACATCTTTTATGACTTTTAATGATCTCTGGATTGCTTCCTCATTCTCATGTCTAAATTCAGTATAACTATCAGATCCTGCAAATGCACCAATAGTCATTGGTTTCTTAGGATTCAGAAAAATCTTTGAATCGAAATCTGGTAAAAATTTTTTTACATCATCTTTGCCTGGCACATCCACCGGCTCAACTGTATGTGTTAGTACAAAACCATCCAAACACACCATGACCGGAAGCATGACAGAAGGATTCTCTGCAATTTTAAACGCTTGAACAGTGGTATCTAGAGATTCCTGAGCTGTTTCACAATAAAGTTGAATCCAACCTGAATCTCGCTCAGTAATTGAATCTTGCTGATCGTTCTGTATGTTCAAAGGAGCTGAAAGTGCACGATTACAGTTAACTAGAACAATTGGTAAACGTAGTCCAGCAGCTGCAAACAACATCTCATGCATTAGGGCGAGACCTTGTGAAGCTGTAGCAGAAAAAACACGGGCACCTGTTGCACTTGCACCTATACAGGCACTCATCGCACTATGTTCACTCTCAACTTTTATATATTCTGAATCAATTTCTCCATTAGCCGAGGCCTTTGCTAAACCTTCACTTATATGAGATTGGGGAGTTATAGGATATGCCGCTATAACCTGGACATCACACAATCTAACAGCTTCTACTACTGCACCATTCCCATCCATTACATCCCTAAAAGGTTTATCTTGATCAAGCTTTTGCATTACTTTTCCTCCAAAATCATTTCAATAGCATCAGTTGGACATTCATTAGCGCAAATCCCACAACCTTTACAAAAATCTAGATCAACTTCAAACTTCTCACCAACCTTATAAATACAAGGTTCTGGGCAGAAAATCCAGCAGTTCCCACACTCAATGCACTTATCCGGATCAATAACTGCTCTATAAGTCCGCCAACCGGCTGTTTTATAATTTACCGAATTCCCGAAATCTGTTATTATACTACCATATCTCATAAATTATCCACTACTGTGTTGTATGCTATTTCTATTGCCTTAACGTTCTTCATTGCAAGTTTATTTGGAAAGCGTTTAATAATTGCATCTTTCAAAGATTTAAGAGTTACCAAATTTGTAATAGCCGCAAATCCTCCAAGCATAGTTGTGTTCACAATTGGAACTCCTAAGTTATCAATTGCAATTTTTGTAGCATTCATTGTATATATCTCCACATTTTTTTTTATATTGAATTCCTCTGCGTTTTTTTCTGTATTAATTAAGATAATACCTCCAGGTACCAACCCATCAGCAACATCTATTACATCAATAAGTGATGAATCTTGAACAACGACATAATCTGGTGAATAGATCTGAGAACGGATCCGAATAAAACTATCAGAAATCCTTACAAACGCAGCTACAGGGGCACCTCTTCTCTCTGTTCCAAATACTGGAAATGCTTGACAAAACTTTCCATCTTTAAAGGATGCTACTGCAAGAATATCCGCGGCAGTAACAGCTCCTTGACCACCTCTTCCATGAAACCGAATTTCTTTAATTAGTATCACCCTTTTTAACTAACTGGATAGTACTAGCATATGCATAATACGTTCCAATAGCTTTTATTAGATCTTCCTTGGATTTAGATAAAGTAGGTATAGGTTCCCAGAGATTATCTCCCTCCTTAACCGACACAACCCCATCTAAAATATTATTATCTAGGGCGCATTTCATAAGAGCCGTTACAGCTCCACCATCCTGGCCCTTTTCTAATATTTCTCCGTCCTTTGCTCTAACAGCAACTATTTCAAGAAAATCCCCCAATCCCTCCTCATATGTTTGACCATTTTTAAAAATCTCTTTCTTAATCAATTTAGTAGGTAGGGCAACCCTAGGACAAACAAGATAACATAAATTGCATTCTTCATTACATTCCTCAGAAAGAGTAGGAGTTTCATCAATCATGGTGATATACCCCTCTGGACATGCAGTACTACAAGTACCACAGGAAGAGCACAACCCAGTTTCTATAATCTCGGAATTCAATTCTTTGAATCCCTTTCCATCTGCCTCATCCTTGATATTTTCAAGGGTTTTATCAGCTGAATTTATATGGGGTACAGTTATACCATCAACTTTCTTGGATTCTTCATCCATCAAAGCCTCATCTAATTTAGACTTAGAGAGTTTTTTTACCAACATTGTTCCTGGTTTAACATTTTCTATGGGATTAACTTCAAGGTAACCACCCTCCTCAGCACTCTTTAGAAGCTCAGCTCCAGCTTTAGTCCTGACAATAACAGTGCTCCATTTAGGGGGTGAACCTACTGCCCCAACCGCTAAGTCAACAAGCTCGCAAGAAAAGTCCATGCATACCATACAACCAGTCCTTACATAATCTTTAGATGATTTTAAAGGAAGTGCCAATTTGGTAACCTTTCCTTGAAGACCTACGATATTCCCTTTTTTAATATCAAATTTAGAAATGTCTTCAAATTTAAAGTTAAATTCATCCTCAATTAAAGCCTTAAAACATGAGTATGCCCAATTCTCCCTACAAAAAAGCCCAACGGTTATAGATACTTTTTTTGACCAAGATTGATTAATTTCCTTAGAAAGTAGATCAATGCTCCTCAAGCCTTCCATCTGACATGGCAGTCCAACATATCCGAGTTTCATTTTCTAATTCCTAAGATGAATATTTTTTAGCATTTATGATCTTGTATCTGAAAAGATTATTTGATAGATTTGCATAAACGGGAAACATAACGTTGTAAATTAAAAGTCAACTTTAATGCCTAAAAAACTTTTTTGCCCTTGAAGAATATCCCTAGCAATTTCAGCACTACCCTTTGCTGCAGCATAATTTCCTAGCTTATAAACGGGGGCAAACTTTTCAAAGGATGCCTGAATATCCTTGAATATACTGTCATTTAAACCAGCCCAACCAGTTAAAACAAACGCATTTGGATTTATTAAAGCAAGAAACCCGTTAATTTCCATCTTAATACTCATAATCAGAGATTCTAGAATAAGTTTTTGTTTGTCATTTTTAGGTGATAAAATATTAGCAGGAACATCATTTTCCGAAGCCTTCATTATTCCAGAAGAATAAAAAGCTTCATTTGCAGTTATATAGCCCTCATCCACCATCCTCAAAGCCTTCAAATCAAGGGGCCCATGAATAAAACCAGGGGCTCCAATACATGCATCCATGGCTCCGAAGAAACACTTGTTTTTAATCCCGATAGTTACGGTATTTGAACTGATATCAGATAGGATAATATTATCAGCATTTATTTTTAAATATGAATGGTATCCTAAACTCACTTTCTCAGCGCTCGCACAGTGGGAATATAGCGCGCGAAAACGAGGGTCAAGAGCCATGATATTTCTGTGTAATCCCGGAATAACTACGGTGTTTATACCAGATGAAACTATTTCGTCATAAATAATCTTACCTACCCCAACTTCCTTACCTGCTTTACCACGAAATACACCCCGATTATTTACCTTCTCAATATTGGTTATCTTGTTAATACCATCCCCCATGGCATAAGTCAACCCGATTAACTCGATTTCTTCTTTAGATACATATTTTTCTATCTCTTTAATTGCTGAAATATCCTTGTTAATAACTCGAGGAATTTCAAAAGAAATATTATCTGGATGAATATGAAATCTAATTGCTTGAGTTCCGTGATCTATACCAAGAGTAGAAAATATTCTCCCCCCTAAATCCTGTTTGTTTTACAAAGAAGTTCTGCATTAAGAATGGAAGCACCTGCAGCACCTCGTATCGTATTATGCCCCATAACAGTGTATTTAAAATCCATAATCGAACATTTCCTTATCTGCCCGACAGATACGGCCATTCCCCCATCAACAAGACGATCTAATCTAGGCTGAGGACGATCTACCTCATCCTTAACAATTATCGGATTAGCAGGAGAAGTTGGAAGGTTCAACTCTTGGGGTAAACCTTTAAAATTCTGCATTACTTTCTTAATTTCCGCAATATTCCAACTTCTTTTGGTTTTTATAAAAATTGATTCTGTATGCCCATCTAAAACCGCTACCCTGTTACATGAGGCGGAAATATTTAAATCTGCTTCTTCAATAACTGATCCATTAAATTCTCCAAATATTTTACGACTTTCTTCTTCAACTTTCTCTTCTTCTCCCTTTATGTATGGAATTACATTATCAACAATGGACATAGAAGGAATCCCAGAATAACCTGCACCACTTAGTGCTTGCATTGAAGTTAAAATTACATTTTCTATCCCAAAGTTATCTTGGATGGGTTTCATCGAGAGAGCACCCATAATAACGGTACAATTAGGATTTGTTATGATTGCTCCATCCCAACCTCGACGTTCGCGTTGAACCTCAATCAAGTTTAAGTGATCTGGATTAACTTCCGGTATTATAAGGGGCACATCTTCATCCATCCTAAAAGAGGAGGCGTTTGAGGCAACTATTGACCCTTCTTCGGCAAATTTGGGTTCGACCTCTTTTGCTATTGCTGATGGAAGTGCAGAAAAAACTATGTCTGCTCTAATTTTCTTTGGATCAACTTCAACAACAACCGTGTCCTTTACTTCAGATGGCATTTCCCCTTGCAAATACCATTTTGCAACCTTACTATAACGCTTCCCTGCAGATTTGGACGAAGCTGCAAGAGTTGTAAGATTGAAGGAAGGATGGTTTAAAAGTCCCTCTATGAACCTCTGTCCAACCATTCCAGTTGCACCTAAAACAGCTACATCCATACAAAATACCCTAAATTAGATTGTAATATATACTATTTAATACATTTTACCTTAAGATCATCTATAGTAACCTTTCAGGTTCCCTATTATAACTATTTTTTTCTAATAATTCCCCTTCAATTACAATAGAATTTTGAAAATGGATTGTAATTTTTTTACCTATCCCTTTTAAATAATTTTATTAAAGATTAAAACTTATTATTCCTTGAAGGTTGGTCAAATGGAGGATAATGAAAGGGATAAAGAGGCTCGTATAGCTGAATTAGAAAAAAGACTTACAGAAATGGAAGAAAATTGCCAAGGTGTAATGAGAAGGTTAGAAACTTTAGAGAATAGATTAGAAGGTTGGGACTTACCAACCCTTTGGAAATCTGTGGCAGAAATAAGTAAGAAAGTGTATATCTTGGAGAAAAAGGGTTGAACAATTCTGAGTCTTACTAATTTAATTTTGTGATTCTACGAATCATTGTCAAGTTTCTAATCAAAAAAACATTAGAGAAATTAATTTATTAAAAGAAACCAAGCCTCTGCCACCTCAAATATATTAACAGCAGGATTAAAAAATAAGATTATGAGATTAATTGATGATGACACTGCCTATAGAGTAATTGAATATATTCTTCTTGCAATAGGAATTATAGTCGCAGTAATAGTAATTTTTTCCGTATATAACACGCTTTCTAATAGTCTATCAAATACAATCAATGAGTCGAAGAATCTATTAGCGAGTAAAATGTAATCTATAATTAATCGATTTCAATCTGTTTAACTAAGACCCACAATTTAATAGGATGTATCCGAGAGTGAATGGGCAGGAGAGAGAAGAGGATAGAAATCAAAGATTCCTCCCTTTCTGGTTTTTGGGATGGCTGCCATTCCCAAAGGGGGTCTGGCAAAACTGCCTGCAAATTCTGCAGGAGCTGAAGTCATAGTTCTGAAAAAAAAATGGGAAAAGCGTTTGCAATCAAAAGCGGAACGCCTACTTTTTCAAAAACTTCCGTATTAATTTGAAAATACTAAATGAGTGGGGAAAAGGTGACTCGATGTGTCGGTGTAGTCCATCTCCTATTTTACCTATTTTACCTTCTAAATCCTTTATTTGTGATTCCAAATCTTCAATTTTATCGTCATCACACATTTTCCATCTTCCACCTAAAAAAAAAATTATTAATCCTCAATCACAACAATCTTGAAGGATGTCATTGGATTTACCTCAGCCCGAAAAGCCTTGGTTTGTTCTCTAAGATTGTGCATCCGCCAATAAAACCATAACCGCAGCTACAGTGCCTGCAGTTCCAGCCATCTTAGCTACTGCACTAATTACTTGGTCAACCATTCCGCCTAGTCCAGCTACAAAAAATTGTAAGCCAATTGCAAGTAATAGCATTCCAATCATAAAATTTGCTGGAGGTCCTGCACGAGTCAAGTTCAACAGACCTGCTGCAAGACCAATTAACAATGCTACAAGACTAACCATGCTAGCTCCCAATCCAGCAAAGTTAACACCTACAACAAGTAGTAGACCAATTAATAGACCACCAGGAAATATCATTGATGCTGTCGCTGGTTGGTCAGGTGTTCCATCATCCGCCATAGTATTTCACCTCCTCTTAAATCCCATTCACCGATAGTTAGGCAACCTCTAATATTGATTTAATTAATATTTATAATTTCGCTATTGTAAAAAAGGGGAAAATCATAAAAATTAGTATAATTAAATTGGGACAAATTTCGAAAGAACCGAAAACAATATATAAGAACGAATTTTGAAAATATTTTATGGAAAAAGAAAAACTGGTCTTACCCGAAAATTGGGATACGATGAACTTCGGTGAACGATGGATTTGGATTTTAGACAGACAAGAAGAAAGGACTCATCAATCCATTAGTAAGTGATGAGTAAACAAAGTCTCATCATAGTTAAAATTTAAATATCTTTACGCTAATTTAATTTTTTATGAATCTCCTAGTTGTTATTCCAGCATATAACGAGGCTTTTACCATAGGAAAAGTGGTACGAAGGACAATCAAAATTGCTAATCACGTTATTGTTATAGACGACGGTTCTAATGATGAAACTGCTCAAATCGCAAAGTCTGCAGGAGCTGAAGTCATAGTTCTGAAAAAAAATATGGGAAAAGCGTTTGCAATCAAAAGCGGAATAAAGGATTGTGCAGAATTTGAAGTAACCGTCATCATGGATGGAGACCTTCAGCATTTACCCAATGAAATACCATTATTATTAGATGAAATAAAAAGGGGCGCTGATATCTGCATTGGCAGCAGATTATTAAAAAACGCTAAGATTATGCCAAGAATGAATAGAATTTCAAACAAAATAGCCTCCAGTTTAATTAGCTATCTAATAGGGAAGAAGATAACTGACCCTCAGTCTGGATTCAGAGCGATAAAGAGTAACAAACTCCAACTCCTTGATCTAGATGCTGATAGATATGCCATAGACCATATTATGCTTCTAGAAGCTGCTAGAAAAAAATTTAAAATAAAAGAAATTCCTACATCATGCATTTACGGAGCAGAAAAATCAAATATCAGACCTATCATAGATCCATTGTTTGTTATATACCAGGTCTGTAGGTTCTTAACAAGAAATCTCTGAAATAAAGTGGATTATTATGATAATATATTCTGAGCAATTTAAAAAACATGATCTAATGAATCATCCAGAGAATAGTCTCAGACTAAATGCGATAATGAAGGTTCTATCTGAAAATAACGTATTTGAGAAAATACCAACTATGGAACCCAGACCTGCTAAGCGTAAAGATATTCTAAGAGTCCATTTACCTGAACATCTAGAGGCAATTGAGTCTCTTGCTAATAATGGTGGGGGAGATATCGGAATGGATACATATATTAATCCAAGCAGTTATAAAATTGGACTTTTATCTGCAGGAAGCATCTTAACCTGCATTGATAAATACCGTGAAGGATTTAATAACACCTTTTCAATTAACCGTCCTCCAGGACATCATGCAGATATTAACCAAGTAATGGGATTTTGTTTATTCAATAACATTGCAATCGGCGCCAAATACGCAATTGAAAAGTATAAACTAAAAAGATTACTTATCCTTGATTTAGATGTCCATCATGGAAATGGAACACAGAATATTTTCTATACTGATCCAAGGGTATTCTATATTTCACTACACCAACATCCCCATTATCCAGGAACCGGTAGGATTGAAGAGAACGGTGAAGGGAAAGGAGAGGGATTCAATCTTAATATTCCCCTCATAAACAAAACATGTGATAAAAGTTACTTAAAAGTTATAGATGAAATCGTGATTCCCATAATAAAATCATTTAAACCAGAGCTCATATTAGTGTCAGCAGGATACGATACTCACCATCGAGATCCACTTGGCGGAATTGATCTATCTGAGGCAAGTTACTATTCTATAACAACGAAGCTAAAGAAAATCAGCAACACTGGTCTAATCTTCTGTCTTGAAGGAGGCTATAATCTTGATGCATTATCCCAAAGCGTATACGCGACAATCCTAGCACTATTTGACTTAGGAAGGAAAAAATTTGAGTTACCAATGATTGAAGATAGAGAAGTAACTAAATTTATGGATGCAAGAATAGAGTATATAAAGAAAATTTGAATTATTTATATGGAAATTAATAGACAAATCTTTCTCTAACTTTCTCAATCCTCTCCCCTACAACCTCGATTTTATTAATCAATGATTCACCAAGATCCATGAACCCCGCAGATACAATATGTTCTACCACAAAGGGATTAATTCCCATAACTTTACAGCTAATTGTATCTAAAGCAACTGGATCTTCACTAGCAAGTATAAGATTCATTTTTTTTGGATTATTATCTTCAATCGCCGTAATTCCATCTACTATATTTAAATCTGGTTTTCTAAATTGAAGGATATCACAAATTGCCTTCTCGATTTCAGATTTATATATCGAATTCCCTTTTGGTACAAAATCGAGGAGGTTCATTAGACTAAGTGAAACATCTGTAAGTCTACTAGTTTTCATAACAGATATATTTACAAGCATATCTGCTTTTAAAAGAGTCTTAGGCAACTTTAGATTCTTTAAAATATTAAAATTTCCTTTAACTGGAATATGGGTATCCTCAAGCAGATTTATGAATGCTGCATCGTAGCTATTACAGATATTAAACGCCTCAGATTTCTTGAAAAAATCGTTAAAACCTTTATCAGGACATTGATCATCAACTACAATTATCTCGTCGAATAAGCCCTCCGCCAGGTCCAGTAATTGCGTTAATATATCCAAATGCATTGGAGAACCATCCATCCCATAATAAGATGGGCATAAATTAGTTTTAATAACAATTGTATCTTGATTTGAAAATGAAAAGCCTATTCTTTCAATAGCCTCTTTCACATTTGGTTTCTCTGCCTGGAGAATGCTTACTTTAACCATTGTGTAATATAATTAGGCTATATGTTCATTTAAACTTTTTTAATATTATACTATAAAACTCGGCTCTTTTTTTATCTGATTTTTTCAATCTTTCAACAATTAATTCCGGAGTAGATCTAGCTATTTTATTAAGCACCGGATTCCGATTTACAATCAGATTCAAATCTTCACCTATACCTTTAGCTTCTATACCATCTATTCTAACATCAGAAGAAAGACAATTGATATCAGAACCAAGATGAGTAACAACTCCTGCAATGCAATTTTTTTCTTTTCTAAATAACTCAAGGAGAACTGAAAGAATTTTAGCAGCCGCCCCAGGCTCGGTAATTGCCTCAATTTCATCAGCCAAAATCAGTCTTCTGCCATTTCTCTTGTAAATTTTAGCTAAAGATGTAAGTAGAGCCTCAAATGCTCCTGCACTATTATTGCTTGGCCTCCTACCATAATAATATATTTCATCCAATATAGAAATCTCACCTTTATCAGTTAGGATTGGAAGTCCTGATTGTGCCATAATTTGAATCTGAGCAATAGTTTCTAGGAGAGTGGTCTTTCCACCAGAGTTCGCACCTGTTAAAACAGCGATTCTCTCTCCTTTAGAACCATTGAAATCAAAGCTAGATTTTCCAATGATATAATCAATTGGTTGGGGAGTTATCTCTCCTTTAATCTCCTTCCTTCGAAGAGATATATGTTTAGCACCTTTAAAAGCGATACATAAATCTTTAGTTATGTTAGCCGGATGCCCATCATATTTAATTGTAAATTCTCCCAAAGCTAGAAGAAAATCAAGTTCAAACACATGCAAGATAGTTTCACTTAAAAAATCAGTATATTTATCTAAAAGCGCAGATGCTATCTGTTTTTCCCTGAACTCTTCCTTACCCGCCTCTTCCTCCAAGAAACTTTCAATCCTAAGTAAAGTATCCTCTTCAATAACCATGGGGTATAAATCAGATTTTGAAAAAATACCTGCAAAAACTAGGGCATCACCTTCCATCATCAATCTTCGAGCAGTCTCACACTCCCATTCCCTAGAAACATCAACTATTATGCTAGAAATTTCCTGAGGTAGAGAACTTTTAAAATCCCCATCTTTAAAGGAAGCAAGGAGATTTAGAACATCTTTCCCTTCGATCAAATATTCAACTTCATTAATACGTCTCTCTAAATCTTCATTAGCTTCATCTACAATTTTTTCTATAACTTGACGAAATTTTTGAAAAGCATACGAAAAATTCTTAGTAACTTTATTTGGCCCGCTGATTGAATCTATCGTATTGATAACATTTCTTAAATCTTTGAGAACTTTAACTCTTTCATCGCCAATCATCTTAAGAATATCATTACATGCTTTAATTGATTGGATGTTATCAACGAAATAAGATAAAACTAGTTCTGGTAAAATGTCCTTTTCTTTAATACTATCTACCATAATCACCCTTGGTAAAGACTCTACCAGATAAAGGAGATCAGATTTAGAAGATTTTATGTATCTTACTAGAGGATAATCTTTCAAAAACTCTAGATCACTTTGAGATTCGAGCAATAGTATTTCAATGTATTTTGAATAATCTCTTTGAAGCTTATCATATTGCTCCTTATCCTCTGTTACTAGAATGCTATTTGTTACCTGAATTTTATTAATTTTGTAAAATGGTTTTAATTCAGAACGTCTTTGTTTTATTTTATTAAAAGTTTCAATTGAAAGGCTAGAGACGAGATTCTTAGCTTTATCCACCATATGGAGTCGTCTTTTAATCTCAATTTCATTATTTGTAGGATAGAATAAAGATAACTTTAATCTTCCATAATCTGTACATGCATTCTCTAGAAGAAGTGTAGAAACCGATTTGGATATTTCCTTTGCTTCCATAGTCTTGAGGAGATTATTGTACTCAAAAGAATTAATTTCCGAATAAACATTTCTTGCTATAACAACTGATTTCTGAAATGGAATTCCTACAAGTAGAAGTTCATGATACTCTTGATTGTTCAAACTTTTAAGAGCTGCTTTCTCTGAACCGAAGTGGTCAATTAGGAGGGTGGAAACCTTTTCCCCAATACCATTAATTTCCCTAAGGCTCTCAAACATGCTATTTATAATGAAAGAAGGAGGTATTAAAATTTCCTAGACTTCCCATGGGAATCGAGGATTCAAAAAATCTTCAATATTATTTAAAAATTCCTTGGAGAAAACAGCATTATTTACAGATATTTTAAATCCGTCTTTTAATGATCTAGAAATATGCTTTGGAACTCCTTTATTGTTAAGGTCTTCTTGAGAGAGATAATATTTTAAAATATCGATAACTGAAGAGTAATCTCTATTAAGATAAATTACCCATCTTTTACCTTGGATAAAAGGTTCAGTTAACTTCTTCTTCGAACTATGATATTTTTCCAGAAACTTAATTTCGTGCAAAGTATTTGTTTCAGGTCCAAAATGTACCTTTAAAGGAGGAATTTCTAAAGTCTCAAGTTCAAAAAATAAACAAACATTATTATTAACAAAAAAATCAGAGTGCAATACCCTAAATCCTTTACGAATTAGGTATTTTTCAATCACTTTAGCACCCTTCCTCCCTTGATTATAAAGGATTTCCTCGTGTTGTTGGGGTTTTTTAAAAAAAACTGCCAATAAATTTGTTCCTCTCTTTTCAAATATTTTAAGAGTTTTTCCCCTTTGCACTTTCTTTTTCACTGGAAAAAAGAAGCTCTCAGAAGGATTATCAAGATATATCCGTGCAGCGTAACAAAAAATGCCGAAATTGGTTGCTGAAAGCGCACTAGCTACATTCCTATTCTCATCGACGGGATCAATCACTATTAATGGAGACGCAAATTTAGACTTTAATATTTTTGTTTCTTCAATCGATCCATCGATCACGATTACTTCCTTATTTTTCCATTTTCTAGCATTCTCTAAAACTCCTTTAAAAGAACCGTTATTTATTACAAGAAGTTCACATAGATATCCAGAGAAACCATTAACTTTTGACTCAGCACCATAACAACCAATACCCTTTAAAAATTGCTTAAGAAGACGAACGTCAGTCTCTTTACCGGGAATTAGACCCTTAACAAACTTATCATGGAAAGGAGTCCTATCAACCGCAGACTTTAATTTTAAAGTATTCTTCAACTTATAACACGGAACTAGTTCAACCTTATAATTTTCATAATAACCTATCACATAGGGATGTTCTGCATAATGCTTCTCTGGGGTTTTAAGAATTTTTGAACCTATCATTGTAACCACGTTCTCTAAATCCATCTTTGTGCAATTCAAAGGAAAAGAAATAAAAATATCAAGGTCTTTATCGCTTCTTAGCCAGGTCCGACGTGATACAGAACCAACTAGGTTTACCACAAGCCCATTAGATAATCTATCAGCTTCTCTTTGTACCTTTGAAACAAGACTTTCAACAGTTTTTTTCATGGATTTTTCTTCTTCTTTACTTGGCACTATCCTTTCAAGAACAGATTGCATATTAAAAAATGGACTTGTTAAAGCTTATATTTTTTTTTATAAAGAGTATGATAAATGAAATAATCTGATAATTTGTAAATATAATTATTGGAAAACGAGAAATCAGTATAAATCCATGTTAGATAATGAGTAATATTTAGATTCTTAAAGATAATTTTTAATGGAAAAAAGGTAGAACCGGAACTCTTAGAATTTGAAAAAAAAATATATTAAATTTCTTGAGAAAAAATTGTCGTATATATCGGACCATCGAATCTTAGAACACTTTTCTTAAGTTCGACCTTCTTAATTTTAAAACATCCAAAATTTGTGTATTTATGCATTAATAAGAAACTCTTCAAATTTTCTTTACCTTTAATTGATTTCACCCTTGCTAAAGTGAGATGAGGATGATAGTTAATATCTTTTCTTAAATTCAAATTTGTAAGATTATTTTCGATTATACGATGCATATCTATAATTTTCTCTTTGTTCTTATCAATCCCGACCCAAATTACCCGCATATGATTTAGATTTGGAAAAGTTCCCAGACCTTTAAAAGTGATATCAAAAGATTCAAAATGATTACAAACATTTTTTAAACATTTAATAACATCGGGTATTAATTCCATTTTGATGTCTCCGAGAAACTTTAAAGTTAAATGAAGTTTTTCTGGACTGACTAGCTTTAAATGTGGGTTCAACCCACCTAGCTCATCAAGGCAAGATAAAACCTCTTTGCTACTCATTTCAATGGCGATAAAAAATCTCATGTATTCCTTGCCTTATGTTAATTTTTTATTTTTCAGTTAATGCAACCTCTTAATTTTATCGGATTATATGTAATAACCGATAATAAAAAAGTTGAAAATGTTGATTTTTGCAAAAAAGTGATTGCAGGGGGCGGTAAAATAATCCAGTTAAGGGAAAAAGATAAAGCTAAGGCTGTTGAAATAGGAAGAAAATTAAAGATATTAACAGAAAAAAATGGAGTGATACTTATCATTAATGATTGGCCAGACGTAGCAAAAACCATTAATGCTGATGGAGTACATTTAGGACAAAAAGATATGCCTATTTATAAAGCAAGAAAATTACTTGGAAGAGATAAGATAATAGGTGTTTCTACTCATAATGTCAAGGAAGCACTAGAAGCTGAGCAGAAAGGTGCAGACTACATAGGCATAGGGCCTATTTACAAAACAAAAACAAAAAACTGCAATCCAGTTGGACTTAAAATTATAGAAGAAGTTAAAAAAAAAATACAAATACCATTCGTTGCAATTGGTGGAATAAATGAGGATAACATAGATGAAGTTTTAGCAGCAGGAGCAAAAAACATTGCAATGATTTCTGCAATTTCTAAAGAAAATAACGTTAAGGAAAAAGTTGAAATTTTAACAAAAAAAATAAAAGGAGATTAAAAGTGGAAATAAAAGAACCAATGAGAACAAAGGAAAAAGTGGCAAAACGCCCCATTTTTAATAGTATTCAAGAAAAAGATGTAACCAGAGCAATAGTTAAACTCTTCTCTGAAGAACTAATTGAACATGCTGAGAATGATGTGGTTATAGTGGGAGGTGGACCAGCAGGTTTAATGGCTGGAAGAGATCTTGCAGAAGCCGGCATCAAAACTCTAATCGTAGAACGAAATAATTATTTAGGCGGAGGATTCTGGATTGGAGGGTACCTTATGAATAAAATCACAGTACGAGGTCCTGCTCAAAAGATACTTGACGAAATCGATGTACCATACTCTGAATATCGAAAGGGCCTCTATGTAACTGATGGACCTCATGCCTGCTCAAAACTAATTGCAGCTGCCTGCGATGCAGGGGTAAAGATTCTAAACATGACCAAAGTTGATGATATAATAATGAAAGAAAATGATAGAGTTTCAGGAGTAGTCATTAACTGGTCACCTATCTCAGCATTACCCCGCGAGATTACCTGTGTTGACCCGATTTCCCTGGAAAGCAAACTAGTAATAGACGCCACAGGACATGATGCGGAAGTAGTAGATGCCCTACAGAGACGGGGAAAAATAAAAATGAAAGGTATGGGAGCGATGTGGGTTGAAAGAAGTGAAGATGCAGTAGTTGAACACACTGGAGAAGCTTATCCTGGACTTATGGTGATGGGAATGGCAGTTTCAACACTCTATGGCTTACCTCGGATGGGTCCTACTTTTGGAGGGATGCTCCTCTCAGGAAAAAGGGCCGCTGAGATTGCAATAGATCTTTTAAAGAAAGGAACAAACGATTAGAGATAACAACGGAAGATAATGATTCTTGAAAAGATAAGATGTATCATCGATAGAAACCCCCTCTTTCAGGGGGGGGTTTTCTTTCTAATTTTAAAAAATCAATCTAAAATATTTGTAAATATGGATGTAAACGCTATTTATAACGATTCAAAATAAAAAAATTTCCAAATAGAAAAAAACTAATAATGCTATGAAATTTAATTTATATGATGAATCAAAAATAGAAAATTTTAATTCTCTAAAGATAAAGAACTACTTGAAAAAGAAGTTTGACGGTATCCACATATCCCTTTTTAAAGACTTGATGAACATAGGTCAAAATGAAGAATCCTTAGATGATTTATCTAAGGAACTTGCAAAAATCAGAATACTCAATCCTAATGAACCATTCCATCCTAATGAACCAATGCATGGTGAATTAAATTTTGAGAAAAGAGTTATCCTTCAAAAAACTTCACCTATTGGAGTATTTTACGATGGCTTTAGACTTCAAAAGTTATACTGGAAATTAATCCCAAAAAAACAGAGAAGCCTTGATTTTGCTCATATAATATTTACTGAGAGATTTTTTGGTACTTTTGAAAATAATGACAGCAGATACCATGGTAGAGTTATCCTCCTAGGATATCCCACATTGATATCTACGACAGGGCTAATTGAAGCGCCAGCGAAGCCCAAAGAATTCTATTTAGGAAGTCAATTGGGCAGAGATAGAGAGGAAATGAAAGAATTGATCGAAGGTAGATTTATAGATTATGGAGATAAAAGGATAACAGATATTCTTAAAGGGTATGTGCTTCAAGGCATATTTTACCAAATGCTAGGAGATACTTTCTGCGAATCAAAAGTATGTAGACTTTTCAATTCCCATTGGCAGGAAGAAGTTATAAATTCTCAGATGCAAGATCCAGAATTCTGTGAGAAACATGTTAAAAGGGTATCATATTTGAAAGAAATTATTAACCCACACTCCCAAACTAATCTCTCTTGGAATAAATTGTAATACAATGAACTAAAACTTAATTCAAATATAAAATATTAGTCGAACACTTTTTTTATTTATGGGTTGCCTTGAAGGCGAGGAAAGTGTACGAGATAGCGGTTAGGGCGCAGTGCCCGAGGATGGTGTACATCGCATTGCTCGGTGACCCCAGAAGAAACCACATAATCATGTGGGCAACGTACACTGAACGCCTGCCGTCGATGAAGGTTACATAACGCGCTAAGCCACCATGATATTTCAGTGACTTTCCAGTTGTGATCCAGGTTACATTATAGATGTGCCGGACGAATCCGTCCAAAACCAACCACAGGAAGCCCAGGACCAGGAAAGCGTTGCTTCCGGTGGCATGCCAAATATACCACATAAAGGCGACGTACCAAACCTGTTCGAATAGCATGTCAAAGCTGTGCTCGAGCTTTCCGATAAGCGTCTTCTTACCCCTTAGGCGCGCTATCTTGCCGTCCACGCCATCTAAAACCCCAACCAAAATCATCAATGACAATGCCAGGGCTAATTCCCCAGCTACCATTAGATAGGCGGCCAAGAAGGCCAGGGCATAAGTTACCAGGGAGATAATATCTGCTCCGATAAACTCGAAATCGTAGAGTAAATATACCGCTAGATCCTCGAAGGGCCTGTGAACACGGCTCGCGAGGTGGGTGCCTTTCTGGAGGCTTCGAATATTATTCCATTTCTTCTTGTTGAACATCGTTTTTTCCTTTCGAAGTAAGTGAATTGAAATTAGATGAGAGATTCTGCCTTTTCAAAGTCTTCCTTTGTGTCCAGGTCAAACCAAAGTGATCCCTTTATGTCATAGGCCTTCATGAGATCTTGATCAGCAAGGGTTTGGATGCTCTCGCTAAGCGAGCATCTGTCTTTACTGATGTTTTCTTGAAGGACCTCGAAGATATATGGAGAGCATAGGAACATGCCGGTGTCTACGGCGTTATATTTCTTCAAATCCTTCCCAACAAATCTGATTCTCCCATTCTCCACCAACACCTTAGTGGCATCATCATTGTCAAAGAAGCTATCAATGTTATAATCAACACAGAGGGTGCACTCCCTGGCACCGATTTCAGAATCCTTAAAAGCAGATAGCCTTTGAGGATTAAAGATGTGGTCCGCCATTAAAAGGATGAAGTTTTCCTTTAACACCTTCCTGGCCTTATATACGGAAACACCGTTAGCCCTCTCCCATTCCCGGTTTTTCACATAATCAATCCTTACTCCATGCTTCTTCCCATCCCCTAACCCCTCTTTTAATTTGTCCCCCAAATATCCAAGAACCACTAAAAACTCCTTTATCCCGGCTTCCTTCCCTGAAAGCACGATCCTCTCGATCAGAGGGACACCTCCCAGGGGTGCGAGGGGCTTGGGAATCCCCTCCGTGAAAGGTCTAAGCCTTCTTCCATTTCCAGCTGCAATAATCACTGCCTTCATTCTTCTCGTTCTGGGTTCAAAAAACAGATATACCATGTTTTTCAACAAGGCTATGTTCACATCACTCAACTTCTCCTCCTCCCAGTAAAATAGTCCGAGCAACACGAAAATGCTTGTCTTAACCGATATGTATATTTACTCCTATCTGCTTTAAATCTACCGGTAGGTGAACGCCCACTGTATTCAATACAGAAATTTCTAGGTTAAAAGCACTGTTTAAATCATCAAAAGTATCTTCTAAAGGTCTTAGAAATACATTTTGAAAAAAACATTGAAAGACATGCCTTCAAATTCTATTCCCCCACCCCGAAGATGCTTATTTAGGTTTGTCCTACATTACCAGACTTACATTTTCCTTAATGCAATCGAATACAATACTTGTCCTTATCTCATTGATACCCTTAATATTGAAGAACTCCTTTTCCACAATACCTTTGAGACTTTCCATATTCTTGGTACGGGCCTTTGCCACTATATCATGTTTACCCAAGGTTGCGTATACTTCCATAACATCTTCTATACTTGCTATTTTCCTGGCGATTTCTTGTGACTTTCCAGTCTCACATGTGATATCAAATATTGCTGTGGTGTTCTTACCATACTCCTGTTGATTAACAAGGATAGTAAAACTCTTTATAATAGCATTCATATTCTTTATTCGTTTATGTACTGCTACATCACTTATTTTTACAATTTTAGAAATCTCTTTATATGTTGTCCGAGAATTCATTTGTAGAACGTTCAGGATCTTCATATTGATTTCATCCATTTTCCTAACCACCATTATAAGATTTGTTAATTAAATATATAATAAGTTTGACTTGAAGTTATTATTTCTAAGTAAGAAATTTATTATATAAAAAAAATGACAATTTAATATTGAGATTAATTCGAAATTAAAAAAATAGTAAAGTATCAAAATCGATAGAAATAGAAAATTTTAATTCTTAAATTAGATGATGTTAAAATTTCAAACTTCTTTCTAATATTAAAGCTTCATCATTTTCTGAAATTTTTTTTTATGAATGTAAATATACTTCCAGACATTAATATTATTAATTAAAATAATAAAAGTAGTGAATAAAACATGGTGGAAAAGTTTAAATAATTATTATAACAGCTATATACTAACTATATCTAAACTCAAAATTAGATTTATTAACAAGAGTTTCAGAGTTTTCCCTTTATCCTTTTTTAGGGGGAAAATCTTACAAAAAAAACGGAGGCATCAATTGATATCTAAAATAAGAAAAAGAGAGGGAGACATAGTAACTTTTGATCGGAAAAAAATCACAAAAGCTGTTTTAAAGGCCGTTAAAGAAGTTAATGGTGATGTAGACTCAGTGCCTGAAATTTCTAACAAAGTTGTTCGAAGTCTCGAGAAAAAGTATTCTAAAGATTTAATTCCAAGGATTGGAGATGTTCAAGACATTGTTGAAGTCTCACTAATGGATGCAGGGATGGTGGATGTTGCCAAAGCATACATCCTCTATAGACAAAAAAGAAGGGAACTGAGAGAGGCGAAATCATCAATAGGGGTTGTAGATGAACTTAAACTTTCTTACAATGCAGTAAAAACACTTCAAATGAGGTATCTCTTAAGAGATGATTCTAATTCAGTAATCGAATCAACATCTCAACTATTTAGAAGAGTTGCAAAAGCTATATCCAATGGTGATGGAGAAGTACATGAAGACGAATTTTTTAGTGTTATGGCCAACACAAAATTCCTCCCAAACTCACCAACTATGATGAATGCGGGAACGGGGAGAGGAACTCTAAGCGCATGTTTTGTTCTCCCAATTGAAGATAACCTGAAAAGCATCATGACTACCGCTTCTCAAATGGCTTATATTCTCCAGTTCGGTGGTGGTACGGGTTTCAATTTTTCACGTCTAAGACATAAGGGTTCTCCAATATCATCTACCCATGGAAGGGCTTGTGGACCAGTTGCAGTTTTGAAACACTACAATAGTGTAAGTAATCTTATAACTCAAGGAGGGAAGAGAGAGGGAGCCAATATGGGGATACTTCGTGTTGATCATCCAGATATTGTAGAATTTATAGATTTCAAGCGAGAAGATATCCATACCAATGATATGTTCCGATGTTTCAACACCAGTGTTTGGATTACAGATGACTTTATGAAACGGGTTAAGAAAGACGAAGATTATATCTTAACAGATGCCACCGGAATTGAAGTTAGTGAATCTGCAAGAAGAATCTATGAAATGATTCTTATGGGAGCTTGGAGAGACGGAAATCCGGGAGTAATCTTTGGAGACACAATAAACAAGAGGAATGCTCTCAAGGATTTAGATGAAATTGAAGCTACGAATCCCTGTGCCGAACAGCCATTGTTACCATATGAGTCCTGCAATCTAGGATCCATTAATCTATCCAAATTTGTGGATTCTAGAGAAATAGATGAAGAATCTCTAATAACTACGGTTGGAACTGCTGTAAGATTTCTTGATAGTGTAATTGACGTCAACAAGTATCCAATAAAGGCAATAGAAGATCTAACAAAAGAGAATAGAAAAATAGGATTGGGCATTATGGGTTTCGCAGATCTTCTATTGAGACTTAGAGTTAGATATGACTCTAATGAAGGATTAAAAATAGCGGAAAGATTAATGAAATTAGTTTCAGAAACAGCATTAGAAACAAGTATCGCACTTGGAGAGGAAAAAGGGAGTTTTCCAAATATAGATAAGAGCACATTTAAAACTCCTATGAGGAATGCAACTTTGACTACGATAGCGCCAACAGGAACACTGAGTATCCTTGGTGACTGTAGTCAAAGTATAGAGCCTCTGTTTGCTGTCGCCTATAAAAGAAGAGTGCTTGGACAGGAACTTTTAGAAATAAATCCCACTTTTGAATCCATTGCAAGAGAAGAGGGTTTCTACAGTGAAGACCTATTAAGAAAAGTGTCCTCTGCTCTGTCTATTCAAGAAATTAAAGATATCCCAAAGAGTATTAGAAGAATCTTTGTTACAGCTCATGATATATCTCCAGACTGGCATGTTAAAATGCAAGCAGCGTTTCAGAAATACGTGGACAATGCCGTGAGCAAAACAGTGAATCTGCCCAGCAATACAGGAACTGATGATGTAAGAAAAGTTTTCGATCTTGCGCATAAACTAGGATGTAAAGGGATAACAGTATACCGCGATAAATCTAGACACAATCAAGTTTTAGATACTTGTGAAAGTGGGGTATGTGAGTTGTGAAAAATCTTGATTGCACATACTATCCATGTCATTTCAAAGGGCAGACTTGTAAGTATTGCTATTGCCCTTTTTATCCTTGCATGGAAATATCGACAGGTGGAAAATTTAAGAAAGTGTTTCTGGATATGCGGTTAATGCACCATGAAAAAGTGATATGGAAAGACGGTCAGAATATTGAATGGGATATCTGGGATTGTAGCCAATGTGATTGGATTCATAAAATAGAGATTGAAAACAAAATTGCGATTGATCCAATAATGTGAATTAAAATTGTAGGAATAGTAGTAACCATATGACAAATCCAAAATTGGATATCAGAGTGATAAAAACTTCAGGAGATTTTGAAGACTTTGACCCAAATGTAATAACAGAAGAATGTATTGAAGCAGGCATTGAGTTCTTTACAGCTGCAGAGGTAGCCATGGAGATATCTCAAAAGATTTATGATGGGATATCAACCAAAGAAATTAAAGACTCCACATTAGAGGTACTGTACAAAAAACATCCAGAATCTGCAGAGTTATTCAAGAGGTTCCACAGTTTACTTGTGAGAACATCACGAAATACTATTGAACCTTTCGATAGAAAGAAAATAACATCCTCACTTATCAAAGAAACAAATCTCCCTAAAGAACTAGCAGAGCTTATTTCAAAAGAAAGTGAAATGGAAATTAGGCGTCTAAAACTTGACTTCGCATCATCGCCTTTGATTAGAGAAGTTGTCAACGTTAAACTCCTCGAACATGGATTTGAAGAATCAAGAGTTGATTATACTCGCCTCGGAATACCTGTATACGATGCAACTAATCTAATCGGACTTAAAGGTAACGATATATCAACTGTTGACCCTGAATTACTTCACCTTCATATGGCCGATAGCATATTTAAAGAGTACACTTTGCTTAAGGTTTTGCCACTTTACTTAACTGATGCACACATGCATGGACAGATTCACATTCATGACTTAGATTACTTTGTTTCAAGACCTTTTTCAATTGAACACGATTTGCGATGGTTCTTTGAGAAAGGTCTCGAATTAGGTACTGGTAAAAAGGTAATTACAACTGGTCCAGCTGATAATCCTCACCTTGCATTTTTAATTGCTGCAAAAGTTTTGTACGCCTCTAAGAGTGATGTATCTAGAAAACAAGTATTAAAACATTTCAATGTATTTTTAGCACCATATGTACGAGGAATGGATTTTAAAGAAATTAAACAACTCCTTAAGTTATTTTTATTAGAGAGCCAGATTCGAACCACCGCTAAAATAGAGGTACAAATAGAATATACCTGCCCTGAATTTTTAAAAGACACCTTATACGAAAATTTAGAATTTGAGATAAAAACCATAGCTACAGCATTGACAGAATTATTCTTGGAAGGAGACCCCTCTAAAAAGATGATTTTAACTCCTACACCTTATTATTCATTAAATAAAAAAGATTTGAACAAAGATGATTTTAAAGATTTTTTCTTACAAGCCCACGATCTAAGTTCCAAGTTTCAAACTTCTATTTTTTCAAGAAATCTAAATAAAGTAAAAGTTGCAGGTACACTGGGAATAATTACAATCAATCTCCCTAGAGTTGCTTATGAGGCCAAAGGAGATGATCAGAAATTATTTGAGATTTTAAATGAAAGGCTAGAGATGGCAAGAGATGTCATAATTATAAAAAGAGATATTATAGAACAACGATTACGTCGAGGACAGCTCCCATTTTTAACCCAAACCGAAAACAGCATTGATAAACATTCACTTGATAACTTCATTCATGCTATTGGATATGTAGGAATTAACGAATTGGTGAAAGTCCACACGGGAAATGCGATTCATGAAAATAAATTTGCAATGAATTTTGGATTAAAAGTCCTGAGAAAGATATCAACTAAAATTAAAGAATGGTCTAGAAAAACGGGTCTGCATTGGACTTTAACCTTGTGCCCTAATAATGAAGTGGCATTTCGAATGGCAAAGATGGACTATTCTAAATTTTCGGGTAAAGCAATTGTCGATTTTGATGCTGGAGGCAGAGCTCAATATACATCTTTACATGTTAACCCTCGCTCAGATATTCCTTTAATTGAGTTACTTAAAATTGAAAATAAATTTCATTCATTAATTTCAAGCGAAATACCATTAGAGATATCTATTAGAGGATTGAAGAGCAGTGCTGATTTAATGGATTTAAGTATGAAAATATTCGATTTAACAGGTATTAAAAATTGGAAATTTATTTCTGATAATCCTAATAAATAAAAAAATCAGCGCCTTATTTATCTAAACCATATCCCTTTCATATACTCTCTGAATATCTTCTGACTATTTAGTTGAATGTTTAGTCAGAAAACCTGCATAAAAAAATAATTGTTCAATAATTTCAGGCAAAACATTAACCAAAAAAGTTTTGCAAACACAAGAAAAAATTTCTTCCAAATATTATTTACCCTAAATATGGTCGAGAACTAAATGGCTCCAGAGATTGGGCAGCTCAAACACAGCTTACATAATGTAGACGTTAAATTTTAATTTTTCTTCAATGCGCCTAGCCGTTATTGATACTGATAGATGTCAGCCAAGAAAGTGCTCAAAAGAGTGTATACGATTCTGCCCAGGTGTAAGAATAGGTGATGAGACTATTGAATTCAATGAAGAAATGAACAAGCCACTTATATCAGAAAAACTTTGTACTGGATGTGGGATATGTCCAAAAAAATGCCCATTTACTGCTATTTCGATTATAGGTCTACCCGAGGAGCTCCAAGAAGATATCATGCATCAGTACGGAGAAAATATGTTTCGCCTATTCCGCTTACCTTATCCTCGAAACAATTCGGTTACAGGGTTAATAGGGCAGAATGGAACTGGTAAAACCAGCATTGTTAAAATATTATCCGGAGAAATTGTTCCGAATCTAGGAGACTGGAACACAACTAATGAAGAGACAGTTGTAAAACACTTCGCAGGGACACAGTTCAATTATTACTTCAAAGAACTTTATAACGGAAATTTAAAAGCTGTATTCAAACCGCAACATGTGGATTTAATTCCTAAATCTGTAGAAGGTAATGTTGGCGAGTTGCTTGAAAAGGTAGATGAGAGAGGAGAAATTAGGAGTGTACTCTTAGAATTGGAACTTGAAAATGCAAAAGAAAAGAGTATAAAAGAATTATCTGGAGGAGAACTTCAACGTGTAGCAATTGGAGCCACGATACTTAGAGAAGGAAACATTTACATTTTTGATGAACCTTCAAGTTATTTAGATGTTAGACAGAGATTGAATATATCTAAGATTATTAGAAAACTTGCTGAGAAAAAACGCGTTATTTTGGTTGAACATGATCTAGTTGTCCTTGACTATCTTGCTGACTATGTAAATATTGTATTTGGGGGAGTTGGCGAGTATGGGATAGTCTCACATCCAATGACCGTTAGACAAGGAATAAATGTTTATTTGGATGGTTATATTCGAGAAGAGAATCTAAAATTTAGACAGAATCCTGTAAAATTTGATGTCAAAGGCTACACAAGACAATGGAATGCTATACCACTCCTAAATTTTGATGATCTAATAAAGTCGTATAAAGGATTTAATCTAAATTTATCAGGCGGAACATTAGGCAAGGGAGAGGTTATTGGTGTCTTAGGGCCTAATGCTATTGGAAAAACCACATTTGTAAAGATGCTTGCAGGTATTATAAAACCTGATTCTGGGAAAGTTGATGGCAAAGTGAAAGTATCCTACAAGCCACAGTACATCAAGCCAGGGAAAGAAGGAACAGTTTTTGAAACTGTTTCAAAAGCTCTAAAAGAAAACGAATCGCCTTTCTTTGAAGGAGAAGTATCCAAACCACTACAAATTAATCTGTTACAAGAAAAGAAGATTACACAACTTAGTGGGGGTGAACTGCAACGGGTGGCAATAGCAATCTGTCTAAGCCGGGATGTTGATATCTATTTATTGGATGAACCATCAGCCTATCTTGACATTGAACAACGGTTAAATGTAGCAAAAATTATACGTCGAGTAATAGAAAAAAAAGAAGCAACCGGGATAATTGTAGACCATGATTTGCTCTTTACAGACTATATATCTGATAAGATAATGGTATTTAAAGGTCTTCCAGGAGAAAAAGGATATTCGACCCAACCTCTAACTATGAATGATGGAATGAACACCTTTTTAAAAGACATTAATATCACTTTTAGACGAGATTCAAACAACGGCAGACCTAGAACTAATAAGCTTAATAGTCAGAAGGATAAAGAACAAAAAGCCAAAGGCGAATATTATTACAACTAATGATACAAATAGGTGTTATAGGTGGAGGGAAAACAGATAAAATAACCCAGGATATAGCGACTGAAGTTGGGAGGGAGATAGCTAAAAGTGGAAATATATTAGTCTGTGGAGGTCTTGGAGGTGTAATGGAAGCTAGTGCAAAAGGGGCAAAGGAGGAAAGAGGTATAACTGTTGCAATTTTACCCGGAATTAACAAAGATGACGCAAACAAATACATGGATATTAAGATTATTACTGGGATGAATCATGCAAGAAATGCGATTATTGCCTGGAGTGCAGATGCTATAATAGCAGTCAAAGGAAGTATGGGAACTGTATCTGAGATAGCTCTAGCATTAAAAATGGATAAGCCAGTGATTGTAATTAAGAATATTGAAGAAAGGGTAAATATGGCTGAAATATCCGAAAAATTCCAATTACAGAAAAAATATAATTTACATTTTGTTGAAGATGCAAAGACAGCAGTAGAACTTGCATTAAAATGCCTATAAATTAAGAAAACTAAGAAAACCTATATATAAGTGTCAAAATGTACTGAAAAATATGGAAACTCAGGTGATAATAGAAAAGACTTATAGATATCTATATGACACTGCTGAAAATTCTGGCACTGGAGTAGAATATTTAGTAGGTGGATTAATATTATCATCATTGTTTTTTCTCTGGATAATTAAGATCATTTTTAATATGGCTATTCCTAAAAAGAAAGATAGGATAATTGTAGACATGAAAATGGGTCCACTTGAAATAATGCTAAAAGATCCTCATACAACTATTGATTTAAAAACACCAATTGCTACTACAGATGCAACAGGAGAAACAGAAATCCAAAGTACCTTTGAGGAACTTGAAGAAATTCCATCAGAAACGGGTGAACCTAAGAATCTTAGAAGTGCTTTAGAAAACATTATTGGAAAATATGCCATGGAAAGTGTAACTATAATCACTCCTGAGGGCATCCTTGTAGACTCTACGAGTGACACCCCCGAGGTTGAAGCTGAACTTATCAAATCGCACCTTTCTAAACTAGAAATTGGTGAAAGCATTGGAAAACTTGAGATAAATGAAAATGGATTAAAATATATGTTTTCAATTCCCCAAGGAGACAGACATCTTATTTTTCTCCTAAGGGCAAAGAAAGAACTAGTAGATGAACCACTAAATGACCTAGAGATAGAATTGAAGGATACTTTAACTTTCATTCCCAGTTAACTTTGGTGGAGTGTAAACACAGTACGGTTCTTCATCCATGTAATCGTTATATTTAGCATATGCTCGCGCCCTACATCCCCCACAAATAATCTTGTACTCGCAAACACCACATTTTCCTTTTAGTTCGTCCCTATTTCTAAGGTTCAGGAAGAGATTGCCTGATTCCCAAATTTCGTTGAAAGGTTTCTGGCGAATATTGCCAGCATGAAGAGGTAGATATCCGCAAGGGTCAACATCCCCTTTTCGAGAAATAAATGCAAAGGTTGTACCACCCATACATCCCCCCATCATAGCATGCATACCTTTCTTTTTATGAGCTAATTTTATCCCATCAGCTTTAGATCTTTTATGGAAAATTCTAACAAAATGTGGAGCACATGTAGCTTTCATATTTACTCCATCATCTTTTACATCATACATCCAATTAAGTACACTCTCATATTTATTTGGGGAAATTTCTTCCTCAGCAATTCCTTTTCCTCTCCCAGTTGGAACAAGCAAAAATATATGGTGTGCTGCTGCACCAAGCTCTTTAGTTTGCGAATTGATTTTTTTTAAGTCATGAAAATTATGTCTTGTAACTGTAGTGTTAATCTGAAACTCCAAGCCAGCCTTTTTACAGGCATTAATACCTTTAAGAGAATCATTATAAGCTCCTTCAACTCCTCTGAATTCATCATGATCTTCTGCAAAAGCACAATCTATACTGATGCTTACTCTTTTTACCCCAGCTTTAGTAAGTTTCTCAGCAACTTTATTGTTAAGGAGAGTGCCATTAGTACCTAAAACTACTCGAAGTCCTTTCTTAGTAGCATGTTCTACAATTTCAAATATATCCTCTCTTAAAAGCGGCTCTCCACCTGTAAGTATTAATATTGGTTTGAAAAACAACGCTATATTATCAATTACATTTTTTACTTCTAGAGTATTTAATTCATCAGGATCCATCTCTTTTGCTGCAGACGCACGACAGTGTTTACACTGCAGATTACATCGACCTGTTAATTCAAATGCTATTAATCTTGGGGAAAATTGACCTTTCATTATATGAGAATAAGAATTTTGACATAGAAAAATAAATAAGTAATATTCTGAAAGAATAATTAAATGAAAAATATTAAATAGTGATTCAATAATGATTGAAATTGGTGATTGTTTTGGGTACTTCCTCTAAAAAAAATTCTCAAGAAAGTATATTTTTTAAAAAATTGAAACTGAAATTAAAGAAACAGGGAAAAAAAGGAAGAATTTTTTTTCTCCAAGAATACTTAGATTATGTCATTAGAAAGGATAGAACTCTGCCTCCCGACTTTCCAACATTTGTAAGAGAAATCATGGGACTTGATGGTAGAAATGGTTTTATTCATATAAAGATTTGGCACGAAAAAAGTGAATTAATTGAATTTGCTTTAGACAGAGATTATGAATATACGATAGAAAACTATGATTAATAATGAATTTCAGATTGGAGAGGCCCTTGTTGGAGAAGAACCGGAGATAGCACATATTGATCTAATAATAGGGGAAAAAAAGGGTGCTATTGGTCAAGCATTTGTTAATTCATTTGCTCAACCAAGGATGGGACACACCCCAATCCTCGCAGTGTTAAGGCCAAATCTTCCGGTGAAGCCATCTACCTTAATAGTTCCTAAAGTAACCCTTAGGAATTTAGAAGGTGCTGAGAGATTATTTGGACCAGCCCAAAGTGCTGTGGCCAAAGCAGTTGCCGATGTGGTTGAAGAAGGCATGATACCTGCTGAATTAATTGAAGAAGTGGCAATTATAGTATCTGTTTTTATCCATCCAAGGGGAAGAGATTATCAAAGGATATATCGATACAACTACGCTGCAACTAAGTTAGCTCTAAGAAGAGCTTTGGAAGGATTCCCCAATACAAAAACAGTTGCAGAGGAAAAAGACAAAGCATCCCATGATATGATAGGATTTAGAATTAATAACTTAGCAATGCCACCATACCTAGGGATAAGCTTGGAAAATGACAGTTGGATAGTAATTGAAGGAATTCTTAAATCTCTACCTAGAAAGGATGCAATTATTATAAAAGTTACTGCCCCACTAATCAAGAGGTACGGTGTAGAAATCTGTCAAAAGATTCATCAAATAAGACCTGAATCTATTATTATATCCGATATGAAAACACTTGACACTGGAAATCTTGAAGCCAGAATGGCAGGAGATGCAACAGCTGATGTTATTACATTTTCTGGTAGGGCCCCAATCAAAACTCAAGAAAGATTCATGGATGAGTGTAAAAAAGTAGGGGCTTTAGCACTGATGGATACAACGAATCTAGCAAATCCTTTGAAAGCGATAAAAAAATTAAATTCAAAACCAGAGATAGTTGAACTTAAATGGATTCCGAATAAAGCAGAGGTAACAAAAATAAAAAAGGTATGTGGAATTAAGACATTAATAGCGGTTGATACCGATATTAAGATAGATAAGATAAAAGAAGCTCTTACTTCAGGAGTTGACATCCTTTTTGTAGGGAAATCCATCACAGGTTCGGAAGATATTCAGAGAAAAACAATGGATTATCTAGATAAAATGGAAGTATATGAGGTTGATCAATTTAGGGTTATGACTGATTTTTAAGGTGAATTATAAGATGTTACACGAGAAACTAAAGAACCCACCATATTTAGAAGTGGCCTTTGACATTCCTGACTGGCGCAGAGTCGAAGGTATAATCCATGCTCTTCCAAATAATGACTCAATTATTATTGAAGCAGGGACTCCACTAATTAAGAGATATGGGATAGAAATCTGTCAAAAGATGCATCAAATAAGGCCTGACTCAGTGGTACTAGCAGATTTAAAAACAATTAAATACGGAAGACACGAAGCTAGGATTGCCTGTGATGCAACAGCTGATGTTATGGCATTTGCCGGGGTGGCTCCCATCGATACTCAAGAAGCAATAATCAAGGAGTGCCATGATATTGGAATACTGCCGCTACTTGATACAATCAGCCTTAAAGACCCAATACCGGTGTTAGATCAATTAGAAGTAAAACCCGATATTATTGAATTACACCGAGCTATTGACCAAGAGCTAACAGGTACTGAATATCAATGGCAAGATATTCCTAAAATAAAGAAAATAATCGGAAATGGATTAGTGGCTGTGGCTGGAGGAATCAAGGTTCCCAAAGTAAAAGAAGCTCAGAATGCTGGTGCAGATATTCTAGTAGTTGGAAGAGCCATTACTTGTGCCAAGAACGTAAACAGCACTACAAATGCATTTCTCCGTGAGATGGGGGTCTTATAAGTTAATTGCATCCCAATAATATCCTCCGCCTAATTTTGATAAAAAAAATAAAAAGATATAGTTAAGAAAAAATGAATATTGCAATTGTATTTTTAAGTGTTATACTTGTGACTTGTTGTTTAGGAAGTAATAATACAGAAGGAGATAATGAGATTATGAATGATAGTACAATTTCAACAATATTAACAAATAAAGGGGAATTTAAATTTGAATTATACTCTAAACGAGCTCCAAATACAGTTGCAAACTTCATAGAGCTTGTAGAATCTGGATTTTATGATGGACTCACATTTCACAGATATGAACCAGGATTTGTTATTCAAGGAGGAGATCCAAAAGGAGATGGGACTGGGGGATCAGAAAAGACTATTAAATTGGAAATACATCCTGACCTTAAACATGAAAAAGGAGCAGTAGGAATGGCACGTTCACAAGATCCTAATAGTGCATCCAGCCAGTTCTATATAGTGTTAGAACCAGCACATTCATTGGATGGGAATTATGCAGTATTTGGCAAGGTTACTAAGGGAATGGAAGTCATTAAATCCCTTAGAGTAGGAGATAAGATAGAAAAGGTTACATTGAAAAAGTAAAAAACTCGTTGTGGGTCCGATGCGAAGTGTTAACAATCCTAAGGATTTAAAACCTTAATATAATCGTAAGCCTTTAGAGCCGCCTTAGCTCCCTCTGCAGCGGCAATGTTGAGCTGTTTAATATTCCCAGAAACAACATCACCAGCCGCAAATATACCTTTGATACAAGTCTCTTGATTTCCATCGACCTGAATAAAGCCTTTTCCATCAAGTTTAATTTTAGAATCCTTAAGAAATCTTGTATTAGGACTTTTACCAATTTCAATGAATACGCCATCAACCACTACATCAATATTTTCCCTTGATATAAGATTTTGTAAAGTAACTTTCTCTAGAAAATCGGTACCGGCAATCTCTAAAGTTTGCATGCCATTTAATATTTTAGCTCCACTATTAGAAAGTCTAGTTTTCATAATTTTTTCAGCTGTAATTACATCCTTACGCTTCATTATCATTGTAACTTCACTAGCGATATCTTTGAGATAAAGAACAGCTTTAACAGCTCCAGTGCCACTTCCAATAACAGCCACTTTTTTTCCCTTAAAAAGAGGTCCATCACACGTAAAGCAGTAGCAAACACCTTTTCCCGCATATTCCTTTTCGCCTGGAACATTGAGTTTCTTGTCACGCATACCTGTGGCTATTACAACTGTAGTAGTCTGATATTCTGACTTGTCAGTAGATACAACAAAACCTTTTTCTGTCTGCCTGATATTCAGAACATGTTCAAAGGAATTTAACGGAACTCCCGCATTCATTGCTTGATCTGTAAATCTCTGAGCTAGTTTGAGTCCTAATATACCATCAGGGAACCCTGAATAGTTTTCCACAAGCGCTGCTTCAGATATTTTACCACCTGGAACGCCTCCTTCAATTATAAGAGTTTTTAATTCTGATCGAATTCCATAAATCCCGGCAGTAAGTCCTGCAGGACCTCCACCTATAATCAATAAATCCAATTGCATGTTCTCACCAAAGGGGGCAGTATTATAGTTTTTTAATTTAATAATTTAGAATTCCGCCCCAATAATGGTTCTTGTTGAGGATATACCCTCGACGTCGCGAATCTTATCAACAATTTTATTCAAATCTTGAAGACCCTTCGCATCAATTAATGCAATGAAATCATATTCACCAAAGAGATTAAGTAATTCTCGAATACCATCATGCTTTGAGAGAATGGACTCTACTTCAGATTCTTTCCCTAACTCAATATTTATTAAACAAACGCCTACTACCATAGAATCACATTTACCTATTATGTTATAACAGTAAAAACTTTTCCCTTCATGTCTTTAAAATTTTTCTTAAATCCTCAATTCTTGGTTCAATTTCGATGGTTTTTTCATAATTGTTGAAAATCATCTCAGGATCCTTCATCGCGTGTCCTGTTGTAATACAAACTACTCTTTCATCTTCCTTGACTATACCAAGCTTACAAAGTTTAATAACCCCTGCTAGTGAGGCAGCGGATGCGGGCTCGACACCAACTCCTTCAAACCTTGCCAGAAGTTTCTGTGCTTTCATTATTTCATTATCATTTACTGATTCAATAAGCCCTTTTGATTCTTTTATTGCTTGAAGTGCTTTTGGTGCGTTCACAGGGGACCCAATCTTTATTGCGGTGGCAATTGTGTTAGGATAATTTATTGGTATTATATCTTCTCTACCATTTTTGAATGCCTCGACAACTGGGGAAGCACCTTCTGCCTGGATTCCTATCATCCTTGGTAGCTTATTAATAAATCCAATTTCATAAAATTCTTTAAACCCTTTCCAAATAGCGGAAATATTCCCACAGTTACCCATAGGGACTAAAACAGTATTAGGCACATTATAGTCCAGTTGCTCCAGTATTTCAAATGCCTCAGTTTTTTGCCCCTCTAAACGCCAGGGGTTAATCGAATTTAGGAGATAGAGATTTAAATCTTTGCTAGCTTTTCGAATTAGATTTAAAGCGACATCAAAATTACCTTTTATCTCAACTACTAAAGCACCATGGAGGATAGCTTGTGCAAGTTTTCCTAGTGCTATATTGCCACTAGGAAGCAAAACTATACACTTAATACCAGCTTTGGCAGCGTATGCAGCTAGTGAAGCTGATGTATTACCAGTAGAAGCGCAACACACAAATTTAGATCCAAAATGTAATGCTTTTGTCACTCCAACAGTCATCCCTCTATCCTTAAAAGACCCTGTTGGATTTCCCCCTTCATTTTTAATAAATAGTTCAGTTAATCCGACCATTCTCCCGATATTTCTCCCTCTATACAAAGGAGTTCCCCCTTCTTTTAGAGAAATTATATGATCATCTGGATCAATAGGCAAGAATTCCTTATAGCGCCAGACACCAAGGGGTCGCCTTGATAAATCTCTTTTTTTTACTGAGATTTTATTAATATCAATTAAAACCTCTAAGAGCCCACCGCAAGAGCAATTAAAGATTACTACATCATTTGAATATGACTGCCCACAGCTGATACATCTTAATTCAAACAATCTAGCATCCCACAAAAAGAATTGTTCAAAGTTATATAAATATTCCTCCTTACAAACCTTTTGAAGAAAATTGGTTTTTTTTTAAAAAATTGAATTTTTTATAATTAGAAACGTATATATTACAATAGATTTGATAAATAATATTATGAGATTTCAGTTATTATTAGTAATCTTAATAACTTTATTTTATTTTCCTCATGTTAATGCTGGAGAGGCTCAATTTTATATAATGGATATTAATCCATTAGAAGTTTATCCAAATGAAAAAACTACTCTAAATATAACTCTTAAAAACTTGGGTGATGGACCGGCTTCATATTTAAGAAGTATTCTTGATCCAGAAGATTTAACTCCTATAACTGCCATTGGACCTGCAAAAAAATCCATCAGTAACGTAGATAGAGCGATTCGATCTTCTGAATATTTTGGAGTTATACATCAGGCTGATGAAATATTTATTGAATACCCAATTCATGTGGATGAGTTAGCTAATACTACCACGTACGGAATTCCATTAAAGCTTATATGGCAAAATAGTTCAACACAAATCCTAGAATCAACACAGACAATAAACATTGGATTGGAAGTAATTGGTATACCTGATTTAGTTATTGCTAGTGTTGATACCCTGCCAAGTAGAGTGTATGCTGATTCTGAGTTCAACATATCTGTAACCGTAGAAAATATAGGCTCTGGAAAAGCAGAAGCCGTAGAGTTAATTATAGAGATACCTCCAGAATTTTCTGGAGAAAAAAAAGGATTTTTAGGTACGATTCAAAGAGACGAGTCAAGTATTGAAAACTTTAATCTTAAAGTAGATAAAAAATCCATATCAAAATCTTATGAATTTACACTAAAAATTAAATATCAAGATAGTTTTGGAAAATTGAACAATGTGGATAAGCCTTTTGAAATTTACGTTGGAGATCATGGAGAAATTGATATAGAAATTGCGGGTATAACCACATCTCCACCTACTGTATACCCTGGGGAAAGTTTCTCCCTATCTATGCAACTGGAAAATATTGGAAAACAAGACGCAAAGTCAGTTAGAGCAGAAATAAATACGCCTAAAGAGTTTATGGCAGAAAAAACGGCATTTGTAGGTTCTCTTGAGAAAGACGATCTTTCAACTGCGATATTTGAAATACAAGTTGAAAAGGGGGCAAATGCCCAGTCATATGAAATGAAAATGACAGTTTTTTATACCGATGAAAAAAGTATTGAACATACCGATGAAAAATATTTTGAAATACTGGTAACAAAAAAACCCAGAAATAACGTAACAACCCTAATGGGGGCTGGAGTTTTAACACTTATTATTGGAGGAATTTACTTCTGGAGGAAACGCAGGGTAAAACCAGAATAATTGAGGAAAACCTCCATGAAAATGGAAATAGTAAGTTTAGATGACGTTTGGAAAATATACGTCATGGATCAAGTTGAAGTTCCTGCAGTTAGAGGAATCTCACTTAGTGTAATAAAAGGCGATTTTTTATCTGTAATGGGACCTAGTGGCTGTGGGAAAAGCACACTTATGAATCTTATAGGTTGCCTTGATAGACCAACGAAAGGTAAGGTGTACATAAAAGGTAAAGATATCTCTAAACTAAGTGACAACAAACTTGCATTAATAAGACGTGACCAGATTGGATTTGTATTTCAGCAATTCAACCTTATTTCTAGATTAAGTGCACTGGAAAATGTTGTATTACCCATGTGGTTTGCAGGAGTAGATAAGAATAAACGTATAAAAAGAGCTACTAATTTACTGAAAAAAGTAGGTCTTGAAAAACGGATAACACACAAACCAACAGAACTTTCGGGAGGGGAAAGGCAACGCGTTTCCATAGCTAGGGCCATCGCTAATAATCCCGAGTTAATCCTAGCTGATGAACCTACTGGCAACCTCGACTCTAAATCGGGAAATGAAATAATGGATCTCCTAAAGACATTGAACAATGATGGTAAAACCATAATTATTGTTACCCATGAACTTGAATTTGCTAGACGTGCCAAGAAGATGGTAAAACTAAAAGATGGTTTAATAGAAAAATGATAGAATACTTACACCTCAGTATAAAAAATCTTACGAATCAGAAATCTAGAACTTTCCTTACCCTTCTTGGTGTGATAATAGGGATAACTGCAGTTGTAGCAATGGTATCAATAGGAACAGGAATGCGAATGGCTCTAGATGAGCAAGTAAAAACTCTAGGATCTGACAAGATAATTATTCAGCCTAAACAACTTTTAGGAGGCACATCTACAAAGGGATTAACAGAAGCTGATAGCGATGCCGTCGAAAAAATTGTAGGGATAAATTTCGTTTCTCCAATGTACAATGTTGTCTCCAACGTAAAGTTCAAGGGAGAAGACAAAACTGTAACTATCTGGGGACTTTCACCGGAGAAAGCTGAACGTACATTTGCCGGTGTAAGTGGATTCAAATTGTTTCAAGGCAGATGGCTTCGAGGGGGGGATAGGGGAAAAATAGCAATTGGATTTGGAATTCACGATGATTTCTTTGATCGAAGCGTTAATGTTGGAAACAACATTATCATAAATGATAAGCGATTCGAGGTAATTGGGATATTTAGTAAGACTGGAGACAGAGATAACGATTATACTGTTTATGCTGATATAGATCAAACAAGAGAGTTTTTAGAAAAGACTGATGAGGTTTCAGTTATAGTTGCAAGAGTGAAGGAAGGATATAATGTAGATAAAATAGGGTACATGATACAAGTTGTCCTTGAGAAAAGACACAATGAAAATGATTTTACAGTATTAACTCCATCTCAACTCGCAGACCAGGTTGGTCAGACATTTAAGATAGTACAAATAGTATTTGGAGGAATAGCTGCCATTTCCCTTCTAGTAGGCGGTATTGGAATAGCAAATACTATGATAATGAATGTTTTAGAACGCACTCAAGAAGTTGGGATAATGAAAGCTATAGGAGCCTCTAATAAACAGGTTATAACTGCCTTTCTATTTGAATCAGGTGTTATAGGAATTGTAGGTGGAAGCATAGGTGTTATATTCGGATTTATAATATCTAAAGGAATAAATTTAGCTGCTTCAAGATACCTAGGTGAGGGCATACTCACTGCATATGTTTCTCCCCAAATGGCTATATTTGCCATTACATTTTCATTGGGAATGGGGATTATTTCAGGATTATACCCAGCATATAGAGCTTCAAAACTAGATCCAATAATAGCGTTAAGGGAATAAAATGTTAGAATATTTGAAATATTCATTGAAAAATATGGCCCAGAGGAAAGTAAGGACCTTTCTAACTCTTCTTGGCATAGTAATAGGTGTATCAGTAATAGTATCGATGGTAAGTATTGGAGAGGGTATGCAGGCCTCAGTTGAGCAACAACTAAATAAAATGGGAGGAGATAAAATTCAAATTTTCACAGGAGGTGGACCTTCTTTAGTGCAAACAGGACCTCCAACAGAAGCTGTATCTTTTAGTGAAAAAGAACTAACTGCAATCAAACACATAACAGGAGTAAAACAGGCTGTTCCTGAGTTATGGCAAGGCACAACCATTGATTACATGAATGAAAAGCAAGAGGCCATGGTTATAGCAGATACGACTGAGGGGATAGAACTATGGCGTAAAACAGGTCTATTGGAGCTAGATAAAGGGAGGTTCTATCGGAGTTCTGAGAGCGGAGTTGCAATTCTAGGTTACAATGCAGCTTATAATCTATTTGAAAGAGAAATTAACATTGGGAATGATTTAAAGGTAAGCGGTAAAAAATTTAGAGTTATTGGAATACTTAAAGAATCTGGAGACATTGTCGCAGATAAGGGGATATACTTACCCATATCTGTTGCTCGAAACCTTTTCAATACTAATGAAATCTCAGCTATATTTGTCGTAGCGGAGAATGAAGAAATAGTATTGGCGACTTCAACTAGAATTGAGGATTTGCTAAAAAAACTGCGTGGGGGTAAAGACTTTGAAATATTCACTACTATAGAACTTGCAGAACAGATAGGACAGATTACTATGATAATATCTTTTGTCTTAGGGGGAATTGCTAGCGTGAGCATAATTGTAGGCGGAATTATAGTTATGAATACGATGTTGATGAGTGTTATTGAACGTACAAAAGAAATTGGAATAATGAAAGCATCAGGAGCAACAAATCAAATAGTACTTAGGATATTCTTATTTGAATCAGCTATTGTAGGATTTATTGGAGGAATGGCCGGAATTGCTTTAGGAACTATTATTTCAAAATTAATAGAGATTGTGGGTCAAGAATATCTTGGAGCAAATTTTATGACTTTAATATCCAAGGAACTTGTAATTGGTGCTTTATTATTTTCAATTTTAATAGGATCAATTTCGGGTGTTTATCCAGCACTTAGAGCATCAAAGTTGAATCCAGTAGACGCTCTAAGATATAAATAAGTTATTTTTGCAATAATTCCAAGAAACCGCCACCTAAATGAAAAATCAAGTTATATCGGATAAATCTCCCAAGGAGTGTTGGTAATAAGAACTTCAATACATTCATTCGTACGCCTCCTGCGGCTAAAGCAATTGCATCAAAACCAATAGGGAATAATGCAAAGAAGAAAACAGAAATAATTCCATACTTATTCAACCATTTTTTTGCATAGTTGACCTTTAGAGGTTGTTTTTCATTGATATTTCCTATTTTAAAAATCCCTCGACCTATTAGATAACTTAACCCACCGCCAATGGTGGCTCCTATGCTTGCGAATACTGCTGTGATTAAAGGGGGAGAACCTACAAATATTACACCTAATGCAATAACCTCAACAGGGATAGGTATAGGCGATGACCCTATAATCATGACAAGAAAAAGACCAATAGTACCATAAGACTGAACAAATGTTTCCCCCCAGTCTAGAAAAAAATCTAACATTTAGGTACAACCGATAAAATTTCACGAATTCCAACCACAGAACCTATAACAATAATGGCAGGTGGTTTTACTTTTGTTTGTGTTGCTTTCTCTACAACATCCTTTAGAGGGCATGTGATAACACGTTGATTTACAGTAGTACCCTGTTCTATAATGGCAACTGGAGTATCTTTTGAACGTGTCTTCAACATTTGATTAGCTATTTTTTTAAGGTTATTAATCCCCATAAGAACAATTACTGTATCCGCTCCAAGGGCCCCATAATCTATCTTTTCTTCTTTTTTTGGGTCTTCTTGACCGGTTACTACTGCAAAACTACTAGCGCAATGTCTATCTGTCACAGGAATATTTGCCGCCGCAGGAACTGCAATAGCTGATGTGATCCCTGGCACAACTTCAAATCCTAACCCACTATGTATCAAAGCTTTTGCCTCCTCTCCTCCCCGTCCGAAAACGAAAGGATCTCCACCTTTTAGCCTAACAATTGTTTTTTCATCATTTGCTTTTTCAATTAATAATTTATTGATCTCATCTTGAGAATAAGAATGTTCTCCAGATTTTTTTCCAACATATATTAATTCAGCATCATTTCGAGCAAATTTCAATAAATCACCCGATGCCAACCGATCATAAATTATAATATCTGCTTTTTTAATAAGATTTAGCCCTTTAAGGGTAATAAGTTCAGGATCTCCTGGACCAGATCCGACTAAGAACACTTTATTCATCGTAATAACCATGAAAAAAAATATTTAAGAGAATTATCCCTCCAACGAACGTTTTATTATCTCGTAATTTATACTTCCAGATTTAGTTGTTTTACCGGTTTTAGTATTGTTGAAATAGACTTTAGCAGGAGAGAAAATACCTTTGTCAATCTTATAAAAGTCATAATTAGCTTCCTTGAAAATATCTCTAAACGGCTTCCCATAACCAGGGGAGTTAATTGATGGAATTTCATCAACTTTCGCATCGACTGACGATTTAAAATGTACAGTTGAACCATATATTATCATATCATTTGTGACTCCCATCATTAAAGCATCATTTCCAACAATGGGTGCAATAGGCGCCTCCCCAGATACATGTTTGATATTATTTATATCGTATCCTAGATAGTTTAATTTAAATAGCCCAGTTTCAGCTGCTCTTCCAGATATCTGTATTGAACTGACAATAGAAGCTGTTTTTGCAATTAAGATATATAGGTTATCCGTAATTATATTGCATGAGTCTGCAATATTTTCAATGAGAGCAGGTGGTGGGTAAGTTCCAGCCTCAAGAGCAATTAATGCTTCATCAGATTTTTCTGAATATCCTAGGTTTTTATAAGTCTCTTTAGGTTTTTTTGCCAAAATCCTGGCTGGACCTGAAGCGAGAGCAAAGTAGTTTCCTTCTGAAACTTGCCAGCCAGCTTTTTGAGACCCAAAACAAGATAAAGCAGGATGTTCAGTAGAAACTTTAACATGTTGAAAATCATTATCCCCCATAAACAGTTCAACCTCTGCTAAATCACCCATACATGCTTTGACGAAATCTATTCCAGCATCTAAACTACCCTTTACATTAATACCACAATCTATAACAGTTGCACCGCCAATGTTTTCCGAACTAATTTGTAGCTTATTTTCTTTTTTAAGCATTTTTTTAGCAATTTTCACTGAATTATAGTTTAGATTCATCTTGATTCACCAAAGTTTAAAATTATTTGAGAGTCGGGATTTATCGGCGGAAGAACCGCATAAATATTTTCTTTGTCATATTTGATTTGTACAGCACCATTTAAAATATTATTAGATTTATATTTAATGGTAGCTCCAGTTACTAATTCAGAGCCTTTATTTTTAACGGTGATTCTATCATTGTCAACTATGAGTTCGAGATTTTCCTTTTTAAGCCACCATTCGTAAACTTCACCAGTTGATGCGAACCAAACATCTTGTGATGAAGCATAATCTAGAAAATAAGTGAAATTATTCATGTTCTCATATACTTTATTAGTATGACCATAGAAAGTAAAAAGCCCTTCTTTTTCATGACTATTTTGAAAAGCGATGTAAGTAGGTAACATTGAATAACTCATCGACAGATCATCCCAATAAAGATCATAATTAAGAGATAGTGGGATTTCTACAATTTCACCAATATTATACGGAAAAAAATCAAAATATTGAGAAGCATCATAAGAATAACCCATTTCTTCAAGTATCTCATATGTTGCTTCATTTGTCATCAAGAAAGGCGCCCTATACCCAATAGGTGAAAACCCATTCTCTCGTAACCATAAATCAGCTTTATAAATCTCTTGTTTCTGAAACTCATTAGTCAAAGATGATTCTTTCCAATTATTCTGCATCCATGCTAAGTTAGCTACCTCAAATTCCCTGAGGGGGTCTAATGAGACGGGATTATCTTGGAAATAGCCGGCAACGACAAAGAATGTTGCATTGATATCTCTTTCTTTAAGTTCGTTGGATATCTCTTCAAATTCCTTCTCGGTGGGAATCTCAGTTTCAAAGGTAATTGCCACAGCTGATTTATGACCATATGGCCAGTTTGCAAAAGTAATCATATCTTTAGTATTTTGAGATACGCAAGCAGATGCAAAGATAATTAAAACAGAAAAAATTATTAGTCTTTGTTTCATCATTACTATCGTTCTTTTATATGATAATCCATACAATAAGAAACTTTGTAATCTGAAATATTGTTACCTAAAATAGGATTAATAAAAAATCATTAATTAGATAGAAACGACGATTAGAGCCAATAGATAATTATAATTTCATAGCCTTAACTGTGCGGTTAAGTAGAAGCTGTGCAACTTCTTGAGAAGGCCATGATCCTAAACCACAATCAGGACCGACAAACGCTACCCTATCTGAGAAAATTTCTAATATTTTATTGTATCTTTTTCTTATTGTATCAATCCCTTCTACCAGTTCTGTAGACTGATAATCTTCACCTCTCTCCACCCGCTCTGCTATTATTGAATCGATATCAGTTCGACTTATCCCAGCACGAAGAAATTTATCATGCTCATCTAAAATTTTCCTTGAAATTAAATCCATATTTTTAGGGGTAGCGGCAAATTCTCCAGTAATTACTTTAATTCCATCCACATTAAGAGGGATATTTGCAGCTTTAAGAGTATGTAGATGGACTTGTACTTTAGCTTTGATTCCATGGACACTGGTTTCAAGAGCCTCAACAAGACTATCTTCATCAATATTTAGAAGATCCACAAATCCCAAGCTGGGTTCATCTAACGATATTAAAACTGTTTCAATTGATTTAGTCTTTAGAATCGAATTTTTTAGGAAATGATTAACACTTTTTGATAAATTTTCTAGTACCTCTTCGTAGATGTGAAAACCAAATTCAGTTCTAAGATGTAGCTCTATTGGACCTGTAATACAGACCTTCAGTTTTAATTTTTTAGGATATGTTTTTGCTTCTATTCTTGCAACATCAATCTCGGGTATCAGAGCATATTTTTTATGAATAAGAAAAGGTTCTTTTGAGTATTTGAGAATTGGATCTAGAAATTGACGATGCATGTCATAATGCTGAGGATAATTGACTATATCTATACCTGAATTAAGCTTGCAACGCAAAGACGTTGCTATGGTATTATAGAATTCATTAAAATTTTCATCTGATAAAGATTTACCCTCAGCAAGGGCCTTTAAAGCAATAGGATAAAGTTGTGAGAATTTATTAGCGGAAATATTATGTGGTAAAGGGAAGCTACCTATATCATCAACTAGAATATCCATGCTTTTCATCTAAACAGAAGGGTTTATATTTTTTTAGTACTAAAAATTTGATTAATTTGAAAATCGTCAGATAAAGAAATTTATTTTAATATATTAAATAAAAATTATTTGTGATAAAATGTGTCAAGTGCGAGTTCATGTTTATATCTCAGGAAAAGTACAAGGAGTATTCTTCAGATCTTATACAAAAGATAAAGCCCAAAAAGAAGGGTTAAATGGTTGGGTTAAAAACTTAACTGATGGCCGTGTTGAGATAGTGTTAGAAGGGAATAAAGAAAAGTGTGAAGAAATGCTTCAATGGTGTCATAAGGGATCCCCTTCTTCAAAAGTTGAAAATGTCGAAATCTATTGGGATAAACCCACTAACAATTATAAACACTTTAATGTGAGATATGGATAAATCTGATGATAAAAAGAAAACGATTCAAATTTTTCTTAAAAAAAAAGGTTCACATGTGATTTATATGTTAAGAAATTTTACAATGTTAGATATGATGAAGACTCCTCTATTAGCCTGTAATTTGAAAATATTATGGATTAAAATTTAGTGAGTTCAACAAAATAAATAAATATAGAGAATATTTTAGTTGTTTTATGAGGATGAGATTATGAAAATAAGTTTGGACCTGCAACTAAAAGATGTGCCAGGACAACTGGTTAAAGCTCTTGTACCAATATCTAACTTTGGTGGGAATATTCGAAGTGTGGTCCACATGAGAGAGAAAGGACCGAAAGGAGGGCGAATTCCGGTGCATGTTGACCTCAATATTGATAATCCTAAAAGTCTGGAGAAGATATTGAAGGATTTAGAAGACAAAGATATCTGGGTTTCAAAAGTGGGTGAAATAAAGAAGAAAAAGAATATAACAGTCATTATAATTGGACACGTTGTTGATACAGATGTACGAGACACAATCGATAAAATAAATGATATTCCTGGGGCAATGGTAGCGAACCTTGCTCTTGCAATGCCAGATCCAGAGGAGGAAACTTCAGCAAGGATGGACATAGATGTAGACGATGCAGAAGTTGTAAAAATTGTATTGAAACGACTAGATAAGATAGCTAAAGATAAAGGTTTTATTGTAGTAAAATCTCTAGGAGTCTAATTATATGCGGATCCAGATAATAGGATTTGGGAATATTGGTAAAGGACTTGCAAAGGTTCTAATAAAAAAAGAAAAATTACTAAAAAAACAGCATGATTTAAAGATTAAAGTAGTATCTATAACCGATGTTTCTGGTACAGCAAGAGACGACAAAGGTATCAATCTTTCAAAAGCTCTAGAAATTATAAAAAATGGTAGAGGGATTTTATCGTATCCTAAAGCTACTAAAATGAACGGAATTGAAGCGATAAAAACTATTCAAGCTGATTTGGTTGTAGAGGCTACAAATACAAAAATTGAAGATGGTGAACCGGGGATGAGCCATATGCTTCAGGCAATAAAACAAGGGAAACATGTAGTCACATCGAATAAAGGTCCTTTAGCCTTGAAGTTTCAAGAACTTAATAATTCAGCTAAGAAAAACTCAGTTCAATTTAAATTCGAAGCATCAGTGGGAGGCGCAATGCCGATTATAAATTTTGCGCATGAAACACTTAGTGGAGATAAGATTAACGCAATCGAAGGTATACTAAACGGAACAACAAATTATATTCTAACTAGAATGAGTAAAGAAGAAAAGTCATTTGAAATGGTACTTCGAGAAGCTCAAGAAATGGGTATAGCAGAATCTGACCCAAGCTATGATATAGATGGTATTGATACTGCATGTAAACTTGTAATTCTAGCCAATGGAATATTAGGAATTAAAAAAACTTACAAAGACGTGAAAACTCAGGGTATAAGAAAGATTACACCTGAAGCTGTTAAGCTAGCGAAGGAAGATGGATATGTTATAAAACTTATTGGAGAAGTTAAAAACAATAATTTAGAGGTATCTCCAAGATTAGTACCAAAAAATCATCCCTTAAATGTTGAAGGTGTACTTAATGTAGCCCTGTTAAAAACTGATTTGGCAGGAGATATAACCATTGTAGGAAAGGGGGCTGGATCTATTGAGACAAACAGTGCAATTTTGAGTGATATTATAAGCATCTGGAGAACTGGAATCTGATGAAATACATTGTTATCGTCGGCGATGGAATGGCTGATTATCCCCTAAGAGAACTAAACGGTAAAACTCCTTTACAGGCAGCTAATACTCCAAACATGGATCATATTGCAAAAAGAGGGAAATGTGGAACTCTAAGTACAGTTCCTCAGGGTATGAAAGTTGGTTCAGATATTGCTAATCTATCGATAATGGGATATGACCCTCAAAAATATTATACTGGCCGCGGTCCTCTTGAAGCTGCAAGCATTGGTGTCACCTTAGGTGAGAACGATATGGCGTTTAGATGCAATATAATAACGGAAGAAAATGGAAATATAAAGGACTACTGCGCTGACCATATAAGCAGTGAACAAGCAGAGGTACTTATAGAAGAACTCAATCGAACGTTACCAAACATAGGTGAATTCTTTCCTGGTGTAAGCTATCGTCAACTATTTGTTTTAAGAAACACGACCCAAAAAATTGTAAGTACACCACCTCATGATGTGATAAATGGCAGAATAAAAGACCATTTATTAAAACCATTAGATAACCCAATGGCAGCAGACCTGAATGATTTAATCCTCAGATCCAATAAAGTGCTATCTAAACATAACGTAAATTTAGAGAGAATAAAGAATGGTTTGAATCCGGGGAACATGATATGGTTGTGGGGTCAAGGGCCTAGACCTAATTTAGAGCCTTTTCAGGAGAAATATGACTTAAGAGGTTCAGTGGTAACAGCTGTTGATTTAATTAAGGGTATTGGTTATTATGCAGGAATGAAAATAATTAATGTAGATGGTGCTACAGGATATTACGACACTAATTATGAAGGTAAAGCTAAGGCCACTGTTAAAGCTCTAGAAGAATCAGATTATATATATGTCCATGTTGAATCTATAGATGAAGCCTCCCATGCAGGAGATATAGACATGAAACTAAAAACTATAGAGGACTTGGACAAGAGACTAATTGGAAGAATCATTGATGCAAAGGAAGAAGACTGGATTATTGGACTTCTAACTGATCATGCAACTCCTATTAGTACAAGAACACATTCATCAGATCCAGTACCCTTTGCAATTTGGGGGGAAGAACATGACGATACTAAGACTTTCAACGAAGTTTCGGTTAAAAATGGTTTTTATAAATCTTTAGTAGGAGATGAATTTATGAAATCTCTTTTAGATACTTAATGGATATATTAAATAAACTGGAGATATCATTGACTTTTATTATTTTAATAAGCATTGTAAAATAAAAACACCTTAAATTAATCTAAATCATCCCTAAGTTCATCAGGTAGCATATGAGGGATGTCATCAATAATAGGATACCAACGTTTACAGGCAATGCAAATAAGTACCTCCCCTTTAATTTTATCTAGTGAGTTGCCGCACTTTAAACAGCTATTATTTTTTTTTGATTGAGCGTAATAGCGGATGTCACATTTTTTACAGTTTAAAAAATTATCTGCTTGTTTATATTCAATATCTTTTTTACACATAGGACAAGCAAGAATTTCAAGAAGTTCACTACTTATTGGCATTGTTTATCATTTAAAATTCTAATATAAATTATTTCCGCCCAAGAAATTTCAACTGTATGATATATATAAAAAAAATTTGGATTATATTACTTCTATTTAACTCTATTTACGGCATTTAGTAAATCCTTTTTAGTGTTTATATTGTATGCAAGTCGATGATTTTTGGTAATGAGAATACGCTCAGGTCCATCCAATGATTTTGCATCAACCACATTAACCCCTGCAGGAACAAGATTATTTATAACCATGGTTGGTTTAATACCAAGTTTTTCATAAATATCTAATGGAACCATTACAGCAAGAGCGGGCTCTTTTTGCCTTTCATATTGTTCAATTATGAAATCAATATCCTCCGTCTTTAATAATGGTAAATCCGCTGTCACTACAAGTGTTTTCCCAAGTTTTAGAGTCCTAAGGGCATAAACCATGTCTTTTACATATCCTGTTCCTTTAGCGAAAATTGTATTCCATTTTTTCTTTAATATTCGATCTGTTTTTCTTGTCCAAGGACTAGTGACAACATAAATATTGTCAATTCCTTTAGAAGCATTAAGAGCACGAAGAACGTGCTCAACAAGTGGGACTTCTCTGAATTTAGCAAGAGGCTTTTCCTTCTCAAAAAATCTTGTACCCTTACCACCTGCCATAACTAAAGCATCTATTTTCACAGCAAAATCACCAGAACAATCATCCTAGTTATTTCATTTGTTGCTCCAAGAATATCCCCAGTTATTCCACCAAGTAATCTATTAGAAAATTTTGCCATAAAATATGAAAAGATAAATACGGTGATAATGATTAAGGGTGTTTTAATCATGGCCAAGGGACTGATGAGGAGTGTAAAAAGAATGATTCCAAAAATTAGCCCTTTCTTATCTTTTTTAAATTCAATAATAAACTCACTACCCATACCTTTCCAAGCAGGTGCCCCAATAAAAGTTGTCACCAGCATGGAAGCCTTTGCTGAACATTCTGCAATAATTAAAACTGCAATTAAGTTATTATTTAAAGAAATGGATAAATATGTTAATAAAATAACAAATATTCCTAGCCCAAATGCCCCTGTGCCAATACTTGGAGTATGGATAACCTCTTTTTTGCGTAAAGTACTTCCTCGGATTAATAATGCATCTCCAAAATCAAGAAGTCCATCTAAATGATGAAATCCTGTAAGAGCCAACAAGGAGAGTAATCCAATAGCACTTGCAATACTCCAAGGTAAAAATAGAGAGGCGATTTGACCAAATAGACCAGCAATAAGGCCAATAACGACACCTACAATTGGAAATAACCATGCATTTTGAGCTATCTCCCTTAAACTATGAGATTCATTAAAAGGAATTATTGTAAGAAATCCAAATGCACTTTTTATCTGTCTCATCCAACCATCCATAACAAAATACTTATTAATAAAATTGCGAGTATAGTAGATAAATTAACGAGTCTCATTGCTCTATAAATATGCCTGACTTTAATACTCTCTTTATTTTCGCCAATACGGTAAAAACCTATTTTCTCTAGTTCTACATCTAAAGCGCCTGCAACAACGGCTATTGTGTGTCCAGAATTAGGGCTTTGAGTTTTAAATTTATCTCGCTGGTAAACGGTAATTGCATTTTTCCAGTTATCTCTTAAGAAAAGAGAAGAAACTATAAGCAAAACAGCACCTATTCTAGCAGGAATATAGTTAAGGACATCGTCCATACGTGCAGAGAAGAAACCAAGATGGTTTATGCCTTGTTTTTTATATCCTACCATAGAATCTAAAGTGTTTGTAACCCGATACAATGTTGCTGCAGCTAAACCATATGGTAAGCCAAATGCTAAACCAAAAATAGTAAAATAAAATAAAGGTGCTAGAATCCCATCAACAATACTCTCGCCTATTGATTCAACTGTGGCTGAAGCAACATGCTTATTATTTAAAGATGAAGTCTCCCTACCAACTAATGAAACTACTTCTTTCCTAGCAGCTTCAAGGTCACCTATATTTAAAAGATCTGCAACTGGACGAGCGTGATCCCATAACCCTCTCCAGCTGAGCTGAAGCTTTAACACTACGCTTCCAAATAACAGATTTAAAGGAAATGACCCTATATTTGAGATTACGAATATTAGAGTTACTACTGGAACTACGACAATAAAATAAAATAAAATTCCCTGAAATTTATTGTTACTGAACCTTTTCATAAAGAATTCAATAATCTTGCCTAAGTAAGCTATTGGATGAAAAGTATTTGAGGGCTCACCGAAAACTCTGTCTAAAATTACTGCTATTAATAAAACTACCAGGAGTTCATTTACCATTTATAACCCCATAATTTTATAAACTTGCTTTAAATCAAGATTCTGCTTTACAATCTCCGCTGCTTTTCCTAGACTTTCAGACCAAATCTCAGTTGTGTCAGATATTCCTTCAGAATTGTTAGAGAGAGCTATCCTTAGAGGTGGAAGATCGAAAATACCATGGAGATAAGTACCAAAAACATCACCATTTTTATTTATAGCTCCATCCTGACTATCTTTTAGTTGGATAAAAGATTCAGCATCTTTACCTAGTGTTGTATTACCCATATGAATTTCATATCCTTTTACCGTGGATCCCTTGACCTTATTGAAAATTCCTTTGTTTGATATTATCTTCCCTTCAACCCTCCGTGTAGTTTTAGAGTATTCCTCAAAGGTTGTTTCAATATCTAAAAGTCCTAAACCTTTGACTTTTCCTTTTACTCCTTTTTCAACCCCACTCTCATCGATTATATGGTTCCCTAACATTTGATATCCCCCACATAAACCAATAATTTTTGATTGGCCTTGGAGACCTTTGATTTTATCAGAAAAGCCCTTATTATTTAACCAATCCAAATCCTGAAAAGTATTTTTTGATCCAGGTAAAATAATAATATCAGGACTTCCAAGTTTTTCGGGGACATCTATGTACCGTACCTGAGCTCCATCATATATAAAAGGGTCTAAATCAGTGAAATTTGAAATCCGAGGGAACTTTAATACAGCAATATCAATGCTACCAGCTTTTTCTTCCATATCATTTAAAGAAACAGAATCTTCAAATGGTAACTTCAAATCATGAATATAAGGTATTACTCCAATAACCGGCTTATAAGTAAGTTTTTCAATTTCTCTTAATCCTGGTTCAAGAATACCTAAATCGCCTCGAAATTTGTTTATTATAACTCCTTTAAGTCGATTTTGATGTTCTTCCCTGAGTAAAGAATAAGTACCATAAATACTTGCAAAAACACCCCCTCGATCAATATCGGCTACAAGTATAACTGGAGCTTCAGCAAGGTCGGCAATTCGCATATTTGCAATGTCCCTATCATATAGATTTATTTCAGCTGGACTTCCGGCTCCTTCAATTATTATCATTTCATATTCTTTAGATAAGGCTTCATAGGCTCTTTTAACAGATTTCATCCCCTTACTCATGGCAAAATCTCGATAATATTTACCAGCTTCCATATCAGCAAAGGGTTTACCGTTTAAAATCACCTGGGCTTTGCTCTCCCCCATAGGTTTTACTAAAACAGGATTCATATTCACTTCAGGCTCGATACCTGAAGCTAGGGCTTGCAAGGCTTGAGCACGAGATATTTCCAATCCATCAGGGGTTACATAAGAATTAAGAGACGTATTTTGTGACTTAAATGGGGCAACCTTGTACCCTGCATCGCGAAAAATTCTACAAAGCACAGCTACCATAAATGTCTTACCTGCGTAAGATGTTGTTCCTTGAATCATAAGCGATTTAGTTTTCATTGATCCTCCAGAATATAAGACCGGAAGCGGATTAATTCTTTCCGATTAAGCATTTTTTCACTTAGTTTTTCAAAAATAATATTTGCAACTTGGGGATCGTGATTCCATCTACAATCCATACAGCTCCAAACCTCTTTTCCTGTCCTTGAACTAATTTTCTGCCTACCTCCTGTTAAAGAATCTAGACATGGATAAAATAAACAAAAACACCAAGTACAATCTTGCCCATCAAAATGGCAAGGATAATATTTACAGTCAATATCTGGGCCTAAACCTCTCTCAAGAGATTTTTTTATGGAATTACTACTCATCCAGCTCCTCCATTATACTACGGAGTTCATTGATTAATATTAAGTTGTCTTCTCGAAGCTTTACCGCTACTCTAATGTAATCTAATCCAAGCACTCGAAACGAACTACAGTCTCTAATTAGAATATTTTTATCTAGAAGCTTATTTTTTAAATCGACAGAACTGATTTTTCCCTCCAAATTTATTAGAAAAAAATTAGTATCTGATTTAATCGTTCTTAATCCCACTTTCTTAATATTATTAAGAAGATATTTTCTCTCTTTTATTAAGAATCTCGTTGAACTTTTAGCAAAGTCATCATCAGTGAGCGATTCAATCCCAGCGATTTGAGCCAGGGAATTTACGTTCCATGGAATTCTAAGTTCCTCTAATAATTTTATCATATTAAAATTACTTATCCCGTATCCTAATCTTAAACCAGGTAAAGTGTAATACTTTGTAAGCGAACGTGAAACTAAAAGATTATTAAATTTAAGAATTTCGTCAAATCCTGTTTCAATGGAAAAATCTATATACGCCTCATCTAAAAGGACAAGAATCTCTTTTTCAAATGCAAATTCGAGTATACGCCTTAAATCTCTCTTTTTTAATTTTTGACCGGTTGGATTGTTTGGATCACATAAGATTAACGCTTTAGGATTACTTTCGAGTCCTGCGATAACATCTTTTACATTATAGTATACATCTCTCCCCGGAGTTACAAAAGTAATCTTACCACCTCGCAACAAAATCTGATATTCATACTCTGAATAAGTGGGAGAAAGTAAAACAACTTGGTCTCCTGCTTGAACAAATGCTTCGATGAAACTCTTGATTATTTCAGTAGAACCATTTCCTAGGATTATATTATTTTCATCCACCCCTTCATTTTTTGAAAGAATGCTTTTTAATTCTCCACATGAATCGTCTGGATAATGGGAAATTCTCCACAAATTTTCCTTTAAAGCTTTAATAGTTTTTTTTGACGGACCCAATGGATTAGTATTTGAACTAAAATCGATAACAGGATAATATTTCCAGAGGTCACCACCATGGATTGCTTTTTTTACCTTCAATTCTCATTCTCCAACCATGTAATAACATCGACATATTCCCTTACAACATAAGGATACTCCAATTTCGGCCGAGTTATAATAACAGTGGGTATTTTAAGGGATAATGCAGCTTTAATTTTTACATCCTCCCCACCTGTGGCCCCACTCTCCTTGGTAACCATTACATCGGCATTATATTCCCTGAGAAGTGCTTTATTAAGTTCAACATCTCCAGCACCTTGCAGGGCTACTATATCTTTTGGATCCAATCCAAGTGAACTACATTTATCAATGGCTTCACAAGTAGGTAGAACCTTAACTATTATTCGTTTTTTTTCTTTTTTAACAGCTTCAACAAAAGGTTTCAACTGATTACTTCCAATGGTAGAAAATATTACTTCACCGAGAGCCACTGATTTAACAGCTCCTTCTTCAAAACTATCGAACTGATGGAGGAAATTACTTTCAGGTAATTTTTCGTTTTTTCTCTCGTATCTCAAATAATTGATTCCTGCTTTTTTTGATGCAAATATAGCGTTTTTACTGGCCTCTTGAGCAAAAGGATGGGTAGCATCAATAACCGCGTTAATTTTACGCTCATTTAATAAGGTAAACATAGCATCTCTATCAAGTTTTCCCTCGATGGTTTCGCTAGCTCCTGCCTCTCTCGCCAATTTTGATCCGTATGATGTTGTGGTTGTAACTAAAACCTTATGTCCTTTTTTCCTGAGCAACTTAATTATTTCGCTACCGTCTCTTGTTCCTGAAAGAACCAAAATCATTTCATATCCTTAAAATATTTCCCTTTATACCCACGGGGAGTAACTATCCATGAGTTATATATAAAACTTTCAGAATTTCCAATAATAACCGTTGAATGCATATCCACCTCGTGTTCGAGTAGCTCCCCCAAAGTTGTTATAATTACGCTCTCTTCTTCTCTCATTGCATCCCTAATAATGCCGGTGGGAGTTGTTGAACTTCGATATTTTTTTATTATGTCAACGGCTCTGTCAAGGTGAGTCCTTCTACCCCGGCTCCTTGGATTATACAGGACAATACAAAAATCAGCTTTTGCAGCATTTTCCAGACGCTCTACTATAACTTCCCATGGAGTTAAGAGATCACTTAAACTCAAAACTGCAAAATCATGTCCAATAGGGGCTCCTAGCAAAGCAGAGGCTGAATTGGCAGCTGTAATACCTGGAACAATCTCAATATCCGGATTAACATTTGTCTCTTTTGCACATTCTAAAACAACACTCGCCATTGCATAAACCCCGGGGTCCCCACTACTTACAACCGAAACAATACTCCCTTCATTTGCCTTATCAAGAGCTATTTTTGATCTTTTAACCTCACCACCCATTCCTTTTGCGAATACCTCTTTACCTGTAATATCCGGTATAAATGGCAAATATCCTTTATAACTAACGATAACATCTGATTGATCTAAAGCTTGTACTGCCTTTGGTGTAAGATGATCTTTACCTCCTGGACCAAGACCAACTATGTAAATTTTACCTTTTTTTGATTTCATAGTATCCACATCTCCTACATTTTCATTTTCTTCTGCAACTGCAAGAGTAATACCTTGCAATTTAGTTTTATTTAATATCAATGAAGGCATATTCCCGGCTAATACCGCACATGGTTCACATACAGCCCCTACTCCTATCTTTTCTTTTACATATGCAGAGGACTTGTAATTATCTTCAACTTCACTGATTGCTGCAATACTAATATCAATAAGTGGCACATTTAACGATTTGGCTAAATCTTTGAATCCTTTTTCTTTGGCTCGAAAATCGATGGTTGCCAATGCTTTTATACTCTTAATACTGAACTTGCCGATTTTTAATCCCTTCTTAATGGCTTCAAGTAAACGGTCTTTATTCAAATTCTTTCGAGCTCCAATACCTAAAATAAGATTCTTAGGCCTAAGAAATACAGCTGGACCATCCAGCTTTATGAGTTTATTTGTGATAACTATTTTAGGATCCTTACTTTCCTCCAATGCTGCCCATGGTTTCAAATTTAAATCTGGAAGATTTAGATTAAAGTCTATCTCAGAAAAAAGGTCGACTTTGTTATCATTAGCGATAGCAGCATTAACTTCTTTTAGATATCGATAGTCTTCAATAACTAAATTTAATTTTTTAGCTATCGTCTCAACAGGAACCTTTCCTTGAACTTCTGTAGAAGTTGTTATAACAGCATCCGCACCTATTCTTGAAGCTATATCCCGTGCAAGTTCATTAGCACCATGATGTCCTGAAAGTAAGCTAATAACATGTTTAGCCATCTCATCAACAACAACAACCGTAGGGTCAACCTCTTTCCCTTTAAGATGTTTAGCTACCGATCGCAGAGCAACACCAGTTGCTGTAACAAAAATTAGAGATTCAAAATTTTTAAACAATTTACCTACGAATTTTCCTAAGGGGAATATAAGTTCTACGTCTTCTTTAGAAATGTATTCTTTTTTCCCAAAAATTGTAACATCGTGCTCGCTTAATGCGTTTTGTATTTGATATCCGGTGGCTACCCCCCCTTTAGTTACAGATATAATTGCTATTTTCATTTTATTTTCCTATATCCATGCTCAAATTCAGAGTTATAAAGCTTAGATTCTGTATTACTAGAAATTAGAAAATCACCTACAAGGATTAAAGCAGTTTTTTTTATGTCCTTAGATTTATCTACAATATTAGAAAGGGTACCTCTAATCACCATCTCATCATCCCAAGAAGCCTTATAAATAATAACTACGGGAGAATCAGGACCGTAACTACTCAATAGCTGATTAACAACATCTTTTAGTTTATGAACACTCAAGAATATGCACATACTTGCTTTATGCTTAGCTAAATCCTCCAATTTTTCTTTTTCTGGCACCTTCGTTCGACCAGTTATTCTAGTGAGTATTACTGATTGAACTACTTCAGGAACTGTGTACTCAATACCTAAGCTAGCTGCTGCTGCTTGAAAGGAACTAACTCCAGGGATAACTTTATACTCGATATTTCGTTTTTCTAAGATTTTAATCTGTTCAGCTATTGCACCATACAAACTTGGATCCCCACTATGGAGCCTAGCTACTGTTTTGTTATTTTCACAAGCTTTAATAATGATGTCCATTATTTCTTCAAGTGTCATACCAGCACTATCAAACAGTTTAGATGATTTTTTACAACCGTTTAATATCTCAGTATTAATTAAAGACCCAGCATAGATTACAACATCTACTTTCTCTAAAATCTTTTTTCCTTTGACAGTTATTAAATCGATATCTCCAGGACCTGCACCAATAAAATAAACTTGCATTATTCATTCCTCCTAATATACACCATTGAGAAGTAATCTAGTCTATTTTTATCAAGATTGACTAGGGGATAGGAAGCAAATTTCTGCCTACCACATTTTGTGAACACTGTTGCATATTGTTCCATATTAATATATTGCAACTCTTTAGCGATATCCCTTAAGCGAGTTGCCTTCATAAGAATTATACACTCAAATTCTTCTAATAAATGCTTAAGATTCCCATGCGCCTCAGACGCTGGTAAGATGGCAATTTTATCATTACCTTTAGCAAGAGGCAAATTCAAAGCTGAAAGGCATGCTGAAATAGATGTAACTCCAGGTATCGTTTCAATTTTCAAATCGTAATTACGTAATTCGTCTAGTAAATGTAAGTAAGTTGAATAAAAAGTTGGATCACCTATAGTTAAGAAGGCAACATCACATCCCTTTTTGAGATACGTCATTATCTTCTTCCTAGCTTCCTTCCAATGATAATTTAAAATCTCCTCATCCTTTGTCATCGGGAAAATAAGGTTTACAATTTCCTTCCCAACAACTAGATCTTCAACTACTTTAATAGCTAAACTATCCCTACCTGACTTTGAGATTGGGGTACATATAACGTCTACTTTTTTCAAAACCTCAAGCCCGCGTAAGGTTAACATTTTGGGATCTCCTGGTCCGACACCTATGCCAAAGAACTTTCCATACATCATCTTAATCTTTCTCAGATACACCTGCATCTTCGAAGGTGGCCATTTCCTTTAGGATTTTTACTCCACTCTGTACAAAAAATATGCCTAGAGCAGCTCCAGTTCCTTCTCCAAGACGGAGATTAAGATTGAATAGCGGAGTCAGTCCTAAATATTCAAGAGTAATACTATGTCCCACTTCTACGCTTTGATGAGCAGCAAACATATATTCTTTTACTTGAGGACACAACGTATACGCAATGAGAGCACCAGCACCTGAGATAAAACCATCAAGTACAATTGGAATCTTGTTTGCAGCTGCACCAAGTATTACACCGGCTATGCCACCTATTTCATAACCACCAACTTTAGATAATACATCGATACCATCAGCAGAGTCCGGTTCGTTTACATTTAACCCGGCCTCTATAACCTTCACCTTATTCAAGAGAGAAGCATCATCAATACCTGTGCCTCTTCCAGTAATTTTATTTACTTCTTCACCAGTAATTGCGGCCACTATAGCGCTACTAGATGTTGTGTTACCAATCCCCATATCCCCAGTACCCAGAATATCCAAACCATTATCGATTTCCTCTTCTACAGCCTCAATTCCGGCAACAATACTCCCAATAGCATCGTCACGGCTCATAGCCGGACCTTTCACAAAGTTATTTGTTCCGTTTCCAATTTTTTTATTTCTAAAGATTCCTTCTTCTTTAATGTCTAAGTCTTTTGCAACTCCCATGTCTACTACAACTACCCGAGCTCCAACATGTCTTGCAAGAACATTGATTCCAGCACCGCCATTAATAAAATTGTATACCATTTGAGGAGTTACCTCACTAGGGAACGCACTCACACCTTCTTCAACAACACCATGATCGCCTGCCATAGTAAAAATGGCCTTTTTATTTATTTCAGGCATTGACTTTCCTTGAATACCTGCAACCTTAATGCTCAGATCTTCAAGTACTCCCAGGCTACCTAATGGTTTCGTTAAAATGTCTTGTCTTTTCTTTGCTAACTGCCTTGATTTCTCATCAATTGGTTTTATTTTATTCAATGTATCTTCTAATTTCAAATGGATTTCCTCCTGATAGTAATCACGAAAACAGATGTTTTAGGAACTAATACTACTTGTTTTCCTAATACTTTACTTGCATTTATTACGAGTTGTGTAACTTCATACTTAAATCCTAAGTTTTCTATCACAGAAAGAGCTTGATTTAAAGAATCTAAAGCAATGAAATTCATAACAATAATACCTTCTGTTGAGAGCTTCTTGTCACATTTTGTTAGAATTTCCGTTAGTTTTCCTCCGTTCCCTCCTATAACTATCCTATCTGCGACCGGTAAATCAATTAACGCATCTGGTGCATCTCCATGGATAATTTTTACATTTTTTAGATTAAATTTGGACAAATTTTCCTCGATGAGTTCAGATCGAGACTTTATCTTCTCAATTGCATAGACCATACCACTCCTAGCCATAATTCCTGCCTCTATGGAGATGGATCCAGTTCCAGCACCAATATCATAGATAACAGAGTCTTCCTTAACCCTGAGTTTTGAAAGAGTTATCACCCTTACTTCTTCTTTAGTCATGGGTGCATTTTTTCGAATGAAAGACTTATCAGGAATTCCAGGTGTTACATAATCCCATCCTTTATTCCGCTCTTTTTTAATTGAAACCATAACAGCATTTCCAGAAAAATTTTTATTTGAAATCTCCTCAAGACTACCCTCCGTCAATCTCTCTGAATCTCTTCCTAGATTTTCACCTACATATGTGGGGCTATTTTTGTCCCAAAATTGAAGAAGATACTCAGCTACAATTTTAGCAGTTAGATTACTGTCGGTCAATATTACTAGTTTCTTGCTTCCTATGGCATTTTTTAGCTCATCCAAATTTCGACCATGGACACTAACAAAAGTAGCATCGTTCATTGTTTCTTTAATTCTTGAAAAAAATAACTGAACGGAGCTTATACCTGGAACAATCTCAATATCTTCTTTAGAAAAGTCATTTAAAATTCTACCTAAAAGACTATAGAATACAGAATCTCCGGATGTTAAAACTCCAACACACTTATCATTGTTACTTCGAATGTATTCAATAACTGCATCAATATCGCTACCAACCGGCATTTTTTCCCTACATCGAAACTTCTTTAAAGTTTCTTTGCCACCTACAAGCACCTCAGATTTTTCGATTGCTATTTGAGCAGCTGGAGTTAAAAACTCTTCCGGACCAGGTCCAATACCTATGACAAATATGGTGCCCATGGTGAACCTCTTAAATTATGTCTTCCAACAATATCCCCACCCATTGACATAAGAATAACTCTAACATCTAAGACGCCACCAGTAAATTTTTGTGATTTATTGCTTGCTTTACTAGCAATAGAATCTAAAATTTCTGTCAACTTATTCTTTCTTAGAATATTTAGGGCTTCTTCTGTGGTATTTGCCTTTAAAATTAAATCAACAATTTTTTTTTCGACGCCTAATAGGCTTGAATGATCTGCTATTATTTCAACGGGAGAGATTCCAAGCTTACTATGGGTATTAACAGCACCAGAAGCGACTTTTGTAAGCTTGCCTAGATGCCCAAAAAGCAATACCTGTTTAACATTTTTTTCAGCACATTTTTCAAGCATGAAACCTATATAATTACTAGTATGAATTATTGCATCCCTCGGAATTCCCCTTTCTACGGCACGCCTCTCACCCATTCTTCCAGGGGTTAAAACTAGCTCCTCATAACCCTTTGCCTTTGCAATGTCTATTTGACTAACAAGGGATGCCTTGAGTGCTGCAACACTCATTGGCTTAACTACTCCAGTGGTACCAAGAATTGAAATACCTCCAATAATACCTAGTTTCTCATTCATAGTGCGATTTGCAAGTTCCTCTCCTTTTGGCACATAAATCGTTATAGCAGCTCCTTCACCTTTGGGAATCACTTGGGATACCCCTTTTATAATCATATCTCTAGGAACAGGATTTATAGCAGGTAATCCAACACTAACCTGAAGTCCTTCCTTGGTTACAACTCCCACTCCTTTGCCCCCTTTTAATTCAACATCTTCTCCTCTCTCTACTTTGGCACATATCTTTGCCCCATTCGTAACATCGGGGTCATCGCCAGCATCTTTAATAACACAGCATTTTGCATCATTGTTATCTACCTCAGTATCGCATATCCGAAATCTTACTTTCTTTCCTGTAGGTAGAGTTATGCCCACTTCACGTGGAATCTTTTGAGAAAAAAGCATAATGGCGGCTCCTTTAGCTGCAACTGCAGCACAAGTACCTGTAGTGAACCCACTCTTAGGTTTTTTTTTCATTTTGTTGAGCTAATATGATAAGAGCATTGATTATAGAAACCGCAACAGGAGTACCACCTTTTACACCAGTCACTGCTATACAAGGAACGGGAAATTTTAATATTTCTTCCTTTGACTCTTTAGCTTTCACAAAACCTACCGGAGCGGCTATTACAAGAGCTGGATTAAATCCATCTTTCATTAATTCGGCAAGTTCAAAAAGAGATGTGGGTGAGTTGCCAACGACGATAATACTATCTTTAAACTTTGATTTATTAAGCCTACATGCTGCCCTTGCTCGAGTGATTCCTTCTTTTTCTGATAGAACTCGGGTTTCGTCATCGGACACAAAACATAGTACTTTACATCCCAATTTTCTTGCAATCGGCGAGATTCCAGATTTTACCATATTTACATCTGTAATTATGTTTTTTCCCTCAAGGAGAGACTTAATACCTATTTCGATAGGATTATCCTTGAAGACAACTAAATCTGCAAAAGAAAAATCTGCAGTTGCATGAACGATTCTTGTTACAATAGCTTTTTCAGGATATGGCATCTTTAGTTTTTCTTCGATTATATCAAAGCTGGTCCTTTCTATTTTCTTTCCTTCATTAATCATAATAATGCTTCCTTTACCCTTTCTAATACCACGGTTGCTAGGCCATCATCTGACCCAATATGGTTTGAATATATTACTTCAACGTCATCAGGAACTTCTATGGGATCATATCCAAAATCTGGAGTTTCACCTTCTTTAAGACCAAGGACAATCGGAATATCTTCAGAAACATGCATTCCTGGGAGAATAAAAAGGGGTACAACAATTACTTTTTTGAAACCTTCGTCAATAAACCTCTTCACAGAGTCGGCGATTGTTGGTTTTCCAAACTTCATATAAGCAGGCCTTACACATAAACCGGTTTTCTTTGTTGCTTTTCTTGCTATATCTTCATAAATTCCCTTTGTCTCAGGCACTCTGCTTCCATGTCCAACTGTTACAATCCCTATTTTATCAGACAGGTGAGTTGGATATCCATTTTTGTCAGAAGTTTTACTCACTTTATTTCCTCCTTTTTTGGAATTGTGTAATACTCACACCTTATGTCTCGATTATAACATATATTATTCTCATTGATTTTTTTTATTGCCCTATCTGCCATTTTACCGGTTGTTAGAATAGCTACATCTAACGATCTTAAAGCGGCTGAAATACTGGATTGTATTACGTCAACATCATAATGCGAATCCATACCAATTTTCCTTGCCACAACTTTAGCAGAAGTTCCCATTAGTCCCAAACGATCGGGATTTTTTTTATCTAATAATTTTTGAATATTCACAAGGTCAACATTTCTTGAACCTCCTTCACCAATACTTGGTATTTGGAAAATGTAAATATGTCCAAAGTTTGTTTTAATATCACCTTTCAAGTTCAAAACAGCTATATCATCTCCTTTTTTTGCAGAATATATGCATCGGCCAATTGATGTAACCCCTTGATGTTCTCTACCTACTGCATAAATCATACCTTTTGATAAAATAAGTCCGACCGTCTCTCCCTGTTTAACGTCTTTGTCAGCAATGGCATATCTTAAAGACATTTTACCATCTAGGGAATCAACTAAATCTAAAACTGAAAGAGGAAGCTTAGAATAGATATTATCATGAGATGTAATACCTCTAACCTTAAAACCGCGATAGGCTTTAACTGTTATAGGGGGTGTGAGTCGTGTACTATCCAAAAGTTCCTCATCCGCAAGAATTTCCAATGCAGTTCCACTTTTTTTCATTAATCCTTGATCCATAACAAAAAATTTATCACCCCACTGAGCCTTCGAATCTATTAAGTGAGATGAAACAATTACAGTTTTATCATATTCAGTGTTCAATTCATCAAGGAGAGTAAGTACTTCCTCACTACTCCTTGGATCTAGATTAGCTGTGGGTTCATCTAAAACAAGTATATCTGAATCCATTGCGAGTATTCCAGCGATTGTTACAAGTTTTTTTTGTCCCTCGCTTAATCTATGTGGTGCTTTGTCCTGAAGGTGAGAAATGTCTAATGCCTCTAATGACCAAGACACCCTCTTATTTACATCATCCACATCTAAGCCCATATTTCTTGGACCGAAAGCAACATCATCTGATACTGTAGGGGCAAAAAGCTGGTCATCCGGGTCTTGAAAGACCATACCCACTGTACGTCTTATTTCTTCCAGATTAGACTTATCAAGAACTTTATCAAATATGGAAACCTTTCCTGAAGTTGGCATAAGCACCCCGTTTAGATTACAGAAGAAAGTACTTTTTCCAGCACCATTAGGGCCTAATATGACCACTTTTTCCCCTTTTTTGGCATTAAAATTAACCCCGTACAACGCTTTTGAACCGTTTGGATAAATATACACTAAATCTCTAGTTTTTATAGCGTCCAAAATTATACTTCCAATAATTTATCTACAATAAAAATAGTAATGAAAAATGTAACTATAAAGAAACCTGCAACAATGTCTGGGAGCTTAACTTTTTTTGATTGGAAAAGTACAGAATCTTCATTATGCCCTCTTGAAACCATTGCCTGATATGTTTTACTACTTTTTCTCAATGAGGCTTCAATGAGGGCCACTGCCATTAGACTATAATTTCTCATTTTTGAAATGTAACTCTGTGTACTCGAATATGCCCCTCGAGAGCATTGTGCTCTGTAAATTGCAGTTCCCTCCTCTATGAAAAGAAATACATATCTTAACATCAAAGCGGTTATTGTTACCAGAATTTTTGGAACCTTAAGCATCACCAATGCTTCAAGAATACCAATCATAGGTGTAGTAAGTGTGAGCAGATTCAATAATGAAACGGCAGCTATGATTTTAAAAAAAAGAAGAGTGCCAAAAACGATGCCTTCGTTAAAGATGTTGAGGGTTATAAAATTAAATTCAATAGTGTAATGAATCGTATTTCCAAATACGAAAAGCTGAACTACAGATATAAAAGTTGCAAATATAATTGGATAAACCATCCTAAAAAAATATTGTTTAATCTTAACCCTTGAAAAAATTGCAAGAATTAAACATCCTATTGTAAAGGGTATGGTCAATATCCAATTATTTAGAGTGACAGCGGTTAATATCCCAAGAAATGTTGCTAATATTTTTACTCTTCCATCAAATTTAGTTAGAAATGAATTTTTTGAAATATTTCTATCTAAATTGAAGAACTCATCAGCACATTGAAGGGGATTCATTTTTTTATTGACCTATATTGTTTCAATAATTACCAGTGGTTATTGAGATCTATTTGCCGGTTAAAATACCATCCGCGATATGCATAATAGATCTGCCTCTTATCTCACCCCCTAGCCTCTTCACATATATATAATAAGTTATTTGGTTAATGTTTATAAACCATTAGGTTTAAGAAGTAATGTATGTTCAAAACTCTGAGCAGTGAAACAAGGAGAAAAATACTGGGAATTTTAGCGAAAAGAGAAATGCATTTATCTGGTCTAGCTAGGGAAATAGGAATATCTGTTACAGCTACCATAAAACACTGCAAACTCCTCGAGGAAAAAGGGCTTATAAAAAAGCGTAACTTTGGAAATAGTCACGTACTAAAAGCGAATCTTGACAAACTCAGGATAGAGCACCTATATAATTCGTTGGATATCTTTAATGAGCCACATAAAGTTGATGTTGAAAAAGGGTCTAATCTATTAGATGCCTTAAAAAAGGTGTCTGGAGTAAAAATTAAGAAAGTTGGGGACCGGGAATTTATAACCAGTGTTGACGGTGAAGAAGGATATTACATTTTCGAAGTAGATGGAAAGATGCCTAATATTTCAATAGATAAATTCATAGTAGATAAAAATGTTGAAATTGAACTCAAAAAGTTAGCACCTATTAGAAGAAAGACAATGAATTTAGAGATTACTGAAAAATAAAAAATTTATAAAAAAAAAATTCTGACACATTATAATCCACATATCCTAAGAAAATTTTTGAAAATGTCGGGCCCTTTTGGTGTATGCTCCACTTCAGGATGAAACTGAAGGCCATAAAGGGGAAATTTTACGTGTACCATAGCCTCGATTGAACATGTATTAGAATGGGCTAATTTTAAAAAGTCTTGGGGGATGGTTGAAACTTCATCTTTATGCGAAACCCATGCATTAAAGCTTGGAGCTAGCCCTCGAAGGATTTCATCTTCATTATCAACAATGATTTTAGAATCGGCATATTCCCCTACTTTTGCCGTCCTTACCTTTCCTCCAAATAATTCAGCAATTAATTGATGTCCCAAACAAATTCCTAAAATTGGTATTTTTCCAGCGAAATGTTTTATTATTTGACCTGAGTTACCGCTAATTTCAAAGCATTGCCCCCCACCAATTATTAATCCCTTACATCCTCCTGATTTAATTTCTTCTGGAGTTATACTATTCTGCACCAACTGAGACTTAACACCTAAATACTTTAGAGTCCGATAAATCCTATGATTATACTGCCCCTGATTTGCTATAACAAAAACATCAACCATTTTTTTTTAGCCTACACTTATTTTAACTTCTCCTTTTTTCTCCAAATAATTCAAAAGTTTTTTTCCCCATTGTAGTTTTTTTCTCTTAACAGGAGTATCTTTAGAAAAAGAATACTTCCCGACACCTTTGAAATCCATGCCATACAATATTATATTTATTGGATTAAAATGGGCAGCTAAAAAAACTGCTCTATCACCATCAGTAAAACCGCCAAAATTTTGGAGATTTCCTATTGGCTTACATTGGCAAGTTGGGATGATATTTTTGAATTTGTTGATGCATGTTTTTATTTTATCAATATTATCCCCATGCGCATGAATAACCATAATACTTCCAAGTTTATTTGCTTTGTAGAGATCTTTCATCCTCCCGTCTAAATCAGTTACAATTAAATCAGGAACGATTCCCATCTTCAATAAATAAGAGGTCGCTCCATTTGCAGAAATTTTTACACTATTTGGAAAATTCTTCACATTTTCCAGCGTATTTCCTGATCCATACACAAGGACTTTTTTATTAGCTAATTTTTCTTCTATAAATTTCAATGATAAAGGTTCAACAAGATCGTTTAAAATTATGGCAGATTCAATATCAGCTGCTTTAGAAAACCCAAAATCCATTAGAATCTCTTTGTAAAAAATTTGCCATTCAGGATAATCCATTTGAAATCTTAAGAGGCACTTTTCAACTCCTTGAGTGAGATAATAAAGTCCTCTCCATCAATCCTCCAATTTTTCTCATAACCATTTAATTCAATTTTATTTGAGATTTTCATTTTTTTAGACCTCGTTTCATTGGATATATAATCAATAGCTTCCTTAGAATTTAGTAACTTTATTATTTTGCTGTTATCTAATCTAACATTTACATTTATGAATGCCTCAATGTCAAGATCTAAATCTTTACGCATCTGCTGAATTCTTCTTACAACTTCTCTAGAATATCCTTGAATCATTACTTTTTCGTTTCTAAGTGTATCAATGTACACGGTTCCAAATTCAAAGTCTACAGTAGAATAACGGTCAGAAACACCTTCAATGAAATTTACATGTTTTTCATTAATTGTAAATATCTCGCCAGAAATAGTTATATTGTAACCTTTATTTAGCCTACGTTTTATTTTTGCAACATTTACATTTTTCAGATGGTTAATTATTTTACCCGCATTCTCTTTGAATTCAGGACCAATAACATGCATATTAGGTTCTAATTTTAATATAGCTCCTTTAAACTTTTTTTTGGGATAGACGATTTTAAAATCAAGAGTTGGCGCAATTTTTATTACTAGTTTTTCCAGGTTCTGAAGGGCTGTTGCAGATTTTTTTGCATTTGGATAGAAATAACTAGAAATAACAGGCCATCTCCTTTTAATCCCGCATTTCTCGCGTGCATGAGCTTCTGCTTCAACATATTTTCTTACCACATTCATATCATTTTCAAGTATAAGTTTAATCTTTTTTTCATCTCCCTCAACCCAATCTTCCATATGAACACTCTTTTTTATGTTGGTTAAATTTTGAAATATTGATTCACTTAAGTGGGGTGTAATTGGGGCCATAGATATGGATAATCTAAGAAGAATTTCAAATAAAACTTCATATGATGCGAGCTTGGTGGGATTATCTTTTTCTACCCAAGTTCTAGATCTAATTAGAGGTATATACCATCGACTTAAATCTTCAAGAATAAAATTTTGGATAGATCTTGTAGCACGGTTGATTTCAAGAGAGTTAAATGCCCCATTTATTTCTTTAAGCAAGGAGTGTAATCGAGAGAGAATCCATTTATCCTCTAATTGATAATATTTTTCTGACGAAATACCTTTTGAGGGATCATAAGAGTCAATTTCCATATAAGTTGTAGCAAAGACATATGTATTCCAAAGAACATTGAACAACTTTTGAACTACCCGAACCTCTTCCCATTTAAATTTTAAATCATCCCATGGTTTATTGGCCCAAAGGCTATAGAAACGAAGTATATCCACCCCATATTTATCAATTACTTCTTTAGGGTTCACAATGTTCCCTACTGACTTACTCATTTTCTCCCCCTTCTCGTCAAGTGCAAATCCATGCATTAATACTCGGAGGTATGGTGTCTTATCAAAAGCAATGATTCCACAACCTAACTGAGAGTAGAACCATCCTCTGGTTTGATCATGACCTTCGGTTATAAAATCCGCTTGTCCCCAGCGTTTAAATTCATCTACTTTTGAAGGATAATTTAGTGATGCCCAAGCTGCAACACCGGAATCAAACCAAACATCCAGTACATCGGGAACACGTTTCTTAATTCCACCACAATCACATTTTATTTTTATCTCATCAACATATGGTTTATGAAGTTCTTTCACTTGAAACCCAAATTTTCTAATCTCATCCTTTGAACTTATGACCTTAAGGTCTCCACAGTCCTCACACAACCAAATTGGTAAGGGTATTCCCCAGTATCGTTGTCTAGAAATAGTCCAATCACGAGCATTTTTTACCCAATCTTTAAACCGTGAGGACCCTGCCCAATCTGGGACCCAGTCAACATGCTCAATTTCTTTAAGCATCTTCTTCTTTATTGGGTCGATAGCTATAAACCATTGCTTAGTTGCACGATATATTATGGGGGTTTTACACCTCCAGCAGTGGCCATATCTATGAGATAATTCCTCTGAGTGTACTAAGGCGTCGCCTAAGTCCTGGATTATTATATTATCATCTTTTTTAACCCTCATTTTCATGTACTTCCCCGCATCAGCAGTAAACTTACCTCTCTCGTCAACAGGGCAAAAAGGATCGATACCATATTTAGCGCATGCGTAGAAATCTTCCGGCCCATGCCCGGGAGCTGAATGGACACACCCAGTACCCTCATCTAGATTAACAATATCAGCAAGAATTACTTTGTATGCATTACTATTGGGTTGAATTAGAATCTGATTAGATAAAGGATTTGAATATTTTAATCCTTCTAAATTACTTCCAATAAATGTTTCAAGAATTTTATAATCAAGCCCAAAACAATCCTTTATAATGGGGATTTGTTCTTTAGCTAGAATTAGTGTACCTGCCTCGGTACTTACTCTTGCGTACTCAAATTCTGGATGTACCATTACCGCGAGATTAGCAATAAGCGTCCAGGGAGTTGTGGTCCAGATTAATAAATACTCATTTTCCCGACCTTCTATTGGAAATTTAACATAGACCGACGGATCAGATCTATCTTTATATTCTATTTCGGCTTCTGCTAAGGCTGTTTCACACCTTGGACACCATGTTACAACCTGAAGATTATTAGTTAAAAGCCCCTTTTTATGAGCCTGTTTGATAGTCCACCACGCAGATTCTATATATCCATCTGTGAGAGTCATATAGGGCATAGACCAATCCATCCATACACCTAACCGTTTAAACTGCTCTTCCATGATATTAATGTGCTCAAAGGCCCAACTCTTACATTCTTTCACAAAATTTTCGATTCCAAGTCTCTCAATTTCTTTCTTATTATTAATACCAAGCCTCTCTTCAACCTTAACTTCAATTGGTAATCCATGACAGTCCCAGCCAGCTTGCCTACGAACATTATAACCCCTCATCGATAAGAAACGAATAATCGAATCCTTAAGAATTTTGTTATATGCAGTACCAAGGTGGATACTTCCACTAGCATAGGGTGGACCATCAAGAAAATAGTACTTTTTCCCTCCTTTACGCGCATCCTTAACCTTTTCATAGATGTTATCATTATCCCAGCCAATTTGAATTTCATTCTCTAATTGTTTTAAATCAAACTTCCTGGATGCACGTTTAACCATGGGGAAAAGTTCTAATTCAATTTCTTTTAAAGGTTTTGATACATGCGAATTAAAAATGGCTTAAAACTACTAACTTACGTTAATAGCAAGGAACTGACAGTAAAAGAAATAGTAGATATTCTTAAGATTGTAACGAAATCTCCGGATACAATAAAAAAAATCCTGAAACTTGGAGAAGAAAAAGGATTGATAATTAGAGATAAAGGTAGAATTTATTTCACATCCACAAATATCAACAATAATATAGATAGACGAATAAAAAAATTTGAATGTCTGAGTAATTGTTTACGATGCGGAAAGAAAATACGAAATTGCTATTACCTTTGTTTTGAAGAAGAAAAATATGGACCTTTTGGTTCTGAATGTATGAAAAAAATAGGTTTAATCTAACTCGTTTAAAAATGTATAATTCTTATAAAAATAACTAAATATAAGTTAAAGGAGATTTAGTAAAAATATGATAAAAAGTATATGGGTAGAAAAGTATCGACCTAAAAAAGTTGGGGAAATTACCGACCAAATAGAAGTTGTTGAAAGACTTAAAGGATATATTAAGTCGCATAATCTTCCGAATATACTCTTTGCTGGGCCTCCAGGTACAGGGAAAACTACATCCGCAATTGCCCTAGCAAAAGAAATATTTGAAGACAACTGGAAGGTAAACTTTCTAGAACTTAATGCTAGTGATGAGCGTGGAATTAATGTTGTAAGAGGGAATATTAAGAGCTTTGCACGTACTCAGGCTTTGAATAGCGACTTTAAGATTATTTTCTTAGATGAAGCTGACGCTTTAACAAAGGATGCTCAAAACGCAATGAGAAGAACAATGGAGCGCTACACTGGAACCTGTAGATTTATATTATCATGTAATTACTCTAGCAAAATAATAGCACCTATACAATCAAGATGTGCTCTATTTCGTTTCAAGCCTATTGCTGAAAATGCCATGATAGAAAGAATCAAATTTATTACTGAATCTGAAGGGATGTCCATAACAGAAAATGCAATAGGTGCAATTGTGTACGTTTCTGAAGGTGACCTTCGAATGGCAATTAATCTTTTACAATCTTCAAGTGTAATGGACAAGACTATAGATGAGAAACTTATTTTCAGAATTGCAGCGAAAGTGCGACCAGAATATATTAGGAAAATCCTTGTAGTAGCACTAAATGGAGATTTTATGAAAGCCCGTACGGAACTAAGGAAAATCATGATCTCCAATGGAATGACAGGGGAAGATGTAGTCAGTCAATTCCATAGGGAGGTATTTAATCTAAATATTCCTGAAGAGAATAAGATTACACTAGTAGATAAAATTGGAGAGTGTGATTTTAGACTAACTGAAGGGAGTAACGATCTGATTCAAATTGAAGCCCTACTAGCGCAATTTGTGAAACATGGTCAAAATAGCGTTAATATATAATAAAATATTAAAATAAATTAATTTGTGATTGAAAGGACCCGTTTTAGAGCCTCCTCCCCCCCTTTCCCCGCACTGCCCTTTGTTACATAATCACAAACAGTATTTAATTTCTCCTCACCGACCGAAATTGAGTAGCCAGCAAACTGCAACATTTCCCTGTCATTTTCACTATCTCCAATTGCAACTATTTGGTCAGGCGTCAGACCAGAATCCTTTGCAACTAATGCTAAAGCTTTCCCTTTATTTACTCCTGGGTCTTTGATATGAATTGCAAACTTTGTATCCACAACCTCAACATTAAAGTTTTTTAATACATCTTTTATTTTTTCAACACTTAATGTTCGATAAATAGCTATCTCAGTTTTTCTTAGTTCAGATCTAGCCACTTTTTTTACATTTAAAGATTTTGAAAGATGCTGATAAGCTTTATTAATTTCGCGAGATTCAGTTAGGTACATTGCCCTCTGAGATTTAGTTTTTATAATGCCGCCATTTTCCACAATTAAAGGACCTGAAGTTCCAATAAAAAAAGAAGCCGCTTCAGAGATGCATAGTATATTTCCAGTTGCCAAAATTACTGGTATGCCCCTGGCCTCGATTTCCCTAATCTTCCTAATAGCCCCTAAATGAAGATTCCTAGATTCATCAGATAAGGTACCATCAATATCTATCGCTACTGCTCTAATTGACATGACTAAAGATAATTACCTTAAAGGATAAAAATTGCTATCAATCACGTATCCCGTCTTTTAATACTTGAAATATTGCTTCTCCTTCAGGTAAATTTGGAGAATCTATAAGCCTACCAACTCTTTTGCCACCCTTAGACTTTCTCAAATAAATCCTAAAAGTTGCTGAATGACCAACGATATGCCCTCCTATTGGTGCTGTAGGATCTCCAAAAAAGAAATCTGGCCTACTCATGACTTGATTGGTTACGATAACTGCAAGATTATGGATATCACTTAATCTCTGGAGTCCATGCATGTGTCTATTGAGTTTTTGCTGTCTATCAGCTAACATGCCTCTACCTGTATAATCGCTTCGAAATTGTGAAGTTAATGAATCTACAACTATAGCACCAATATTCTTCTCCTTTATCAACTCTTCAGACTTTTCAGCCATTAACATCTGATGATCGCTATTGTAAGCTCTTGCCACAACTATGTTATTTAAAATTGTATCAGGATCGAGGTCCAATGCTTCAGACATGTGTATGATTCTCTCAGGACGGAAAGTATTTTCAGTATCAATGTAAATAGCATTTTTTCCAAGGCCTCCGAGTTTTTTTGAAAGTTGAACACTGACAACTAGTTGATGACAAATCTGGGTTTTGCCTGAGCCAAACTCGCCAAAGAACTCAGTTATAGCCTGAGTCTCGATCCCTCCTCCAAGAAGTTCATCAAGTTTATCACTGCTAGTTTTAATCTTTTTCAGAGTTTGTCTTTTTTCCCATACTTCAGTCCCAGTCATAAAACCCATCTGCAAAGATTCTCTTGCGGCATTTATTACTCTAGTTGCTGCACTCTCACCAAGACCTGCCACATCTTTCATCGCCCCCGGATTAGCTACTGCAATGCTCTCAACAGTATTGAATCCTGATTCCCTAAGTCTATCAGCAGTAGTTCCTCCAACACCTGGTAAATCTTCTAACTCCATCTTTCTTCTCCTACTTTATTTTTTTAGTCCTTAAGATTTTAAATCTTTTAATAAGTTTTCTCCAATTATTATTGGATCTGGATTTATGTTTAAACCTTTTACAATTAATTCATTTCTACCTGTGAAATCATTATATTTAACACGTACAGTAGCAATAATCTCACGGCCTAATAATTTGCGTTTCCTTTCTTGGATTTTATCGGTAATATCTCTAGAATCTGCTTCCGCAAGAGTGATATTTAAAAGAGCCTCGCTCATATTATCATAAAATGCTGCTCTCATATTTGCAGTACCATCATCGATAACTCCATTTACCACCATACCTTTTCCATCTTTTCTATCAAATAATGTTATATTGTCGTAGATATCTAACATAGTCCCTCTTATTTCTGCTAGTTGCCCATCTTTTAAATCTGCAATATTCCACCTCTCAACTTTTTCAACGTCTTGAATTTCAGGTATTTGAACTATATCTTCTTCAGGAGGATTGACAATGATCTTTCCATATCTACCGACATTTATTTCGGGCTCGTCATACCGCATTTTAACATACCCTTTTTTTACACTGAGTAAATCATTCACTTTTATTTTGCCCTTTTCAACAAGGCCAACATCATCATCCCATAAGACCAATCTCGCAACTCCTGTTTCATCACGTACAACTAGGTTCACAACCTTTCCTTTTTTGTTATTCTCTCTTTCAAATTCTCTGACCTCGTAAATCTGTATAACTCTGAAAAAAACATTGATACTTGACATACCTTCTTTCAAGTCAATTATTTTCTTTTTCATATGTTCAGGGAGAAGTATTTCTTCTTTATTCACGTCTTTCGGGTTAATTACAGTTCTAGCTTTAACACCAATGTGTATTTCAGCTTCACCATTGATATTCTCTTTTGTATAACCTTCCTTTATCCGCAGGATATCGTCTTCATTAAGTTTGTCCTCTACTTCAAGAACATCACTACCCCAAAACACAACCCGTATATTTCCTGTTTCATCTGCAAGTATCACAGAAAGAACTCTGCCTTTAGTATTGTCTGATTTATTAAATTCCTTACTAGGGAAAATCTGGATAACTCTACCTACAACGTCAACACTGCTCATATTAGGGATAATTGCATCGATTTTCGATTCTTTAATTGTTGAAAATGATTCTAGAAGATCAACTCCTACCTCATTAGCAACTATATGAGCAGCGCCAATAGATGTTACTAAACCTCCAAGCTCTTTTTGCTTCAAATTTATTTTCTCTCTTATTTCTTCCTCGCCAATTTCAGTTTCATTGACTATCTTACTAACAATATCTTCTAAATCCATCGTAATTCTTCCCCTAATATCCTTCAATAATCAATATTATCATTTTTAGTTATTTTAAATATGGATGCAGAGTTATGTTAATGTCATCGGTTTTTCTCCAATTTATAATCTTATACAAAATCAATTTGCAAGTCACTAACATTTTCGTTGTTTTTATTAATAATTTATCAAAAATATAAAGGGTTGCCAACAGCGTTGGAAAAGTAATAGGAACAATAATACGGTTGATTAATATTCACTTTTTATAATAATTGATATAGTATTAAAGATTCTCGATTGATTTTATTGCAAGTTCTACTCCGGCAGCTACGCCTTCGGTTTCCATATATCCGCTGGGTTTAACAGAGTCCCCTACAAGAAAAAGGCCATTAATTGGCGTCTTATGGTCTATTTGAAGTCCAGAAACTGCCCTATTCACGGGCCAATTGCCACGATAACATTGAGCTGAAATAACACGACAATTTTTTTTGAAATTTGGGAAAATGTTGTGCAAGTCAACGATACCAAGTTGAATTTCCTTACGCACATCACTTCCTGGTGTAAATGCCTGATGTGCCATAAGAAGGTGCTTTCCATCTGGTGCCAATTTAGAATCTGCATTAGTAACCTCATTAACCCCATCTATTCTCCTAGATTCAGGAGTAAATAGGACACCAGTATGCCCTAACATCGGTTTATCACAGGCAACACTAATTTTTATTCCGGATGCCTCTTCTACCTTATTAATTTTATTTAAATAGTCTCCAGAAAATTTATTATTAATAAGGATATTGGTTCCTTTTGGTCCAATATCGCTTACGATAATATCAAAATATTTTTTTTCGTTATTGACTTCAATATGTTTAATATTGTCTTTTTCTATTCCTATTTTCCCAACTTTACATCCCAATTTTAAATGACCATTCTCATTCTCAAATCCATCTATGATGGCATCGGTAATACCTTTACAACCGCCAATGGGGATACCGGGACCTTTAAAACGTTTAATATTCTTAGTAATGGCTATAAACTCTTTCGCAGAAATTTGGGTAGAGTTGATACTTAAAGCCCAGCCACAAAAGGAATCTGTAAGTTGTAAAGCGATAGGATTTTTAATCTGTTTTTTAAGCCAGTCATGTAAACTTTCATCCCCAGCATCCCCAAAAGTAAGGAGCTTAGAGAAAACAATAGTCAATTTTATCCTATCTACAAAAGAGAAAACATCAGGTATTTCATCAAATAGATAATTTCTATTGTTTATCCTAAATTCGCCGTTAGGGACAGAATCGATAATATTAAAATTTAAATCAAGAGAGGTTAACATTTGCCCGAAAGGACCCCGGCTCCCGTGAGGTATCATATGTAAGGCTCCAGTAGAAATTTGGTACCCTTTATAGTTCCGATTTGTAAATCTTCCACCAGGATATCTCAATGATTCAAAAACAGTAACATCGAATCCTTTCTTCTGAAGACAAATACCAGATAACAAGCCCCCAAGTCCTGATCCGATAACAGCAACACGCACATTATCAAAATGGAAAGGCAAAGGTATTTATAATTTGGTAAATGGAATTTGACGATTTATTACAATGTGAAAATTATTGTGATATCTTAATAAAAATTATTAAGGAGGAAGGTAAATACGAATTTACAATGTTAGGGGTTCAAGAAATCATTATCCTTTTAATCTTACCTATCCTTTTCTTTATTTTAAGTAGCAGAAAGTTGCCCGAGTTAGCACGATCTTTAGGAAGAGCAAGAAAGGATTTTGATGACGGATTCGAAGAAGATTCAGTTAGAATTAGAAAAATATCCCAGAATTTAGGTATTCCAATTGAAGGCAAATCAGATGAGCAATTACTAAAAGAATTAGAAGCCATGGGAAAAATTTCAATTGATTCAGAGCCTTAGAAATGAAATCATTTTAAAGATTTTCAATTTTATTTTGAAACTCGTCTAAATTTTTTACTATGGTATCCCCTTTTTTTACTCCAGTTCTATCTAAATAATAAGTTTTAATACCTACTTCCATAGGTGCTAGATAATCAAAATCCCAATGATCACCAACATGAATAATTTCTTCCCCTTTAACTCCCATAATTTTTAGAATATCGTGGTAAACTTTAGCTGTCTTTTTCACTTTTTTGAAGTCTGTTGTAGATGAAAAACTTTTAGTGAAGTAATCTCCAACACATTCAAGTTCAAAGTCTAAAATTTCTCGAGGAGCAGTCGATATTACAATTAGCTCATATTTTTCCTGAAGAATGTTCAAAGCACTTAATGCATCAGGATATACATTTAAATCATTCTTAAAGAGTCTTATTACATCTTCTAATCTCTCTTCTAGACCCAAAATATCAAACCAATATTTTGGCAAGTGCCATCTAATATCATTAGCTCCTACATTATGATATAAATCCGATACTTTTATTTTGGCTTCATTAAAGGTTATATTATGCTTTTTGGAAAATAGTTCCGGGATACCACGATTCCAGAAAGTCTCCATGAATCCAGTATCTACTAAAGTACCATCCGCATCGAAACTTATTATCATAATTTTTATAAATTTGAATTAATCACGTATTAAATTATTGATAGAAAAGTTTTATCTAAATGAAAATCAATTATATCTATATGAAAAACCTCTTTATTCAACTCGCTGAAGAGAGATTAAAAGGTCAACCTCGCAGACACGCAAAGGCTTTTAAGGGGGACATAAGCTCGTTTGAAGCTGACATGATGACAGTTACAGGATGCCTTTCGAAGCGGCCCTACAACAGTCTGGGAGAGATTTCTATTGATACCAAAATATCAAAAAGTACACTTCAGAAACTTCTTACTCAAAAGGGTATAAAACGGACTTACAACAAAGTTCAATTAGAACGAATGCGAAAAAGGAACAAGAAGCGATATCTTAAGATTTTAGAAGAGCATAACGGCATTATTCAAGATAATAATGGAAAGTGGAGAGGTTTGGTTTATAGGAATAGCGATTTAATACGATTCAGTTTATGGCTAATTGAAAGAGGGAACATGCTTCTTTCTAAACCTGCCTTAAAGAGCAAAGGAAAATCTTACTATCATATAATTCCAGCTCCACAAGACGGTGGCGAACAAATTAGAGCTCTTTACGAGTATTTAGATCGTAGGCAAGAAATGAATTTTTAGTTCTTAAAATTAGATATTGAATTAGAACAAATAATAATTTAGAAAAAAATATTGGAAAATAATAAGAAGATATAATTTAGTTGAAGATAATTGTAAAAAAAAAGATTAAATTAAAATCGTATACCCATAGAATTATGAAAGAGGAATAGAAGCGTTTAATAATATAATATAATAAACTTAAGATACGCTCTAAATCTATATATTAACCGAAAAAAACTTTCAATTGTGGATAAATATATTAAGTAGAACGTGAATAATGTTCAATAATTTTTGCAGTAGATAAAAAAATAAAAGGCATAAGAAACAGGAATTGATTTAAAAATATTTTGTAAATTGGCAGTGGCGTATTTTGTTGGTGTAATTATTGATTTTAATTTATTTTTATTATAATTCGTTATTAAGGAGGTGAAAAAGTGGTTACTGGTACTGTTAAATTTTATAATAGAGTTAAAAGATTTGGATTTATACAGCAAGATGAGGGCGAAGATGTTTTCGTTCATGAATCTGGAATTGATGGAGAATCTATCACAGAGAATGATAGAGTAGAATTTGATGTAGAAGAAGGAGAAAAAGGCCTTAAAGCATCAAATGTTAAAAAAATTTAAGACATAAACTACGTTATAAATATTTAGAAAACTGGGCCGTAACTGGCCCATCATTTTTTTTTTTGAACAACGATTTTAGGAATTAATCGTATACCCATAGAATTATGAAAGGGGAATAGAAAACAATAACAATATAAACTCTTGATTATATTTTTTTAAAAAACAATGAAAAAGATTTAGGGGAATAATTTAATGTGTGAGAAGAGGTACCAGCACATATTTACTAGTAAAAATATGTAATTTAGTACCGGTAAAATAGATTTATACAGCGTCTTCCAACTTTATTATGATATTTTAACATTTGTAGCCAATGTTTCTTAGAAATTCTTTTCTTTTATCAACGTCTTCTTCCTTTTCAATTCCATTAGGCTTAAATCCGTCAACAACTCCTAAAATGCTACGTCCTTGATCTGTCTCAACTAATATAACCTCTACTTCGTTAGCAGTAGCACAAAAAATATTGCATACTTCTGGAACATTTTTTATAGCATTTAATATATTAATCGGAAATGCATCTTCAATAGCTATTAAAAAAGAGTGACCCGCAGATATTTTATAGGCATTTTCTGAAACTATTTTTTTAAGTTTATCATTATTTCCTTCAACTCTAACAAGGCAAGGGCCAGATGCTTCACAAAATGCAATAGCAAATTTAATTCCAACAACAGACCCAATTATAGATTCATATAAATCCTCGATAGTTTTTATAAAATGCGCTTGCCCTAGAATGATATTCAAGCCTTCTGGTTTTTTTATCTTCAATACCTTAAGTTCCATTGTAAATTCGTACCTATAACAAGATATAGTTAGATTTGATATATTTATTAATACTGCTATGGTTTAATCTAGATTTGATTAATATTTTGATTTATTTTTAAATTTAAAACTTTTTTTAAATACGAAATTGATTCTCCTGTTTTTGCTGAATATGGAATAATTTCAAAATTATGAAGAGATTCATCAACTCCGAGAAGATCTGCAACCCTGTCTAATACTCCATCCCGTTTTCCCAAAGGAATTTTATCTATTTTATTAGCTAAAAGTAATGGATTTAGATCTAACTCTTTTAGAAAATGATACATCTCTATGTCAACAGGTTCATATCCACGAGAAATCCATCTATCTGAAATTGATGCAAAGGATTTGATATCAATAACTTGAACAGCGAAAGCTAAGTCGTTAGAGTTTTCAAGAAATTGAACTACGAATTTTTTTATTTCCTCTTGACGACTAGTGCTTAATCCTGCCATGAACCCGAAACCTGGCATATCCAAGAGGGTGGATCTACCATAAGGGACTTCTTTGCACTGGCGGGTAACTCCAGGACGTTTTCCTACCCTTAGATTCATACCAGTTAACGCTTTTATTGTGCTACTTTTTCCTACGTTACTTCTACCGACAAAAGGTACTTTGTTCTTCATAATAGTTTCTTTTTGTAAAAAAATATCCCCATTTGTAATTCATAAATATATGTTTGTATTAATTTAAAATTGATGAAAAAACAGAAGTTATTATTAACTGTGAATGTAAATAGGTAAAAATCGAAATCTAATATAGGATATTTGACTAAATAAGTTAATTATTAAATTCGGGAAATATTATAAACGATGCACTATATTTTAAATTAATTTGTAACATGATATTAAAAATGAAAAACAAGATGGACGTTACCTTAGCGGATAGAGATAATTAAATTAATGAAACATGAATTAAGAGGTAAAAAAGATGAAGGCAAGATTGGTTGGATTCAGAAGGAGTAAAAGAAGCGTTTATAATAATTACGGTATCCTTGAGGTAAAGAATAAAGATGTTGCAAGTTTAATTGGAAATAACGTAGTTTGGAGTAATGAGAATGGTAAAGCGATATCAGGTGTTATTATTAGAACTCATGGCAAGAGAACACTTTTAGCCAGGTTTAAAAAAGGACTCTCAGGGGATGCTCTAGGAAGTATAGTTGTAATAGGCCCCGTTCATTTAGAGATGAAGAAAATAGCAAAGAAAACAAAACAAAAAACAACAAAAAAAGTGAAGAAAACTGAGAAACAGAAAACAACAAAAAAAGTGAAGAAAACTGAGAAACAGAAAACACCAAAGAAAACAAAACAAAAAACAACAAAAAAAGTGAAGAAAACTGAGAAACAGAAAACAACAAAAAAAGTGAAGAAAACTGAGAAACAGAAAACAACAAAAAAAGTGAAGAAAACTGAGAAACAGAAAACACCAAAGAAAACAAAACAAAAAACAACAAAAAAAGTGAAGAAAACTGAGAAACAGAAAACACCAAAGAAAACAAAACAAAAAACAACAAAAAAATAGCTTAAATAATATCTCAATAACGATTTTGAATAATGCCATATCCAAAGTTGAAAAAAAAATATATCGATATGAAACTCCGTGTTTTCAATTCACTAACTAAAAAAAAAGAAGCCTTTGAACCAGCTGAAGCAGGAATTGTTAGACTTTATACTTGTGGTCCGACCGTTTATAATTATGCTCACATTGGGAATTTCAGAACATTTTTATTTGGCGATCTACTGAAACGCTGGTTACAGCACAAAGGATACAAAGTTATCAAGGTAATGAACATTACAGATGTAGACGAGAAAACCATTGAATGGTCAAGACGAAGAAAGATTCCTTGGAAAAGACTTGCAAAAAAATATGAACGCGCTTTTTTTGAAGACCTAATTACATTAAATATTGAAGCTGCAGATCATTATCCCCGCACTTCAGATCATATAAATGAGATTCAAATTCTTACAATGAAACTCCTAAAAAAAGGATATGCTTTCAAAGATGAAACCGGAAATGTTTTTCTAAACGTACATAAAGTTGATTATGGACGTCTTTCTGGTTTAAAACCCAAATCGAAATTACGTGCGAAAATTAAACGCGAAGACTATAAAGACCCAAAGCATTTTGTTTTATGGAAAATATGGGACAACCATGATGCAGATATGTGTTGGGAATCAGAGACTGGGAAAGGTAGACCTGGATGGCATGTTGAATGTGCTGCACTTGAACTGAATTACCTTGGAGAAAAAGTGGATATTCATTGTGGAGGTATAGACTTAATTTTTCCACATCATGAAAATAGCTTGGCAGTCTGTGAAGCAGCAACAGAAAAAATTCCAACTGGATATTGGTTACATGTAAAACATCTTATTTCAGATGGTAAGAAAATGTCAAAGTCTTTAGGAAACTTTTATACCCTTAGAGACTTAATAAAAAAAGGTTATAACCCTCTAGCCATTCGCCTTTTACTTCTTTCTACTTATTATCGAAACAGTCTTGATTTTACAATAGATTCTCTTAAAATGACAGAAAAAAAATTGGATTATTTAAAATTTTTTTTGGAGAGATTAGATGAAGTTAATGGTGAAGGTTCAACTGAATATTCCAGCCTTATTAAAGATGTTAAAAGACAGGTTTGGTCAGCTTTAGATAATGACTTAAATTCATCAATTGCACTAACTGCTATTTTTAAATTTGTTAAAAACGTTGAAAAAAAAATTGAAATTCATGGAATAACCAAAGATGAAAGTAAAAAAATAAAGAATGTACTAATGGATTTTAATTCAATATTTGGATTTATAGGAGAATATGATGATAATTAAAATTGATGATATAACTAAAGTATATGAAAATAACATTACCGCCGTCGATAATATTCATCTTGAAATTAAGGAAGGGGAAATATTTGGGTTACTTGGACCTAACGGTGCTGGAAAAACAACCCTTATTCACATGCTTGCTACACTTATTAAGCCAACTAGTGGAACTGCGAGTGTTAACAATTACGATATAATTAAACAACAAGAGGAAGTCAGGCGGAATATAGGTATAGTTTTTCAGGATCCTAGTTCAGATGATATGCTAACAGGATACGAGAATCTAAAACTCCATGCTTTAATGTTCAATGTTCCAAAAGATGAAAGAGAGAAAAAGATAAAAAGTCTTCTTCAATTAGTTGGACTTTCAAAAAGAGCAAACGATCGAGTTAAATATTATTCGGGGGGTATGCGACGGAGGTTAGAACTTGCAAGAGGTCTTCTTCACTCGCCTAAAGTACTTTTCCTTGATGAACCAACTCTAGGACTTGATCCGCAGAGTAGAGAACATGTATGGGGGTATATAGAAGACCTTGTTAAAAGAAGAAATTTGTCGATTATTATTACTACTCATTATATGGAAGAAGCAGAGAGATTATGCAATAGAATTGCAATTATTGATAATGGAAAAATAGTGATATTAGATACTCCAAAAAATTTAAAGGAAAAAATAGGAGGGGATGTTGTTAGGTTGAAAATAAAAGAACCTAATTTAAAAAAACTGAACTTCGATTACATTAAAAAAATGAAGGTTAAGGGGGAATATTTGTTTCTAACTGTAAAAGAAGCGAGTAAACATCTTCAGGAAATATTGAAGCTAGTTGGAGAAGTTGAAACCGTGGAACTTCGAACTCCAACATTAAATGATGTTTTTTTACATTATACTGGGAGAAACATAATGGAAGGTGAACCTGAAGGGGGATATGTAGATAAAATTATCAGAGCGAGGGCTCGAAGATGAGTGAAATAACTGGATTATACGCTCTGTGGCTCAGAGAATTCATTGTATTCAGGAGAGAACATTCTAGAATTGCTTCAGCTATTTTTCTTCCTCTATTATGGCTTGGAATTTTTGGAACAGGCTTGGGAACAAAGGTCGATATCGAGGGAATGGATTATCGGACATTCATTTTCCCTGGAATCTTATGCATGGCAGTACTTTTCACATCTCTATTTTTTGGGGTTTACATTGTTTGGGATCGAAAAATAGATTTCCTTAAAGAGGTAATGGTTGCACCATTATCTAGAACCACGATTTTTATGGGGAAAGTATTAGGTGGAATAACTGATTCTTTGCTGGAATCCATAATTATTATTGCATTCGGATTTATTATCGGAATATCTTATAGTCTTTATTCACTTTTAATGACGTTTGCATTCATATTATTTTTAGCTATAGGTATGGTTAGCCTGGGATTGATAATAGGTTCTCTTATGGAAAGTCCTGAAGGTTTTGGTATGGTAGTAAGTTTTGTTGCATTTCCTATGTTTTTTTTAAGTGGAGCATTGTTCGATGTTGATGGCCTTCCCACCTGGCTTTCGATTTTAGTACTAATTGATCCGATAACATACGCAGTTGATGGACTAAGAGGAACTCTATTAGGTACATCGCGTTTTTCAATTGTAATCGACTTATTAATTCTTTCAGCTTTTGCTTTAATAATGGTAATACTTGGTACTCAATTCTTTAAGAGAATGAAAGTATGAATTTATTAATAGTTAATAAAAACTATTAGAAATAATTTAATTATTGTTTTTATTAGATATTAAAAAACAAAAAAAAATAGCATCTTTAGAAAAATTTATAAAATTTTCTACGGAACTCTTCTAGAAAATTTATTTAGAATTGTTTATAATAAGAAGTAAAAAGAGATGGATAAATGGAAAATAAAATATATACAAAAAGTTACTTAATTCTTGCACTTTCCACATTTGCTTTTTTTATGAGTTTTCACATGTTGTTACCTATATTATCTCCGTATTCACAACAGTTAGGAGCAAAAGAAAATGAAATAGGAATCATAGTTGGAATATTTGCAGTTGTTTCTGTTCTAGCAAGGATACCATATGGTAGTTATGCTGATAGACACTTTAAAAAAAATTTATTGCTTTTAGGAGCTTTTATTTTCACTATATCACCGATACTTTATACTTTAAGTTCATCACCGGGTGGATTGATGTTCAGTAGGATAATTCATGGCTTAGGAATTGGGGCTTTTACAATTGCATCAATGGCTATGGTGACTGAATTATCTCCAAAAAATCGTTTAGGTGAAGCAATGGGAGTTTATGGAACATCCATAATGGCTGCAATGGCCATAGCTCCTGGTTTAAGTGGATATCTAGTTGATTCTATAGGATTTAATAATACTTTTTATGTTGCATCGATTTTTGGAGTTGTTTCATTATGTCTAGCATCGCTAATAAAAAAAACACAACCTGCACATAATCATGCGCCCATATTAATAAATCTAAAAGAAACAATTGCTAATAAAAGAGTTATTCTGGCATCTTTTGGCATTTTTTTCCTAACAGTAAGTTATGGGGTGGTAGTGACGTTTATTCCTGTATATCAGCTTCATCTGGGGATGAATTATTCTATGATTGGTAAATTGTTCACAGTCGCCGCAATTACAACAATAATTACACGGCCAATAATAGGAAAGTTGTCTGATAAAACAGGTCGAATGAAGATAATTTTACCTTTGATGATTTTAACGATTGGTGGTATTTATTCTGCATCAATATTCACGTCGATTGAAGGATTTTATTTTTTTGCTGTAATTTACTCTTTAGGGTTTGGATCTTCTTATACAATACTTTCAGCTATGGTAGCGGATAATGCAAAACCAAAAAACAGGGGAATGGCTATGGCAATATTTACATCGCATTTTGATCTTGGAATTGCAGTTGGAGCAATTGGTATAGGTCTGATTGCTAGTTCTGTTGAATACTCTGGATTGTTTAAAGTTACAACTTTAATCTTAGTATTAGGAACTCTTATTTTTGCTACCCTAAGTTTAAAATTAAAGAATTGACCAATTATAATCAAAAACCGGGATTAAAAAGGTTAGATAAAAGGGAATAATTTATATACTGCAATAGCCTTTTGTGAACTTAAGTTAAAAATTAAGGTGAATATATGGAAGATAAAAATTTGACGTGTGAAGAATGTTCACAAGATTTTGTATTTTCTGGTGACGAGCAAGATTTTTATGCTAGCAGGGGATTCCAAGAACCAAAAAGGTGTAAAACTTGCAGAGATCGAAGAAAAGAACAATTTGGGAGCCGAGGTTTTGGTCAGAGACAAATGCATCCAGCTACATGCGCAGAATGTGGTATAGAAACAACCGTTCCCTTTAAACCACGAGAAGATAGACCGGTTTATTGTAGAGATTGCTACACTAAAAGACGATAATAGGACAAAAGCTAATTAAAGATAGAATTTTTTCATGGTTATTTCATAAAATATCCATTTTTTGTCAAATCAGTTAATTAAGTGGATTATGTAAAAACTTAAAAAGTTATTATAGGATATTTACATAAGCTCTTAAAGGACAATTTATTAGAATGTGTACAATTTGTAAATTCACCTCAAAAGACCATTTCTAATAATAAAAAATAAATATCTATTTGCATATTTTTAAAATAATGAAAAAAGACATCTACAAAAAAGCAAGAAAAATGTTTGAAGAAAGTAGAGTAAAAGTGGATAATGAAACTAATAAGGCTATATATTTTACTGTAGATGGAGATAAGGATAATTATAGCGTTATCATGCAAAGTGATGGGAAACTTAGTTGTACGTGTCCATATTCTTCTATTCATGCTGACAAGGAAGTTTTTTGCTCCCATATATGCGCTACAATTGCCATGACTATGTTTTCAAGTGGAGAATAGAATGGTAGAGGTTAAGGAAGGAAAAACTAAGCTATCTATATCAAAAAATATTTTTTTTAACCCACGTATGAAATTGAATCGAGACATTTGTTGTGCAGTGATTCATGAGTTAAGATTGACGGAAGAAATTATTTTTTTAGATCTTCTGGCAGCATCAGGAGCTAAAGGATTAAGAATTGCTAATGAGGTAAAATGTAAGGTAATCCTTAATGACGCTAACCCAAAAGCCAAGAAGTTGATTACAGAAAATGCAAAATTGAACAAGCTAAATGTCAAAGTTTATAATAAAAAAGCTAATTTGTTATTGCAAGAAATTGAGGGATATAATTTTATAGATTTAGATCCATTTGGCAGCCCAATACCGTTTCTTGACAATGCTATTTTAGCTTTAAAAAAGGGGGGTTATGTGGGAGTTACTGCAACAGACACTGCCCCACTATGTAGCGTACATCCCAAAGCCTGCCTGAGAAAATACGGAGTAATACCTTTGAAAACAGGTTTTTGTCATGAAGTTGGAATGAGGATTTTAATAGGTTATATTGTAAAAACATGTGCTAAGTATGAAAAAGGAATAAAGTGTATTCTATCTCACTATAACGAACATTATTTTAGGGTTTATATAAAAATTGTTAATGGCAAAAAAAAGGCGGATAATAGCCTATCAAAAATGGGTTATTTGTATTATTGTAAAAGATGTAAAAATAGAATCTACTCCAATGAATTACCTAAAGATAAAAAATGTAATTGTGGAGATAACTTTAACATAACAGGACCTCTTTGGTTAGGTAAACTTCAAGAAAAAAAATTTGTTAAAAAGGTTTTTGAAGGAGCATATGGTCTAGTAGATTTTCATGGGCTAAAGACATTACAACTTATCATTAAAGAAGATGATACTCCTTTTTACTATGATATACATGAACTATGCAAATTATGGAAAATACCAGCTCCACCAATGAATGAGATTATTCATGAGTTAAAAAATAGAGGATTTAAAGCCTCACGAACTCATTATTCAGTAACGGCGATAAAAACAAACGGTGATGTTCAGACATTTAAAAAGATATTATTAAATATCTAATTTTTTATAACCTTTACATACAATATATACTTCCGCACTTCGCAAACGTGAAGCTTTCGGTTTAGTAGTCTTTGCGTATTTAAATTGGGATTTTAATTCATTTATAAATTCGTTAATTAACTCACCTTGAAAGACCTTAATTAATAAATTTCCATTTGGTTTGAGAATTTTATTACAAATTTTGAAAACTTCTCTGCATAACTCAATAGACCGAAAATGATCAATATCCCAAACTCCAGAAATATCTGGAGAAGCATCGCTTATAATAACATCCGGTTTTGATATAATTTTAATGATTTTATTTAACGTTGAATTTTTAGTGAAATCTCCCTGGAGTGTCACAACATTATTGGACTTAAATGAACCAATCTTTGCTAAGTCAACACTTAAAATAAAGCCATCATCCCCTACAATTTCTTGAGTTAACTGAGTCCATCCACCTGGAGCAGCGCCTAAATCCAGAACATGATCTTTCTTAATTATAATTTTAAATTTTTTGTTTATTTGTTTTAACTTAAAAGATGCCCGGGAACGATACTCATCCGATTTTGCTTTTTTATAGTAATAATCCTTCTTTCGGTCTCTTAACCATCGCTTACTCATTTAAATCGTAATCTCAATGTCTAAACGCTCAGCTAATTCTTTGTATCGATTACGTATGGTTACCTCGGTAACACCCGCAACATCTGCCACTTCTCTTTGAGTTCTGCGCTCTCCTAATAAAACGCTTGAAATATAAATAGCAGCTGCACTAACACCTGTAGGACCCCTACCAGATGTGAGCTCCTTTTGCATTGCTTTTTTTAGAATTTCAATAGCTTTGCTTTGAACCTCGCCACTTAAATTAAGCTCAGAACCAAAACGAGGAACATAATCAATAGGAGTTGTAGGTGAAAGATTTATACCCAATTCTCGAGAGACAAATCGATATGTCCTACCGATCTCTTTTCTATTTAATTTAGCCGAATCTGCAATCTCATCGAGGGTACGCGGCACTTTACATTGTCTACAAGCTGCATATAATGAAGATGCAGCAACTCCTTCAATACTTCTACCACGGATTAATCCCTTTTCTACGGCTCTTCTGTATACCATAGCAGCCGTTTCACGGACATTTCTAGGTAATCCTAAACGTGAAGCTACCCTATCAAGTTCAGTCAACGCAAAGGCTAAATTACGTTCAGTAGCATTGCTAACACGTATACGTTGCTGCCATTTTCGCAACCGGTAAATCTGGGCACGCTTCCTTGGTGAAATATCTTTACCATAACTATCTTTATTTCGCCAGTCTATTACGGTACTTAGCCCTTTATCATGGATTGTATATGTCATGGGAGCTCCAACCCTGCTACGTTTGACACGTTGCTCGTAATCGAAAGCCCTCCATTCTGGACCCATATCCATTATTTTATCGTCACATACTGTTCCACATTCATTACAAACAATCTCAGCTCTTTCGTAGTCCTTAACTAATGATTTACTATTACACTCTGGACATATGTCTATGTACTCGACTTCTTTTTCTCCCATTCGATTTCCTCCTATTCTTGTGGATACCTTGATAAAATTTCATACCTTTCAATTCTTTAAGACTGATTTTTGGGTCTAATTTAAGTACAACAAAAGGATCAGATTCTGGTCCAATGATATCAACGACTTTACCCACATGTTTAGAATTTGATGTAATTACAGGCGAGTAAAGCGAAGGTAATTCTCCTCCTCTTAGAAGAATTTTTCTACCTCTTTTATAGTTGAATAATTTGCCCAATGACTTCAGAGTCACTCCTCCAGAATTAAGGTTTTTAAGTTTATCGAAAACGTTATATACTACTTAGAAGTCTTTTAGGATTAACGCTAGTAATAATTTCAGAATTTTTTTTATCAATACCTGTGCCCTGAACAAATTTTATTGCATCTTTAGGATGGTTAAAGTCAACTGGCGAATGAGTATCAGAATTGAGGATCAACTTTGCACCTACTTGGTTAGCTACTTTTGAAACATGGCCATTTGTTAAAGAGTGGCCCTTTCGAGTCGTAAGTTCCAAATAAATATCATTTTTATTAGCTATTTCAGCTTCCTTCAAAGAAATTAAACCTGGATGAGCAAGGATATTAACTTCTGGTATTTGAACAGCCGCCAAATTAGTACCAGCGAGTACAGGTTCCGAAAGTGTTTCACCATGAACCAAAATCATTTTTGCTCCTAATTTTTTTGATTTTTTTACTAAATCTTCAAGCATGCTAAGAGGTACATGTGTAAGTTCTATTCCTGGGAGTATTTCAAGTTCTCCAGATTCACTAAGTTTCTTACATGAATTAACTAAATGATTTAAAATAAACTCAAGATTTGAATTGTCGGCATGATCTGTAATGGCTACAGCATCATACCCCAAAACAGCACAGCGATGAACAATCTCTGCCGGTATTAATTCTCCGTCACTAAAAATTGAATGAATATGAAAATCATAACCTGCCATAGAAAAAAATTTAGTTTTGAATTATATATCTTTTTGGGATAGATCTAAAATTGATTAACATAAAATTTAAAGAATAGTATTAGCTCTTTTGAGCTTCAATTTCATCTAGACACGCTTCGACAGTATATTTTGAAGGTGTCACATCTACAACGATTCCAGCGTTTGATAAAGTAGATGCAGTTATTGGACCTATTGCACAAACTATAATTTCATTTAACTTTACTTTAGTAGATTTATCTATAGATGATAGCAGATTTGTAGCTGCTTGAGAACTAGTAAAAATAATAGCGTCTAATTTGCGATTATTTAGACAATTCGAAAATGTTTCTATTCCCGACATATTGCTAACCATAACTGTGTTGTAGATGGATACCTCTGTAACATCTGCTTTTTTTTCTAATTCTTTTACTAAAATCCTCCGCCCGATTGATGCTCTAGCTACAAGGATTTTGAGATTCGTTATTCCTAAAGACAAAAGTCCTTTTGCTAAAGAAAGTGCATCATATTTTTCTGGGATAAATGATACAGAAATATTTTTATCTTTAAGATATTTTGCGGTTTTAGGGCCTATGCAAGCTATCTTTACAGACTTCATTGCTTTCCCATAATGTTGATAAACTATTTCAGCACCGGAAACGCTGGTTATAATCATCCAATTAAAAAATTCAAGATTTAATCCTTTCAACGCACCTTTGATAGGTTGAATCTTAACTGTAGGTACAATAATAGCCTCCCAGCCCCTTATTTCTACTAACTTCACAGTAGCTGCACTTCGTTCCTGGGGCCTGGTTATAGCGACCCTCAAAGAAATCGCCTCATAAACTATAGAAGGCCCATTCTAAGGAGACCTTCGAATATAATAACACCAATTGCCGCAAAGAGTATATAATGTGGTTTTATTTTAAAACCTCTACCCTCCTCATCCATATATCGAACAAGCCCTGCACCGGATGACGGCATAGAAACCTTTTTTCTTTTTCTCTTAACCATGAAGATTAGAATTTATCTCTTTTAATATATAAGCCATTTCATCCAGAGAATTACTGGAATATCCTTTTTTAGCTAATGTAGTAATGTTAATATCAACGTCAGAATTAATGATTTTTTTAAATATCTTTTTAGCTTCATTTAATTTTAGGCTACGAACATCTTCATCATTTACTTTAACATTTTGAAATCGTTTCCAATAATCGAAAGTCGTACTCTTAGGCACCCCTATTAGCCTTGATATTTTGTAAAAACTTACGCCTTCTTGTCTCATTGCTAAGATTTTGTTTATCATTGCTTTTGATAACTTTCTAGGACGTCCTCTACCGTTAAATTTCAAAATTGTAATGCCATTATTATATAACATTTTAATTCTAGATTTGGGGGTTTGTTTCAAAGTAGTGTGTGTAACTGTAATCTTTTTTATATTAAGTTTGATACAGTTAATGGCATTGCGATTACTAATATAATTATTAAAATGAAAATGTTCTCTAATCTCTGATGTCTTCACATAATTCATGTTAAAAAAACCCGTCCATTAAAGGTAATATATATCTCTTATAATAATTATTTAGCTAATACAAAAAAACTTTGTAAATTTTGGATAGAAAAATGATAGCCTTTAAAAATGCAACAATACTATCAGGAGAAGATTTAGAACCAATCAGCGGTTGGATAATTGTAGAGAATAGAAAAATAAAAGAAGTTGGTGAAGGAAAATGTCCGAAAAAAGGGGCAACCGATCTAAAGAGAGGAATAGTTTTTCCTAGTTTTACTAATGCCCATACACATATTGGTGATTCAATTGCACAAGATTTGGGAATTTATGAACCGATAAAAAAAAGAGTGGGACCTGAAGGAATGAAATTTTCGGTTCTAAAAAAAAATAACCAACAATTAATAGGTGGAATGAAGTCGTCAATTAACGAGTTATTAAATTGTGGAACAACTGCATTTTGTGATTTTAGAGAAGGCGGTATCAAAGGAGTTTTAAAACTAAAATCTTTAATAAAAAAAGATATTGAATCTGTGATATTGGGGAGGCCTAATGGGGGAGATATTCAATCATTATTAGATGTATGTCATGGAATAGGGCTTAGTAGTGTTGCTGATTATAGCCCTAATGAACTAAAAACCATTAAAAACTTAGTTAAGAAAAAGGGAAAAATTCTAGGAATCCATGTTGCCGAAGTAGAAGATGATGTGAAAAGTGCTATAAAAATGAATCCAAATTTCATGGTCCATCTAACTAACACTAATGATGAGAATCTTGAACTTATTCATGAATTAAAAATCCCTGTAATTATTTGTCCTCGGGCAAATGCTATACTTGGTGCTGGAGTACCGAAAATTAAAGAATTGATTGATGAAAACCTTGTAGGGCTTGGGACAGATAATGTTATGGTAAATTCACTAAACATGTTTAGGGAAATTGAATTTGCATTTAAAATTTCTAGAGGACTTACTAAAGATCCGACAATTAGTGGAAAGAGTATTTTAAAATTGGCAACTTTGAATGGCAGAAAAATACTTGGACTAAGTAGCAACGCCATAGAGGAGGGAAAAGAAGCTAACTTTATTATAGTAGGGAGAAGAAAATATTTATACGACCCCATTGTAGCTATATTGCACAGATATGAAACCGGGGATATAAGAGGCATAGTAAAAGGAGACCAATTTCTAAACTGTAAATAACATACTTTTCGAGATTTAAAAATGAAAGTCAAGGATATAATGACTGGAGAAACAGTATTTGCTGAAGTTCCTGGGAGTACAGCAGACGCACTAAAGTTAATTATCGAAAATGGTGTTTCTGGATTGCCTGTCGTAAAACGCGGGACAAAAGAGGTCCTTGGAATAGTCACAAGAGAGGATTTGTTGCAAAACCCAGATGAATCTCAACTAGGGCTGCTTATGACAAGGGATGTTGTAACAATTCATCCAGATGAAGATATAAAAAAAGCAGCAAATATATTTTTAAATGCGAGTTTTAGAAGACTTCCAGTTGCTGATAAAGGAAAATTATTAGGAATTGTAACTATTAGTGATATTGTTTGGCGTGGTATAGAACAACTGGGATTGAATAAATCTATTGATACATTAATCAGCCCCAATATTACAGCCGTTTGGGAAGAAACACCTCTTAAAGTTGCATCTGAAATCATGGGACTATCAAAGTATACTGCGGTTCCAGTTCTTGGACCTGAGGGAAAGCTTTCTGGTATGGTTTCAGATATGGACTTGCTCAAAGGAGCTAGGTTAACTGAATCAACGAAAAAGTCAGAGATGAGCGCAAGCACTGAAGGTGATAAGTGGGGTTGGGACAGCCAAAACGTTATTTACATTACAAAAAAAACACTCGAACTTCCTGATAAACTAGTCAAGGACGTTATGATAAAAAATGTCATCACTGCCACAAAAAAAACGTCGATATCTGAATGCGCAAAAAAGATGGCTAAAAATAGGGTTGAACAAATTCCTGTAATTGACGCTGAAGGAAATATGATTGGTGTTGTAAGAGACCTTACACTCCTTGAGACTTTATGATTTTCTAAGTTTTTTTAATAGGTACAACGGATGTTAAAAGTAGAAAAAGTAATGGAACTTGCTTTTCGAAGGGGTTTCCTTTGGCCAAGTTATGAAATTTATGGGGGGGTAAGTGGATTTTATGATTATGGGCCTTTAGGAGCCACTTTAAAAAAGAAGCTTGAAGATAAATGGAGAGAGTACTACTGTATAAAAGAAGGATACCTAGAAATATTTTCTCCAGCAATTAGCCCCGAAGAAGTTTTCATAGCATCCGGACATGTCAAGAGTTTTGTAGATCCTCTTGTTGAGTGTTTGAAATGTAATGAAGTTTATCGTGCTGATGTTTTTTTAAAAGAAGTATTGAAAATACAAACTGATGGACTATCTTTTGAAGAATTAGAGGACTTGATTAAGAATAATAATGTAAAATGTTCTAGTTGTAAAGGCCCTTTAGGAGATGTATATAGTTACAATCTTATGTTCAAAACACACATTGGAACTGGAAATAAAAAGATCGGTTATCTCAGACCAGAAACGGCTCAAGGTATGTTCTTACAATTTAACAGACTTTATGAATTCTATAGGAAAAAACTTCCATTTGGAGTTGCCCAACTTGGCAAAGCCTATAGAAATGAAATATCGCCTAGACAAGGCGTTGTACGATTGAGAGAATTCAACCAAGCGGAAGTTGAGATATTTGTGAACCCTAATGAGAAAACCCATCCAAACTTTCCAGAAATTGCTGATACAAAAATATTCCTTGTACCTCAGAAAATAGAACCAACAAATATAAAAGCTAAAGATGCAGTAGGAAAAAAAATTGTCGCTCACGAACTACTGACTTATCAATTAGTACTAGTAAAAAATTTTCTTGTTGATGTTGGTATCAAGGAAAAAAATATTCGTTTTAGACAACATCTTAAGACTGAGATGGCACATTATGCCGCGGATTGTTGGGATGCTGAAGTGTACACAAAACGATTCGGATGGATAGAAGTCGTAGGTATTGCAGATAGAACAAACTATGATTTGACGTCTCATATGGAACTTAGCAAGGCAGATCTAACTGCTTTTATACAATTTGATAAATCAGAAAAAAAGATTGAAAATAAATTCCAGCTTGATATGGGAAAAATAGGCCCTAAATATAAAAGCCTATCAGAAGAAATATCAAAAGCAGTTGAAAAATTTGGACAAAACGAAATGTCTTTTTTTAGAAAACACGGCCATGTGGAAGTGCAAGTATCTAAGAAAAAAATTCGGTTAACCAAAGATGAAATACGTTTGCATAGCGAAGAAAAAACTGTTTCAGGGGAAAAAATAGTCCCCCACGTTATTGAACCATCATTTGGAATTGATCGAATTATTTATTGTGTACTTGAGTCAGCATACTGTGAAGATGGTGAAAGGCGTTATTTAAGGTTGAAAAAATATCTAGCACCGGTACAAGTTGCAATTTTTCCTTTAGTTTCTAAAGATAACCTTCCACAAATTGCTTTTAAAATATTTGAAGACCTCCGAAAAACAGGTATCGCCACCACCTATGATGAAGAAGGTTCTATCGGTCGTAGATATGCCCGTGTAGATGAGATCGGTGTTCCCTATGTTGTAACTGTGGATTTCAAATCCCTAAAGAATTCCGTTACTATTCGAGAACGAGATTCCACCCTACAAATCCGTGTTAAAAAGGATAAATTAAGAAAAACCCTTGTAGGCTTATTAAATGGAAGTCTTAAATTTCAGAATCTAGTCTAAAATTACAAGTTTTCCATATTTTCCAGCTGTTAACTGTGCATCCCCTTGAAATTCATTAACATAACCGTTTTCAATCTTAAGTTTCAATCCTGCTTGAACCTTGTCTATGTCTTCATTCCATAATGTTAAATTTATTTCGCCAGATTCATCCTTAACAATTGCAGTTGCCACACGGCCTTGTCTGCCATACTTTTGAAATTCTCTAATTTCGCCTATACTTTTAACTTCAACTTCTATATTGACGCTAGTTTTACCCGCCGTTAACTCACTTATTTGCATTTTATTCCTCCTGAATTCCTTCTAACCATATTGATTCTACTTTATCACCTTGAATAAAAAGCAGGTTAGAAAGTGAAATCCATTCTTCAATTCCAGTTTTGACGTTTGAGTGTTTTTTTTCAACATTTGTAAGGATAACAGTAAAGGTTTTATTATTTATGTGTTCGCATTTACCCCTATAAAGTTCACTTAACGTCTTGACACACACCACCTTATTCGTAAAAGTGAATAAACTATTATTTTTTTCTTTATTTTGAGCCTGGCTTTGTTCTTTTTCTTCTTTAACTATCGCCTCGCCACATTTATGGCAAAAAATGCTGTTGTCTTTTTTGAATAGGGGAGATCCACATACAGAACATGGATATGGAAGCATAGTAGCCTTAGAAAGTAACAATTCCGCCATCTTTTTTAAATTATGATCAGAATTTTTTTTCATTCATGCCTCCTAAAAAAATTCTTATAAAAATTTTCCACGGTAATCTTTTATAGTGGGATTGAATATTTATAAATTCTGTGCACATAAAATGGAAAATAATAAAAAAATTGGGGACATCGCTGAAGTATTGAATCAAATAATTCACGATACCTCAATACCTAGAAATATTAGAAATTCAACAGAAGAAGCTAAGAAAACCTTAATGGACGAAAAAGAGGATCTTGGAATGAAAGTTAGTTCTGTTCAATACTTACTCGATGAAATCAGTAATGATCGAAATTTACCAATGCATGCTAGGACAATAATTTGGAATATAGCAAGTGATTTAGAAACTATTAAATTTTAATTTTTTTTATTTATTTACCAAAAGACAGACACCCGTTAATTTCTAGTGGAAATTAAAAAAAAAACGTTCTTTTTTTTCATACGTTAAAAAAATGGTTTACTCTCTATAGAATTTATAACTATAAATACTTAACCATTTTTTCATGAAAGAAAATTTGATGATTTAAAAGTTCCAAAAGAAACCACACCCCCTCTAACTTTTTAAATGTTATTTAGTGCTGGAAATCAACATTTTAGATAAAAAAAAGAATATATTATTATATAATTACAATTTGGTTTTACTTTCTAAATTAGGGTGCCCTGAATGATTTGAATGTGATATAGATAAAAAACATTATATATTACATAATCCTTAATGATAGAATGTCGAATATATTAAATTCAATATATCAGAATAACAAGAAAAAGTTTCCAAAAGAAACAAAGGTTTAATAATACCTTTTCAATAAATTTATAATTAAAAATGGATCTACAATCTTCAATAAACGGAATTTTTGACAACATATTGGAAAGGGACCCAATATTTGTAAATAAAGAAGTTTTAAGACATTCATATACACCTTTAGAGTTACCCCACCGCAAAACTGAAATCCATAAATTAGCATTTATCCTAGCTCCTACTTTAAAAAATGAAACACCGTCAAACATTTTAATTTATGGCAAAAGTGGCACCGGTAAAACAATCGTTTCTAAATTCATTTGCAAGGAATTAGAAAAGACTGGGAAGAAAAAGAAAAAACCAATTCAAACAATTTACTTAAATTGTGAAATAACCGATACAAAATATCGAGTCCTGGCAAATTTGGCCAAACATTTTAAAAAAGATGTCCCTTTTACAGGTTGGCCTACTGATAAAGTTTATGCATCTTTTATAAAAGCTGTAGATAATAAAAAAAGGAGCATTATTATTTTACTCGACGAGATTGATAAATTAGTCAATAAAAATGAGGGAGACATATTATATAATTTAACACGTATCAATGATGATTTAAAAAAGGCAAAGATAAGCATTATTGGTATTTCAAACAATCTTAAATTTACAAATTATCTAGATGCTCGTGTTCAAAGTTCTCTTGGAGGAGAAGATATTGTTTTTTCTCCATATAATGCTACGCAATTGGAAGATATTTTGAAGCAGAGATCAGAAATCGCTTTTCAACAGGGGGTTGTAGGAGAGTATGTTATTCCCCTTTGCGCTGCTTTAGCCGCTAGAGATCATGGGGACGCAAGAAAGGCATTGGATCTTCTTCGGGTTTCAGGCGAGCTTGCTGAAAGGGACGGTTCAGATAAAATTACGGAAGAGCATGTTAGAAACGCCAATGAAAAGATTGAGTCGGACACAGTATTAGAAGCTATTCGAACGTTACCAACACAATCTAAACTTGTCTTATATACTGTAATTTGTTTAGATGAGCGTGGAGGACGCACTATAATCACCGGAGAAGTTTACGATACGTATAAGAAACTCTGTAAATACGCCCGTATCGACAGCCTTACTCAAAGACGTGTTTCCGACTTAATTTTAGAGCTTGATATGCTAGGTATATTATCATCTAAAGTCGTTAGTAAAGGAAGATATGGAAGAACAAAAGAGATTAAACTAGATACCAATCCTGTTCAAACTAAAATTCTTCTCTCTAATGCTTTAAAGACCCGAAATCTATCAAAGTTTAAACTTCCTCAGAGAAGGCTACATTAATTGTAGGTGATAGTATAATGGATGATGTTGAAATCCTAAATATATTTTTGAAAAGTAATTTGAATCTTCATCCTACTACATTGGAAGTAATTAAAAAAAGATCAAATGTTGACGAAGCTATAAGAAAAATATTATTTGTAACTAAGAAAAAAGAAAATTGTCCTGAGGTTATTACCCCTGAGTATCTTGAGGAGTTAGAGGGAGATAATGAAGCATTTAAAAAGAAAGTATCAATATCTTCAAAAAGGAAAAAAATAAAATTAGCGGAAGAGTATGACTCAGAATTATACATAAATAAAGATAAAGATATCACAGGGAAATCTAATGCGGGGGGAGATATAGAGGATTTTTTAAATCATTTTACATATAGATATGATAAACTTTCTAAAATTTTAAAAAACCGGCTCCATTTCACTCATGTAAGTACCGTAGAGCATGCCAAAAAAACATCCACAGACAAAGATGTTCAGATTATAGGTATGGTCAACAATAAAAGTACAAGTAAAAAAGGAAACATTATTCTAAATATCGAAGACTATTCAGGAACCATTCTCGTCATTATCTTAAAAAAAGATAAAAATTTAATGCAAATCTCTAAAGAAATTGTACTTGATGAAGTTATTGCAATCATTGGAAAGACGGTTAAAAAAGGAGACATTATTATTGCAAATGATCTAGTTTTTCCTGATTTACCTAATAATAGGGAGCCGAATTATAGTTTAGATCCTTTATCAATGGCTATTATATCTGATATCCATGTTGGAAGTTCAAAGTTTATTGAAAGGGCTTTTGAAGAATTTGTAAAATGGATTAAAGGCGATTTAGGGAATGCTAAACAAAAGGCTATTGCTGGCAGTGTAAAGTATCTGCTAATAGGTGGGGACTTAGTTGACGGAGTTGGAATATATCCTGGACAGGAAAATGAGCTCAAAATTAAGGATATCCAAGAGCAATATAAGAAATTTTATTCTTATATCCAGAACATTCCTTCTCATATCGAAATAATAATCCTGCCTGGTAATCATGATGCCGTTAGACGTGCAGAGCCTCAACCTTCTATTAGTGAAGAATTTGCGCCTCAATTAAATGAGGACCCCCGTGTACACATGGTGGGAAATCCAGCTACCTGTAATATCCATGGTGTAAATGTTCTGTCTTATCATGGACGAAGTATGGACGACATTATTGCGGCGGTTGAACAATTATCATATTCAAAACCTGAGAAAGCAATGGAGACGATTATAAAAAAGAGGCATTTAACTCCAACATTTGGTCGTAGGGTGCCAATAGTTGCTGAAAGCATTGATTACATGCTTATTGATGAAGTCCCGGATATTTTTCAATTGGGCCATGTTCATACTGTAGGTGTTGACAATTATAGAGGGACTAATTTGATAAGTTCTGGGACATTTCAAGAACAGACTTCTTTTCAAAGAAAACATAATGTCACTCCTGACCCAGGACGAATTCCTATTGTGAATCTCATGAATCATAGGACTACCCTCTTGAGGTTTATATAGATGGAAAAATATTTTAGGAATCTTAAGGTTCAAGCACTTAAATCGTATTCTATTGCCGAAGCAGCTAGGAAAAAAGGGCTTGATCCAGAGTTATTTCCCGAAATTGCCTTAGCTAATGATTTAGCTGATCGCGTTGAAGGTCTCACAGGGCCTAAAGGGATATCAACTAGAATAAGAAAACTCAGAAAAAAACTTTCTAAAGAAGAAGTTGCTTTGGATGTAGCAAAGGAGATTGTTGAAGGAAAATTTGGAAAGTTTTCATCCACAAAGGAAGCACTTGAACAGGCATTACGAACCTCACTTGCAATTTTAACTGAAGGGGTCGTTGCCGCTCCATTAGAAGGAATAGTGAAAGTTGAAATAAAAAAAAATTATGATAATACTAATTATTTAGCAATTTATTTCGCCGGCCCTATTCGTTCTGCCGGGGGTTCTGCACAAGCTGTTGCAGTTTTAACTGGAGATTATATCCGTAGAAGTTTAGGGATCGGAAAATATCAGCCAACTTCTGATGAGGTAGAGAGATTTGCTGAAGAAGTTGATTTATATAATGCAGAGTCTGCACGTTTACAATATTTACCATCTTCAACGGAAGTAAGAGATGCTATAAAAAACATACCTATTGAAATCACAGGTGAAGGTACAGATAAAGTTGAAATCTCAGGTTATAGAGATCTTGAAAGAGTCAAAACTAATCGGGTGAGGGGGGGTGCAATATTAGTTTTAGCTGAAGGAGTTCTTCAAAAAGCTCCTAAGTTATTAAAATATGTTGAAAAATTTAAAATAGATGATTGGGATTGGCTGAACAATCACACTATCCAAAAAAAAGATCAAGTTCAAGATACTAAAATAAAAAAGAGTTATAAATTTATAAAAGATATAATTGCAGGTAGACCAATATTTTGTCATCCTTCTGAAAAAGGGGGTTTCCGTTTAAGGTATGGAAGAAGTAGAAATTCTGGATATGCTTCAGTATCAATACATCCAGCGACAATGGCTATTCTTAATGATTTTCTCGCTACCGGTACCCAAATTAAGACTGAAAGACCAGGTAAAGGTGCAGCAGTTACTCCTTGTGATAGTATAGAAGGCCCAATTGTGAAACTCAATGATCAAAGCGTTGTTAGGGTTGAATCATTTATTCAAGCAGAAGAACTAAAAAGTGAAATTAGTGAAGTTACATTCCTTGGAGATATCCTTATTGGCTATGGCGAGTTTCTTGAAAACAATCATCCATTGATGCCGTCAGGGTATGTTGAAGAATGGTGGATTCAAGATTTAGAAAAATTAGTGGATAAAGGGAGTAAATATTCTGAGATATTATTAGGAAAGGCTCCTAATCCTTCAGAAGCTATTAAAATATCAGAAGAAACGGGCGTGCCCCTCCATCCGCGATTTACTTATTTCTATGAAAATACCTCAGTGAAGGACCTTAAAGTTTTGGCAGAATGGCTTTCAACCGGGAAAAATATTGATTCTATCCTCCAACTTAAAATATCATCAGAAAAACAAATCCTTGAAAAATTAGGGGTTCCTCATAAGGTTGATAGTGAGATGGTTTTGATTCATGATTATCCCCCCTTATTACGAGTTCTTGGTGTTGATCAAATTGAACAAGATGAATTTAGAATCGCCTACGAAAAATCTAAAAATTCAATGGAATTAGTAAACAGTTTCGGAATCAAAGTCATGGAAAAAGCCCCCACATTCATCGGAGTCAGGATGGGACGCCCTGAGAAGGCCAAAGAGAGAAAGATGCGTCCTCCAGTTAACGTATTGTTCCCTTTGGGTCAAAATGGTGGAAGAACAAGGGATGTGGTGAAGGCTGCCGAAAAAGAAAAAATTGGTATTGAAATTGTTAGACGGGAATGTGAAAAATGTGGGACAATATCAATCAACACGTTATGTGACAATTGTGGGAAACCAACAAAATTATCCCGTTGTTGCTTAGTTTGTGGAAAAAAAGGAGAAGGTGAAACTTGCAAATACTGTGGAATGAAAACAGGCTTTTATGATTTTAGGCAATTTGATATTGGCCAAATATTAAAATCTGCCATCCGTTTAGTAGGAAATACCAGAAATAATTTAAAAGGGGTAATTGGATTGACTTCTGATTACAAGGTCCCTGAAAACTTATCAAAAGGAATTTTGCGTTCTAGGAACGATGTCTACGTTTTTAGAGATGGAACGGCCCGGTTTGATGCTACGGATGATCCCTTAACTCACTTTACTCCATTTGAAATTGGCGTGTCTATTAATAAAATAAAAGAATTAGGATACGAAACGGATATTGAAGGACACCAAATTGAAAACACTAATCAAGTAATAGAGCTTAAGTGTCAGGATATAATTATTCCTAAGAGTGGTGCAGAATACCTTTACCGGGCAAGTAAGTTTATAGATGAACTGCTAGTTAAATTATATAAATTACCTCCTTATTATAATATTGAAACCAAAGAAAATCTAGTCGGTCATTTAATAATAGGTTTAGCTCCTCATACCAGTGCAGGTATATTAGGAAGAATCATTGGATTTACAACTGCTTCCGTTTGTTATGCGCATCCTTATTTTCATGCAGCTAAAAGACGAAATTGTGATGGGGATGAAGATTCTATCTTTCTCTTACTCGATGGACTTTTAAATTTCTCTAAATCTTACCTTCCAATAACTCGGGGGGGTAAAATGGACACACCACTAGTTTTGACAACTAAGCTTGACCCTACGGAAGTAGATGAAGAAGTTCATAATATGGACATTTGCAAAAGATATTCCCTTGATTTCTATAATAGTACTTTAAAATATATTAACCCTCAAGATATTAATGTAGAAACAATTGCTAATAGAATCGGAAAAAATACTCAATATAACTCTCTCCATTTTACGCACTCTACAACTGACATTAATTCAGGTCCAACTATAAGCGCATACAAAACACTGGGTTCTATGGAAGAAAAGGTTAAAGAACAACTAGAAATTGCAAGTAAGATAAATGCTGTAAATGAGATAGACGTAGCCAAACGGGTCATCGAAAGCCATTTTCTTCCAGATATTGCAGGTAACCTTAGAGCCTTTTCAAAACAAACACTTCGATGTACTAAATGCAATTCTAAATATCGTCGAATACCGCTATCTGGAAAGTGTAGAAAATGTAACACCAAACTTGTTCTTACAGTACATAAAGGTTCAGTTAAGAAGTATTTGAAAATAACAAAATTTCTAATAAATAATTACAATCTTGATGAGTATATAAAGCAAAGAGTCCGTCTTTTAGAAATAAGCATTGAATCAGTATTTGAAAAGGATAATGTAAAACAAGTTTCACTATCAAATTTTCTAGAATAATGTAAAAAAATCTCTAATATCTATCCTGTATATCTACAAATTTTGATTAAATAATAAAATTTTTTAGAAAAACCGATTTTACATTAAAATTCTGTTATAGATGACTGATTTATCGTTTTCCAAGAATTCTTAATCTGTTGTTCTGTCAGCCTTTTAGAATCTTCATAAATCTTGATAGGATCTTTATTTTCTACTAAATATTTTATTTCTTCAAGTTCGAGCTTTAATTCTGATGCTATTTCAACTGCCTTTTCATGGTTTTGATTCATTATTAGTTGAATTAATGGAATGAATTCTTTTAAAGCAATTTTTTTTGAGCAGTGAACTTTTTCATTAATTGTTTCTTTTCTCCCTTGTATTTTATCAGCTATTGAATTCAATATAGAACGTTTCTTCCTTGATTTTGAATATAAGATGAAAGTTTCTGGAAACTGATATTTCGTATATGCGTTGTATATTTTTGTCTTTGACATTGCCACCCCTGCAGACATCAAATCTATTGAATATTTCAAAAGTATCCAAGCTTGTCTTTTGAGGATTCTGCCTTTGTAAATATCCGCTTTAGATAGATTTTTATACCCAAGAGCTAGATCCTTTGGATCTGAATATTCTCTAGGAAGGTTTTCAACTACCCATTTCATAATCAAGTCTGGATCTTCTTCTGACTCGTTAACTGCTTCTCTAGCTTTAGTACAGGAATTTGATTTAAATATCCTTCGTATGGATTCAAAAATCTTTATTTGACTGTCTCTTCCACGGAGATTTTTTACATCGTTTAATGTAAGATTATTCTTACCTTCTGTCAAACTTTGAAGATCATTTATTGCAGCTCTTAGGTCCCCATTTGCATTAACTGATAGAATTTTAAGAACCTTTTCATCTATTGATTTATCTTCTTTAAGTTGAATTTCTTTAAGAACCTTCAATATTGTTCGCTTATCTATTCTTTTAAGAAGCAACATAAAAGTTAGTGAACGAAAGTCTTGGGGTAAATTCCACGGGTCATTAGCAATCAGTATTATTGGGTGGAGGGTCATTTTAACCCAATTTTTTAATGCTTTTAATCCCCCATAATCTGATTTTCCATGAATACCGTCCACTTCATCCAAAATGATAATCCTTTTATTAATTTTAGAAGCGAGAGTGTGTTGTGTCGCAGCTGTACCAACAATCCTGTTTATTATTGATCCTGATCGGATATCGCTAGCGTTAAGTTCAATATAATCATAACCTAGTTCTTTTGACAGAGCCACAGCTAACGAGGTCTTACCCACGCCTCCTGGGCCATGAATCAGCACCGCTTTTTTTTGTGGACTTCCTTCATTCCAGGCTTTAATCCAATTAGACAACGACTTTTTAGCGCTTGGATTACCAGCAATATCTATAATCCTCGCAGGCCTATATTTCTCAACCCATGCTTCCATTATAATAACCTACTACTTTTTGAGTAATAAGTATTATTCTTAGGTTTTGATTAACTCAATTATTTTATTCTCGTTTTTTAAGCTTTAATGTTTAAATAAGAAGCTTTATAAAGTATGGATTACATTAACATTTTCGGGACTAAATATATTTTTTTGTAGGCAGAAAATTATGGATTATTCGGCCAAAGACATTGAGGTTTTAGAAGGCTTAGAAGCCGTCAGGATGCGGCCTAGCATGTACATTGGCAGCACGGGTTCAGAGGGACTTCATCATCTAATCTACGAGGTAGTCGATAATAGTATTGATGAAGCGTTAGCAGGCTATTGTAAACGTATAGACGTCATTATAAAAAAGGACAAGAGTATAAGCGTTTTTGATGATGGAAGGGGAATACCTGTTGATAAACATCCTAAATATAATAAATCAGGCGTGGAAGTAACAATGACCATGCTTCATGCTGGTGGGAAATTTGATCATAAAACATACCGTATTTCCGGCGGATTACATGGTGTTGGTGTTAGTGTTGTAAATGCGTTGTCTGAATGGCTTGAGGTAGAAGTAAAAAGAGGAGGTAAGATCTACCATCATCGCTATGAGCTTGGTAAGTGTATGACCCCTTTAAAGATTAAGGGGGAGGCCACTGAAACTGGAACTACGATAACTTTTAAGCCTGATAAGAGTATCTTTGACAATATTGAATTTAACTATGAAACAATTTCCAATCGCCTAAGGGAGTTAGCATTTCTAACTAAATCAGTACAAATATCATTATTCGAAGAAGTTTCAGGTAGAGAAGATATTTTCCAATATCCTGGGGGCATTGTATCATATGTTGAATATTTAAATAATAACAAGACTCCGCTCCATAATAAGATAATATATTTTGAAAAAAAAACTGGAAACGTGCAATTAGACATTGCAATGCAGTACACTGACAGTTATGTCGAGAATATTTATGCTTTTGCTAATAGTATAAATACTAGGGAAGGGGGGACGCATTTAATTGGTTTTCGCTCTGCTCTTACAAGGAATGTAAATGATTACGGTAAAAAGAACAAGTTATTTAAAGAAGGTGAGACCCTAAGCGGGCAAGATATTCGTGAGGGTCTAACAGCAATAATCAACCTTAAACTCCCTGATCCTCAGTTTGAGGGTCAAACAAAAACCAAGTTAGGAAATAATGAAATGAAAGGGGTTGTAGGTTCTCTTGCTGGCGAGGGTTTCTCAGAATTTTTTGAGGAAAATCCTGAAATTGTAAGGAAAATAATTGAAAAGGCCACCTTAGCAATGAGGGCAAGGGAGGCTGCAAGAAAAGCAAGGGAACTTATTAGGCGTAAAACCGCATTAGAAAGTAGTGCTCTCCCTGGGAAGTTAGCAGATTGTTCTGAGAAGGATCCAGCTTTAAGTGAATTATACATAGTTGAGGGAGATTCTGCCGGTGGCAGTGCTAAACAGGGAAGAGACAGAACCTATCAAGCTATCCTCCCACTTCGAGGTAAAATTCTCAATGTTGAAAAGGCAAGGGTAGATAAAATTTTTGAAAATACTGAGATTAGGGCGATGATAACTGCATTAGGTACAAGTGTAGACACTGAGTTTAATCTAGAGAAGCTAAGGTACCATAAAATTATACTTATGACAGATGCTGATGTTGATGGTTCACATATACGAACTCTCCTCCTAACATTCTTTTATCGTCAGATGAAAGAACTCGTTAAAGAAGGGCATATTTACATTGCTCAACCGCCTCTTTATAAAATAAAAAAGAAAAGAGTGGAGAGTTACGCATATAGTGAGAGAGAGGTCGAACAATTATACCAGGATATGGGGATTAAAGATTTAATTTTTCGTTCCAATAATCGTGTTTTGGAACCTAATGAGATGAAATCCTTGTTAGAATCTTTAACCCTATATGCTGGATGTTATTCCAAAGTTCGGAAAGACATTGATGCTAATTTACTCAACATCATGTTAGATCTTGAAGCAATTAATATTCAAAATATTGCTCAAGCATTATCTGGGAATACTTCGTGCGTTTTATCTGATAAAAAAACAAATCCTGATCATCCACACGGTGGAATTCTGGCATTTTTATATAATGGCTTAGAAATGGACTCAAGTATATTTTTCACTTCTGATTTCAAAATGTTGCATAAAATTCATCAAAGAACTACTGGTAACTTTCCATTAACAATTGAGGGTAATGAAAACTTAGAAATTTCTACTATTTTGAGTCTTTTTGAATATATTATCAAACGCGGAAAAAAAGGTACTACTATGCAACGATATAAGGGCCTCGGTGAGATGAATCCAACTCAACTCTGGGAAACAACAATGAATCCTGATACACGCACGATTCTAAAGGTCTCTCTCACCGATTCTATGGAGGCGGATAGGGTTTTTCATATGCTTATGGGTGATAAAGTAGAGCCTCGTCGGAATTTTATTGAGAGGCATGCTAGCGAGGTAAGATCTTTAGATATTTAAAAATGGAAGAAAATTCACCATCAGCTAAGGAAAAAATTGTCCCAGTTAAAATAGAAGACGAGATGAAGAAGAGCTATATTGATTACGCGATGAGTGTAATTGTCGGCAGGGCTCTTCCTGATGTTCGCGATGGTTTAAAACCCGTTCATAGGCGCATTCTTTACGCTATGCACGAACTTGGAAATACGCACAATAAGCCACATAAGAAGAGTGCTAGGATTGTAGGGGAAGTTTTAGGTAAATATCATCCGCATGGTGATATAGCTGTATACGATGCTCTTGTCCGGATGGTTCAGGATTTCTCAATGCGATATCCACTAATAGACGGGCAAGGGAATTTTGGGAGTTTAGACGGCGACGCTGCAGCAGCAATGCGTTATACTGAAGTTAGGATTTCTAAAATTGCCGAAGAAATTCTCTCAGATATCGAGGAGAAAACTGTTGATTACATTCCAAATTTTGACGAGTCACTAATGGAACCAACTGTACTACCTGGAATGCTTCCGAATCTCCTTTTGAATGGATCTTCAGGTATAGCAGTTGGAATGGCTACAAATGTTCCACCTCATAATCTAGTTGAAGTTGTAAATGCAACTATTGCAATCATAGATAATAAAAATATTGATATTTCAGAGATAATGGAATATATTCCTGGCCCCGATTTTCCAACAGGTGCATTTATACATGGACGGGCCGGTATTATCCAAGCATTTCAAACAGGTAGGGGAACCATAAAACTTAGAGCTAAGGCCGGAATCGAAGAAGATAATAATAAGAAACAAATTCTTATCACTGAGATTCCCTATCAGGTGAACAAGGCCAAACTTATTAAGGCCATCGCTGGCCTAGTTAGAGAGAAGAAAATAGAGGGCATATCTGACCTTCGAGATGAAAGCGATAGGGAAGGTATGCGTATTGTAGTAGAAATTAAGGGTAGCGCAATTTCTGAGGTAGTGTTGAATCAACTTTATAAACATACCCGGCTTGAGTCTACTTTTGGGATAATTAACCTAGCTATTGTTGATGGAAAACCAAGGGTATTAACAATAAAAGAATTGTTTTCAGAATATATAACTCACAGAATCGATGTTGTAAATCGACGTACTGAATTTCAATTGAAGAAAGCGGAGAGAAGATCTCATATTCTTCAAGGACTTCGTGTGGCTTTAAAGAATATTAGCATAGTTGTAAAAATCATTCGAGGATCCAAGACTGTTGAGGTTGCGAGGGAGGCTCTTATTCGTAAGTTTTCGCTAACTAAACTACAGACATCAGCTATATTAGATATGAAACTCCAACGCCTTGCAGCACTTGAAAGAGAGAAAGTTGAGGGTGAGCATCGTGAGTTACTAACTAGGATATCTGTTCTAAAAGGCATATTAGCTTCCGAAGAAAAGGTTTTGACAATTATTAAAGATGAACTTATAGAACTGAGAGATAAGTATGGCGATTCAAGGAGGACTGAGATTGTCGAAGCATACGATGACCTTACAATAGAGGATCTCATAGCAGTTGAAGACATGGTTGTTACAATAACAAACAGTGGTTATATCAAGCGTCTTCCCGTAACTACTTATCGTAGTCAGAGACGGGGTGGTAAAGGCATTATAGGGATGGAAACTAAAGAAAAAGATGTCGTATCTAATTTATTTATAGCATCTACCCACGATTACCTACTTTTCTTTTCAAATAAAGGAAAAGTTTACTGGAAGAAGGTTTACACGATACCGGAAAGTGGCCGATACTCCAAAGGAAAAGCTATGGTTAATCTTCTTGAGATAACTGATGATGAGTACATAACTGCTACAATTCCAATAAAAGATTTTGATGAAGAGCATTTCCTACTAATGGCCACCCAGAAGGGGAAGGTGAAAAAGACAGCATTGTCTGCTTATAAAAATCCACGAAAGACAGGTATAAAAGCAATAACAATTTCTTCAGGTGATGAGCTTATTTGTGTGAATAAGACTGATGGAAACTGTGAAGTAATCCTAGGTACTGCTAGAGGTAAGTCTATTAGGTTCAACGAAAAAGATGTTCGTCCAATGGGGAGAACAGCTATGGGAGTGCGAGGGATTAAACTTGGCAAGAATGATACCGTTGTAGGTATGGAGATTCTTCAGAAAAAATTAACACTTCTAACAGTGACAAAAAATGGATTTGGTAAGCGGACATCTTTAGACAAATACCCGATTCAAAGACGGGGTGGTAAAGGTGTTATTAATATTATCACAAGTAGTAGAAATGGGCATGTAATCGGAATTCAAGTTGTTCATGATGAGGATGAGATTATGTTGATGAGTGGTAATGGAATAGCAATTAGAGTTCCTGTTAAGGGGATTTCTATTATAGGTCGGATTACTCAAGGAGTGACGTTAATGAACCTTAAACCAAAAGACACTGTTTGTGCAGTTGAAAGGATACTTGAAGGATAGTCTATTCTGTATACATCTCTCCAAATGGTCGGAGTTTTGATGGGACAATTTTTATAAATTTTTCTTTAATAATTTCTTTTAATTCATATCCAAATATTTCACAAAACTCTCCTATTGCAGTATTAAGGAATTCCATGTCATTTTTGTCTATTTCCATAATTTTCGCAGATACACCAAGTTTCCTCTCTGGAACTGATCCCCTAATATAAACAATTCCGCCATGAATTCCAGTAGCTATCCAATCCCCAATAATATCTGATTCACTATCTTTTATCCCTAATATTATGATCCTCCCACCAGCCATGTATTCTCCAAGAAAATCTCCTGCAACTCCCGCCGCTATTATTGTTGGAAAATTCCCTTTATATTCTTTCATATGAATTCCAACGCGATATCCTACATCTCCGTTAATCATTATTTTACCCCCTCTCATACTATGACCAACAATATCTCTCGCATCGCCATGAACAATAATACTTCCATTGTTCATTGTATTTCCTAATCCATCTTGAGCATTCCCATAGATAATTATTTTAGGTCCGTCCATGAAAGATCCTAGGTCGTCTCCTGCAGTACCATGAATCTCAATTTCTATATTATCTTTAATCCCATTTGAGATGTATCTATGCCCGTTAATGTTTGTTAGTTTAATTTTTTTTGTTTTATGAATAATAGCATTTTCAACTTTATCGTTTAATTCCTTATTTTCTAGCCCTTCACCATTTATCACGACTTCTTTCATATTCAATTTGTTTTTAGTCATTTCATTTCCCCGCTTGTAATACACCTAAAACATCAAGTTCAGCCTGAGTTAATCCAACTCCTCGTAATCTATCGCGGTTCCCTCTCAAACTCTCAATTGAGTTCAATCCAAGGGCACCAAGTATCTCTTTAAGTTCGTGACTCCAGCCTTTTATTAAGTTAGATGCAGCTATGGCACCTTTTTCAGGATTAAGTCGTTTTCTAAGCTTTGGATCTTGCGTTGCTATCCCCCATGGACATTTGCCAGTATAACATTGTTTGCAAACTGTGCATCCAAGGGATATAAGAGCCCCAGTTCCTATATAAACGGCATCAGCTCCCAATGCTATAGCTTTGGCTATGTCGCCACTGTTTCGTATACTACCACTAGCTATAATCGATCCCCAATGTCTTATCCCTTCTTCTCTAAGTCGTTGGTCAACAGAGGCTATTGCAGCTTCGATAGGAATGCCTAAGTTGTCCCTAATAACTTGAGGTGCAGCACCTGTACCGCCAGTAAAACCGTCAACAACCACTGCGTCAGCCCCTGCACGGATTACACCAGTTGCAATTGGAGCTGAATTGTGCACTGCAGCAATTTTTACAAATACAGGTTTTTTATATCTCGTTGCTTCTTTCAAAGAATAGATTAGTCTTGATAGATCTTCTATTGAGTAGATATCATGATGAGGGGCAGGGGATATTGCGTCAGTTCCAATTGGTATCATTCTCGTCTGAGATATGGGTTCATCAATTTTCATTCCAGGAAGGTGTCCACCTATTCCTGGTTTTGCTCCTTGTCCAATTTTTATTTCTATCGCGGACGCAACTTTCAGGTATTCCTCATGAACACCAAATCGTCCACTTGCTATTTGAACTATAATATGATCAGAAAAAGGGTATAGATCTTTGTGTAGCCCCCCTTCTCCTGTACCCATAAAAGTACCTTGCATTTTTGCAGCTTTTGATAACGATTTATGGGCCTCTATACTTATTGCCCCGTAGCTCATATGGGCAAACATAATTGGGGTATCAAGCTTGAGATTTGGCGGAATATCAGAGTCAAAATCAATCTTTTCTGACTTTCGACCTAAAAAAGTTCGAAGTTCCATTGGTTCGCGAAGAGGATCAATTGCAGGATTAGTAACTTGGCAGGCATCTAGAACAAGATGGTCAAACAATACTCTATAGGGCTTTTCATTTCCCATACTTGATAATATAATACCCCCGGTTTGAGATTGAACCTGAATGTCTTTAATTGTTTTTTGAGCCCATATAGGATGCGTTGCAAATGCTTGTGGACGTTTTTCAATTGTAATGATTTTTTCAGGGCATGTGTAAACACATCGCTGACAAGCAGTGCAGTTTTCATGGTATCGAACAATATAGTTTTTACGCTTTTCTTTTCCATCTCCAGATTTCTGAAATTCTTTTTTCTGATAAATATGTACATCAAATGGACATTCTAATGAACATCGAAGGCATCCTGTGCAACGTTTGATGTCCACATTAACAAAAAACTCAGATGGTAGATTTCCCATATTCTATACCTCTTCCAAATTGGCATCTTCGACTTTAGCAATTACAGGTGTCCCTGCTTTTGGAGCCCAAATCTCCTCAGGGTTATTACAAATAGTTCTGATAGCCGATTCTTCGCTGGCAATAAAGGTACTATTCTCAGATTGTGCTGCGATTAATGGCCTAAGTTTAATCCTATCATTAAGTCCAATCATGGTGCCCTTATTAGTCACGATTATACCAAAAGGTCCATTGAGCATAGCGGAAGCATATATCATCCTAATTTTGGTGTAAATTGCTCTATCTTTTTCAGGCATAGAATCTATATGTTTCCAAAAAGGAGGCGTCAATGCTGTTGATGCCGTTTTCAATGAAAGTCCATGTTTTCTCACTAATAGATCGAATAAGTAAGTTATAACTTCAGTATCGGTTCTAAATTTACATTTGTAACCATATGTTTCAAGATATCGTTTATTTGTTCCATAACTACTTATTTCTCCATTATGTACAACGCACCAATCTAGAAGGTTAAATGGATGAGCGCCACCCCACCATCCACGAGTGTTTGTTGGAAAACGTCCATGAGCGGTCCAGCAATAACCTTTGTATCTATCAATCTCAAAGAGTCTTGCAACATCACAAGGCATTCCTGCAGCTTTGAACACTCCCAGATTTTTGCCACTGGAAGCAACGTATGATCCATCTATTTCATCCGTAATTCTCATTACAATTTTAACTATATAATCATCTTTATTATTCACACTGTCCGGCACATTTACGAAATATCTCCACGTTTCATGTGCTTTTGGTATTTCAGGTATATTGGCAGTAGGAACCTCCTCATCTTTCACTATATCCACCAGGCCTTTTAAGAATTCTTCAGTCCTTTCTCTAGCTTCAATATCATCAATAAAAATGTGGAGGGCATATTGATTTTTATATTTCGGATAGATACCGTAGGCTGCAAACCCTCCTCCTCTGCCATCGTAACGAACATTCATGTTATCTACCATTAAGGTTATATTTTCCCCTGATATGCGTTCCCCATTTTTGTTTAGAATCCCTGCTAAGCCGCACATTTTACAACCTCAGTGATAAAGTATTTGTGTATTCGGATATCATTTGTAAGTTCAGGATGGAATGAAGATACAAAATATTGGTCTTGCCTAGCTAAGATCGGATTTCCCCTATATTCAGCTAAAATCTCAACTTCCTTCTTTACTTCCCTTATAATTGGAGCTCTAATAAATATAGCTTTAAACGGATTTTTTCCTAATATGGGGATATTTATTCTAATTTCAAAACTATCGCTCTGATTTCCATAAGCATTCCTCTCAATTTTAATATCCATGAGCTTCAATGATGATTGTTCGCTATTAACAATTTTCTTTGCAAGTAATATTGACCCTGCACACGTTCCAAATATAGGGGGATGTTTATTTTTTATTGCAGTATCTATCCCATGATTTTTCATTAATTTTTCAATTGTGGTACTCTCGCCTCCAGGTATAATTAGGCCATCTAAATTTTCAATTTCTTCGCTACTTTTTATAACATGTATTTCTTCCTTTTTAAGAATCTTCATCAACATTGTGACGTGTTCCGTAACATCTCCTTGCAATCCTAAAACACCTATATCCATACTATTATCACCAATTTATCTGGTTAAACCTTTTAAATCTCAATATTTTAAAGAAAATTTAAAAATTATATCCCACGTGTTTGGAGCAACTCCTCTGGTTTTAAAGATTTAATATCTAAGCCTTTCATTGCTTTGCCAATACCCTTTGATACTTCAGCTAATATCTTAGGGTCGTTAAAATTAGTAGTTGCTTTTACAATAGCTTTTGCTCTTTCTTCTGGTTCGTCAGATTTAAAAATTCCCGATCCTACAAAATTTCCATCAGCACCAAATTGCATCATTAATGCGGCGTCTGCGGGAGTGGCAATTCCACCTGCTGCAAAGTTTACAACCGGCAATCTACCTAGCTTAGCAGTTTCCTTAACTAGTGCATAAGGTGCTCCCAGATTTTTTGCCTCTGTCATTAGCTCTTCTTTAGGCATATTTTGAATCTTCCTAATTGACCCCAGAACTTCTCGTGTGTGTCTAACCGCTTCTACTACATTACCTGATCCTGCCTCTCCTTTTGTACGTATCATTGCTGCTCCTTCTCCGATTCTGCGAAGAGCTTCACCAAGATTTCTGGCCCCACATACAAAGGGTACTTTAAACTTTTTTTTATCAATATGATTGTATTCATCAGCGGGGGTTAATACTTCACTCTCATCTATAAAATCTATATCCATTCCTTCAAGAATTTGGGCTTCTACAAAGTGGCCAATCCGAACTTTTGCCATTACCGGAATAGTTACGGTTTCCATTATTTCAAAAATTTTCTTGGGGTCTGCCATCCTAGCGACTCCACCTGCAGCTCTTATGTCAGCAGGTACACGTTCTAGCGCCATAACAGCGACTGCACCTGCATCTTCCGCAATGCCTGCTTGATTAGAATTTGTGACGTCCATAATCACACCTCCTTTCAGCATTTGAGCTAGACCCCGTTTTAACTTCTCAGTTCCCGTCTTCATTTCAAGACCTCCGTATGTAATTAGAAACCTCCCTTTTTTTTGCCAATGTTTTTAAGCGTGAATTTTCCAAGTTATTTTTTTTATTCTCGACATTTTTCGGTCCAATTTGACCTACTACCTGTTTAACTTTTGTATAAGGGGATTCCCGGAACAAGGTTTTAAGTTCTTTTTCTTTCTTTCCAAGGGTCATTACCCCTTTTCCTTCTTCTATACGCCCTACTTCATAAATCTTTGTCACCTTTTTTAAATATTTAAATATATTTGAAACATTTTCTTCTGGCAGAATTAGCATCAGTGAATCGGTAGAAATTCCGAGTGGATCTATTTCAAGTTCAATCAGCATATTCAAAACTTTTTTATTTATAGCCCTAAGTAAAGCATCTTCGTTTAAAAGAAACTTTTTTCCAGATGTTCTAGATATTTCTGAAGCATCCCCCCTTATTCCCCCATTTGTAATATCACACATAGTATGAATATCTCCAATACCATTTTTGAAAAGTGTGTTACAAGCATCAGTGAATTCTACATTAAGTGTTTCTTTTATTATTTCAAAATATTTATTATAAATTGCAATGGTTGATATAGTTCCTCCTCCACTACCTTTTGTTAGTAGTATTACATCTCCGTTTTCTGCGTTTCTTCTAACTTTAGGGAAGGTATTCGAAACTCCAACAGCTGCAACTCCAGATACTAATCTATCTCCAAATACCATGTCCCCACCTACTCGTAAAGTACTCCCACTAACCAGCGGAACATTCGTTAAGTCTCCAATGCATGAAACCCCTCCTGTAAAGTCGAATAGCTTCCCTATATCACCATCATCTGCAAGATGCAGATCACTCATCATAGCTACAGGATTTGATCCCATAACACAAACATCTCTCAAGGCAGCTCGAGCTGCATGGAATCCGGCTAAAAACGGAAAATCACTTAGTCTTGAATGAGTGCCGTCTAAGGCTAATGTAACGTAATCTCCACTACATTTTACCACTCCAGCATCATCTTGATCGTTTGGACCAACTATGACATCTATGTTGCCAATAATTTCTGATATTTTTTTATGTACAAAAAAATCCCCTTCACCCCTTGAACCCACTCCAAATTCTCCCATGGCAACTCCTGACTTTGGATAATCTAAAAGAGTTTTTATAAAAGGGCTTTTAATCTTCTTGTATTCTAAGCTCGTTGTTACTTCTTGATACAAAGCTCTTGAAAAATTCTGACGTTTTTTTGAACTCCAATTTTTAAATTCTTTAACTAACTTATCTAACTCTTCTAAAATATCTTCTTCAGCTATTCCCTTGATTAGTTGCCTTTTAGTAAATCCTTCTAAATCCATTTGACCTAATTTTTATTTTATAGCAGATAAAATAGCTTTGCCAAATTCATTTGCAGATGATGGATCTTGAGCTGTAATTATATTTCCATCTCTTTCAACTTTGGAATCTGTATAAATTGCTTTTTTATCTTTAATTTTATTAATTTCACTTTGATAAACCGTAGCTTTTTTTCCTATTAACAACCCAGCATTTGCAATTGTTATCGGTGCTATACAAATAGCAGCGAGTATTTTATTTTTTTCCAGAGTTTCACTAGCAATGTAATGAGCAGTTTTATTATTCCAATATTCAGAAGCACCAGTTCCACCTATAAAAATGATTGCATCATAATTTTCGACTTTTATGTCTTTAATTAGAATATCTGGTTGAATTTTAATTCCTAACATTCCTTCTGCAATTTTTAGAGAAGAAGATGCAATAGTAATGTTTACTCCATTTTCTTTAAGAATTTTCTTTGGTTCAAGTAACTCTTCATCTCTAAATTTAGTATGTGCAATTATAAAAACAACTTTTTTTTTCATTTTAGAACTACCATTTAAATTTTTTTTTCAATATTTCACATTTCTCTCACTAAATCAACAAAATTATCGATAATTCTTAGCCCTGCTTTACCACTTTTTTCTGGGTGAAATTGAGTGCCTACCATATTTCCTTTACTCACAACTGCGGGTATTTCAACTCCGTAGTGAGTTGTTGCTAAAGTTATTTCTTCTGAAGGTAAAGCATAGTAAGAATGTACAAAGTAAAAGTATTCTTTACTTTTAATCCCTTTCAGTAAATTATTTTCTGTTTTAATATCTATAGTGTTCCATCCAATATGAGGGATTTTTACATTATTAGGTAACTTGACCACACCACCTTTCATCAGTTTTAACCCTTTATGCAATCCATTTTCTTCACTTTGCTCGAAAAATAGTTGCATTCCTAAACATATTCCAAATATTAGTTTGTCTTTGCTGTTTTCAATAAGTAGTTTATTAAATGGGTTCAAATTATTCATTGCATCGCAAAATGCACCAACTCCAGGCAAAACAATTGCATCACATGTATTTAGAGTATCTTTATCCTTTACTATTACTGCATTAGCCCCATTAAGCTCAAAAGCTTTCTGAGCACTTCTTAAATTTCCTACTCCAAAATCAATAATCGCTACTTTTGGTCTCATTTTTATTTGATATAATATATTTTACATTTGGGTATTAAAGATACCTTCAATCTACAAATTAATCATATCCTGATTGTTACTCCTTTTTTTGCAAGATATTCCTTTATATCACCTACGGTGTATTTTTTGAAGTGAAAAATAGAGGCAGCGAGAGCTGCATCTGCCTTTCCTTTTGTCAATACTTCATGAATATGCTTAATATCTCCTGCACCACCACTTGCTATTATTGGGATATTTATTTCATTGGCAATCCTCTCAGTTAAAGCCAAATCAAATCCTTTCTTTGTGCCATCAGCATCCATACTTGTCAGAAGTATTTCTCCAGAACCTAATTTTTCAACGTGTTTTGCCCATTCTATTGCATCAATGCCTGTTGATTCTCTCCCCCCATAAATATATGCTTCAAACCAACATTTTCCATTAGAATCGTCTACACAAATCTTATCCTTTTTCAATGTATAATTCCTTTTGACATCGATAGCTGTGACAATACATTGAGATCCAAACTTTTGCGAGCCTTCTTTTATTATATTTGGATTTTTTACTGCAGCGGTATTTATCGAGATTTTATCGGCACCTGCCTTAAGAATTTTTCGAATATCACGTAATTCATTAATTCCCCCACCAACTGTTAATGGAATAAATACCTGTTCTGCGGTTTTCTTAACAACATCTATCATAGTCTTCCTCCCCTGTGGAGACGCACTAATATCTAAATAAACTATCTCATCCGCACCTTGAACATCGTACATTTTAGCAAGATTTACAGGATTCCCAGCAAATTTTAGATTCTTGAAGTTCACACCTTTTACTACTTTTCCATCTTTAACATCTAAACAAGGTATTATGCGTTTAGTAAGCATGATTAATTCAGTGATATTTTAACAACAGGTATAAAAATAGTTTGTACTAAGACTATTGTAAAATTCAATTGGAACAAACTCTTTATATCTTTAAAATGAGAAATATCGAGAGCATGGTGATAGCATGCGATGGGAAGTGAGGATATCTTATAAAAAAGGAGTTCAAGATCCTGAGGGGGAGTCAACTTTAAAGGGTCTTCGATCATTAGGTTTCAATTTAGTAAAAGAAGTTCAGACTTCAAAAGTATTTAGTATACAAGGGGAATATACGAGAAACGATGTTGAACGCATGTGTAAGCAATTACTTGTGAATCCTGTTAGTCAAGATTTTAGTATTTTAGAGGTCACTGAATAAATGGGGATCTTAGATGCAAGTGACAAGGAGCTTCTTTTACTGAGTAATAAGAAGAATCTGTCACTTAGTCTTTTTGAAATGTTAAAGATAAAAAAGCATTACCTCAAACTTCAAAGAAATCCAACCGATCTTGAACTTGAGACGTTGGCTCAGACTTGGAGTGAACATTGCGTTCATAAGACTTTCACAAGTAAAGTAGAGTTAAACAATGGCGAATGGATAGATAATCTCCTAAAGAGCACGATTTTTCGAGTAACTAATGAGTTAAATAAAGATTGGTGTTTTTCAGTTTTTTCAGATAATGCTGGCATCGTTGACTTTGACGGTGATATAGCAATTGCCTTCAAGGTCGAGACACATAATCATCCTAGTTCACTTGAGCCCTTTGGTGGGGCCTCTACAGGTGTAGGAGGAGTAATTAGGGATATTTTAGGAGTTTGGGGAGACCCTATTGCAAATACAAATGTTCTATGTTTCGGCCCAATAGATCTTCCGTATAAACAAGTCCCTCAAGGTTTCAAACACCCTAGTTTTGTTTTCTCCTATGTAACCGCCGGGATAGGTAGTTATGGTAATAATATCGGCATACCTACAGTAAATGGTTCCATCTTTTTCGACGAGAGTTATATCTGTAATCCAATAGTTTTTTGTGGATCTGTTGGATTAGTCAAAAAGAGCAGGTATTTTACCAAAGTAAAACCAGGAGATGTTCCACTTCTAATTGGTGGAAAAACAGGTAGGGACGGTATTCATGGTGTAACTTTTGCTTCAGCCATTCTTAATGAGAATTCTGAAGAAACTTCTGCAAGTGCAGTCCAGATTGGAGATCCAATCGAAGAAGAGAAAATTAAGCGGGGGATTATGCTGGTTCGCGATCTTGCACTGGCAACCGCAATAACAGATTTAGGTGGGGGTGGGCTAAGTTCAGCTGTGGGAGAGACTGCAGAGAGATCTCGCTGTGGGTGTGAAATTCACTTAGACCGTGTGTCTCTAAAGAATCCTAATATGGAGCCATGGGAAATCTGGACATCTGAATCACAAGAAAGAATGCTTATAAGCGTTCCATCAGAAAATTTAGAGAGAGTAATTCAGATATTTGAAGATGAAGATGTAGAAGCAATTCCTCTCGGAGAATTCATCCGCGGCACAAAACTAAACATTTATTATAATGGCAAAATCGAAGGCAATCTAGATATCGATTTTATGTTTGATAAGCTTAAAATAAAGAGAAAGGCTAATATTTTAAAACCAAAATTTGACATTAAACCTTTGAAGACTAAAAAAGAGTATAACCAGGATTTAATATCCATCTTATCTTCTCCAAATGTTTGCAGTAAAGAGTCAATTATTCGAACATATGATCATGAGGTTAAATCTATTACTGTGTTGAAACCATTGCAGGGGATTGATTGTGACGGCCCAGGGGATGCAGCTGTCCTCAAACCCTTATCAAATTCTTGGAAAGGGATTGCAATATCTAATGGAATTAATCCTGAGTATGGTAAAATAGACCCTTATCGAATGGCAGCTTCAGCCATTGATGAGGCTATAAGGAATAACATCTCTGTTGGAGGAAGGAGAATTGCATTGTTAGATAACTTCACCTGGGGAAATCCTGAGAACCCGGATTGTATGGGCAGTCTTACTATGGCTGCTCGAGCCTGTTATGATATAGCATTAGGTTTAGACACTCCTTTTATCTCAGGGAAAGATAGTTTGTATAACGAATCAAATTCTGGTCCAGTAACACCAACATTGTTAATTTCTGCTTTGGGGATTTTGCCTGATGTAAGGAAAGCGATTAGTATGGATATTAAAAAGGCCGGTAATCCAATTTATATTGTTGGCAAAACTTACGAAGAGTTAGGAGGGTCGCATTATTATAAGATCAATAATCATCTTGCTAATAATCCTCCAAATGTTAATCCATTAAGAGCAAAAGGATCATATGATGCTATTATAGATGCTATTGATCATAGCTTGATCAAATCTTGTCACGATTTATCTGAGGGAGGGCTTGCTGTTGGCGCAGCTGAGATGGCTTTTGCTGGAGGAATAGGTCTGGATATTAAATTAAAAAAAGTCCCTAAGACGGATATGAGAGAGGATCATGTCATGTTTTCAGAGTCCAATAGCAGATTCATCGTTGAGATTGATAGAAAAAAAGCAAATAAATTTGAAGAGTTTATGAATGGTAATGTCATTGCATGTATTGGTAAAACTACAAAAAATAAAGATCTTATAATTCGGGGGATGAGTTCAAATTTAATAAAATCCGATCTTTATACTTTAAAAGAGGCTTGGCAACGAACTTTAAGGTGAATAAATGAATGTTAAGGATATTGAGTTCTGTATTATACGAGCTCCTGGAACAAACTGCGATACTGAGACCTCTTATTCTTTGGAATTTTTCGGATGTAAGGCGTCAGTGATTCATGTAAATAAATTTATCAGAGGAGATATTGATATAAAGTCCTTCCATGGACTAGTAATACCTGGAGGATTTTCTTATGGTGACCATATCCGGAGTGGTGCTATTCTAGGGAAGCTTTTAAAAAATAATTTGGGCGAATCACTTGTAGATTTTGTTGACGAAGGTAAACTCATTCTTGGGATATGTAATGGTTTTCAGGTTTTAGTAGAAATGGGGATTTTGCCTGGTACAAAGGGATTTACTCAAGATCCTACAATAGCATTAGGAAAAAACATCTCTAATCAGTTTGAAGATCGTTGGGTGTATCTTCGAAATGATAATGAGGGAAGATGTATATTTTCTAAAGGAATCAAACTGGTTAGAGTGCCTGTGAATCATGGAGAGGGCAAAGTAATTCTTCCCTTTGGAAGAGAGGAAGATACTCTAAAAAAGCTTATAAAGAAAGATCAGGTTGTCTTCCGTTATGCTAATCCAGATGGTAGTTCTGCTAACGGGAACTATCCTTTCAATCCGAATAGTTCATTTAGCGATATTGCTGGTATTTGCGATCCAAGCGGCCAAATTTTAGGAATGATGCCCCATCCTGAAAAGGCTTTTCATCGTATAACTTATCCAGATTGGACTAGAACTGGATTAGATGGGATGGGTGATGGCTACTTGATTTTTAAAAACATGATTGACTATTTAAAAAATAAGTTCTGATTTGATAATTTTTAAAATAAATTATTATTTACAGACTCTCCTTTTCACTTCTTTGTAAAATTCAATCACATTTCCGAGGTCCTGCCTAAATCGGTCTTTGTCTAAAATCTCTTTAGTTTCAGCATCCCAAAATCTACATGTGTCAGGTGAAATCTCATCTCCAAGCAATAATTCCCCCTCGTTAGTTCTTCCAAATTCCAACTTAAAATCTACTAATATTATGTCTTTAGATATTAAAAAATCTTGAAGTATTTTGTTTATATCCATAGTCATCTGTCTCATTTCTTCTAGATCTTGGTGTGTTGCAACTCCTAAGGCTATTGCAATGTCATCATTCAACATAGGGTCATGATAATCATCACTTTTATACCCAAATTCAATAGTTGGTGGGACAAGATGTTGTCCGTCTTCAAAAGGAAATCGCTTCACTAAGCTGCCAGTTGCAATGTTTCTACAGATAACTTCTAGTAGTATAATCTTAAGCTTTTTTACTATGAACTTATTTGGTTTTTGAAAATCTATTAAATGGGTTTTAACCCCATTTTTTTCAACCAATTTTAAAAGAGCTGCGCTAATTTCAGCATTAAGAGACCCTTTCCCACTCTTTGTGTCTTTTTTAGTTCCATCTCCAGCGGTGAGGTCATCTCTAAATTCAATAAGTAGAGTATTATCTTCATTCTCATAAACACTTTTTGCTTTGCCCGAGTAAATAAGTTTCATAATTATAATTTAAAAGACGGGATAATAAATATTTTTTCTATAGAAAAAATTATGTTAAGTGTCAGATGATACAATTTCATGCGAATTGAAGATCTATCTAATTATGGCTTACCTTCTAATGTAATAGATGTTATCCATGATTCAGGTATTTCAAATCTTTATCCACCACAGAAGGAAGCTGTGCTCAATGGTTTGCTTGAACTAAAAAGATCTTTTATAATTAGTGTTCCTACCGCAAGTGGAAAGACTTTGATAGCCGAGATTCTAATGATCAAAGCACTCATTAAAATGAAGGGGAAATGTCTTTATGTAGTTCCGCTTCGTGCTTTAGCAAGAGAGAAATTTGAAGACTTTAAAAAATATGAAGCAATTGGATTTCGAGTAGCTATTTCTACAGGCGATTTAGATTCTAAAGAAGGATGGTTAGAAAACTTTGATTTAATTGTTGCAACAAGCGAGAAAGCAAATTCATTACTAAGGCATAAGGCTGGATGGCTCAGTGAGATTAATGTTTTAGCAGTGGATGAAATACATCTGATTAATGATTCTCGTAGGGGGCCTACGTTAGAAATTGTAATTACAAAGCTACTCCATATTAATCCAAAACTTCTAATCCTGGGGTTAAGTGCTACTATTAATAATGCTGCTGAAATTGCGTCATGGTTAAATGCAAAGTTAATTTCAATGGATTGGCGACCAGTTGAACTTCGTGAAGGTGTTTTTTATGATGACTCCATATTTTTTAGTGATTCAAAACTTCAAGAAGTTGAAACAACGTGTAAAAGTCAAATTATAAATCTTGTTTTAGAGACTATTAAAGACGGAGATCAAGGCCTAATATTTGTTAACACTCGACGATCTGCGGAGAGAGTTTCCCTCGATGCTTCCAAAGAAACATCAAAATTTCTTAAGAAAACAGAATCGAATAAACTTAAAAGACTCTCAAAATTAGTTAAAGGATCTCTAGAAGAATCTAATAAGATTTCTATTCGATTGAGTAAAGCTTTAGAGGGGGGTTCAGCCTTTCATCATGCTGGCTTATCTTCAAAACAGCGGAAAATAATTGAAGATGGATTTAAGGATAATCTGATTAAAGTAATTGTTGCTACACCAACCTTGGCTGCTGGTGTAAATCTTCCTGCAAGACGAGTTGTTATAAGAGATTATACGAGATATGATGTAAATCTTGGCAGAATCAAGATTCCTATTCTTGAATATAAGCAGCAAGCAGGAAGAGCAGGAAGACCAAAATACGATGAGTATGGCGAGGCTGTTTTAATAGCAAGGACTGCTGATGAACGATCTTTACTCCTTGATAATTATATTTTAGGAGTTCCGGAAGATATCTCTTCAAAATTAGCTGTTGAATCTACTTTAAGAACCCATGTTTTAGCAGTAATTGCAATGGATTTTTGTAATAGTTTTTATTCTGTAGTGGACTTTTTTTCTAAAACTTTCTTTGTTCATCAAAATGAACCAAGTATCCTTGAAGATTTTATCCAAAATATCCTTGAATTTCTTGTAAATCAAGGGTTATGTAAAATGGATAAGGAGATGATTATAGCAACAAAATTTGGAAAACGCGTATCAGAACTTTATATTGATCCAATTAGTGCAATCACTCTTCGTGATGGAATGTTCCAAGCTCAGAAGAAAACTACTATTAACTTCTCCCTTCTCCATCTTTTATCATCAGTAACTGAGATGGGTAGACTTTATTTAAGGAAGAAGGATTATGATGGTTGTGTTAAAGAGGCATATCAAAATGAAAAATATTTTCTCGTAGAGATGCCGAATCAACTAGCAGAACCTTGGATTTTTGAGGATTTTCTTACGCAAGTGAAGTCTTCAATGTTCTTTCAAGATTGGATTAATGAAAAAAACGAAGACTATCTATTTAATAAATACAACTTAGGTCAAGGCGATATCAGGGTAAAAGTCAATCTTGCAGATTGGATCCTCTATTCAGCATATGAAATTGGTCTACTTTTTAAGTTTTCAAAGCTTAAGGATATCCTAATTCTCCGAAATAGAATTCGATATGGTGTTAAAGACAATATTTTAGATTTAGTTTCGCTTCGTAACATAGGTAGGGCAAGAGCTAGAAAATTGTATAATGCCGATTATAAAACATTGTCTGATTTGAAGATTGCAAGGGAAGAGGATCTGGCAAGAGTTCCCCTTGTAGGTCGTAAGATAGCTGAAAGTATTAAGAAGCAGCTTGGCTGAGGTGCAAAGACATGATTAGGGTCCCTTCCATAGTGGTGAATTGGACGAACAAAGAGGTTTATTATGACGCGTTGCTAGAGGAGGGTATAAAGCTGGACAGCAGCACCTATCAGGACTTCACAAATCCAAGGGCGTACTACATTGAGAAGGGTGTTGCTGTAGTACCGATAGTCGCCTTCGAGTCCAGGTTTGATAATCACAGGAAATCTCTATCTCTCGCAAATAAAAGTGCTAGGGCAAAGGTACCCTTTCACCTTGCACTCCATCCACAAAACCTCGGCCCTCAAGAACTCTCAGATCTGGAAGATTTTCTAGATGTCATTGAGACGAGACACGAAGTCACATATCTGAACTTAGAGGATGTTCAGAGCTATTACTCCACGATGTAAAATGAAAAAACATATTAATTTCTATGAATAAACTTTATTATCAAACAAATTTAGAACATAAAAAATGGCGATTCACCCAATAGATTACAGGTATGGGAGTAAGGAAATGCGTCAAATATTCGAAGAAGAGGCGCGACTCCAAAGATGGCTTGATGTTGAATCAGCACTCGCAAGAGCTAATGCAGCCGTGGGCCGCATTTCGAATCTTGATGCTGAGGAAATAACCGATAAAGCGAGTATCAACTACGTAAAAGTCGACAGAGTAAAGGAAATCGAGGCCGATATTAAGCATGATTTAATGGCGATGGTTGAAGCATTATCTGAGGTCTGTGGCAAATCTGGAAGAGGTGTTCATCTTGGGGCTACTTCTTACGATATTATTGATACGTCCAATGCGTTACAATTCAAATCAGCTCTAAAGATCATTAAAAAAGACCTCTTTGATATAGAAGGAATTCTATTAGGACTAGCTAAAAAACACAAGAGTTTAGTAGCCATTGGAAGAACTCATGGACAACATGCAACCCCTATAACCTACGGATTAAAATTTGCTATATGGTCTAGGGAGATTAGACGTCATATTAAACGTTTAATTGAATCGGAGAGAAGGGTATTAGTTGGAAAAATGTCCGGTGCGGTTGGTACTCAGGCTGCATTTGGAGTTTATGGGATTAAGATCCAAGATTTAGTCATGCGTGATTTAGGTTTGAAAGCTGCCATGGTTTCAAGTCAGGTTGTACAAAGGGATCGTTATGCAGAGCTTTTAATGGGTTTAGCTTTAATTTCCGCATCCTGCGATAAAATTGGAAAAGAAATTCGTAATCTTATGAGGACTGAAATTGCTGAGGTAAGCGAAGTATTTGGTAAAGAGCAGGTAGGTAGTTCAACCATGCCCCAAAAGCGGAATCCTATTGATAGCGAGAAGGTTTGCGGTTTATCTAGAGTAGTTAAAAGCAATGTTTTTATTGGTCTTGAAAATGTATCGTTGGAACATGAACGGGATTTAACTAATTCTTCATCCGAAAGGGTTGTTCTTCCTGAAACTTTTATTTTATTAGATGAAATATTAAAGACATTAAAAAATGTTTTAAATAACCTTGTTATTCATCCTAAAAAAATTAAAGAAAATCTTGAGCTTTCAAAAGGATTGAATATGGCAGAAGCCGTTATGGTTGCCCTTTCTCTTTCTGGAATGCCTCGACAGGAAGCTCATGCGTTGATTAGAAAACTATCTGCTGAAGCATCTTTGAATAAAACCAATTTATTAGAGATCCTAAGACATAGTAAGGAGGTGTCAAACTTTCTTGATAAAGAGAGTTTGAATGAAATAGTTTCTCCAGAAGATTATATTGGGACTGCTGTTAAGCAGGTTGAGAAAGTGCTTATGTTTGCAAAGAATGACAGAAAATAATGTTTTTTTTGAATTTTTAGGAAATATCCAATACAGGGAATGTTTATTGGATGAGGTTGCATCGATGGTTAGCCGGAAAGATAAAGTTCTTGATATTGCAACTGGCACTGGTTATTTGGCGAAAAATTTGATAACAAGGAGTAAGGACCTTTTCTGTTTGGATCAAAATATAATTGCGATTAATAATATTCACAATGATGGATTGAATGGGATAGTTGGAGATGCTAACAATTTTCCATTTAAATCCAATACTTTTAATAAGGTTTTATCATGGTCTGCTCTAGTCCATATTCCACTATGGAGAAATGTATTGGAAGAAGCTTTTAGAGTCACTTGTATAAATGGAAAAGTTGCAATTCTTGAGCCAAAAGGTGCCTATTCTATAAGGGCCTTTAGGGATTTCACTTGTAGTCATAAACCACCTCATTTCAAGAGCATTGTTAATGAATTTAAAAATTATTGTGATCCTCAAGTGTTAGATCGGGGGTTTGCAACAATTATTTCTGGAGAAAAAAAATTTTAAAGCAGGTTATAAATCTTCTAGGAGCTCTAGCTCTTTTTCATCTAGTAAAGTAGTCATTCAATTTCTAATACCGATATACCAGTTATTTCCTCAAGTCTCTTAGAGGATGCCAAACTTAAATGTGTGTCGAGAAATCCGCGTTTCTCACTACTTATTATGAGTAAATCTCCTTTACTTTCCTTCAAGAATCTCTCAAGTTCTTCCATTATATTGCCAGTTCTAATTGCAGTGGCAACTTTAGCTTCTTTTTTACTCGCCTTTTCCCGAGCTCTTTCAAGGATAATACGTCCTATTCTATTTAGATCTTTTTCAGCTCTATTAACACCATGAATACGCCTTGGAATTCCACTTAGAAAACTTGTATCTACAATGTAAATAAATGTAATTTTACAATTTTCTTTTATTGCTATTTTGATGCCTTTATCCACCGCTTTCTTACATCCATCGGATCCAATTGTTAAAACTACAATATGCGATATTTTACCCATGATTAATCCTCTCAATATCGAATTAATAAATATGCTGTTGATAATATCATTGAAACTATTGCAACAGGCATACCTATTTTTATAAAATCTTTAAAGCGTATTGCGTATCCAGAACGCTCTGCAATACCAGCAGCTACAATATTAGATGATGCACCGATAATGGTAGCATTTCCACCAAAATCGGCTCCTAATGCAAGGGCCCACCAGAGTATATTAGGATCAATACCTGGAATAACTTGGTTTAGATATTCAACTACAGGTATCATTGATGCAGTAAATGGAATGTTATCGACAATAGCGGACATTATTCCCGAAATCCAGATAACAATAACGATAGTGGAAGTTGGGTCTTTTCCGCTTATCTGAACTACTATTTCGGCAATTGCAGGTATCAATCCATTTTTTTCAGCTGCTCCAACAATTATAAACAGCATCATAAAGAATACAAGAGTTGGCCACTCTACCTCGTCTAACATCTCTCCAATATGAGTCCGACTAATTAATAATAGAATCATAGCACCGGTCATAGCAGCAATACTAGGTTCCATTTTCAACTCGTCATGAAGAAAGAAGAGTACAATAACAAATCCTAGGACGATGAGACATTGGTTTAGAAGAGCTTGATTTTCTATCTTATATTCCCTTTTTAGTCTTTTTAATAATTCAGGAACATTATTATTTTTGTTCTTTTTATATTCCTTACTAAAAAAGAAGTACATCATTCCAATTAGAGCCAGTAGTGTAATTAATGCGATGGGTCCAAGATTAAATAAAAAAGCATTAAAGCTCAAACCTGAAGATGATCCTATCAGAATATTTGGGGGATCTCCGATAAGTGTAGCAGTTCCTCCAATATTTGATGCCATTATCTCTGGAAATATTAAAGCCCAGGGATTTATTCGTAAAATAAGAGCAATTTCAATTGTGACGGGGGTTAATAAGAGAATTGTAGTAACGTTATCTAATAGAGCAGACAGTACTGCTGTAACTATCATAAGTATAATTGTTAATCTCCAAATATCACCTTTGGCTAATTCATAAGATTTGTAGGCTGTCCATTGAAACACTCCTGTGCCGCGCATAATCGCAACTATGATCATCATCCCCATTAGAAGAAATACAACATTGAAGTCAATAGCATCAATTGCATCGTTAAAGGATAATATTTGATAATTTTTATTAAAGGCACCTAATGTAGTGCTTATAAATAATATTGTAGAAGCTCCTAAAAGAGCAGCTAGAGTGCGATGGATTAGGTCAAACGCAATTAATACATAAACTATAACCAGCACTAATCCAGAAATAATCATAGGTTCTAGAGGAATTTCTGGATTGATATTATCCATGCCTGATACCAATTCAGGAATTAGGATAATTACAGAAATAAGTAGGATTAAGGCGATTGAAAATTTCATATCTACAGTTCATAGGATTAACTTTAAATTATTATTTAGTATAAAATAACTTGAAGAAGACGATATATATGGGGCAATCCTTAGTAACTAGTAGGAATCTCCAAGGAGAGTTTCAAACCACTCAAACCCTTTGCAGATTGATTGATGGAATAATCATAAAAAAAACATCATTCAGATCAATATTGATTGTAGATAATGATAAAATAGATTCTTTAGAACTTTCTAAGAAAATAATTGAAGAGTGCTACTTTGATATAGGTAAAGCAGTTCCCATCCTTGAAGAAGTTAGTAGTAACTTTGATGATATAAAACACTGTGCAGTAAAGGTGGGACTTTCACATATACCTAAGGGTGATAGTTTTTCGCTAAGGATTAATAAGCGTGGGAGCCATTCACTTGATAAACCAACGTCAGATTTAGAATCTGATATTGGAGGTTCTATATATGATGCTTTAGAAAAAAAGCATAATAGAACGCCCAGGGTGAATCTTAACGATCCTGATGTTAAAGTCATTGTTGAAATATTAGGTCCAAGGAGTATTATTGGGATAGTTAGAAAAGAGTGGCTAGAGTAGGCTTAACTCTCTTCCTAGTAAATTCTTTTATGTTAGCAACACCTTTTTTTTAAATCAACAGAACTGAATATTTTAATTTAATAGACTAAGTTTGACGCATTTATTAAATATAATTAAATAAGGGAGTTAATGATAATAAAACATGAAATCAGTCTTTTTAAACAACATGTCCTGGAATGATGTTAAAAGTTATTTGAAGCAAAGAAAGGACATATTATTACCCTTTGGGGCAGTTGAGGAACATGGTTATCACCTTCCTCTCTCCACAGACGGGGACATTGCAAGTGCTTTAGCTCAGTCTTTATCTGAGAAGACCGGGGTTGCTATTGCACCAATTATTTGGTATGGTGTTTCAAATACTACTAGGCGATATCCGGGAACTATTATGGTCAGGTTTGATTCCTTTAAAGAATATGTGAAAGATATCCTATTCAGCTTAAAACAAAGTAGATTCACTACAATTTATCTTCTTTCAGGTCATTTAAGCAGCTCCCACATTGTAGCGATTCAAGAAGCAGCCAGAGATATTAAAGAGATTAAAGCATTTTTCTTGGATTTTTCAAAACTTGATTTTTTAGATATTTTAGAAACTAAGCCTTTTCATGCATGTGAAGCGGAGACATCTCTTATGCTCTATCTTAACCCCCAAAAGGTAGACATGAAGAAGGCAAATGATGAAAAAATAATTTTCGAGGATTATGCAGTAAGTGGGCTACGTAAAACTCAAAGTGGTGTATTTGGGTCGCCAACAAAAGCAACTCAAGAGAAAGGTAAATTGATTTTTAATAGAATTATCAAGGAGTTTACAGAAGTAATCGGAAGATAATAGTCCATTTCCACGGAAATTTTTGAGTAATATCCTATTTGATTAGAATATATTATTAAATTCTAGATATTAATTGAATTTTCCTGACTATCTATCATCTATTTATACCAGTCCAGACTTTCGGATACATAATCTATTAGTCGTGAAAATTGTTTTTTTGATTTTTTATTCATTGAAGTTGTATTTAAGCATTGCATTGCTAACTTTCCATATCTCAAAGAAGTTTCTTTAGCCTTATCTAGAGCTCCACTTTCTTCAATTTTTGTTTTAATCCATTGTATCTCATCTTCTGTTGGATTTTTTTTCTCCAATAATGTTTTAAATTCCTTAAATTCTTTGCCTTTTAGTAATTCTAACGTGTAAACTATGTGTAATGGTTTCTTGCCGATTTTAATATCCCCCCCACTTGGTCTACCGTATTCTAATTCACTAGCAAAAGTTCCTATAATATCATCGGTGATGTCAAATGAGAAGCCTATATTTGTTGCAACTTTTTTTAAAATTTCACATTCATCGGGGGAAGCACCAGCTAAAATTGCACCAGTTTGGATCGTACAGTTAAATAAAGAAGCTGCTCTTTTGGAGGCCATAATGTTCCATTCATCTAATGATGTATTTTCAAATTCAAAAAGCAAGTCTAGGGTTTGGCTTTCATTCACATTTTTGTATTCATTTATGAACAAATTCATTACCTTCTCTATTTTTTCTTTTTCAAAACCACTTTGATAAATAACAGAAAGAGAATTTGTATAAAGTATATTCCCCGCAAATATTGTAGTAGCATTTCCAAAACGTCTATCATAATTAAAAAGCAAGTGAAATGCTTTTTCTCCCCGTCTTTTTGTGTCTTCATCGACAAGATCATCATGTAATAAAATTGCATGTCTGTATAGCTCAATACCTGCACAGACATTCAAGATTTTTTCATCTATTTTGCCTTTAAATCCCTCATATGCTAAAAGAGTAGAACAGCTTGAAATACGCTTGCCTTTACGGAGGCAGAAGGCTTCTAATTCAGAATATACTTTCGATATAAAAGGGTGATATCGCAGATTTGATTCAGTGAATAACTTTGAAATTTCGTTGTCTATAAGTTCTGTATGTCGATCAAGGAAATTCATAGATATTAATCACAGTTATCCTTTATAATCTTCTAAATAAAAAGGGAAATATCCGCGTCTTTTGCAAGGTCTAGATAGGTTGCTGCACCTATGATATCATCAACTTCATCGATTAAATCTTCTTTTTTAATTCCCATAACATTCATTGTTGGTTCACAAGCATGTAATTTAGCACCGTTTTCTTTTGCCATTTTTATAGCGTCTTTTATCTCGGGGAATCCTCCTCTTTTTATTTGCTTTTTCATCATCCATGTGGCCATACGAGTCATTCCAGGAACTATCCCTATGATAGTTGGAATTGGCATACCTGGATTGCCAACTGCAGGAATCTTTAAGTTATCTATTTTATTTTTATTTATAATGTCCATTCCCCAGAATGTAAAATATACATGGACTTCATATTCCATTGCAGCAGCTGTCATAGCCAGAATAAAAGGTGGATATACCATGTCTAAAGTGCCTTTGCTGCAAATTATTACTAAGCGTCTCTTTTGATTCGATTTATCAGTTTTTTTTATTAATTTTCTCTCTTTTTTTAACATATTTCCACACCCTATTTTTTTTGAAAACAAAATCTAAAAATTCCCTCTTCTTCTTCAATTTTCAATAATTTATTCCCTGTACTTTTGCTCCAGGCAGTTAGGTCCGATTTCGACCCCTGATCTGTGGTAATAACTTCCAATATTTGCTGTGAATCAAGCTTTTTAATTGCTGCTTTTGTTTTAATTATCGGCATGGGGCACATTAATCCTTTGCAGTCTAATATTTTATCAGGTTTAATTTCATCCATTTATTGACACATCCATTTATTCAAAAATATAAAAACTGTAATATAAACGATTAAATTAACAAGAGTTTAATAAATAAATGTTTAAAATATCAAGTATCAATTTTTAGAATCTAAAAAGGCAATCAATGGTGGAAATATTGATATAACAAGCTTGTAAATAAATATTTGAAGTCTACCTTATACATTTGTATTGGAATACTTTATCAAATCTACAATCCCTATGGGGCCTGTCATCATAACATCACCAATTGGTGTAGCTTTTGACACTCCCAAGTTGGAATTCTTAAGGATTTCTCTCCTAGGGCCAGTTATCAGTATATTCTTCAAATTATTAAGAGAGATTCCTTGGCGTATATAACATCCATGTCCACCATCTCGCAGGACCTCTTTATTTTTCAACTCTCCTTCAGAAAATTTTGAAATATAACTTTCAAGAGTTTGTGTATTTAGAAGGTGTGAATGATGCTCAAATAATCCTAGAACTTCTATTTTATCTTTCATTAATGCTGCCATAGTATGTCCATTACCGATGTCAATGGTAATTAGAGGATAATCTTCTATTCCGTGCATCGCACCTACAATTGCAGAAATTTTTGAATCAACTATGAATAACTTTTGGCAGTGTTTCTTTATCACCTTTGATATGGATTTCATCCGTGTGTAATATGGGGGTGGGTTAGTAAAACCCAAAGAAGTTATCTTCCCATCTTTTTCAATTGAATCCTTAAATTTTTCAAATCTGAATTCTCGATCAGATTTTTCCTTTGCATAACCATGATCTTGTACTGCTACACCTATAATGTCAAACTTAAACTCTTCCCCAACCCTTTCAAGTATATCCTTGATTAAATGGAAGTCCACATCTTTTGTTTCAATAAGCTCACCTTGTCTACTGCCTATTTCATCTTCTGTTATTATCTCAATCCCCATTTTTTTAACTTGTTCAATATCATCTCTTAGGCTTCTTGCTGAGCTCTCGGTCATCTCTACTTTAAATCCTTTCCTCATATGTTTTTTAATAGCATATGATAAAGGGCCACCTCCCATTGTAGAACCGTGGAAGCACAAATTATTTTTACTAGAAACAATTTTCTTGGCTAGAATCTGAGTCATTGATGGGAAAACCATTTTAACACTATTCTCAACAACTCCTGAATCGTTGTAAATAAGAATATCTTGGGTACCCATACCTACGTCTATAGCTAATATCCGCATTTTGAACAGAAGAATTATTAACAAAAAACAAGATTAAGAATTATAAATGGAAGTAAGAATCAGGAAAATCATCAAACCAATAGCGTATTTTTTTGCAGTATTATTTCAAAAATTGAATCTTTCAAGTAAATTTATAACAGCGTTTTTTTATTTTTTGATTCTTATAACATGTGGTGTTTTATTGTGGCTTTCATTTTCTCCGTTTTCTGAACCGTTAATTGTTCTATTCACAATATTTATATTCATCACAGGTTTTTTTGATGAGATAAAACGAGAATTTACGGCACTTTACGGGAGTACCAAAGACAAATTCATTCTTAACAATTACGAAGATTTACTAATAATGTTTTTAATTTTAAATTTTTTGAACTTAGGTAGTTACAAGAATATTTATGCTACGCAATTTCAGCACGTGTTTATAGGAGTTTTACTATTTTTTGGCTTTTTGTTACTTAATTACTTAGTGCAATCAGCAATTAAAAAGGATAGAACTCCAGGCTTAGAAGTCCCTGCTGAGAGATTATTAATTCTCTCTCTGTTTGCAATTACAGGGTATACACATAATTCTCTCGAGGATTACCTGCTCATGGGGTTAATTGTTTTAACTTTCCTGATATATTGGAATATTATTTACATTGTATTTCAGAGTAAAATTTATTTGATTATAGTAGCCCTTACCTCAAAAGTTGTATCACCAACAATCGAAATTTTTTCATCAGTATCTATTTTATTAAGAGCGATTTTAGAAAAACTGTATAAACTCTTTAAAAAAATCGGAGTTAAAACTGAAGTCCCTAAGAACAAAAAAACTTCCTGGCAAGATCATGAACAAACGTTCGAATCCGAAGTTGGGGGAGGATACAATTTCACCACGGTTATTTTAGACTCTGATACTGAGAAACCAATATCCAATACTAATGTAGAGTTATCAAATCTGGAATCAAATGATATAATCACAAATTTTACAGATACTGAAGGTAAATGTATATTTACAGAAGTAAAGGAGGGGCAGTATTTATTATCCATCGATGCGGACGATTATAATAAAATCCAATTTGAACGGTATATAAGCATCGACTCTGGAGAGACATTTAGACTTTCAAAATCTCCTATGGATTTAAGCGTTGTGGTAAATGACTTTTATAGTGACTCTTCTATTTCAAATGCTCAGGTAATAATTAAAGGAGAAGATGGGAATGAAATCGATCAGATTACAGATAATCTAGGAGTAGCTTACTTTGATAATATCAATTCTAATTTTTTCAATTTAAGGGTAACTTCTGGAGGATATACTACGGTTGAGAAAAGCATCACCCTAAAAAGTGAAACCGTAGTATCGATAAAACTAAAAAAAGAAGAGATTAGTAAATCTCAAAGATCATATTTGATCGAGTATGAAGATCACGGTGATTTGGAAGATATTATCGATATGGTTATTAAGAAGTTTGATTTCAACAAGACGGATATTTATCTAGTTTCTTCCGGCGATATCTTGTTAAATTTTGATAAAAAAGGGATTAGGCCGATTGATTTCTCTTCTACCTTAGCCGAAGATGTTGAATCGCTTATTGGAGGGATATCATCTGAAGCAATTATTATATTTGAAGCATTTACTGAACTTGTTCATCGAGTTGGACTTGATGATTCTTTAAGTTTTATGGAAGATATTACAGATCATATCAGAAAAAAAGAGCTCAATATTATTGTTTTAATTAATAAGAAGAAACATGGTGAGAATATCACAAGTATGTTTAGAAAATTTTTCCTATTTATTGCTGAGGTACGAAATGGAAAGCTGGTAGAAATAAATGAAAGGATTTGATTCATTCTGGATCCAATGTGTACCTATTAAATTACATCTGTGTATTTCAACTGTGTTGTTTTTTGTTTCTTTAGGAATTGGATATATCCATGCTTCTTTATACCCTGAGATGAGTCAGGAAATTTTTAAATCTCTTCAAAATATGATTTCCGAGAAGATTACAGATCCAAGACCATTTTATGTAGCATATTCTATCTTTTTTAATAATGTTATTGCTTCTTTTATTGTAATTATTGGAGGTATTAGTTTTGGAATCATTTCATTGTTCGGTATAATCTTTAATGGTATAATTTTGGGTTTGGTTATAAGCATTGTGAAATCAGAATCTAGTATTCTTCTAATTTCGATTCTTCCTCATGGTATTATTGAATTACCAGTTTTTTTAATAAGTTCATCTATAGGATTAAGTTTAGGTCATCAGGTTCTAAATAAACTTAGACACAAAGCAGAATCAAATTTATTAAAAGATTTAAAAAATTGGCTCATTTTCTATTTAAAATGGTTAGTTCCTCTACTTTTAATCGCAGCTATCATTGAAGCTACAATTTCTATGAGTATAGTAAATTTCTTAAAGTAAATTATTCAAATATTTTCAACATCCTTATCATCTTAATTTAATACGAACAATATTTATTTTTCTTTTGCGTAAACATAGTTATGATGCGCTTAATTGTCACTTCTCAGAAAGATTTAGCTGGTGTTAATATCTATAACTACCTATCAGATCAAAATGATTTTAAAGAGATAAAAGAATTTGAAAAGTGCTCTGTTTTCGCCAAAGATAAATTAAGACTAATCGCAACACAAAAATCCCAGGTAAATGCAGGACATCTTGATTCATATTTTAATGCTGAGTACTATATTTTTGCTTCTCGTCATCGAAGTGCTTCAAATAGACCTGTTCTAACTGTCCACACACCTGGAAATTTTTTAGCATCTGCTGACCTAGGTGGTCAACCTAAAGATTTAGCTTTTTGTAATGCGGTGGCAGTAAAAAAAGCATTACAAGAGCTACTATTTATGAAAAACAAGCTGAAACTAAAATACGATGTTTGCTTGGAAGGGACTCATCATGGTCCAACTGAATTGAGGAGGCCAGTACTCTTTGTTGAAGTGGGGAGTACTAAAGAACAATGGAATGATGATTTAGCAGTAAAGGCAGTTTCAATGGCTGTTTTGGCAGCAGCTGAGAATTCAAATGTAAATCAAATTGGGATTGGAATTGGTGGAAATCATTATGCACCACTGCATACGCGTCTTGTCTTGCAAACTGATATTGCTTTAGGTCATATAATCCCAAGCTACATTATTGATGAACTTACTATTGATATGTTCCATCAGGCTGTTAGCAAGTCAAATGCCACTTTTGGTTTTTTAGATTGGAAAGGTATGAATAAGTCTCAAAGGGAAAAGATAAAAGAATTTGCTTCGTGTATTGACTTACCGTTGAAGAGAGGTAGAGATTTTTTAAAATCAAAGAAATAACATAGATTTTAAACTTATAGGGTAATCATTATTTGATTAAAATATGTTGTTTGTAAATGAAATTGCATCAACAAATTTCGTAACTAGTAAAGTTTCTAGATAATTTAGACTCAATAAAACTATTCTAAAAAACAGTTTAGTTCACATATTCTTAAATACTTATTTTCACTTTATTTATTTTTTTTAGCAAATATTATTGGAATAATCTAAATAAAAATAAATGTTAAGATCGTAGTCTTTTATTAATGAATAAATCTGCTCCAGAAATCATAGAAATCAATTCAGAAAATTGGATTAATTCTAAACCCCTTTCTCTGAAAGAGTTAAAGGGAAAAGTCATCCTATTAGATTTTTGGGCATACTCATGTATTAATTGTTTGCGAACCCTACCATCCCTCAAGGAGATATGGAGGAAATATAAGAAAGAAAATGTGGTGATTATTGGTATTCACACTCCAGAGTTCATGTTTGAAAAAGATATTAAGAATGTAAAAGTAGCAGTTAGTAAACATAAAATTGATTATCCTGTGGCTAATGACCCAGAGGGTATAAATTGGCGCCGATATGGAAACAAATATTGGCCTCGGGTTGCATTGATTAATCCCTTTGGAGAAATAGTTATGGAACACGTTGGGGAAGCAGGTTATGATACTATCGAAGAAAAAATTATCGAATTAATCGATCTCGAAAATAAAAAACAATTTATTAGAATTAATGAGGAGAAGAGGCTTTATGATTCATATACATCGCGTGAAACTTATGCAGGGAGTTTAAGAAATTCAGGCATAGGTTCATCAAAAGTATGCTTTGAATCAAGCTGTGATGTGTATATTGATCCAGGCAAGCACACTCAAGATATTATTTATTTAGATGGGTCGTGGGACCAAAAAAAAGAGTATCTTACGTTTAATGGAGATAAAGGGTATATCTCATTTAGATTTCATGCAAAAGAGGTCAATGTTGTATTGTCTGGAGTAGGGATAGTAGAAATTTTATTGGATAATGTTAGTCTTACCAATAATAATTCTGGCAAGGAAGTAATTTTTCATAATAATAAAAGTTATTTAAAAATAGATGGTCCAGATGTGTTTAATATTGTTAATATGAAACGGTTTGAAACTAAAGATCTTAAAATAATCCCCTTTAAAAATATGGAAATTTATGCATACACATTTGGATAACTGTTATTCAATTGGGAAACATTTTTTAAAATTATTAGATTTTCTATTTTATTTATCCCCTATTTTTCGTTTCTTTATTTAATAAATTTAAGGTTTTTCTAGGTAACAGTACTAATAACAAATCCCACATATTTTGATTGATTTATTCTCAATATGCTCAAATCTTATTTCATTTCTCATACTAAAGAATAATATCGGCATATGACAATGTTTAAATAGATTTACGATAATTTTTCTTATAAGGAGATATTAGGTTGGAAACGGTTATTGGAGCAACTGGTAGTGATTCAGATATGAAGAGTAAAAATAAAACGTATAAACCAGTACCTGATGTAGAAATGGATGACGAACTTGAAAAGATTCTTTCCCAAGTTAGAGCAAAACTAGTTGTGATAGGGGCAGGCGGAGCAGGTTGTAATACTATGAGTAGGTTAAGTGAAGTAGGGATTGAAGGAGCTGAAATATTAGCTGTAAATACAGACGCTCAGGACCTTCTTTACACTCATGCTGATAAAAAAGTACTGATAGGGAGAGAACTTACGAGGGGTTTAGGCGCTGGATCCGTACCACAGATTGGTGAAGAAGCAGCAAAAGAGAGTACGGAGGAACTTAAAAAAGCTGTCGAGGGCGCTGATATGGTTTTTATCACATGTGGGCTTGGAGGAGGCACTGGTACCGGAAGCATACCTGTAATAGCTAATTTAGCTCAACAAAATGGTGCTTTGACTGTTGCAATAGTTACCTACCCTTTTTCAATGGAAGGGAAACGAAGAAGGAGCAATGCTGAAATGGGTCTAGCTAAGCTTAAAAACGAGACTGATACAGTGATTGTAATTCCAAATGATAAACTTTTAGATATAGCACCTACATTGCCTGTTTCTGCAGCTTTCAAAGTAGCTGATGAGATTCTTGTTAGAGCAGTAAAAGGTATTGCAGAATTAATAACCAAGCCTGGATTGATTAATCTCGATTTTGCAGATGTACGCACTGTAATGGAAGGCGGCGGGGTAGCAATGATAGGTTTAGGGGAAAGCGATACTGAAAATAGGGCTCAAGAAGCAATTGACAAGGCAATAAATAGTCCTTTGTTAAGTGTTGATATCACAGGTGCCAAAGGAGCACTAGTTAATGTTGTAGGAGGAACTGACATGACTCTTGCTGAAGCAGAACATGTTGTAGAAGTTGTTTCTCAGGGGTTAGATCCAAAAGCAAACATTATTTGGGGAGCACAGATAGAGAAGGAATTAGAAGGAATAATAAAAGTTTTACTTGTTATCACTGGTGTAAGGTCTAAACAAATTATCGGTAATAGACCTATGGGTCTACAAGAAACTACACCCGATTTAAAAGACGAGCTTGGAATAGACTTCTTGGATTAAAAAAATGATTAATGAAAAATTTAAGGATTTTAATAGAGTAATTAAGCTCTCCAGAAAACCTAAAAGGAATGAGTTCTTGATGATTGCTAAGGTTACTGGGTTAGGAATAATAATAATAGGTATTATAGGTTTTGTAATAAGGATGATGATACAGTTTTTTCAAAGGATATTGTAACTTTATTTTTAAATGTCATTTATTAAGTGATGCATCATGGAAAGGAAAATTTTCGCTGTAAGAACTACAATTGGACAGGAGAAGAACGTGGCCGATATGATTACGGCGAGAACTGACAAGGAAGGATTTGAGATTTATTCAGTTCTAGTACCTTATGAAATAAGAGGATATATTATGATAGAAACTCTCAATAGAACAGAAATAGAAAAATCCCTAAAAGGTGTTTCACATGCGAGGGGGATAGTGGAGGGTGCGGTAGGAATTGAGGAGATTGAGAAGTTCTTTGATCCAAAACCAATGGTAACTAAAGTTGACACAGGCGATATTGTCGAGCTTATTAGCGGTCCGTTCAAAGGTGAAAAGGCCCGGGTTGTTAGGGTTGATTTAAAGAAAGAAGAATTAACAATAGAGTTATTTGAAGCCACTGTTCCTATACCTGTCACTATTCGTGGTGACAGTATAAAAGTTATTAGAAAGGAGGAAAAGGATGAAGGAGAAGATTAGCGTAATGGTGGATGGAGGAGAGGCAAGTGGAGCTCCACCTCTAGGGCCTAGTTTGGGACCATTAGGAGTGAATATAACAAAAGTTGTTGACTCAATAAATGAATTCACAAAAGATTTTAAAGGTATGAAAGTACCTGTTACTGTTATTGTCGATCCCTCTACAAAAGAATTTGATATAGAAGTTGGTACTCCTCCTACAAGTGCATTGATAAAAAAGGAGATTGGTATCGAGAAGGGATCTGGAGAACCTAATACAAATATTGTAGGAGACTTGAGTATGGATAACGCTATTAAGATAGCTAAGATGAAAAGAGGAAGCATGTTAGCCATAAATTTAAAAGGGGCTGTTATGGAAGTTTTAGGTGTGTGTGTTTCCATGGGGATTACAATTGATGGTAAATCTTCTAAGGAAGCTCAACAGGAGATTTTTTCTGGTTCACATGATAAAATATTAAGTGATTAAAATGTACAGCACTAAAGATATATTAAAGGCCCTAAAAGAGGTAAAGAAAAAGGGTAAGAAGAGGAAATTCATTCAAAGTATCGATTTCATTATTAAACTAAACGTAGATACTGAAAAAACGGAAAATAGATTAAATGATGAGTTATTGTTACCAAGTGGAAGGGGGAAGAGCGTTAAAATAGGGGTAATAGCGGAGGGAGAGTTAGCTCATCAAGCAAAAAAACCTGCTGACATTGTAATAACAAAGAAAGAACTAACTGAACTGGCGAAAGATAAAAAAGCCGCTAAAGAACTGGTTAATAGTATTGAATTTTTTATAGCTCAATCAGATATGATGCCGCTAGTGGGGAAGAATTTAGGAACAATCTTAGGCCCTAGAGGTAAAATGCCAAAACCAGTACCTGTAAATATCCAGATTGTGCCAGTAGTAGAGAGATTAAGAAAAACTATCAGAATTAGAACAAGAGAAAATCCTTTTATCCAGGCTGTTGTAGGTACCGAAGATATGGACGACGAAGCATTGATTCAAAATGTTGAAGCGATTATGGAGCATCTTGATCGAAAATTAGAAAAGGGCTTTGACGATATAAATTCCGCTTATCTTAAAACAAGCATGGGCAAATCTGTTAAATTGGGGGCATCGTAATGACAAACGTTTCTAAAGCGAAATTCGAAGAAGTCGATAGAAATGCATCTCTAATTGCAGATTATCCTGTTTTAGGCATAGCTAATATCCATGGAATCCCCGCTAAACAATTACAAAAAATGCGTAACTTATTAAGGGAAAATGTTTTGATAAAGATATCTAAAAAATCTCTCATAAAATACTCTCTTGAAAAAATCTCAAAAGACGAGAAGAGTATTTCAGATTTGGCAAATCATATCAGTGGCCAACCAGCTTTCATATTTTCACGTATTGATCCTTTTAAACTTTATAAGATTCTAGAACAAAATCGAACTACTGCTCCTGCCAAACCTAATAGTATCGCTCCTAAAGATATAACTATAAAAAAAGGAGAGACATCATTCCCTCCTGGACCTCTTTTGGGTGAACTTCAGCAAGTTGGCATCCCAACAACTATCCAGAAGGGTAAAATCGCGATAAAAAAAGATACAGTTGTTGTGAAAGCTGGTGAAGTTATTAGCTCTGAATTATCCATGGCATTGAGTAGACTTGGGATTGAACCTATGGAGCTTGGAATTAAACTATTAGCAGCTTATGAAGATGGAACCATTTATCCAGATAAAAACCTTTTCATTGACGAGGAGAAGATTTTCGCTGATTTTCAGAGGAGTTATAATAATGCATTAAACTTATGTCTTGAATCTGGGTACGTGACTAATTCCATTGTACATTTATCTATCATAAAATGCGTTAACAATGCTATAGCGTTAGCACAAAATGCCATAATATTTGAAAAAGATGTAATGGGTTATTTATTATCTAAGGCGTATTTGCAGATGTTATCTCTCTCTTCTACCCTCACAGATGATTTTATTGATGACGATTTAAAAGTCAAGTTGTCTTTGAAATCGGATGTTAAGAATGATTCTTTGTCGGAATCTGATTTAAGTGTGGATTTAACAAAATCTGAAGAAAAAAAGGATGAAAAATCCGAGGAAAAACCAGAAGATGAGGCGATATCTGGTTTAGGTTCATTATTTGATTGATGGAGGTGAATTGATGGAATATGTTTACGCTGCTATGCTATTGCACGCTGCTGGAAAGAAGGTCAATGTAACTAACGTTACTAAGGTTTTAAAGGCCCCTGGTATAAAAGTTGACGACGCACGGGTGAAAGCTCTCATTGCAGCCCTTGACGGTGTTAAGATAGACGATGCCATTAAGCAGGCGTCAGTTGTACCGACTGTTCAGGCCCAATCAGCCGCTCCTGTAGAAACAGAAGCAGAAGTAGCAGAGGATCCTAAGAAGGAAGAAAAGAAAGAGGAAACAGAAGAAGAAGCTATAGCTGGTCTCGGTGCACTGTTTGGGTAGAGTTTATTGCTATTTAGGCAATATTTTCTTCTAAGCTTTGCACAATTTTCCAATTTTTATTTATCACAAATAAAGATAGGAATAAATATTGTTCATATTAAATTAAGATAGGACACAAAGCAGAATCAAATAAACTAAAAGATCTAAAAATTTGGTAAATCATCATTCAGTTGTTCTTTAGAATATTGTCTCCTGTTATGAAAGGCCAAAGAGCATATACACCAAAAAGGAACATCCCAACCCCAATTAACATAAGTAAAATGAAAACGATTTTCTGTGTTTTAGTATCTATTCCAAAGTCTATGATTATTACACGCAATCCATTTAGTCCATGAAATATTACCAATGTTAGGAGCATGAGATCAAATATCAAAAAAAATGGTGATTGTAGTCGCATTAGTATAGAGTCAAAAGTTGCTTTGTCAGGTAGATTAGAATAATGTAATATCCAGAGGTGAAGAAATAGGTAGAATAAGAGAAGAAGACCCGATACTCGTTGTAATAACCAAGTCCACATACCTAGTTCTTTTCCTCTACTTTTTTTAATCATTAAATTATCACCTAATTAATTTGTTTAATAATAATTTTCTTCTAATTGCAGTTATCCCTTGGGTTGATGGTACATTTTTCGGACAAAAATCAACACATCTGTAAACTGTATCACAAGCCCACACTCCTCTATGAGAGTCTACTTTCTTCAACATTTCTTTTTTATTCTCAAATCTTGAATCCGCTAAGAATCGCCAAGCTTTCGCGAGAGTTGCAGGACCTAAATATTTGTTATCTCGTATAGCAGAAGGACATTTAGAAAAGCAAATGCCACACATGATACAGTTGATGTATGGCTCAATAGCCTTCATTTCTTTTTGACTCATATTATTCTCATTATCTAATCCATTTTTTTTTATAAACCACGGGTCAATGGATTCATATCCATTAAAGAAACTTTTCATGTCTACCACTAGATCTTTAATTATTGCAAAGTTAGGGAGAGGTTCTATTTGAATCTCCATTGAATCTATTTTGTTAATACTTGGAAAGGCAAAGGGGCCATGAATCTTTAGCTCAAAATTCAGTTTTCCTTTTATCAAGTCTCCCACTTGAGTTCTGCAAGCAAGCATTGGGGACCCGTTTATAAGCATGCCACAAGATCCACATACTGCACCCCGACAAGAATATCGAAAGGATAGTGTACCATCGATTTCATCTTTAATTTTGAAAAGGGCGTCTAAGATTGTCATACCTTCTCCCTCTTTTATAGCAAAATTCTCAAATCTTGGTTTACTATCTTTTCCTTTTTCAAACCGATATATTTTGAATTTTACCATCAATATACCCTTTCCTCAGGTTTAAATCTAGTAATTTTAACCCGTTTAAATTTTAGTCTTATATTGTCTTCTGAGAATTGTGCTAAAGTATGATTCAACCATTCATTATCATTTCTTTTTGGATAATCTAAACGGTAATGCGATCCTCTGCTCTCCTTTCTTGCCAAGGCAGATACAACAATTACCTCTGCCAAATCTATCAAGTTACCTAGTTCTAGAGCCAAAGCAAGTTCAGTGTTAAATACACTGCCTTTATCTTGAATACTGATATCTTTGTATCTTTTTTTTATAGTACGTATTTTATTTCTAGCACTTAATAATCCTTTTTTATTCCTAAAAATACCTACTTTTTCTGTCATAAGTTTGCACAATTCTTTTTTAAGAGGAATTATCCTTTCCTTTCCTTCTGCACCAATTAACCGATCTATACGAAGTTTTTCATTTTTATAAATCTCTAATGGCAATTCTTTGAAGTCCATTTCCTTTAAATCCATAGCAACAGCAAATCCAGCACGCCTTCCAAATACTATAGTTTCTAAAAGGGAATTTCCTCCGAGACGATTAGCTCCGTGCACACTTACGCACGCGCATTCTCCTGCCGCGTAAAGGCCTGAAATTGAGGTTCTTCCTTCTATATCTGTTGATATACCACCCATGGAATAATGCTGTCCAGGTTGTACAGGAATAGGTTCAAGAGTAGAGTCAATACCAGCAAAGTGCAAAGCTATTTCATGTATTTGAGGAAGTCTTTCCATTATCTTATCCTTGCCTAAATGCGTTATGTCAAGAGAAACATATTCATTTTCGAATCCTCTGCCCTCATTTATTTCAGTCTCTATTGCCCTTGCTATAATGTCTCTTGGTGCTAATTCCATAAGTTCGGGGGCATAATTCTCCATAAATCGTTTACCTTCATTGTTAAAGAGAATACCACCTTCACCGCGACAAGCTTCAGAAATGAGAATGTTTGACCCATACAGAGTAGTTGGATGAAACTGGACAAATTCCATGTCTTTAAGAGGAATGTTATGACGGTATGCTAAAGCCATTCCATCTCCTGTATTAATTAATGCATTTGTACTATTATTATAAACTCTACCATATCCACCTGTAGCTAAAATCACAGCTTTCGATTTAAATGTAACAAGGTCACCGTTCACTAAATTTATTGCTATTATGCCACTGCAGGTATTTTCATTAATGATTAGAGAAGTTACTATAAATTCCTCATAAAAAACTACGCCCCTCCTTAGTGTTTGTTCATAAAGTGTATGAAGTAGATTGTGACCTGTCCTATCTGATGCATAACAAGTTCGTGGATAGCTAGCGCCTCCAAAAGGACGCTGTGCAATTTTCCCATTTTTTGTTCTTGAAAATAATGTTCCCCATTTTTCCATTTCTTCTATTCTGTCAGGAGCTTCTTTACACAAGACTTCAACTGCATCTTGATCTGCCAAGTAGTCTCCACCCTTAATAGTGTCCTTTGCATGGTTTTCCCAGCTATCATCAACGCTTAAAGAGGCATTTATCCCTCCTTGAGCTGAAATGGAATGTGAACGAAGTGGATGAACCTTAGTAACTACAGCTACATTAGTCGATTTACAAGCCTCTAAAGCTGCTCGAAGTCCGGCCAAACCTGCTCCGATTATAATGGTATCATGGGAAAAAACTTTATTATCCTTCATAATCATGCTCTAGATTTGATAGCAGCTCTTTTAACAGCATTTGCTACCTTCACTGCATTTGATTTCTTTAGTGGTGGTGGTAAGATTCGATCGATTCGTGGTTTTTTTACACATCCTGATAATGCCAAGGCTGCATCCATTTTCATTTTCTGGTTTATCGTCTTGGCTCTTGCATCAAGGGCTCCCCTAAATATCCCTGGAAAGGCTAACATATTGTTAATTTGATTTGGATAATCGCTTCTTCCACTCCCAACTATCGTAGCACCGGATTTAAGTGCCAATTCGGGCATAATTTCAGGTATTGGATTAGCAAGGGCAAACACTATTGGTTTAGCACTCATTGATTGAATCATTGTAGGAGTTAAGAGGCCTCCAGATGACAATCCTATAAAGACGTCAGCTTTTTTAATTGCGTCTTTTAATGTCCCAACTTTAGCACTAAGATTTGTCACTCTTGAAAGTTCTGATTTGTATCTATTCAGGTTGTCACGTCCCTTATATATAATACCTTGAGTGTCACACATGATTATGTTTTTAAAGCATGCTTCTTGTTCATGATAACATAGGAGAAGTTTAGCTGTAGCAATCCCAGCAGCTCCAGCTCCATTTATTATTATCTTTAAGTCTTCAAGTCTCTTTCCAACCACTTTAGAAGCATTAGTCAACGCTGCAAATATAACAATAGCTGTAGCGTGCTGATCATCATGGAATACTGGAATATTAATATCTTGAAGTTCATTCTCTATTTCAAAGCATTTTGGAGCGGCAATATCTTCAATATTAACACCTCCAAAAGATGGTGATATACCCTTGACAATTCTAATAATGTCCTTGGAGTTTTGGGTATTTAAACAAATTGGAATCGCATCAATATCTACAAGCTTTTTAAAAAGTATTGCTTTTCCTTCCATTACAGGTAAAGCAGCTTCCGGCCCAATATTTCCGAGTCCCATTACAGATGAACCATCTGTTACAATAGCAATGGAGTTTCCTTTATTGGTTAAATCATAAACTTTTTCCTTGTCTTTGGATATTTCAGAGCAACTGCTTGCTACCCCGGGTGTATATATTAATGAAAGATCATGCTTATTTCGTACTGATACTCTAGATTCTAAAGAAATCTTCCCTTTTTTTTCCCTATGAAGCCGTAATGATTCCTTGAATATGTTCATAATAATGACTTTTCCGTTTAATTTATTAAATAAGATTTTTTATAAGGAGATAATCTGCTGATCCATTCACAGTAGTTATGTTTTAATATTCGTTATTACTTCATCACTTCCCTAATAGCTTTTACAAGTATTTCTTTTTTAGGAACTCCCACAAACATTGCTTCCCCATTAATCACTATAGTTGGAACTTTCATTATACCATATTTAACTGTTTTTTTCTTTTCATCTAAAGCGTTAACCTCTTTGATTTCAATTGAATTTTTAAATTCTATACCAACTTCTTTAACAAGCCTTTTAGCCTTATCACAATATGGACACGTATTTGTGTAGAATACTTCAATTCTAACACTCGTTTTACCACTTCCATTTTCACTTTGTTGTAAGAGTCAGGATGTATCCCACTTTTTTTCTAGATATTTTTTTTATCTCTTATTTTTTAATTGGTATTCCATTTTCATTCCAGTTCCTAAGTTTGTAATATTCTTGTAGCATCGTGTCATATTCTTTTTTTTCAAGTGATCGTCCATCCAATTTTTCATCATGAAATCTTTTTGGCAAAGCATCATCAACTTTACTAAATCCTTCTCTAATGTTGAATTCTCTTGTTGTTGTGATAATCCTATTTGACATTTCTTTTAGTCCTTCCAAATTATATTCTATACCGGTCAATTTTTTTATTAATTCACATAAATCTTGATTTGAAGTTAATCCCCAATAAAATTTGCATAGAATTATTGAGTCAAAAATAGTCATGATATCTTCATATTCAACGTATTGATTCGTCTTTTCTTTGAGGTCATGGGGACTTTTTCCACTTAGTTCAGCTTTATAATAAACACCTCTTAGATGACATGCTCCCCTAGCACTTGTTCCATATCCAAGTCCCATACCTTTTAAAACCCTTGGATCATATCCTGGAAAGTCAAGTCCCTTAACATGAGCAATAAGATTATTTAAGTTTAGTTTTTCACCGGCGATTTTTATTCCATCTGCTAAAAAATTTCCAATGTCTTTTCGGTAAGTTATGGCTTCTAAGATTTTTGCAGCTCCTTTTTCATCTCCATATTTTAATTTATCTTTTAACAAGTTTCTTTTTGATGCTTCCATTACGAGCGCTACTATGCTCCCTGCACTTATAGTGTCAATTCCAAGTTTGTCACAAACATCGTTAAGATATGCTACATTCTCCAGGTTTTCAATGGCGCATAGGCCACCAAATGCAAAAGCGGTTTCGTATTCTGGGCCTTCAATTTTTATTCCTTTATGAACCCCCTTTTTTACTGTCACTAGTTTTCCACATGAAATAAAACAGTTGTAACAAGAATTTGGTTTAGCTCCCATATCCTCTATAAGATAATCTGCACTTATCTTTTCAACAGAATTCGATTTTCCTTCAGACCAATACTTTGTTGGAAATCCACCTAAATGATTAAGAACTTTTACCATATTTGGAGTTCCATATTTTTTTAAGTTTTCAACGCCTCTATCTTCTTTTCCGCGTTTTCTTAGTGTTCTTGAAAATTCTCTTATACCATCTGCGTCATGAAACTCGGGTTTTTTTTCTCCATGGAATACAATTGCCTTTAAATTTTTAGATCCCATAACAGCACCCATACCACATCTACCAGCGTTACGCCAAATATCATTTGTGATGCAGGCAAACCTAACAAGATTTTCACCTGCAGGTCCTATTGTTAACGCTCTTGCTCTTTTTTCATTTACTTCTTTTAATACACCAATTTCGGATTCGTCTGTGTTTAACCCCATAAATCCAGATGCGTCGTGGAATGTTGCACCATTGTTATTAATAACAAGGTATATGGGCGTAGATGCTTTTTTCCTTATTATAACAGCATCATAACCCGTTCTTTTGAAAGCTGGAGCAAGACTCCCACCAGAATAAGATTCACCATAACCGTTGGTAAGTGGAGATTTTGAAAATACCCCATATCTACTTGAACCAGGTATAGTTCCAGCTGCTATTCCTGGAGAAAAAATTAAAATATTTTCATCTGATAAGGGGTCTATTCCTGGTTTTAACAAATTAAATAAAAAATACGTTGATAAACCCTTTCCACTTAACCAGGTTTTACAGATGTTACTTGAAATTTTCTTTGTACTAACGCTATTATTGTCAAGATTTATATCTAAATAATTTTTATAAAATCCTTTCATTTTGTTTTTACTCTTAGCTTGGCAATTTCATCTTTAACTTCTACTGTAAGATTCATACTATCAAAAACTTCTTTGATAAAAGTTTTTACAAATTTTTTTGATAAATTAGAATTCAAAACCAGTACATATTCATCTTTTCCTATTTTTGAAAGATTATAGAAGTTACACGCTTCTAATCTCTCAAGTACTTCTTCAGCAGTTTTAAAGTTTTTAGAGAATTGTTCACCATGAGATCTCGCTACGCTTTTGTGATTCTTCCAAAACTCAGTCTGATATCTTGATTTCTCGAGTAGCTTAAGAAATAGAATCCAGTGGTTAACATCCAAAATCAAATGCTCTCCCCCCGATAGCATTTCTATGTATGTCTCCACTTTTTTATTTTTTATTTTTTTTAAAATATCTTTATTAGTTGAATAAAACCTTAACGCTTCTCTTAAAATAGCACTTTGTGACATTTGAGAATCATTTTTTAATTTTTTAAAAAGATTCTCAGTTTCCATGTCAAGGGAAATTGTTATTCTAGCAGGATTTTTCAATCTTACCTCTTTAATTATGTTATTTGCATAAATTTTGTGATAACATCTTAAATATCTTTATATATGCGGAATTAGACTTCCTTGTAATAGTATATAAGTTTAACATAAAATTTTGGAGGAAATAACATGGACAATAGATTAATGATCATTGTGACCTTTCTTCTAGCTATAATAAAACCCGTTTTCGCTCAGGAGGCGACTATAGATTCAGGCGATACAGCATGGATCATTGTGGCTACTGCATTAGTTATGTTGATGATACCTGGAGTCGGGTTCTTTTATGGAGGTATGGTCAGGAATAAAAATACCTTGTCAACAATAATGCTAGTTTTCGCAACTTTAGCTTTAATAAGTATACAATGGGTTCTCTGGGGATATAGTTTAGCTTTTGGAAGCGATATCGGCGGATTCATAGGAAACCTTGAATTTTTTGCATTAAATGGTGTTGGGATGGAAGCAAACGGTACTATTCCTAATTCACTTTTCATGATGTTTCAAGGCATGTTTGCTATTATTACAGTAGCATTAATTGTGGGCGGCCTTGTTGAAAGAATTAAATTCAGCGGATGGTTAGTGTTAGCACTGCTTTGGGCTACATTTGTTTATGATCCAATTTGTCATTGGGTTTGGGGTGGAGGCTGGCTCGGAAGCTTAGGAGCCCTCGATTTCGCCGGTGGAACAGTAGTACATATAAATTCAGGTGTATCAGCACTAGCAATTGTATTTGTTTTAGGAGCAAGAAATGGTTTTGGAAAAGATCATATGATCCCTCATAATATACCTATGGCACTGTTAGGTGCTGTTTTATTATGGTTTGGGTGGTTCGGTTTCAATGCTGGTAGTGCACTTGCGGCAGACGGAATTGCTGCTAATGCTTTTGTAACAACCAATACTGCAGCAGCTGCAGCAGCTTTGACATGGATGTTTTTGAGCTGGAAGCACAGGAAACCAAGTGTACTTGGTATTGCAACAGGTGCTGTTGCTGGTTTAGTTGCAATTACTCCCGCTACAGGTTTTGTAACTCCCATGGCTTCAATACCAATCGGTATAGGTGCTGGACTTATCTGTTATTATGCTATACTCTTTAGGGTAGGTAGGAAAATTGACGAGTCTTTAGATGTGTGGGCAGTTCATGGAATTGGAGGTACTTGGGGGGCAATCGCCACCGGGATATTTGCGAGTATAGGTGCAACAGGATTAATTACTGGTAATCCAGGCCAGGTTATTACGCAAATAATTGGTGTTGGAGCAACGTGGGTGTATGCTTTTGTAGTAACTTACATCTTAGCTAAGATAGTAGATGTAACAATTGGATTACGAGTTGAAGAACCAGAAGAATTAGTTGGGTTAGATCTTTCGCAACATGCAGAGAATGCATATCAGTGAGGTATTAAAATGAAAAAAATTGAAGCAATAATAAGGCCTGAGAAACTTGAGGCTGTATCGAAAGCTCTAGAAAAAAATGGAATCCTAGGAATGACCGTTTCAGACGTTAAAGGACGTGGAAGGCAGAAAGGAATTACCTTACAATGGAGAGCTGGTGATTATAGGATAGATTTCATACCTAAAATTAAGTTTGATATTGTGTTAGAAGACTCAAAAGTAAAGGAAGCTATTGAGACGATATGTTCTATAGCTAAAACAGACAATGTTGGCGATGGTAAAATCTTTGTTTATCCTATAGAAGATGTAATTAGAGTACGTACAGGTGAAAGTGGGAAAACTGCTGTTTAGGATTATTAATAGAAAGTTAATAATTCTCAGTTTAGATTTTCTTCCCACAATACCTCCTCCCTTGTACTTAAAATGGACGTTGGTTCTTAGATGAACTAACGTTTTTTTTTTCAATTATTCCCTCTAAGATAATTTTTTTCTATTTTTACAGTTATAAATATAAAAACAGTTAATAACTTCTTTGAAAAAATTTATATATCAAATTAAGGAAAGTCAGTGTATTATTAATAGAGGTAAAAATGTCAATATGCTCAATATGCGATCAGGTGGTAACTACGAGTCAGGCACCAATTGAAAGTTTATTTAGTATTTATTTTTGGGTTGCGTTAATTGCTGGGGGCGGAGTCTTCCTTGGATTTTTATACTTTGTATTTCGATTCAGATATATCCCTGGGAAACAAGAGCCTTTGGATGCTCCTAAAGCTGGTGTTATTCCTCCTTTACGTGGATCTTCAAAAATGGGATGGATTCTCGCGCTGGGTCTTTTTTTGATTTTCATTCCAATTTCAGTGGCAACAAAAGACACTGTAGATTTCATTGAGAAACCCCCTGCTGAAGATTCTTTAATTATTAATGTTGAAGGCTTTCAATATGCATGGAGTTTTACATATCCTAATGGTGTTCAGACTATTTCTACACTTAGAGTTCCAAAAGATAAGGTAATTGTTCTTGAGTCAACTTCAAGAGATGTTTTTCATAATTTGTGGATGCCCCAATTTAAATTAATGGTCGACACTATCCCAGGACAAACAAACGTGGTATGGTTTAAAGCAATTAAAACTGGTAGTTATACAGCCCACTGTAACGAGATATGTGGTGTTGGACATACCTTTATGAAAGCTACCATCATTGTACAAGAACCGGAAGAATTCCAAAAGTGGTATGGAGGAGGTAATTAGACTTGAATATTGTTCGGTGGTTAACTACAACAAATCATAAAGATATTGGTATATTATACATTTTAGCTGCATTCCTTTTGGGGGCAATAGGTGGGCTTTTAGGTATGGTAATGAAGGCTCAAACTACTCTTCCAGAACTTAGCCTCATCTCTGCTAGTTTTTATAATCAATCAGTTAGCGTGCATGGGCTTGTTATGGTTTTATGGTTTGTTTCACCTTTATTCCTTGGATTTGCAAATTACATGATTCCAATGATGATAGGTTGTAGAGATTTAGCTTTTCCCCGTCTTAACGCTATGAGCTTCTGGATGTTCTTATTTGGTGGTTTGGTTGCAGCGTCCGCATTTTTCTTCCCTGGTGGAGCTATAGCAACAGGTTGGACGATTTATGCACCTCTAAACACACCTCAATATAGCGCTGGAAATGCATTTGGAATTGTTTTGGGAGTAGCTGGAGCTGCAATGCTTATTATTGCTATAACTTTGGGTACAATAAACTTTGTAACTACAATTGCCCATATGAGAGCTCCGGGAATGACGCTTCTTAAAATGCCTCTTTTTGTCTGGTTTTTCATTGCCACTCTAGCAATAATGCTCTATGTCTTTCCTGTTCTTGGCGTAGCCGGACTTACTCTACTTAGTGATTGGCTTTTGGGGACCAACTTTTATGCATCACCACATGGTGCTCTATTGTGGGCCCATCTCTTTTGGATATTCGGCCATCCAGAAGTCTATGTTATTCTTTTTCCTGGACTAGGAGTTGTAGCAGAAGTTATCTCAGTATTCTCTCGGAGGCCAATATACGGTAAAAATATAATCATCACTTGTATTATTATTTCCACCATTATGAGTTTAATCGTATGGGGACATCACATGTTTGTTACAGGTGTTTCTGCAGGTTGGAGAATATACATGAGTATTATGACAGAATTGATATCAATACCCTTTGGAATAATTGTCCTTTGCTTTATTGCTACCTTGTGGAAAGGATCGATTAGATTTAAAACCCCTATGATGTTTATTTTAGGAATTATTCCTTTATTCCTCATTGGTGGGGCTACTGGAGTTTTCAATTCCTCAGCAGCTCTCGATTATAGTATCCGAGGTACTTATTGGATTATTGCGCATTTTCATTATGTTTTAGTACCTGCAGTAGCTATGACACTAATTGGTGGGATATATTATTGGTTCCCGAAAATGACTGGCCGAATGTATAGCGAAAAATTAGGTCATACCCATTTCTGGCTTACTTTTATTGGGATGAATCTAACCTATTTCCCATGGTTTTTAATTAGTGAGATGCCTAGGAGAATGGTTACATATAGTGCAACACAAACTACCTGGGCCGAAATGCATTTGTTATCTAGTGTAGGGGCAGTCATCTTACTATTGGGCCAAATAATCTTTGTAATAAATATGATTTCTAGTGGTTTGAAGGGACCTAGAGCCCTCTCTAACCCTTGGGGAGGATATTCTTTGGAGTGGACAGTAAGTTCTCCTCCTCCTGCATCAACATTCTTAAAGAGGCCAATAATCACTGAACAAGGTCGGGTTAAGTATTCTTTTTATCCTACCAGCTGGGCGCACTTGGAAAATGATGGAGGAAGAATTGAATCCAATATTGATGAAACCGATTTCAAGGAGGACTCAGATTGAGCGAATCATCTCACGCGAACCATAATCCTAGTCATATGAGCATTTGGCCTATAGTTATTTCTTTAGGTCTAGCGCTGGTTTTCTGGGGTATTGCAGCATATTTATTAGGTGTAGGATTGCCTTTGCTCATCCTAGCATTGATTATACTTGTAGGTGGAATTTTAGGATATCTAAAAGAAACTATGCAAGGCAACTTCGTAGCTATAGAGGAGCAAAGAGGAGCACAATGGCCTTTTGAATCCCTCAGTAAATTAAAACTTGGTGTATGGGTGTTTCTTGCAGGGGATATAATGTTATTCGGCTTGATGGTTGGTGTCGATATTTATCTCCGACTTGGTGCTGTTTCATGGCCTGATGCTGGGACAGTCTTCAGTATTTCTCATGGAGCTTTGATGACCTATCTTCTTCTAGCAAGTACGCTAACATTTGGTTATGGTGTAATATCAATCCGAAATGGAAGTTCAAAAGGTTTAATAATCGGTCTTGTTCTTACATTAATTTTAGGCGCCGGTTTTCTTGTTATCAAACTCCTAGAATGGGGTGAACTTTTTTCCCATGGATTTAATTTAAGTAGTGGTTTAGCGGCATCCACCTATTTCTTTACTACTGGCCTGCACGGTCTTCACGTACTTATTGGTATAGTAGGTTTAGCATACTTCATCCTTGGATCAATTCTTGGCAATGTCACAAAAGAAAAACATGAAACTCTTATATTATTCGGAGTCTATTGGATATTTGTGGATATCGTCTGGTTATTCATTTTTCCAATAATGTATCTGTGGTGATAATAAATGGCAATGAATATGATATTATATGTTGTAGTTACAACCCTTGTAGCTGTTATATTAGCTGTTCAAATAACAATAGGAAGGGGGAACCTTGTTCTTCTAACCTTATTATCTGTATTTAGTGCAGCCCTTGTTGCATTGTTTAATATGCAATTAAAGGATGAGAATATAGAGCCAGTTGGCATTATTTTACTACCCCCACTAATTCTTGCAATCATATTTGGGGTGGGTATGATAATTAGTTAAAAGGATTGATTTAGTTGAAAGGCCATATACGCCTTATCAAGTTTAAGATAGTTGAATTATTATTGTTTACATCAATGGGCTCTGCTATTTTTTCAACCAAAGGAAATATTGGCACATTTTTAATTATTGTATTAGCTTTAACTATGGGGATTGCATCACTTGGCAAAAAATTTCTTAATCACTATTATGACAAATATATTGATGTAATGTATGTAACAATAAGTAGACTATCCCCTTTGCGTGAGATTAACTTGGATGTTTATTCATAATTAAACTGATGAAAATGAAATTAATCTTTAAATTTATTGTCTTTACTCTTATTATTTTCTTGAGTGTGGGATGTGTTCAAAGTGGATTGACACTTCAAGATGAAGGCGGTATTGAAATTCAGATGGGGGATATAAAACAATTTGAATTTGTAGTTGAAAATGCGGATGGGATTTTAGCGAAGGAATATAATGACATTAAGATAGAATTCGTTGACGACAAATGGCTTGTTCAAACTGTCACAACCAGAATTGATAAAAAAACCCTTAAAAATGGGGATTATGGAATAATTAAAGTTCAATTAGAAGGGGCAAAGGTTGGAACTAATAATAATGCAAAGATTAGGCTTACTTTTTCTTCAGGCGGAAAAGATTTTCAAGTGCCTTTAACGGTGGTTAAAGATCCCAACTCTAATATTACTTTTAAACTAAGTTCCTTGTCACCTCTTGAGCTTTTAGCCTTTAATAATCGATGTGGTCAAGTTTAAACCTAGAAGTATTTGATTTGTTTATTTCTCAGGATTTGGAATATCATATATCAATTTAAATAGAAAGTTCTCTTCTTTCAGAAGGGTGTTAATATCACTTACAAGGAACTTAGGATACCATTTTAATCCAGGATATAGAATCCTCAGATCTCCATTTTTATCTATTACATACACAATAGCAGTATGGTCTATTTCGTAGTCATTGGATTCATCATCCCCACTTTTGTTAACATATATATTATAGTATTCCCAGACTATTTCTAATTCATCTCGGGTTCCGATAAGAAACTGCATGTCTCTAAGATCTTTGGTCTCGATGTATTTGTTTACAGCCTCAATTGTATCTCTTTCTGGGTCTACAGAAATGCCTAAAAAAATAACATTATCATTCTTCGATTTTTCCAACTTCTTAGCAGCATCAACAAATTTACCAGTTATTAAAGGACAGACCGTGGGGCAGCTAGTGTATAGGAAGCTCATTACAATTATTTTGCCTTTGAAATCGCTTAAAGATACTTTCTCACCAAACTGATTATTTAATATGAAATCGGGTGCTGGATTTGGTTGTGGAGTAATGCCACTAAATTTCTCCTGTAAGCAGCCCATACTTAGAAGGAGCCCCATTATTGTAAAAAAAATTTTGATTTCCATTTGTTATTATTGTATTTTAGGGTTATTCTCGATACCTAGATGGACGTGTTCCATCATATTGTTCGATTACTTTTTATTCCATATATTGATAAGCTTTTCTTAAAATAATATCTAACCGCTCTTTTAAAACTATTAGAGAGTAATTGGGAGTCATCCGATAAAGTTAAATTTCTAATTAACATGTCAAAAAATGCTGAAATTGGGGTTAACCTTTTATATTCATTTTAATATTTTTATTATCTAATGTGTAGAGGTATTACTAATCATTGCGAGGAGTATAAGAATAGCACTGTATTTCTTGTTAAAAATGAAAGTGGAAAGTATGAGCATGAATACAATCCATCAAAGAAGTGCTTTGACAATGTTCTTCTCCATGAAGAAGGAATTAAGAAAGCATTGTGTAAGTATCATAAATGGGGCGATTCTAAGTATGGGTATTGTCTCGGAACCGTTGGGAAAAATGGAGAGCAATTCACCTTTGTTCGTGAGGGCTTTGAATATACTCCAGTAGAAGAGTAAATCTATTTTTATGATATCCTGTCTAGAGTATACTCAGAACTACCTTTAATCATAAAATTAGGATATACCATAGAAGAGGCGAGGGCGTGTTGTTTGGAATCCTGATGTTTCCTTCTTTGAAAAGATTTGAAAAATTACTTTAGTTACCATAGTTTTTTTCTCTGTGCCCCCCTTAATCAGTCCAAGTTCTAGGTATATCCCTGTTCGCTGTGCTGTTGTGCCACCCTCTAATTCCTCGGGTAATCGTTTGAAGCGGTTTATGTTAAAGTCTCATTAAAGCATAACCAACTATCGAGCTAATGAAGATTATGACTGCAAATATAATGAATGTTAAGTTCCTCTTCTTAGAGTTCTCAGAATTGTATTTTTCCCTTTTTCTCTTCATAATTATAAATTTTTAAATCATTTTTTATATTAAATTTATCGGCCGTTTTATGGCAGAGTTCTTTTAAAGTATAATATTATATGAAACAATTAAGATATAGTACCTTCTATAACTTTTTATTCTAATGAAAAAAGATTGTATAACTCAGAACAAATCCGTTATTCTAGAGTCTTGTATTTTATGTCTGGCCAGGATTTTCTCTCCCTTAGCTCTAATCTCTGTTTTAATGCTGTCCGTAGGTTGCTTGGGGGATCAACATCAGGATACTGAAATGCCAGTTGTAACGGATATAAATTGGGTCGCAGACTATTATGAAGGACTTAGAATTTCCGAGGGAGAAAATAAACTACTACTTCTTTATTTTGGAGCAGATTGGTGTGGGTTTTGTCAGAAAATGGATGAAGAGGTTCTCAATACTTCAGAGGTCTCTTCAGTTATACACGAAAAATTCATTCCAGTATTCCTCAATGTCGATTTAGATGATAACTCTAAGTTGATTTCCAATTATAGAGTAACTGTTACTCCAACCTTTATAATTACATCAGAACAGGAAGAAATCATTGATATCGTCATAGGATTTAGGGATAGGAAAGATTTCTTAGAGTTCTTAGAAGGTTAATACGATTTAAACATAAGAACCCTGGGTAGATGAAACAATCCGTATTTTATTTTTAATAGATATTTTTAATATTTATTTTAAATTTAAAAAGTTTCAATTGATTAATATTATCCCATAAATCTAACGCTAGAATAAGGGGGGAAACCATTTTTTTTTAAAATTGAAGCCATTATTTAGTTCATTTAACAAAAAATACATAGAAGAATATATAAAAGTGGGGAAAGTTAATTTGGATAAAAGTTATTTAAAATGATGAATATGCTTGATACGGGATTTGGATTGGCTAACAATACTATTCATTTTAGAAACAAGAATGTGAATTAGCATGTCTCAAGAGGATTTGATTAAGAAGAGATTTAAGGAGAAGGCTCAACAAGAGCCTGAGAAACATTATTCAGTCCGGATATTAAATGAGGAAGGATTTACCAGAAGTCAATGTAGTAATTGTAAGAATTATTTTTGGGCTTCTGAGGATGCGGATGTGTGTGGGGAACCTGATTGCCGAGGAGGTTATACTTTTATCGGTGATACCCCTGCAAGGAAAAAGATGGATTTCATTGATACATGGAAGAATTTTTCAAAACTTTTCAAGAAGCTTGGTTACTCTCCTATTCCCCGTTATCCAGTTGTTGCTCGCTGGAGAGATGATGCGGAGTTTGTGCAAGCCTCTATCTACGATTTTCAGCCTTATTGTGTCACTGGCGAGGTAGATCCCCCTGCCAATCCTTTAGTTGTTCCTCAATTTTGCCTTCGGTTCAACGATACTGACAATGTAGGGATTACTGGTAGGCATTATACCGGTTTTGTTATGATTGGTCAACATGCTTTTGAAAGACCCGAGAATTATAAACCAAATGATTATTTAGAGCATATTTACAAATGGCTTGTAAAAGGTATGAGAATTCCTAAAAACGAGCTTCAGTTTCATGAAGATTGTTGGGCTGGAGGGGGGAATATGGGTCCAAGTATGGAATATTTTTCTCGAGGGCTTGAGATAGGTAATCAGGTTTATATGCAGTATGATATTAAAAACGGCAGGCCTAAAGAGTTAGACATTAAAGTTTTGGATATGGGGATGGGACAAGAAAGACCTGCTTGGTTCACATGTGCCACAAAGACTAGTTATGAGGCAGTTTTCCCAACTGTTGTAAAAAAACTCTATCTTTCAACAGGAATTTCTCCGGATGAGGATCTTTTAGAAAAATTTCTCCCATATTCAGGAATACTAAACATCGACGAAAATGACGATCTTGAGAAAACTTGGGCCTTTATAGCTGGAAAACTTGGATTATCTACTATGGCTCTAAAGGATGAAATTCTACCTCTTGGCGCGATATATTCTTTGGGCGACCATACGCGTTCTTTACTACTGGCTCTAAGTGATGGAGCCATACCTTCCAATGTCGGAGGAGGATATAACCTTCGAGCCCTCTTACGAAGGAGTCTTGACTTTGTATTCAAATACGAATGGGATATTTCTTTGGGTGATTTATGCAAATGGCATGCTGATTATTTACGCCCTCAATACCCGGAGCTTAAGGAAAATTTAGATGAAGTAAGAGATATTTTAGATGTTGAGAAGAAAAAATATGCTTCAACTAAGTTAAAATCAAGGAGGACTGTAACTAGACTCCGAGATAAAAAAGTTACATTGGATAAACTCATTGAACTCTATGATTCTAATGGAATTAGCCCTGAAATGCTGGTTGAGGAAGGTCTACCAGTAGACATACCCTCCGATTTTTACACAAAAGTAGCTGAACGACATGAGAAAAAAGAGCAGATAGCTCAGACACGTAAGGAAGTAGATTTAGACCTCACTAATATTGAGAATACGAAGATACTTTATTATGAAGATTATTCTAAGCTGAACTTTGAAGGTGTAGTTTTAAAGGTGCTTAAGGGCAAATATGTTATCCTAAATCAGACTGCATTTTATCCGACAAGTGGTGGTCAATTACATGACATTGGGGATTTAAACGGTTCTGATGTTGAAGACGTGTTCAAGCAGGGAAAAATAATTGTTCATGTTGTAAAAGACCCATCATTTAGAGTTGGAGATCGTGTAAAAGGAAAAATTGATAAGGATCGAAGGAAGCAACTTGCTCAGCATCATACTGCTACCCATATCCTAAATGGCACTGTGAAAAACATTTTAGGAAAACATATATGGCAGGCAGGAGCTGAAAAGACTCTTGATAAAGCGCGATTAGATATTACACATTATGAATCGATTTCCCGTAAAGTATTGAAAGAAATTGAGGACCATGCAAATCATATTATAAATAAGAATTTTACGGTAGAAAGTAAGATATATTCTAGGGATGAAGCCGAATCTAAATTTGGGTTTAGGCTCTATCAGGGGGGTGCCGTCCCTGGAAAAGAACTTAGGGTTGTAAAAATAAAAGATCTTGATATAGAAGCATGTGGTGGTACTCATCTCAATTCCACAGAGGAAGTTCTAGGTCTAAAGTTAATTAGCACTACAAAAATACAGGATGGTGTAGTTAGGCTTGAATATGTTGCGGGGGGTGCTGCTAGAGGTTACGAGGAACGAACCAGAAAAATGTTAAATGATATAGTTGTTCATTTTAAAGATTTTATAGTTCTAGATAAACATTTTGCCTTTAAAATCGAGGTGCCATCCAACTTTAGAGAACTTGAAGATGAAATGTATCAATGTGCTGATGTTTTTTCAATAGCTTCTGACCAGTTAAATATTACATTGCAGAGATTTGTTAATGAAATAATTGTAGAACATGACGAAATTGTCAGGAGGAGAGAGCGATTGGGTTTAAATCCATTAAAACTCAATCTTCCTTTACATCGGATTTCTCTTTTCGAGTTTTCTCAACAAGTATTTCTTACTTGGAAGGATGGTAAGAAAAATTTGAATCAGTTGAGGAAGGAAGATGCAAAAGAGAAAGTAAAGGATTTGGAGAATAAATTTAGCAAGTGTGGGAAATATAGTATCCTTGTAACTGAAATTGAAACAGATAGGGAGGAAACTTTTAGAACATCTAAGAATCTTGTAGGGAATAAGAGGATAGTGATATTGTTTGGTATAGATGGAAGAATTTCCGTAATTGGGAGTAGTGATCCTAAGGCTCCGGTTAACATGAGCTATCTTGTAAAAGAGACATGTAAGATTCTTGGTGGCGGTGGCGGAGGTAATAAGGATTTTGCTCAAGGAGCGGGATTCAATAAAAATAAGTTAGGAGACGCAAAAAAATGGGTAAAGGAGCAAATCGAGGCTAAATTAATCTAATGATAACTCCAAAGGTTTTATAAGGGCGTCCATCAATTGATGTTCTACAAATTAATACATCTTTACAAGTGCAATAGGCTTTTATGATAGTATAATTATCGAAGCTTGATTAATTCATTGGTGAAAATATTATGAAAAAATCTAAGAGTACAAATATTGTGTTGCTAACTCTTATCGAAGAAATGCTGAGTAAATCAAGGGAGTTTGAAGCACGAATTTGGAGAGACCTTGCGGGAAGAATTTCTAAGTCATCTAAACTTCGAGCAGAGATTAATATAGGTAATATCTCAAGATTTACAAAGAAAGATGATATTATTGCTGTTCCTGGAAAAGTATTAGGTGATGGGGATATTAACCATAAGGTTACAGTTGCAGCACTTAATTTTTCAGTGAAGGGAAAACTAAAAATTAAAGCTGCAGGCGGTAAGTGTCTTTCTTTTAAGGAATTGATGAAGGAGAATCCTAAAGGTAGTAATGTTAGAATAATGAGGTAACTATAATGAAGATAATAGATGCTAATAACTTGGTAATTGGTAGACTTGCTACGGTTGCAGTTAAGTACCTTCTTCAAGGTGAAAAAGTAATCGTTGTTAATGTAGAAGAGGGAGTTATATCAGGTTCAAAATCGAGTACATTTGGTAAATATCTTCATAGAAGACAGAGGAAAAGTCTGGTTAATCCTGCAAGACATGGGCCGTTTTTTCCGAGGAGGCCTGAAGGTATAATGAAGAGAGCAATAAGAGGCATGCTACCATATAAAAAATCTAGGGGGAGAAAAGCTTACAAAAATTTGAGAGTTTATATTGGGGTACCTAAAGAATTCGAGGATAAAAGATGCGATACTATTGCAGATGCTAATATATCAAAGCTAAAGGTGCCAAAATATATTAAGTTGAAAGAACTGAGCAAATCACTTGGAGCCACATTTTAGGTGTTAATTATGAAGATAATTCAAACATCAGGGAAAAGGAAGACTGCAATTGCTAGGGCAATGATAACAAAAGGAATTGGTAAAATTAGGATAAATAAAATACCATTAGAAATAATTGAACCTGAGCTATCTAGAATGAAGATAACAGAACCACTCCTCCTTGCTGGTGAACTAGCCGAAAAAGTAGATATAAATGTTAATGTTAAAGGTGGGGGAATTATGGGTCAAGCTGAAGCTGTTAGAACGGCTATAGGTAGAGGTTTAATCGAGTACAGTAAAGACGCTAAGCTTAAAGCTGCATTTTCAGATTATGATAAGACATTGCTTAAGAGTGATCCAAGAAGGAAAGAGACAAAAAAATTCGGTGGTAAAGGGGCAAGGTCTAAGAAGCAGAAATCATATAGGTGAGAAAAATGATTATTCCAGTAAGGTGTTTCAGTTGTGGAGTAGTTATAGCTGATAAATACGGTGAGTTTAAGGAAAGAGTAGTTAAAGAAAACCCACAAAAAGTTTTGGATTCACTTGGAATTCATCGTTATTGTTGTAGGAGAATGCTCCTCAGTCAAGTAGATGTAATTGATGAAATAATAAAATTCGATGAACAGGGGCCGTAGGGTAGCCTGGTCCATCCTCCCAGCTCGGGGTATGATTATACGAAAAGCTGGTAACCTGAGTTCAAATCTCGGCGGCCCCATTTCCTAGTATAATAAAATAAGGGTGTTAAAAATGATACAAAAAGAAGAACTTACAAGATTTGAAAGAGCAAGAATAATTGGTGCTAGATGTTTGCAACTTGCGATGGGTGCTCCATCATTATTAATTGACCGTAACGAAATGTTTGATCCAATACTAATTTCTATTGAGGAGCTCGATCAAGGTTTAATACCTCTTACGGTAAAACGTAGTATGCCTTTTAAGAAGGATACTAAGGAATAAGATGGCCTCGTCTATTATCAAAAGTATCAAGGCTAGAAAGGTTGTAGATAGCCGAGGTAATTGGACTATTGAAACTGATGTAATTACTTCTAATGGCCACGGTAGATGCACTGCGCCTAGTGGAGCAAGTACTGGGAAATTTGAGGTGCATTCATATCCAAATGGAAATGTTGACCAAGCTATAACTAAGTTTGAGAATGAATTAGCACCAGTTCTTATCGGTATGGATGTTGATAACCAAGAGTTAATAGATCAAACTTTGAAAGATATCGATGGAACATCTAATTTTTCAAATATCGGGGGGAATACTTCAGTAGTCATTTCTTTAGCTGCTGCTAAGGCATCTTCATCTTCCAATGGTGTCCCTTTGTATCAACACTTAGGACAAAATCCTAATTCAATACCTTATCCATTAGGTAACATAATTGGTGGTGGAGCACACGCTTCCAATTCTACTGATATTCAAGAATTTCTCATTATTCCAGTCGGTGCTTCAGATTTACATGAGGCATTATGGATTAATAATGAAGTTCATAAGCGCGTTAAAGTTGAACTTTTATCGAAAGGAAAAAATATGAGTCTTGGGAAGGGAGACGAGGGTGCTTGGGCTCCCAACATAGGGGATGAAGAAGCCTTAGAAGTGCTTGTTAAGATAACCTCGGAAGTAAAAGATGAGGTTGGTATTGATATTAAACTTGGAGTCGACGTTGCATCAAGTGAGATGTGGGACTCAGATTTAGAAAGATATGTATATCAAAGAGAGGGGGTAAAAAGAACTAGTGAAGAGCAGGTAAATCATATTTTAGATCTAATTGAGGCATTTGACCTTTATTATGTCGAAGATCCGGTTGAGGAAGAGGATTTTGAGGGGTTCACAGAGATTACAAATGGTTCAAAGGCCCTTGTTTGTGGTGATGATTTATATGTAACTAATATCAAAAGAATACAAAAGGGTGTAAATTTAGGGTCTACTCGGGCGCTATTAGTTAAACCCAATCAGATTGGAACATTGACCGACACCTTTAAAGCTATTGAGTTAGCAAACAAAAATCGCCTCACAACAGTACTTTCCCATCGGTCCGGCGAGTCTAGCGATGAAACTATTGCTCACTTGGCGGTTGCTTACGAATGTCCAATAATCAAGACAGGAGTTGTCGGAGGGGAAAGAATTGCCAAGCTCAACGAGCTTATTAGGATTGAAGAAGATTTAGGAATACGTGCTAAGATGGCGCATTTACCAATTTAGGAGGTTATAAATGGACGAGTTACTCACTACTCTCGATAACTATCTTGCTGCCGGGATACATATCGGGACTCAGCAGAAGAATGACGACATGAAACCCTATATATATAGGGTAAGAGACGATGGTCTTTACATTCTCGATGTTAAAAAGTCAAATGAGAGGATAAAATATGCTGCAAAATTCTTATCTAGTTTCAAAACAGATTCTATCCTTGTTGTTTCTAGAAGACAATATGGGCAGCGTCCTATCCAAGACTTTGCAAAGATAGTTGGTGCTAAGGCTATTTCAAATAGATTTGTTCCAGGGACACTTACTAATCCAGTGTTATCTAATTTTTTAGAACCTAAAGTTTTGTTAATAACTGATCCTAGGGGAGATGAACAGGCTTTGAAAGAAGCTAATAAGATAGGAATCCCTGTTGTTGGGTTGTGCGATACTGATAACGCATTAAGTGGTGTTGATATTGTTATTCCAACTAATAATAAGGGGAAAAAAGCTTTAATTATTGTATATTGGCTTCTTGCCCGGGAGCTTTTGCGTGAAAAGTCTTTACTTAAAGAAGATTTTATCTCTCTAGATGATTTTGGAGAGGATTAGAAGTAATGAGAACCCCTTCGGTTGCAGGGAAATTTTATCCCTCGAAGGTAAATGAATTAACGAAGGAAATCCAATCGTGTTTTGTTCACCATCTGGGTCCAGGGAAACTTCCATCTAATAAGACACTTGACAGAGATATTGTTGGTGCAGTTGTACCCCATGCAGGGTATATGTATTCTGGTCCCGAAGCAGCTCATGTTTACTACGCTTTATCTAATCAAAAGAAACCTGTTGTGGTAATTGCTCTTGGCCCTAACCATACTGGATTAGGCGGAATAATTGCGACTTCAAATGATGTTTGGAAAACACCGTTAGGAGAAGTAAAAGTTGAGGGGCAAATTGTGGATAAATTCTGTAAGGAATGTTCTTTGATGGATATTGATGAGGATGCACATCGTTTCGAGCATTCAATTGAAGTGCAACTTCCTTTTTTACAATTTATATATGGCGATTTCAATTTTGTACCTATTGTAATGAGGATTCAGGACTTAGAAACTTGTCAAGAACTTGCAAAGTGTATTGCAATAGATCAGTCCCTTATTCTTGCGAGTAGTGATTTTAGTCATTATGAGGAAAAAAACGTTGCTTTTGAAAAAGACAAAAAAGTGATGAAGTATCTATTGGCAATGGATGAAAAGAAATTTATTCAAACAGTTAACGATCTTGATGTGTCTGTGTGTGGATATGGGCCAATTGCAGTGTGTCTTTCAGCTTCAAAGATGCTTGGAGCTACAAAATGTGAAATCTTAAAATATGGTTCTAGCGGGGATATTACAGGCGATGATTCAAGTGTTGTTGCATATTCTGCAATATTATTCAGGCGATAGATATGGTTATTGCTTCTGCACCCGGTAAAGTCATTCTCTTTGGAGAGCATGCGGTTGTATTTGGAGAGCCGTCAATAGCCGGTGCGATAAATAAACGTGTAATTGTAGAGGCTGACAGGATAAAAAGTGGAATAAAGATTAATTCCACTGACTCTAACGATTATAGATATATTGAAAAAGCTGTTGAGGTATTATTTGATTATCTTGGAAAAACTAAGGGAGTAAGACTAAAAATTTCCTCCCAAATTCCTCCAGCATCAGGTCTTGGATCCTCTGCAGCTGTTTCTGTTGCAACTATCTTATCCGTTTCTACTCTATTAAATGAGAAATTAGAAAGGAAAAAGATTGCACAGCTCGGGCATCAAGTAGAGCGGGAAGTACAAGGTGTCGCATCACCTACAGATACGTTTACATCAGTTTATGGTGGTGTTCAATACATTAATCCCCTTAAGAATAGGCATGAAAATCTTAAATCAACATTCCCTTTAGTGGTAGGTTATACCGGAATTGAAAGGTCCACTAAAAATTTAGTCCAGAATGTTGCAAATCTTAGAAACAAATATCCAGATATAATAGATCCTTTAATTAAACAAATAGGGAGGATAACCAAGATGGCAAAGATGAGGATTATTAAAGAGGAAGATTTTGGTGATTTGATGAATATCAATCACGGCATTCTTGAATCTCTTGGGGTAAGTACCGAAGCACTATCCAAATTAGTTCATGTAGCACGGGACGCTGGTGCTATAGGGGCAAAAATTACAGGTGCAGGTGGCGGAGGCTGTATCATAGCTTACACCCCCTCAAACAAGGAGGATGTTATCCAGGCTATATCTGATTGTAAATGCCTAGCAATTGACACATCTATTTCATTAGAAGGAGTTAAGTTAGTATGAATGTTTTAAAGTTGGGGGGTAGTTTACTAACGCATAAAGAAGAACGGTTCTCTCTGAGAGAAGGCATCTTAGAAAAATTAGGTAATGAGATTCAAAAGGCTAAAGATCCTACTGTTGTTATTCACGGCGGAGGTAGCTACGGACATCCTTTAGCGCAGGAATATAAACTTCAATTTGGCTATAAAGATCCATCTCAGATAAAGGGGGTTGTACTTACTCGAAATGCAATGACAGATTTTAATAGAGTAGTTGTTGAGGCTCTTTCTAACGTAGGTCTGAATGCAGTTTCACTTCAAACATCTTCATTAGCAATTTGCAATCAAAAGAAGATACTGACTTTTAATACTGATTTGATTACAGGTTTCTTGAAACTGGGTTTATTGCCGGTACTGTATGGTGATGTAGTCCTAGACCATAAACAAGGCTTTTGTATTTTATCTGGGGATAGGATAGTAACATATCTGTCTAAACACTTAAAACCAAATAGAATAATCTTAGCCATTGATAAAGATGGAATTTTTGATCGTGACCCTGTTGAAGATGGTGCAACTCTAATTAAGGAAGTTAATCAAGATAATTATAGAGAGGTGCTAACAATACTGAGTAAAGCTAGTATAGATGTAACTGGTGGTTTGAAAGGAAAGCTAAGTGAATTATTGATTTTAGCTTCAGAAGGCATGGAATCTGTCATTATTAATGGGCTCGTACCAGGAAGGCTTAGTAAGGCTTTATTAGGTAATCAGGTAAAAGGAACTAGAATAAAGGGTGGTAGTTATGACGATTGGATCTAGAAAATTAGACCATTTGGAAATTTCAACTGATAAGAAAGTTCAAAGCAAAGTCCAAAATGGTTTTGATGATATTTCTTTTATTCATCGGGCATTGCCTGAAATAAATATTGATGAGGTAGATGTTAAGAGCTCTCTTGTCAGTAAAAAAATCGATGCTCCAATCATGATCGCTGGCATGACAGGAGGACATAAAAAAGCAGAGATAATAAATAAAAATCTGGCTCTTGCTGCTGAGGAATTAGGGATACCCATGGGTGTTGGTAGTCAACGAGCTGGCATTGAACATAAAAATCTTGTTTATACCTATTCGGTTGCTAGAAAAGCAGCTCCAAGCGCTTTCATTATCGGGAACCTAGGAATGGCCCAATTTTCTAATGATTACTCCATTGAAGAAGCAAAAAAAGCTGTTGACATGATTGAAGCTGATGCACTAGCGATTCATTTAAATGCACTACATGAAGCAGTTCAACCTTTAGGTGATGTCAAATTCAAGGCATGTCTTGAGGCTGTGAGGAAACTAAAAGAAGTGGGGGTTCCGTTAATTGCGAAGGAAACTGGTGCAGGAATATCCATGGAAGATGCAGCGCTCTTAGAGAAAGCTGGAGTAAATGCTATAGATGTCGGTGGTTTGGGGGGGACATCCTTCCCTGCAATTGAGCATTATAGGATAGGGAAGAAAAATACTTTAGGAAAATTATTTGGGGATTGGGGGATACCAACTGCCGTATCAACAGTTGAGTGTTCAACAGCTGTAAAAATAGATGTAATATCCACTGGAGGAATCAGAAATGGCCTACAGATAGCTAAAGCTCTAGCTCTTGGTGCAACTTGTTGTGGAATTGCAATGCCTCTTTTAAGGAAATCTCAAATTAGTAGCAAAGAAGTTGTGAAAGATATTACCAGAATAATTGAGGAGCTAAAAACTGCAATGTTTTTAGTCGGAGCTTTAACAATCGATGACTTAAGAAAATCTAATTTAATTATAACAGGTAATACGAGGGAGTGGTTAGATTTAAGAGGCATTGAATGTAAGCAATTTGCTAATAGGAGAAGATAATTCTAATGGAAATTCTTCCTGTTGGCGGGTATGAGGAGGTGGGTAGGAATATGACTCTTATCAAATCCAAGGATGATGCTGTAATTATTGATATGGGAATTAGACTTGATAGAGTTATGATCCACGAGGATACTGATACTTCTAAACTATCAAAAAGTGATTTAGTTGGAAAGGGCATCATACCAGATGATTCCAAGATAAATGATAAAATCAAAGCGATTATTGTGAGTCATGGCCATCTTGACCATTTAGGTGCTATATCAATCATGGCATCAAAGTACAATGTACCAATTATAGCTGCACCTTATACTATGGCGCTAATAAAAAAAGATTTAAGTTACAGGCGCAAAAAAAAATTGAAGAATCCCCTTAAAATTTTAGAACAAGGTAAAACTATACAGATTTCTCCTAATATGAGTATTGAATTTGTTCGTGTTGCCCATTCAATACCACAGGCCTCTATGATTGTTGTTCATACCTCAGAAGGGAATCTCGTTTATGCTTTGGATTTCAAATTTGATGATTCTCCTGGAATTGGTAGAAAGCCAGATTATAAAAGGCTAAAAGATATCGGTAAAGAGGGAGTTAAAGTTCTAATTGTGGAGACTACAAGAGTTCAGAACGAGGGCCGAACTCCTTCAGAGAGAATTGCAAAGAACCTATTAGAAGATAATTTTCTTAAGGTCGATGATTCAAAGGCTTTGGTAGTAACAACCTTTTCTTCTCATATAGCTAGGATCAATAGTATTGTTAGATTAGCATATGTCTTAGACAGAACTCCAGTACTTCTGGGACGTTCCATGGAGAAGTACGTAGGAATCGCCGAAAGATTAAATCTCATTGACCTCCCATCAGAATCACACATATATGGAAACCCTAATTCAATAAAAAAATCCCTAAAACGTATTAAGAAAGAAGGAATAGAAAAGTCGCTCCTCGTAGTCACAGGACATCAAGGTGAGCCCGATGCTCTACTCACAAGGATGTCAAAGAATAAGGTGCCATTCCAATTCTCTAAAGGAGATCAAGTCATGTTTTCTGCCGATGTCATACCCAGCCCTATTAACGTAGCGAACAGATTTGCATTAGAGGAATTGCTAAAAATGAAGGGTGTAAGACTTTATAAAGGTCTTCACGTATCAGGTCATGCTTCAATGGAGGATCATAGGGATTTACTGAACATGCTTCAACCAGAGAACGTTATACCAAGTCATGGCAATTTAAAGATGTTGGCTACCTATGCTGAGATCGCTGAAAATGAAGGATACACTTTAAACAAGGACTTATTCCTTGTTCGTAATGGTCAGAAAGTCAATATTTAACTCTTTAATACTGCTACATACATGCATTATTTTAAATCTAATTTACAGTTAATGTAGTGGGATGCTATTGCATTAAAAATTAAAAACCTATTTAGGTTAAATTAATAGAAATTTACCTTCAATTTTATAGATGAAAATCGTTTAAGAACTTCAGAAAAAACTAAGTGAAAAAAGAAGTAAAAAACAGGGTAATAATTATTTGTAAATTAATGAATTTTTATCATAAAAATGTTCAAAAAATACTAATTTATTTTCCATCATTAAAAACGATAATTATGGAGGTAAAGAATTAGGAAAATTGGCATGATTAAGTAGTAAACATAATAAGATATCAATATTATGGGGTGAAATTATCGTTCTATATCTTGATTAGTTATGAAAAATTATGATATTTTATCAAATAAACACATTTCACTATATAAAAATGTATTATTGTTTGCTAAATACACTATTATCTTGGTGTGTGTGAAAAAGCCAATTGTACTTAAAAGTTGTAAATTAATTAAAAAGTTGTAAAAATCTTAAAAACTTTCATTTGAACTTGTAATAATGAAGTTATCAACTACATAAAACTCATATTTTTTATTCAATTTGACATATGTTTTTAAAAAAAGTTGATAAAAAAAACATATTTTAATTCAACATGACTAATAATTTTCAATTTCCTCAATAATTAAGGGGAAAATTCAAGAAAATAATGATAAAAAAATTAATAATTAAAATGTTTGTAAAAATCAGTAGTAAGAGGTGATAAATTAGAGTATATTATTGTAAAAAACGAGGTATAATATAGTTGTAAAATGATTGATTGATAAAATTAAAAAGGAAGAGGGGAATTATGATATAAAACATTGATAAATTGGTGGAAAAAGTTAAAGGTACCTATACCATTAATGCTATTACTTTTCCTTATGTTTGTCGTACCAAATCTTGAAAGGAATAAGTTACTTTTTTATCTTAGTCTTTTTCTTCTTCTTTGATGGGGTGACATATACCACGTCATCTACTTCTTCTAGTGCTTTTTTCAGCTTGTAGAAGGCTCTTTCTTGACTCTTTGTAAATTTGGAATCAGCCATATAAGGCCCTTTCAGATTAACGTTTGAAAAATAGGTACCTGGAGGTGAATATTCGGCTTGCCCAGTAGTCGATGACTGACACTAATTTACTGCTCATCTTTTAGAGTTTATTTTAAGGGCGTTTAAATATTTTATATCCCGAACATGTTCGGGTATAAAGGCTATGGAAAAATCTATCGCCTGAAAAATACTTCTTTTCACAGCTCTTAAAGGCTAAGGCTTCAGGTGTGATTAAAAGGAATGCCGGGGACGGGCTTCGAACCCGCGACTTCCACGTCTCCCAACCTGTTCCGCCTTACGAAACCAACCCTATGAGCGTGGCACTCTAACCAGGCTGAGTTACCCCGGCAATAAATTAAAGGTTAGATACCATATTTTCAATCTATGTCTTTTATTTTTATTAAATTATTTTTTCAGAACTAATTAATTATCCTTTTTTTAAAATATTTATTCCTTTTGCAGATGCAACATGAACTTCATCCGCCATTTTTGAGAAAATCCCATTCTCAACTACCCCGATTACAGAGTTTATTTTAGATTCAAGATCTCCTGGTACTTTTATCTCACCAAAGTCTACGTCCAGGATATAGTTACCGTTATCAGTTATTAATGGATTTGTTTCTAAACCTCTTAAGGAATGTTTTATACTCATTGTGGATAGAATCTCGGATGTAACTTTCCTTGAAAATGGAAGGATTTCAATGGGTACAGGTATATCCAATTTTTCTGAGAGTTTTCCATCATCAACTATAATTACAAATTTTCTAGCCTGTTTAGCTACGATTTTCTCGCGAGTGTGGGCGCCTCCACCGCCTTTAATAAGATCAAGAGATGAAGAAACTTGGTCAGCACCGTCTATTGCGATATCTACATCATAATGTTCTTCCAAGGTTGTTAAAGGTATATCCATCTTCTGTGCTAGTTCCTGAGTAGCTTTTGATGTTGGAATACCTTGGATTCTTAGTTCGTTTTCTTTTATTCTATTTCCAATCTCTTGGAGTACATAACTTACAGTAGAACCAGTACCCAAACCTACAATTTGCCCATCCTTTATTAATTTGCAAGCAGACATTGCCGCATCAAGTTTCAAGTTATTCATATTTCTAAAAAGCAAATTTTATGATAAAAAAATTTTTCCACCTAAATAAACCTCTTCATCTTAGTCTTTAGCAGTTTAGTCATAGACATTTTTTTACCAAAAATTCTAATTCTCCTATTTTTTCGAATATCTTCAATATCGTCAACTTCTACTCCAGAATTTCCTATTTCATCTAGTGTATGAGCATCGCTGCCTGCAGTTGTTATTAATCCATATTTTTTTGCAAATTTTTCGGCTGATTTATTCGTTTTATGGAGCATACATCTTGAATTAAATACTTCTAATCCATCCAATATCTTAGAGTCTTCATCTGTCGGTAATAAACTATTTGGTCTGAATAGATCAAAAGGATGAGGTGCAATAGCCAATCCGTTTTGATTTTTTATTTGATCTACAACATCGTAAAGTGTACCGCCAGGAATTTCATCTTCAATAAAATATCCTATAACCTCTCCTCGGTCAGTCTTAATTTCGCTTCCGACAATTATATCTAATTCTTTAGGTGCAATCTTCTTGACCGCTAATCCCCCTTTAATTGTTTCGTGGTCGGTTACAGCTATACCATCAAGACCTAATTTCATGGCGTAGTTTACAATCGTTGATGGTTCCATTTTACAGTCTTTTGAGTAATTAGTGTGCATATGAAGATCAAATTTCATATTTTCTAATGGGAAATCAATATTAATAATATTTGTTCTCCCTTTAAAAAGAAAAATATCCCTCTATGTCGCATTTTTTTTTTAGAGTTCTATGATGCAAACATTAAGCTAAATTATTATAAACCCTATTTTTAAGACACGCTATATTGTGAGATTTTTTCTAATATAATTTTAAATAATCTTCTTATTTAATCCCAGAACCTCTTAGTCTTAGCATAATTACGTTCTGCATTTAGTATATTTGCATACAGCTCATTTTCTTTGTTCGTTGCTATGAGAACCCTTTTCGCTATTTCAGGACCTATCCCCCACCCAGCCTGAGTTATTATTGCTCGCTTCCCATATGAAAGGACAAGATTCGCTGACTTCTGCATTCTCTTGATTTCTTTTTCTTCTTCTTCAGTGATTTTCCCCCCTCTTTTAAAATGTTTGAATAGAGATATATGCTGTTTGAATTTTCTCTTTATCACAGTCAACATTCTCGCGCCGCATTTTTTACATAAAGTCGGGTCACTAAAATTTTTCACTTTAAGATAAATCGACCAATCAGCACAGTAAAGACAGAATAATTTAACCCTTTTATCTCCCAATCGTTTCTCCAGGGCTTTACGAATCATATGTTCAGCTCTGGCTGGTAGAATAATCTCGCCATGTGACTTCAATCCAAGCTCTGCTAGTGGAGAAAGTTTTTTAGGCCTGATATATTCAACTTTTATCTTTCCAGATTTTATACTATTTAGTACCTTACTAGTGTTCTTTAAATCTAATTTATCTTTGAAAATTTCATTAAGAGTCTCTTTGTATATTAGTGATTCATCGTACGTGTCAATTAAACGTCGGATTGAAATGTGGTTATATGAAATATTCTTAGATATAGCTCCAAACCGTTTGGCAACATGGACAAATTTCCATCTAAATAATGAACTTCTTTTCAGACTTAAATTTAGTAGTGGTTTTATGCCTTTAGCATCAATATCTAAGAGTTCTTTTAGAGTCTTTTTTTTCAATAAAGATGGGGACTGAAGAATTATCCTATAAGGATCAGTCTGGAGGGATACTTCATGACCTAGTTGAGATGTTAATAATATTGATAATACTCTACCTAGTGTTTGGTTGACTTTCATACCAAAGCATGAGTGAATTATAATAAAATCGTTAATCATTTCAACAAGGATTCTGTTGTCACTTGGGATTGGGATACCCATTTTAAGATGTCTTCTAACTTGTGAAAATGCTAATTTTTTTGTATAATTATCCGTTGGATATTTAGCTAATGAATCCTCTCCTATTTTACCCCCTAGTCTTCGTAGCTTTCCAACTTCATTTGCTACATTAAATTGTACGGCTATTTCTTCCCCTACCCAGGAGGGTATTGCACCTGTTACATTACTAATAGGTTCAACTTCAATTACATCTTCATCAACAGTTACCACTCGCCAGGGTGAACCTTTAAAAATTATCAGATTCTCAGGAGCAATGTAATTTACAACAAAAGCCTCATCTAGAACACCTAGACCTTCTCTAGAAACTAAATTTTTTACAAAGTATCTCCGTTCATCTGGTATAGTTGAAAGATTACTATAATAATATTCCCAGGCACTTCGCCTTTTGCTAAAGCTCTCTTCTCTTACCCATAGGAGCCTTAGAGATCGCATTAGCTGGAGGACTTCCTCGAGTTCCTCCTTACTCAAATTATTATAAATGGCACTCCTTCTGATTAAGTCCAATGCATCCTTTTTATTAACTACCCCTTTATCGAGTGCCAATCCTACTAGTTGGTGAGCAAGAACATCAAATGGTTTATCATGGATGATAATTCCTTCTAATTCCTCATCCAGAGCTTTCCGTGTAATTACTAACGATTCTAAAATATCATCAGAATTAGTAGAAATTATAATACCTTTTGAAGTCTGACCAATTTTATGTCCCGAGCGACCTATGCGTTGTAAGAGACGCGTCACCTGTTTAGGACTTTTATACTGTAACACTAGGTCAATACTTCCAATATCTATACCAAGCTCTAAAGAAGATGTACAAATTAATCCATCATACTTCATTTCCTTGAATTCTTTTTCAGCTCTAACTCGTGCCTCTTGAGAAATAGAGCTGTGATGGATACCTACATTTTCCCCTAGGATATTGAAGCGGGATGCAAGAATTTCAGCCATTTCTCGCGTATTTACGAAAATTAAAACTGATTTATGTTTACGCAGAAGGCTTATAATCATAGCTATTCGATAAGAAGCTCTTAGATTTGAATACGTTCTAGCAGCAATATCTCTCCCATACCGTACAGGTTTAGGTTTGACTACTTTAATATCAATATTCTTAGCAGGAGATGCCTTAAGAATTTTCATTTTATTTTTTCCAGCTAAAAATCTCGATACTATTTTAGGCGAACCTATTGTTGCACTGATCCCAATTCTCTGAAACTTTTTTTTTGTAATCTCACTTAATCTCTCAAGAGCGACGCTTAATTGAGCTCCACGTTTATCCTCAGCGAATTCATGAACCTCATCGATAATAACGTAGCGCACGTCTCTAAGATGGTTTTTCATAACAGATCCAGGTAGAATCGCCTGCAGAGTCTCGGGTGTTGTTATAAGCATTTGAGGAGGATTTAAAGCTTGTTTTCGCCTATGGTATTGGGAGGTGTCTCCGTGCCGAACGTCTATTTTAATATCTAATTTTTTTGACCACCATTCCATTCTCTCAAGGATATCTCTATTAAGGGCTCGAAGGGGGGTAATATAAAGGATGTTTATACCTTTTTCCCTTTTTTTTAGAAATTTGTGAAAAATTGGGAGGATAGCTGCTTCTGTCTTTCCTATACCAGTGGGTGCTATTAAGAGACAATTATTTCCTTTCAGAATTTCGGGTATTGCAAGAGATTGTATAATTGTAGGCTTTTTAAATCCAAATTCACTTAGTCCTTCCCTTATCCCCTTTCTTAGTAATGTAAAGGATTTCATTGTTCTTTTTGTATGCACTTCGATATAGCCTCTTCTAGACTGAGCTCACTATTACTTACATTATTTGTAAATCCAAATCTTCTAGTGGATATGTAATTTGTTGTTGATTCTTCATCTACTTTGAATCCAATAAATTTCAAACTATGATTATTTAATTCTTTAATCATTCTGCAGTTAAATTTCATTTTAGATGTAACAATTGCTATCATTTTACCCTTGTTAGTTTTCAATTATTTCTATGTATTAACTATGACAAACTTAGATTCTAAGGACAAAAGTATTTTGAGAGAACTTCAAGGGAACCTTCCCATAGTTAAATATCCGTTTAGGGAAATAGCTGGAAAAATAAACATCACAGAGGAAGAACTGTTCTCCAGGATTAACAAATTAACTAACGAGGGTATCATTCGGAAATTTGGCTTACGTATAGATTCTAAGAAAGTAGGTTATGCCAGCACCCTTATTGCATTGAAAGTGCCTGATCAAAATCGTGATAAAATAGCAGAGAAACTTAATTCATACAAGAATATTACCCACAACTATGCTAGGAACCATGAGTATAATATCTGGGCTACAATAATTGCAAATAGCAAAGATGATTTGGAACAAAATATTAGAGATATTCGAAAAAATGTACCCCATGAAGACCTTCTAAATCTTCCAGTAATTAGAAAATTCAAAATAAATGTGAAGTTTGATATAAAATGACTCTAGTCAAATTAGACAAAACCGATGAGGACATACTCCGAATAATGCAAGACAATATTCCGTTAGAATCTAGACCTTTTTTAATTGTATCTAAGAAACTTGGAATAAGTGAAGAAGAAGTTATTGACAAGATTCAAAAAATGGTTGACAACGGAATCATTCGAAGATTCAGCGCTTCTATGAGGCATAGGAAGCTCGGAATTAAAGCTAACCCGCTGATAGCGTGGAATATTCCTCCAGATATGATTGAGGAAGTAGGTAATAAACTTGCGAATTTTGAAGAAGTTACGCATTGCTATGAGCGTCCCCTTATTCCAGGTAAGTGGGAATTTAATCTCTATACTATGATCCACGGATACGATACTAAAAGTGTTATAAAAACTGCTGAGAAGCTATCCACTGCAGTTGGTATTAATAATTACATAATGCTCTATAGCAGCAAAGAGTACAAAAAAACTTACAAACGGTACGAGTAAGGGTAGAGTTAAGATGATTGGTTTCAGCAAATTGCTATGTAAAAAGTATTCACAAGGGGATGCTTTACGATACGGTAGGGATAGCGCTAAGCTACCTCATGATCTTTTACAATTCTCATTGGATAAGAAGCCAATAGTAGTTTGGAACACGACTAGAAAATGTAATCTAAGGTGTAAACATTGCTACGCAGATGCCTCAAATCGTGAATTCTCGGGAGAATTATCAGTAAAAGAATCAACAACTATGATTGACGATCTTGCTGCTTTTAAGGTTCCAGTACTACTTTTTTCTGGGGGAGAACCCATTCTTAGAGAGAATCTTTTTGAACTTATAAAATATGCGGGGAATAAGGGACTAAGAACCGTTATCAGTACAAATGGAACTCTGATAACCCCAAAAATTGCTCAGAAAATTAAAGATGCGGGTGTCTCTTATGTAGGTGTCAGTATCGATGGTTTAGAATCAACAAACGACAAATTTCGGGGTGTAAATGGTGCATTCGAAGATTCTCTTGAAGGCATACGCAATTGTAATAAGATAGGGGTTAAATCTGGACTACGCTTCACTATTAATAAAAATAACTATCGTGATTTACCAGATATTTTCGACCTTATTGATGAAGAGAAGGTAAAGCGAGCATGTTTCTATCATCTTGTTTACTCTGGTAGAGGAAATAAAATGATGGAGGAAGATCTGGATACAAAAACTGCCAGAGAGGTAGTTGACTTAATTCTCGACAAAACGCTTGATCTTTTCTGTGACGCTAATAACACTGAAATTCTAACTGTTGATAATCATGCTGATGCCGTTTACTTATATCTTGTTCTAAAGGAAGAACAGCCAGAAAGGGCAGAGGAAGTTTATAATTTGCTTCGATGGAATGGTGGTAACAATTCAGGTATTGCAATAGGAAACATCGATAACCTCGGAAACGTTCATGCCGATCAATTTTGGTGGAATTATTCTTTTGGAAATATTAAGGAACGTAAATTCTCAGATATATGGACGGACACAAGTGATCCTTTAATGGCAGGATTGAAAAATAGAAAGCATTTATTGAAAGGGCGTTGTAGTGTTTGCAAATTTCTTGAAATCTGTAATGGTAACTTTCGAGTTCGTGCAGAGGCAATGTATGGGGATGTTTGGGCATCTGATCCTGCATGTTATTTAACAGATGAAGAAATAGGAATTGTTTAGCCACAATAACCTAATAAACATACAGATTAAAAGAATTCTATATGGATACATATCTAGAGATAATCAAACATAGTGGCCCTGGCAGGATTGGTAAGTTCAATTTAAATGGGCAAATTGTACCTACACCAAATTTTTTTCATTTTCCAGATTATCCAGAAAAACATGATATTTATCTTACAAATTCAAACTTGCGCACAAGAAAAAACCCAATTATCTACGACTATACTTTTTTTGAAAAAAATAAAATTAATCAATCTAAATTTGGAATACTCCCCGATTTTTCTATAGGTTTCGATATTCCCAGAGCTATTGTAGAAGAGGCTACAATAAAATCATATGAGATTATAAGAAAATATCCAGGACAGGGAATTGTTTTAACTGGTGGTAAATTTCCTGATCTCATCGAGAGTTGCGCAGAGGAATTTAATGATAGGCCACTTATTGTTATTCCCAACGGCCAAAAACTAGCAGAGAAACCACATTTATTAGCAGAAACTATTCCACTAATAAGAGAAGCTACATCACCAAATTCAGCACTATACTTTCCATTTGCACCTACAACTCTATTTCCCATCCTCGCTTATATGGGAATTGATTTTTTCGATTCTTCAGAAGCTATTTTATGTTCAACTAAAGGCGAATTTCTCACACCTAGAGGACCTAAAATTCGTAGAGAAACCGAATCAGTTTGCTACTGCAGGGCCTGTAACGGAAAACCTTCTGAAAAAGTCGTTGATAATCCAAAGTACTTGTTTAAACATAACTTAGATTTTATTAGAAGCATTGTATCAGAAATTAGGGAATCAATTAAGGAGGATCGATTAAGAGAGCTAGTTGAAGAGAAATCCGGTTATGATACAAGATCCATGACGTTATTACGGATTCTAGATCAAAAAAAGGGTGATTATCTTGAGAGATACACTCCAATATCCTCTAGAACTGTGATAGAGTTTATTTCACAGGAGTCATATAATAGACCTGAAGTTAGAAGATGGCAAAAGAGACTATTAAAACGATATACTCCATCAGAAGAAAAGAAATTAAGCATTATACTCCCTTGTTCAGCAAAAAAACCTTACCATAAGTCAAAATCACACATGATTTTTCAGAAATATATTAGAAGGGGTGCTAAAGGAAAATTAGGCTTAATTCAGGAGATTACAATTACCTCTCCTTTGGGAATAGTTCCAAGAGAACTTGAGGGCGTATATCCAGCATCTAGGTATGATGTACCAGTTACTGGGCATTGGACAAGAGATGAGATATCCGAGGTTGTTGCTCAGCTTAAGGATTACTTAGATAAAGCTCATACAAATGCTTTCGCTCATGTTGACGGCCGTTACAGGGACATTTGTACTTCTGCGGGTATTAATCTTGGGAAAAAGATGATTTTATCAAGCACCGCCTTAAAATTTCTCAGTGAACAAATCGGTGATTTTTTGACAAATGAGAAAATATCATACATTGATAAAATTGACAAAATTAGGGCGATTTGTGACTTTCAATTTGGACTTGGATCTGGTAAATATCTTCTCCCCAAAGGAGCAAAAGTTAGGAGATATCAACTAAATTATATGGGAGAACAGGTTGCAGCTCTTAATCCTATCAACGGGCTTTTAGCTCTAACTTTAAGAGGTGGAGATTTGTTAAAAGAACATGGAAAATATTTAGTCAATATTTCATTTGAACCAAAAACAGACAGCATATTTTGTGTGGGTGTTGATAAAGCGGGAATGGAGATAAGACCTGGAGATGAAGTCATAGTTATTTATGATGGTGATTTAGTCGGTGTTGGTAAGTCCTTACTTAATGGTCTTGAAATGACTAGGGCAGTAAAAGGCCTTGCAATAAAATTGAGACATAGAAAATGAGAGCTTTAATTATGAACTACCATTGATGATGGAAGGTGTTTTAATTTGAGAAGAGTAGTGGCTGAAACAATAAAATCTATTAGAGAAAAGGGATTAATTAAAACTGAAAGTAAGAAAAAAGTTATTTCTTGGTTAGAACGGGATTATTTAGATTCTGAGGTAAAAGCAGGGGTTGTAATATTACCAACTCGTGGATGTAGTTGGGGGCTCGCAGGAGGATGTACCATGTGCGGGTATGTTTACGAATCTTCAGATATTTCTCATGAAGAAATTTACAATCAGTTTAAGAATACGTTGGAAAAACTAGGAGATATTAATTACCTAAAAATTTTTAATTCAGGAAGCTTCTTTGATCAAAGAGAACTAGACCCGATAATGATTGAAAAGATGTTTAATTTAATTAACCAAAAGGATATACAGAGGGTTCAGGTTGAGTCTCGACCTGAATTTCTTAATAAAACATCTATCTCAAAAGCTAAAGATAGTCTTTTATCCGAGTTAGAAGTCGGTATTGGATTAGAAACGAGTAATGATTATATCCGAAATAATTGTATAAATAAAGGGTCAACCCTTCAAGATTTCACAATTGCAGTTAAACTTTGCAATTTATACGATGTCTTTGTGAAAGCCTATCTTTTGATTAAGCCCCCTTTTTTAAATGAGAAAGAATCCATTGAAGATGCGTTGACCTCAGCTAATGATGCAATAAATATAGGATCTTCCCGTGTATCATTTAATCCTACATCAGTACATAGGTATACTTTTGTTGAATATCTTTGGAATCGTCATGAATATTCACCACCATGGCTTTGGAGTTTGGTAGAGATTCTATTAAGATGTCGAAATAAAACAGCGGTTCCCATTCTCTGTCATCCAACCAGAGCGGGTAAGATTCGAGGGCCTCATAACTGTGGAAAATGTGATAACAGGATATACAATGGTCTAGTTAATTTCTCAGCTACTCAGGATTCTAAATATTTAGAGGATCTAACAAAGATAGATTGTGGGTGTAAAAAAGTTTGGAAATCTCAACTTAAAATGGAACAGTTTTCGCAGGGTTATTTCCAAGATTTAAGAAATCAAATTCATCATTAATAATTCTATTATAAGATTTTTTTTTTTAATTAATTTAAAATATAAAGCACGCTATATTTATTCTCAATGGATAATTTTGATACCGAGAGAAAACAGGCTGAGATATTAAGGATACTCAATCGGAAGAAGAACCCTACAGGTGCACGGGTAATTGCTAGAACCCTTGAAAAATCTGGATTTTTCATTGGTGAAAGGGGTGTTAGATACTATCTAAGGTTATTGGATGATAAAAAACTCACAAAAAATAAAGGCTATCTTGGTCGTGTTATAACAAAAAAAGGGCGTGAAGAGTTACAAAATACCGCAGTTTATGATAGAGTTGGATTTGTTATGTCAAAGATAGAATCCTTAGCCTATAAAACTACTTTTAATCCAGATAAAATGGAAGGTAAGATAATAATTAACCTAAGTTACATTGATAAGGATGATTCCAGCATGGTTATGGATAAAATAAAAGAAGTATTTATCGCTGGCCTAGCAGTATCACCATATGTTAGAATTTTTGATGAGAAGGAAGAATTTGAGGGGCAAATAATACCTGCAGGACAAATGGGAATTGCAACAACATGTAGCATAACCCTTGATGGGATTTTAATGAACAAGGGAATCTCAACAGATCCAAAGTACGGAGGAATAGTACAAGTTCAAAATGGAAAGTCAGTTCGGTTTACCGATGTGATATCCTATAAGGGGTCTACTATCGATCCCTTAGAAGTGTTCATGACAAGGGATATGACTGCTGTAAACGATGTTTTAAAAACAGGGTCTGGTAAAATCCTAGTAAACTTGAGAGAGATACCAGCAGTTGCTAAGGAACAAACTGAGAGGCTCTTTAATAAGTTGAAGGAAATCGATTTCTCCGCAGTTATTGAAGTTGGTGAGATTAATAGATCAATATTATCCTTGCCGGTGGGAAATGGCAGGGTAGGTGTTGCTATTGTAGGAGGAATTAATGCTCTTGCAGCAGTTGAGGAATTGGGTATAAAGACTAAAACAAATGCAATAAGTACTATAATGGACATAAATAAAATGAGAAAAATTGTTTGAAAAATTTTTTATTGAATGATGTTAAATATTAGATGTGATACACGATGACGGTTAAAGAGATTATGCATGAAAGTACAGTCCTTGAATCTAATATGTCAATTTTAGATGCTTCTAAAATAATGAAGGAAAAGGATATTGGATCCATATTAATTAAAGTTAATGATTCGGATTATGGCATAGTTACTGAGAGAGATATATTATACAAGGTTATAGCCAGGGAACTTGACCCAAAAACTACTCCCATTAAGGATATAATGACGAGTTTAATTTACACGATAGATTCAAATGATAGTATTCAGAAAGCTAGTGAAATTTTCAATATTCATCATATTCGTCGGCTACCTGTTATGGAGAAAGATAAATTAATAGGCATGATAACTACTAGGGATGTGGCTAAACGATGCGTATTTAGGTTTTACAAGAGAATGTATGAGCATAGTAGAGACGAATCAAATAAGGGTTGGAGATAAACTATATGCCTCTCCAAAAAAAACTAGGTTTAGCAATATCATTTTTTGTACTTGTAAATTTGAGTATTATTGTTTTATCCATTGCTATAATAAGCCGATTTTTAAATATTTCTAAATCAGAATCAATTCCTTTAGAAATGTTAGGTTTAGGATTATTAATTGGAATATCTCTAGCTATTATTTTCTTCGGAGCAGCAAAGATTACTTTGAGAAGGACGTGTGATTAGATTGAATCTTTCAATTGCAATGTATGCATTTCCAAGGGCACGGTTAGGAGCTATGAGATCTAATTTAATTAGTTCTGACGATTTTAATGCTTTAATTGATGCCGATAACTTAGAAGACATACTATCTCTCCTTAAGATTTCAAGTTATGGTGATGAAATGTCTAGATTAAGTTCAACTAATCCCCTAGAAATTGAGAATGTTTTAAGAAGAAGTTTACTCATCGATTATAAGAAACTAAGTGTGTCTCTATACGGTTTTGGAAAAATTTTCATTAACAGAGTTTCAAAGAAGTTCGAAGTTCAAGTTTTAAAAAGTGCTATAGGGGAAAAAGTATCTGGTTCTGAGGCTCAAATTTCTGAGGTGACTCCATTTGGGTCAATAGAAGAGAGTTTAATTGAACGGATAAGGCGAAGTGAGAGTCATGAGGAATTGGCAGAAGTTCTAAGACCTACTGAATACTACCCTATTTTTCAAAATGCACTTTCAGAAGTTAAGGATAATGGTAATCCATTTACCCTTGTCTCAGGTATTGATAAATATGTATACGATCGAATTTCAGAGAAGCTTAAGGCAGTTCATGGTCTTGACAAAAGAATATCTAGACTCCTTATAGGCACGGAGATAGATTTCAAGAATATTATGTTAGCACTTAGATGTAGAGAAATGGAAGATGAAGACGTTGAGAAACTATTTATAAATTATAGATATATGATCGACGATATTTCACTAAAGACCTTAAAAAGTGAAGGTCCTGAAGCATTTACTCAGGAGAATTTTCCTTATAGCCAAGTAGTTGGTAACTCTGTAGATTCATATAAAAAAGACATGTCACTACTTCCTATAGAAACTGCACTAGAGAATCATCTGATGCATTTAAATATAATTGCTCTTACAGGTTTTCCCTTTCAACTTGGAGCAGTAATTGCTTATTTAAATATGAAAGAAAACGAGATAAAAAACTTAATCATTATTTTAAGGGGTAAAAAAGAAGGGCTGGAAAGGGAAGACATTGAGAATCTTTTAATATTCCCAAGTAATAACCGATAAGTTAAATAAAATTCTTTAGTTATTACTTAGGAACTTTAAATCCTTTATCCCAATTCTTCCACTAATTAAGAGAGTTCATTAAAGATACGAATTGCTAATCACTCAATACATCAAAGTTTACCTATGAGTATAAATGCTACAGCAAGACCATAGAGAGCAACTCCTTCAGCTAGAGCAACGAATACTAAACTCCATGTAAGCATTTCTCTTTTCTCAGCGATTGCACCTAAAGAGGCTGCTCCGGCCGTACCCACGCCGATCCCTGCTCCCGCTGCTGCAGCTCCGGCGGCTAAACCTGCACCAATAGCTAACCCAGCTTTCATTAATCCATCCCCAACAGAGAGATCTCCTCCTATAATTCCTTCTTCAGCTGATACACTATAGCTGAGAAGTGCCATTGTCAACATAAAAGTTCCTAATAAAGCTACTTTTCCTAATTTAAACACATCATCACCTCTTGCTTTAGCTGAAATTAAAACTGGTAATATTTAAAACTTACCTAGGAATTTATAAATGGTTTAACACTATCCAAGACAATTACCAGATTTTACCCAGAGTTTTAATTTCATTTTATATTTATTGATTATTTGTAAGCATGTGATTTTTTTTTAGATATTTTAAGATTTTCTAATAGGAGCTAAAACTGTGTATTTACGCATCGCTTTATATGCCTTGAAACCTTTACCATGTCCGTCATAGAATTTTGAGAACCATTCATAATAGTGAAGTCGGAGTGTTTGGATAAAAGATATAACAGCTTCCATTACAAATATCAATATATTTCCAATAATAAATATTGGTATTGCTGCCTTAGGGAACTGTATCATGAACATTACCATCACGCTACTTAGTGCCGCGTGTACAATTGCAAGAGCTATCACTCGTATATAAGAAATGCTATTGAAGAGATAGCGAGTAACTGCTTCATAGGATGCATAAATTCCCCAACCTATAGAAGTATTTTCAGCGTATTTTACGCCAATTGTTATTATAATCAGAGGTATAACAATAGCTGGAAAAATATCCGGATCTCCGAAAAGGGCAAATATATCTGAACCATGTCTATTAACTAATAAGGCTCCTCCCCAGAAAAGCCATAGTCCAACAACTCCCCATGGGGTTACAAGGGCTTCAAGGGGTTTCTTTTTAATATGATTAGCAATATTTAGGAAACATCCAAGGCTAAGTTGAATGAGACCAACAATTAGTGCAAATTTTATTAATGCCTGGGTATTATGAAGAGGGCTAAGCCACAATGGTTTCAATTCAAATCCAAAATAATGTTTTAGGTGTTCTCCTTCAATACCAAAAACAGAACCATACAAAAATCCTCCGATTGTTGCAGCTATACCACAGTAAAATATTATTTTTCCAAATTTTTTATACACTGAATCAAGTTTTAAGTAGAAACCGCCGAGAAATCCTAATAGGACTAGTATTAATCCCTGACCAATATCTCCAAACATGAATCCAAACATTATAGGAAAAGATATGGCCATCATTATCGTAGGGTCTATCTTATAATATTCAGGCATGCCGTAAGTATTCGTAATCATCTCAGTGGGAGATGCAATTCCAGGGTTATTTAGAAGAGTAGGTGGATTTTCACCTTCCCTAGGGTCTTCAATGGATATATCACAGTAACCGTTTGATGCATTTGTAATTATTTCCTTTATTTCATTGGTAAAATTATGTGGCGCCCATCCTTTCAGGAGATAGGCTTTTTTTGTTCTGCTAAAGTATTGATTTGCTTCGTCCATATACTTTTCAATCTGAAGAGATTCCTTAATGCATAGGAGATTTGATTTCTCTTCCTCTTCAATAGCTTCCAGTCTTTTTAATAACTCTATTTCTTGATTGGAAATAGATTTAAGTCCTTTAGAAATTTTCTCTACTGCTTCATTTGTATTGAGAGATTTAAATTTTGAGGGAAATTGAATCTCCTCAAAACGATGCATTCTCAATATTTTGTTAATTTTAATTTCATATTTTATTGAATATCCTGCAAGACAAATAGCATTCTTTTTATCCACTTTATCATTAACGAATAGATACTCTATTTCAAGATCATTTATATCTGCTGTCAAGTTCTGAATTTCATTTTCGGGTAAAACACCTACTGAAACTCTAATTGTATTATAGCTGTAGAGCTCCTTGGGAGAAACTTTAATTTTTTTAATAAGAGCTACTCCCTTTTCTGCTTCTTTCAATTCCTCTTTTTCTTTATTCAGTTCTTCTAGCTCACTTGTTATATCCTTAACTTTGTCCTCTATTGGATTAATCGTCCCTTCAATCTCTTTAAAAAATATGGTAGGGTTAATCTCATTTATTTGTATCTTTGCAGGTTCATCTGATAGAAGCTCCTTTAATATAGATTGATCCTTTTTAATAAGTTTGAAAGAGTCAAGGATATTGTTTACTTTGCTTATTAATTCACTAGCTGCAACCTTTATCCAGCTAAGATTAGCGCTTTTCAGTTGCAAGTTCTTAAAATCGTCACTGTCAGATGTATCAATAAACTGTATCAATCCTTTTTCTTTTAGTTCTCGCAGCACTTGGTCTTTCTTTTCTTCAAGTACTACAGCACTAACTTTTTTCATTGGTACAGCTTTGAACATAATAATCACTCTAAATATCTAAGGTTATTCCATCTTTTTTCTTCACTTTTTTAATGATTAGTTGTAAGCTTCCACCTTCTTCAAACAATCCTCCCGGGTTAACCTCATGATTTTCTATAATTTCTCTAGGAACTATTAACATATTATTAAACTCTCCAACTTCCCAAGCAACTTTTTCATTTATTTTTTTTGTTTTCCCTTTTGAGTAAATTATTTTGTTAAAATCCCCTTGTAAAATGTCTCCGTGACTAAGTTTTGCTTCATCCCTTAGGTTAACAGGAATTTCAATGAAAAGTTTTCCCGGATAATCTTTTACTAAACCAATTATCTTTATAGTCATGGATTCACCAAGGTTAGTTTCTAAAAGTATATAAATTATTTGAATATATCTTCTGCAACTTTGATACCTGCGCCTCTTTCTAATTCATGACCAGATTTTATTAGTACGGATTCAAGAGATGTTAATGCATCTTTAATATCACTATATCCAACATTTCCCATATGCCCTATTCTAAATATCTTCCCTTTAAGTTGGGCCTGTCCACCTGCAATTAGAATACCATGATCGCGCTTCATCCTTCCTCTAATATCATCATCTGTTATTCCTTCAGGTATCTTTATCGCTGTAACAGTATTAGAAGCAACATTTTCTCTAGAAAACATTTGTGTATTCATAGCCTTACATGCTTCCCTAGTAGCTTTTGCAAGCGTTCTATGTCTTTTTACTCTTTTCTGTAAACCTTCTTTTACGACATTTTTAAGAGAAGCTTGAAGACCGTAAATAAGGGACACTGAAGGAGTATATGGAGTTGTTTTTTTTATTAAGGCTCTTTTGTATGATGCAAGATTGAGGTAATAGTTGGTTTTATCTTTCTTGTCAATTTTGTTCCAGGCTTCATTACTCACACTCATCATAGCCAATCCAGGAGGTCCTGCCAAGCATTTTTGCGATCCTGTTATACAAATATCAACTCCCCATTTGTCTACCTCGACTTCATCACCACCTATGGATGTTACTCCATCCATTATGTATAACAAACCATATTCTTTAGCAAGTTTACCCAACGCTCGTCCATCGTGAACCACTCCTGTGGAGGTTTCATTGTGGGTTAGAGTTATAGCCTTTGCATTACTTTCAGCAATGACGTCTTCAACTTTTTCTAGTGTAACTCCATCCCCCCATTCAACCTTGACCTCCTTCGATATCAATCCGTATGCATCAGATATTTCTATAAATCTCTCTCCAAACTTTCCCCCCCCAATGCAAATAATTTCTTCGCCTTTATCCATTGTACTAGAAATTGCCGCGTCCATAGCTGAAGTCCCTGAGCCTGTGATTATTAGGATATCATTTTTAGTCTGAAATATATTCTTCAAATTATCCCAGCAGTTTTCAAGAATTTCCTCAAAGTCGGGAGTCCGATGTCCCATTGGCGGTCTTGACATTGATTGGAGTACATCTGATGTGAGCTCCACTGGTCCTGGTATAAGTAGCTTCATTTTTTTTAATTAAATTTCGTTATTTTTCTATTTAGTGGATTAGTATTATCTCATTTATCTTTAATCAATAAATAACGATATATTACATGTTCCATCATGTTCAATAGTCAAGATATTTCATTATTTCCCAGGGAGTTACGTAGAGACAATATTGATTCCATTCGTTTATTTTCAAATCGACAAAAGCATCGTATATATGATTTCCTATAGCTCTTTTCAGCACTTCGTCAGTGGATAAACAGTCAATAGCATCCCTAAGAGTAGTCGGAAGTTCACCTATACCATGAGCCTTCTTTTCTGATGATGTAAGTTCATACATGTCAGCACGTAATGGATCTCCTGGTTCAATTTTCTTCTTTATCCCATCTAAACCAGCTGTTAGCATTGATGAGAAAGCCAGATAGGGATTGCAGCTTGGGTCAGCAGCTCTATATTCACATCGAATCGCTTTAGGATTATTGAAATACATTGGGACTCTTATAAGTGCGCTTCTATTTCGAGGTGACCAACTAATGTTGATTGGCGCTTCAAATCCTGGCACAAGGCGTTTGTAACTATTCACCGTTGGACAGCATATTGCTGTTAAAGCCTTTGCATGTTCTAATAATCCACCAATGTAATAACGGGCAGTTTGAGATAAACTGAATTCATCATCTTTATCATAAAATGCATTCTCAGAGTTGGAATCTGTGGTCCATAGACTTTGATGAGTATGCATTCCACTAGCATTATCCAAGTATAGTGGTTTAGGCATAAATGTTGCAATCCAATCATATTTCGCTGCTATATTACGAGCAGCGAATTTGTATTTAAAGAAAGCATCTCCGACAGCAATAGCTTCTTTTGGTTTATAATTTAGTTCTACCTGTCCTGCTGTTGCAACTTCATGATGATGATATTCAATCTCAACTCCTATTTTATAGAGGTAGTGCGATAGTTCATTTCTAAAATCATTTGTAGTATCTTCAGGTGGTGCACGGAAATAAGCTTCTTTAGGCCTTAAAATGGTATTACCGGGTTTTATCTCAGGAGAATTAGGTACAACTCTTGGGGGACCCCAAGAGTCTCCTTTCCCCCCATCTGGAGAAACCCATAAATCATATTGAAGTTTAGTTGGGTCCAAACTCTCGAAGACGAAAAACTCAATTTCAGGTCCAAAAATAGCACTATACCCCATTTTTTCAGCCTTTTCCATTGCACGTTTTGCAACAAATCCCCTTGGATCACATTCTGCTATTTGTCCTCCGCCTTTCTCACCAAATGCTTCGTGAATATTTCCAAATATTATTGCTGACTTTTGGATTCTATCTTCAATCCAAGGTATAACCTGGGTTGTTGATGCATCTGGCATCCACACCATATCGCTCATTTCAATACTTTTGAAACCTCTTACAGACGAACCATCAAATCCTATACCTTTTTTAAAAGCGTCTCCATTTGTAAACTCTGATACCGGTATTGTGAAACTTTGTAATATCCCTCTTAAATCACTAAAAAAACATAATACATTTTTTACTTTACCATCTGCTAATTTCTTTTTTACAACTTCTGATTCTGACATCTGATACCTCCTTTAAAGATAACCGAATAATACAGAAATAGATTTTCGGTATATTATATATAATACCTTCTACTTTATACAACCATTTTACAACCATTTTTTTTTAAATACACATTTTTTTATAAGTTAATTTAAGCGATGTACTCTATTATAAAACCATATTTTATTACTTTTTTATAATATCAATAAAATGTGCCTTATCAAAATCAAGACATTAGAAATGTTTATATAGAAGTTCTTAATCATTTGAGCGTACATAATCAAATAAAAAACGTAATTTTCAGTTCGGCATTGTAAATAATTAATAACATTGTCGTATTTTGGAGGTGTATTTATGTCAGCACAAATGGGCGGACAGCCAATACTGATATTGTCAGATAAAACACAGCGCACAATTGGAAAAGATGCGCAGAGAACAAACATCCTTGCAGCTAAGGTCATCGCTGAAAGTGTGAAAACAACTCTAGGACCTCGAGGAATGGACAAAATGCTTGTGGATAGCCTTGGTGATGTTGTAGTTACTAATGATGGTGTAACTATTCTTAAAGAGATGGATGTAGAACATCCTTCTGCTAAAATGATGGTAGAGGTTGCAAAAACTCAGGATGATGAGGTAGGCGACGGTACTACTACAGCAGTTGTAATTGCTGGAGAACTTCTAAAGAGAGCTGAAGAGCTTCTTGAGCAAGATGTGCACCCTACAGTAATCGCAGGGGGTTATCGATTGGCTGCAGATAAGTCACAGAAAATTCTTGACGATATATCCACGGATATTTCTGTTAAAGATAGATCTATTTTAGCAAAAGTAGCTACTACAGCAATGACTGGTAAAGGCGCTGAAAAGGCTAAGGAATACCTTGCGAACCTATTGGTAGATTCTGTTAATGCTGTGGCAGAGATATCTGGATCTGATGTTAGTATTGATACAGACCATATTAAAATCGAGAAGAAGACAGGCGGTAGTATTGATGATACTCAATTAGTACAGGGTGTTATTATAGACAAAGAACGTGTACACTCTGCAATGCCAAAGTGTATTAAAAATGCTAAAATAGCCCTTATAAATTCGGCTATGGAGGTAAAAGAGACAGAGATTGATGCAGAAATCCGTATTACAGACCCTAATCAGTTAAAAGCATTCATTGATGAAGAGGAAAAGATGCTAAAAGATATGGTTGATCGTATCAACAAATCTGGTGCAAATGTTCTGCTTACACAGAAGGGTATTGATGATCTAGCTCAACATTACTTAGCTAAATCAGGTATTTTTGCTGTTCGTAGAGTGAAAAAAAGCGATATGGAGAAATTGAACCGTGCTACTGGAGCAAATATTGTTACTAATATTGAAGACCTTACAGACAAAGATCTCGGGTTTGCTGGAATTGTTGAGGAAAGAAAGATAGGCGACGATGAGATGATTTACGTAACTGAGTGTAAAGATCCAAAATCTGTCAGCATACTGATTAGAGGCGGAACTGAGCATATTGTAGATGAAGTTGAGCGTGCACTCGAAGATTGCTTAGGTGTTGTACCAGCAGCTTGTAAAGATAGAAAAGTCCTAGCTGGTGGAGGTGCCCCTGAAGTAGAGGTTTCAAAACAACTTCGAACCTATGCAAAATCTGTCGGTGGTCGTGAACAGCTTGCAATCGAATCATTCGCTGACTCTCTTGAAGTGATTCCACGTGCTTTAGCTGAAAATGCTGGTCTTGACCCAATTGACGTCATTGTTGATTTACGTTCTAAACACCAGAAAGCCGGTGTTAAAATGGGTATTGATGTATATACTGGAAAAGTAAAAGACATGTTCAAGGAAGGAGTCATTGAGCCATTGCGTGTTAAGTCTCAAGCTATAGACAGTGCAAGTGAAGTTGCAGTTATGATTCTCAGAATTGACGACGTTATCGCTTCTAAGGGCGGCGGCGGCGGCGGACCAAGCCCAGAAGAAATGGCTGCTATGGGTGGAGGCATGCCTCCTGGAATGGGAATGTAATTAAGTCTTAAGTAGTCCTTTATGGAAGGCGGTGCCTATAAGCACTGCCTTTATTCCTATTTTTTCAAGTTTATCAATATCTTTTTTCATGATTCCTCCTCCAACTACAAATTCAATTTGATCGTATTTTCTTTTTAATGATTTAAGCAGTGTAAAATTAGTACCATTTAGTGTTCCAACAGCTGATATATCTAATATAATAATTTTATTAGCACCAGTCCTATTGATGATTTTTAGAGCTGCTGGAATATCAGATGGCAGAAACTTTGATAATACTTCATTATTTTTAATATCGAGTGATATCCAAATACGATTTCCATAATTATTTAAAGCGTTTTTTAAAACACGTAGATTGTTTAAGGTTTCTGTTCCTATTACGATATCGCAGTCAAGTTCTTTTATAACTTCTAAATCTTTAGAAGATCTAATCCCTAAATCAATCATTACTTTTTTTATTTTACATATTTTTTTTAATAACTCCCAATTAGGAGTTCTTTGAATAATACCATCTAGGTCAGCCACATAGAGTTTAGTTAATGATATATTTTTTGCTATTTCTAAAGGATTTGAAGAATTTGAATATATGGTTTTTAAAGGGCCATACATAGCTCGTTCTCCTGACTTCCCACTTACAGCAATGCCGCATTCAATGTCCAAGACAGGTATTATCTCTAGCATATTTCATTTAAATGAATTTAAAACTCGATTTACATGGCCTTTCACTCTTATATTTCTCCAGGCTTTCTTGATTCTACCGCGTTCAATAATGAATGTCGATCTTATTATACCTTTGAAAACTCTGCCGTATAATTTCTTTTCTCCATACGCTCCGTAAAGTGTTGCCACTTTGTTGTCTGGATCACAAAGTAGGGAAAAATTCAGATTAAACTTTTCTCTAAAACTTTTGTGAGACTGGATATTATCTGGGCTAACGCCAACAATCACTGCTCCAAAACGAGTTACATTGTTCAAGTTTTCCTTGAAGCTACAAGCTTCTGAGGTGCAACCAGGGGTATCATCCTTGGGGTAAAAATAAAGAATTAGTTGTTCATCCTTGAAATTCTCAAGACCTATCTTGGTATTCTTACCGTTCTCATCCAAACCCTCAAGGCAGAAATCAGGTGCTTTATCTCCTTCCTTTAGCATTTATAACCTCCTCTAGTGAATATCACACATCCAAATTATCTTTAATTATTCTCTAACAAGTAAAATCTAGATTCCAATGAAATCCAATACTTAGAAGTGAAATAAGTCTGCTTCTTAATATATATTTTTTTATAATGGATGTAATTAAAGGTAAAATATGAAACTCTTAATCAGCCCGACAAATGTAAAGGAAGCTTTAATTGCTGCGAAAGGAGGGGCGGATATCATTGATGTCAAAAATCCGTTAGAAGGTTCTTTGGGGGCGAATTACCCTTGGGTTATTAAAGAAATAATAACTGCACTTCCTAAAAGTATGGAAATAAGTGCAACACTTGGCGACTTAGATTTTAAACCGGGAACTGCTTCTCTTGCAGCTCTAGGTTTAGGTAGCCTTGGTGTAAATTATGTAAAAGCCGGTCTTTACGGTATCAGTAACGAAAAAGAGGCAATAGAGATGGGAAGTAAAATTACTAGAGCTTTAAGAGGTTACAAAACTATGGTCATTCTCGCAGGTTATGCTGAGTTCAAATCCTTAGGTTCGATATCGCCTTATATGCTCCCAGATATCGCTATTAAATCCGGTGCTTCAGGAGTTATGATAGACACAGCTATTAAAAACGGTGAGAGTATCCTTGATCACTTAAAATTTAAAGATTTACAGAGTTTTGTTGACGATTCACATTCAAAAGATATTTTTTCAGCATTGGCGGGATCTATAAAAATCCAGGAAATACCCATAATTAAAAAAATTGGTTGTGACATCCTTGGGGTAAGGAGTTTAGTTTGTACTAGAGGAGATCGATTAAAGGGATCAATAAGTGAGGATAAAGTAAGATTGTTAATCAATAAAATGTAAGGATAAATGTTAATAAAAGACATTAACTATTTGATACAGAGGATTGATTATCATTTTGCAATCTAAAGGAGTACTTTATATGAAACGGTTCAAATTCTTAAATTAATAATGAAAATAATAGGAGGTGAGAAGGCCATTCGAATTTGGTTCTGCAGAAGTTGAATGGTCGGATCAAGATGAAAATACCTTTTGATTTAAAAAAAATAAAACCCGGATATTTCGCTTATTTGACAAAGCGTAAGTTAAACGACAAAAACGGAGATGAATCTGGAGAAATAATTCTCTGGAAACCGAAAACAACAGAAGAGTCAGAATATGTTTTGATCTGTCCATTTTGTAAGGTTGATCAAGAAGGAAAAGTAATCTTTAAAAAGCGCCCATATAGACTCAGATGTAAAAGTTGTGGTAAGAGTATCACTCTTCCTAAACTTCAAAATCAAGCTAAGAAGGAGAGAAAGCAAAGTTAGATATATCCCAAAACGTATTTAATCATCTTGAAACTTTATTGATTGAGAATTGACTAAATCCGAAGATTGAAAAATACACTCAATCAAAATTTTTTTTCAAGCGGGGGTGGCCGAGCGGTTAAGGCGCCAGACTCAAGATCTGGTGGGTTAGTCCCATCGGGGGTTCGAATCCCTTCCCCCGCATAATTTAATTATTAATTTTTTACTAGTTCAGTTAAGCAAATTATTTATGCATCATTACCACCAATTAAATTAAAATGAAAGAACTGGATAAAAAAAAAGAAAATAAAGCAAATCAAGAAATTAATGTAAATTACCCTGTATGTGGTTGTCTTGGTGCTATGCCTCAAACACTCAAAACTCTAATGATTATTTTAGGATTTTTAGTTATTATCTATCTCTTAATCCACTTTTTATAATCTTATAATACAATTACAGTAATTAATCTGAAGTATCTTTACTACCCTTACTATCAGATTTACCCCTAAAAGATTAAATGATATCTACTATTTACCCCTAAATATGATAAATCTCCTAAAATTAATCATAAAAATATGATTTTCCCTCTAAAAAAACTTGATTATCACTAATTTTTTACCCCTAAATTCTTCCACGGTTCAATGGAAAACTTATTATCTTTGTTTCTTCTAATTTATTAAACACTACAAAGTACACACATATAAATTCCTAAAAAATAATTCTATCAAAATGAATTTCATTTCTAGTGAAACTAGCCCTTCAAAGTTGGATTCAAAATGGTTAAGAGACATCTGTATTGAATTAGGTGCTGATGATGTGGGATTTGTCGATATTGAACGGCAAGCAATCACAGATCAACGTGAAAACATACTTGCTTTTTTTCCGAGAACAAAATCCTTGATTTGTATTGTTACCCGTATGCATCGCGATAGTATCCGGACTTCCAACCGCAGCGTTGGGAATACCGAGATTCATCGTGTTAGTACTCAATTAAAAAAATCCACACATAAAATAAAGATTGCTTTGGAGAATCATGGAATAAGGTCATTAAGCGAATCGGGAGGTTTTCCGATGAATGTGGATGGCATTTGGCCTGGCCAAATGTGGCAGGTATCTGTAAAACCAATAGCTATTGAAGCAGGTCTTGGTCGAATGGGACTGCATCGAAATGTGCTTCATCCAAAGTTTGGAGTCTTCATTTATATGTCCGTTATACTTATCGATAGAGAACTAACTGTCTATGACAAGCCTATAAATGTTAACCCCTGTATTGATTGTAAGTTATGTGAAGTAACCTGTCCAACAGGTGCTATAAATAAAGATGGAAAATTTGACTTTTTTTCATGCATAACCCATAATTACAGGGAGAAATTGGGTGGGTTTTCTGATTGGGTCGAAAACATAGTTAGAAGTACAAATGTTCCCGATTATAGGAAAAGGGTTACAGATAGGGAAACAGTATCTATGTGGCAGGCTCTTACCTTTGGAGGTAATAACAAATGTAATTATTGTCTTTCAGTTTGCCCAGCCGGTAGTGATGTTGTTGGTCTATACAAGGATAATAAAAAGTCTTTCATAAATGAAATTGTAAAGCCTTTGCAAAAAAAGAAAGAGAACATCTATGTTGTTCATAAATCTGATGCTGAAGCATATGTAATTGAAAGATTTCCTAATAAAACATTACGGAGGGTATCGAACGGTATTCGACCAGCTTCTATTAAGGCATTTATTCGGTACCTGCCTTTAATTTTCCAAAAAGGTCAAGCAAAAGGATTGAATGCTATTTATCATTTCACTTTTACTGGAGCTGAGGAAGAGAATTTTACAGTTATGATAAATCACGGGGAACTAGAAATTAAAGAGGGCCTTGTTGAAACACCTAATTTAAAAATCACAGCGGATAGTCGGACATGGTTAGATTTTTTAGCAAAGGAAACAAAAATTGTATGGGCGTTGATTCGATTTAAAATCCGTATAAGAGGAGATCCGCGATTACTCTTGGCTTTTGGAAAATGTTTCCCCTCGTAATTTAATTTATTTAGGACCCAATCGTATTCTTAAGTTTCACATCATTATTTGAATATGTTGTACCTACTTTACTTTGTTAATTATTTCGATAATCATTCTTAATTAGTTCATCCTGATACTTTGATGGACATTTCAAGAGAATCTTATTAGAAATAAGTCTATTATTCAAAGTATACACTCCTATTACTGTAACTCCAACTCCTGGTGCAACTTCAGGTACTGGAGCAGATCCAGAATATTCCACCTTTAGTATTCCCTTACCATCAGTTAAATTAAAGATGTATGAATTAGGTTCAATTCCTGTTTCAACGCTTTCTTTCACTATCAGTCCAGCAACTTGGACATTACGGTCAAGATATCCTTCCGGATTGGTAGTTACTTCGCTAACAAACTTTATAGGATTTAGAAAGTCTTCCATAGCAGTAATGCTCATCCATAGGCCTAATAGAACTATTCCCAGACCTATTACTACCTTGGTTTTCTTTTTCACTTAATTCTACTCTCCAGCATCTTTAACTTTCTATGCAGATAGATAGCGTAGGCTATAAACATTGTCCATAGAAAGGCAGATACAATGAAGATGGTATTAAACTCATCCATTTTTATATATCTCCATTTTTTTTATTCTAAATGTTATCCAGATTAGATATAAATAGATCATAATCGTACCCATTACCATTAGGATAAAAGTAATAAGTTCTTGATTGCCCAATTTAAAGCCTGCTCCGGATACCTTATCATATAGTTGTGGATGGTTAGAAGTCCAAATTGTGGCGGATATATGTGCCAAAGGTACTCCAACAAATCCAAAAATTCCCAATATAGCACTTGTTCGTGCTTTAGACTGAGGATTATCAATTGCTGATCTTAAACTTAGATAAGCAGCTAAGATGAACCAAAGAAATAAAGTGGTGGTCTGTCGTGGATCCCAATTCCAGTAAGCCCCCCATGCAAGATTCGAAAAAATAGCACCGCTTACTAACAATATTGTTGTGAAAATTATTCCAATCTTTGCAGAACTTGCAGCTAAAATATCCCACTTAGAATCCCTGGTTTTTAAGTAAACAATACTAGATATAAGGACTACTAAGAATGAAAGATAAACCACCGGAGCATTAGGCATCGTAAAAAAGAAGATTTTATATCCATGCTGCATGGGGTCCCCTGCATATCTTAGAAGCGAAGTACTTAATGGACCAAGAACAACAAGTGCTCTATACATGCCTACTAACACAATAACATAGAGGAATGCCAAGTAAATGTAAACCCGCATTTTATTCCTCCAGAACGTATTCAAATAATAATAAAGATAACGTTGCCATAATTAATACATACCCTACAATGAAAATTATCTCAGAGATATTAAAAATAGATTTCCCAAATATCATGACTTCCCTGAGAGCTAAAATTGTTGGGATTATTACAGGTATTAATAAAGGCATGGCAATTACTTGAAGCATAAGCCCCCTATTCTGGACTCCTATAATAAGAGCAGATATAAAGGACCCTACTACAACAAACCCGATACTTCCAAGTGTCAGTATCGCTAGCGTTGAGAAAATATTCCCAGCAATAGTGTAGTTGAATAATACCATAAAAAGGGGGAATGTTATAATTTCAATAATGATTATGATGGTTAGATTATAAATTATCTTTCCAATAAGAATCTCATTATAGCTTATAGGAGCTGATTTAAGTCCTTCAATTGTTCCAGAATCAACCTCTTTTATGAATGTCTTTGAAATTCCCAGTAGTCCTGCAAATAAGAGAACAAACCAAAGTAATCCAGGTGCAATATCTCGCAATTGTGTTGAGAAAGGATCTGATGCAAAATTGAAGGTTAGTAGTATAATAAAAGAAAAGAGGAACATTAAATTTAAGGTATTTCTATTTCTAAATTCAATCTTTAAATCCTTTTTTGCTAATATCAAGCTTTTTATCATTATAACCCCTTAATTTTTTCAAGTACTTTCCCAATATCCTTGGTTAAATCAACTTCCGCAAACTTCTTTCCATGGTTGAGTACCACTCCTTTCTTACATAATTTTGTTGCTTCTTCAATTGAATGTGTACTTAAAACTATTGTGGCGTTTTCATCTCTTAATTCCTGGATTAATTCATAGAATAACTCTTTGCTTTCTATATCCAAACCAGTGGTGGGTTCATCGAGAAGAAGTATGGTCGGGTTATGTAGTAAAGCCCTTGCAATTGCGGCACGCTGTTTCATTCCCCTAGACAAATTTCTCACTATTTTATCTTCCACCCTTGATAGATTCAGTTTATTTATTATTTTTTCTGAATCCACATCCACTTCAAAAATTTCAGAATAAAATTTAATATTTTCGAGAACACTCAATTCTTCATAAAGAAGGTGGTTATGAGATACTAAACCGATGGATTTTCTAATTTTATTTAAGTCTTTTTTTGTGTCATACCCATGAATTATAATCTTTCCAGAAGATGGATTTAATATTGTACTTAATAATTTAATAAAGGTAGTTTTTCCTGCACCATTAGGTCCGAGAATAGCATAAATCTGCCCCTCTTCAATATTAAGGGAGAGATTATCAATTGCTATTAAGTTTCCGAATTTCTTAGTCAATTCTTTTACTTCTATTGAATGCATTGAAGTACCGAATATATTATCAATATGCCTAATATAAATTACTTCTCAGCAAAATGGATTCAAATGCCAATATTTTATTATATTCGAAATTTAAGTTATCCGTTATTCGCACTGTAAAAAAAATCCCTAAGGGCAAGGTTTCTACGTATAAAGAAGTGGCAAAGGAAATTGGTAATGACAGAGCCGCCAGAGCAGTAGGGAATGTTTTAGCCAATAATTATTCTCATGTTGCTATTCCTTGCCATAGAGTAGTGAATTCTGATTTTACTTTAGGAGGTTATTCAGGGGAATCAGATAAAAGGAAAATCCTTGAAGATGAAGGTGTTTTATTTAGAGGGAATAAAATAAAACACGAATGCATTTTCAATTTTGATCGCTCTTAGCCAATTCTCGGATTCTCTCGATTCCCTTTACTTCTTTAATCACTTCTTTAACAGTTTTTAAAATTAAGCTCTCCCATTGTTCACCCAAAATCATTCGCCGCCGGATCTCGGTGCCTGAATACTCTTTTCTGTTAAATAATGGTGGGGTGGTTACTTCTAATCCCACTTCTCTGAATAGCCTTTTTACAAGAACATTTCCTGAGTAAACCTTGTCAAAAGGTGGAGTAAGACTTTGAACATGACTAACCCAAAGTGAGTTGTTGTTAACGTCTTGTATGGGGATTATATAACATTTTTTTACTATTTTATTTCCTGCTAAACTGTTTGCAATCATCATTAATCGCTCACCCGCGGTGAAAGGATTATTTAAAGTATGGCTGAGCTGAGAACTTCCTATACAAATTATAAGCTCATCAACTTCTTTGAGAATTTTTTTTACAACGTAAATATGCCCTTTATGAAAAGGTTGAAATCTTCCTATAAGCAGTCCTCTCATCCTATCACCACTTTTTCCCCACTTTTTAATTTCATAGTATCTTTAGCACTACCTTTATTAATTGCCAACTCTATAAATCCAGAACTACCTTCAATAATCATTAATTCATCTTTTTTTCCAAATGCATAGCTGTGCAGATACCTTATTTTTAACTTCTTTTCTCCTACTTTAATTTTTACTACCTCTCCTATTTTAAGATTTAATGATTCTGCATAAATATTTGTTATTATATTCCCAAATCCATCTATACACATTACCTCTCCAGTCGCAGTTCTTCCCTCAACAACTGTATTTTCCATCTCTAGCTTTTTAATGCTAGTTATTTCGTTTCCAAAATCTTCAATACTATGTCCACAAGCAATCTTAGCTGATACTGGGGCAAATATATCCCTACCTTGGAATGTGGGATATCTCGTTGCTTGTTTAATCTCAATAATTTTTTGAATTCCCCTAATGAATGAGAATGAACCATTATCAGGGCCAATGTAAGTATATTTATCTGTTTTAACGATTATTCCCCTTCTATTTGTTCCTACTTCAGGATCTACAACTACACAGTGAATGGTGGTTTTCGGAAAATAAGATGTTGTTGATAAAACTACATACGCAGCATGACGAATATCAAATTTTCGTATACCATGCGATATATCAACAACTGTTGTTTTGGGACAAATATCATATATTACACCTTTCATGGCACCTACATATTCACTATCCCCGAAATCGGTTGTTAGAGTTATAATCATTTCATTTCATCAGTGTTAAAGAGGTTTTTTTTTCAGAAAATTCTATCTAATATTTTAACTAAACCTTTTGTCATTGCTACTATCGTTGTTTTTATTAAAGATATTTTCTATTATTTCTCGAATCCTTAATTTCCTCATGTTCAGTTATATATGTTAAGAAGTTAAAATGATACATTATGTCACAATTACAGGATGCAAAAGCAGGAATTATTACCGAAGAAATTCAAAGTGTTAGTCTTGACGAAGGAATACCTCCTGAAAGGATTAGAAAGTTGGTAACTAATGGCCAAGTTGTAATTCTTAAGAATAATGTCAGAGCCGGATTAAAACCTGTTGGTGTAGGAAAATCGTTTAGAGTTAAAGTTAATGCTAATATTGGTACATCTCCTGATTGTGTAAACATAGAGGAAGAAATTGAAAAAGGAAATGCTGCTGTAAAATATGGTGCAGACACTATAATGGACCTTAGTATCGGAGGTAACTTAGATAAAATACGAAGCCAAATCCTTTCCTTACCTGTCCCTATTGGAACAGTGCCCATTTATCAGGCAGTGGTTGAATCAAGAAAAAGAGAGGATATTTCAGCAATAACAGAAGACCATATATTCAAAATCATTGAAAAACAAGCTAAATCCGGAGTTGACTTTATGACTATTCATTCTGGAATAACTAGGAGAGTAGTTAATGAGATGCAAAATCAAGATCGTATAACCGGAATAGTTAGCAGAGGTGGATCATTCCTGGCCCATTGGATGGTTGAAAACGAGTTGGAGAATCCTTTTTATTCTAATTTCCATGAAATTTTAGATATTGCTAGAGAATATGACGTTACTCTTAGTTTAGGTGATGCATTGCGTCCTGGAAGTATACATGATTCAACTGACAGAGCACAAGTACAAGAGCTTATCATATTGGGAGAATTAATTGAAGAAGCTCGTAAAGAAGATGTTCAATGTATAGTTGAGGGTCCTGGCCATATGCGTATGAATGAAATTGAAGCAAATATAATTCTTGAAAAAAAAATATGTAAAGGAGCACCATTTTATGTGCTTGGTCCAATTGTAACGGATATTGCGCCAGGATATGATCATATTACAAGTGCTATCGGAGGTGCCATTGCGGCCATGCATGGTGCAGATTTCCTTTGTTATGTAACTCCTGCAGAACACTTAGCCCTCCCCACTGTAGATGATGTCAGAGACGGTGTAATAGCATCTAAGATTGCAGCTCATGCAGCAGATTTAACAAATCAAATCGATATCGAACTTGATAACGAAATGGCCAAGGCAAGGGTCGATCTTAATTGGGCAGATCAGTTTAGACTTTGTATCGATCCAAATAAAGCTAGGGAGTTCAGGAGTAGACGCACTCCAAAGACACACAATGCATGCACTATGTGTGGCGAGTTCTGCTCAATGAGGATTCTGAAAGAATCAAAAAAATAAAATTATCTCCTGATGGTCATGATATACTCCCCTCCATCTTGCTCTTAGTCAACTTTCACATACACTGCTCTTAGGGTTTCCGCTCTCCTAGATATTTGAAGTATGGCACGCCGTCGCCACAGCTCGTCATGACCTCCTCAATGTGCAGGAGTATTATTTGCCTAGCGTTGGGGGGTATCTCTCGCTTCATCCCGATCGCTATATCATGGGCTTTTTCAAGGGGAATCGCCTCCCCCTTGCAGTACAGCCGGAGAATCATGGGCGTCCTGTCAAAGCTGCAGAACATCAAAGTTACCATACCCCCCCGGGCAATGTGCCTCGCGGTTTCATTGCCGCTGCCGGGGTAGTCAATATAAGCAACTGTCTTGCTGTCAATCACCGAGAAGGAGGAGTATCCTTTCGGCGATACGTTAACCCTTTCCCCTGAATCAGGGGGAGCAGAAGCGACGAAGAAGATCTTCTGGGCATCGATGAACTTCGCCAAACCGTCATCAAGTGCAGGATAAAACTTCGCCATTACCTGTTTTTCTCCCTGTACTCCTGAAGCCTTTCCCAAAGAGCAGGGTCGCTTAATGCTAGAATTTCTACTGCAAGGATAGCGGCGTTCTTCGCGTTGTCTATTCCAACAGTTGCTACAGGGATACCAGGGGGCATTTGAGCCATTGATAACAGAGAGTCAAGACCATCTAGTTTTACATTTTTTGGTAGACCTATGACAGGATTTAGTGTGAAAGATGCAATTACTCCAGGTAATGCTGCACTTAGTCCTGCTATTGCAATGAAAACCTTAGCTTCTGAATTATTGGTTATTTCTCTAACTCTCTCAGGATTCCTGTGTGCTGATGCAATATTAGATTCATATTTTACACCGAATTCTTCAAGGATTTTCTCAACTTTCTTTATAAGATCTTCATCTGAACTACTCCCAGCTATTATCGATACATCCATTTAATTCAACTCTTTAATTGCTTTCTTTATCCGTTTCAGTCCCTCTAATATATCTTCTATATTTGTTGCATATGAAATTCTTAAATAGCCTTCTCCTAAATCACCAAATGCGGATCCAGGTATTACAGATACTCCACCTTTACTTAATAGATAATCGGTTAGTTTTAGAGAGTCTTTTTCATAAAATGAAAAATTAGCAAATACATAAAAAGATCCATCAGGCATTGTACAGGTCACATTTTCAATATTGTTAAGATATTCCACAATTACGTTCCTTCGTTTTCTGTACTCTTTTACCATCTGTTTTACACATTCTTGCGAACTCTCTAATGCAGTTATTCCTGCTTTTTGGACAAAAGACGTTGGACAGGATACTGAGTGCTCTTGGATTCGTCCCATCGCAGTTATTAGTTCGGAAGGTGCAGCAGCATAACCTAAACGCCATCCAGTCATGGAGTATGCCTTGGAGAATCCATTTATTGTAATGGTACTCTCCTTCATTTCAGGAAATGTAGCAATACTAATGTGCTTTTTACTGTAAATTATCTTTTCATATATTTCATCTGATATTACTTTTATTTCATTGGCAGAGCATATTCCTGCTATTTCCTTCAAGTCTTTCTTTTTGAAAACAGCACCGGTAGGATTATTTGGAGAATTAATTATTATCCCTTTAGTCTTTTTTGTTATTTTATTATCTAAAGCTTCAGAAGTTAGTTGGAATCTATTTTCTTCGTTGGTTTCTATAAAAACAGGCTTTCCCCCCGCTAATTGTACCATAGGCTCGTAAGACACCCAAAAAGGTGATGGAATGAGAATTTCATCTTTTGGATTCGTAATAGCTAAAATCGCTTCAAATAATGCATGCTTTGCCCCTGGTGTGCATATCACCTCTGTTTTAGGGTCGTAAGCAATTTTATTATCAGTTCTAAGTTTCTTGGAAATTGCTTTACGTAGTTCTATTATACCTGCGCTTGGTGTGTAATAAACAAATCCATTTTCAACAGCATTATTAAGGCTATTTTTAATATGTATGGGGGTGTCAAAATCTGGTTCTCCTGCACTCAGACTTATGATATCTGATCCAGCTGCTTTCAGGGCCTTAGCTTTTCCCGTTATGCTGAGAGTAGCCGATGGTGCTACCCTTTTTACTCTATTTGCGACCATAGCTACTGTATTTATATACCGTCCTATATTTAAATTATAATTATGAAAGTAGGCATTGCAGATACTACATTTTCTCGCTTTAATTTTGCTGAGGAAGCTATTGCTGAGATTAGAGAGAACACAACTGGCATAATCTTTGAGAGATATACAGTTCCTGGAATTAAGGACTTGCCAGTAGCTTGCAAAAAACTGCTAGATGAACGTGATTGTTTAGCTGTAATGGCCTTCGGAATGCCCGGGAAAGAAGATATAGATAAGGTTTGTGCACATGAAGCTTCTCAAGGAATTATTCAAGTCCAATTAATGACCAATAAACATGTTTTGGAAGTCTTTGTTTATGAAGATGAAGTTGAAGATGAAAAATTTTTATTGAGGTTGTGTAAAAATAGAGCTCGAAAACATGCTCATAACTTGATTAATTTACTCAAATATCCTGAAAAACTAACAAAAAATGCTGGAACGGGGCAACGTGAAGGTGGTACTAACGTCTCGCCATTAAAAAAATAATTAACTCAATAATGAGTACCTACTCAAAAACTATTTATATATTAACCTGCCGAAATATGGCATAAATCGATTTTATCAAGGAGATGGAAAAAAATGAAAATTGGAATTGTTGCATCAGAATTTAATTACGACATAACCTACATGATGGTTGAGCTAGCTAAGGAACACGCTAATTTCTTAGGGGCTGATATAACGAAAGTTGTTAAAGTTCCAGGAGTTTTCGACATGCCCTTGGCTGTTAAAATCCTTTTAGAGAAAAAAGATATTGACGGTGTGGTAACTCTCGGTGCTGTTATTGAAGGAGATACCGGGCACGATGATATAGTTATACAGCATTCCTCCAGGAAAATTGCCGATTTAGCCTTAGATTATAATAAACCAGTATCTCTTGGAGTTTCTGGCCCAGGTTTAAGTAGGCTTGAGGCACATGAACGAGTTAAATACGCGAAGCGGGCAGTTGAAAGTGTAGTTAAAATGATAAAGCGTAAAAAGGAGCTAGAATAATCAGGGCGAATTTAATCTCTTCCAAAGTTCTGTTGATTCGCATGTGCTTAACCATTCACATTTGTTGCATGCGCCATCTCTCCATTCGGTGAATATTTTTGAAACCTTATTTTTTAAGTCATACCAGTTAACTTTGGACCCAATTTCTATACTGAGTAGTTTTAGAGCTAATTTATCTAAACACTTAATTTTTTCATCACTGTTTTTATTATAATTGCATTTTTTTTCAGAAAAATGTAAACAGGCAGCACACACATCATCAGTATTTTTTTGAACAATAATTCCGTCTCTATGTGCCATTTTAAGAACACGCTTTAGATTTCTGATATATTTTTCATCGTATCCTTCTCCAGTGAAGAAATGAAGACAGATAAGATGGTGTCCTCTAAGGTAATTCATTTTGGTTGATATCTGTTTAATATCTTATCAATTATAAGTTTAGTACTATGTAGGGGGCATTCATAGTATTTTTTTATCCTTTTAATTTTCACCTTTAATCCTCTTTTCATTAATTCTTCTTCCATTTTTTCTTTGTCATGTCTTTGATCTGGTCCAAGAACAATCACAGATGGATTTAATGTTTCTATGATTTTTAAGATATCGCCTTCTTTCCCTAATACTGAATAATCTACTGGTTTTAAATGGCTCACCAGTTCACATCTCTGTTCTTGATTTATAATTGGAATCCGTTTTCTTTTTTTTACCGTGGAATCAAGTGCCACTATAACAACTAAAATATCCCCATATTTTTTTGCGTTTTGAAGGAAAAATCCATGACCTGGATGTAAAATATCAAAAACTCCACCACAAGCAACAATTTTAATTTTTTCTCTACCTTGCTCCGTTAATTGGAGTGTATTTCCTGAACTTTTTATTAATTTTTCTTTAATTGCCTTTTTAATAATTCTCTCTTCAAATCTATTTAAAATACTAGCACTTTCTACAGGGATATTCTGAATCTCCATTTTCCAAATAACTTTTAATAAATCTATCATTTTTCCTCCAATAATGCGCGAGCAAGGAGTCTTGATACCTTTAAGGGCTCAGGTACTGCTCCTTGAATGGTGAATTTATCCAATAAATTTTTAACATCTTTTTCTTTCTCAATTCCAATCCAACGGATTAGAATCTTGTGACCATTATTTAATTTTATCTTTTTTCTTTTTCCAAGGAGGATATAGCTTGCAAGCCGTATCTTCCAATCTTCAAAATATTCTCTGATATATTTTTCTAACCCTTCTGATTCCTCATATGTAATGCATATAATTGGCAAATGGAATGTCTCATGTATTAAATTTAAGTTAACTATGTTGAACCAGCTTATAATACATCCATTTAAGAAAATCGCATTAATATCCTTTCTGTTCATAGTTCTAATAATTTTTATAATTCCCTCAGTTGCATCAGTTCCCCCAACTGTTATCTGGGTAATTCCAAATCCGTCAATTTGAAGATCGGCTCTCATTATCACACCTGCCAATATTGATTCAGTTCTTTCCTTCCTAAAACTCTCAGCAATTCCCAATACCCTAATCCCCTTTTTTTCAAGATTCAATAAATTACCCACCTTTTTTTTTAAATAAAATTAACTAGGATTATTTGTAAAGTTTATGGTTTAAAATAAATCAAATTATTCTTCTGATTTGTGAAGAATATAATTTTATTTTAATTCAGCAAATCCTTTTAGATATTCCTTCTCCATAAAATGCAGTTTTCCTGGAACAATTAGACAATGTGGAGCCGGACCAAAATTCAATTTTAATAATTTCTTAGCTTTATCAGCTCTTATAATTTCTTTATTGGATCCAATATTGCATAAAGCAATGCAAAGAGTATTAAGGGTAAATACATCCTCCCTCCGTTTGTTTTCTATATTTAACAGATATTCAATTGCTTGATTAACAGTCATACATTTTTTTTTCTCATTGTTTTCAATATCTAGAAATAAAAGTGTATGCAATCCTAGTTCTAGATTCTGTTTCAATACATTATATGGGGTTTCAGGAACAAAACCATAAGGAAATGGGATGCTCGCAGACATACCGAACTTATAGTTTTGCATACCTGATTTAGATGGGGCGGCTGAAACGATTGAAGCATTATGGACTATTTTAGTTCGTATTCCAAGTTCTTTTGCACTCAAAAGTAGCGAAACGTGGGTTGTTGATATAAGAGGGTCTCCAGGAATTAGTAATCCAACTTTTTTTTTCTGTGCTGGTTCCAGTATAATCCCTTCCCTACTTTCTATGTCCTCCCTCTTCAACAATCTAACACTTTGATTGATAACTTTCTCTATATCTCCCTTCTCTGCTCCTGACAAAATACTTGTATACTCTTCAAGAAATAATAAGTCACAGCTTCGTGCTTCTTTAAGCCCTCGAATGGTTAAATCTTCCGCATCGTGTAACCCGAGCCCAATAAAGGTAAGCATAATGGTAAAGTCTATGAGTAACGGTTTAAAAGTTCCGGTAAAGGATGCCGAGAATGTTAAAAAACACTTACAAAGCTTAGGTGTCTTTGACAGTGGTAAAAAGGTCAAAAGGCGCAGGGACTATGTAATATTTCCTATAAAATATCCGGTGGAAATGATTTATAAAGTCGTTGAAGAGGAGTTCATTGATGACCACAGATTCAAATTTCAAGATTATCTCAAAGAATTCCTTTCACAATCACAAATTGATATTTTTGGTCATTCATACGATGTCATTGGCAATATAGCCATAATAAGAGTACCTAGTGTTCTTGCTTCCTATGAAAATAAAATAGCCGACAGCCTTCTTAAGGCTCATAGAAATATAAAAAAAGTGTATAAGAAAGCCGGTTCTGTTAAAGGTAAATCTCGTACTCGGGAACTTGTACATCTTGGAGGGGGAAAAGGTACCATAACTCAACATAATGAATACGGTTGTAGGTATATGTTGGACGTTTCAAAAGTTTATTTCTCACCACGATTAGCGTATGAGCGGAATAGAATATTAGAGATAGTTAGAGATGGGGAGGTTATTATTGATTTTTTTTCAGGTGTTGGACCCTTTTCAATTATATTAGCTAAAAATCGCGATGTTCAAATTTATTCTATGGATGCAAATCCATTAGCCTACAAGTATTTGAAGAAAAATATAATCTTAAATAATGTTGTAAACAAAGTTATTCCAGTTTTTGGAAACTGTCTAGATGTTGCTCCTAAAGGTATTGCAAATAGAGTTATTATGAACCTCCCAAAAAGCTCAGATGAATATTTAAGTCTAGCATTTGATGTAATTAAAAAAGGAGTTATCCATTTTTACTCTATTTCATATAAGGATGATCTATACGATTCAAAAATCATATTTATAAAAAATATTGCTAAAAATAAAAAAAGAAAAATTAACATATTAAATAAAAGGGTGGTAAGATCATACTCTCCTAATAACTATCTTATCGCCATTGATATCTTCGTCGATGATTCTCATTGAACTATTTTAACGCATTATTTTTTTAAGAAGAGATTTTTTAATTTATAGATATTTTAACAATCGTTCATTTGTTTCCATAAATAAAAATCCAGAATATTATAAAATTAAAAGGATACATCATATATGAAAAAATATTGGATATGAAGTATAATATAATTAATAATGTAGTAAAAATATCTACTCTAATTAGTTAAATTTAATATTTAAAATTATTAAAGTGAAATATAATGGATCTCTCACAACTAGGCGAGCGTAAAATAATAAAAATATTCCAAAAAATCTATGGGGATTGCGATAAAGCAGTTCTTGGAATGGGTGATGATTCATGCATTATTGAGCAGGATGAAAACCACTATCTGGTTGTTTCAACTGATTTACTTTCAAGGAAAACTCATTTTCCGCTTGAGATGTCTCCTCAGAATATCGGGAAATATGCAGTAAATGCATGTTTAAGTGATATTGCTTCTATGGGTGCCAATCCTTTAGGCCTCCTCTTCTCATATGGCCTTCCAAAAAATACTGAAGAGAACTTTATCAAAGGGCTTGCTCAAGGAATTGGGCAGGCATGTACGGACCACAATACATGCGTTTTAGGAGGGGATACTAAGGAGCAAGATGAGTTATTAATCACAGGCATCGCCCTTGGGAAAGTTCAAAAAGATAGAGTTTTAAGGCGATCAGGAGCAAAAGTTAATGATTTAATATGTACAACAGGAATGATAGGTTCAAGTGCTGCCGGCTTTTATGCAATGATAAAAGAATTGGATGTGCCAACCAAATTCATCAAAGCTGCTTTTGAGCCGCAGGCAAGGATTAAAGAGGGAATTGCAATAAATAAATACGCTTCTTCATGTGCAGATATTTCTGATGGATTAGCATATACTATTCATGAAATAGCTAAGTCTAGTAAGGTAGGTTTTAGAATCTACGAAAAGGATATACCGTGTGATGAGGAGTTAGGGGAGATATCAGAATTAGCAGGAATTAATTTAGATGAAATTCTATTGTATAATGGTGGTGAATATGAGCTTTTATTTACATTACCCAAACAAAATCTAGCTGTTGTAGAAAGAAAAATGGAGCAATTGCAAACATCTTTCAGCGTCATCGGCGAAATTGTAAAAAATGGGAATAAATTGATAAGAGATGATGGGAGCGAAGAAAATATCGAACTACGGGGATATGAGGCTTTTAAATCAAATTTTTAAATGTGAAACTTCGTTAATGAGGGAGGCATGATTAAAAAAGCATTAATCTGGGAGGCTAAACAAAATAACAAGGTTGAATGCGGTCTTTGTTATCGTCATTGCAGTATCCCCGACAATAAACGAGGTTATTGTGATGTCCGAGAAAACAGGAAAGGGACTCTGTACACGCTGAACTATGCTCTTGCTTCGTCTGCATCCCCAGATCCTATAGAGAAAAAACCATTATTTCATTTTCATCCAGGTACAAGAGTTTTTTCATTAGGTACAATGAGTTGTAATTTTAGATGCCTTCACTGTCAAAACTATACTATTTCTCAGAATTCCCTTGAGGATGCAAATGATTCTTTATCTGAATATATTCCTGAAAAAGCAATATCATTATCTAAGGATTATTCATGTGATGGAATAGCCTGGACATATAACGAACCCACTATTTGGTTTGAGTACACTCTCGATTCTGCAAAGGTTGCTAAAAAGAATGATCTTTATACAGTATATGTGAGCAATGGATACTTTACTGAAGAAGCATTTGACCTAATATCACCTTACCTTGATGCAGTAAATATCGATGTTAAAGGTTTCAGTAATGAATTTTTCAATGAAATATCTGGAGCAAATCTTTCTTCTGTCCTAGATACTGTTGAGTCGATCTCCAAGAAAGACATTCACCTAGAGTTAACATATCTTATTATACCAGGGAAAAACGATAAAAAGGAGGAACTTACGGAATTTGTAGAATGGGTATCGGGATTAGATGCTAACATCCCAGTCCATTTTACTCGTTTTCATCCTGACTTTAAGATGTCAAGTATTAATCCTACTCCCCCCAGAACTATCGATAAGGCAAGAGATATAGGTCTCAAAAAGCTTAAATTCGTTTATTCTGGTAATATCCCAGGGCATAAAGGAGAGAACACTTACTGCCCAAACTGTGGTAAGATCGTAATCAAAAGATATGGATTTGAGATTAGAAGGATAGATTTAACTGAAGATAATAGATGTATCAGATGCAGAGAAAAAATTCCAATAATTAGATAAGCCCTATATTCAACAATCCCCACGCGATTAAAGCTAGTCCCATTATTCGAACTATAGTTTTAGCAAGGCCTTTGCCAATGAAGATAATAGCTAGACCTGCTAGAATTGGTATAATAGGTGAAAATTGGGGGAATGATACCCGAAGGGGTTCATACAAGTAAGTTCCAATACCACCAATAAGAAGGGCTAAACCAATTATTTTTAATACAAATCCCACAAGACGTGGAACAACTATTAAAAATACTAACCCCAAAATAATCAAGGCAACACCTTTTATCTTCTGGTGATTTGGAAGAATATCAAGGCTTAGTGCTTTTTCAGTTACTTCAGATTTTAAATTTATTAATTCTATTCTGTTTTCTGAATTGTCATATGAAAAAACAATAGTTGTTAAGATTAGAAACCCAAATATTGCAGCTATGAAAAGTAATATCCCCTTTTTCATTAATATTCCCTTTAAATTCATTTATTTTTATGCATATAAGTATTCTTATTTTTTTTTATTCAACTAATTTTTTATTATTAAAATCCATAATAGTTAGAATGCTATGTTACGGGTCAATTAAATATCAAATCTTGCAGGGATTATTGAAATTGAATAAAACTATTTAAAGCTTAAATTTGAGGGTTTCTTTAGTATTTTATCAAAATACATGTATGTAAAAGGTTAATTATGACTGATTTAAAAATAACATGTACCCACTGTGATGGTACCAAAGAATGTGCATGTGAGAAATGTAGACATACAGAAGTAATAGTTTGCCCAATCAAATGTCATTCAGTCGAGAAAACCGGATGTAAGGTTTGTTTTGGAACCGGTAAAATCTGGGGATGTCCATTCTGTAAAAAAGAAGTGAATCTCTGGGCTCCGTTTTGTCAAAATTGTGGAAAATCCTTTTGGGAAGAAGATATTAAAAAGATTGAATATTCTGGACGGAGCTAGGATTTTAGTGGAATAATAAAGATAAATTTAATAGTTTGAAAACTTACAATTAAATAAATACTAATCTAAAATACTGTTATCTTCATGCTTCATTATTTTAAAACTTTAAGGGTTGCTTGGAGTAGGTGAACTTGAATTTCTAAAGGGATGCTTAATAAAATGCGTCAAGCTTATATAGACTAGAATTTCAAAGAAAACTAACTGAGGTGTTTTAATGGTGGAGGAATCTCCTTTTTCGTATTATCAAGGAAGTGTTATACCAACAAAATATAGGGATCTGTTTGAGAAAAAAGCTTTTGCCAACCTAGCAACCATCATGCCCGATGGAACCCCCCAGGTAACGCCTGTTTGGGTTAATTTGGATGGTAATGACGTTTACATCAACTCCGCTAAAGGCAGGCTAAAGGATAAGAATATGCGGAGTAGGGAGAAGGTGGCCCTCTCCATATTAGACCCAGAAAATCCCTACCGTTACCTTCAAGTCCGCGGCAGGGTTGTTAATGTCACGGAGAGTGATGCCGACGCCCATATAGACAGATTAGCGAAAAAATACCTTGAAGTGGACAGGTACCCATTTCGGCAAGAAGGAGAGGTTAGAGTAACCTACAGGATAAAACCGGAGACAGTTGTCGGATTCGGACCAAAAAAGTAATAATTTCATAGGCTTTTGATGTGGTCAAGGTAAGCCACCGACGGGATTTGAACCCGTGACATCCTGTTTACGAAACAGGCACTCTACCAGCTGAGTTACGGTGGCGCTTTTTTTGGCTCTAAAAACCTTTCTAACAATTATTTATAAGGTAAATTGATCTTTCTTTGTATTTAGATATTTAAATTCCTATAAGCCACTTAAATGTTTGATATTACCCATATATATCCCAGGTCTCCCACCCCCTTAAAATGCAATTACTTGAAAATCCATTAACCATTAAGTATAATTCTCTCAACCTAATAAAACCATATTAATATAAATTAAGATTTTTGTTTGCATGGTTCTATGTTATATGAAAAAGAAAGACGGGGGATGGTGAGAAAACTCATCACTAATGGTTTTCTTAAGAGTGAGAGAATCATCCGAGCAATGGATTATATCCCTCGCCATATTTTTTTGATGGAAGAATATATAGGTCTTGGCTATGAAGATTGTCCGTTGTCCATTGGTAAAGGACAGACTATTTCAGCTCCACACATGGTGGCAATTATGTGTGAGTGCCTTGACTTAAAAAAAGGTCAAAAAGTCCTTGAAATTGGTTCTGGATCAGGGTATCACGCATCAATAGTTTCTTCGGTGATAGATGATGGGATGGTTTACTCTATTGAAAGATTACCAGAGCTTGCAACAATTGCAAGGTCTAATATAAAAAAAGTAGGTTGTGACAGAGTTAAGATAATCGTTGGAGATGGAAGTAAAGGTTACAATGATGAGGCACCATTTGATCGAATTTATGTTACGGCTGGGGGAAAGGACATTCCTAATAAGCTGTTAGAACAACTTCTTCCTGACGGTAAACTCTTAATGCCAATTGGGTCTAGGAATACGCAAGATTTGATTCTTGTAGAAAAAAACAAAGGCTCTATTATTAGGAAAAATTTTGGGATGTGTAGGTTTGTTCCCCTTGTTGGCGAATTTGGTTGGATAGAATAATCTTTTTTCCAATGAAAGATTAAGCATAGTCAAAAATAATGCTCATAAATCTAATTAAACTATCCGAAGATATTGGATTTAACTAGGTTTAGATCACTATATAGTGGTTAATACCATTAACTTTTTGTCGAGTTACGTATTTATAGAGCATATTGTAATAAATGAACATATTGATATGTCCTTCTTTTACTCGATATCCCTTCTTTGTGAGTCTGTTGGTTATGTCTTTACCGCGGACGGTCTCACCACTTTCCACTACACTTAGAATTGCCCTAATTTTATTCGCTGTATTTCCAAATTTCTTCAATCTACTATCTCCTTTTTTATTCTTGATTTAATTGCAATGTTCAGTGCAACCCCTAATATTACACTCATAAATCCTATGGTGATGGTCCAGTGTGGTTCGCCCATTTTTATTTGTCTCCAACTTTTTACTATAACAAATAGAGGGCTTATATCTATATTTATATATTTCCTAGTAATTATCATGATAAAAAACAAAAATAAGTATTATTTATCGCCTAATTAGTTCATAATAGTTTATAATAATTTATTTTGACTATTCAAATCCATTTCAAGGTTTTTTTTATTTGAAAAAAAAAATAGATGCTAATTATATTATTTAAATGTTCATTAATGTTCAACTACATCTATTTTGTTAATTGCTTTAAATATATCTTATATTCTCCAAGTTTGCCTCCATAATCTCCTGCAGAAATTTTTAAAAGACCTTTTTCATGTTTAATAGAGTTTATAGACATTTTCATCGCCTTTTTTACAGTTTTAAGGTCTATCCCGTTTATTACTACTTCAGGGATAGATTTCACTCCTAGGGGTACGGCAGAGTCGGTAATAGTATCCTTAAGACCTGGACAGTATAAATGGTTAGTTGTTGGGCCAATTTCGGGGAAATTTGTTTCAACTTTTGATCCTGCAGAACAAATATCAAAGGGTGTTATGATGCCCTCTAGGTCCTCTAAGATACTAACTACTTTTCCTGCTATTCTTAAAGCTGAATCTTGTGAATCACAAAAAAACCATAGGTTGCCACCCATGATTCCTGAATCATAACCAAGATACCTTTCAAGAATAAATTCACCCATCATGAGTGGAACACTAATAACTTTTCTTCCAAACTCCTCTCTCATCACTTCAAAACCGTCACCACAATGACCAACTTTATCTAGAGTATCAATTTTATTCTTAGATTTAGTGGCATTAAAAACTCTCGTAGTTGGCACAACTAGTACGCCTTGTCGAATTCTCCATCCTAATTCGATTTCTAGATTAATGTTTGCATTTTTATTATTATTAACCCAAAGTTGAACTATTGCACCATATCGATTATCAGGAGTTTCTTTTTTATCTAGCCACTTTTCCAACCCCCCTTCAGACTTATTGAATACAGTTGATGGTAAAGCAGTGAAACTTTTCACAGCCTTATCCAACAAATTTTTATTTTTAGCGGTGATAATAATTCTGGAATATAAACCACTGAATGCCTCACAGTATTTATCTTCAATCTCGATTCCATCCTCATAAAACGTTGCCTGCATAGATTGGAGTATTCTATAAGAATTTAAAAAACTTTAGGTAAAATATTTTAATTAAGCTACCAATTTTTTTTTTATGAAGATAATTGCCGTAGGGCATGTAAGTATAGATCATGTTAATTCAGATAATACTTGGGTAGAACAGATAGGTGGAGCAGCTACATACACCGCTATGGCAGCAAAAATTTTTTCTGATGTAGGGATAGTTTCAAGGGTAGGAATTGATTTTCCATCAACTTTTTATCATGCTTTAGAAAAAGCAGGGATTAACATTTCAGGTTTGAAAAAAGTAAAAGGAAAAAGCGCTAATTTTAAAATTCGATATAATGAAAATGGAGTTTCTAAATATGATATCTATAATCTAAATGTGGGTACGCATATACGTCCCGAAGATATTCCAATTAACTACCTTCATTCTGACGCCTTCCACTTGGCACCTATGGCAGCTACTAAACAAGGGCATTTCATTGAATTTTTAAGGGAAAAAACAAAGGCCCAGATATCTATGAACACACATATAGGATATTTTACTAAATATCGGAAGAATATCATGGAATTAATACCAAAGGTAGATATTTTCACAATGAATGAAGAAGAAGCCATGGCTTTGACACAACAAAAAACTCTTAGTCATTCTTTAAACGTTTTAAAGAAAAAAGAACATACATTAGTTATAATTACCACAGGTCCTGGGTTAAGTATAATTCTTGAAAGGGGAGATATCACTGTATCTCATACTCAGAATCAAGCCCAAGTTGTAGATTTAACTGGCTGTGGAGATGCATATGCTGGGGCTTTTATATCAAGCATGCTTCATACTAAAGATTCAACGAAATCAGCGAATATAGCCAGTAGCGTTGCTAGCATAGTTGCGTCTGACTGGAATATACAGGCTATAAAGAATTTAAAATTCAAATCAATTATTACATTTCAAGAATATATAATTGCAAGACAACGGGAGTCAAAAGAACTACAACAATCTATTGAACATTATTTATAGTTTAAAGGATTTAAGGTGATAATTCGAGCGTTATGTAAATCGTTTTATCCCCAATCGTGAATGCCCTAGGCCTTTGCAGTAGAGTGAGGCAAGCCTCGGGCGGGATCCGAACCCGCGACCTTTTCCTTACCAAGGAAACGCTCTACCAAGCTGAGCTACCGAGGCAACCTTATTAAATCTATGGATATATGCAGTTATATCCAAGTTAAATATTGTTGGTTTGTGTAAATTGGGGGGGACAATACTAAAAAAGTTACCCTTACTTATAAATGGGCATCTTTTTTACTCTTAGAAGCGATTTTTACCCAGTGATTTATTTAATACGGCTAAAGCAAGAATTAACTTTGGCCTATCAAAGGTCGTTGTACCAATTTGCCAGTTCTAAACCAATCTTGTGTGGATTGTCTTCTTGAAGAAAATGGATTCCCTGCCCCGTATTTATAGTCTTCAGGTTCTTTAAGTTCTTCTGGCACCATTCTACACTTGATGTTGGAAGCAGGGAGCCTGGCGAGGCATAAAATAACAACTTCTTCAGGGCCGTCTGCTGGAGCCACTGGTTATATGTTTCAACCACTTCAACAACATCGATAGGCTCTCCATCAATCGGGAGCTCATTAGGCCAACGCCAGACTGGCTTACGGCTTTTGACATCCATAAATGGCTCTCTGTATCGATTCATTTCTTCTTCGCTGAGCTTTCTTACTATTGCTCCAGGTAGTACTCGCTCGATAAACATGTTCTTATCCACAATCATATCCCAACCTACTTCAGGTGTTCTAAATCCTTGAAATAACTCTCTTGTTCCCTCACGTAACATCTCCCAGCTTCGAGACATTATAATCGCTTCCATAAACGCCAAGCCTTTAATATTTCTCTCATGACGCATAGCATAGTGGAATCCAAGGGCCGACCCCCAGTCATGCATTACCAGGGTGAGGTTTTTCAGCTTTATTTTTTTTATGAATCCTTCTACGTATTTTATGTGATCAACAAATCGGTACTCAATGTCTGGTTTATCAGACTTGCCCATACCGATTAGATCTAGAGCGATGCACCTAGCTTTAACGCTTAAGTGTGGAATGATATTTCGCCAAAGATAAGAGGAAGTAGGGTTACCATGGAGAAACAGTATCGGATCACCTTCACCTTCATCAATATAATGAAGTCTTGATTCTCTAACATCAATATAATTGGACTTATACGGAAAATCTGCTGATATTTCCTGAACAACCATGACACTTCACTTTCTATTATATTATTTAAAAGGATATGATTAAATTATACTTGATCAAATTAAATATTTTCCAAAAATAGTAAAATTATAAATTCCCGGCTTGGCGCATTAAATAATTTTAAATGTTGACTTTTTGTGCAAAGCTTTGTTCCCGCAATCTATATATATCCAATACTTAAACTTAAGGTACTAATTTAGGAGCTAATAAAATGCGTAAATTTAAAGTGGGGGATCGTTTTATTTGATTTGGAGACTATGCCCGAGGTTTATTTATACGATACCACCCTTAGAGATGGTGCTCAGAGCGAACATATCTCTTTTTCAGTCGAAGATAAGATTAACATAGCTTCCAGGCTCGACAATCTGGGTATACATTATATCGAAGGTGGATGGCCAGGAAGTAATCCTAAAGATTTTGAATTCTTCAAACTTGCAAAAGAGGAGAGGTTCTCATCTAAAATCGTAGCCTTTGGGAGTACTAGGAAGGTTGGGAATAATGTAGAGAATGACCCGAATATAAAAAATATTTTAGAAACTGAGACTCAAAATATTTGTATTTTTGGTAAGAGTTGGGATTTGCATGTTAAAGATGCATTACGGATATCCCTGGAAGATAATCTTAATTTGATTAAAAATTCAGTATCATATTTAAAAGATTTAGGAAAAAATGTTATTTACGATGCAGAGCATTTCTTTGATGCTTATAAATTGAATAAGGAATATGCAATTAAAACTATTGAAACAGCTCAGGATGCAGGTGCTGATGTCATCGTTTTATGTGATACTAATGGTGGGGCAATGCCGTATGAAATCCAAAATGTGATTTCAGAGGTTAATAACATGATTGATACACCTTTAGGTATCCATACCCATAATGATACTGATATGGCAGTAGCAAATACTATTGTAGCTGTAAAAATGGGGGTAACCCAGGTGCAAGGTACTATAAATGGATATGGGGAACGTTGTGGAAATGCTAATATTTGTTCTATAATCCCTAATCTCAAAATCAAACTAGGAATAAATTGCATTAGTGATAACAAGATGAGAAAGCTGACAGAAATATCAAGGTATGTTAGTGAGATAGCAAATCTTAGCCCTCAAGATAATTTGCCATTCGTTGGAAGCAGTGCATTTGCCCATAAAGGTGGTATCCATGTAGATGCAGTGAGAAAGAACCCGGAAACATATGAGCATATAAGCCCTAAATTGATTGGGAATAATAGAAGAATTCTTATATCAGAGCTGTCTGGAAAAAGCAGTATTCTAACGAAAGCAACAGAATATGGTTATGATTTAACAAAAGAATCCACTAAAGCAAAAAAAATTCTAGACAAACTAAAAGACATGGAAAATCAAGGCTACCAGTTCGAAGGTGCTGAAGCAAGCTTTGAGCTATTATTGAAAAAGACGATAGGTACTTATAAGAGTTTTTTTGAATTAGAAGGATTCAAAGTAATTGTTGATACTAAAGGTAATAATGAGGTTATAGCTGAGGCAACAGTTAAGGTGAAAGTAGATAATAAAAAAGAACATACAGCTGCAGAAGGAAATGGACCCGTGAAAGCTCTTGACAATGCATTGAGGAAAGCCCTTGAGCAATTTTATCCTGTACTAAACGAAGTTCATCTTATGGATTATAAAGTAAGAGTGTTGGACGAAAAATCTGGGACAGGTGCGAAAGTTAGAGTATTAGTTCAATCAAGTGATTATAAGAGTTCTTGGGGTACAGTAGGTGTTTCAGAGAATATTATCGAAGCTAGCTTTCTTGCTTTAGCTGACAGTATAGAGTACAAACTTATGAAGGAGAATTAAAATGTTGATGAAAGGCGCTGAAGCTATAGTAAAAGCGATGGAAAGAGAAGGAGTTGAAGTAATATTCGGGATTCCAGGGGGAGCTTCAATACCACTTTATGATGCCATTTATGACTGTGACATCAGGCATATCTTGACAAGACATGAACAAGTAGCAGCTCACGCAGCTGACGGCTATGCGAGAGCAAGTGGAAAGATAGGGGTATGTAGTGCTACTTCAGGTCCAGGAGCTACTAATCTTGTTACAGGGATAGCCAATGCTTATCTTGATTCCGTACCTATTGTAGCGATAACAGGTCAGGTGGGTAGACCTTTCATCGGTAAGGATTCATTCCAGGAAGCTGATACCATTGGCATCACAATGTCCGTCACTAAACATAATTTTCAGCTGATGAACGTCGAAGAAATACCCACAGTTTTTAAGGAAGCCTTTACGATAGCTGGAACCGGCAGACCAGGTCCAGTATTAATCGATATACCTAAGGATATTCAAGAGATGAAAGGAGATTTTGATTTTAACGGGAAGGTTAAGATAGAAGGGTATAGACCTACATTAAAAGGGAATCTAAAGCAGATTAAGAAAGCATCGGAATTATTAGTAAATGCCAAGAGACCTATGATATTCTTGGGAGGTGGGACTATCCTATCTGGAGCTACAGATGAGGTAAGAAAATTTGCCAGAATCCTAGGAGCGCCTGTTGTTACTTCTCTTATGGGAAAAGGAGCATTCCCAGAAAATGATCCTCTTTCTCTAGGAGTTATTGGGATGCATGGTAGAAAAGCAGCCAATTACGCAATATCAGAAGCTGATGTAATCATTGGGATAGGTACAAGATTTTCTGATAGAAGTCTCATGGGCGGCGTTGGAAACATTACGTGTTTTGCCCCGAATACAAAGATAATCCATGTGGATATTGATCCAGCGGAGATCGGTAAAAATGTTAAGGTTGAAGTTCCAATAGTTGGAGATGCAAAGTTCGTATTAAACAATCTCATAAATGTCCTTAAAATCAAAGCTCAAAAAGATAATGAGTGGATAAGGAAAGTTAAAAAATACAGAAAAGAATTCGCACCTAATATGGATTATGATAACCTTCCCCTTAAGCCTCAAAGAGTAATTAAAGAAATAATGAGTATTTTGAGCAAAGATGATATAGTAACTACTGAAGTAGGGCAGTGCCAAATGTGGGCAGAACATTTTCTTACTAGATCCAAACCCAGGACATTTATAACATCCGGAGGTCTAGGTACAATGGGATTTGGATTTCCAGCCGCAATTGGAGCAAAGGTCGCGAAACCTGAAAATAATGTTATAGACATCGCTGGCGATGGAAGTTTTCTAATGACTTGCCAAGACCTGGACACTGTTGTAAAGGAAGACATTCCAGTTGTAATTGCTATATTGGATAATCGCTTTCTAGGGATGGTGAGACAATGGCAAGAACTCTTTTATAATAAGCGTTACTCTTCTGTAAATCTTGGAAAGGTGAATTTTGTAAAACTCGCAGAATCTTTCAATGCTAAAGGGATTAAGGTAACAAAACCAGGGGAGATAGCTCCAGCTGTAAAAGACGCATTTAAGTCAGGAGAAACAACAGTAATTGATATTATAGTTGGTAATGAAGATAATATATTCCCGATGGTTCCTCCGGGAAATTGTCTAAAGGATATGATGGAGGGATAAAATGGAAGAAAATCATATATTAATTGCCATGGTAGAAGATAGGCCTGGAGTCTTGCAACGTATTGCAGGTTTATTTAGAAAAAGAAACTTTAATATTGATAGTATAACCGTGGGACACTCAGAGAAACCAGGAATATCAAGGATAACATTGACAGTCACAGGTGACCTAGTAATTCTAGAGCAAGTGATGAAGCAGTTAAACAAGATTGTTGAAGTGTTAAAGGTTATTGAACTTTATAAGGACAATTCAGTATTGCGAGAGTTAGCTCTCATCAAAATTAAAATAGAAAATGAAGCTAATCGCTCAGAAATTGTATCATATATCAATATTTTTAGGGGTAGAATAATAGATGTTTCTAATAATCTCATTACAGTAGAAATAACTGGGGATAGTTCAAAGGTCGAGGCATTTATAAATATTGTTGGTTCAGATAAAATTAAAGAATTGGCAAGAACAGGTATCACTGCGATGGGCCGAGGCTCATCAAAATAAGAGGATGAAAAAGTGAAGATTTATTATGATGAAGATGTGAGTTTAGAGGTTTTGAAGAACAAAACAATAGCTGTTTTAGGATACGGAATTCAAGGTAGAGCACAGGCACAATGCCTTAAAGATTCTGGAATGGAGGTTATACTAGGTCTAAGAGAAGGGCCTTCATGGGAAAAAGCACAAAATGATGGGATGCGAGTGATGAGCATTCATGAGGCTGCTAAGGCAGGAGATATCATAATGTTACTTACCCCCGATATGACCCAAAAGAAGATTTACAATGATTATATTAAAAAGAATTTGAAAGATGGAGATACTTTATACTTCTCACATGGACTTAATATCACCTATGATTTAATCCAACCTAATAAAAATGTTGATGTAATCATGGTAGCACCGAAGGGTCCCGGGGCAAAACTTCGAGAAGAGTACATTAATGGATTTGGAATACCAGGATTAATAGCTGTACACTACGACTACTCTGGAAAAGCTAGAACTAAAGCCTTAGCTCTAGCAAAGGCTATGCATCTAACAAAAGCAGGTGTTTTTGAGTGCACTTTTGATCAGGAAACTCAGAGTGACCTATTTGGAGAACAAGTAGTCCTTTGTGGAGGTAGTGCGGAACTTATTAAAGCTGGATTTGAGACTTTGGTTGAGGAAGGATATCCACCTGAGGTTGCATATTTTGAGGTATTGCATGAACTTAAATTGATTGTAGATCTAATCCAAAAAGGAGGAATAGAATACATGTGGAGTCGAGTTAGTGAAACAGCAAGGTATGGTGGAAGAACAAGAGGAAAAAAGATTGTAGATTCACATGTAAAGAACCGTATGAAAGACGTTTTGAAAGATATTAAAGATGGCTCATTTGCTCAAGAATGGGTAGAAGAATATAACAAAGGTTTACCTCTCTTTAAAAAAATGCGTGAAAAAGAAAGTGAACATGAGATAGAACTTGTAGGAGAGAAAATAAGGTCTATGTTCTCGACATCCAAACCAAGGATTGAACCTATAAAAACCACTAAATCGAATCCTATTGAAAAAAAAATAATAAAAGATTAATTTGAAATAATCTTGCTCAGTATCTCTTTTGATTTAAGGTAAGCAGGAGCACTATCTGGAATCGTTAAAATACTTTCTTCTCCAAAGTTAAAATCCTCAACAATTGGATCATAAGGGATGGATCCAAGATATTCCATATCAAGTTCTTCCGAAAGTTTTGTTATACGTTCATCGATATTTTGGTTTATAATCCTATTACCCACAACATAATAATTTTTTACCTCACTATCGACCTCTGATGAAACATCCTTAATTCTTTTAATTGTATCAATACCCATTTTTGAAGCATCAGTAATAATGATTAAATCATCAATAGCCGTTGAAGTTTTCCGTGAAATATGCTCAATACCAGCTTCACAATCCATTAGTACGTAACCGTAAGAAAATCCACCTGTTAATACGTTATTCTCAAAACTGCTTTTGAGAAGATGATTTATCAAACAGTAACATCCTTCACTTTCTCCACGACCCATTACTAGAATATCATACTTTTCTTGTTCGTTCATAAGAAGCATAGACTTAAAGTCCTCACTAAATTTCACAGGGTTCATTGTATGACCCTTGTAATCTTTAAGAACATCAGAAATACTGACGAAGTCTTTTATTCCTAATACAGCTGGTAGACATTCATTGGGATCAGAATCTATGAGTAGAATTCCCTTCTCGCCATAACTTATCAATCCCTTAAGAAATAAGGCACCAATGGTTGTCTTACCAGTGCCCCCTTTGCCTGAAAATCCTATAATCTTAGCCATCAGATTGTCCTGTTAGTAACCTCAGCACCGCATTCATCACAATTTACTTTTTCATCACTACCAAACATCTCGACTTCAGATTCACATTTAGGACAAGGGACAAGAATTAGTCGCAAACTATCCGATTCACCTTTAGAACATTCTAGTGTCATATAATCACATTTCAAAAAATAAGTCCTAACAACTAAAAACCTTTTATATTGTACAACTAAGAAAGAAAGATATGAAAGGGTTCTTGCTAGACGTTATTTATGAAACCAGGGACAACAAGGCAGTTATTAAGCTTTTCTTTAAGGGAGAGAAAGATTATTTCATAGGTATTGATAATGAATTTAATCCATATCTCTTCGTCATTCCCGAGGGTGATATAAAACAGGTATCACAGCGTTTAAAACGTATTCTTGAGATTACAGCAGTAAAGGAGCATAATAAAAATTTACATGGGTCAAAGATTACAGTTCTAAAAGTATTTGTTCGGCATCCTCAGGATATTCCTAAGATAAGAGAGGAGATTAAGAACACAAGGGGAGTTGTAAACATTCACGAACATGATATCCTTTATGCCAGGCGCTACCTTATAGATAAAAATTTGGAACCATTCACATGGGTAAGTGTTCATGGAAAGGAAGAGGGTAATGAAATTATAATAGATAAAATATCATCAACTACGGGAGCATTTCCAAAATTAAAAATTTTAGCATTTGATATTGAGGTTTATAACCCTAAGGGGGCGCCTAGAAAAAATATTGATCCTATAACAATGATAAGTTTAGCGTCAAACACTGGGTTACGAAAAGTTCTCACATGGAAAACTCCGACAGATAATCTCGACTATGTAGAGGTTCTAGAGGATGAGATAGCAATATTAAAAGAGTTTTGTGACATAGTAACTAGAGATGAATATGATGTATTAGTTGGGTACAATACTGATAACTTTGATTTCCCATATATTATAGACAGATCTAAGGTGCTACAAATAAGAATGCCAATTGGGAGAGGTGGAACAGACATTAGAATAACAGGAGGGCGGGGAATTAAGAGTGCAAAAGTCATTGGTAGGCCCCATCTAGATTTATATCCAATTATCCGCCGTTCAGTAAAGCTAAACAGTTATGTCCTCGAAAATGTTGTTAAGGATTTATTAAATATCGAAAAAGAGAAAATTCCAGGAGAAAAATTATGGAGATACTGGGATGCTGGGGGTGAAAAACTCTCAAAGTTTTTAAATTACTCCATAGAAGATGCAGATGTAACTCTTAAATTAAGTACTAAATTCCTTCCTTTACAGTATGAACTTACTGGAATTGTAAAACAAACTATTTTTGATGTATCAAGGATGACAGCCGGTCAACTTGTAGAGTGGCTACTCATGAGGGAAGCTTCTCAAGGAGGTGAACTCATACCTAACAGACCTGCAGGTGAGGAGTATATACGGAGAGCAATAGATTCATACACGGGAGGATATGTTAAAGAGCCTAAAAAGGGACTTATTGATGGAATAGCAGTGTTCGATTTTCGCAGCCTATATCCAAGTGTTATAGTAACTCATAATATAGATCCTTCTACATTAATTAAAGGACAGGATAGATCTAAATTATCAGAGGGGTCTTACAGTTTTACAAAGGAACATAGTGGGTTTATACCTTCAATCTTAGAGGGGTTGATATTGCGTAGGTCAGAGATAAAATCTAAAATTAAAGGTTTAAAAAAAAATGGAAATTATCAAATTCTAGATGTGCAACAACAAGCTTTGAAACTTTTAGCAAACAGCTTTTATGGGTATATGGGATATCCTAGGGCAAGGTGGTACAGGAAGGAGTGCGCTGAAAGTGTTACCTCTTTTGCAAGGATGTACATACAGAAGGTTATGAAAATTGCTGAGGAAGATTTCAATTTAGAGGTAGTTTATGGGGATACAGACTCTTTATTTGTTGTAGTTCCCCCAGAAAATAAAAGAATAATTGAACGTTTTCTTGGGAACGTAAACAAAAATCTTCCTGGGGGATTAAAGTTGGAGTATGAAGGTTTTTATACAAGGGGAATTTTTGTTACAAAAAAACGGTATGCTTTAATGAACAAGGAGGATGCCATCACAGTAAAAGGTCTAGAGTTTGTACGTCGAGACTGGGCACCAATTGTTAAGAAGACTCAAGAGAAAGTCCTTCGAGCTCTTTTGAAAGACGCAAACACTCAAAAAGCTGCTAATCTAGTTCGAAAAACTATTACTGCAATAAAAGCTGGAGAAGTTCCCCTAGAGGACTTAACACTTTATACTCAACTAACTAAAAGGATAGATAGGTACAAAAACTTAGAGCCACATGTTGAAGCCGCAAAGAAGCTTCAAAAAAGTGGAAGAGAAGTTACACCAGGGATGATTATTGGCTATGTTATACTTTCTGGGAAAGGTAAGATATCTCATCGAGCTACTCCAGTGGAACTAGCTAATATATCAGATATAGACACTAAATACTATATCGAAAATCAGATAATGCCTGCAGTATTGAGAATTTTAGAATCTATAGGTTACAATAGAGGCTACCTGATAGATGGAATGAAACAGGAGAGTATTAAAAGATGGTTCAACTGATAAAAGGGATTTTCTTTGATATAGATGATACTCTGTATAATAGTACTAAACTGGCCACTATGGCAAGAAGGAATAGCATTCAAGCTATGATTGATACAGGCATTGATCTAAGTGAAGATGTACTTTACTCAAAACTATCTGAGATAATAAAAAAATTTGGGAGTAATTATACTAAGCACTATGATGAACTCCTTAAATCCTTTAATATTGAGTGGAATCCTAGAATAATCGCAGCGGGTGTGGTTGCTTATGAGCATACTAAATCAGGATATTTAAGACCCTTCCCTGGCACAATCCCTACTTTATTAAAGTTACGAAATAATCACAAATTGGCTATAATATCCAATGGATTTACAATGAAGCAGTGGGAAAAGTTGATTGGACTTGGTATCGACCATTTTTTTGATCTTGTAACCACTTCTGAAGACCTTGGTTTTGATAAACCTCAAAAGGAAATTTTTGAGTATTCGATGAAGGAACTCAATTTAAAATCCAAAGAATGTATGATGGTCGGGGATCGACCAGACACAGATATTATGGGAGGAAATATATCAGGAATGATTACAGTACTCGTAAAAACTGGTAAATTTGATAACAAACGCAAAACTAAAGAGGAAAAACCCGATTTTGAAATTAATAGTATTAGTGAACTTCTTACCTTAGTGAAAAAGATTTAAAATGAGAATTTTACAATTGAATCATAGCTATCAGAGGAATCTTCAGAAAGCTTCAGATATTTTGAAGCTTGGCGGAATGATAATCTATCCTACAGATACTCTTTACGCCCTAGGAGGAGATGCCCTCAGCGAAGAATTAATTCAAAAGGTGTTTACCGCAAAAAATCGACCTTTATCAAAACCACTTCCAATAGCTGTTTCAGATATAAGGATGATGGAAAAATTTGCTAAAATCAATAATGATGTAAAAAAAATAGCAGATAAATTTCTTCCAGGGGCGGTTACTCTTATTCTTAAAAAAAAAAAGAAACTTCCAGAATCTCTTACCTCAGGCCTCAATAAAGTAGCTGTTCGTATTCCAGGAAATAAGGCAGCAATTGAACTAATCCGCATTTCAGGAAGGCCTTTGATTACGACAAGTGCTAATTTTACTGGAAATCCACCACCAATATCTATTGAAGAAGTTCCACTTGAACTTGGAGCGGATTTAGCATTGGATCATGGCGTATTAGGGGAAAGAGTGCCTTCAACAATAGTTGATGTTACAGGAAAGCCAAGGATTGTTAGAGAGGGAAAAATAAGTAATAAGAAAATATTATCAGAATTAAGTTAGAGAATGAAAAACATAGAACTTTACAGGAAGGCAGGAAAAATTGCTGCAAATGTGATGGATCAAGGATTAAATGAAATTAAAGAAGGAAAAAAACTAATCGACGTTGCAGAATATGTAGAGAGTTTTATAAATTCCGAGGGTGCTAAACCAGCTTTCCCTTGCACCATATCATTGAATAACGTGGCTGCTCACTATTCTCCACAAGCAGGGGATACATCTACTTTTACCAAAGGTGATATTGTGAAACTAGATATTGGGGTTCATCTAGAAGGATATATTGCCGATATCGCTAAAACAGTTATCGTAAGTGGTGGTAAAAATAAATTGATAAAAGCTTCAGAGAAAGCGCTAGAAGAAGTTCTAGATTTTGTAAAAGCTGGAGTATTAACTAATGAGATTGGAGCAATAGTAGAGAAGACTATAAGTGACTATGGATACTCCCCAATAAGTAACCTTACCGGCCATAAGCTAAGCCAGTGGACCCTTCATGGTGGTATTTTAATTCCAAATGTTGAGACACGTCATGGAGATGAGATTAAAGAGGGGGACGTTTATGCCATCGAACCATTTTCTACCACTGGGAAAGGTCGGGTAAAAGATGATGCTAATGCTATAATTTTTAAATTTTTAGAAGATAAGCCTCAAAGATTAAGGGATGCAAGAACAATATTAAATCACGTTGAAAAGAACTATTCTTCTTTACCATTTGCTGAACGATGGATTTCACATATAGTACCTAAATTTAAACTAAATCAAGCCCTTCGCCAACTAATTTCTTCCAAATCTCTTTATGCCTACCATATTCTTAAGGAAAAAGAAAAAAGTTTAGTAGCACAGACTGAACACACAGTAATAATTAAAAAAGATGGTTGTGAGATTACTACACTGATTTAATTCCCTCTTTGGCCAAGATCCCTTTAGCAGCAAGAATCCCTGTTGCACTTGCCACTATTAAACCTCTTGATACTCCTGCCCCATCACCTGCAACAAATAGATTAGGCACAGATGTCTCCATGCTTCTACCAACTTCCACTCGCATTGCATAAAACTTGATCTCAGGTGCATAAAGTAAAGTAGAGTCAGAAGCAACTCCTGGAATAGTCTTGTCCAATTTATCTAAACCTTCAAGGATATTCGTTACTATCCGATGAGGCATCACCATTGAAACATCGCCTGGGGTCACATTCTTCATAGTTGGAGTAATGTGCCCCCTATTTATTCTATCCCAAGTCGAGCGCCTACCTCTCCTTAAATCTCCAAGACGTTGAATTAAAGGATTTCCACCACCTAAAGTAGTAGCGGTTTTTGCAATAGTTTCACCGTAAATAGTTGAGTTTTCCATTGGTTCAGTAAGCTCTATCTTTGTTAGAAATGCAAAATTAGTATTAATTGATTGTTCATCACGTAGAGAGTGGCCATTAACACCAATGTAATCCTCATAAACTTCTTTAACAACAAATCCTTGATGATTTACACAGAAAGTACGAATTAAATCATCATAAGTTGGGGTAATAATATGGAACTTGGGGTCCCTATTTATGGTACACACAGGTTCCATTACAATTGAAGGAACTTCAACTCGAACTCCTACATCTATAGCTCCATGCCGTATTCGAAGTCCAAGTTTGGTAGCCTGTTCCACAAGCCAAGGTGCTCCACTTCTTCCAGGAGTTGCTAAAATGTATTTACTATTCATGGTTTTATTATTAGAAAGCTTAATTTTAGAATCTAATATGTCTTTAACCGAGGTTTTCATCATGAATTTAACGCCATTATCTAATAGATTTTTTGATATGGATTCAATCACTTGAGGTGTAAAGTCACTACCAATATGTCGTTGTGGAATTTGAATGAACTGAGTCCCTGCTGATGCAGCTAGTCTAGATAGTTCTTTTTCCTCAACTTTTGAAGCCTCGTAAAGTTTATTCGGGGTACCATGATCTAAATATATCTTATCTACATCTTTAATCAGTTGCCAAGCTTCCTTTTTACTGATGAATTCTTCAAGATTTCCACCTATGTCTGGACGTAAATTTAGAGTTCCATCACTAAGTCCACCAGCACCACCAATGCCACACATGATGTTACATGGTTTGCACTTTGTACAAATATCAGTTATTTCCATCGGGCATGTTCGATTTTTTACATCTTTACCCATCTCTACGATGCATACTTTAAGATCGCTTTTGCGGGTTATTTCATATGCAGCGAATAGTCCTGCAGGCCCTGCACCAATAACTATAACATCATAATTCATGTTTCCGGGTTTACTTATATAATCTAATATTTAATCTTACCCCTCATAAAACCTTTTTTCAACAACTTTACCATCTGGTGTTATCTCAGAGAAAATTACCGCTTGAAACCTATATACTTTTGTATTCTTGTCATGCCACGCATCAGGAAAAAGCCCTGCTTTTATACAAGTTTTTGAAATAAATTCCTCTTTATCCCATTCCTCTTCAGTGGCTACCTGTGGTAGCAATAACCCTCTATTAGACCTATTTTCAACTATCAGACCATGTTTGCCTATCTCGATTTCATGAACATATCCAGAAGGCGGTCCTGGAAGAATTTCAGGATTTGTAAGGATACTAACTTCAATTAATATACTATCAAGTTCTTTACGGTGAATGGATGGAAATCTTGGATCATTTGTAGCAGCTGCAATAGCAGCTTGTTCTAAAGAATCTTTCAATGACAGTACTGGTTCAGGATACCCAATACAACCTCGAAGATTATTATTTGGATAAGTATTCAGTGTTACAAATACTCCTACTTTTTTCACGAATTTCTTATTTGACAGATTTAATTGAATACGGTTTTTATTATTTTTGAGATAATTAGTGATTATTTTTCTAGTGCTATTGACTAGACATGTGCCATCCTCTAAAGTGTACATAATATTATCTTTTAAAGAAAATATAACGTTTTGGTACAAGCATTTTTTTATCTATCTTAAAACCGCATTTTGGACATTTTTTTCCAAATTTAGTTGGTTTCCCGAAAAGGTCTTTAGCCTTTATATCATCCAAAAGGTTACTACATATGTAGCACTTTTTTGGTTCCTTATGAGACTTTCTATTCTCAATAGAAACTAAGACTTCTGGCATATTGGCTGCTATACGTTTAACTCTGTCTTGAGATATTGTATAAAACTGATTATTAATCTTTAACATTTTTAATACATGAGCGTGGAGCAATTGTTTGGATCTAATTTCCCTATATTTATTTAATGTTGATAAGATGGATGAGCGAACTTCATCGGCTTTGGGTATCTGATGCATCAATTCTCACTTCTCAAAATGAAATATCTCTATATTAAACTATATTTATTTTTTCAGATGTACTCCGATCAAAATCAAATTAAACTCGGTTAATTATCATAAAACCTTTCTCGGATATTTTAAGTTTAAATATTTATTCCCATACCTTTTAATCTTCCTATCGAAAATTTTGAGTCTAAAAAAAAATCAATATCTTATTTGTTCTTCTACCCGTCTTAACCATTTCAAATAATTGAATCAATTTATTATTTTTCTAGGTTAGCCTTTAATATATCTAAAAACCAACTTATATCATGCTCCTAAAAAACTGTCGAATAGTCGGAACTACTGATATTATTGAAGGAGATATCCTGATAAACGGAGAAAAAATAGTTGGGATAGGTAGTAAGTTTAGCGATACTGACGAGATTGACATCAAGAAAAATTATGTTATCCCAGGTCTGGTTGATATTCATGTTCATATGAGGGATTTTAAAAATAAGCGTAAGGAAGATTTTTATTCTGGTAGTAGGGCAGCTATTGCAGGCGGGGTAACAACATTTATTGATATGCCCAACTCCAATCCTCCTGTTACTGATATCAAGACATACAACAACCGTCTTAGACTGGCATCACAAAAAAGTATTGCTGATTTTGGATTGAATTTTGGAGTTACAAAGGATAATCAAAAATCTGAAATAGAAGTTGAGCCGATGGCATACAAAATTTATATGGACAATACATTGGGAGAAATTGATGAAAAGACAATTGAAGAAACTATTAGGCTTAGGCACAGTGTAGCTATCCATGCTGAAGAACCAAGACTTTTTATTGGAAATAAACGACCAGCTAGTGCTGAAGTTACAGCTGTAAAAAAGATAGCAGCATTGGCTAATAAATACAAAAAAAAAGTTCATATTTGTCATGTCTCTAGCCAAAATTCTCTAAATTTTTTTAATAAATACATCTCTTCCGAAGTTACTCCCCATCATCTTTTATTAACTGAAAAACTACTAAAAGAATTTAGAGGTTTTGCAAAAACACATCCTCCTTTAAGGAGGGCTAAAGATACCAAGGCACTTTGGCATGGACTGAAAAATGGGGATATACAAGTAATTTCTAGTGATCATGCTCCACACGAGATTAAGGATAAAGAGGGAAATCTTGATGAATCTCTTGGAGGAATGTCAAATTTGGATGTCATGCTCAAATTATTCCTGACTTTGGTTAATCAAGGTCGCTTAACATTACCTGATTTAGTACGTTGGATGTCCCATAATCCAGCTCGAATACTAAATATAAAAAGTAAAGGTCTAATAAAAAGTGGAATGGATGCAGATTTGGTAATATTAGATATGAAAGAAGCTGGTAAAATAGATGTTGACGAATTTTTTTCTAAAGCAAAATACAGTCCATTTGACGGCCAAAAAGTAACTGGATGTATAGATAAAGTTATCTTGAGAGGTAGGACAGTGTATGAAGAAAGAGAAATTATATCAAAAAAGGGATATGGGAGACCTATAATAAAATCTACTCAGTAGCAAGTTTGATATCACTTGACTTTACAGTCTTCCTTCCTGCATGTTTAGCATATTTTCCTGCTTCCCTCGAAATTGCTTCTCCTTCTTTCTCAAGTACTTCCGCAAGAGCTTTTGCAGCATCATAACCAACGCGCAAGCCTGTAGCGTTCCTAATTATCCTATCCGCAGCCGATAAAGGTAGTTCACTCAATTATGTCACCTCTTCTTCAATTTGTAAAAGAGTAATATAAACCTTTCCAATATCCTCTAGCTATCAATTAGACGATAAACCTAATGAATTAAGTAATCTATTTACAGTAACAATGTTTTTATCTAAACCAAGTTTTTTCGGTGAAATATTAAAAGCAAGTCCTAGAAGCTGAGTAAAATATAGGATAGGAATATCAATTTTATCATTGTAAACTTTTTCCACATCAACTTGCTTTGCATCGAGAACAAGGTTGCACTGCTGGCAAGGAGTTATTATACAATCTGCACCTAGCATCTTGGCCTTTTTTAAAAGATCATATGTTAGTTTAAGGGCAACTTCTTCTTTGGATACAACTACAGACCCTCCACAGCATTTAGTTTTCATGTCCCATGAAATCGGAGTTGCTCCCACGGCATCTATTAATCTATCCATTGAAGTGGGATTTTCAGGACTGTCAAAGGGGTTTTTACGTGGTGGCCTCACAATATAACATCCGTAATAAGGTATAACTTTCAATCCACGAAGAGGCTTAATCACTTTGCTATTTATTTTATCTACACCGATATCATCGGATATTACCTCCAGGATATGCTTAGCTCCGATTTTTCCATTATACTCGAGATCAGTTCCTTTAAGCGCTTTATTGATTTTCTCTTTATTGGGGCTATTATCAATCATTTCCTCTTGAGTTTTCCAAAGCCAATAACTACATGTCGGGCATGGTGTTGTCATATCTAGACCAGATTTTTCTGAAATGGCTAGATTTCTCGCTGGTAAAGCAAGAGCTAAAAGGTTATCTAGGTTATAAATCGCTGTTGCTCCACAACAACTCCAGTCTTCTAACTCTTGAAGTTCAATACCTAAGAATGAAAACACTTCTCTGGTCGACATATCATATTCTTTACCACTTGTTGGAAGAACACAACCTGGATAGTAAGCAAGTTTCATTTTAATTTATTCAAGTATACAGAACAGACATCTTCTTCTGCTTTAATTCTCTTTATATTCTCATAGATAATTTTCATATGCGATTTTCCTTTAATCCTCTCAGGCAAAAGGAGTAACTTACCTTTTTTCAGCATTTTTATACCTAATGGGGCCTCTTTTAACATGGATTTGATAATTTCTATAGGGTTTTTACTCTTTTTAATATTAAACAACAACATTAGTTCTGGTTCAAAAATCCTACCATAACGCATTGTAACTTCTGAAAATGATTTGTACCATGCTGGGCCGCTGGGATCATCATCTGCACCATATCCATGTTTAATTGCTATTGATTTAAGGGCTGACATTACCTTAGATATCTCTACTCCACGAGGACATCTCAGAGAACATGTGTGACATCCAGCACAAATCCAAATTGTATTTGACTCAAAAATCTTATCTTTAATACCCAAATCAACCATACGTATAATTTGTCGGGGAGTATGATCCATAGCGTAGACAGCAGGGCATCCTCCAGTACAGGTGCCGCAGGAAAAACACATTTGTGCATTTGTACCCCCAGCTTCTATAACTTCTTTGACTAAATTGGGATCACAATTTTTCAATTTTATTATATCTGAATCCAATATTATCACCTGTACAACACTATTTTTCCAGTAAATTGTCGTTAAAAATCTTTTTTGGATTAACTAGAATTGCTTTTCAATGAAATGCTCTATACGATTCATTGCCTCTGTTATGTCTTTTAAAGAAGCAGAATAGGAACAACGTAAGAAGCCTTCACCACTTTGTCCAAAAACATTTCCTGGCACCACCGCTACTTTTTCCTTTTTTAGTAATTTTTCAGCGAATTCCTCGGAACTTACGCCACAAGAACTTATCGATGGAAAAGCATAGAAAGCGCCTTTAGATTCGAAACAAGGTAAATCCATCTCGTTAAATCGTTTCACAATTAATTTACGGCGTTCATTATATTGTCTCCTCATCTCTACGACTTGATCTTCACCGTTTTTGAGTGCTTCAATTGCAGCCATTTGTCCAGTTATAGGAGCGCAAAGCATTGAATATTGATGAATCTTCATCATTGCTTCAATTATTGTTTTGTTACAAGCCGCGTAACCTATGCGTAACCCAGTCATAGCATATGATTTTGAGAATCCATTTAAAAGAACAGTCCGGTCTTTCATACCATTTAAAGATGCAAATGACACATGTTTAGTATTATAGGTGAGTTTATCATACACTTCGTCACTTATAACTATTAAATCGTGATTATTTGCAACATCTGCAATCTCTTCAAGATTTTTTTTCCTCATTATAGCGCCTGTTGGATTATTCGGATAATTCAGGATTAATACTTTAGTTTTGTCTGTAATTTTTTTCTCGATTTTTTCAGGCAATACCTTGAACTCATCTTCAACATCGGTATTTACTATTTTAGGGATTCCTCCTGTGAATATAGTACAAGGTTTATAGGATACATAGCTAGGTTCATGAAGGATAACTTCTTCACCAGGATTTATTAGGGCTCTAAGTGCTAGGTCAAAACCTTCACTTACTCCAACGGTTACTAATATTTCGTCGTTTGGATCATATTGAAGAGAGTAATCCGTATTAAGTTTCTTAGAAATCTGTTGTCGAAGTTCTAAGATACCATAATTTGAAGTGTACATTGTGTATCCTTGTTCTAAGGAATACATGCATGCTTCCCTGATGTGCCAAGGAGTTACAAAATCCGGCTCTCCTACTCCTAAGGAAATTACATCTTCGATACCCATTACAAGTTCAAAGAACTTCCTAATGCCTGATGGAGGAACACCTCTGGCCCTTTCTGATATTTTCCTTTTCATACGGCTATGGGCTTATTGCCAACCTTTTATTTGCTTCTTCACCAAAAAGAACATCTCCATCTTCTTTGTAACGCTTCAACATAAAGTGGGTATTTGTTCCAGTTACTTGATCTAAAGGAGCTAATTTATCAGATACAAAGAAAGCAACTTCCTTATAGTCTTTACCCCTAACAAGAACTGAGAGATCATATTTACCTGAAATTAAGTAAAGTGTTCTTACTTCAGGGAAGCGCATTATCCGCTCTGCTACTGCATCATATCCTCTATCACGCTCAGGAACCACATTTACATCTATCATCGCATAAACTTCTTTTTTACCTGCCAATTCCCAATTTATTACGGTTTTATATTTTCTGATGACTTGTTTTTTTTCCATCTCCTCTATCTTATTCTTGATGGCTTCTTCAGGTTGGTTGGTTATGGAGGAGATTTCTTTTGCCGATAATCTAGCATCTTTCTCAAGGATTCTAAGGATTTTTTTCATAACTATCACCTAGTGGAGGTTCATTCTATGAATTTAAAAGTTTTTGCATGTTAGAAACTTTGATATTATACAAGCCTGTTCTTCGAAGGATGGTACGAGTGAAGTAAAGACTTTGATATGAGTATCGTTGCATAAGAATAGGTACACAGCGCCCTACAGTCTCCTCTAGAGGTTGTATAATACATTCGATGAAATGAGGAAAACCCGGGGGCTGAACAGTGGGCTGTCAATAAAACCTTTCTCTACAGTAAGAGGGTCCCCTCGTTAGCGTTAGACTAATGTCAGAGCTGTGATCGTGGGTGTTAGAGAGTAGGATACATGACAGCCCCATTCTATGGATAATATACATTGTGGTTAATTGTTCTCAGATGTATTGAAGAATAAGGGGTCAAGTACTGAAATTGATTTAATTGTTATTACATAATTACAAGAAGAAAAGATTAGGAGTTATTATAATTCTAGTCGCGGAATAATAAAGAAGGCTAAAATGGTTTCAGAAAAAGGTGAGTAACTAAATTTGTAATAGGTTTATACTCAGAGTTAATAAATGTCCAGAGAGGGGGACGTTATAATTATAAAGGGTAAAAATGACAATATGAAAACTGACCAAGTTAATACTAAAATTGAAAAAGTAACTGTAAGGCTTAGATATGAATTTAACGAAATTTGAATTTTTAATTGAAGAAATCAAAGAGCTTATAGATTACTCTCAAGTATATCCTATAATTGTTGAGGGTCCTAAAGATGAAATAGCTCTACGATGCTTAGGATTAGAGGGAAAGTTCTTCAAAATTTCCACCGCACCATTCTACGAAGTGGTTGAAAAAATAGTTGATAAATACTCAGATGTAATACTCTTTACGGACATTGATAAAGAAGGGCAAAAATTCGCCAATAAACTTAACAATTATTTTTCACAGAAGGGTGTTAGAGTTATTGATAAATATAGGTTCAGCATCATGAGCCTACTTGACGTTCACCAGGTTGAGAGTGTGGCCAAGCGCCTTCAAATCATTGAGAGGCAAGTTTATAGATACTAAGGAGGTATTTTATGATAAGAGTAGCGATTAATGGTTTTGGTCGGATAGGAAGAAATGTTTTCAGAGCGGGGATAGATGAAAAGAATATTGAGTTTGTTGCTTTGAATGATCTAATGGATCCAAATACTCTAGGACATTTGCTAAAATATGATTCAATTCATGGGAGATTTAGTGGAAACGTAAAAGAAAAAAACGGAAATCTTGAGATTAATGGAAAGATATTGGAAGTTTATGATAAAAGAGATCCTGCTGAACTACCTTGGGATGAATTAGATATTGACATCGTTGTGGAATCTACTGGATTTTTCACTCATCGGGCTGGGGCAAAAAAACATCTTGACGCTGGAGCAGATAAGGTAGTTATTTCAGCACCAGCGGTGGACCCAGATATCACAATCGTAATGGGAGTAAATCATAAAGATTACAAATCGAATTATTCCATCATTTCTAATGCTAGCTGTACAACGAATTGTTTAGCACCAGTAGCTAAAGTTCTAGATCAAAAATTTGGAATTAATCAAGGATTTTTAAGTACATGTCACTCTTATACAAGTTCTCAACGAATATTAGATTTACCTCATCGTGATTTGAGACGATCTAGAGCTGCGGCACTATCTATTATTCCAACTACAACCGGAGCTGCAAAGGCAATAGGAATTGTTTTGCCAAATCTCAATGGGAAGTTGGATGGTATGTCTCTCCGAGTACCCACCCCCAATGGATCAATAAATGATTTAGTCGCTGAACTTCGTGAAGATACGACTAAACGGGATATAAACAATGCATTTAGAAGTGCTGCAGAGAATGAACTTAATGGAATAATGGAGTATACGGAAGAACCAATAGTATCACGAGACATTATTGACAATCCACATTCTTCGATAGTTGATGGCCTTAGCACAAATGTTCTAGGTGACAAGGGAAATTTTGTAAAAGTTCTCTCATGGTATGATAATGAATGGGGATTCTCGAGCAGAATAATAGATTTAATCAAATATGTATCTTGACTTTATTAAAAAAATCATTTAGATAATATTAGATTAATTTCACTCATTTTGCAACTGTCCTCAATGTTTTTTTCCCTTTTTGTGTTGCAAAATATCTATCTTCTTCTCTCTCCTTAGATTTTTCAACAAGCTCCTTTCCCAAAAGTTCATCAATGGTCTTAACTACAATTAATTCGGGAATTCTGAGCCTATGAGAAATCTCTCTCTGTGTTGAGAATCCAGAACAAAGAATCTCAAGTATTCTGTGACGGTGTTTATTTGCTTTGATAAAGCCTAAAATTTCATAATCCATCTAAATTCACCTGTTGAAGTTGTTTTAAAACATAGTTTCGTATTTCTTCAACTTTCGGTATATTTGCAACAATCTTGCCGTCTTTAATTATGGGCTTTAGGAAATTTTCCATCCTTCCTTTACAGGAGGTACATCTAGTAATCTCATTATTATAGGAAATTATTAAGTTCAAGCAAGAGGTGCATCTAAAGACCTCCTTTTTACCACTTAACTTCCCTCTTTTTGATATTGGTTTACCCTCTATCTCTACAATGTCCATAGCAAAATCAATGATTTTAGAATTACTAATACTAGTTCCAATCCCAAACCCCCAAACTTTATTCAATTTTGGAATATTATCCTCATCTATCCCTCCAGATACAAAAATTTTAACATTTTCATATCCTCTGATGTCTAATTCCCATCTCACTTCTTCAACAATTCGATTCATATTACCCCTTCTAGATTCAGGAGTATCTAAACGAACACCAAAAATATCTTTGACATTCTCTGCTGCCATAATGGATTCAGCTTTCTCATCATATAATGTATCTACAAGAGCTATCCGGGGTATTGATTTATGAATCCCTTTGTCATAGAGTTTCCAGGCCTTTATCTGGTCTCCCACAATAAGCACAAATGCATGTGGCATAGTTCCGGTAGCTTTCTTTCCAATTAGCTTCTGGGCAGCAACTCCTGAAAAACCGTCAACACCTCCAATGTATGCAGCTCTATCTATCATAGGTGAAATCGATGGATGCATCCTACGGATTCCGAAGCTCAATATGTATTTTTTCTTTGCCGCTTTTCGGAACCTCGCAGCTTTTGTTGATATGCCTGATGATTGGCAAATAAAGCCCAGTATAGCAGTCTCTAACTCGGCAAAGAGGGTATATTCCCCTTCCAATCGAAGAACAGGCTGGTAAGGCTGAAAAATACTTCCCTCTGGAAGTGAGTAAACGTCTATATTAATACCCTCTAAGAGTTTAGTTACTTCCTCGATTCCTGAAAGAACTCCCCATGGATAATTGTTAGGTAAAGATCCAGCTGTGATTTCAACAATAACTCTTTTCTTTATACCTTCCTTTACCAGGACTTTCTTAGCTCTGGAAAAGTATATATCAGTGCTTCTACCTTCCTTTATATCCTCATCTTTAGCAGTGTGGAAAATAACCATATTTCACATATTACTAGAATACGTTTAAAATATTTTCTACATCAAATAATAAAAATTCAATAAAATAATGCTCTAACTGTAATAATTATACCTAATATCGTAACTATTAAACCGCTTATGAGAGGCATAATTTTAATTATTCTCGATTCAGAATCAAAATTATTTAAGAGGGATGATGATGTTTTACAGATTAATATGCCAATTCCTACAAGAGTAACTCCAAGTCCAATACTTAATGATAAAACTACTGCTAATCCTGGTAAAACAGTACCTTTAGAAACAGCTAAGATTATAATAGCTAATGCAGCAGGGCAAGGCACAATTCCCCCAGCTAAACCAAGAGAAATAAGACTCTTGTTACTAATTTTCTGGTTTTCATTAGACAAATGTTTATGTCTATTCTCGCTAAAATTAGAAGACGACGGATTTATAGTTCCAAGGATTGATCGAGCTCTAATCAACATCCATATTCCAATACCGATTACTATTATTCCTGCACTAAGTTCTAATAGATGTTCAATTTTATCATGAATATAATAGGAAGTAGCAAGTGTAGCTAATATTCCTAGCATAATTACAGTGAAAGTATGAGTCAGAGTGATAGTAATTCCAAGAACAAATGCATCTTTCACAGTTCCTTTTGAACCGATTAGATAAGCAGCTACGATTGATTTTCCATGCCCAGGCTCTAAAGCATGAATTGCCCCCAATATGAAAGCACCAACCAAGGAGATATTATCAAATTCCATTCAATTTCCACCATCACATTTAGAGGGGTTCAGCGGTTTTTACGAATCCATATCTCTTTTGCAATTAGTATTCCAGCAAAGAAACCAGTACTGGTTCCAATACCATTGAGGACATCTAAGGTCAACCACTCAGCCATTAAACTCTCTCCTTTTTAACAAAAAACATATTGCCTCCGAAAAGGAAAATCCAGAAATATCCAAAGATAATACCAGCAAAAAGTCCTGCAAGCGTGAATGAAATATTCTCTCCCAGATCCCCATAAGACACAGGAGTACTTACTTCTTTTTCTGAGACTTCAGCTGCTAATTCCTCAACAAGAGCATCCGTACCTCCTAAATCGCCAACATTAATCCCAAAGAATGCGCCCAGACATGTTATTAAAATAATAGTTATCCACATGATTAAGACAGTTCTTGTAAATTTATCAAACAATTCGATCACCCATGCCTGACTTATTTAAGAGTTCAGACTTATTGTTTGCAATATAATGGATTATTCCAGCGGTAAAAACTAATTCTACTATAGCCAATGGTATTTGAGTAAATGCAAAACCCGTCATAAAAATCTTCCACAGTGCCATAACATTACCATCAGTACCCAGAGAAAGTGCTAGAGTAAAAGCTGTTCCAACATATGTAAGCATATCACCAACAAATCCTGCTAAACCTGCTGATATCCAGAAGCTTAGTCCGATTTTTCGAAGAGCTAAATAAATGAATAGACCGGAAAAAGTTCCAATTATCCCCATATTTATGGTATTCGCTCCAAGGGTTGTTAATCCACCATGTGCCAGAAACATATGGAAGAATAATCCAATAGTGCTAATAACGACTGTTGGAAATCCACCTACTAATATTGCGGCCAGGGGAGTTCCGATGGGATGAGAACTTGAGCCAGTTACGGGAACAGGTATATGCCAGATAGATATAACGAAGACTGCTGCACCCATGAGTGCTAATTTTGGAATGTATTCAGGGTTTTCTTGGCTTTTTTTCTTAATCTCTCTAACTCCTATAGCAATGAATAAAATAGTTATAGCATAGGTTATCGCTATCCATTTACCAGTTAAAATACCATCCGCGATATGCATAATAGATCTGCCTCTTATCTCACCCCCTAGCCTCTTCACATATATAATAATAAGTTTTTGGTTAATGTTCACAAACCATTAGGTTTAAGAAGTAATGTATGTTCAAAACTCTGAGCAGTGAAACAAGGAGAAAAATATCAATGTTTTATGTAAAATATATTATTTAGTAATAGTGAATTTTTCACCTCATCATTCTTGTCTGAAGGCCAAGAAGAGGGATTTCAATTAGGGGAGCAATAGCAATAACAGCCGCTACCATTGGCAAATCAGGAAATGCGCCGATAGCGATTGCAAGAGCAATAGGAGAATTTCTTGCGGAAACTGTAAAATTTAGAAGTATAGCTTCTTTAATATTGAATTTAAACATGTACTGGAGAATCTTAGAAAATATGTACATGAAAAAGAAGAATAAGAAGACGGGAATTATAATAACTGGGATTCTTCCAATGTTATCAATAAACAAGTTTCCATTAGAGGCAAACATCACAATCACTATGATACAAAAAAATAATATTTGAGACTTTGAAATAATATTGTTGATATACTCCATCCTTATTTTTCTTGAAATTACTGCAAGTAAAAGAGGCGCAATTAAGAAAAGACCAATTGTTTCGATAAACAATCTTGTGTCTAAATGGATCTCCCTCCCAAAAAAAATTAGGAGGTAAAATGGTAATAGAATTATTTGTAAAGTTAAATTGATAGGGATTAGAACTGTTCCTAAAGGAACATTTCCTCGGGCAGAATTTGTAAAAAATAAGAACCAATCAGTACAGGGCATTATAAAATACATCATCAGCCCTAACAAAAGTGTAAAGTCATTAACGAATATATGGATGAGATACCAGGTAAATAAAGGTATGAAAATGAAGTTTACAGCTATACTTAAGGAAATAAATCTAAGATTTTTTGTAGCTGTAGATATGGTTTTAACAGGAACTTTAAGGAATATCGCATATAGCATTAGAATAATTGAAAGTGTTATAATATATGATCCAGTTTCCTGGAAAGTGTACCCAGAAAAGCTTAATATTATCCCAAAGATGATACTAAAGATTAATAATAAAGGCTCATTGATTGCCATATTAAAAAAGATTTAGATAATCGAATTAATAATAACTTCTATTTTTTTATTTAATTTTTTGTTTTTTTATATAATAAATAATTACGATTTATTAATGTTAAATGAAACTCGATCTCCAATATTAATATTATGATTACGAACAAAATTAGAATTTACCTCTAATACGTATTTTGAAGGATTTGGTGAAACATAAACCTCACAGGTTTCAGAATTACAAGGGGGTATATCCTCAGTTATATGAATTATGTTTAACTCTTCATCGAACCAAAGGATATCCAAGGGGAACATTACATTCTTCATCCAAAAACTGTAGAATCCCTCTTTTTCAAATATGAATAGCATTCCAGCATTGTCATCCAAGGCCTTTTTATACATTAATCCTTTTGAACGGTCTTCAGAACTTTCAGCAATGGTAGCAATAATCTCAGTGCCATTTCCAAAATCAATAATTACTTTTGAGGATTCCTCATCTAAACATCCTGACATAAATATAAAAAATATAAGGAAAATTAATAATCGGACAATCATCTTTTCAAATCTACATTCATTAAACTTATAAATTAAGATGGAAAAGTAGAACTTCTAACACTTAAAATTGACTTCTTAAATGATGGTTTAAGAACACCTTTTTCAGTGATAATTCCTGAGATATACTTATTCGGGGTAACATCAAAAGCAGGATTCAAGGTATTTACTCCTTTTGGCACATATCTCGTATTTCCAATGAAAGCAATTTCCTTCCAATCACGGTATTCAATCGGAATTGATTTCCAAGAGGCTAAATTATGATCAATCGTGGAAGTTGGTGCTGCAATATAAAAGGGTATATCATGTTCTTTTGCTAGAATAGCAAGGCCATAAGTACCTATTTTATTTGCTGTATCACCATTCGCTGCTATTCGATCGGCGCCAACTATTACCTTATTGATGCCGTGTCTGCTCATAGTAAAAGCTGCCGCGCTGTCGGAGATTACAGTGACTGGAATACCCTCTTCAACCATCTCAAATGCAGTCAATCTCGCACCTTGGAGCAGTGGTCTAGTTTCATCTGCAAATACACTTATTTTTTTTCCATCCTTCCAAGCGGTTTTAATTATCCCTAGAGCTGTTCCTATACCTGCAGTAGCCAGAGAACCAGCATTACAATGGGTTAAGATTACATCTTCTTTTGCAATTAGATCTGACCCAAACTTACCTATTTCTATCTCTCCCTCTTTATTTTCTTTATAAATCTTAATTGCCTCTTCTATCGCTATTTCCCCTGGGTTATTTGAAATCTTACATCGTTCTATTATCCTATTCATCGCCCAAAATAAGTTAAAAGCGGTTGGCCTAGTTTTAGATATAAATTTTTGAGTTTCTATAAGTCTCCGAATTATTTCGTCTTCTTTTTTGTCAGAGTACTTATAGGCTATCATAGCTAATGTAAAAGCTGCTGTAACACCTAGAGCAGGAGCACCTCTGACACGAAGATTTTTGATTGCTTCAGCTATACAATCAATGTTATCACATTCGATATATTTGATCTTTAAAGGTAATAGGGTTTGATCAAGTAAAATTACATTTCCATCCTTAAATTCAACTGGCTCCATTTTGCATCCCATACTTTTTTATTATAAGCTATTAAAAAAACTATGTGATGGAAAGTGGTATCACAGTATTTGCACGAGATAGGAAGGGTCTTCTCCACGATATCTCAGGTATTATTACCAAACATGGAGTCAATATAGTTTTTATACAGCAGTTTATACTCAAAGACGAAGTTCAAATCTACTTTGAGCTGATGGAAGTTGAAGATCTAGATAATCTTAAGACAGATATTATAAAAGTTGCCAGTGTGGTGTCTGTTGATAATTATCGTCCATTTGAACAGATATATGGAAAACGTGTTATAGTGATTGGTGGGGGGGCTCAAGTAGCTCAGGTGGTACTGGGAGCAGTGAGTGAAGCAGATAGGCATAATCTTAGGGGTGAGAGGATAAGCGTTGATACAATTCCTCTGGTTGGAGAAACAATTTTGGCAGAAGCTGTAAGAGCGGTCGGAAGGTTACACAGAGCTGCAGTACTTGTTCTTGCAGGATCTTTAATGGGGGGAGAGGTAACTAAAGCGATTAAGGAGCTTAGAGAAGACTATAATATCCCTATTATATCCTTGAACATGGCTGGCAGCGTGCCAAAAGAATGTGATTTAATAGTTTCTGATCCTGTCCAGGCAGGGGCAATGGCTGTTATGCATATAGCAGAAACAGCTAAATTCAATATTAAGAAATTACAACAGAAGAAGTTTTGAGATTTAAATAAATCCAAATAAATTCAATTTTTTTCAAAATGGGTTTCAACTAAATTGAATAAAGTGCTCCGGACGGGATTTGAACCCGTGTCGTGGGAGAGCTCCCCCTTTTTAAAATAAAAGGTTGAGAGTCCCACATGATTAGCCGGACTACACTACCGGAGCAATTACGAGATATTATATTCATCTTTTTTTTTTATTAAATAAAGAATAGTGTACATTTTTACTTTTGTTTACTTAATAAAAATTTCTACTTATATTGAATAAGAAAATTGGAGCGTGATTAAAATAATGCAAGATTAAATTTAAAAAAAATAACATAGCGATAAAAAAGCCTAACTTTTCATAATCCTCCAAGGAGGAAATAACTCTCAAGATCATACCAATAACCATGAATTTCTAGAGCTTCTTTCATGAATTTCAACCATCGGATGTGTTTTTTCTCCTCCTCTATCAAAGTTTTAATAATATCCTGATTTTTTTCCTCTTTTAATTGCGAAAAGTACCTGTTGTAAACCCTAATTGCATTTTTCTCAAACATCATTGCATCATCAATAAGATGGATATTTTCTGTGGATACCTTACCTCTGACATCCATCCGTTTCATAGTTTCAAAAATTTCTTTTTCCTTGATTTCAGGATGATGCGGAAGTGAAAGTACCGTAAATTCATTTCCTTTTTTGATAGCTAATAATAATTTTTCTAAGCTCTTGTAATGTGATAATTCTTCATTGGCAAGAAAAGTAAAAGTTTGTTTCCCATGAGGGTTCTTAACAGCTACGATAGATTTCTTATAGGATGTATACCCTTTTTTTTTGATATTCATCACTCCATTTAATACTTCAATAATTTCAATCATAATTATCCAACTTTTTTTTTTAATAATGTACTTGATTAGTATTTAGTTCTCTTATCTTCCTGTGAACTACAAGATCTGGACTCCAGATTTGAATCCAATCATTTGTATTTCTTAATCCACGACCAATCTGCTGTTGGAATTCCCTCCACGCTAGATCTTTATAGTACTCCCAAAAGGCTTGTTCACCAAGCTTTTTTTTCATAATTATAAAGAAAGGATCTCTTAGACCCGGAAATGGATATTTCATAAGTATTATAGACCTGCATCCATCGTCTGGCAGATCTATTCCCCTATCGGTTTTAGTACTAAATAGAAGATTTTCCTCTCCTGACTTAAATCTAGTAATATTAGCTTCTTGATTCATTTTTCTCAAGTTATTTTGAGTTGGTACTAAGGAGTATAATTCATCGTCTGGGAGATACTGATACGCATGTATTTGAACTAAAGTTGGCCGCTTAGCCTTTTTAATAATAAAAGATAGCATATTCCAATAATATTTTCTAAACTGCTCCTTTTTCCAATTTTTCCAATTCACACTATACTCCTTGCCAGTTTGCATTGGAAAGATCTTCCCTTGCATTTTAGGTTCTCCCTCAATATAACCAAAATCAGAAAGATTGTAAATGTCTTCTAGAACTTTTGGTCTTTGAAGTGTCGCAGACATGAATAGGAATTTATTTGCACTTCTTTTCATCAAACCTCTAAGAACAACTGACGGATCGGAAATGAAGAATGTCATTCCTTTGTTTTCTTTAAAAAAATAAGCATCCTCTTTATAACGAAGCAGTGTTTCCAGCTTCATAATCAATCTATCCGAATACTCAATATTCAGCAGGTAAAGGAACTTCAAGAAAATTTCAATAAACAATTCACCAGTTCCTAAAAACTCCTTGGGCTTGATGTTTTGATTCTCAATAATTAATTCTTCGAATTCTCGCTTAAATTTATTATAGATTTCTTCTAATTCTCGAGCCTCATAATGCATAGCATTTTTTTTCAGTTCTTTTTTTATTATTTGAAATTCATTCTTAAGTCTATCCAGGGTTCCGGTCGTAATTTTGGTTCTAGTATTCAATCCATCAAGGAATAAATCTCCTTCATCAAAGACTTCCACATCCATTGCAGGTTTTCTACCAAATGATGTATCCACTAACCATTTTGCATTATTGTAAATAATTACATCAGCATTAGCATATTCAATATTTTGAGCATAATACCCGCAGGGATGATTCCTAAGGTATATGAAATGTTTACCAGTTACAGATGGATATTCAATAAGATTACAGTTAGTAGTTTCAATCAGAGGCTTAATCTTAACAGGATATATAGGTGACCAATGAATGCATTCTCTTGCCACCTTCCACCTGGGAAGATCTCTATCTATCGGCATAGTGCAAACTAGAGATTTGTTACTGCATCGATAACCTTTTTCTTTATACTTCTCACAAATGAAATTATGTCTACCCTTGAGGACTCTGATTCTTAGTGGATTTTTTCCAAGGTTAATATTGAGCCGCCCTTCATAATCTAGTTTATATTGATCTTGAAGAATTTTAACTGGAACGTTTATTATTCCCCTACCCATTGCCCCACATACTGTGGAAGCGATAATAGACTTGCCACTGCCAACACTCCCCTTTAAAAAAACTAAATTGTTATCATCAAATGAATCAAGTATTTCATCTATTACCACTTCTTGATTCTTTCCATTACTGAATTTCCATGGATTTAGTTTCTCGCCGTTATTATTTCGTAATCCCCAAACCAATTTTAATCCTCTGTAGTAGAAATACGATTATATGTTAAAGAATATATCTAAAATAACTGATTAAATTGAAAGTGATTTATTGAAAGAATATTTGAAAACTAAATTAATAAAAATGTAGTTAACACTTCAGTTCCTTTAGCTTATCCTCACCAACACATTTATCGGCAAACTCGCACCAATTGATGCAGAGGGATCCTCTATCTTTCGTCACGATGGTTCCACAATCCTCACAATTAGTCTGAGCTTCATCGGTCCATATCTCTACTTCAGATTTGCACTTGGAGCATGTTACGTATTCTGGCTTTGGTCGTTTTATTTCAGTACTCCCTGGGCAACTGTACCGTATTTCTTCAATATCCTTCATTAATGAACAGATATTTTATTAACATCTTTAAAGTTCAACCGAACATGTTCGGGAAAAACATAATTATCTATATACCAAAAGATTTCTAATAGCAAAAATCTAAAAAAGGAATTGAAGAGCTGATGTTGTATATAATCTTTAACCCATTTAGATTTAAACAATTATTTATTCAAAATAGAAGGTAGAAGGAGGTAAGATTTTGAGCGCAATAAAATGCAGCAAATGTGAAAAAGATGACAATGATGAAAGATTGTTAAAGTTCATACATAAAGGGAACGAAGATTATGTGTGCCTTCATTGCCTACCATATTTCATCCATGGATAAATCCAAATGGACTTTCAATTAATAGTACTCTGGGTACATATCTTTGCAGCTTGTACTTGGATAGGTGGGATGATATCCATGACTTTGGTAATCGTTCCAGTGAATCGAAGTATCCAAGACTTTGCCCTTCGAAATAAAATTATAAAAAAGGTTGCTTTTAGATTTAAGTATCTAGGATGGGGAAGTATTACCATTTTAATATTGACCGGAATTTTTAATTCCCTCCACACTATTAATTCATTAAATGATCTTATCCAGACTAGCTACGGAAAGACTCTTTTATTGAAAACAATATTTGTTTTGTTAATGGTTTTGCTGAGTATAATTCATGATTTTTACTTAGGACCAAAAATAATTGAAATGGAAAATAAAAAAAATAGGAAGGATTTAACCTCTTTGTTAACCCTATTATCCAAGAGTAATTTACTCATAAGTTTGTTCATTTTATTGTTAGCTGTGACTCTAAGATACGGGGGTGTAATGTAACAAATTTAATTTATTAATAGATAAACTACAAAAAAATATGATGTTTAGTAATTAAATCTTGCTTTTTTTTTTAATAAAATAAAGGGAGGTTCAAGGGCGGGGTGCGATGGTCGCTAGCACTGTAAATTGTTTTTCTGCTTTCATACCATGAGGCTCTTCTTTATCGCAGAATACTATTGTTCCACGTTTGCCTTTAATTTCTTTTTTCCCAGCTTTAATTAGTCCTTCACCGTTTAAAACTTGCATCACAACTTTAGAGGAACTAACATGGACAGGTATTTCCTGATTTACATTCAAGCAAAACAATACGATTCGAACATTTTCTGAATCATGAAGGATTTTGATAACTGGATATTCCTCCAAATATTCTTCAACATCGGCTAAATTTAATGTTTCCATTCTTTTTTCTAATTTTTTTTTAGTGCATTAGACGATAATAGGTTTACCCCGAACATGTTCGGGAATAATTTTTTTTTTAAATTAAAGGAGCTTATATTAAATTAAAATCTGATATTAAATACTAAAAATAAGAATCCGATCACTACCATCGGAAACGTACATTAGAGCGCACATTTCGAGTACCACCTAGAAGACCATCAACGTGCTTAAGGTTTACTTTTATATTTGTCTTCTCAAAGAATTTTTCCCATCCAATTCGGTTTATCCATTCCCTAATACGCTCATCTTTTTGTGCATCATTCTTCCAGACGTCCACAATCCGTCTGATAACTTCAACAGTTTCTTCCCAACCCGGGGGATTGTTAGGTAAATAATGCACAGCTACTTTTGCCCATGCTGGTCCATCTCCTGTATTACCTGCTTTACCCCCAACAACAATGGCCAATCCAGCTGTTTCAGGTACCATAGTTATAGCTTCGCAGGTCATCATACAATAACCACAATAAATACAACGGTCTGGATTAATTAGGATGGTTTCCTTACCTTTAGGTCTAATTGCACCTACAGGGCATACTCTTATAGTTGTAGATATCTCACAGGCTTTAACTGCCTCATCCTTTACTCTTGGAGCTTCCCTATAAACACCTACTGCGCCTATATCTGCAGTGCTCCCTTCTCCACATTGATTTAAACATCCTGCAACTGATATCTTGAGTTTAGCTGGGAAAGGCTCGTTCTCACTTATAAATTCTTCATAAAAATTATCAGAAATAGCTTTAGCTACGCTTGGCGAATCTGTTGCTGCTAGCTGACAGTGTAACCATCCTGTACAGCATGTTGTTTGATGAAATCGCCTCCCTGTACCACCTACTGGTAATCCAATATTTCCTAATTTTGAAATTAAACTGTCTATTTTATCCTCTTTTACTCCAACAAACTCTACGTGATTCCTTGTGGTAACTCTAAAATAACCATCAGCATACTCATCCGCTAAATCACAAATCTTATTGAGAGTATCAGTGCTCACCCTACCATTAGTAGGCATACCAATTCTGATTGTAATACACTCTTCTCCAGTTTCACTTATATGTTTTAGAATCCCGGCTTTCCCGAATTCATGACTAATCCATTTCCCATAATTACGTTTTATAATAGGGGGAAGGACTTCTTCTGGTTTAGGTATGCCTATTCCTGGAAATTTAACCAACTCCTAATTCGTCCTTTTTCCAATGATGAAATAAGTTTTCTCGAGGTTTGATAAAGTTTTGAGGAGTTGCATTAACACCTACAAGTTCCATAAATTTATCAAAGCCTATTCTATAGAGGAATTCTCCCATTCTCTCTTTTGGTTGAGAATTCTCATCATACACATCAACGATTTTATGAATAAGTTTAATTATCTCCTTAAAATCCGGAGGGTTTGCTTCTATAAACGGAACTAAAACTTTAGCAAGAGTAGGCCCATATTTGCTTCTATATTTTCCTCCAACAAGCACTGAAGCCCCCCTTTCATCCCCAGGTCTAATCGGTGAACACTTGTTAATACAGTACATGCAGTGGATACAAGCATTATTATTTATTTTTAGTTTCTGTCCATCCCATTTCATTGCTGATGTTGGACAACGAGAGCAAATATAATTTATATCCCCTCCATTTTTTACCCATTTTATAAGTTTTTCTTGATCAATTTTTGGAGCATCTTTAAAGGTTCCTACTACGTGTATTTCTGCTTTATGAGCCCCATAAACACAATCGTTAGGACATCCAGCAGCTTTCGTTTTTATTTTATGAGGAAATCTAGGATATTGCATATCATCAAGGAAGTGATTAGTGAATGCCTGACGGAAAGCTATTGTATCAAAGACTCCAACATCACATCGAGCCGGACCGATACAGCCTTTAACAGTTCTAAGAGTAACATCAGAAGAACCAACATCCATACCGATATTTTCTAATTCCTTTACCATTTCCCCTATTTTGTTATGAGGGACCTCAATTAGTTCAATATCGCTAGTAGTAGCAGATAGATGTAGTAAGCTACGGCTGTATTTATCTACTATCTTGATTAATTTTCGAAAGAGATTTGTGTTAAAGAACAAACCAGGAGGTGGAAAAACTCTTACAACACTAGATTCCTCTAGGATATCAGGGCGTTTTGAAGCCCGTGCAATCACACCACTAGGAACTCCAGGTACAGCTACATAGCCCCCGCCTCGCCACTGGCTTTCCTTGTTTTTCAATGCCTCTTCATACATCAAAAGAGTATAATTTGACTTTTTTAATTCGGAAGCATGACTGGGCCATGGTCCTTTACATAATTCATCTATCAAAGGTGTTTTTAATCCCATTCCAGTCCTCAATTTTCATTTGTGATGTAATAGGTCAGAAAAATTCCAATTTCCAATGAGTTTTAATAATAATATAGAATTAGAGTATCTATATATATTTATCGAAAATCCCATTTATAATATTAAGCAGAATAAAATCAAATTACTTTTGAATCTTTAATTTGAAAACTCCGCTATTATCAATTGTGTCCAAAAGCTTGTATCCTTTCTTTTTACAGATTAAAGCGATTGTCTCATTTGAAGAGGGATTATCATGAACAATTTCAAGAATATTCCCAGGTTGTAATTCTTTTAGAGATTTAATCGCGTAAAGTTGAGGATGGGGGCATACGTATCCTTTAACATCGAGGACATAAAATCCATCTCTCTTCTGAATCATTTTTGACACATGTTCACCTACATTTTTTTTTTAAATTGAGTTTATTAATAGTTGTGATTATCCTTAATATTTTGGATATAATCTCTAAATAAGTTTTGAATTATAATAATTTATATATTTATCGAGAAAATATATTTTTAAGTATCCCTGCTGGAGTAGGAACCAATCTAGGTCTTCTATCTCTCACAACTTCAACACTCCCACCACCGTGGCGAGATTTCTTAACTCTAATATCTACAAATATCGGCTGTTCCACCACGTCACCAACTATTAGTCCAACTCCGGGTTGTAGTTGCATAATCTCTTCCTCTAGATCAGATGTAAAGCCCTCGATGCTCTGACTAATTGCCTTTAGATCATTAGGATTGGTAACTTTAAGAATAATCTGAGTATTACATTGACTCAATACGCTTTTATCTACCCTAGCTGGACGTTGTGAAACAACACATAGTCCCATGCCAAATTTTCTTCCTTCACTAGCTATTGTACGAGTTATTCCAAGTGCCGAGCTCTTCCCAAATCCTCTTTCTGGAGCAAAATTGTGAGCTTCTTCAAGGAGGAAAAATAATGGGGGTACTTTTCCACGCTTTCTATCTTGGAAAATTTCATTAGAAATACGAGTAACAATAATCTCCTGAATATCAGGTCTAACGCCACGGAGATTAATGATGGAAACCATACCTTTTTTTACAATATCAGAAGGACTGATTGGATTACCTTCGAAAATTTTACTTTCTTTTAGCATCTCAAGATTTGTAATGAGATTCCACTTAGCCTTACTTTTATGTTCCTGAATAATCTCTATAAGATTCTTTATACCAAACCGACCATGCTTTTTTGCTTCCGTAATAGTTTCAAAAAGTATCCCTTTTTGGGTATCTGAAACTTTAGTCGGTAGCATCTCAAGAAAATTCGCAATAGTGAGTCGAGATATATCCAAGGAAAGCTTCCGGTCTGCTTGGGGATTTAAGGTTTTATCTGGAGTATATTCAATAATTTTTTCATAACCCTTTGGAGATATCCCATATTTTCTCATAAGCCCCCTCTCTTTAGGGTTAGTATTTGGATTTTTTAAGGCAGAGTATTCTCCATGGGGGTCTATTATTACAACAGGTACTTTCTTTTCAATAAGCTCTTCAATAAGGACCCCTACGGTATATGACTTTCCTGCGCCAGTTTTGGCTAGAACACAAGCATGCTTCTGAACGAGCTTATTGATATTTAAATAAACGGGTACTTCTTCCTTATGTCCATCAAGTAGCCCCAGATATATCCCCGATTTTATCCCAAGGTTAAGGTTTCGTCTAATTATGCTACTATTTGCCTCGACTACTTTTTCTCCTGGACGAAATGGGATTCGAGGGTTTCTAAGAAATCCTTTATTATCCTGGTAGCCTATAACTTTTGCTTTAGCTATTACCCTATCAGTGTTTTCACTGTTTATAGTCTTGTTATTTGTTATGGCATTGAGAGAATAATGTTCATTATATCGTCTTATTGATGCTACTTGGGCTAGAACCCATCCATAATTCTCGTGATTAACTTTAACGTATCCCCCTTTTTGAAGTTTTGATTGCTTACTAACTAAAAAATTAAATTTGCTATACCCTACCTCCCCATAAATCATCCCAACAATTCTAGCCATATTTAAACAAATATTCAAGCCGATGCATAATAAATCTTACGCAGATTGAACAAATTTAAAGTGATAAAATTTTCCCTGGATTGAGAATATGATTTGGATCTAAAGAGTTCTTTAGAATTTTCATCAATTCAATCCCTTTATTTCCAACTTCCTTTTCTAAGTATTTCATTTTTGTAACACCAATACCATGCTCTCCTGAGAGGGTTCCTCCAAGGGTTAGAGAAACCTCGAATATTTCCTCTGTAGCCTTCTCAACCTTATCCATATCCTCTTTATTTTGTGTGTCAACCAAAAAAGTAGGGTGAAGATTCCCATCCCCTATATGTCCGAAAACACCTATGGTCAGACCATATTTCTTAGATATCTTATTTATTTCCGATACCATCTTGTGAACCTCACTCCGAGGAACAGTAGCATCTTCTAGAAATGTTGTTGGGCGAGAATTAGGTTTAATGTTAATAAGTGCGGGAAGTGCAGCTCTTCGTCCCTCCCAAATCTTCTTCCTTTTATCTGGATCTTTCGCGTATTTTACCACAGCTCCGCCTTTTTTACATATAGATATTATTTTCTCAGCTTCATCTTCTGCGGCTTTTTTGTTTCCATCAGTTTCAATCAATAGAACTGATTCAGCATCCTTTGGTAATCCAGTGAATTTGTAGTTCTCAACTGCTTTAATAGTAATACGATCCATATATTCCATGGTCGATGGAATTAGCCCGCTACTAATAATATTTGATACTACTTTTGCTGAAGCTTCAATATTATTAAATGATGCTAACACTGTGTAGCAAGTCTCTGGTAATGGTAACAAACGAAGACATGCAGTAGTAATTATCCCTAGAGTTCCCTCAGAACCTATCAGTAAGTCCTTTAAACTATATCCAGTTACACATTTTACAGTTCTAGAACCGGTGTTTAAAATCTCTCCTGTGGGTAAAACCACTTCAAGGCTTAAGACGTAATTGCGAGTTACACCGTATTTGATTGCATGAGGGCCCCCGGCATTAGTAGCGATATTTCCCCCTATAGTTGATACTTTATAGCTTCCTGGATCAGGAGGATAAAATAAACCTTTAGCTTTTGCAGCTTTATACAAATCCATAGTTATAACTCCTGGTTCTACAGTTGCTGTGAGATTTTTCTCGTCTATTTCAATTCTTTTCATTCTCCTTGTGCTAAGTACTATACCTCCTTTAATTGGCACAGCCCCTCCGCTTAAACCCGTGCTTGAACCTCGTGGAGTTATCGGGATTCTTTCCCTGTTTGCAATTTTCACGATATTTGCTACATCAATAGTGGAAACTGGTTCTACAACAGCTTGCGGAAGCGACTCTAAAAGTTGAGCATCATAGGAATAAAGAACCATATCCTCTTTAGATGTGAGAACATATTCTTTTCCAATACACGATTTTAATTCATTGATAATCTTACCTTCCATTTTATCCCTCTAATTCGCCTGCCATCGATAAAAGTTCAACTGTATGAATCACTTTTTTGTTTAACCCTCTTCGGCTTAATCCAGCTTTGATAAAATATTTACATCCTGGGCAAGGTGTAACTACAATATCTACTCCACTTTCATTTATGCCATCAATTCTTGAATCATTAATCTTTTCTGCAAGGTCAGGATGCTCGTAACTGAAAGTACCACCGAATCCACAGCACCTGTCCTCAATTTCTACATATTTCCCTTCTCCTACAAATTCCAAAATACCCTCCAGCTCATGCTTTTTACCTAATCCATTTTTTAAATGGCATGGTTGATGATAGGCAATTTTATTTTTAATACCTTTAACCTTTTTGTTACTGTGTTTCAAAAAAAAATCGGTTATCTCAAAAGTCGCTGAAGCAAGTTTAGAAGCTTTTTTTCGTAACTTTCCCTTAAATAAATCAGGATATTCTTTCCATGCTAGTGCACATGTTGGACAAGCAGTTACAATAATCTCATTACCGGTAAAATTTTTCAAGTTGTCTTTTGCATTGGCAATGGCTGATTTAATGTCACCTGAAAATTTAGCAGGTATTCCACAACATTTTTCATCATTAATAATTACATTAAAACCAGTATTTTCAAGTATATCGATAGAGATCTTTCCAACATCTGGGTAATAATAATTAATCATACAACCACCAAAAAAAACTACTTTTTGATTAGAATTTCTGAGATCAACTTTGTTAGGAATTATTCTCTTCAATGACTTCTTAGGACTAGTTAGATTTTGAGGGAATATTCCAAATTTGTTTGCACATCTTATCCCCAAAGGAATAAGTTTAGGATGTTCTAGAAGTTGGAAAAAAATCCTCTTATAAAGAGGAAGACCGAGTTTATTCACCAATTCTACTCTAGCTGCAATTATTAATTTGTCAATAGAGACTCCCGATGGACAAATTGAAGAACAAGCTTTACAAAGGTGACACGTTGATAGTCTATCAACAATATTTTTTGATGGTTTCAATTCTCCATCTAATAAAGCCTTAATTAGACGCACCTTTCCCCTTGCCGATTCACTTTCTCTTCCAGTTACAGAGAAACTGGGACAAACTACTTGGCACTCTCCACACTTCATGCAGTGTTTCAATGCCTCTTTTGCATTTTTAATCTGCATACCTGATCCTGCTTTATCTTATTGGCTATCAGATAGAAACTTAACTTTAAGAATCAACCAAAAAATTTTGCAATCGATAATCTTTGTAAAAGGGGTATTATGACAAAGAAGGATTTCATAACAGCTAAATATTACCTTGAAACTGAGAGAGATTTACATGAAGCAGCAGATTCTTTAGCAGGAGAACAAAGTACAGGTACTTGGCTCCGTGTTGACAGAGAAACCAAAGCATTGATGAAAAATCATCGAGCTAAAGTGGGAAAAATAAAAGAGAGTTACAGAGGTGGAATGAATAAAGGAGTAATCAACATTTCATTTCCGCATATTAATTTTGGGCCCGTGATTCCAATGCTTCTCACTTCCGTTGCTGGCAACCTTTTTGAGATGGGGGACTTCAAAAACGTTAAACTTCTTGACCTCGAGTTTCCTAAAAATTATATTAAAAAGTTCAAGGGTCCTAAATTTGGAATTAAAGGAACGATGAAAGCGGCCAAAGTAAAAAATAGACCTATGGTTGGGTGTATAGTTAAGCCATGTGTTGGTTTGGATCCTCAGGGGTTTGCGGATGCATGCTATGATGTGGCGAAGGGGGGAATCGATTTCATAAAAGATGATGAATTGATTGCAAATCCAGAATATTCGAAGATAAAAAATAGAGTTCCAGTGGTCATGGATGCATTAGATAAAGCAGATGATGATAAAGATGAGACCACACTGTATGCCGTTAATGTAACTGATGAAATTGATAAAATAATGGAAAATGCAGACACTGCACTCGAAAATGGGGCTAATTGCTTAATGCTTAATTTTATAACTGCTGGATTTTCAGCCTTAAGGGTATTATGTGAAGACCCGAGTATTCGAGTTCCAATACACTGCCACCGTGATATGTTTGCAGCTTTCACACGGAGCGACTTCCATGGTATCCACACAGTAGTAGTTTCAAAATTAGCTCGGTTATGTGGTGGGGATCAAGTTCATGCGGGAGCGATTTATGGTAAATTATACGAGGATATCGAGTCAGTGATGCAATCAGTTGACGCATTAACTGAAGACTGGTTTAATATAATCCCCTCTCTTCCAGTTTCCTCAGGTGGACAACACCCAGCTAAGATTCCAGAAAATTATCGTTTACTAAAAAATGATGCATTAATATTGGCCGGTGGAGGAATTTTTGGTCATAAAAATGGAGCAGCAGCAGGTGCTAGAGCCATGCGTTTAGCATTGGATGCGACAATTGAGGGAATCTCACTTGAGGATTGTGCAAAAGAGCATGAAGATTTAAAAATTGCTCTTGAACAATGGAAAGTAACTAAGAGATGATTTCTGGGATCTGTATTGTCTGCGGAAAAGTAAATTTTGTAAAAAATTGTAAACTTTGTGGCAATATTATCTGTACCTCCCACTTTGATTCAGAAAAAGGTATTTGTGTAGAATGCGTAAGAGGTAAATAAGTATGGGACTCGTTCTTACATCTTTTTCTTTTATTAAAGGAATATACTAGGATTTTCTAATTTTACATAATAAAAAAAAATATCATTAAAAAATTATTATTGACCGATTAGAATTTTTTTTGCACCATCCCTTTCTTCAGGATCCCCAACTAAAGTAACTTTGTCTCCTAATAATAGAAGAGTTTTGGGTCTTGGATTATTTATCATCTCATTGGCTCTTTCTATACCAATGATTGTTGTTCCTGTACGAGTTCGTAGCTTTGTATCTGCGATACTTTTTCCAATAACCGGGGATTTTTCATTTATTTCTATCTGATCCATTATTTTATTCTTCATAATCCCTTCAAAAATAGACATCATCATTCTCCTGTTGGAATCTTGATTTTCAGTATTTTTCGTATTTGGTAGCATTATTTTCCTGATCATTCCCTCCATTTCAACTTGGAATCGGGTGATTGTATGCCAGAAAAGATACACCCCAAAAGCTATGATTAGAAATAGAAATGCAATAATCACGTAATTGTACCCTGAAATTCCCAGCATTATTATTGGAAATACGTTGATCACAATTATCAAGCCTATAAATATAAAGCTAACATTCCGGATTGTATTCCTGGCCTGCGGCAAATCGAAAATGGAGAATTTTTCCCCTAATATTTTAAGAAATAGCTCAATTAATCCTTGAATCCTCCTAAGAATTAAGTACATTGAAGGTAAAGACACAATAATTGCTACAATGGTTGAAGTAGTATTTATGTCGATGAACTTTATTGGTAACTCAGGCACATAGTTGGCAACACTAAATATGAGGATCCAAACAGTTACTATTACTAAAATATTAACAACAATGTCAATGAACTTGTCTTTGAAATCTTTTGCTACACTTGTGTTGAACTGTAACAGCCTACTGGCTAATATAACCCACGAAGCTAGATATTTTATAAAGTTCTTTATATCTCGAGGAATCGTACGGTCAATTGTCTTTGTGAGGGTAGGGATTGACTTAAAAAGGAAGGGAGTAGCTGCTATGGATAATATAGTTGTTGCAATTGTAATCTGATAGAGCGCTGGATTTATTAAACCAGTGTCATAACCTTGTTTAGCCATAATTAGTGAAAATTCCCCTAGAGGTATCAATCCTACACCAACATACATAGAAATTCTACCACCATAACCACTGAGGTATGTGGCCAAACCACAACTAAGGATTCTTCCGAATACAATGATGAAAAATAAAAATAAGGCTATAAGGAAATTATCTCTTAATATTACTAAATCCAATAGCATGCCTATACTTACAAAGAAAATGGTAGTGAACATATCTCGTATAGGTCGGATCATTCCCCTGATTTCGTAACAATTTTGTGCTTCTGCTAGAATTACACCAGCCATAAAAGCTCCTAATGCTAGACTAAACCCTCTGTTGTTTGAGAATATAGCTAAAGAAAAACAGAATCCTAATGAGGTCAATAAGAGAATCTCATTAGATCCAATTCTTAATTTTATCCAGCTAATTATTTTAGGCATAAATCGTATGCCGATTGGTAATGTAATTAAGAAAAAAAGAAAAATGTTGAAAATTGTTAGAATAACATTTTCTAGATTAAATGTAGTTAGAGATGCAACACCACCAAAGAAAGTTAGGAGTATGATAGCTGCAATATCCTGGACTATGAGAATTCCAATTATTATAGGAGCATATTCAGTGTTTAAACTTTTCATATCCTTAAGAAACTTAGCGATTATTGCAGTGCTACTTATAGCTAGAATTCCACCTAAAAAAAGGGAATCAGTTGAGGACCAACCAAGGATTTTTCCAATTGTATTTCCAATTCCCAACATAAACAATACTTCTAAACCACCTGCAAACACAGCTACAGCTCCTACAGGCTTAAGTCTATTAAGATTGAACTCTAAACCAATTGAAAACATTAAAAGAATTATTCCTAAGTCAGCGAACAGGTTTATTATCTCTAAATTTGAAATAATTTTAAGGGCACTAGGCCCGATTAGGGCTCCTACAAGTAGATAACTGAGTATTACGGGTTGATTTTTTCTAGCAAAAAAAGCTGCAGCTATGAAAGCAAGGATAAGCACAATTGCTAAATCCTGAATTACAGTTACTCCAAGAGACATTAAATAGCCTTAATTTGCCCTTTTTATAAATTTTCTCCTTTTTTTTTAAAAAATTGAAAAAGAAATAACAGAATCTTTAGAAATTAATTCGGGAAAAAACTATTACTAACCAAATCTTTTTTTCTTTGATTTACAGTTTATATCAATACAACTTAAAATGGGGGTTTTCTTAAATTTAATGCTCACCATCGGTAAATTACATTGATTACATTTTACGTTCGTAGTTTTGACTAATTTATTTTGAGGTAAAGGATAAGACGTTGAGCACTTGGGATAGTTATTACATCCTACAAATATCTTGCCGGTTTTTCTAGATTTTATAATCTTTAACGAATTTTTACACGTTGGACACGGTCCAACAAGATATTTTTTCATATCTTTATCAACTAAAGCTTTAGATAATTTTACTCCAATATGGGTTTCTTTTTCTCTAAAATCATCTAAAATCTTCTTTAATTCTTCTCGTGCTTCTGAAAGGACATCAGTTTTTGTGTCCATTCCTTTCCGAATTCTTTCTACTTTATCCTCAAATAGTCTTGTAAGTTTTTCACTTATAATAGCTGGAGCGTTCTCTTCCAAAGTTCTTACAACTCCTACACCTAGCTCCGTTACTTGAATTGGCACCTCTTTTATATACTCGCGCCGGTAGAGTGTTTCAACGATATCAGCTCTCGTAGCCTTAGTCCCAAGTCCATGTTTCTCTAACTCTCTAACAAGGGATGAGGGGTTGTATCTTGGTGGGGGTTTAGTTTCTTTTTCAACTGAGTAAATTCTTTCAACATTGAGATTATCACCATTTGCTAAATATGGAAGAGGCTGTTCTTTAAACTTTATAAAGGGATACAATGTTGCCCAGCCATTTTCTATAGTAGTAACTCCTGAGAAATTATAGGAATTATCCTGGATTTTGATTTTCCCCTTTAACTCTTCTCTAATCATTGGAATTCCAAAAGTTGCAATAAATCTATGTACAATAAGTTTGTATAATTTCTGTTGTTGGATATCAAGTTTCTTTGGAATTCTTCCAGTTGGGAAAATAGCAGGGTGGGCAGGATCAATTTTCTTACCTTCGATTGGTCGAAGATTTTTTTTATCTAGGATTTTCTCTATGTATGATTTAAAATCAATTGACTCTTTAAGAGCGCTTAAAATTTTTCTGTAACCAATTGCGGGAGGAAGTTTTTCTGAAGATGTTCTAGGGTAAGATATGCATCCTCCTTCATATAACTTTTGAGCCATTTGTTGAGTCGACTTTGGGGAAAATTTAAAACACCTATAAGCCTCTGATTGTAATGCACCAAGATTAAATGGAAATGGAGGCCATTTCTTAACCTTTTTTTTATCAATTTTAGTTATAGTACCATAACTATTTTTTGACCTTTTAATAATCTGATCAACTAAATCCTTTTCAAATACTCTACCTGAATCATGAATAACCGTTATTTTACCATCCTCATGCAATAAATCTGCAAAGATTTCCCAATATTTTCTAGCTGTAAATTCCGAAATTTTCTTTTCCCTATCTACAAGCAAAGATAAAGCAGGTGTTTGAACTCTACCCGCGCTTATGGTAACGTATCTGTGACCTGCACTTTTCAAAGCTTTAGTTAAAGCTCTAGAAGTATTGATTCCCCAATACCAGTCCATCATATGTCTAGCTTCTCCAGCATCCACTAATTTCCAATCAATTTCCCCAGGATTTTCAAAAGCGTGTAATAGGTCTTTTTTTGTAAGGGTAGAAAACTTCATTCTACGAATTTTTTTCCCTTTTGATGAGCATGCAAATCTTAGTGCATTATATCCTAAAAGCTCACCTTCAATATCGTAATCTGTAGCTAAATAAAACTCATCTACATTTTTTGCCAAAGAAATTAAGGTTCGGATATATTTTTTTATGTAAGATTTAGACTTATCTATTTCGTAAATTGGCCTCCAACCAATCTCAAACAAGGGATAATCCCATTTATCTCCTTTCTGAGAGAGTGAATATAAGTGACCTGCAGCAGAAGCTACAATAAATTCTTCATCGCCATTTTGTTTTTCGTAATAAGTAACTCCATTTCCCCTCTTACTAGAATATTTTGTAAATAGTGCATTAGCTATACGTTGACTAACCTTAGGTTTTTCAGTGATAATTAATGTTTTCATTTCTCCATTCAATATTTTTAGAAGGTTATTAAAGTATCTATAAATTGTTTATCTTCGACAGAGGTAATATTTCCCCCTTAAAACTTATAATATCCCCCAGATGTTTTTCTGTTAAAGAAGACTACTTTTTTTTTAAAATTTCCAAAATTGAAATGTTTATCTCAAATTTAGTTTGCTTCAGCGATTTAGATTATCTAAATGGCTTCCATGGCAAACACTTTTTTGAACTTTTTGCAGTACTTAAGATTTTGTCAAAGTCCAACTAAAAGAGTTTTTTTTTTTTATGGTGGATGCTAGTAGTAAGCACCTCCATCCGGAACTCATCAGTTCATAATCTTTTCAGAAGGGAACATGAGTTTTTCGACTATTATTTCAGGAAACTTTAATTTGAGTCCCGGCGGCCGGATTTGAACCAGCGACTAAGCGGTCTACAGCCGCCCACTCTGGCCAGACTGAGTTACGCCGGGTATCGCCTAAACATTCCGAATTTTAATATACTAAACGGCAAAGCGTTTAAAGACAATATTTTAGATAAATGAAACTGTCTTTTTTATTATTATCGGTTGATTTGATACATTTGTAATTATATGGGTGAAAAAATCGATAATTAACAATCTTTTGAGTATGAAAAGAAACATATCTTAAAAAAAACTAAGTTTGATGTAAAAAAAAATTGAAACTATAAAAAAAATTTATTAGGAGACCAATGAAATTGAAACAGGTCAAAGGAATTAATCTCCATAGGAATATGAAGGTAGAAGAACTTTTTGACGAATACAAAAAGGCAGGAGCACAAGGAACTATTGGGCTATCTGAAGCTCAGACAATAATGCAAGAGATGCTCCAAAAAGATGTCACCGTATTTCTTGGTATTGCCGGCCCCCTTACTGCATCGGGATTTAGACCAATAATCAGGGATATGATAAAAAAGAAGATGGTTAGCGCTGTTGTAACTTCAGGGGCAAACATTGTCCATGATATGATTGAAGCCTTTGGTGGACATCATTACTGTGGGAAATATGATAAAGTTGATAGGGATTTGAGAAAAAAAAATTTTGGAAGATTAGGTAATGTTTTAGTAGATTTTAAAGATTTTGAAATTTTTGAAAAGAAGTGCCAAGAAATATTCTCAAACATAAGTGAAGAAAAGAGAGAGAACCTCTCAATCAGAGAGCTTCTTTGGGAAATAGGGTATAATTTAGACGATAAGGACTCGTTCCTAACTGCAGCATATGAAGAGGATGTTCCTATTTTTTCCCCTGCTTTAGTTGATTCTATGTTGGGACTTCAACTTTTCTTCTTCTCTCAAGAAAACACAATAGTTCTTAATGCTCTTAAAGATATGAAAGAACTTGCAGACATGGTTTTCAAAGCTCATCAAACTGGAGCTATCCTTTTAGGGGGTGGAGTATCTAAACATTACATTCTTGGAGCTAATACACTTAGAGGGGGTATCGATTATGGTATCCAGATTACTTTAGACAGAGAAGAAGGTGGAAGTCAGAGTGGAGCAAAATTAGAAGAGGGAATATCCTGGGGAAAGGTTGGGACAAAAAGTAGGATTATATCTCTCGTAGGCGATATAACTATCATATTTCCGCTACTATTGGCAGGATTAAAAGAAGATTAAAATGAGATTAAAGAAAAAATCACGATTAATTCTAGCTATGGATCTAGAAGACGAAAAAAAATCTCTCGAAGTATGTAATAATGTAAAAGATTACATTGATGCAATTAAGGTTGGTTACCCTCTAATATTGTCAAATGGGCTTGGTATTTTGACAAAAATAAAAAAATTCGGGAAACCAATTATCGCTGACTTCAAAGTAGCTGATATACCCTGGACAAGTGAAAAAATATGCAAATTAGCAACAACTAATGGTGCGGATTATGTTATAATACAGGGTTTTCTTGGTGAAGATGTTATTAAAACATGCTCAAAAGTTGCTAAGATATTTGTTGTCGCAGAGATGACGCATCCTGGAGCGAAGGATTTTATGGAGAGAAATTCTGTGGGAATATCTGCTATTGCTAAGAAATATGCTTATGGGGTTGTTGCACCCGCAACTCGACCTGAGAGTATAAAAAAAATCAGAAAGATAGTAGGGGATATGATAATCATTTCTCCAGGAATTAAAGTCCAGGGAGGGAAGGTTGGAAGTGCATTAAATGTAGGAGCAGATTTTGAGATAATTGGGAGAGGAATTTATGATGACAAAAATCCACAAAGTGCTGCAAAGATTTTTTATAACGAAATTAAGGAGAATTTCAAACGTTAATAAGTAGATATATACTGCCAATGATGATTGATGGGCGACCTGATAAGTGATGAACCCTATGAGCGCTGAGGCAAATTTTTCTTAACCAACATCAAATTTATATAGTCCTATGATAATTTGTTCTTAATAATATCCAAATATTACTGGAGTAATACATTTGCCTAAAATTAGCGTTGATATACCAAGGGAATTATTTGACGATATGATAGTACATGTAGGACAAGATAAGAAATTTGTAAATCAAAGCGACGCTATTCGAACTGCTATTCGGAAGATGCTCGACCAAATGGATGAAATTGATCGAAGGCATGGTAGATCAAAAGAAACACGTGGAGGCAATTGATATGAGAGATGTTCAAAATGATGAGGCACAGCATAAGATTAGACTCTCAAAAGTAGGGATTATCAACTTAGAGTATCCTGTAACTATAAAACGTTCGGATAGAGAAACTGACGCTATTTTGGAGGCTAAAATGTCTGTAGATTTACCAGAGAAACAAAAGGGAGCTCACATGTCACGTTTTGTGGAAAAATTAGAAGATAACTTCAGATTGCCTCAGAAAACGATGAGCGTGGAAAATCTCGCAAAAGAACTAGCCATGCAACAATTAAAGCTTCATGAATATGCAAAGAATGCATTAGTTGAACTAAAGACAAAGAGGGATTATAAGAAAAAAGTGTACCAACTTTCGGGAATATATGATACTAGAACTTCCCTGATGACGGTTGGGGTTAAAGTTGTTGGAGCAATTGCGTGTCCATGCAGTATTGAAATAACAAAGGGGCTAAGTCACAACCAACGAGCAACAATCAGCTTAGAACTTGGCGGTAATAATATAGAGATTAATGCAGAAGAACTTGTTGAGATATGTGAGAAATCATTTTCTGCACCTGTTAAATTAACTCTAAAACGTCCTGGAGAAAGAGACTTAGTTGAAAGAATGCATGACAATCCTATGTTTGTTGAGGATGTTGTTAGGAAGTGTGTCCACAATCTTAAATCTAAATTCAAAGGAAAATACTGCAGAGTGAAATGTGTAAGTCAAGAATCTATACATCCATTTGATGTTTTTGCAGAGTGGAGTGGGAAGTTATGAAGTGTGTAATCTTGATGTCAGGAGGACTTGATTCAACAACACTCCTTCATTGGGTGATTAAAAAAGGATACATGCCATTTGTATTAAGTTTTAATTATGGACAAAGACATAAAAAGGAACTAAAATTTGCACAAAACACGTGTAAGAAATTAAAAGTTAACCATAAAATTTTAGATTTGGAGAACATCCAGAGTCTTCTTTTAGGGAGCGCTTTAACCTCTGAAGATGTAGAAGTTCCTGAATCACATTATAGTCACGCAAGTCAGAAAAAAACAGTAGTTCCAAATCGAAATGCTATTATGATAAATATTGCTATTGGATACGCTATAAGTAATAGAATTAACAAGATTTTTTATGCTGCTCATTACAATGATCGAGCAATTTATCCGGATTGCAGATGGGAATATATCCAGAGTCAGAATACAACCTCAAATCTTGCAAATGATGAACATATAGAGATAATTGCACCATTCGTAGAAAAAACTAAGGAAGAGATAGTACGTTTAGGAGCCGAGTTGGGAGTTTCATTTGAAAATACATGGTCTTGTTATAAAGGCGGTAATCAGTCCTGTGGTGTCTGTGGGACTTGTAGAGAAAGAATTGAGGCATTTCAATTAAGTAAGATAAAAGATCCTCTGAAATATTCAATAGCGGTGGAATGGTAATGGCAGCAACAATTCAAGAGATATTCTGCTCAATACAAGGTGAAGGACCTTATGTTGGTGTAAGACAAGCATTCATTAGATTTCAAGGATGCAACTTGAGTTGTGATTATTGTGACACTCCTCAAGTAAAGGAGAATATTAAAAAATGTAATGTTGAAATATCTCCAGGCAAAAAGGAATTCTTACAATTGAAAAATCCAATAGACAATGAAAAAGTGTCAAATATCATAAAAAATTTCGGTAAAATCCACTCTGTAGCTCTTACGGGAGGAGAACCATTATTACAAGCAGAATTTATTAGGGATTTAAAAGTGAAAGCACCTCTATTTTTAGAGACTAACATGACATTACCGAATAATGCTGAAAAAGTTAAGGATAAGATAAGGTACGTTGCAGGGGATTTTAAGCTTCGGAACGCATTTAATGATACTGACAACTATGAAAAACTTAAACAGGCAACAAAAAAGAGTTATCGGATTTTAAGAAACAAAAAAGATAGAGACTGTTTCTGTAAGATTGTGATTAAGAGTGATGATAATGTCAAAGAAATAATTGAAGATATTAAATTGGTTAAGAAATATATCTCTTGTTTGATTTTGCAACCATTAACACCTTTAAATGGTCCTTTAGAAAAACCTTCTATGAATTGTATTTTAGATTTACAAGAGAACATAACTGAGATTATTAATGATGTGCGTATAATACCTCAAACTCATAAGATCGTGGGAGTACTTTAATGAAAGTTGGTGTCATAGATTATATCGATAGTGCTCATTATCTAGTTGGGCATGATAAATGCAGTAAATTGCATGGCCATACGTATAAGATAGAGGTAACAGTTGAAGGAGAAAATAATGACGGAATGGTAATTGACTTTTATGAATTAAAAAAAATTCTTAAAAATGTCCTTAAAATGTATGACCACCAACCTCTAAATGAGATTATTGAATTTCCGTCGTGTGAGAATTTGTGTGAAGATATATACACAAAACTAGAGGATAAGTTGGAATTACCATTCAACATTCGTGTTTGGGAAGGCCAAGATAAATGGACAGAAAAATAGTTTGGTATATTATTAAATTTTTTATAAAAGTATAATTAAATTTAATGTTATAATAATAAATTAATATATATTTTATAGGAAAAGGAAAAAAATGGAAAAAAGGTCGAAAAAATCTTGAAAAAAGTCCTGGAAGCTAAGGTTAAATGAAAGCAAAAATAAAGGAATTCACCTTTAAAAAAGGCGCTGATCTCGTGGGTATAGCAGACCTGGAGCTCCTCAGGGGGATACGGACAAGGCCCGAGGGTCTTTTGGAAGGTTTTACTAAGGCTGTGAGCGTGGGGGTGCGCCTGAACGACTCGGTTTTGGATGGAATAGTTGATGAACCAACACCCCTCTATGCAAATAACCATAGAATAGCCAATATGATGCTGGATAACATTACCTTTCAACTATCCGAGTTGATAATAAACAAGGGGTATGATGCCATCCCGATACCGGCCTCAGAAGCGGCCACCTTAGCTGAAAAACTTGATACAAAGGCTACAAAAGGGCTGAACTGGGGCCCTTTGACCTCTTCTACATTACCAAGTAAGGCGGTAGCCAGGGCTGCCGGGTTAGGCTGGTTTGGCAAGAGCCTTCTTATAGTTAATCCTAAAATAGGGCCGAGGTTCAGGCATGCTTCAGTTATCACCAACATGCCCCTAATTCCAGATCAGCCGATGAAAAGCAGATGCGGAAAATGCGAGGAATGTGTAAAAGCATGCCCGACGAATGCTATTAGGGGATTGAATTTCGATGGTGTTCCTCCTCCGAGAGAGGAGGTACTGGATTTTCCCAAGTGTAGGGATAAACTTTGGATGAAATTTAAAAACCTTCCTGGAGTTGGATATCCAATATGTGGCGTATGCATGGCGGTTTGCCCCTGGGGTAAAAGAAAACCTTTAAAGGTCAATGGCTAAAACCCTTTATAAGGTTAAAAATCCATTTACTATTCTCCTATTTTAGTGTGTCAGAACATAATGATAGGCTTCTTTAAGTGTGGAACCAACTTTTTTTAGGCTGTGGGTATCCGCCAAACGATATGCGTTTCTGGCAAGTTTGTTTCTTAGTTGTTTATTATCTATCAATTCATTTAATTGTTGAGTGAATCCATCTTCATCTCTAGCTTTCAAACAATTTTTGTTATGGACAAGCCAACCTTCAAATGCCGGAATATCTCGGAGTAACATAGGTTTTTTTGCAGCAATCGCTTCTAAAACAGCAAAAGGTTGATGTTCACAAGTTGTTGGGAAGAAGAAGATATCTCCTGAAGAATATGCAGTTGTATTTTCAACATAACCTGGAAATATTACATTATTAGGAGAATTTTGAACTAATTTTTTCATGCCCATAGAACCCATTTTTTGATAAATTGTTCCAAACCAAATAAATGTATTAGGAAATTTCTTCGCTACATTAACAAAAGTAGGAACACCCTTTCTTGCAAAAACATGCCCAAGGGAGAATGGAACAATACCCTCTAAAGAATATTTCTCTCTAGATAGTTCTCTTTTCTGTTCAATGTTCTTAAACCTCTCCAAGTCGATTCCGTTACTAATTACCTTAAGTTCAGAAGTTACTCCTCTTTCAATTAGTACGTGGCGTGTATATTCAGCTGTACAAATCACTAGATCTGCATGATTATAAAAGTATTTTAAATATTTTGACAAAGGATATGCAAGTGTGTTACTGAACCAAAAGCTATTTTTAAAATCCTCTACCGTAGTATGGGCATGCATTATGACTTTCTTGCCCTTCGCTTTCATTTTCTTGGCTAAATATAAAGATTTAGGGCCTATGGTATTTATATGAATCAAATCAAAAGAAGCACTAGTATCTGTTGTCCATTCAACCTCATTTAAATTAAGTGCATAACGTTGGTGTTCAACCGCTGTTCCAATCCCACTTTTTTTAAGATAATTTTCAAGTTCCTGATACAAACAGATTTTCATTATTCTTGCAGTTATAAAAGGTAAGCATTTTAATCTTTTCGAATAAATTTGTGTATGAGAAATATATATAACTGCATTGATGATAGAAAATAAGAAATACATGAGAACTCTAACAATTATTTTTGATACGTATTTTCCTAAGAAGGACGGGGTCCTCACATATGTAAGAAGTATTTTACCATTACTTACCAAACATTATAATATAACCCTAATCGTTCCTACGTTACCAAACTTGAAAAAAGAATCTTTCAATAATGTTGAAACAATCTTTGCTCCAACTGTTCCTATAGAACTTGGTGGCTATCGTTTGGCTTTTCCTAATTTAAGTTCATTTAAAGCCATCAGAAATTCTGATGTAGTTTTGATTCATGATCTAGCTCCTCTTGGTGCTATTTCCCTATTTATTACACAGTTTCTAAAAAAACAAACACTTTTTTTTTGCCATCATGATGAGAATATCCTTTTACTGGAAGCATTTAAACTAAGACAAATTAGCTTTTTACCACATAATTTATTTTTAAAAGTTATTGATAAAATAGTTTCAATGTTTTATAATCTTACGGACATAATTATATTTGCAACTCAAAGGTACGACGCAAAGCTAAAAAGACTTAATGTGGAGGATAAAAAGAAAAAATTTATTCCATTTTCAGTTGATTCTAAGATGTTTTCATCAGGAAATAGACAAACAATTAGACAAGAATATGGAATTCCAGAAGATGCTAAAATTATCCTTTACCTTGGACGGATGTCACATGAGAAAAATGTTGAAACAATTATTCAGGCTATGCCTGAAATATTATCTAAAAACAAGGATACATGGTTTATTTTTGTAGGTGGGGGTCCAAGAATTAATAATTATAAAGCACTATCTAAGAGCCTATGTAAGGATCGTTATAAATTTATAGGCGAAGTAGAATGGGAGCATGTTCCGAATATTTTATCTATGGCAGATATTTTTGTTCATCCCTCAATTCATGAGTCCCAATGTTTTTCTGTAATGGAAGCTATGGCTGCAGGACTTCCGGTAATAGTGCCAGCTGAAAACGGTACAGCCTTTACATATTTAGAGGATGAGAAAAATTGTCTGTTTTTATCTAATCCTCAGGATGTAAATGAATTAGTGGATAAAATTAACATTCTTATAAAAAATAAGAAAATAAGGAAGATTCTAGGAGCTAATGCTAGAAAAAAGCTAAGTGAATTTTCTTGGGATGCGCATTTTAAAAAATTGCAATCTGAAATTGAATTCTTAATAGAATTTGGAGCTCCGATAAAGGGGAATAGGAGCAGACGTGCAAAAGCGAGAAGGTATGCAGTTCTAGGAAGTGTGGCTCTATTTATTTACGTTTTGGCAAAGGGTTTTAGAAATGTTTTTTAAAAAAAATTTTTTATAATTAACCTTTTAATCTAAAAGATTGTGTATCTTTTGTTTCGAAGTAGAAAATACATGCAAAATGCAATAATGCAGACACTTAAAATTCCAACCAATGGCCTAATATATTCATAGTAGAACATTATACTGCCTGTACCCACTATTGTTATCAAAATTGCATTGCACATCGGACAGCCAAAGGCAAACAATCCCGTTATTCCCCCGCCCAGTGCTACAACATCTTCTTTTTTTCCTAATTTAGATTTTCCATATACATTCAGTGTTAAATATCCTCCTAACATTATTGATGTGGAGATTAAGAAGACATAATCTAATATTGAAGTCTGTATCATCCTTTTATAGAATATTGTAGGGATTATATCTGTTGTAATGCCCAATACGAGGAAAAAAAGAAAGCTTAAACAAAAAAATATCAGTACAAATTTTAATTTTTTTATCATCTTAACTATAAAATAGAGACTTTATAAATTTAAAGTTTTAATATATTCAACTACTGCAACTCCATCTTCAACCGCAGTAAAAATTAAGTTCGGATGCTTTATCTCTTCATATTTGACGTGGCCTTTTGTACGTTTTATGTAAGATGGGCTTATTGCTCCACCAATGGCATAGACTCCTTTTATGTTTGTTTGATAATTTTTGTCTAAAACTATGAGCTCTGTTCTCTTAGTTTTCCCGGGGTGTTTCATGAGTTCTAATCCTAAACGTTCGAATATTGGAGTAGGCCCACAGTAACCAATACATGAAATGACGTTTTTCATTGGAAAACTCATTCCTTGATACAACTTAATTTCCCCGTTAATATAATACTCTTCAGTTCGGATTATCAATCTTCTAATACCTGTTTCATCGACCTCAGCGACTCTCGGTTTAGCTTTTCCAAAAATCTTGATATTTCCCCCCAAGAGTAACTCTTCTCCAAGATCCCTTGCAACATCTCTTTCAACTTTGAACTTCCCCCTCCGATGAGCCCAATATATCGTGGTATCATCACTTTGTTCTCTTTTAAACCTTGAAAGAGTGATAACAACATCTGCTCCAGTGTTCCCGCCCCCTATTACTAATACATTATTCCCAGAATACTTCTCAGGATTATGAAGCGTTCTTGCTAACAATCTAGCTTCCCCATACACTTCAAGGTCCCTCGGAATGTTACTACCAATTGCTAGAATAAGATTTTTTCCTTTAAATCCCCCGTTACATGTTTCTACTTCAATAAGTTCTCCTTTCTTAAATTTCAAGAATTCTTCATTTTTCTTTAGAGCAAGTCCTCCAATTTTTTTTATTCCAGATTTTACCCTTTTAACATATTCTTCTATAGTTACATTTTTATCTGGAGGTTTTAAAGATGGAATTGGATGATCAGGATTTCTGCCTTTTGGGATTGTTGGGTAAATTTTTTTTCCAGCAGGATAAAATTCTGTTATACCCGATAAAGTTTCCAATCCTTTTTCAATTATAATGTAGGTTAAACCAATCTCCTTTGCTTTAATTGCTGCAGCAAGTCCTGCAGGTCCTGCTCCAATGATAATTAAATCATATACTTTTTCCATTTTTTTTCTTCATCAAATTATTCTAAATATGACAATTAATTTAAAATTTAATTGAAATCTAGATTATGATATCATTTTTTTTAAAATATCTATTTTTATTGCTTTTAAAATGTATCCTAGTAAAGATAGTAATTTAACCAATTTAACTAGATTTTTAAAATTTTGATTTCGTTGTTTTAAACTTCTTTAATCTTAGAGAATTGCTTATCACCGTTATAGAACTAAAAGTCATAGCTAACGCTGCAAGCATTGGATTTAATAATATCCCAAAGAGTGGATAAGCTATCCCAGCAGCGATAGGTATTAATGTTATATTATAAAAGAAGGCTAAAAAAAGGTTCTGTTTTATGGTGAGCATAGTACGTTTACTTAGTTCGATGGAAGTTAAAATTCCATAAATGTCACTATTCATTAGAACTACATCACTAGTTTCCTTAGCTATATCTGCCCCAGTCCCCATAGAGATGCCAATATCTGCTTGAGCAAGTGCAGGAGCATCGTTTATTCCATCACCAACCATCGCAACAATCTTGCCCTTTTCTTGGAGTTTTTTTATTTCAATCGCTTTATCCTTGGGTAAGACTTCGGATAAAACGCGGTTAATTTTTATCTGATTTGCTATAGTATTGGCTGTTTTTTCATTGTCTCCAGTAATCATTATAACTTCTAATCCTAACTTATTTAATTCTTCAACTACTTCCTTAGAATTATTTTTTAATGTATCAGCCACAGCTATTATCCCTGCTAGTTTACCATTTACTGCAATTAACATAGATGTTTTTCCTTGACATTCAAGGTCGTTCATAATCTTCTCCATAGACCCAACCTTAATCTTGAAATCTGAAAACATTATCCTTGTTCCGATTAGAACCTCCTTACCCCCTACCTTTGACTCAATACCACGACCAGGAATCGCGCGAAATTTTTCAACTGGAATCAAATCTAATTTATTTTTTAAGGATCTTTCAATAATTGCTTTTCCAATTGGATGTTCTGATGCAAATTCAGAACTGGCTGCTAATTGTAGAATTTCTTTTTCATCCCAATTTTTTTCTGGGATCACGTTGGTCAATGTTGGTTCTCCCTTGGTTAAAGTCCCTGTTTTATCAAGTATTAATGTGTTTATTTTATGCAATAGTTCCAGACTCTCACCACCTCTGATAAGAATTCCACTTTGTGCACCTTTGCCCGTTCCCACTACAACTGCAGTCGGTGTTGCAAGCCCTAAAGCACAAGGGCAGGCAATGATAAGTACTGCTATAAATGTATTCATTGCGAATACTAAGGGAGTTACTTGAAGATATTTATTAAGCAAACTTCCAGAAAGAACATTAGAACCGTTATAATACCAAAAGGCTGCTGCTATAAGTGCAATAACTATTACAGCAGGAACAAAAATGCTGGCTATTTTATCAGCAAGCCTTTGAATAGGTGCTTTTGATCCTTGAGCTTCTTCAACAAGGTTTATGATTTTTGCTAAAATTGTATTCTTACCTACTTTTTTTGCCTCTAATTTAAAAAAGCCAGTTTTGTTTATAGTAGCACCTATTACATGGTCCCCTTCGTGCTTTTCTACAGGATTACTCTCCCCAGTTATCATAGCTTCATCAATAATCGAGTATCCTTCAACAATTTTTCCATCAACAGGAATCTTCTCCCCCGGTCTTACAACCACTAAATCTCCTGGCATAACATTTTCAATTGGTAGTTCTAGTTCCTGGTTATTTCTGAGTATCCGTGCAGTTTTTGGTTGTAAATCAATTAAACATCTTATCGTATCTAGAGTTTCTTTTTTAGCTTTAAATTCAAGATATTTACCTAAAATCATTAAGGTGATTATCACAGCGGCAGTGTCATAATATACTTCTAAAGGGATCCCTCTAGACAGAAAAAAATAGGGAAATAAAGTACCTGCAAGGCTATAAATGAATGCGGATGTTGTACCTAATACAATTAATGTATTCATATCAACATTGAAGTTGCGTAAGGCAGAAAAAAACCCTAGATAAAAGCGAGCTCCAACCCAAAATTGTACAGGAATTGTTAGTGTAAGAAGAAAATATGGATTAGATAAAAAAGTTGGAACACTTGGTAACCAATTTGATAAACTCCCTAATAAGATTAATGCACTTAGACCAGCGCTAATAGTTAATTTTACCTTTAAATCCTTAAATTCTCTTAGTTTGGATTCTTTTACATCTTTATCCAAACCCTCATTAATCGGCAAAGGTTCATAACCAGTTTTTTTTATGACTTTTTCTATGTCATTAATTGAAATTAAATCTGGAGAAAATTCAACAGTAACTTTTTCTGTTGCTAGATTAGCATTTACTTCTGATATTCCTTCAATCTTTATTAAGGACTTCTCAATAGCATTTACACAGCTCGCACAGGTCATACCTCTGACAAGTAGATTTTTTGTTTTAATTCGCATACTGTAAACCATTAAGTTTTACCATAACCATTAGTTTAGGAAAATCTCTGAAGATTTTCCCCCCTGGATAAGAGTAATAAAAAAATATATATCTCCCCATTAAATAAACTTATTTAAACGCATAGAAATATTTAACTTATGAAAATTGTGTGTTTCTCGGATCTTCATGGACAACTTGATGCTTTGAAATGGATAGAAAAAGACGCTAAATCAGCAGATATCCTTATTTCGGCAGGCGATCTTACAAACTTTGGCAAGAGAAAATCTGCTATACAAATCTTACAAAAGTTGATTGATATTAATGAGAATGTTATTTCAATACCCGGTAATTGTGATACCCTCGAGGTTAACGACGTTCTCACTGAGAATGGAACAAGTATCCATGGTAAGGGAAAAACTATTGATAACATCGGTTTTTTCGGTGTTGGAGGGTCTAATATAACCCCTTTTAACACTCCTCAGGAATATACTGAAAATTATTTGGTTGATTTGCTTGAAAGTGGATACAACGATGTTAAGAATAATGATACAAAAGTAATGGTCTGCCATCCTCCTCCGTATGATACTAAAATCGATCTTACTAATTCAGGAATACATGTTGGAAGTAAAGGTGTTAGAGAATTTCTTATGAGTCATTCAGTTTCGCTGGTAATATGCGGCCATGTACATGAAGCAAGAGGTCATGATATTTTCGAAAAATCGACAATCGTTAATCCTGGACCCGCTAATGTGGGGTATTCCAAGATAAATTTAGACGATAAGATAAAAATTAAGTTTATCGATTATTAGAGAACTTATTTTCAATTAATAGTTCTAGATAGGATTTTCTAATTTGATTTTCCACATTCAAAAGTTTTAAAAAATCTAGAACTTCAATAGGATCATATTTTTCCCCTTTTTTTTCGATTTCAATAAAATCTCCTAACTCTTCAACTTTATCCAACATTACATTAAAACCATTAAGATGATAATGCTGACGTTTCTTCTTTACAACTCCGATACCCTTAAATCCTACAGATTTAAGAATTTCTATCGCTATATCGAAGTCTTGGATAATTATCTCTTTCTCTACACGAGTCTTAGTTTTAGTGTCAATTTTTGGGCCTTTATATGTTAAGTAACAGCTTTTATTTGTTCTACGTACTCTAAAGGCTTCATCTGTGGATGAAAAATCTTTGCAAGGATGATCTAAATAAACATCTTCTTGAGATTCTACTCCTAGATATTCAGCACCAAGTTGATCAAGCCTTATTTTAACCTCTTTATGAATAGCACGTGCTTTAACTTCTATTTCAAGCATCTGTAAAAGATATAACCCCTGAGTTATATAATCCTAAGTATGTTCTCGAAATTCCTTTTAAAAAGGTATGAATCTCTCTTTCCTGATGAGATTCCTTATTTAGACAAATCTATCCCTACATCAATCAGAGTTAATACACTTAGGTGTGATAGAGATGATCTAGTAGACAAGCTTGAAAAAAAAAAAGTTATTCTCGAGAAAATACCCTGGACAATCAATGGATTTACAGTTAAGAAATCTCCTTTCTCGATTGGGTCTACCACCGAATATCTGCTAGGCTATTATTTTATACAGGATCCTACCTCAATGTATGCTTGTGAAGTATTAAAACCAAGGAAGGGTGAAACAGTCCTGGATATGGCTGCTGCACCAGGAGGGAAAACAACATATTTATCCCAAATTATGAGAAATACGGGTGTTGTTATAGCTATAGAGTTAAATAGGAATCGAATGAAATCTTTTCGTTCAAATATTAGTAGATTAGGTATATCCAATGTCATTGGGATAAGGATGAATGCACTTGATACATCTGACCTTGGGATTAAGTTTGATAGTGTTCTCATAGATGCCCCGTGTACAGGAACTGGAACATCATTTAAAAATCCAGAAGTTAAACTGAAGGGAATTGGAGATGTTGAAAATTGTACAGTTAAACAACGCAATTTTTTAGAGGTTGGTGCGCGTGTTCTAAAAAAAGGTGGATCGATGGTTTACTGTACTTGCAGCCTCCTTCCTGAAGAAAATGAACTTATGGTCCAATATGCTTTAAATGAACTGGATCTTGAGATGGATACCATTTCTTATGGGGACCCGGCAATTACCTCCGTTTATGGCAAAACATTAAGTCTTGAAATTAATAAAGCTCGAAGATTTTATCCTAGGATGCATAATACACAAGGATTTTTTATTGCGAAAATGATAAAAGTAAGATAAGTACATTAACAGTCTGTTTAAATGTCCTATTGATTTAGTCCATATAATAGATTGGAGAATTCTAGCATGTTACCTGAAGAAAGGGGGGTTATCGGCCAAAAAGCAGCTATGGTAGGGGTAATAGGGAATCTCTTTTTATCAATCCTTAAATTTACTGTTGGAGTGACCTCTGGTAGCATGGCCGTCATTGCGGATGCTCTTCATTCATTTTCTGATATTCTTGTTTCTGCAGGTACATGGCTAGCAATAAAAATTTCATCAAAACCTAATGATGAATCACATCCTTATGGTCATGGTGATGTTGAACCTTTAGTCGGATTATTTATTTCAATCATCCTCGCAATTATGGGGTTTGAGTTTGCTAAGCACTCATATAATCTCCTAACCTCCCCTATGAGTATACCGCAATACAGTGCAGTTTATGTGACGATTTTTGCTATTGTCTTTAAAGAGGCAATGAGTAGATACACCTTTAAGATTGCAGATAAAATAAATAGCCCAACATTAAAAGCAGATGCTTATCATCATAGAGGTGACGTTTACACGTCTATAGCTGTTGTTATAGGAGTTATGGGTTCTATTCTTGGGTATCCCTTGTTAGATCCATTGGTTGGAATCGTAGTATCTCTAATAATTATTAAAATTGGTTATGATATTGGGAAACAGAATATATTTCAACTTTTAGGTACCGTCCCTTCCCCTGAGATGAAAGAAAGGATAATAGATTTTATTTCCTCCTATAGTGATGTTAAGTTAATCCATCGAATTCGTATCCATGGAATTGGAGCATATTATGCAGTTGACCTCCATGTGTGTGTTGATGAAAATCTTCCGTTGAAAGATGCCCATCGAATATCACATAAAGTGGAGAAAATAATTTTAGATGAATTCTCAGATATATCGACAGTCCTTGTCCATATAGAACCCTATGATATTCACCATCAACAACAACATTCTAATGCAAAACAACGCTTACGTGCATATCTTAGTCTTTTTAGGGAATAGGATTTGATAAAAGTTATCCCATATAAGTTAGTCTTTCTTTTTCGTTAGACTCAAATCTTTTAAGAAAATCCTCATAAGAATTCATAACTTCTTTACTTAAACTTGGTCTGATTTTATCAATAGCCATCTTGAAATGTTTAGAAGTGATTTTTTCATCTTCTAATTCAATATTTTTCCTTAGTGATTCTCTTATTGTCGACATCGCTGCTTCTCTGCAGATGCCCTCTATATCCGCACCTGCATATCCATCAGTTTTCTTTGTAAGTCTCTTAAGATTTACATCTTTATCCACGGGCATTTCATTTGTATGAATCTTAAATATTTCTAATCGTGCATCATAATCTGGAGCGGGTACTAACAAAACTTTATCAAATCGACCTGGACGCATTAAAGCCGTGTCAATTAAGTCAGGACGATTTGTTGCCGCTATGATTATAACATTATGAAGCTCTTCTAAACCATCCAGTTCTGTGAGAAGCTGATTTAACACACGCTCCCCTACACGCTCTCCAACTTCCATCCCGCGCATAGATGCTATAGCATCAACTTCATCAAAAAATATTATTGTCGGTGCGGATTGCTTTGCTTTCTTAAATATTTGGCGTATCCCCTTTTCACTTTCCCCAACCCATTTGCTAAGTATCTCTGGTCCTTTAACACTTATGAAATTTGCTTCGCTTTCATTGGCAATCGCTTTTGCTAATAGAGTTTTACCACATCCTGGTGGACCAAATATTAGAACACCTTTAGGAGGTTTAATCCCCATTTTTTCAAAGTTTTGAGGGAATTTAATCGGCCATTCTACAGTCTCTTTTAGTTCCTGCTTTACATTTTCTAATCCACCCACATCAGACCACTTAACATTTGGTATCTCTACAAACACTTCTCGAAGGGCTGAAGGATCTATATTTTTATAAGACTCTGTGAAATCTTCCTTTTTTACTTGTAAATTCTCTAACACTTCAGGAGGAATAGTCTCTTCTTCAAGATTTATTTCCGGAAGGACACGTCTCAACGAATTCATAGCCGCTTCTTTACACAGGGCTTCAAGGTCAGCTCCAACGAATCCATGTGTAATATTAGCTAAACTATCTAGGTTTACGACATCCTCTTTTTTTGCACTTTTATCGATTATACTTTTTTCAGTTACTATGGGCATTCCTCGTGTGTGGATTTGAAGTATCTCTTTCCTTCCATTTTTGTCAGGTACCCCTATTACAATTTCACGATCAAATCTACCTGGGCGACGAAGAGCTGGATCGAGAGCTTCAGGGAGATTTGTTGCACCTATTACTACAAGTTTTCCTCGTGATTTTAATCCATCCATGAGAGCAAGAAGTTGTGCTACAACACGTCTTTCAACCTCTCCTGTTACTTCTTCCCTCTTAGGTGCAATTGCGTCTAGTTCATCGATGAAGATTATACTCGGAGCATTATCTTCAGCATCCTTAAACATACGCCTAATATTCTCCTCGCTCTCACCATAAAATTTACTCATGATCTCTGGCCCATTTAATGAGATAAAATAAGCGTTAGTTTCATTTGCAACTGCTTTGGCTATCAAAGTTTTCCCAGTTCCTGGAGGTCCGTGAAGGAGAACACCTTTTGGTGCTTCTATTCCCAGACGTTCGAAGAGCTCTGGGTGCTTCATTGGAAGTTCTATCATCTCACGAACCTTTTGAACTTCATCACGTAAACCCCCAATATCTTCATAAGCTACTGCAGGTATCCCAACTTTCTTTAACTTGCTTTGCCCTTCTTCAACTATTACATCGGTATAATCTGATATTTTAGTTATTCCATTTGGAATTGTTTGGTTAACCAGAAAAGGGAGAGTTGTTCCTAAAACTCCTACCACTACCTTATCCCCTTTTGTAACCGGTCTTCCCAGTAAACGCCTTTTAATAAACGCTCCAAAACCAACTGAGAATCTGATATCCTGTTGAGGAGAGAAAATTATTTTTTTTGTATCTTGGGGAACTGCTTTCGTCACAATTATTTTTTCTCCTAGGGACAGCTCAGTGTTTTGACGGAGGATTCCATCCATTCTTATTATTTTCATTCCCTCATCCTCTTCATATGCCCTCCAAACTATTGCACCCGTTTTCTTCTTTCCCTCTAGCTTAACAATATCCCCCGTGGTTATCCCTAGTGAATCTCTAGTCACTGTATCCACTCTAACTATCCCTCTTCCAACATCGTTTTGGATAGCCTCCGCAACCTTTAATTCAACTTCCATTATATCTGAATTCCTTCCGTTTATATAAATAAATTATGGGGTCGGTTAAGTAAGCTACTCTTCCTCAATAATTTTCGATGTTTTCTTTATAAGATTGTTTTCATCTTTGGAGGTTGTATCTTCGTCGATGTTCTGGGCAGCTGATGTGTACTCTGCAAGCTCTCTTTTAGATAAAGGTCGTATCTTATCAAAAGCATTTTCAAAATGTTTATTTTTTATCTTTAGATTTTTTTTCAATGCGCTTTTGTTGTTTTTTCCATTAAGTTTAAGATATTCTCTTATCGCTAACATAACAGCTGCATTACAAATTGCAGCTATATCCGCTCCTGTGTATCCTTCTGTTTTTTCTGATAGAGTTTCTATAGAAACGTCTGCCGCCAGAGGTTTTTTTATAGTGTGGATCTTAAATATCGCATTTCTAGCTTTTAAATCAGGAATTGGAACTTCAAGAAGCCTGTCGAACCTACCAGGTCTGAGTAGTGCATCATCCAGAATATCAGGCCTATTTGTAGCCGCTATCACTACTATACCATGAAGCTCTTCTAAACCATCTAGCTCTGTTAATAGTTGACTAATAACACGTTCAGTTACATGGGAATCAGAACCTGTACCCCTCTTTGGAGCTATCGCATCAATTTCATCAAAAAATATTATGCAGGGGGATGCTTGACGTGCCTTCCTGAAAGTTTCCCTTACTGCTTTTTCACTTTCCCCCACCCACTTACTAAGAAATTCAGGTCCTTTAACACTTATGAAATTTGCTTCGCTTTTATTTGCAACAGCTTTAGTAAGCATAGTTTTCCCAGTTCCCGGTGGACCATAAAGCAGTATCCCCTTTGGAGGTTGGGCATCCATCTGAGTAAATAATTCTGGATATTTCAAAGGCCATTCAATCACTTCGCGAAGTTCCTCTTTTAATTTATCAAGTCCTCCGATGTCTTCCCACTCTATGTCTGGTATTTCCACTAAAACTTCTCTCATTGCCGATGGTTCTATCTCCATGAAAGCTTGCATAAAATCGTTATAATTCACTTCTATTTTATCAAGAATTTCAGAGGGAATATTGATTTCTTCGAGATCTAGGTCTGGTAGGACCCGTCTTAATGCACGCATTGCTGCTTCTTTAGCTAGACTTTCAATATCAGCACCGACAAATCCGTGTGTTTTATCTGGAAAATCCTTTAAAATTTTTTCCTTTGATTTACCTTCTGGAAGTGGCATTCCTCTGGTGTGGATTTGAAGTATCTCTCTTCTTCCCGTTTTGTCAGGTACACCAATCTCTATCTCTCTATCAAATCTACCTGGGCGACGAAGAGCTGGATCAATTGCGTTTACTCTATTTGTTGCACCTATTACTACAACTTGACCTCGTGATTTTAATCCATCCATCATTGATAGAAGTTGTGCGACAATACGTCTTTCAACCTCTCCTGTTACTTCTTCCCTCTTAGGTGCGATACTATCTAGTTCATCGATGAATATTATGCTCGGGGCATTTTCTTCAGCGTCATTGAATATCTCTCTTAATCTTTCTTCACTCTCACCATAAAATTTACTCATAATTTCAGGTCCTGATATACTCGAAAAATTTGCGTCTGTTTCATTTGCAACTGCTTTGGCTAAAAGAGTCTTTCCTGTTCCTGGAGGTCCGTGAAGGAGAACACCTTTTGGTGCTTCTATTCCCAGACGTTCGAAGATCTCTGGGTGCTTCATTGGAAGTTCTATCATCTCACGAACCTTTTGAACTTCATCACGTAAACCCCCAATATCTTCATAAGCAATCCTAAGGATCTTTGTTTCTGGAAGATTCTTAACTGGCTTTTCACTCAACTCTATATTGGTGGATAAGTTAATAATCACCGAACTTTTAGATGGGTGCATTGCTACAATTACCATTCCAATTTTTTTACCCATTAAGTTTATATCAATTATATCACCCTTTGTGACAACTCGATTTTCCAATAATAATTTTATATATGACTCTCCATCGATTATTCTTAGGGGCTCGGTTGGTGCAAGTTTTACTTTTATTGCTGGTTTAGCTTCAATTTTTTTTACTTTAACTTTATCATCAATACCTATACCTGCGTTTCTTCGTGTAGCACCATCCAATCGGATTATCTTTAATACTTCATCCTCTGGATATCCTGGCCATGATATTACCGCTGTCTTCTTCTTGCCCGTTATCTCAATAACGTCCCCCGATGTTAGTCCTAAATCCTTGATTACTTGAGGGTCTATTCTACCTATACCTCTTCCAACATCTGCTGCTCTTGCTTCACCAACTTTTAAATCAGCACTTTCCATTTTTCACACCTTTATATAATCTGTAAGCATATCATTTAATTTTTATTATTAATCCTATTTTATTAAAGTAACTTATTGTTATTATATGGTTATTGAATAAATAACTAGGTAAAAGAATTTAGTAACCATATGTTATTTTTTCCCATGTTAAATAAACTATTTGTTATAATGAAACTTGATCAAATTTTAAATATGCTTGGAAACGATACCAGGCGGGAGATACTTCAACTTCTTTCTGATGGTCCTTGTTATGTAAGCCAAGTTTCACAAGAATTAAATGTTGGACAGAAAGCTATAATTGAACATTTAAAGCTTATGCACCATGCAGGGATACTTGAAACAAGAGATAAAAAAATAGAGAAGGGCAGACCTAGAAAGTACTACGGTATTTCTCAAGAGGTAATCCTGGAGGTAAAAATCGGCCATAGATCATTTGACATATCTGATATTTCTCCAGTTTTTGATAATGAACTCCTCAAAGGATTTCCAAAATTAGAACATATTACTGCAAAGCTTGAGATGCTTTCTCACTTGACAGAAAAAGATAGGATAGTTGAACTAGAAAGTATATATAAAGAATTAGAGGATGAGAGGGATGACTTAGATACCGCTAAAAGAATTGTTGAATATTTTTTAGGGCAAGTTAGTAGAGAGATCCAAAATGAGCAAATGGAAAAAGAGCTACGTGATATAGGTTTTTAATGTATATTTCACCAATAATTTATATTATTTTAATAAAATTTTAATTTAAGATGAGTTCTAATAATTTGAATAATGAATTGCAAAATCTTAAGATTAAAATTAAAAGTTTATCAAAATGCTCAGAAGAACCGCTAACTTTAGAGAAAACACTTTCAGATATTTATTTAATTGTCGATAATTGTCTAAACTTTAATAAAAATGATATTGGTTTAGCAATTTTACCACTTATTAACTTTAGAGATTGTGTAAAACTTGATTTAGATAATTCAAAAAAATTTGTTAAACAATTTGAAAAGAAACTAAAATTGGATGAAGAATTCCAAATTCAAAGAGATAAATTTAGGAATCTTGAAATAAAAACTTCTGAAGTATGTGGGAAATATTTTGATAGGCAACAAGAATATACGATGACAAGTAGTAAAGAGATGGCTGAAATCGAATCTAAATTTTCGAATCTAAACGAAGAGTTTTTTGATAAGGCTGATAATATATCTAAGGGTTATATTGTAAGCATTAATGGGGAGGAATGCAATTTAAAAGATATTTTTCAGTTTATATTTGACAAAAAAATAGAAACGGTCAAACTCAAAAAGAAGTTCCAAAAAAACTCCTTATTACGACAAGCAGATGAAAATGATGCGGGTAACATCAAAGAAGAGGTCTTCAGCTATCTTATAGAAGAGACTGCAGGAAAAATTCACCATATGTTAAAGAATAAACAAGAATTCATAGCTAGGGATAAATATACTTCTTCAGATATCAAAGTTCTAGAATTAGCATGCCAAGAAGCTGAAAAACAAAGAGGAAAATGTGAAAAAAATATTGGAAAGTTAAGAGTTGAAATTTTGGGGATACAAATGAGCAAGGCCTTCAATTATCAAAATAAGGCAAAGATAGAAGAGATTAAGAATGTTTATAATTCAAAGGTGCAAGAAATTGCTAATAAAATAGTCTAATGATCAGACCTTTAAGATGGATTTTATTGTTTAATTATAAATTGATTCAAACAGTTTATTTTATCGCATATACTTTAAGTTCTAACAAATTAAATTATTTTCATTTCTTCTCTTGCAAATTTATTTTTTTCTCTCTGAAACTTCCATGAAGATATAGATAATTTATCAGCTATTGATACTATTACATATGAATGATCTTCCCAGGTTGCCCTATCAATATCAATACTAGAGGGTTTATCAGGCCCCGTTGGATGTGAGTGATAAAATCCAATAATATCATTACTCTCCGTCTCTAAATCTTCTAAAGTTGTTAATAAATCTGAAGGCGCTATTACATAATTTGTTTCTGGAGATTCACTTGAATTTTTACATTCATAAATCTCTTCAACTTGACTATTCTTTCCTACTAAAATCCCGCAGGCCTCTTTTGGGGCATCCTTCAATGCATGATTCGTAATGTCATTGATAATCCTTCGTCTAATCTCTATCATTATTGTATATTGTTGTCAAATCTCTCCTTCGTAAATAAATTCGGATGGCCCACTCATAAATACAGTTTCTAATTCATCTCCAATCTTAGTTATCTCAACTAGAATCTTACCTCCTTCAGCTTCAATTTCAATAGGTTTATCAGCATCGGCAAGTCCAAGGAGAACTGCAGAAGAACCAGAGGCACATATACCAGTACCACAGGCCATTGTTTCTCCTTCAACCCCACGCTCATATGTCCTAATCTTAAACCTGTTCTTCCCCATTTGCTGAAGAAAATTGACATTTGTGCCTTTAGGGAAAATAGGATTATTCCGTATATCCTTCCCTATTTCGTTGACTTTGAGTCTCACTAAATCATTAACTATTAAAACAGCATGAGGAACCCCTACCTCCAAGGAAAACATTTTCATAGGAATTCCTTTGACATCAAGAATTAAATTTTGATTTTTAATTAAAGGTTTGCCCATATCTACTTTCACATTTTTCACTTCACCGTTTTTCACAGTTAACCAATTTCTTTTCACACCCGCTAGGGTATCAATATTTAGCTCTTTTTTTTTGTTAATACCCCGTTCATAGATATGTCTAGCAAAGCATCTTATTGCATTACCACACATCTCGCCTTCACTACCATCAGGATTAAAAAATCGCATTTTAGCATCGTATTCGTCAGAATTTTCTAAAATCATAATACCATCTGCTCCAATGCTAAAATGTCGTTTACAATATCTTTTCGCCAACTCTGCTTTCTGACTTTCTTCAATTTTGTCTTGGAGATTATTTATAAGAATAAAATCATTTCCAGCGCCTTGATACTTGTAAAACTTCATAATATAACAAAAATATCTTGTGATACTAATAATTATGTACAATTCAGAGAAAAATTAGTCTTCTAATTAAAATTAGTTATTATAATAATATAGGTTTATATTAATTTACTGAAGTAGTTTTTTTTACTATGATTTCTAAAATAACTTATGAATAGAAAATTAATAGCTATGTTGTTAAAGAACGTTAATTTATTCTCCTGAAAGTTTGGCTAGTATTTCTTTTGCTTTATCAACTCTTATTTTTTTATCAGCTACAAGTATTTTAGCTACTTTTTCTATCATCTCTCCTTTTGCACCAGCCATAATTGCGATGTTCCTAGCGTGAAGGCTCATATGACCTCGTTGGATACCTTCTGTAGCTAATGCTTTAAGTGCTGCTAAGTTTTGAGCTAGCCCAACAGATGCAATTACTTGGGAAAGCTCAGAAGCTTTTTTAACTCCCAATATTTTGATACATATTTTAGCGGTTGGATGTATTGCCGTTGCACCTCCGATTAATCCTACAGCCATTGGAAGTTCGATCTCTCCAACCAAGTTACCTTCATCGTTTTTGTAATAATGACTTAAAGATGTATATTTTCCATCAAGTGACGCATATGCATGAGCTCCAGCTTCAATAGCTCGAGTATCATTCCCTGTAGCAAGAGTGACAGCAGTTATTCCGTTCATTATTCCCTTGTTATGTGTTGCGCATCGATATTTGTCGGCCGCTGCAAATGCATAAGCTTTCAATATAGCTTCTACTACCTTTTCACCTCCGAGTAATTCTTTATTAAAAATTCCTTTAGCTCTTGTCAAACGGTGAACAGCAAGATTCGAGATTATTCGAAGTAATGCTTTGCCACCACTTAAAATTTCAATTTTAGAGGCAATTGCTTCTACCATAGTGTTAACAGCATTCGCACCCATCGCATCGCGACAGTCAACGATAAGATGAACAACTAGCATTTTACCCTTTTGAGTGTTAATTTCTCTTACTTCAAGATCTTGACATCCTCCTCCAAATTTAACTAAAACAGGGTCTTGTTCATTAGCAAGTTTGAGAATCTCACTTTTATTTTTTAGAATTTTCTCCTTCGCTTCCGCAAATTCTTTCACGTCAATCAATTGAATCTGGCCAATCATCCTAGGTTCTGAAGATGAAGCAGTGAAACCCCCTTTTTCTCTAGCGATTTTGGCAACATTACTAGCAGCGGCAACAACACTAGATTCTTCAATAGCCATTGGAACTAGATAATCTTTTCCATTTATTTTAAAATTTGTAGTTATACCTAATGGTAAAGTAAATCCCCCAATAACGTTTTCGATCATTTGATCTGCTAATCCATTACTCAATCCTCCTGTATTTTTCAATGTTGCAATCTCGCTGGCAGTTAAATTAGCAAACCCCCCTACTACCTCCAGTCTTTCTTCAAGGCTTAATTTGTAGAAACCTGAAATCTTGGAAGTTTTCATTTTAGCCTCTTTGGAACGTGTTGTTTACAAATTAAATCTTGAAAATTCTCTCTTTCTCGAATGAGATCGTATTCACCATTTTTTACGATTATCTCAGCAGGCCTCGGACGTGAGTTATATTGAGAACTCATTATGATACCATAAGCACCTACATCCATTAAAGCTATAATATCCCCCTCTTCTATTTTTGGTAATAATCTATCTTTAGCAAATATATCTCCACTTTCGCAAACGTTACCTACAATATCTACTTTTTCATAGTTGGGCTTTCCTGCTTTATTTGCAATTATTACCTCATGATAGGCATTATAGAGTGTGGGTCTAATCAGTACGTGAAACCCCGCGTCTACTCCTATAAATTTCTTATACGGCGTTTTTTTTATAGTACTAACTTGAGCAAGTAAAATAGAAGCATCGCCTAATATATATCTCCCAGGTTCAAAGTATAATATAGGTCTTTTTAGTTTATACTCTTCTATCTTGGTTTCAATAAGTGGTATTAATTTTTTTGATAAATCTTGGGGTGTAATATAGGGCTCCTCCTTGTTATAACGGATGCCTATTCCCCCCCCTAAATCTATGAATTCAAGATTTAAATCCAATTTTTCTTTAAGAGCTCCCACGATATCTAAAAGCTTTGAAGTGGCCAACTCAAATGGTACTGAACTAGTTATCTGGGATCCAATGTGCATTTGGATACCACTAATTTTTAAATACTTACTTTTTTTTGCTCTTTTATAAGCTTCTAGAGCCTCTGTCGCGGTAATTCCAAATTTACTCTCCTTTAACCCTGTTGATAAATGCTCATGAGTTTGTGGAGAAATCGCGGGATTTACTCGAAAAGAAATTCTAGCTTCCTTTTTATTTGCTTTACAAATTTTTTCTAATCGGTCTAATTCGTGAATAGCATCAAAATTAATAATAATCCCTTTTTCTACCGCAAGTTCTAATTCAGCATTGGTTTTATTGTTTCCTGTGAAAATAATTTGATCGGGATTGAGATTTATTTTAGTTGCAAGGTAAACTTCACCGGCAGAGAGAACATCGGCACCAGCACCTTCTTGTTTTAATATGTTGAGAACTGCTAAACTACTATTAGCTTTATATGCGTATTTTATTTCTACCTGTGGATAATTTTTAAATGCATCTCTAAACTCCTTATACCGTTCTCTTATACGCATTTCATCAAGAACGTATAAAGGCGTCCCAAATTTTTTTACTAATTCTACTGAATCAATCCCCCCTATTGTTAAGTGATTTTTTTTGTTTATCCTTATATGGGATCTCATAAAATGCTCTCCAGCCTTTTAAGTGCATCATTTATTTTGGATATAGGTTGAGTCAGAGCAAATCTTACATAACCTTCGCCATGCTCTCCAAACCCAATTCCTGGAGTACAGACTATTCCGCCTTTATCAAGAAGCATGTTAGCAAACTTCATTGAATCATTATTAGGGACTTTCATCCATACATAGAATGTTGCTTTTGGTTTATTACAAATAAAACCCAGGCGGTTCAATCCATTTACTAGAACATCAAGTCTACTTCTATAAATTCTTAGGTTTTCTCTAATACAATCTTGAGAGGACGTTAAAGCTGTTATTCCGGCTTCTTGAATTATCTGTGATACTCCCGAGTCTACATTTGTCTTAATTTTACCCAGAGATTGGATTAAGTCTTCATTTCCAAGGGCATATCCAATTCTCCAACCAGTCATATTGTATGTTTTCGATAAAGAATCAAAGACTATACCTACTTCCCTTCCTCCTTTTACTTCTAGAAGGGAAGTGATTTTAGTTTTATCTAGGACAATTTTTGAATATGCTTCATCACTACAAATCGCAAGGCCATTGTCAAATGCAAAGTCTATTGCTTCCTTAAAGAAAGACTTTTTCGCAATGCTTGATGTTGGGTTGTTAGGATAATTTATCCACATTAACTTAGCTTTTTTTACCTTATCATTGGGTATACTCTCCAAGTTGGGGAGGAAGGAGTTCTTCTCTTTTAGCGGCATTGGAAATGGTTCACCCCCAGCGATAATTGTCCCAGTATAATACACCGGATAACATGGATCGGGATTTAATACAACATCTCCCTTGTCAATTAGAGAAAAATTTACATTATGAATTCCCTCTTTCGACCCTATGAGTGTAATAATCTCTCTTTCCGGATCCAATTCAACTTTTCTATCTCTTTTATATCTCTCGGATACTGCCTCTCTGAAACTTAACATTCCTTGATAGCTTGGATACCTATGATTTTCAGGATCCTTTGCAGCCTTACAACAGGCATTAATTATATGATCAGGTGTTGGTAAGTCAGGATCTCCAATTCCAAAATGTAGTATATCTGTGCCCTCTTCCCTTTTAGACCTAATTCTTTTGTCCAAATCTGCAAATAAATAAGGTGGAAGTTTTTCTACTCTTGATGACATCTTCATGATATTACCCAAGATATCTATTTTGTAATAACGTTAAAAATATTATGTAACAATTCTCGCACAATTCAAAACTATCTCACTACCATGCCTTCGCATGAAGGTAACCCCATCTGCGATTACCTTTACCTTCACTCTTACTCTAGTGCCATGCTCGACCAGTAAGATGGAGGTATGGCCACTGTACACCAGATTCCCTGAGACAAGTCTACCCCGGGTATAAAGATTCTTCAGACTGTTAGATGGACTTTAAAACGCAAGTGTTTCTTTAACCGTAATCTTTTCATTGTCATAGTAACTTATTTCATATATCCTTCCACCTAGTCTGGTAGTCACTGGTAGTTCGCTGTCTTTAAAAGTTACATACACCAAGGGATGGGCTTGATTTGACGAACTTTGTAATCTTAATGTGGTAAATCCATCTAACTTTGTGTATCCCCAATAAGAAACACTCTGCACATATTCCCCTGTGTAAGCATCATATGTCTTAGGCTGTTGGGCTTCAGCTTTGTCTAACTGGGATAGGTACATAGTTCCCGTGGCAATTATAACCAACACTAGGATACCAAAAACTTTAAAATTTCTCGTTATTGTCACCTCCTTTAATTTTTCACTATAATCTGAGTATTATTATAATATATAATCTCATATTCTAACTTATCTATTTTGAATTTTACTGGTAGTTCGCTGTCTTTAAAAGTTACATAAATATAAGGATACGCCAGATTTTGTTGAAATGACGCATTTCCGGATCCCCCATATCCAGCTTGATTTTGATGACTTCCTTGGAGTTTAACGGTGGTATATAAGCCAGATTTTGTGTATCCCCAATAGGATAAATCTGCAATATATTCTCCTAAATATATTATCTTACTTCCACCGGGGAGTGATGAGGGAGGTTTTAATATGAAAGATTCAGATTCATTTATTAAATCATATAGATTTTCTTGATTCTCGTTTTGAGCTTCTCTAGTTTTATTTCTATCAGAACCTGCAATCACAAAAACTGTTTGAGTTGGATATTTTACAATAACCATTTTTTTATTTCCAGATATGCGAAGATATCCTTGTTCTTGAATAGTAATATGTTGCCGGACAATAGAACCTACATCTTCACGTGCATCAGGCCCACCTAATATTACTATAAATTGGTTATTTTCATATCTGTTAAATGACGTTGCATCTACTTGTATTATTTTAATCTCTTTTTTTCCCAGAAAATCTACAAAGTCTCCCGCTAGTGCATTATCAATTGAATTTGATAGAAGAATTATTTCAGAATTTTGTCCGTGCACATTGGTTGTAGCTGTTGCAAATATACAAAAAGCAAGAATAAATATTTTTAAAAAACTGTTCATCTTAACTAGGTCCCCATTGTAGTTCAATATTTACGTTGTTTTTACTTAAATTTTTCCAACTATTATTAATTTGACTTAAATCACTCAATGACGAAAGTTTTATATATAACCAAAGTAGACCGATTTTACAATTTATGGGTATGGCGGCCATAGCGGAGGGGCTACACCCGTTCCCGTCCGATCACGGAAGTAAAGTCCTCCAGCGATTCTGGCTGTACTGTGGTGCGAGAGCCTACGGGAATCCAGAGACGCTGCCAACCCACTTTAATAGATTTTCAAATAAGTAAAAAATAGTTTCAAGTGGGTGAGATAAAATAGGCCATATAGTAGATAATAAAAGAAATAATCTTTTTGTCCCCCTATTTAGAAGCCCTGGTAGTGTAGAGGCCTATCATACGGGACTGTCAATTCAGCTGAAATGGAACTCCCGTGACTCGGGTTCAAATCCCGACCAGGGCGCTATATTCTGTTTCTTAATTTGTCGAAAATCTTTTGATTACCAAAATAAAAATCAATTTTTATTTGATTCAATTGCTGAAATAGAGGATGTACCACGTTGGGCCCGTAGCTCAGTCTGGCGAGAGCACTGGCCTTTTAACCCTTTTATTAGGGAGAGAAAGCCGGGAGTCGCGGGTTCAAATCCCGTCGGGCCCGTAGTATTGCATTTGCCATCTCATCCTTTTACTATTTCTAATAATCATTTTCCAAAAGAGAACGTTTACAATTTTAAAATAGAATCAAATAAAGACATTTTAATTAATGCGTGAGGTGTAGGATTATGATGTCAGAAATTACAAAACATAAGTTAGTGCCCGAACACGAAGTCCTTAAAGAGGAAGAAGCTGATTCCTTACTTAATGAATACAATATTTCCAAAGGCCAACTTCCAAAAATTCTAATAACGGACGCAGTAGTTAAAAACATAAAAGCAGATGTTGGGGATATAATCAAGATTACTAGGAATAGCCAGACAGCTGGTACGGCAGTTGTTTATAGAGTTGTTGTATCCCCTTAGGAGATGTTTTCAGGTGTCAAGTAATAAACTTATATTAAAATCATTTCTAAAAAAACGTGAATTAGTACGGCAACACATAGATTCTTTCAATGATTTTTTGGATAATAGACTTCAAGAAATTGTTAATGATACAGCGAATATTGAGACGGATGTTGGAGTCGAAGTTCAGCTAGGCAAGATTACAGTAAAAAAAGCTAGAATTATTGAGGCCGATGGATCAAAGAATAGGGTTAATCCTATGGAAGCTAGGTTACGAAATCTAAGCTACTTCTCACCAATTTCGTTAGAAATGACACCAGTGGTGGAGGGTAAGGAGCCTAAAACTGTAACGGTTAAAATAGGTATGATGCCCACTATGCTTAAGTCTAGTATTTGTAATCTATATAATAAGACTGAGGAGGAATTAATAAAAGCCAAAGAGGATCCATTGGATCCGGGAGGATATTTTATAATTAATGGATCTGAACGAACTTTAGTCACAATTGAGGATTTAGCTCCTAACATGATTATGCTAGAGAGGAATCGAAAATATAAGACGATAACTGAAGTTGCGAAAGTATTCTCAAAGAGAAGTGGGTTCCGAGCTTTAGTTACAGTTGAAAGAAACAAAGATGGGGTTATTGGAGTATCATTCCCTGCAGTTCCCGGTCAAATTCCTTTAGTGATTCTTATGAGGGCACTTGGTCTTAATTCTGACCAAGAATTAGTTGAGACTATTTCAGATGATCCTGATATTATAGAAATAATTTTAGAGAACATAGAAGAATATCTAGATGTTAAATCAACTGAGGATGCAACAGAAATAATTGGTAAAAAAGTCGCGACTGGCCAGACTCGAGAATATAGATTAAAGAGAGCTGAGCAGGTTATTGATCGCTATCTCTTACCGCATATTGGAGTTGAACCGGAAGATAGATTGAGGAAATCTCATTACTTAGGGAGAATGGTTGTTCGAATAATTGAATTGGCTTTGAAACGAAGAGAGCCAGATGATAAGGATCACTATGCTAATAAGCGCCTTCGTCTTGCTGGAGATTTAATGGAAGATTTATTTCGAGTAGCATTTTATAATCTTACAAGAGATATTAAATATCAGCTTGAGCGGTCAGTAGTAAGGGGAAAGGAGCCCTCTGTTTTCACGGCTGTACGTTCTGATGTATTAACTGAAAGGATTCGACATGCTTTAGCTACAGGAAATTGGGTTGGGGGGAGATCAGGTGTTAGTCAATTACTTGATCGAACAAATTATATATCAGTGGTAAGTCATTTAAGGAGGGTAATTTCTCCACTAAGTCGATCACAGCCACATTTTGAGGCAAGGGATTTACACCCTACGCAATGGGGGAAAATTTGTCCAAGTGAAACTCCTGAAGGACCTAATTGTGGGTTAGTAAAGAATCTTGCACTTTCTAGTGAATTTTCAACTGGTGTTGATGATACTATCATTGAACCATTGTTATACGAACTTGGTGTAAAGCAAATTAAAAAATCGGGGATATTTTAATGGATGCAAATACATATATTAATGGAAAATTAATTGGTAAACATCCTAAACCAATTGACTTTGTTAAGAAGCTAAAGAGCCTTAGGAGAGCTGGTAAACTTTCCACTCAGTTAAACGTCTCATATTTCGAAGATACCAATGAGGTGTATATCCATACTGATTCTGGCAGAGCAAGAAGGCCATTGATAGTTATAGATAATGGAAAGTCTAGAATTACTGAAGATCAGATGGAACTTCTTAAATCGGATAAGATTTCATGGGATGATTTAATAGCAAAAGGTGTGGTAGAGTACCTAGATTCGGAAGAAGAGGAAAATGCATTAATTGCAATATCATCTGAAAATATCACAAAAGAGCATACTCACATGGAGATTGATCCTCTATTGATGCTAGGTATTTGTACAGCGGTATTACCCTATCCAGAACATAATTCTTCTCCTAGGAATACTATGGGGGCTGGAATGACTAAGCAATCTCTAGGTTTATATGCTACAAATTTCAGATCTCGCACAGATACAAGGGGGCATTTATTACATTATCCACAGCTTTCACTTTTAGAAACTGAGATTATGAGTATGGTTGGGTATGATGGGCGTGCTGCAGGACAAAACTACGTGGTTGCGGTCATTTCTTACCATGGGTATAATATGGAAGATGCCCTTGTAATGAATCAGTCATCAATCCATCGGGGTTTGGGTAGGTCCACATTTTTCAGAACCTACGAAGCTGAGGAACGCCGATATCCTGGAGGGCAAGTCGATGTTTTTGAGCTGCCGGAGGCAGATATTCGAGGGTATAGGGATGAGAGTGACTATGCGTTTCTTGGTGAAGATGGTATTATTGCGTGCGAATCTGTAGTTGAATCAGGAAATGTACTAATTGGAAAGACTTCTCCACCACGATTTTTAGAAGAGATTAGTGAGTATGGTATGGGTAGAGAAAAGAGGAGAGAGACCTCAGTTACGGTCCGTCATGGTGAGAAAGGTCTAGTGGATCTTATACTTCTAACTGAGAGTGTTGGTGGAAATAAGCTTGTGAAGATAAGAGTAAGAGATCAGAGATCCCCTGAGTTAGGAGATAAATTTGCATCACGACATGGACAGAAAGGGATTATAGGATTGATTGTACCTCAGGAAAATATGCCATTTACTGGTGAGGGAATAATTCCGGATCTTATTATAAACCCCCATGCAATACCTTCAAGAATGACTGTTGGACAAGTTTTGGAAATGATAGGGGGGAAGGTAGCTTCGATTGAAGGTCATAGGGTTAATGGAACTGCTTTCTCAGGTGATAGAGAAACTGAGTTAAGGGAAGCCTTAGTTAATGGCGGATATAAATCCTCAGGAAGAGAAGTTATGTATAGCGGTATCACAGGGGAGAAGATTGAAGCTGAGATATTTGTTGGAGTAGCGTATTACCAAAAACTCCATCATATGGTTGCAGGGAAAATCCATGCACGATCTAGGGGACCCGTACAAGTTTTAACAAGGCAACCAACTGAAGGGAGGGGAAGAGAAGGTGGTTTAAGATTTGGAGAAATGGAGAGAGACTGTCTTATTGGTTATGGTGCAGCTCTTCTCCTTAAAGAGCGACTATTAGATGAAAGCGATAGATATTCAATGCTTGTATGTGAAAAATGTGGTTCAATAGTTGTATATGACAAAATAAGAGATACAGGGTACTGTTCTATTTGCGGGCGTGATATTGATGCGGGCAGGGTAGAAGTTAGTTATGCTTTCAAACTTCTGTTAGATGAATTACGTTGTCTTGGAATTAGCCCGGAGTTACTCATTGGAGATAAGGCATAGGTGATAAAATGAAGATAACCCCTAAAGCAATTGTCGGCGTAAAATTTGGCTTATTATCGCCAAATACAATTAGGAAAATTTCTGAAGTAAAAATCATAACTGCAGATACATACGATGAAGATGGGTATCCCATTGAGGGAGGGCTAATGGATCCTAGGTTAGGTGTAGTTGATCCTGGCTTAAAGTGTAAAACTTGTGGTGGGAGAGTAGGGGATTGTTCAGGCCATTTTGGTAGGATTGAACTGGCTCGTCCAGCAATGCATGTTGGTTATTCAAAACAAGTTAACAAAATAATTCGTTCGATATGTGGTAAATGTAGTCGTTTAGTATTATCAGAAAAAAAAATCGAGGGGTTTAGATCGGATATGGCTCTTGCTAAATCTGTTGGAAAAAAAGAGACTCCAACAATTGAGAAACTTTTTAAATCTGCTCGAACAGCTAAAAATTGTGCTCATTGTAGTGAACCTCATCTTCCTATTAAATTCGATAAGCCTACTAGTTTTATTGAAGATAAAAATAGACTATCTGCAACAGATGTCAGAGAGAGACTTGAGAGCATATCTGAAAATGATTGTGAAGTAATGGGATTTGATACTGAAGTTTCCAGACCAGAATGGATGATTCTAACGGTTCTTCCCGTACCCCCTGTAACAGTTAGGCCATCAATAACTTTAGAGTCAGGGGAACGAAGTGAGGATGATCTTACTCATAAATTAGTTGATATCCTACGCATTAATCAGAGGCTGATGGAAAATGTAGAAGCAGGTGCACCGCAGCTTATTATTGAAGATCTATGGGAACTTTTACAGTATCATATTACAACCTACTTTAATAATGAAGTTGCAGGAGTCCCACCTGCTAGGCATCGATCTGGAAGACCTCTTAAGACCCTTACTCAAAGACTAAAAGGGAAAGATGGTCGTTTTAGAAGTAACCTGTCAGGTAAGAGAGTTAACTTTTCTGCAAGGACTGTTGTATCTCCCGATCCAAATATTAGTATAAATGAGGTTGGTATTCCCAAGATCATCGCTAAAGAGTTAACTGTCCCTGTAAAAGTCACAGATAAGAATATTGAACATCTCAAAGAAATTGTTATGCGTGGCCCAAAAAATTATCCAGGCGCTAATTATATTGAACGTAATGATGGGGGTCGTGTTCGACTGGGAAATATTAAGAACCTCACCGAAGCTTTAGATAAAGTCGAAGTAGGAGGGAGAGTGCATCGGCATTTAGTGGAGGGCGATGTTGTTATGTTTAATCGACAGCCATCCTTGCATAGAATGAGTATAATGGCGCATGAAGTTAGGATTATGCCGTATAAAACTTTTCGTCTCAATTTATGTGTTTGTCCACCTTATAATGCGGATTTTGATGGGGATGAAATGAATCTACATGCAATTCAAGGAGAAGAGGCAAGAGCTGAGGCTAGGGTATTAATGAGGGTACAAGAACAGATATTATCACCTAGATTTGGAGGCCCAATTATTGGGGGCATTCATGACCATATCTCAGGATCTTATTTACTCACTAGAAAGGAAACAAGATTCACTCCTATAGAAGCTGAACAGATTATCTATGAGTGCAACATTAACGAGGATCTTCCTTCTCCGATTAAAGAAAATAAAAATGTATATTATACTGGCAAACAGCTTTTTAGTATGCTTTTCCCTGATGATTTGAGTCTAAGTTATAAGGCAAAAATTTGCAAAGGTTGTGCAATCTGTACTGAGGAGAAGTGTGAATATGATGCTTTTGTGCTTATAAAAGATGGCCAACTTATTTGTGGAGTAATGGATGAATTTTCATTTGGAGCCTTTGAAGGGAAAATTCTTGATAAAATTGTTAAGGTTTATGGAACAAATGAGGCTCGTAAATTTTTAGATAGTAGTACTCAGCTTGTTACTAAAGCAATAACTAAAATAGGATTTTCAACTGGTATTGATGATGAAGATTTACCAAAAGAAGCTAATGAGAGAATAGAAGAAATACTAAGTAAAGCTGAGGAGGATGTCCAGAGGCAAATTAAAGCCCATGATGACGGCACACTTGAAATTTTACCGGGTAGAACATTAAAAGAAACTCTTGAGATGGAAGTAATGAAAAAATTAAGTGAAGCAAGAGATAAAACTGGTAAAATAGCAAATCAATATCTTGAAGAAGAATCTATTGAAAGGGGGAAGGAGAATAGTGCAAGGATAATGGCAATCAGCGGTGCTAGGGGAAGCTTGTTGAATCTTACCCAAATGACCGCATCTGTTGGACAACAAGCTGTTAGAGGTCAGCGTATAGTTCGCGGATATGCTGATAGAACCCTCCCACATTTTAAGAGGGGTGATAGGGGTGCAGAATCTAAAGGATTTGTTAAGTCAAGTTACAAAAAAGGGTTGGGACCTCTTGAGTATTTTTTCCATTCTATGGGTGGAAGAGAAGGGCTGGTTGATACAGCAGTTAGAACATCTCAAAGTGGATATATGCAGCGTAGATTAATTAATGCACTTCAAGACCTAAAGGTTGAGTACGATGGAACGGTTAGGGATACGAGGGGAGTAGTAATAGAATTTAAATATGGTGAAGATGGGTCGGACCCAACAAAGACTGATTTTGGAGAGGCTGTAAATGTGAAAAATATAATATCTAGTATTGTCGGTCCTACAAGTAAGAAAGGGAGTGAGAAAAGTGGCGAGTAAAGCATTAACGCGCAAAAGCATTGATAAAGAAGTACAGAGCGTGAAGTCACTATTACCCCCTAGTATTTTTCAATCCTTAATCGATGAATTAGAGGATATAAGTGTAAATAAGGGCCAACTAAAAAAGATACTTAAAGAAGTAATTCGGAAATTTGATTACTCCCTTGTTGAGCCAGGTGAGGCTGTTGGAGTTATGGCTGCTCAAAGTATGGGTGAACCTTCAACTCAAATGACAATGAGAACTTTCCATTATGCGGGTGTAGCAGAGTTAAATGTTACTTTAGGTCTTCCAAGAATGATAGAATTAGTTGATGCTAGAAAGATTCCTTCTACACCAACAATGACAATCTTCCTTGATAAGAGTTATGCCGGAAATGAAAAAAAAGCTAAGAAGGTAGCGTTAGCGATTGAAAATGTTAAAGTTGGAGATTTAATAGAAAATACGGAGATTGACAGATTAGACTCTATAGTTAAATTACTTCTAAATAAATCTGAATTAAAAGAGCTTAAGGTATCTTCCGAGGATATTGTTGAAAAATTAAATAAATCTAAGATTAAAGTTAAGGAATGGGATGCAAAATCTATTTCTATTGTTTCTAAAAAGTCTTCAATAAAAGAATTACGTAAGCTTAGTAATAAGGCAAGGGATGTTTATTTTACAGGTATTAAAGGTATTATTAGAGTGGTAATGCGTAGGGAGGGAGAGGAATATATAATTCATACTGAAGGTTCAAACCTTAAGGAAGTGCTTAAAATTAAAGGTGTTGATATTAGTAAAACTAAAACTAATGATGTGCTGGAGATAGAAAGTGTTTTGGGAATTGAAGCTGCTAGAAATGCAATAATCAATGAAACTTTAGGAGTCCTTGATGAGCAAGGACTAACAGTTGACGTGAGGCATCTTATGTTACTCTCAGATATGATGACTGTTAACGGTACTGTAACATCAATTGGACGACATGGTGTCTCCGGGCAAAAGGCTTCAGTTTTAGCTAGGGCGGCTTTCGAAATTACAGTGGATCATCTTTTAACTGCAGGTATTTGTGGGGACACTGATGATCTGTCTGGAATTGTAGAAAACGTTATTGTTGGCAGACCAGTAAGTTTAGGTACAGGAATGGTCGGATTGGTTATGAAGAAAGGAGAAGCTAAAAAAAAGGAGCGTTCTGAATGAATATTGAGAGATCTATCAGAGACGCTATAGATACCGGGAAAGTTGTCCTTGGAGAGAGACACACACTAAGAACTTTACGTTCTGACAAATTTAAATTAGCGGTTGTTTCTTCTAATTGTAAACCAGATACTAAAAAAGAATTAATTCGATATACGGATATTAAGAAAATTTTTATTTATGAGTATCCTGGATCTAGCATAGAACTTGGTTCTGTTTGTGGGAAACCTTTTATTGTATCAATGCTGGGAATTCTTGAAGCAGGTGAGTCTAATATTCTAGATCTCATAAGAGGGTAATCTTATGGAGATAAAGCTTTCTTCAAGTGACATTGGTTATATATCACTTTTTGAGAAAATAACCGGGGCTGTTACTGTTGACTGTATAGCGGATGCGTATGAAAATAAAATCTTTTTTGTTGTTAAAGCCGGTGATATGGGCTTGGCAATTGGGAAGAAAGGTAAACATATACAACAAGTTAGTAGATCCTTGGGAAAAAAAATAGGCATTATTGAATATTCTAATAATCCCAGAGAATTTATTAAGAATGTATTTCATCCTTTAAGGGTTACAGATGTTCGTATCAATGAAGGTGAAGATAAAAAAGTGGCGAAGGTTGGGATAGATGAGAGAGATAAACTTTCCGTTTTTTCAAGAGGCAATCATTTTCTTTCAATGGCAAAGCTTTTATCTATGCGATATCACAATATCAGCGAATTAACTATTGAATGAGGTTAGAATATGGCTAAAAAAGCAACGGGTGAATTCGCGGGTCGAAAGTTAAAAAATAATCGTAGACAATTTAGATGGAATAGCCCTAAGTATAGGAGTAGGGTTTTGAAGCTTAAAGAAAAATCAAACCCATTAGAAGGAGCTCCAATGGCAAGAGGCATTGTACTTGAGAAAGTTGGTATTGAAGCTAAGCAACCTAATTCAGCAATTAGAAAGTGTGTTAGAGTCCAACTTATTAAAAGTGGGCGACAAGTTACGGCATTTACTCCAGGGGATGGTGCTATTAACTTTATTGATGAGCATGATGAGGTAGTTATTGATGGTATAGGTGGGCGAAAAGGTGGAAGTATGGGAGATATACCTGGAGTCAGGTTCAAAGTTATAAAAGTGAATAATGTTTCTTTAGAAGAAATGGTAAGAGGAAGAAAGGAAAAGCCAATAAGGTGATTTTATGGTTAAAATTTTTGGAATATGGGGTACTGAAACGGTCAAAGTAAAGGACCCAGGTCTTAGAAATTATATAAATCTTAAACCGTATTATCTCCCCCATCAAGGTGGTAGGCATGTTAAACCTTTCGGTAAATCTGAAGTCTCTATTGTAGAAAGAATCGTTAATAAAATCACTGTGACTGGTCATGATGGAAAAAAGCACAGAAGGCCTAGTGGTAGAAACACAGGGAAAAAACCAATGGCCTTTCGGATAATTCGAGAAGCTTTAGAAACTGTTGAAAAAAGGACTAAAAAAAATCCTATTCAAGTTGTAGTTGATGCACTTTCAAATGCTTCACCACGTGAAGAGACTACTAGAATCAAATATGGGGGTATCTCCTACTTTCAGAGTGTGGATGTTTCCCCTCAACGTAGACTTGATGTAGCAATTAGATTAATTTGTGTGAGTGCTTCAAAAGCAGCATTTAAAAATAAGAAATCTATTGGTTTGTGTCTTGCTGAAGAGATTATTGCAGCTGCCAAATACGATATTAAATGCAATTCAATTTCTAAGAAAGAGGAGATAGAAAGAATTGCCAAGGCTGCACGCTAATTTTTTTTTTTGAAAATAAAGGTGAATAATTATGGGACGACGTGAACAGATGGCAGAGGAGATAATAAAACTTATGGATAAGCCTAAAAGGATTCGAAACATGGGAATCGTGGCCCATATTGACCATGGAAAAACAACTCTTAGTGATAACATTTTAGCTGGTGCAGGAATGATATCTGAAGAACTTGCAGGCCAACAGCTTTACTTAGATTCAGATGAACTAGAACAGTCTAGGGGAATCACTATCGATGCTGCAAACGTTTCCATGGTTCATGAATATAAAAATGATCAATTTCTCATAAATATGATTGATACTCCAGGACATGTGGATTTTGGAGGGGATGTCACAAGAGCCATGCGTGCTGTAGATGGTGTTGTTGTTGTAGTGTGTGCAGTTGAAGGTATCATGCCTCAAACTGAAACGGTTCTCAGACAAGCATTGAAAGAGCATGTAAAACCTACATTATTCATTAATAAAGCTGATAGACTGATAAATGAACTTAAATTGACACCTGAAGCTATGCAACAAAGATTTGTGAAAATCATTGCAAACTTTAATAAAATTATAAAGAATATGGCATCTAAAGAGTTTAAAGATAAATGGCAGGTCCGAGTCGAAGATGGAAGTGTAGCCTTTGGCTCGGCTTATAATCAATGGGCAATTAATGTTCCTCGAATGCAAGAAAATGGGATTACATTCAAAGATATCATCGAATATAATGTTCAAGGAAAGCAGAAAGAACTAGCAAATAAAGCCAAAGTTCATGAGGTTATCCTTGATATGGTAATCAGCCATCTCCCAACTCCAAATGTAGCTCAGAAATACAGAATTCCGAACATTTGGCATGGAGATGCTAAAAGTAACCAATCATTAGCGATGATTAATTGCGATCCCAAAGGGAAGTTAGCAATGATGGTTACAGATTTATCTATTGATCCCCAAGCAGGAGAGGTTGCTACAGGTAGAATATTCTCAGGTACTATTAAAAAAAGTAAAGAAGTCTATATGATAAATAGTAAATTAAAAACAAGAACTCAGCAAGTTGGAGTATATTTTGGGCCTGAACGGATGGCGACGGAACACGTGGTTTCGGGGAATATAGCGATGGTTACTGGATTGAAAAATGTTAGAGCCGGAGAAACCGTTACTGAAGTTGAGAACCCTATTGAGCCATTCGAAGAGATGTCGTATACCTCAGAACCTGTAGTTACTGTTGCAGTTGAGGCTAAAAATATGAGGGATTTACCCAAGCTTATTGAAGTTCTCCACATAATAGCTAGAGAAGATCCTACGATTAGAGTTCAGATAGACGAGGAAACAGGTGAGCATTTACTATCAGGTATGGGGGAGCTTCATTTGGATATTATTGCTTATCGGATTCAAGAGAAAGGAGTCCCAATAGATGTTTCTCCTCCAATTGTAGTTTATAGAGAAACAGTTGGTGATATATCCCCCGAAATAGAAGGAAAATCCCCTAATAAACACAATAAATTTTACTTTGTAGTTGAACCTATAGATAAATCCGCTTTTGATGCAATGATTTCCGGAGATTTAAATACTTCTAGGCTTAAAGGTAAGGAACTAAGTAAGGCATTTGAAGTAGCGGGCATGAATAAAAAAGATGCTCGTGGAATAGTTGAAGTATATGAGAATAATATCCTCACTAATGTTACAAAGGGTATTCAATATCTCAATGAAGTTATGGGGCTGATAAAAGAAGGATTTCATGAGGCCGTTGATAATGGTCCTTTAGCTAAAGAAAAGGTTTTTGGACTAAAAGTAAAGCTCACGGATTCAAAACTACACGAAGATGCAATACATCGTGGCCCAGCTCAAGTTATCCCGGCTACAAGAGATGCCATTAGAGAGGCTATGATGCAAGGCAGGGCTCATCTTTTAGAACCCAAACAAAAGGTATTTATCCATGCACCTTTAGACTACATGGGTGCAGCTACTCGAGAAATCCAGAGTAGACGAGGTCAAATAGTAGATATGCAACAAAAAGAAGATATGAATATAATTGAGTCATCGTGCCCTATAGCTGAAATGTTCGGATTTGCCGGTGATATTAGATCTGCAACTGAAGGGCGGGCTTTATGGACAACTGAATTTATTGGGTTCGAGAAACTACCAGAGGAACTTCAAGAAGGATTAATTAGAAACATTAAAAAGAGAAAAGGATTATTTACGAAGGTATAGGAGGTAATTAGATGGCGGCACAAAAACCACATTTGAATTTAGTATTCATTGGACATGTGGATCATGGAAAATCCACAACAGTTGGTAGATTACTATTTGAAAAAGGAGATATTGGTGAACATATAATTAAACAATATAAAGAAGAGGCTGAGAAGATGGGTAAGCCTACTTTCGAATTTGCTTGGGTTATGGATAGACTCAAAGAAGAGCGTCAACGTGGCATAACTATTGACATTGCCCATAATAAAATGGAAACAGATAAATTCTACTTTACAATAATCGATGCTCCTGGGCATCGGGACTTTGTAAAAAATATGATTACAGGAGCTTCACAAGCTGATGCTGCAGTACTTGTTGTTGACGTAGCTCAGCGTGATGACAAGGGGGGGCTAATGCCACAGACTAAAGAACATATATTCCTTGCTCGTACTCTTGGAATTACTCAGTTAATTGTAGGTATCAATAAAATGGATTCAGTAAAATTTGCGGAGAAGAAATATTCGGAAACGCAGTCTAGCCTTAAAAAACTATTCCAAATGGTAGGATACAAACCAGAACAAATTAGTTATGTAGCAATGTCAGGGTTAAAGGGGGATAATATAATTGCTAAAGGTAAAAATCTTGAGTGGTTTGATGGACAAACATTGATAGGTGCTATTGATTCATTGAAGGTACCTGAGAAACCCACCAAATTGCCCCTAAGGTTGCCAATACAAGATGTATATTCTATTACGGGGATAGGTACAGTTCCAGTTGGTAGAGTAGAAACGGGTGTAATGAAAATAGGCGACGCTGTAACTTTTGAGCCTGTAGGCGCTAACGGTGAAGTAAAAACTATCGAGATGCATCATGAGGTCATACCAAAAGCTGAACCTGGAGATAATGTAGGTTTTAATGTTCGGGGTGTTGGAAAGAAAGACATCCGACGAGGCGACGTATGTGGACATACTAAAAAACCACCAACTGTGGCAAAGAGTTTTTCTGCTCAGGTTGTTATACTCCAGCATCCAAGTGCAGTGACAGTGGGTTATACTCCCGTTTTTCACTCACATACAGCACAGATTGCATGTAAAGTTACAGAACTTATAAGTAAACTCGATCCAAAAACAGGTAATGTACTTGAAAAAGATCCGAAATTTCTTAAATCAGGAGATGCCGGTGTTATTCGAATAGAACCTACTAGACCAATGGTTATTGAAAAAGTTAAAGAAATCCCGCAGATGGGTAGATTTGCAATAAGGGATATGGGAACTACTATAGCTGCTGGTATGGTTGTTGATATAACTCCGTCAAAGTGAAATTGTATGCAAAAAGCAAGAATTAAACTAACTGCGTCAGACCATGAAAAATTAGAAGATGTATGTGGGTCTGTGAAAGAGATTGCTCAGAAAACTGGGGTAAATATGTCTGGGCCAATACCACTTCCAACTCGTAGGTTACGGGTGCCTGTCAGGAAATCACCTTCAGGGGATGGTACAGCTACTTGGGAAAGGTGGGAGATGCGAATCCATAAGCGCCTCATAGATATCGAGGCAGATGAACGTACTATGCGTCAGATAATGCGCGTTAAAGTCCCTGATGGTGTTAACATCGAAATTGAGTTACGGGCATAATCCCTTTTTATTTAAGCCGGGGTGGCCTAGCCTGGTAGGGCGCAGGCCTGGAAATTTTTAGGCGGATAAAAAAAATAGATAGCCTGTTCTCCTTATGGAGTGCATGGGTTCAAATCCCATCCCCGGCGTTGCGTTATTTCTTTTTAACAGTTTCAAGCAAAGCCTTTAAATAGTTAAAGTAATCTATGAAAAGTACTTTTGTAACAACAGAAGTATTACTACAATTGTGTATCAGCTAAATAGGGTATATAGGCTCTGGTGAATTAATGGCGAATAAGGATAAAAAAGAAGATGATTTCAAATATATCGTTAGAATGGCCAGTATTGACATTGATGGTAATAAAAAAATCCCTATAGGTATAAGTAAGATACGTGGCATTGGTGCCAGAACAGGATTAATATTATGCAATCTTTTAAATCTCGATCCTGACAAAAAAGTCGGATATTTAACTGATGAAGAGGTAAAAATATTAAGTAAATCATTAGATAGTTTGGGTAAAAAAGATTTGCCTGCTTGGTTATTAAATCGAAGGAAAGATTATTCAACTGGAAAAAATCTTCATGTTACGGGATCGGATTTAGTAATTAGTTTAAGAAATGATCTGAACAGACTTAGAAAGATTAGATCGTATAGAGGTATTAGGCACGAACAAGGTTTACCTGTTCGAGGCCAGAGGACACGTACATCCTTTAGAAAAGGTGCGTCTGTAGGCGTGACTCATAAAAAGATTATACAATCTCAAAAAGAATCTAAGAAGTGATATGATGGGAACCCCTAGAAAGAGCAAGAAAAAATATAGGACTCCGAAGCATCCTTGGGCTGCAACCAAACTTCAAGAAGAGAAAAAAATTGTAAAGGAGTATGGTTTAAGAAATAAAAGAGAGCTTTGGAGAGCAGACACTATTTTAAGAAACTATCATAGGCAGGCTAGAAAATTATTAGTCTTGGGATCTAACTTTGCTGAAAACGCAGAGAAACAGATTTTCGAAAGCATGTTAAAAAATAGATTATTGAAAGAAGGTGGAAACTTAGATAATATATTAGCTTTGAAAATCGAAAACATACTTGATAGGAGGTTGCAGACTATTGTTTATAAAAAAGGTTTTGCTAACACTTTAAAGCATTCTAGACAATTAATTGTTCATGGACACGTTACTGTAAATGGTGGAAAGGTAACTGCTCCAAGTTATATGGTTAAAGCTATAGAAGAGGATTCAATCAAAGTAATTTAGGGAGGTAAGTAATTTGACTAAAGAACCAGGCAGATGGGCATTAGCACACATTTATTCTTCTTTTAATAATACAATAATTACTATTACGGACTTAACAGGCGCAGAAACTATCTCCCGATGGTCTGGAGGTAGAACTGTAAAGTCGGATAGGGAAGAGAGTTCGCCATATGCTGCAATGCAGGCGGCAATGAGGGCCGCAGAAGAAGCTATGGATAAAGGTATTGTGGGAGTTCATATCCGAGTTAAAGCTCCTGGAGGAAGAGGTCCAAAATCCCCAGGTCAAGGAGCTCAGCCAGCAATTAGAGCTTTGTCAAGAACAGGTCTTAAAATTGGCCGTATTCAAGATGTTACACCAATTCCACATGATGGGACTAAAGCTCCAGGTGGTAGAAGAGGTAGGAGGGTCTAATTTTGAAGATTGAGATGGTTAAAAAAGACAGTAATTCAATAGTGTTTATTCTTGATGATGTCGACGTAAGTATAGCAAATGCTCTTAGGCGGACAATTATTTCAGAGGTTCCAACATTGGCTATTGAAGAGGTTTCATTTAAGAAAAATAGTTCATCCTTTTTCGATGAGATTTTATCCCATCGGTTAGGGATGGTTCCAATAAAAACAGATTTAGAAATCTTTAATTTTAAGGAAGATTGTGGATGTAAGGGTAAAGGTTGTCCAAGTTGTTCGTTAACTCTTTCACTTTCAAAGGTAGGTCCCGGTATTGTATATTCTGATGATCTAATATCTGAAGATGCAAAACTTATGCCAAAAAAAGGAATTCCAATACTTAAATTAGGTAAGGGGCAAGAAATTCAGCTTGAGGCAAATGCAGTCCTAGGTAAAGGAGTAACTCATGCAAAATGGCAACCAGGTATAGCATCATATAGGTATTATCCTCAAGTTAAAATCACTAAAGAATGCAACGCGTGTGAAGCATGTATAAAAACATGTCCAACTAATGTATTTAAGCTCTCCAGAGGGAAAATCACAGTTAAAGAGTATGATTGTATTTTGTGTAATTCTTGTATAGATGTCTGTGAATATAAAGCAATTAAAGTCAAAGGTAATAATAATAAATTTATTTTCCGAGTTGAATCTACAGGCGCTCTCACACCAGAAGAAATGTTTAATAAGTCCTGCGATATTATTCAGACTAAGTCAAAGGTACTAGCTGAGTTATTGTAAATCTGCGGGGGTAGCCAAGTGGTCAAAGGCGCAAGGTTGAGGGCCTTGTCGATTAGTTCGTTCGAGGGTTCGAATCCCTTCTCCCGCATACTTTTTAATTTCATTAAAATAAATTAACTATAGTCATGTTTTCATAGATTATATCAATTACTCCATCAAGATGTTCATTCCTTATTTTCATATGATAAAAATGCATGTTTAATTTATTTCGTTACAAAATAGTAATTATATAATAATGAAGATTAATTACTGTCCAACCTGTGGGAATAAGGCAAATCATCGTTCAGTTAAATGTGAATCATGCAATACTAATCTTAGTGAATTATCAGAATCTTCTAATCAAAGTAAAGTTAAAGGGGAAATTAGTAGGCTTATTGAAGATATATTTAATAATAAAGCCGATATTTTAAATGAAATAACTGAGACTATGGCAGATGGTAATAGATCTCCAAAAGGCATGTTTTTCTCACTTGAACTGCGCGATGGTGAACCAATTATAAAAAGTGGAGATATTGAAGAGTTTAAGAGTAAAATGGCAGACAATGAAGTTCCTATACCCAATTTTATTAGAGATTTAATGGTATCTTCTAATCTTCCTCTCGAATTTAAAGAAGCGGATACTGAAGTTGTAGATAAACCGCACAAAAAGATCATTTGTGTTAAAATGCCTGGTGTTGTATCAATGAAGAATATTGAGATTAAGAAGCGGAATGAATATTTAGAGATTGTAGGAAAGACTCGATATACAGTCTATTTCTCCAAGGTATCTTCTGATAAAAATGACTTAATAGTTAGAACAAACATTGAAAAATGTAATTTAAGAATTGAGTTAAAAAAGGTTTAGAGTTCATTTAACTATATTTAAATTATGTATATCATATATCCCTGATATTCCATCCCACTTTATATTGGCGGTACCAATTTCCAATGGTTTCTTGAAAAGGGGCATATCCAATATAAATGTTTCATATTCTCCTCCCTCTCCATTTATATGAATTCCATATTTTCTCTTTAAATCTAATAAATCTGTAATGCATCTTTCATCAATTATTTTTCCTAACCAATTGCTCCCTAATCCCTCTGCTGCTATAGATGTAATAACTATCTTAAATCCGGCATTCACCATTTCTCTTAATAGACATTCAGGATTCTTATGCCAAATTGGCGAAAATGATATAAGTCCTAGTTCTTCACAAGTCATATCAATACGCTGTTTTTGATACTCAGAAGATACTGCGCCACTAACCACCCCGTCAATCTCATTTTTCACCGAATTTATCGCACTTTTTAAGTCCATAATTTCTGTTTGCTTATGCCCTTTTGTTTTCTTTGTTACTAATTGTATGTTCATATTGTTACACTGATCTTTTACAAAACGTACATTAGGATAATGAAACATGTAACTTTCTGGATTTTCTGGATCTATGCTAATCATATATCTTATTTCAAACCCTTGAGATGCCAGTATATATGCTGAAAATAGGGAGTCTTTCCCTCCAGATGTTAAAACTGCAACTTTCATAATTCCTCGGATAGTTTATAGGCGGCTGTTGAAGCTTTTTCTAGCACATCATCTTCTCTTAATCTTGTTATTATGCGATTTTTCATTATTATTTCTCCATTCACTATTGTACCCCAAACATCGTTTCCATTAGCAGAATACACAATATTTGATAGAATGTTGTGAACCGGATATAAATGTGGTTTCTTTACGTCTAAGATTATTAAATCTGCGTTTTTATCCACTTCAATTGAACCTATACTTTTATGCATTCCTAAGGATTTAGCGCCTTCAATAGTTGCCATGTCTAACGCTTTTTGTGCAGGTAAGATTCTTGCATCCCACCGATGCATTTTTTGCAGTAATGTTGCAACCTTCATGGTTTCAAAAATATCTAAATTATTATTTGATGCTGCACTGTCTGTACCAAGAGAAACAGTAACGTGGTTATTGAACATTTCTGGCAAGGGTGCTACAGCCCCTACTGCCAGTTTCATATTGGATACAGGACAATGAGCGATTTTTACACCACTATTTCCCATGAGTAATACTTCACCTTTTGTTGTCCATCCTGCATGAGCCACTAGAACCTCTTTTCCTAAAAATTCAATATCTTGTAAGTATTCAATAGGTCTTTTACCAGTTACTTTAATTGAATCGTAGACTTCTTTCCTAGTTTCTGAGGCATGTATATGGATCATACTTTTATTTTTTTTTGCGATTTCCTTCGCCTTTAATAAAGTTTCTTTGTTGCAAGTATAGGGAGAATGAGTTCCAATGGTTGGGGTAAAAAGCTCTGTTTTTTCCTTTAATAGGCTTTTAAACAGTTTAAATGCTTGATCAGCATTTTGAAATTCTGCAGTAGGATTATCAAGAACACCTTGGGAGAAGAAGGCTCTAATGCCTCCCTCTTCAACAGCATTTTTAACACCCCTTCCAAAAAAGTACATGTCATTAAAAGTAGTAGTTCCAGATTTAATGAGCTCTAATACTCCTAGCAATGTTCCTTGATAAACATATTCTTCTGTAAGCTTTGATTCTAGAGGCCATATTTTATTTTGAAGCCAGTCTTGAAGAAGCATGTCGTCTGCAAACCCTCGGAAAAGGGTCATAGCCACATGAGTGTGGGAATTTATTAAGCCTGGAAGAATCGCTTTATCTGAGCAGTCAATTACGTCATCATTTTTCCCTAGATCAATTCCAATATCTACGATTTTATTATCTTCTATACAAATATCTACGTTATTCATAATATCTCGATTTGGATTTTGGGTTAAAACCCAGGAGCAATTTTTTAGAATCATTGTATATAGTTAGGGCCTTGGATTTAAAATTCTTATGGGGGGTGGGGGAGAGAGAAAACATTTTATTTGCAAAATTTTAATTATTAAATAATGAATTTAGATAAATTTAGAAGGGAATTCCCCGTTTCTGAAAAGTTTCTGTATTTTGACCATGCTGCTGTTGGGCCTTTACCGTTACGCTCTCTCCGTGCTGTCAACAATTTTAATGAGCAAAAACTATTTGGAAATCTTCATTGGCAAACCTGGGATAATGTACTAGTGGAAGTTAGAAAAGTTATTGCAAAATTTATTTCTGGAAATGAAGGGGAGATAGCTCTTACTTGTAACACATCTGAAGGACTTGGAATTATTGCTAATGGTATAAATTGGGAAAAACAAGATAATATTGTAACTACAGACTTAGAATTCCCCTCAAGTTTATTTACATCTCAGAATATTTCACAACGACACCATATTGATCTGCGAATAGTAAAAAATATTAATGGGGCTCTTCCTCTCGAAGAATACATTAATGTAATTGATAAAAGAACAAAGTTGGTGGTACTTTCACATGTCCAGTTCTCTAATGGATTCAAAACTGATTTGCGTAGTCTATCAGACATCGCACACGAAAATGGTGCAATGGTATTAGTTGACGGGATCCAATCAGTAGGTTCAATGCCATTTGACGTTAAAAAAGAAAGAATTGATTTTCTTTCAACAGGCGGATATAAGTGGCTTCTATCTCCGATGAGTGTAGGCTTCATGTACATAAAAAAAGAGCGTTTAGAAAAAATTATTCCTTCGGTTGTGGGATATAGATCGGATAAAGAAGTTTATAATCTCCTTTACCGTCAACTTAATCTTTCAGATAACGCTCGCCGGTTTGAGCATGGACATCGCAACTTTCCAGGATTTGCAGCTATGGTTGAATCATTAAACCTACTGCTGGAAGTTGGACTAAAAAATATAAAAAAACAAATATGGGCTCTGAATGATCGCATAATCGAAGGTTCCGAAGAACTAGGAATTGATATTAATACTCCACTATCTCCCGAAAATCGAAGTGGCATTATCAACCTTAACATTAACCATCCTGAAAGAGTTGAGAAAATGCTTCTAAAGCAATCTATTGCTATTTCTGTTAGGAACGGAGTTAGAATAAGTCCGCATTTTTATAATACTCTATCAGAGGTGGAGAAATTACTTTTGGTTTTGGAGAAGTCCATATGAAAGTATTACTAATTCACCCTAAATTTTCTTACAGGGGTAAAGATTTATTTCCACTAGGATTAGGGTATCTTGCTGGAATAGCCGAAGGACACAATATTAGCGTCATAGATGAGAACATAACACCCTTTGATATTACAAAGATTAAGAACGATTTAGATATTATTGGTATTAGTTCAACTACTCCATCATTTTCTAGAGCTATGGAAATAGTTAAAGAGATTAAAGAATTTCGAAGTGATCTAATCATCGTAATGGGCGGAACTCATGTTACATTTTCTCATGAAGAAGCTCTAAAGGGAGGGGTGGACATAATTGTTACTGGCGAGGGAGAATATTCTTTTTTAGAGATTCTTGAAGGGAAGGAGATAGATAAAATAAAAGGTCTTGTTTATATGAATAAAAACAAGATAATTAAAACTTTGAATAGAGAATTAATACATGATCTTGATAGCGTACCTTTCCCTGCTTGGAATTACTTTCCCATTAATAAATATGGTATTATGTCTTTAATAACTAGTAGAGGCTGCCCATATTCTTGCGCCTATTGCTCTGCCGCTAAATTCTGGAAAAACCAAGTAAGGTATCGTTCACCTGAGAATGTCATTGATGAATTAAACCTCATTTCAGATTTAGGTTTTAAACTTATCCGATTCATGGATAGCACCTTTACTTTGGAAAAGAAACATTGTTTAAAGATTTGTGAACTGATTAAGGAAGAGAGGTTGGATTTAAAATGGAGTTGCGAAACTAGAGCAGATGCAATAGATAAAGACATACTTAAGTCATTCGTAAAATCGGGGTGTAATCTAATATGCATCGGAATCGATACAGGATCTCAGCAAATACTAGACGGAATAAATCGAAGAATCCGTGCTTCTACTATTGCTAACGCTTTCGATAAAATTAGAAAATATGGAATATCAACTAGGGCTTATGTAACTTTTGGTTTTCCTGGCGAACAAGAAAAAAGCGTTGTAGAAACATTGAATTTTTTAAAGAAAGTTAATCCAGATCAAATCTTACTTTCTCTTGCCACTGCATATCCTGGAAATAAGTTTTGGGGGGAAAATTTCGTAGAGATTCATCCTGACTGGGTATCAAAATTTCAAGGTCACGGTCTTGGGGGGAAACTGTATTTGGCAAACAGCCTATCACGTAAAGATTATATTAAGCTTGCGGACTTTATGTGGAATGAAGTGAGAAGGATTTCTAAGGGAAAATCACAAGTAATTAATTAATTTTTTCGTAAATCAGATTTATTTCAATAAGCAAATTTCCTTTCTATTATTAATAAGTTGAAGATGTAAATTATTAATTTACTTTATTTTCATTCCGTTTTTAACTTTACTATTAACTGTTAACATTGAGACTCCATTTTCATCCTCTGCTGCTAAAATCATACCTTGAGACTCAATTCCAAATAGTTTAATAGGTTTAAGATTCGCTAGAAAAACAACTTTCTTTCCTATCATATCCTCAGGATTGTACCATTCTCTTAAACCTGCAACGGCCTGACGTTTCTCTCCTATATCAACCATTATTTTAATTAATTTGTTGGAACCCTCAACTTTCTTAGCATCAATTATTTCTCCAACTCGGAGGTTTAAAGCTTTTAAATCAGTTTGGTCTATTTTCATAGAATTCTCTTTATAAGATTAGATATAAATATATTTTTCAATAGAATTTCCTGAAAATGACAATTAAGTTTTTCAATAAGGATACAATGAAATATCTTTCAATTGTGTAAAATCTAAATTATCGTAAATTTCAAATATAGGATTGATTGCAAAAGATGGTATTAATTAGCGCATCTAAAAGATATATCCAATTCATACATATTACAAATTTTATGTATCCTACTCCATCAGTTTTTAATTACATAAAGGCATGATTACAATGAGAATACTAATTACCTGTGCCCTCCCCTATGTTAATAATGTGCCGCATATAGGTAATATTGCAGGTTCACATCTTCCAGCGGACATTTTTGCTCGTTATTGTAGACTTGTAGGGCACGATGTCGTATTTATAGGTGGAAGTGATGAACATGGCACTCCAACAGAGGTAGCTTCAGCCAAAATTAAGATCACGCCTAAAGAGCTTTGTGATAAATATTATGGTGTACATAAGAAGATTTATGAATGGTTAGACATAAGTTACGATAATTTTTCTAGAACTTCAAGAGATATCCATCATCGTACAACAAAAGCAGTTTTTCAAAAGATATATGCGAATGGATATGTAAGCGAAGGTAATTTAAAACTGCCTTACTGTATCAACGATAACCGGTTTTTACCTGATAGATACATTGAGGGCATTTGTCCACAGTGTTCATACAAAGATGCTAGAGGAGATCAGTGTGAAAGATGTTCAACGCTTTTAAATCCAGATGAGTTGAAACAGCCTAGATGTGCAATCTGTGGTCACAAACCCATCTTTAAAAATACGAAACATCTCTTTTTAAATTTAGATAAGTTGGAAGGAGAATTAAACGAATGGATAAGAGGGAATAATAGAATTTGGAGTAACCAGGTTATAAAACTTGCTTTAGGTTGGATTAATGAGGGGCTTAATCCTAGGTGTATCACTAGAAATATCAAGTGGGGCGTAAAGGTTCCAATAGATGGTTATGAAGACAAAGTATTTTACGTATGGTTTGACGCTCCTATTGGTTATATTTCCGCTACTAAAGAGTGGGCAAAAGAAAATAGCAATCCATCTGAATGGAAAAAATACTGGAAGAGTAAAGAATCTAAAATATTTCATTTTATTGGTAAAGATAATATCCCTTTTCATACAATCTTTTGGCCTGGCATGCTTATGGCTAACGGGGATTATTCATTACCTTATCGGGTTGCAGGTTTGCAATATCTTAACTATGAGGGGGGAAAGATATCGAAGTCTAAAGAACGAGGTATTTTCTGTGAAAATTTGAATAAATGTGGATTGAGCAGCGATATATGGCGTTTTTATTTAGCTTTACTTATCCCAGAGATTAATGACACAGAATGGAAGTGGGGGGAGTTTAAGGATAGAGTTAATAACGATTTAATAGCTAATCTTGGAAACTTTATCTTTCGAACATTAAGCTTTATTCAAAATAATTTTAAAGGCCAAGTACCAACAGTGAATTTGGGCCAAGAGGATATTAAAGTATTCGATTCTGTTAAAGTGATAGTTGAGGATTATAGGATTTTAATGGAAGATATTAAACTTCGTGATGGTCTTAAAAAGATTCTAGAGCTATCCGATATTGGAAATAAATATTTCCAACAGTCCGAACCATGGAAGACTATAAATTCAGATCCTATCAAGTCTGCCAACACTTTGTATGTATGTGCAAATCTTTGTTATGATTTGGCAGTCATGATGAGCCCGTTTCTCCCTAAAAGCTCCAATGTCGTATGTAAGCAGTTAGGTGTTAAGCTTAATGGCTTTCATTCAATCGGGAATAAATCTATATCGTCCGGGCAAAAAATTACTAATGTAACCCCTATTTTCCCTAAGTTAATGGAAAATGATATTGATAACCTAAAGAAAATCACTACTAAACCAACGAAATTTAAAGAAATGTTTCAAGATGAAATTTCATATGAAAAATTCAAAAAGATAGATCTTAGGGTTGGAAAGATTGTTAAAGTAGAGAATATAGGTGGTTTAGATAATATTTTAAAAATATGGGTTAATAGAGGATCTGATGAAAAACTATTCAGTGTAGATCTGAGAGGAAAATATCCTTCTGAATCTCTTATTGGTAAGGATATTGTCTTTGTTAATAATTTAAAGCCTTCAAAAGATGGAATAATAGATAATACTGGTTCTATAATGCTAGCCATTGATGAAGATACAATCTCTATTGTACATCCTGATAGAAAAATGAAGAGTGGTAGTCGAATAAGGTAAGTTCTTATTTTATTCTATCTAAATTTTTTTTTTAAACTATTCTAAATTAAGTATAATAAAATCCGGTGCTATGCTAATATCTCAACAACTTCTGTAAATATCATCATACTTTGAATATTTGTTATTCTAGCTTTTACCTTCTGCCCCTCTCTAGCACCATTTATAAATACAATGTATTTTCCCATTTTAGCAACACCATCCCCTTTTTTTCCTGTTTGTGTTACTTGAAGAGTTAATACTTCCCCTATCTCTGGTTTGTTCTTTTTGACTTGTGTAGGGGTTTTCATTGAACTAATTGGATTTCTTGAACCGCAGGCTTCACATTTTAGAAAGTTTACCCTCATTTCTTGCAGAATCTTGGTATCAGGACGCCCACATTCAGGGCAAATAACGAATTGCTTCAAGAAACTTTCAAATTTTTCTTGAATCTGGGATGTACGAAATTGTCCCTTCATTAACAATCTTTGATCGTCACGCGATCCCATTGTTCCAAATTCTCTTAGTAAATATTTAGCAATCAGTGATGTTTCTCGATTAACCCCTTTGCTCACTTCAGCTAAGTTCTGGACAACAGTTGTCTTGCCTTGGATTCTAGCTTGTATCTTAGGAATCACAAATCGTATGTGTTCCTTAAGAATCTTTGGCAATTCTTTATACGCTTTATCTAACAATTCACCATATTCGTTCTTATCCAGTTATAACAACCCCAATTCCGCTAGTTTCTTACGGACATTTATTGCAGCTTGTTCAGCATCATCTACACTTTTAGCTCCGGTACATACTATTTTACCAGATCCAAATAAAAGTAATACAACTTTAGGTTCTTTCATACGGTATACCAACCCAGGGAATTGCTCTGGCTCATATTCTGTATTATCCAACCCAATAGCTATAGCGTCAAGGTTTAGTTCTGCATGAAGGTTGGCCGTTGCTACAACGTTTTGAATTATAACTTCGGGTTTACCTGTTATTTCGGTTCCCCCTTCTTGGATCTTATCTATAATCTTTGAAATTGCAATTTTTGCCTCCGGAATGCTTTTAGCACCGGTACATACTATTTTACCTGACCCGAAGATTAGAGCTGCTGCCTTTGGTTTATCTAAATGATAAACTAGTCCCGGAAACTGTTCTGGTTCGTATTCAACTTTATCAATTGTCAATGTGATTAACTCTAAATCGAACTTCTGTCCCAATGATGCCGAGGCAACAACATTTTCAATCTTTACATTAGAATTCATTACATAAACCTCCAATTTGTCTATTGAATACGTTGTTTATATAAAGGTATTTATAAATAGAGCATTATCCTTAATCATATTTTTTTAAAAATCATGTCTAATATGCTTTGTAATATCCAATTTTTTTTTGAATCGGAAGGCTTATCTATCAAAGTTAAAGGGGGGATATGTTTTCAATTCGAGGTATGGTTTAACTATATTCAGAAAATTTATATAATCTAAACTTTCAATATAACTATCAAGTCTATTCGGAATGGTTTTAAACATCGGAGGTTAACCATGTCAAATGATAACGTTGTTTTTGTCGGCAGTAAACCAGTAATGAACTATGTATTAGCCATAACTACACAGTTAAATAATTCAAAAGAGGTGGTTCTCAAATCAAGAGGGCAAGCGATTACTAGATCTGTTGATGCTGCAGAAATTGTTAGAAATAGATTTATGGAGGGAGTAAAGGTCAAGGGCATCGTCATTGATACCGAAGAGCTTACTAGGGATGATGGGACTAAAATGAATGTGTCAACCATGGAGATAACTCTCGCCAAATAATAGATCTTTTATCAAAAGGGATATGATGATTATTTTAACTTAAGAATATAATTTAAGACTTAAAATGTATCATTCTAATAAAAAAAATTATCCAATTTCGTTATTCCATCGAGAATTGTTTTCCACTATCTATTATAGCCTTGGCAAAACCGTATCCGAAGTTCGCAGAAAACTTTTCTGAGAACTCATCCAGGAAGGATTTTTTATTGTAAGAAACTATATTAGGATTACCTGTTATTTCTCCCAACTCTGCAGCTTTATTAATAGCCAAATCTCTCCCCCCAATTTCATCTATTAAATTTAGTTCTTTGGCTTTTTTTCCTGTATATATTTTACCTTCAGCTATGCTTGATACATATTCTACAGTTAAGTTTCTGTTATTTGCAACTTCCTCTAAGAACTGATCATATATCTCGAGGACTATTCCCTCTAGCATTTCTTTTTCTTCTTCAGTCATTGGCCTATATCCAGTTGAAAAATCCTTAAACTCTCCGCCTTTAACTATGGTAAAGTTCACTCCAATTTTTTCTAGAAGTTTTGAATATTCTGGGAAAATGGAGATTACACCAATACTCCCAACGACTGACGCCCTATCAGCTATTATAAAATCGGATGCAGAAGCAATATAGTATCCCCCGGATGCTGCAATTTCACTTAGCCATGCTACAACAGGTTTTTCAGATTCTTTTATCGCTCTTGCGATTTCATCACTAGCTACAACACTTCCTCCTGGGCTATTAATATCAAGAAGGATAGCTTTAACGGATTTATCCCGATTTGCTTGATTTAATAATTCTATAAATTTCTGAGGGGTTATCACACTCTCTTGAAGTATTCCACTATCAGATGTCATAGAAATCTTACCATGAACTTTTATTATGGCTACACTTTCTCCAAATGAATACCCATCATTTTTTGTAAGTAGGTAGGCACCCATAAAAGACATGATTAGACCTCCGGATATTATAAAAATAATAATAATTAAATATTTTTTCATGGATTAATCTGTAACCTATAATCATTAAAATAAGTTATCCTTTGATTTTATCTCTCAATTCAATTATAACTAAATTTAGATTATCCCCGAGAATTTTATAAAACCAATTATCACTCTTAAAAAGTTGTTAATTCTCCTGCAATAAATCTCTTAGATATTTTATTTACTTCCTCTAAATTCCTATCTGCAATACTTTCACAAGTACCTTTTATATCTGAGAATTTGTTGGAGTTATCCATAATAAGTTGAATATCCGCAGCCTTTGGCTGGTCAATAGGGAGGCCTATCTGACTCAGAATTTTTACGTAAACTTCTTTAACTCCATCAAGAGACGTATCAATATCTTTAGCTATTTCCAATGAGAGGAGATTATAGATTTTACCGACATGATTTATTGGATTTTTTCCAGCAGCAGCTTCCATAGACATAAATCTATTTGGAGTAATTAAACCGTTGACTCTATTACCTCTTCCAACTGAACCATCATCACCCATTTCAGCGGAAGTGCCTGTTTCAGTTAGATAGGTACTATCTCTAGTGTAATCATCAGCAGTATTTATCATTACACATACTTCACGCTCAGTTACCTTAGTTGCAAGTTTTATTATCTCTTCTTCCATAGATTCTTTTATATTCATGTAATGATCCAAATCGGGAATATACCTCGCTACCATCGCATCTGCAACGGTAAGAGTTACAACATTTTTTTCTCTTAGTCCCATAACCTTAATATCCTCCCCGCTTCCTGGGAATTTCTTCTTAAATTTATCTGAATTCATTAATTTCTCTGTTTTGTAAACTAAATCTTCTGTTTCAGATAAAGGTGCAAAAGAAACTCCAAAAGAGGTATCATTAGCAAGGGGAGTCTCATGTTTTCGATTGAATACATCAGTTAAATCAGCCGATGAATCACCTATCCTAGAATCAATTATTACATCTGTATTAACATCTAAATTACGCATGTTTCTAGATAAGTAATCTTTTGCTGCTTGTATAGCTATCATGTTCACAGGTACAAGAGTTTTATCGACTCTTGTAGTTGATCTTCCAGACAGAAGGATGTATATGGGATCTTGAATCTGCCCTCCACCATAGGCTACGCTTGCTCTCCCACCCACTATTTCTACTTGATCAGTGTTATGATGGTAAATTGTTCCGAATTCATCCATGTAAGCTTTGCATAGAGCCCTGCTTATAGCATCTGCAATACCATCTGCTAGAGAATCAGGATGCCCAATTCCCTTTCTCTCAACTATTTCTATTTCCTGTTCTTCTACAGGAGTTCGCTTAATTTTCTTTACAAATATGTTCCTTTTAGTCATTTGTCTACCTTCTACTATGAATCAGTTTTAAATACTATCCTATTTTTTGGCTCGATTGTAGTCATTACTTTACCTTTCCTAAAAATCCTAACTATACCACCACTTTTAGAAACAGTTATTCCCAACGATTTTGTTATCATTGTCATTGCAGCTACAGCAGCATGCCTAGTTCCTAAACCTTGAGGGATGGATACACCAGCAGAATCCACGGTTAAATAACGGCCTGCAGCTTCAATTATCCCATCACCATTAATTATAAATGCTCCATCAAGTTGAGCAATCTCTTTAATACTTTCATGCAATTCCTTATTAGTTATAAGGCGCTCACCAATCATTTGCCCTTCAAATGGGTTTAGGATTAGTTGTTTTGAGTTTTCAATTACATTATTAGTATCGCCTAATATGAATGCTGTACCTATGAGGCGGCCCTCCCTTCCCTCTCGACCTATCTCTAATGATACTTTAAGGGCATTTTCAAATACATCTAAGTTCACATTATTTTGTTGTAGAAAATCGTAGAGGGTATGATCTAGCGTGCTATTTTTTACTTCATAAATAACAACTGAATCAGCTTCTTGGAGAAAGCTTGAAGTAATTATAATAATTATATCACCATCTTTTAATAGTCCTTTTTTAATACACATTGTAACAGCGTCTTCGATCTTGGCGATTCTAGAATTACCACGTGTAATAAGATTAATGATGTTCACTTTTTCAGATGTTTTTTTTGTTTCTACATCTATGAAATCTACATCAATAACATTGATCATTGTTTTCTTTAAAAGTCGCTGAAATGTTTTCTCGTTAACTGTTGCTATTATAATTGGAATATCGGTTTTAATTTTCTTACTTAATATTAAATCTGCTGTATGCCCAGTTTCTGTTAATACTAAAATTGACCTTGCTTTAATGTCGTTGGCAATTTTAATAGCAGATTTTAACACTGCTGTTGATACTTCCATTTAGACCAGTGCTTATTAATCTTAGTCAGTTATTTATATCTTTGCAAAGTGTTTCAAAGTTTTTGATATTTTTAATATCTCTTTTTCTTGAATATCTAAAACATTTAGTTTTTTTAGTTCAATAGTTAATCCAGGTTTCATGAATCTGTTGTATTCTGGGCACAAAGTAAGTATCGGCGAGCCTAAATTTGTTTTTAATCCGTTTATGTATGCCTTTTTAACAATATCTTTTGGGATATTATCCATCTTTATACCGACACATACCCCTCGTTCCTTCCTATGGATTACTGTGTTTAGTTCTTTTTTAATGATTGAGGTATAATCATTGAGAATGCGAATTACATGAGGTGCTACCTTTAATTCCTCTTTTATACCAGCACATGTTATTGGATTGATTTTACATGCTCTAACTATCTCTCTTCCTGTTTCTATGATATCCATATTATCCGTGGAAACAAATCCTCCTGAATAGAGATTAACTATTTTTGGAGAACCCATGGATCCTATTATAATTTCTGCATTTTTCGATTTACATAAAATTTCGTCTCCAATAGCACCGCTTGCATCTTCAATTAAGAGAACTCCAAATTTTTTGCATACCTTGTGTATCTTCTTCACTGGTTGTTCAGCTAAATATCCTGCAAATGAAGTTAGAAAAAGGGCATTTGGCATTTCTTCCTGAATTTTATCTTCTAGGTATTTAGGGTCTATAATCCCGAATTTTGTTGCAATCTCTCTGATTTCAAGTCCGAATAATCTTGGAAGAGTCTTGAAACCTTTCCATCCCCCTTGGTCAGGTATCATTACCTTTCCATTCAACGATTTTAATACCAGCATTATTGCGGCATCACAACTTGACAAAAGTTCTGTATGCCTATGCCCAGTAATACTTGAGAAGGCTTTTTTTGCATCATTTACTTCTTTTTTTATATTAAATTCTTTAGAACCAATTTCCTTTGCGGCTTTGCACATAGCCTCTCTTGACTTAATACATGGTTTCCGGGGAGGTAAGTTCATATTAGAATACCATTTTTTTTATTAACTTTTATCTCTTCTTTTATAGAGTAACCACATCTGATTATTTGTCTATAAGTAAATTAATGCCTGCCATTCTTTAAAGTTAAGTTTTAAAAAATTTTTTTTAATTTAATACTTTTTTTAATGCTTTTATAAGCCTTTGATTCTCTTCAGCTTTACCCACACTAATTCTTAAGTATTCATCACCCAAACCAAAACTATTACAATCTCTTATTATTATCCCACGTTTTAGTAAATTCTCAGCAATGTCTCTAGATGCCATGTTAGTACCTTTAACATTTATAAGCAAGAAGTTTGCATGAGAAGGATAAACTTTCAATCCATTAATTTTTCTTAGTTCTTCCGTAAGAAAATCTCTCCCCTCATGAACAGAACGTATGGTCTTTTCTAGATGGTCACTATCTTTTAAAGCACCAATTGCACCCTTTTGGGCCAATATGTTAACGTTAAATGGGGGTTTTACTTTAACAAGGTACTTAATAGTTCTTTTATTAGCTACACCATATCCTACCCTAAGCCCTGCAAGTCCAAAAGCTTTTGAAAAAGTCCTTAATACAATTAGATTCTCATATTCATTTATCAAATTAACATTTGATTGATTTGCAAATTCAATATATGCTTCATCCAATACTACAAGAACTTTCTGCTCAAGGAGCTTTAGCACATTTTTCAATGCAATACAACCTCCAGTAGGGTTGTTTGGAGAACATAGAAAAATCATTTTAGTCTTTTGACTAATTTTTTTTAAAACCTTCTCTATGTTGTATTCAAATTCTTTTGTTAGAGGGATTTCTATTACCTTGCCAGAGTGAAGTTTTATCAAACTCGAATATAAGGAGAACGTTGGAAAAGAAATAATGGCCTCTTCACCTTTATTTAGAAAAGCTTTAATAATTATTTCTATTATCTCGTCTGAACCATTTCCAATTATTATATTTTCTAATTTTAGATTCAGATTCTCTGCAATATTTCTTCTTAATTCAAATGCATTTTCATTTGGATACAAATGAACGATATTTGATGATTTCTTAATTTCATTAATAGCTTTAGGTGATGGTCCTAATGAGTTTTCATTTGACCCTAGTTTTACAATTTTCTTTAGATCAATCCCGTATCTCTTGGACAAATCATCCATTCCCAAACCTGGAATATACTCAAGCACTTCAGCTGCTTCTTTTCGAACTAATTTTTCAATCATAATATCTGGTCAATAATGTTTATTACCTTCCGTAATTGGGATTTTGTTACTATCAATGGTGGAAGTATGCGAACTACATTTTCACTTGTGCAGTTTAATAGAACACCTCTCTCTCTCGCTGCATCTACAACATAAGATCCATCTTTTTTCAGCTCAATTCCAACCATTAGACCTTGTCCCCGAACCTCCTTTATGACTTTGTGGTTGTTCATAAGTTTTAAAAGGTTTTTCAATAGATCCTCTCCTAATATCCTTGCTTTTTTATGAAGATTTTTTTCTAATATAACCTCAAGAGTTGCTTTTGCAGCTACACAAGCTAGATGATTACCTCCAAATGTTGATGCGTGGTCTCCCGGTTTAAATGCATCCATCACGCTTTTTTTTGCTAACATCGCGCCAATTGGAAACCCTCCTCCTAGAGACTTTGCTAGTGTGAAAATGTCAGGTTTAATATTGTAAAGTTGCCAAGCAAATAGCTCTCCTGTTCTCCCTAATCCAGTTTGAACTTCATCTAATACTAGGAGGATATTGTTCTTGTTGCATATTTCACGGACCTTTTGAAAGTAATTGGGTGGTGGTACTATCACACCGCCTTCTCCTTGAATCGGCTCAAGTAGAACTGCTGCAGTTTCATTTGTTATAGCTTGTTCAAGATCTTGAATATCACCGAATTTCACATGAGTAAACTCATCTCCCAAAGGCTGAAAATCTTTTCTATATCTTTCTTGTCCTGTAGCACTAAGAGTTGCAATTGTTCGCCCATGAAACGAATTTTTTGCTGTTATTATCTTACTCTTACCTGTATATTTCCTTACTAATTTTATTGCAGCTTCATTTGCTTCTGCTCCACTATTACAGAAGAATGATTTATATCCCCCTGTAACACTGTGAAGGAGTCTTGCAAGATTTATTTGTGGTATTATATAATAGATGTTCGAAGAATGCATCATCTTACTGGCTTGATCTTTCACAGCCTTAACAACCTTTGGATTAGAATGCCCAACATTTAACACTGCTATCCCCGAAAAACAGTCTATATATTCCTTTCCTTCTGAGTCCCAAACAATTGCACCCTTACCTTTAATTAAGGATATTGGCTGTCTTTTATATGTTGAAGCCAATACTTTTTCTTCGATATCCTTAAGGTCCATACTATTGAAAAAAGACAGAATCATATATATTTATTTCCAGATTATGCATTTCTTATTAAATAAAATCAATAGAAAAATTATCAAAATTATCAATTTATTTGAATTTTCTTAATTCAAATTTTGAAATATCTTAAAAAATATCTTAATTAGAGAAAAAATTAATCAAGTTTGAATAATGGACTTAAATAATAGTTAACAATGATAATGATAACCTTTATCCCTATCTCAATCCATAATTCTTTTTGTATTGATAAGAAATTAATAGAGTTATTTAATAGTCTGTTGGGATAACATGTTTGTTGCACTTGAGGGTATAGATGGTTGTGGGAAAACAACTCTAGCGAAGGGCTTAGAAAAAAATGATTTTTTTGTAACTCAAGAACCATATTTAACCTTGACTAAGGACATTGTGGGCAGAACTAAAAATGATGAAGCTCGTGAACTCGCTTTTTATATCGATCGTCTTTACCATATTGATAGAGTAATTACTCCTAATCTTAAGAGAGGAGTAATAACTGATCGGTACAAGTACTCCCAGATCGCGTATGCATATGCAAGGTATTCTGGAGGGGAAATATATAAAAATGTTGTATCTCTGAATCAGAATCTATTAGAACCAGATATGGTGTTATTTTTAGATATTAAGCCTGAGGAATCTTTGCTAAGAAAGCCGGGCATTATTAATGATGCTTCTCCCTATCTTAAAATTTCATCTAATTATACCGATTTTTTTAATAGAATAAAAGAGAAATATATGGATCTTCAATCAGAAAATTGGAAAGTTATTGATGCAAATAATAGCAAGGAAAAAATATTGGAGGAAGCATTAAAATTACTTTCTAAGCTTGGTTTTAAGAGATAAACAGACTATTTTTTTTTTAGAAAAAATAATAAAAAAAGATTTTAGATTTTGATCATTTATTCATTGAAAAAAATTCTTTTCACAAGTTTTATATATTGGGAATCCAAACTTTTCTTAGGATTATATAAGGCTAGATTTATGACTAAGAAAAAACTGGGAATATTAGTGAATACCGATAAACATCTGAAGCATCTATCAGGTTTATGTCAGGCTGCTTTATCTTCTGATGTGGAAATTTCCTTATTCATAATGGACGATGGATGTTCTCTTATTGACACCTTAAATTTCAAAGAATTATGCGATGCTGATGATATAACTGCAACAGTTTGTGATCACAGTTATAAAGAAAAAGGATTTACGAAGGATCTTGTAAATATCAAAGCTGGTTCTCAATTTGAACACGCCATAATTGCGAACGAGTGTGATAGGTATATAGTGCTATGAGAAAAATCTGTGTTATTATTAAAACATCAGACACTTATCGACAAAGTGAAGCTGTGCGAGTTGCCATAGGCTTAACTATGTTAGATGATAAAGTAGATCTCATTGTCCTTGACCAAAATTTGATTAGGAATGATGCAGTTAATAAAAATCTAGAGCTTCTAATTACGATGAATGGAGCTACTTACTCTAACAAGTCTGAGAACCAATTTGATCCATTATCCATAGAGGATATTTCAGGAAAGCTTATTGAGTATGATGTGGTGGTGGCATATTGAAAATATTATACATATTTAGGGAAGAACCTCCTGAAAATGTGAAAAATATAGTGGAACATCAGAGCAGTGAAAATACTATTACATCAATTAGGTTATATGAGGGAAAGATTAACTACGACGATGTTATAAACTGCATTTTCAGTCATGATAGAGTGATTAGTTGGTAGAAGTTTTAATTTCGTATTCACCGATTAATATCTCAGTTCTAAATTTCTCTATGTGCTGATATAAATGAGGTAAAACACGTTGTTAGGATCTTAGAAAAGGAGAAATTCAAATGATGTTTCTTACTGGCATTATCATATTAATTTTGTCCACGGGGTGTGTTAACAATCCTGAAACAATATCTCTACAGCTGCACGAAAATTTCAATAATGGTGATGAAAATTACTTAGTCGTTGTTTCTACCTATCCCCAAAAGCTTCTAGCTGGACACCCTTTTACAGTGAATATTGAGATTAAAAATATACAAAACTTAGATGAAATACAACATATTAACTATGACTGTCAAATAGAAGATAATTCAGGTACGATTTTTTTTGTGGATTCCCTGCACTCCATGAAAGGTAGATCTTATCAAAAAGATATCACTCTGGAAGAGAAAGGATTTTACATATTTAAACTAACTATTTACCAGGGGATGGGAACCTCTATTGAGGATATTTATAATAACGATTTAAAATTTACAGTCGGCGAATAAATCAACTAGCCTTTCTAATATTAAAAGAAGATTTAAAGTGGGAATGTAACATAGAAGGTCTGATGAAATCATCATCATCATTAATGTAGAAAATACAAGATAGAAAATAAACTTGGGGTTTCTTAATGACGTTAACGATGAAGATAACAAGTAAAGGAATGTAAATTTCTATGATAAGTTATAAGTGGATTATTCTTATTGTTTCTTTTTTTACTCTTTTTATGACCTATGGAATTCTATTTTCAATAGGACTTTATTTTAAACCTTTAGAAACAGAGTTTAATTGGAGCAGGACTCAAATTTCAATAGCTATTTCAATATCAATGATAGTTTTTGGTATTTTTCAGCCTATTGTTGGGAGATTGATAGACAAACTAGGTCCTAAAAAAGTAATTGCCTCAAGCGTTTTTATCTTAGGATTAAGTCTATCATTGATGTCGTATATTTCAAATCTTTGGGAATTTTATTTAGTATTTGGAGTTTTAGCAGGTTTAGGGTTCAGCGGGTCCACAGTTCTATCGAATTCTGTTATTGTTTCAGGTTGGTTTACTAATAGGAGAGGAAAGGCATTAGGGATATTATCTGCAGGGGTAAATGTAGGCCAAATGTTTATTTTACCCATTTCGATGTATGTAATTCTCTCTTATGGCTGGAGATTCTCTTTTTCTTTAATTGGGGGAATATTGTTACTTGTCATACTTCCTCTTATCCTACTTTTTATCCGCAATAACCCCCATACAGATAATAAATTAAACAGTGACTCACGAATTCATGATAATAATCAGGATATAACTTATTTTCTTAAAACAAAGCCTTTTTGGCTTTTATTCTTAAGTTTCTATACCTGTGGATTCACAGCCCATGGATTATTCATGCATTTCCCAATTTTCGTTGCTGAATATGGAGTTTCAGAAATGGATGCCGCTACTCTAATTGGAATGGTTGGTGGCATCAGTATAATAGGAGTTCTGGTTATGAGTTTCCTTTTTGATCGAATTGGAGGTAAAAATCCATTAGCTTCAACGTATCTTTTAAGAAGTTTTTCTGTTTTATTCTTGATTTTGTTTATATATGTGAATAATATTTTAATTTTGTACGTTTTTGTTTTATTATATGGATTCTCTTATTTTGCTACTGTACCACTAGTATCTGGGCTTACTAGAAAAATATACGGGCAATCTGTTATGGGCTCTCTCTTAGGTTTAATCTGGTTTTCACATGCTCTAGGTCAATCAAGTGGTCCTTTTCTAGCAGGAGTACTATACGATTATACAGGAAGCTATTTTTCAATCTATGTAATCAGTTCATTTATTCTTTTAATAGCATCAATCTTAAGTTACATGATAAAGGAAGATTGACTGCAATTCTTTTCTATATGAAATAAATATTCTTCAACCAGTATTTTACTACAGATAAGTTTAAACGTTAGTTGGTAATTATTTAGGGAGAAGAAGTGAAGTAAATGATTAAAAAAGAATCCATCAGTCTAATAATTTGTTTCATATCGTTAGTCAGTATGTTTCCCATGGTATTTGGGTTAATGGAAGCAGATTTTTATGTTACGGAAGTTTACCCAGAAAGGATATATCCTGGTGAAACTACTAACTTGAGCATCACTATCAAAAATCTATCTCCAGAGGACGCGACTTATCTTAAGATTACTTTAGACCCAAATGATACCTCACCTATAGATCCAATTGGCACATCAAAGAAATATCTTAACCAAATGGAGAAAGCAGTTCGCTCAGCTGAATACTTTGGAGTTGTTTCTCAAAATGATGAGTTAACACTCTCTTTCCCAATATATGCAAATCTGGACGCAACTGAAGACGTTTATATGACTCCATTGCTTCTGGAGTGGAAAAATGTAAATTTACAAGATGCAAGTCAAACCCTCCAAGTGGAGATTTACGTAAAGGGTGAACCAGCTCTAAAGATAGCGAAGGTTCGAACTGATCCTATAGAATTTAAGAGTGATACTGAGAACAGTGACATAATAATTACAGTTGAGAATGCTGGTAAGGCAATTGCAAAGTCTGTTAGATTAACATTATCGTTAAATTCGCCTTTCTCTAAAGCTTATTCTAATTCCAATTCAGATTTTGTTGCCGAAATAGTTACAGATAAAACTCACGATTTTACTGTTAGCGTAGATATCGACGAAAAAACCCCCGCAGGGAGCTATTCATTTCCTATAACTATGACTTATAGAGGAGAGGAAAATGAATATTCACTAACAGAAGAAATAACATTAATTGTAGAGTCCGAAGCAACTTTTGATATTAAGGAAGTTAAATCTAATCCTGAGACTTTAAATCAAGGTGATGTCTTCAGAGTTAATGTTCTCATTGTCAATACTGGGCAGAGAAATGCAGAGGCTGTTAAAGCAGTGCTTAAGACAAAATCCTACTTCAGTGGTGTGAAGACTGATTATTTAGGGGATATAGAGATTGGCGAGAGTAAGTTAGCAACCTTCGAGCTTACTGCTGACCGAGACACTATCCCAGATAATTATGAGAATGATATCAAGATAATATGGGAGGAATCAGGTAAAAGGATAGAGGAGATAGATTCCTTTGCTATAACGGTTCATGGTAATCAGAGTAATATCGGTGCTCCAACTAAGCTAGTTGGTGGCTTAGCTATATTGTTTATAGTTGCTGTATTGGTAATATGGAGGAGACGTGGAGGCGGCGATGATTGAGGATGTCCTCAACTTTTACGCAAATGTTTCTAAGAAGTTTTATCCATTTATTATAATCCTAGCTCTTATCCTTTCGGTTGTTTCATTTCAACAGGCATCTAAAACTGAGATTAGTACGGATATCCTTGGATTCTTCTACCAAGATACTGATGGTATGTCCGAGACTCGTATGCTCAGAAGCGATTTCATGGGAACTGATACAGTTAAAATCCTTATTGAAGCAGATCGTATAGTGACAAAAGATGTTTTAGAAGATGACGTCCTTGACATGACTCTGGAGCTCGTGGACACTGTCTCAATTATTCCCGGCGTTTTTAAAGTCTCTAGTGTTCTAGATTTAGGAAATTCAAGGGATATTATCTTGCACAACTCATTTGTGGAAACCTCTGATTATCTAAGTACTGAGCTCCAATACTCCATTATCATCGTTGAATTAGATTCTGCCGAGGTACCTGATAGAGCAAAACTAATTGATACTTTTAAGAAGACTGTAAATAGAGTAGATTTAGCAAAGGGGACTAAAGTAACCGTTGCTGGAAGTCCAGCTCTTTATAACGCTTGGGATGAAGCAGTGAGAACGGGATTTGCAAAATCTATAATTGCTAGTGCTGTTACAATCTCCGTGGTCCTTTTTTTTGTTTTCAGGAGTCCAATAACTTCTAGTTTTGTCATGATCCCTATTCTCGTCGCTGTTTTAACTGCCTTTGGGACTATGCACTTCATAAATATCCCATTAAATTTTTTAACAGTAATGTTCGGGGCCGTAACATTAGGTCTTGGAGTTGATTATAGTATCCACCTTGTTCAGAGATATCATGAGGAACTTAGAAAGGGCAATAATAACGCGTTGAATGTAGCATTGTCTAGAATAGGTAGAAATACCATATTCACAGGCCTAACAACCATGGCCGCTTTCTCTTCCATGACAGTTTCAGGACTTAGAATGTTAATGGAATACGGGGTTATGTCTTTTATTGCAATTTCCTTTTCAGTTTTGTCAGTTCTTTTATTTTTACCATCATTTCTTATATTAGAGTCTAAAATTGGAAGTAGGAAATTTAAATTGTCAACAATTTTTAAAGCTCTTGGTTTAGCTGGTTTCCTATCTACTTTTATGATAAAACTTTCAACTTTTTCATTAAAAAGGCCAATTGCAGTAATTTTTTTCGTCTCTCTCGGTGGTGTTCCAGTATTTTATGGTTTGTCTCAAATAGAAACCCTAACAGATGTTGATGCATGGTTGCCTCAGGAAAATCCATCAGTAATGGCAAATAATATCATCGATGACGAGTTTGGTGATTATGACTATACCATGATATTAGTCTTGGCTGATGATATCAGAGATCCTATTGTAATGAGTTCAATCGAAAAAATTGGAGAAGGAGTTCAGAAAGTTCCCCATATTACAGAGGTTTCTAGCATTTCTAGTTTGATACATCCGTTGCCTATTAAAGAAAAAATTATACATAGTAAAATCGAAGCATTACCCTTAGATACGAGGCGTAAATATGTAACTGAGGATTATACTGAATCTCTTATAATTATAAAGACAGACAAAGAGGTCGATGATATAATGGTGAGGGAGATAAAAGAAGTTCTAGATTACGTTGATAAACCTGCGGAAGTCGTCTTTTCTCAAGCTGGAGCAAATCTTCTTATGTCTAGGATCGATAGTATCATAGCCCAAGATCAGATCCGAACCACAATGGCAAGTTTAGCTCTTGTTATGACAATGTTATTCTTTGCAATGAGGGGTGTTAGTGGAATAATCTTGGGTCTTTCACCAATTCTCTTAGCCATTCTCTTTGCTATGGGCTTTATGGGTCTACTTCAGATTCCATCTACTCCCTTGACTGTTATGCTAGCAACTCTTTTACTTGGTTTAGGGATTGATTACAGTATACATTTCATTGCTAGGTACAGGGAAGAACGAATGAATGGAAAAACGCTGGAGGAGGCATTACTCATTACTTCATCAACTGTAGGTGAATCAATCGCTCTAACTTCCATTACCACCACGTTCGGATTTTTATCCCTAATGACGATTATGCTAGTTCCAGTGCAAGATTTTGGGAAAATTGCAGCAGTGGGCCTGGTTTTTTGTGCTATTTTTGTACCGATAATTATCTCAGTAGGGCTTTTATTCTATGAGAAAATAGTTCGTAAACGCATGATTCCCCTACTGTATCCAAGAAAAGCTTGAAGGTATTTTGTTTTAAAGATATATTTCTGTAATTTAAACAGTTTATAAAGCTCTAGTTAAATAATAAATAACAAAGAATATTTAATATATGATAAAATATTTCTAACAAGGATTTACACCATGAAAAAAACTAATAATTCAATTTTGGGTACTTTAACAAGTATCCTCCATCGTCTTCATTTAGATAGGTACGGGTTTCTCCTTGCTATTCTTGGATTAATTCCAATAAGGAGTGGAATCCTCCTGCTTCAAAATAAAGACTGTGGATGCTTTTTAATTGAAGATGCAATTCTTCATTCTCATAATATATTATTTGGAACAATCAGTTTATCCTTTGGTGTTATTTTTTCTTTAGTAGGAATACTTTTTTTTGATTGGTCTAATCAGAAAAAAAATAGTTTAATCAGCATTCTTTTTTTACTCTCTGGTTTATTCGTTGGGTATTCTATGGTGACTCAAGAGGAAGTACATGAACCAGATGATGGACAATATGAAAAACTTGCAATGGAATTGACAAGTGATGGTTGGATCTTATTCTACGCAAATTGGTGCCCCTCATGTCATAATCAGATAGAGATATTTGGCAGTAGTGTAAAGCACTTGCGAATGATTGATTGTGATACCATTACCTGCCCTGAATTTGTCAAGGTATACCCAACTTGGGCACTTATTAAGCAAGACCAGGTGGTAGAAGTTAGAGAAGGATTTCAATCTGTTGAAGTGTTACAAAACCTAGATAGTTGAAGTTTTTCTAATCTAATATTTATCCACAGCATTTCCCTGGAGGGATCTTGTTATCATGAGGGCATTTTTTTGGATGATTTAACCGAGTACATATTGCTTCAGCTATTTCTTCACTTATATGATGCTCTAATCCACATACAGCTTCTTCATCAATCCTCATATCTAGAATCTCAGTCAATAGGAGTTCAGCTATCCTATGATTTCTAATAACTTGTTTGGCCGCATCCCTCCCAATATCTGTTAACTTTATTCCAACTCTAGTTTCGTATTCTACAAGACCCATCTTCTCCATCTTTCGTAGCATTTCAACTGCACTTGGAGGAGCTATTTTTAACCCTTTTGCAATATCATTGATTTTAGCCGTTTCATTCCCTTTTTCAGCTACAATCCATAACATTTCAAGGTATTCTTCAACCTTCTCTGACAAAATCATTCTTAATTAAGATAATACAGTTCTTCCTAAAAAGGATTTTGCGGGTCTTCCTTGCAACGTTTCTATTTTTTTTACTAAATTCTCAAAAAGGAGAATTCCCCCATAAAAAATTATATGAACTTTATTTTTAGTGCGTCAATCAATGGATATTTGTGATGTTATTTTTCTAGTATAAATTAGAAAATTTGAGTTTATTATTCCATGTCATCATTTTTATGGGGGTTAACATGGATATTCTTAACATTTTCTCTGGAGTTGTATATTATATATGTTCAAAATTAAAAGTGGAGATAAGAGGAAATTCTATTAGCGGATCTTATTTTTCATAAGATATTAGAGAATTAGAACAAGGGAATATTATGATAATCATCGATAATATCGAAAAGTTGTACGGCGAAATAAAGGCTCTTGATGGGCTGTCTTTACACATAAAAAAAGGTGAAGTTTTTGGACTTTTAGGACCTAATGGAGCAGGTAAAACTACAGCTATCAGGATTCTTACATCTCTTTCCTTGCCATCCTCAGGAAAATGTGAAATTAATGGATTTAACGTACAAAAAAATCCTGTTGCTGTTAAGAGGGTAATTGGTGTGGCCCCCCAATATCTTAATCTTGATTCTGAGCTTACTGGTAGAGAAAATCTAGAATATTATGGCAGACTTCATGGGATGAATCCCCAGGATATAAAGAGTAGGATTGAAGAGCTTCTCAAATTTATGGAACTTCAGGATAGAAGTGATCACTTAGTTGAGGGTTATTCAGGAGGCATGAAGAGACGCCTCCTAATCGCCAGAGGTCTCATGAATAGGCCAAGAGTACTATTTCTTGATGAACCTACAGTAGGTCTCGATCCACAAACCCGTAGGCGTATCTGGGATACTATAAGATTGCTAAAAAAAGAAAATATAACTATTATGTTAACTACCCATTACATCGAGGAGGCTGAGATGCTTTGCGATAGGGTGGGAGTGATAGACAAAGGTAAATTAATAGCTCTTGGTACTCCGGATGAGCTAAAAAAACAAGTAGGTTTGATTGCAGTAGAATTGTGCTCAGAAAAAATTTATGAAAGGAAATTCTTTTCTGATAAAGATAAAGCATTTGAATTTGGGAATAAGTTTTGTAAAAATAGGAAATGTGACTTTATTATGAGAGAGTCAAATCTTGAAGACGTTTTTATTGAACTTACAGGTAGGAGGATTTTAAAATGATGGGTGTATTTACTGTCTTCTCAAGGGAAATGCTTACTCTTCGGAGAAGATTTCTTAAATACATCCTATCCGGAATGATCAATCCCTTGTTGCTTCTTATAGCCTTTGGATGGGGCCTTGGAAGAGGAATTGACGTTGAAGGAATGGATTACATCCAGTTCATTGTCCCGGGAATAATTGCTCTAAGCGGGATGAACACTAGCTTTAGTACTGTAGGAGTGGCTCTTAATATTAGTAGGAGGTATACTAAGACTCTGGAGGTTTATCTGACTTCACCTATAACCCCTACGGCCATTGCCTTAGGAAAAGTCTCATCTGGCATTGTGCGGGGGTTGATATCTTCGATAATAATTGCTGGACTAGGTCTTTTATTCGGTGCTCAACTATCCCTTAGTCTATCCGTATTAGTAATTATATTCTTAAACTGTTTTTTATTTGCGTCATTAGGGCTTTATATTGGCCTAAAACTCTGGGCGCATGAAGATATGACGAACTTTTCCACCGTATTCCTTTTGCCAATGACTTTTCTCGGTGGAACCTTTTTCCCTCTTAATAATCTACCGGCAGTAATTTCCGGGGGGCTTTATCTTTTACCTTTAACACATGTGAGTACGAGTCTCAGGTCTGCGATGCTTGGACTAGAATTCCCGATCGTTTCAGTCGTTGTTTTAATAGGGTACTCAGTAATATTTTTTTATCTTGGCGTTAGACGTATTAACAAGGGGGATTTAACATAGGGAAAACCATCCTGATAGTTAATGACGATGGCATAGATTCCCCGGGTTTAAAGGCGGCAGCAGCTGCTGTAAAAGGACTTGGAAGAATTATTATAGTTGCCCCTGATATACAGCAGAGTGGAGTTGGTAGGAGCCTTTCTCTTTTTGCTCCTGTTATCGTATCTAAAAGTGATTCACAAACTGAGATATACTCTATATCAGGAACACCTGCTGACAGTGTAATTATAGGTATCCATGGTATTCTCAAGTTTAATCCAGACTTAATAATCTCGGGGATAAATATGGGTGAAAACCTGAGTTCAGAAGCTACTACTTCCGGTACTGTAGGGGCGGCATTAGAGGGGGCTAGCCAAAGTGTTCCTTCCATAGCAGTTTCAGTCCATACTGGAAAAGAGTTCAGATTAGACGATGCTAATAACACTATTGATTTCTCTCTAAGTAAGATTATTACGAATAAATTAGCAAAATTCATTTTAAAGGAGGGAATGCCTAAAGGAACAGATTTGTTCAATGTTAACGTACCTGCATCAAGCAGTAAACACAGAATTAGACTCACTAGACTCGCCCGGAGGATGTACACAACAAAAGTTAAGAAGAGGCTTGATCCAAGAGGGAGGAGTTACTTTTGGATTGATGGAGACCCAATTTATCAGGCTAATGAGGGGACTGATGTTCATGCTGTGAGAATCGAAAATTCCATCTCAATAACTCCTATGCAACTAGACCTCACTCGAGAAAAATCCATGAAAAACCTAATGAACTTAGAGAGGTTGTTAGACTAAAACCTTTTATTATTTGAAAATTTATTTTTTTGTGTAGGTATTAGCCCGTGTAGTATAGTTTGGATAGAATGGAACCCTGCGGAGGTTCAGACCCGGGTTCGAATCCCGGCACGGGCATTATTAACTAGACTTTCCCAGCTTTCATCATCTCTTCATCTATGAGTTGAACATATAGTCTGGTTTTAATTATGGATTATTTAGCCTTTAATGTTATTAGCCATCATTTTTGTCCTGCTCGACCAAACTTTGGGAGATCAATTCCGCGTGTCATCCCAAATTCGCGTCTTAGAATTAGATCCCCATTTTCAATAGACACCTGAAGTTCGATACCTTTACTTATTTGTAACTCCTCACAAATTTTCTTGGGAAGAGGTATCCATAACTGCGAATATTTATCTCCAATCTTCTTCTCTTGAACTTTAACCATATTGATTAATTAGGGGTAAAAATACTATATAAAACCAGAGGCTTATGACTAAAAAAAGAACTTATAAATTAGGATAACACTCTCAAGCATCTTCAACTCAATCAAGATGCTATCACCAATTGTGCCCAAATTTTTTTAGTGTTAATTAAATAGATTTTAATCTTCTCTCAATCAAAAAAGGTTTTATAATAGTTATAAAATAACATGGAGTCATGGTAGTTGATTTGTTAGCCTTCGTCGGTGGAATAGCCTATGGATACATGAATCCTGGAAGAGAAGATAGGAAAGCAATGCTGAAAAAAGGACTGAAGATGGGGGTTCTTGTTGGTATAGTCCTAGCTATTATATCCATGTTTATTGGCGGGTTTGTATCCTTCGGTGGTGCTTTAATCTCTTCAATAATAAGCATTAGTTTTCTAACTTTAATTTTTGTTGGTGGCACAATAATTGGTGATTGGATAGAGGTAAAATTTAAAAAATAAATCCATAAATCACTAAATTTACAACCCTGCAATATTCCGGAAAAGTAAACTTGCCGTTCCTCGAAAAGGGAGATGATGGAGGGGTAAAAATTACGATTTCTTGTTAATAGGGCATGAGCATCTTTTCGTCTTCAGAAAGCCTGAGGAAAAGGAGAGGACAACTAAATTCAAAAACAGCATGTATTGGGAATAAATTTGGTAATAGTCCAATGAAACAAGTATTTTTATTGAAGAAAGGTGATGTAAAATGATGAAAAACACTCTAAATCTTCCATTCCCTATACCTAAAAAATTTTTAATTTTAATTCCTGCGATACTTTTTTTATTCTTCGGTGGCCAGGGCTATTTTCAATTAATTCTTATAATTATATTAATTATTGGATGGATACTAATTATTAAATATAGACTTTGGGATAGGTGCGACGTTTAAAACTAATATTTAAAAGTCTAAATTATTGTTAATGAGGTAATAAAGTGATAGCGGTTGTAGTGTTTGTCTATATTAACGAGATTTCAGAAGAGGAATATGTTGAAACATTAACTATTCCATTAGAAGATTTATCAGATATCAGTGAAATAAAATTAATGACCAGACATATAAGGAATTCAAAGGGATTTGCAGTAGTTTCAAATCTGGTGTCAAATGTTTTAACTAACCCATCAGCCTGTTTCAATCAAGATTTAAAATCGTATGTTAAAGATATTATAGTTTTAGAAAATAATAAGATAATTGAACGGCATTATAAGAACAAAAATAATTCTGCATGGCTAAAATTTAAAAAACCCGGTTTTAAAAACATTGAAGTTCTTCGATCAGAAGCTTATGATAAAGAAGTAAAAGAAGGAAAAATTAGGGTGTGGTATGATAGAAAAAATCAGGTTATTACTAATATCAAGGATGAAATCCAGGCCAATATCCATTTAGATGGGACACCTCATAATTCAGGAAAAAAAGGTATTGTCGTTAAAGGAAAAGCTACCAGAGCAAAGGTTAAGGATATCCTTCCAACTCACTATTTGTTACAATAACTTAAAATGTTCAAATTTAATGTATTTTTTCCATTTATCAAATATTTTTCAAATGAATAAAGTATTTAAGAGCACGGGATAGCGAGGGATAACTGTCATGGTGGAATATATATTATTTTCTTCATTTATCATTAGCTTTATCGTTACATTCATGGTTATACCCCGCTGGATAAATGTTGCTTATAGAATAAAACTCACCGGAAAAGATATGAATAATCTTAAAACCCCTGAAATACCTGAGATGGGGGGCTTGACGGTAGTATCAGGTTTTATTGCAGGAGTCCTTGTTTACATTGCAATTACAACATTCTATTTAAACCAGAATCCAGAGTTAATTTTTATCCTCGCAGCTATTGCTACATGTCTCACTATCATGATCATCGGTATGTTGGACGATATTCTCGGCTGGAAAATAGGACTTAAAAAGTGGCAGAAGCCTCTATTAACAGCAGTGGCAGCGTTACCAATGATGGCAGTCAACGCGGGAGAGCATGAGATGGTATTACCCATTATTGGGTTAGTTGACTTTGGCATCATATACCCCCTCTTAATTATCCCATTTGCTATTATGGGGGCGGCTAACGGCTATAACATGTTAGCAGGGTTAGCTGGTATCGAGGCAGGATTAGGCGTTATAATACTGTCAACGCTTGGTTTTGTTGCATGGGCAACAGGGAATGGATGGGTAGCTATCATTGCTTTATGTATGATCGCTTCGTTATTGGCATTCTTACGATATAATTGGCATCCAGCTAAGATTTTCCCAGGAGACAGTCTAACCTACACTGTTGGAGCTCTTATAGCAGTTATTGCAATTTTAGGTAATATGGAGAGAATAGCATTAATACTCTTTCTACTGTATTTTCTCGAATTTGCGATTAAAGCTAGAACAAGATTCAAAGGAGAATGCTATGGTATCCCGGATAAACAAGGATATCTTACATCCCCTAAGAAGGTTGAGTCTCTAACACACATAATAATGAAGATTAAACTTAGGGAGACTCAGATCGTACTTTTATTCTTTGCCTTTCAGTTTATTATATCAGCCACAGCTCTATTAATAGTGTTCTAAAAAGGGATATGATGAAGAAACAAAAAATATGTCTCGCATGCTCTGCTGGGGGCCATTTAACAGAATTAATGCAGCTAAGGGAGGCTTTTGAAGGTCATCATCACTTTATAGCGACATTTCGGAGGGAAGATACCGAAAAAATCCAAGACCGTGTTTATTTTCTGATTGACCCTAAGAGAAATCCTTTAAAGGTCCTTGTAAATATTATTCAATCGCTCTGGGTTGTATACAAGGAGATGCCAACGGTTGTTATCACTACAGGGGCCGGAGTTGCAGTACCCATCTGCATCCTTTCAAAACTAATAGGCGCTAAGATAATTTATATTGAAAGCTTTGCTCGGATTTATAACAAATCTTTAGCAGGGATTATCTTGTATCCTATAGCAGATCTATTCTTTGTTCAGTGGAAGCAATTATTAAATAAATATGGTGATAAAGCGAAGTATGGGGGGAAGGTAATATGATCTTCGTTACAGTAGGCACTCACAATCAAAGTTTTGATAGGCTAGTTAAAAAGGTGGATGAGATAGCTGAAAACTTAGAGGAGGATGTGATAATACAACGAGGACACACAGTTTACAAACCAAAACGTGCAAATTTTTTTGACTTTGCTTCAAGAGATAAAATGAGACAAATGATGAAAAATGCAAGAGTTATCCTATCTCATGGTGGGGCTGGGAGCATTATTTTTGCTCTAAAGGCAAAAAAACCACTCATTGTTGTTCCTAGACTTTTTTCTTTTGGAGAGCATGTTAATGACCATCAATTAGAATTAGTTCAAGCTCTTGAAGAAGATAAAAGAGTTAGAGCAGTTTATGATATCGATGACCTTGATAATGCTTTAAATTCAGTAAAATCCCTTATAATTAATAATAGTAAAAAACCAATAATGATCAAATTAATTAGTAACTATCTAAGGGGACTTGATAAATGAGGATATTAGCATTAAACCCTCCTTTTAAGAAAAAATATTCTAGGCAATCTCGTTCGCCATGTGTTACAAAAGGTGGGACATTCTATTTTCCATATTTTTTAGCCTATATGGTCGGCTTAATTGAAAAAAATGGATTTAATGTTAAATTATTAGATTCTGTTGCCAAAGAATGGGATCAAGAGCAAACTCTTAAATTTGCTAAAGAATTCAATCCCGATTTAATTGTTGTCGATACAAGTACCCCAAGCATCTACAATGATGTAGAAGTTGCTACAATCCTTAAAAAGTCTCTATCCCAATCCCATGTTACCCTTGTAGGTACACATCCAACAGCTTTGCCTAAGGAGACCATGGCTTTATCAGATCAGATTAATTCCATTTGTATCGGTGAATATGACTACACAATCTTAGAACTCGCACAGAGTATTGAGGCAGAATCAGATCTTAAAAATGTAAGGGGCCTTACTTATAGACACAATAAAAAAATTCACACTAATGGGCCAAGAGAGCTGATAAAAAATTTAGATGACCTCCCTTTTGTATCATCGGTATATAAAAAACATTTAAATATTAAAGATTATTTCTATGCTTCTCTTTGTCATCCACAAATCACAATTCTAACTGCTCGTGGTTGCCCTTACAATTGTTCTTTTTGTAATTCACCTTACAAAAAATCGTATAGAGCAAGGAGTACTGATAATGTTCTTGATGAGTTTGAATTTATTCAAAGAGAACTTCCCTATGTCAAGGAGGTTATGATAGAGGACGAAACATTCCCTGCGGATAAAAAACGGACGCTTGACTTATGTTCTGGTTTAATGGACCGTAAAATTAAGGTTAAATGGTCTTGTAATGCTCGAGTCAATACGGATTATAAAACTCTAAAAGCCATGAAAGATGCAGGATGCAGACTTCTTTGTGTAGGATTTGAAACTCCTACTCAACCATCTTTAGATACTATTGGCAAAAGAACTACTAAAGCATTGCAGTTGAGTTTTATGAAGAATGCTAATCAGCTAAGGATGCTCGTGAATGGATGCTTTATGCTTGGGCTGCCAGGTGACAATGAGAATAGTATAGCTAAAACTATTACTTTTGCTAAGCAATTAAATCCAGATACAGCCCAGTTTTATCCACTAATGGTTTATCCTGGGACTGGATCTTATAGTTGGGCAAAAGAGAAAGGCTACCTCAAAACTGAAGACTTTTCCAAATGGTTAGATCTTGATGGAAGACATGCTACAACTATCAATTATCCTGACCTCAGTAATGAGAAACTTGGCGAATTATGTGATTCAGCTAGAATGAAATTTTATCTAAGGTCTGATTATTTGACTTATAAAATACGCCAGAGTCTCACAAGTCCTTCAGAAGCCCTAAGAACCCTAAAAGCCGCGAAAACCTTTTTCCGCTACCTAGCGAATAATATATTTTCATGAAGGCAAGTATAGTAATCCCAGTTTACAATGCAGAAAACACGATTGAGGCGACTCTAAAAGCATTGAAATTACAGACAGAGAAGGATTTCGAGATAATTGTAGTTGATGATGGTTCAATAGATAAAACTAAAGAAATTGTTTCAAAACATCCTGTGAGACTTATTTTTCAAGAGCATCTAGGCCCCGCAGCAGCACGAAATCTTGGAGTAGAAAATGCTAAGGGAGATATTATTGTTTTCATAGATTCAGACTGTATTCCAACAAATAACTGGCTTGTCGAGATGCTTCACCCATTTAAGGAACCAGGTATAATCGGCGTCCAGGGGAAGTATATGACAAAACAAACTGGATTGATATCCCGATTTGTTCAGCTAGAGATAGATAACCGATATAAGAGGATGGCTAAGTGGAAATACATTGATTTTATAGGTAGTTACTCAGCAGCTTACCGGAAGAGTGCCTTATTATCTGTTCACGGATTTGATGAAGAATTTCCCATAGCTTCAGGTGAAGACTCAGACTTGTCGTATAGACTTTCAAAAAAAGGGCTTAAGATGTTGTTTAATGATAAAGCGATAGTCTACCATCTTCATCCTAATCATTTATCCGATTACCTAAAAAAGAAATTTAATAGAGCATACTGGAGAGTTTATCTCTATAAAAAACATAAAAGAAAAGCAGTTAAGGATACTTATACACCCCAATTATTGAAAGTGCAGATTGGAATCTTCTATGTTTTTATTCTAATCCTTGCTTTTGATCTTTACAATGGAAGTTTCATAAATTCAATTATTCTATTTCTCCTACTTTTTGTAACTACTTTGCCAGAATCAATTAGAAATTTTATGAAGGATATCTGGGTAGGTCTTGCATCTCCGGCAATAATTTTACTAAGAACTATCATATTTGGTGCTGGATTAATCGTAGGATTTTTCAAACATTAAGGATCTTTCTTAATAACACAATTTTATTTCAAAATTTATTTTCAACTTTATTTTTTAATAACCTATTTTTTTCCAAAATCTAAAACAATTACAATCATCTATTCAAATAATTCTCCAAATTTCGTATTAATTCAATCTAAATCAGCTTTGACGGCGAAAACAATACAACAAAAAGGGAAATATTAAATATAAACAACTTTTTTTATAAAATGATATGAAAGTAGCTATTCTCTGTGGTGGTAAGGGTACCAGATTTCAAGGTGGAGAGGGTATTCCTAAGCCAATGGCTAGGATTGGAGGGCTGCCAATTCTTGAACATATTATGAATATTTATTCTTACCACGGTTATGATGATTTTATTCTTCTTTTAGGTTATAAAGAGCGTGTTATAACAGACTACTTTTCAGAAGTTCATCCAGATTGGAATATCAATTTTAAATTTACTGGTTTAGACTCTAACACTGCTGAGCGTGTTTTTAAAGCTAAGGAGTTGCTTAATGAAAGGTTTTTTTTAACATATGGGGATGGTCTCGCAGACATAAACCTTGAAAAAGAGATTGAATTTCATGAAAAACATAAGGGTATCGGCACCATTACTGTAACCCCCATGCCTTCTCAATATGGGATTGTTGTATCTAGTGGAAAAGGTAGAATCCAGGACTTTCAAGAGAAGCCAATATTAAAGGATCGATGGATCAATGGTGGATTCTTTATTTTCGAACCTGATTTTTTTGATTATGCAAGAGAAAAGGATTTAGAGCGTGATGTACTTCCAAAAATGGCGAAAAAAGACGTTTTATATGCGTTTAAACATACAGGTTTTTGGAAGTGTATGGATCAGCATAAGGATTATATTGAATTAAATAATCTCTGGAAAAAAAATAAGGCAGATTGGGCCATGTGGAAATAAAACTCAATAAATAACCTATAAAACTATTAAGATCCTCTTTTATTACATCTATTTCAATCTTTAAGATTAATATCCATAGTTTTATCTTCAGTGTTATAAATAGGATATAATATGAACTGGAAAGATGTTACTGTTCTAGTTACAGGAATTAATGGATTTGTAGGGTTTAGAATAGCTGAATCTCTTGTAGATAAAGGCGCAGAAGTAGTAGCATTAATTCGAGATGATATCCCCGGATCACCTCTTGAATACTCTAAAATCAGAGAAAAACTAAAAGGAATTGTTACCGGCGATTTAAATAATTATGAAATACTGCAACGGGCATTTAATGAATACGAGATCACAATCTGCTTTCATATAGCAGCACAGGCTATCGTGGGAGTTGCCAATCGATCACCATTATCGACTTTCGAATCTAATATCAAGGGAACTTGGAATATATTAGAAGCCTCTAGAAACTCTAAATTAATGGATAAAATAGTAATTGCTTCAAGTGATAAGGCTTATGGAGAGCATAAACAACTTCCATATACAGAAGATTATTGCTTGAATCCTTTACATCCATATGATGCCTCTAAAGCCTGTGCAGACATACTTGCAAGAACCTATTATAATACTTACGATATGGATATTTCAGTTGCCAGATGTGCGAATATATATGGTGGGGGAGATTTAAATTTTTCTCGTATTATTCCTGACACTATCCAATCAGTATCAGAAGGAAAAAATCCTGTAATAAGGAGTGACGGCACTCCTGTGAGAGATTATCTGTATATTAAGGATGCAGTTGGTGCTTACCTTAAATTAGGGGAAACAAATAAGAAAGTCAAAGGTAAGGCCTTTAACTTCGGTTCAAATAATCCAATAAGCGTTATAGAACTTGTGAACAAAATTTTGAAAATATCTGGTGCAGATTTAAAACCAATTATTAAAGGTAAAGGTAAGACCAAAGGTGAAATAGATAGACAATACCTATCCAGTAATTACGCAAGGGAATTGTTAGGTTGGGCTCCGAGATATAATATTGACGAGGGTCTCAAAGAGACTTTTAAATGGTATAAATCATATTTTGCCTCACTGTGATAAAATGAGGGTTCTCCAGGTATATCATCACTTTCGTCCTTGTACAGGGGGTATAGAAAGACATATTGAAGATTTATGCATTAATCTGATTAATAAAGGGCATAAAAGCGATGTTGTGTGCTTAGATTATTGCCATGATAAAAAAGAAAAACTTCCTCACTACGAGGAATATAGTAATATAGAAATTAATAGACTTCCTTTCGTTGATTTAAAGATTTACAATATAGCTCCCGGAGTTTTAAAAATAATTAAGCAATACGATTTAATTCATATTCACGGTATAGGATTTTTTTCAGATTTTCTTGCTTTAACAAGTTTCATCCACCGTATACCTCTAATTTTGACCACACATGGCGGGATTTTCCATACTAAAAATCATTATTTTTTAAAGAAAATCTACTTTAACTTATGGTGCAAATTTATTTTCAAAAGATTTAAACGAATAATAGCAGTGAGCAAAAATGATGAGAAATTATTTTCAAAAGTAAGCTCCAAAGTAACATTCATTCCTAACGGTATAGAACTTAAAGATTTTTCAAATATCAGTAAAAATGAAGAACAAAATTCGTTTATATTTGTAGGCAGATTATCAAAAAACAAGCGGGTTGATAATTTAATTAGAATGATCTTTTTTCTTAAAAAAAAGGTTAAAAATGTAAAGCTTTATGTGATTGGCGAGGATTGGGAAGAAACATTAACCTATTTAAAAAAATTGACAGAAGATTTAGAGTTAAAAGAAAATGTGATTTTCTTAGGTAAAGTAAGGGATAGAATAAAACTTATTGATTACTATTCACGCGCTCAATTCTTCCTATCTGCCTCTCAATATGAGGGTTTTGGAATTACTGTTTTAGAAGCTATGGCCAGTGGTAAGATTGTTGCTGTAAACGATATTTCCCCATTTAAAGAATTTGTTAATAATAATGAAAATGGTTTTATTGTAGATTATTCAAGACCTAAAGTTGCCGCAAATAAAATATTTTCCTTGTTAAATAAGGACCTTTCGAATGTAAAAAAAAGGGCGTCAGCAACTGTAGAAGATTATTCTTGGGGAAAAATAATTAAAAAAATAGAGACTGTATACGAAACAGGAGAAAGATAGATGAAGATCTTAATTACAGGAGGAGCAGGCTTTGTAGGGTCTCACGCTGCAGAATATTACGCAAAAAAAGGGAATGAAGTAGTTGTTTTAGACAATCTTTCACGTTCTAAAAGTATATACTCAAAATTAAATCCATTGTATAATTGGGATTATTTAAAAAAGTATGAAAATATAGATAGAATAAATGCAGATATAACGAATTCAGAAGAAATCGAAAAATTCACTCAAGACATTGATGCAATTATCCATACTGCCGGTCAAGTGGCTGTAACTCCGTCTATAAATGATCCAAGACAAGATTTTAAGATAAATGCTCTAGGAACCTTTAATGTACTAGAGGCAGCAAGAAAGTCAAAAAATCATCCTGCTGTTGTTTTCTGTTCAACTAATAAGGTATATGGGGAGAACATTAATTCAATTCCTTTAAAAGAAGGTGAATGGAAATATCAATTTAAAGACAAAAAATTTTTAAATGGCATCCCAACGGATTTCCCCATTGATTTAACAGAACACACACCATATGGGTGCTCTAAATTATGCGGTGATATATATGCCCAGGACTATGGGCTTCGGAATGAAGTGGATACTGGGATATTTAGAATGTCGTGTATATATGGCACTCGACAGTTTGGTGCAGAGGAACAGGGATGGCTATTACATTTTATTATCTCGACATTATTTGATATTGGAGTAACTATCTATGGTGATGGAAAGCAAGTTCGAGACGTTTTATTTGTATCAGATTTAATAGTAGCATTTGATTTATTTATTAAAAATAGAGATAAATTATCAGGGCAAGTTTTTAATATTGGAGGGGGATCAGAGAATACACTATCCCTCTTAGAGTTACTAAATATTATTGAAAAAGAAACTGGAAAAAGAAGTAATATTCATTATGATGATTGGAGGCCCTCGGATCAAAAGGTGTATATATCAGACATTTCTAAGGCCAAAGATCTGTTATCATGGAGTCCGCGTATTAGCGTTAATGAAGGTATAAAGAAATCCATACAATGGATAAAAGATAATGAAGCGTATTTTAAATGACTAAGATTAATTTGGTTATACCCACCTATAATGAATCGCAAGACCTTCACAGCCTTATAAGAGGAATAGAAGAGAGCTTAAAACAACCTCATAGTATAATTTTTGTGGATGATAATAGCCCAGATGGGACTGCAGATTTAGCAAGGAAGTTAAATGAAAACTATGGGAATATAAAAGTTCTTCAGCGTCCAGGAAAATTGGGTATTGGATCTGCAATTGTTGATGGGTTAGAAATTGCGCTTAAAGAAGATGATTGTGAAATCATTGTGACTATGGATGGAGATTTATCCCATAATCCTAAAGAAATCCCATATCTTCTTTCTATTGCCGAAAATCAGGTGGATCTTGTTCAGGGTAGTCGATATATGGAAGGGGGGGAAGTATTAGGATGGAATAGGACAAGGTATTTTATGAGCGTTTTGGCTAATTGGGTCTGTAAGTACTTTTTAAACACTGGTATGAATGAGAACACTACGTATTTTAGAGCATATTCGCGAAGGCTTGCTGGGATATTGATACGAGATATTCCCAAGCTTGGATTTGAATTTGCCATTGGTTCTATTCTTTTAGCTAAGGATAATAATTTGATTATTACTGAAGTACCAATTACCTTTACTGAACGTTCTCATGGAAAAAGTAAATTAAGATTTAAAGATATCTATAGATGGTGGAGGTATGTGATAATTACTTTTTTTAAGAGAGGCATTCTTCACGTATTTAAGGTTAAAAGATAAATAGCAGACACAGCAAGAATAATGCCTAATATTTTAACGTAAGTGAATTTTTCGTGGAAAAAGAATGCTCCAGCTAAAGCAGATAGGAGTATAGCAAATACTACTACTAAGGGGGCATAAGTAGAAATATCTACCTCTTTAAGGGGATAAATACTCAAAAATTTTCCAAAAAACCCTAAGCCATATGCAACTATTAATCCAATAACTACCCCTAATGGGAGGGTCCAGAATTTAAAAATATCTAAAATTCCCACTTCCATATGATTCTGAATCTTCATCTTGAAAAAAGAGTCTCCAATAGTATAAAGCAATCCCGCTAAAGCCGCCATTAATACGTAAACAAGTTTCATAAAATCAACTCTACTCGATGATTAGGCTAAACTAGTATAATATAAAAGTCTTACCTAAGTTTAATATTCATGAATAAAGATAAATATTCTGCAGTGGTAATATGAAAGTTCTTCTTGCAAATATCCCTTGGATAGATAATTCAGAGTATTATGGATTGAGAGCTGGATCTCGATGGCCTCATCTAAGAATGAAAAAAGAGCATTTACCATATTATCCTTTTCCATTTTGGTTATCTTATGGAGCTTCGATTTTAAAGAAAGAAGGCTATTCTGCAATAATAAAGGATTGTATAGCAGAGGGGATGACTAAAGAAGAATTTATTGATTGGTTAAAGAGAAAATCCCCAGATATAGTGGTGATAGAAACTGCAACTGCATCCATCTACAACGATTTGGAATTAACAAAACGGATATCTGAAGAAATTGAGACTACAACTGTTCTATGTGGCCCCCATGTTACCGCTCTTCCACATGAGACCCTTGAGAATAAATTTGTAAATTTCGTTATCATTGGGGAATATGAGTATGCTTTGAAAAATCTTGTTGATAAACTTGATTCAGGGAAGGATACAAGTAAACTTAAAGGCATTTGCTTTAGGGAGGGTAATAAAACAGTTATTAATCCACGGGCACCTTTAATAGATAATCTCGATGAATTACCTTTCCCTATTCGGGATTCTCTTCCTATGGAGAAATACATTGATCCATTCTGTAAGCATGCCCCAAATGCTCAAATGATTTCAAGTAGAGGATGTCCTAACCAATGTAGCTTCTGTCTAGAGCCTCTTGTTTATGGTAAAAAAAATTATAGAATGCGATCTCCTGAAAACGTTGTAGATGAGATGGAATATCTAGTTAATAATTATAAGGTTAAGGAAATTTATTTCGATGATTCTTCATTTTCTGTGAATAGAACTAGAGTAGATAAAATTTGCCAGGAAATTTTGGACAGGGGCTTAGATATTTACTGGTCTTGTATGGCGGATTCAAACCTTAGAAAGGATACACTAAAAAAAATGAATTCAGCCGGATGCATTGCCCTGAAATTTGGGGTTGAAACTTCCGATATCCAGATACTCGAGAATATTAATAAACCATTCAGTAGTCAAGATGCCAAATCAGTGGTTGAAGATTGTAAAAAAGTCGGTATAGAGACTCATGCGACCTTCATATTCGGTCTTCCAGGAGAAACATCAAACACCATTAATAAAACTATGAAATTTGCATTTGATTTAGGAACAGAAACAGCACAATTTTCATCAGTAATTCCTTTCCCAGGAACAGGATTATTTGAAACAGCTAAAAAAAATAACTGGTTAGTTACGGATGATTGGTCTAAATATGATGGTCAAAATGTTATTCTAGAATATCCGGGATTAAGTTGTAATGAGGTATCAAATGCAGTTCATAAAGCTAGAAAGAAAATATTTTTAAGAGTAGCTACAAATCCAAGACAGTTTTTACAGTACTCACGTCTTATTCATAAATATTCTGGATATTCAGGGCTTATTAATATGATATCCGAAAAAATGAGGTATCTGCTTTGGTATCGCCCTTAAAAATTCTTTTCTGTTCGCATGAGCAGTTTTATCCTCTCTCAGGAGGCGGAACTGCGGGCAGTATCGCTATTGTTAATAAAATGGTACAGAGAGGACACGATGTTACTGTTATGACACCTCTCTATTCTGATAGAAAACCATTGGAGAATAAATTTGGAGTAAAAATTGAACCTTTTTCACCTTTTTATATGCATAGGGACATCAGCTTAAGAGGGCCTAAATATCTTATTTATGGTGCATTATCGTCTGTTTATTTATTAAAAAAAATCCTTCAAGAAGATTATGATATAGTCTTGATTAAGCACGGAGTTATCGGAGCATTAGGGGGTCTCTTTAATAGATTTACTAACCCAAAGTTTGCTATAACATATACTGATTTTCTCTCCGCATTTCTCTACGAATCAAATTATCCCAATTGGATCGTGAATCTTATGCTTTCTTTTGAAAGAAAAATTCCAAAACCTTTTGATCGAGCTTTCGTAATAACACCAAAAATGAAAAATGAGATGATAAATTCTGGAGTTGATCGAAACAAAATATTTGTAACTTATGACGGTGTTGACACTGATTTTTTTGATCCTAATAAAATCAGTCATTCTCAGATTTCTGAAGTCAAGGACGAAATCGGATTCGATGAAAACATAGTTATCTTCCATGGCACAATTGAACCCTTCCATGGTATTAAGCTAATGGAAAAGATAATCTTGAAAAATAAGGATCTTAATTTTCTTGTTATTGGTGGTGGGAGAGGATATGAAAAACTTAAAAATAATGTCATGTCTAAAAATGTACTTTTTAAGAATTTCGTTCCCTATACTGAAATGCCAAAATATATCGCAGCAAGCAATGTAGGGATGATTCCATACAAACCAAATTACAACTTAAACTGTGTATTAACCCTAAAGCTCTTAGAATATTTATCAATGGGTAATCCTGTAGTAACCACTAATCTTGAAAGTGTATCAGATATCTTTGGTTCTTACCCATTTGTAAGGATATCTAATAATACTACTGAGTTTTCAAACAATCTTCACGATATGATAAAAATGGAAAAATCTTCCGAATCAATTGAGCTTATTAAAAAATCATATTCGTGGGATGCGGTTACCACAAGAATATCCGAAAAATTAGAGGATTTAGCTTCCCCTACTCTTTAATCTTTTTCATAAAAACATATCCACTTTTATTTTCCAAGAGTTCATAATTAGAAGTTGAAGTAAGCTCTATCAAATTATTTATTCTAGCTGGAAATTTTCTTTCAATATACATATCAGTATCTAGCAGTATGAATTCAACATTATTCTCTTCAACGAAAATTGAATTCACTCCTGTAGCAAACATCGTTTCACGAGATGGAATATGGACAAGGAGATTAGGGCTTGCCAGTACAGAAGACTCAGGGGGTATAACATCTATAAATTCTTTTACAGTATCTACTCTCGAGTCTGGTAAAAATCGAATGTGTTTATATGAAGAGTCAAATCCCAAATCCATCTTCCACACAATTCCTTGAGGAGGTGGCCCATAGGCTAAATTTGTCATAACGCTGAAAAGAAGCAATGCCATACAAAGTTTTCGAATTTTTTCCTTGGAAAATCCTTTAATAAAAACTACTGCACCAAAGTAAATGAAAGGCACGATTACCATGCTATATTGAGTTATAATTAGATTTTGTAAGTAATATGTAGAAAGAAGATTAACCGCAAAAATTGGAGCAACAATCAATATAATTCCAGGGGATAAAAGTGATAAAAACATCCCAGGTAAAAATAGGGTGAATAAGTAAAGGAGCTTTTGTATTGTTACTACATTGGATATAACCATTAGAGGATTTGTTATTATCGTTGAAACTACCTCTGAAATGTTCTTGCCTAGATATTCGTATCGTCCTTCGAGATAAAAATTTTCTGAGTTGAATCCATCTCTAGAAAAGAATGGCATAAACACCTTAATAGTTAGGATAAAATAAATAGCGCTAGTTAAAGAAGTTACCATTCCCAGAATTCTATTCTTCTGAACCCAAAGTATGTAAATACCAAATGTTATGCCGACAAGAATTAAATCTTCTTTACAGAGGAGTAATAGTAGGATAAATGGAAGAGATTTAATGTATTCTTTTTTTGATAGATAATAAAAACTAAAACTTGCAAAAACCGCTCCAAATGGGGTTACATGAAAATCATTGAGGTTGTTATACCAGATTGTTGGATGACAAAGATATGCAAGTCCAACAAGGAAACCTAAAAAGGTACTTTTCAGATGCTCTCTAGAGAATTTAAATATCGGTATTGAAGCTAAAACGAGGGCAAGACTTTGAAAAAAAAGGAGAGTCCCCGCACTTGGAAGTAGATAGTAAAATGGGGTAATTAGCAATAATATTGGCATCATATGATTCCCAAGAGTGTTGAACCCCTGTGTTGAGATAGTGGTGTAAAGGATTTTTCCTTGTGTCGTATACCAAATTGCATGGTTGTAGTATGCAAGATCTTGTAATGTTGAAAAAGAATTGTTTCTAGCAAGTGATAGTAAAAGAAAAATTAAGAAAAATAAGATGCTTATACCATAGAAATTCTTCTCCCAATTAAGATCTCTATTACTCAAATAATCCATTCAACCGCTTCCCTAAACATTATAAGACTCCTTTTTTCTGTGAAATCTTCTGCTATATCCATTGCACGGTTGGAATATTCCCTAAGGATGCTAGGAGAACTCCACAATCTCTTAATCACTCTCTCTGCTTCTTGTCCATCTTTCACAACTAATTCTTCAGCTACATCTCTCACAGCGTAATTAAAACCCACCTTATCCGTTACAACAGGTACCAATCCAGTTGCCATTGCTTCTAGAACAGCCACTCCCGCTGGTTCGATTCTTGCCATATTAAGATAAATTGAGCCTTTGATGAGATATCCTCTAGGATTTTTCTGAAATCCCGCCCATATAATGTTTTCAGAACTTTTTTTTAATGTGGATTTCAATGGTCCATCTCCTACAATGTAAAGTCTACTTTCTCCATAAGTTTGGTTTAATCCTTTGAAGATGCTTACAATTCTATCAACACCTTTTTCCTTACCCACCCTACCAACAAAAATAATATTTTTACTTTCAATATTTGCTTTTTTTTGATGGAATTTTTTATAATCTACAAAAAGTGGTACAATCTTTATTTTCCCCCGATACTTTTTTGGAATATAACTCTTCATCAAAGGTGTAGTAGGAATTAAAAGATCACATTGTGATAACGCCCAGACGTATATTTTTCTTGTAATAGGATCCATACTATCTAGTTGTGTAATTTTAGGATCATCAATTATCTGAATAAATTTTCCCTTAGGATTCCTTTTTTTCCACATTGCTCCTGCAATCATGGCTGCACCGCTTTCACAAAGTAGAAGTTCTGTGTCTGATGGTATCTGAGCAATTACCTTAGGAATTTTAAAAATTCTATATATTATTGGAAATCCCGGTGTAATATTTGAGATAAATTTAGCATTTAGACTTTTTGCCCATACTCCGTGAGCATGATGGGGTCCATCGTGTAGGAAAACTGTTTTCATAGGCAGCCAATCCTCTATTACGTCTTTTTATTGCAACTTACAACTTTCATATCCTGTTATTTGCTTTTAAATTTAAAGTATTCTCCCCCCAATTAAAGTAAATCACGAATTGACAACTTTGGTTCTGTCACTATAATTACTCAAAAGGTCTGGGTAGCTTCAATACATCCTTTAATTTGAATATGTGAAATTTTTACAATCACATCTTTAGAGATCAAGAACATACCGGTAAATATGTCTATAAATCAAAAAAACTTAAAGGAGACAGTTAGGTTCATAATGGTCATGCACAAACGTTTATAGGCCGGTAGTATGTTATCAATTACATTGTTGTCCTTTGAAAAAGGTTAGGGGTAATGTATGGGAATTAAAAGTGAGATATTCCAGTCTAACATAATAGTCTCGTCAGGGAAGAACATCTCTGCCGTTATTGCACTTTTGTTCAGTGTGGTGATGGGGCGAATGCTTGGACCTTACGATTATGGGCTTTTTTCATTTTGTATGGTTGTAGTGAGTTTTAGCCTTATATTTACAAATTTAGGAATTAACATGACGTTAACTCGTTTTATTTCTAGTTCAATTGGACAGAATGAATTTTTTAAAGCAGGAGGTATTGTACGACTTCTGTTTAAATACAAAGTATTTCTAACCATCTCAATAAGTTTTATAATTCTTCTTTTCCCCGACTATTTAGCTTCAAATATTTTTAACAAGCCTGAAGCTGCAAACATTGTCTTTTTCGCTGGATTTGTCCTGATATTCCACTCTTTTTTTGATTTCTTCTATGATTTTTTTTTAGGTGTAAAGAATTTTTATACATATTCAATCATCCACGTTTCTCAACAATTTTTTAAATTTATCTTTGCCACAATCCTAGTTTATCTTGGTTTTGGAGTAATAGGGGCTATTTATGCATTATTTATATCGTATATTCTTATCCTAGCCTACGTTATTTTCACAATAAAAAGTAAACACAATTTTGTTTTTTCATCAAAAAAAATTAAAACAAAAAAAAAGGTATTATTCAACTTTGGGATTTGGGTATTTTTAAGTACAGTTGTTGGAGGTGCGTATGGAATTGTTGACCAGGTCATGATTTCTATGCTCTTGGGCGTCACCGATATTGGTTATTATAGAATAAGTGTTAGTTGGATGTTTGCTATAACATATCTCTTACCAATTTCAGCCTATGCCATGTATCCTTATTTCTCAAGTTCGCAAGATAAAAAAATTCTGGCATCAATGGTTCAAAAATCAATAAAATATACTGCCATGTTTGTGTTTCCTGCAGCTTTTCTACTATCCGCGTTTTCCACTATATTCATTCAGTTTCTTTATGGAGAGAATTTTCTTAAAGCAGGTTCTATTCTCAGAATATTGTCATTTGTATCAATTCCTCTAATGATGACTATTCTAATAGCTACTTTTTTCTCAGGTATTAAACGCCCAGACGTTGTAGGAAAAATAACAAGCATATTAATCCTCTTGAACGTTTTATTGAACTATTTTATGATCCCGTTATATGGGGCTGAAGGAGCCGCCATAGCCACACTTATATCAAAATCATTAGAGCTCGCTATCTTATTATGGGTCCTAAGGGTCGTAATCAAAATTAAATTTTCAGTCTCAAATTTATGGAGACCCTTAGTTTCTGCTCTAGGAGGATATCTCCTCTTAACTCTATTTTCTATTCATTCGATTATTGAATCACTTTTCTTCGGAATAGTTTTTGTCATCGTCTACTCTTTATTGATGTATATTGTGGGTGGTATAGCTGAGGAAGAACTAAATTACCTTCGCAAAGGTTTAGAATTAGCTAAAAAAAGATTGAAAAATAAATAGGTTGATGAAAATTTATGAAAACCAATATAAGAAAACAAGGCGTTAAGAAACAATCAGCTTATTATGATTCTTACGAAGCAGACAAATCATACATAATATCAGTATGGGCAAATATTTCAAAATTCATTAAAGGGCAAGTTCTGGATATTGGTGGAAGCAATGGTCAACTTCTTGATTGTATGAAAAAAATTGAAGCTGGGTCGATAGTGGATATTGCTCCTATAACATTGAAAAAAGCCCAATTGAAAGGGTACAAGGCAATATATTCCGATATGCATCATTTACCTTTCGTTGATAAAAGTTTTGACACTGTTTTACTAATAAATACCCTTGAGCATTCATCTAATCCTTTACAACTTTTACATGAAGTAAAGCGTGTCTTAAAAAATGAAGGAAAAGTTATCCTTGACGTTCCCAACTCAAGATCTTTTAGGCAGATTACAAATCTCCTATTCAGAGGTGATCCAATTCCATCTGGCAATTCTCCTTTATTCATGGAATCACCAAACCATTATTTCCAATACAGTTCGATTATTCTTTATGAACTCCTATTATCCCAAGGTTTTGATGAAGTTAAAGTATCAGGTAAGTCTCCAATCCAAGTACCTTTTAAACAATTTTATAGTTTACTCCCAGAGAGTGTTGGTAAGATAATAGCGACGGATATAATCGGAGTTGGCAAAAAGCCTTAAAATAAAATAATCAATCGTGTTTTTAAATCAGTAATTTTCTGTATATACAACTACCATATAAACGAACTAATTTTACAGCAAACGTATACAAAATCCCTCCCAGAATTATTAAAATACTATGAATCGGAGTCTTGTTCTCTATTAAAATCACACCTTGAGGTGAAGATAACTTTAATCGTTCTCCTTTAATCCATGTACCCGTAGCTACTTGAAAGTCCTTAACAGGATTTCTAATAAAACCAGCTTTAATATCTAAAAAATCTTTAGTTCTCTTGGGATGTTTCTTAAAAAGGAAAGGGTCTATTCTATGTACCCACAATCTCTTTAGTATGTATCGGAGTTTTCCCTCAAGATTCTTAGGGGATTGATGTAAGTGAATGAACTTTGCATTTTGAACTACTTTGACTTTATACCCCTTATCTTGGATTCTAAACACTAAATCTGTATCTTCCCTATATTCGAATGGAAATTTCTCATCAAAGTAACCTACAGATGCAATTGCTTTTTTTAGATATGCTGTACTTGTACCACCAAAATAACTGAACGATGATACGATACCGATATTATCTCCTTTAAAACCAGCTAATAGATTTCTTAACCATTGTTGTTCAGGTAGGCAATCGTCATCCATCACCACAATTATGGGATATTGTGATTTTTTTATGCCAAGGTTCCTTGCAGCTGCTGGACCTTTATGTTCTTGAGATAAAAATTGAACGGGGTATCTACTAGCAACCGTAGGGGTGTTGTCTATGGATCCATCATCAACCACAATTATTTCATAAGTTCCAGAAAAATCTTGATTTTGCATGGCCTCTAACACTTTATTTAGGCTATTAGCGCGATTGTATGTGGCCACAATTATACTGGCATTGAACATATGTGCTTATTTTCCGTGCATCATATAAAATTTAATAACCTCTCTTATACCCTTTTCAAGAGATATTTTAGGATTCCATCCCATTTCGTATTTGGCTTTTGATATGTCTCCTATTAACACATCTTTTCCGTTGTCAACAACTATTTCCTCCCCATGTTCCCATCGTATTTCATTTTTCACAATTTTATAAATATCTTCAATTTTAGTTCCAGTTCCATATGATACGTTGAAAGTTCCATCTACGTCCGCAGCTTTAACTAGAGCATTTATTGCGTCTTTTATATGCAAAAAGTCTCTCACTGTTCTAGGGTTATTTATTTCTACCTTTTTATTTGATTTATACTTCCCAATCACATCAGGTAATATGAAACCCTTTTTTTGACCTTCACCATAAATATTAAAAAATCTGCAAATAGTAAATCTATACCCGACTTTTTTACTATAATACAAGAGTAAATCTTCACAAACCCTTTTGGTCAAACCATAGAAATCCTTTGGTTTCAATGATTCATCATCCATATGCGGAGTATTCTTATTCCCATAAACGTGGGCGGAGCTTGCAAAAACAAGCTTTTGATCTTCTTTTAACTTTCTTAGGATGTTCATCGTTCCATTTACATTCACATCCCAAGCTTTTATTGAATCTAAATCGCAAAATGTAGGATTTGATATGCCAGCTAGGTGGTAAATAACGTCGTAATTATCCAAATTTAATTTTGTGTCCCGAATGTCTCCGTTTTCCTTTGATATTGAATCTACAGTGCACTTTAATAAAGTCAATTTTTCAGTTAAATGCTTACCAATGAATCCAGTTGCTCCAGTAACAAGAATTTTGGTATCTTTATCCAATTTAATCACACTTTTTCTCGAGTAATTCAATATCTGCAGTTACCATCATCTTAATAAGTTCGTTAAACGAGATTTCATGAATCCAACCTAATTCCTTTCTGGCTTTTGAATAGTCTCCACATAACTTATGAACCTCTGCCGGTCGAAATAAATTCTTATCAATTTTCACATACTTTTTCCAATTGTTTATACCCACAACGTCAAATGCGGTTTCAACAAATTCTCTTACAGTATGCGTTTCCCCAGTGGCAAGTACATAATCGTCAGGTTTATCCTGTTGTAACATCATCCACATAGCTTTAACATAATCCCCTGCAAATCCCCAATCACGCATTGCATCTAAATTTCCAAGAGTCAAATCATTTGTTATACCCAAATGAATTTTTGCAACTCCATCAGAAATCTTTCTCGTTACAAACTCTAGCCCTCTCCTTGGAGATTCATGGTTAAAGCATAATCCACTTGAAGAATGTAATCCGTAACTCTCACGATAATTTACTGTTATCCAATGAGCATAAAGTTTGGATATCCCATAGGGGCTTCTAGGATAAAAAGGAGTACTTTCTTTCTGTGGAGATTCATTGCTAATTCCAAACATCTCGCTACTGGATGCTTGGTAAAATCTAATAGAGTCGTCTACTTTCCTAATTGCTTCTAATAACCTCACAACCCCTATACCTGTCACATCTCCCGTTAGAACTGGCTGTTGCCAGGAAGTTGGAACAAACGATTGAGCCGCTAAATTGTAGACCTCAGCTGGTTTAATTTCTTCAACAGTATTTAACAGTGATGTTTGATCAGTTAAATCTCCTTCAATTAGATCAATTTTTTCAAGGATACTATCTAGTCTCTCATAGTTTGGCATACTCAGACGCCTCACTAAACCATAAACCCTATATTTCTTTTTCAAAAGAAATTCTGCCAGATATGAACCGTCTTGACCAGTTATCCCTGTTATTAAAGCTTTTTTTACCATACAAATCTATCCTATATTTTATCCTCGCCGGTGTTGATTTAGTTTGAATCTTCCAGTATAAAATCGTTTTCAATCTTATATATCTCAAGTACAAATGGGCGTGATGCAAAGAATCGTGATCTATCAAAATACTCGTTTTCCCAAATCAGGGTTGTATCATATTTCTTTATTGCATCCTCTGTCATTTTTCTAAATTGCATTTCCACATGTGATGATGTTTCCTCTTGGTATCGTTTATGTACAATATAGGTCTTATCATCAATAAATGGTGCAAAGTCTTCCCAACTTCCTAAAAATCTTCTGTTGCCGAGAGGCTCCATAACGTATCTAATCATGTCTGACTCTCCTATAAGTAATGCCGTATCTTCAGTATTCAAATAAATTTCTTGTGATATGGATTCTTGAATTTCTAGTCGATCATGCTGAATATTTAGGATGAAAGCCCCTCCAATTACTAGTAAAATTGAAGAGGAATACAAAATCTGCTGCTTTCGTATTTTTATCTTTTCTAATATTTTTTCGTAAAATGGGATGTATGCAAAAATCAATAATGGCAGTATAGGGAGAAAATATCTAGTCATAGTGCTAGGGTCAAGATTGAATCCCCAACCACTCTGAGTGGACCTTGCTCCAAAGAAGGCAAGGTATAAGATCCCAGTTAATATTATCTCCGTTCTTCCAGAACCTCTATAAAGAAATAATGCGAGTAACATTAAAGGATAAATGATTAGAAGCCTGAATGAAATAAATGGTATGTACTCTTTATAGGCTCCTAAAGAGAAAGTGCTTAACGGAATTGTCTGATCTAAAGTATAATCTGCTTCAAAAGAAACATCCGAATCTACGAGAGCATATCCTGTAGTCATCCAGCCTCCATAGTAATTCTGATTTATAGTTAGAATTAAAAACGCAAATGGCAGAAAACCTAATAGAAGATATCCCACTCTTGATCGATTCTTTATGACGGAGACAATTGCAAAGGGTAGAAAGGCAAGAATGTTTGTATATTTTAAGATACATGCAAAACCGAAAAAAGCTCCAGAAAAAACATTATTTTTCTTATTCTCCAAATTGTAAAAATAAAATCCAGCTAAGATAAAGAAGGCAGAAAAAAAATCAGGGAAGAGTGTTGTGGAGTAATAAAAAAAGTAGGGAAAGAATAGATACAAAAGGGTATTATTCGGATTTAGATTATGCTTTATCAGAAGTTTATAAAACAGGATAGTGGCAAGTATGTGAGTAAGCAATCCAGACAAAAAAACTGCCTTCCAACTTAATAATGTAAATGGCAGAATTATTGCAGGCAATCCGAAAGACAAAGGCACATAATTCTCACCATTAGAGATGAATCCATATTTGTAGGTCTGTTCTTCAATAAACAAAGAACCTTCCTGGATCAAATATGCCGATCTAATGTAGTTATTTTCATCGAGAGTTGTATAAAATGGAGGATAAAAATAGAGAAAGAGTAATATGTAAACAGTGATAGAGGCCAGAATCAGCTTATTAACCATGTTACGGTTTAATTAAATATAACTTAAAAAACTTATTGTTGGAGAATGTATAAGTTATTTTATAAGTGGATGAAATGTGTGGAATAACTGGATTCGTAGGATTCGATGATAAGACCATTTTGAAACGAATGTGTGACATTATACATCATCGAGGACCTAATGATCGAGGGACTTATTCCGATAATAATGTGAGTCTCGGTAGTTTAAGATTAAGCATTATAGATTTAGCTAGTGGACACCAGCCCATTCATAATGAAGATGAGAGTGTTTGGATAACTTATAATGGGGAGATTTATAATTATTTAGTATTAAAAAAGGAGCTTGAGGCCCTG